>Mya_p2__coassemble_3834_pt1 | contig 4685 bp, 4 predicted proteins | sample Mya_p2__metabat2_high_PE_022 | metagenome-assembled genome bin Mya_p2 | reverse complement strand
ATATATACAACCTCTTATTGTATTAATTTACTTGATTTAATTCCGCCAACGGGTTAATCTAAGTATTTTCATAAGAAGTTATGGCGCAAAAGTAAGCATTGTCGGGCAAATTGTTTACTTTTGCAGAAAAGAAAATTCTAAACAAATGTTCAAATGGAAAAGAGCGACAGCATTGTAATAATACCTACCTATAACGAGAAGGAGAATATTGAGAGTATTATCCGAGCCGTTTTGGGACTGAAAGAACATGCATTTCATATACTTGTAATTGATGATGGTTCACCAGACGGCACGGCATCAATAGTTAAACGCTTGATGGCAGAAGAATTTAAATATGAACTGCATTTGGTTGAGCGTCAAGGAAAATTAGGACTTGGTACTGCTTATATAGCGGGATTTAAGTGGGCAATAGAGCATGGGTATGAATATGTATTCGAGATGGATGCAGATTTTAGTCATGATCCAAAGGATTTGCCAAGACTCTATAGTGCTTGCGCCTGCGAGGGCTACGATGTTGCCATCGGCTCACGTTACGTAAGTGGGGTAAATGTTGTCAATTGGCCAATGGGACGTGTGCTAATGAGCTATTATGCTTCAAAGTATGTACGCTTCGTAACAGGTGTGCCCATTCATGACACTACTGCTGGGTTCAAGTGCTATCGTAGCCGAGTGCTTCAAACAATTGACTTGGACGCAATTCGTTTTAAAGGTTATGCCTTTCAGATTGAAATGAAATTTACAGCGTATAAACTCGGATTTAAAATTAAAGAGGTTCCGGTTATTTTTGTAAATCGCCGTCTAGGTACAAGTAAGATGAGCGGTGGCATTTTTAGCGAGGCTTTCTTTGGGGTTATGCGATTACGCTGGGCCTCAATAACCGGAAAAATTAAACCTCGTAAATAAATTCCACTACATAGAGTTCGTAGTTCTTATCTATTTACCCTTTTACTACTCCTATATTATATAGCTATGCATTTTCGTATTCAAATCAAAAACGCTACGATTGTCAACGAAGGTCGCCGTTTTGTAGGTACCTTGATTATTGAGGACGACCGTATTGGCGAAATTATAGAGGGATATGATGCCGAAGCTTCTATACCGGTTGACGAGATAATTGATGGTACAGGTTGCTTTGTATTGCCCGGAGTTATCGATGATCACGTTCATTTTCGTGATCCAGGACTTATCAGCAAAGGCGATTTTTGTTCCGAAAGTCGTGCCGCTGCTGCAGGTGGTGTAACTACTATTTTCGATATGCCCAACTGCCTACCTCAAACTACAACCAAGGAGGCAATTGCCGAAAAAGGACGCATTGCTGCGGCTAAATGTGTAGTAAACTATGGCTTCTTTTTAGGAGCGACCGCAACTAATGCCCATGAACTAGACAGTATTAATCCGCGAAAGGTTGCAGGAATAAAACTTTTTATGGGAGCATCCACCGGTAATATGCTGGTTAATGATGAAGACTCTTTGCTGGCTGTTTTTGAACATGCTCGTATTCCTATTATGGCTCATTGCGAAGATTCAAATCTTATAGCCCAAAATATCCGGTCTGCTCAAGCAACTTATGGTCTTGACCCAGATGTTTGCCATCATGCTGAAATTCGTAGTGCTGAGGTTTGTTATCGCTCTACTGAGCAAGCCGTACGTTTGGCGCACGAAACCGGCGCTCGCTTGCATGTAGCTCATATCTCTACAGCTCGTGAATTGGAGCTATTCGAGTCAAATCATCAGCGTATAACGGCTGAGGCTTGTATAGGGCATCTTATCTTTTGTGATGATGATTATAGTCGCTTAGGCACGCGCATTAAGGTAAATCCAGCAATAAAAACATCATCCGACCGCGCAGCTCTTCAGGCTGCTTTGACCGACGGACGAATACGTACTATAGGTACAGATCATGCACCGCACAAATTAACAGACAAGATTGGGGGCTGTGTCAAGGCAGCTTCGGGTATGCCTATTATTCAGTTTGGTTTGATATCCATGCTTGAATTAGTTGATCAGGGGGTATTGGATTTGGAACGTTTGGTACAATTGATGTGTCATAATCCTGCGGAACTTTTCCAAGTTGAAAATCGTGGCTATCTGCGTGAGGGGTATATGGCCGATATCGTTATGGTGCGTCCCAATGTACCATGGACACTAACTCCAAATCGCATACAGAGCAAATGTAATTGGAGTCCTCTAGAAGGACATACCTTCCGTTGGCGTGTTGAACGTACCTTTTGCAACGGATTTCCCATTTATAACCGTGGTCATGTTACTGACGAGAAGTATCGGGGTCGTGCTATATGTTACAACCGCTAAATTGTTGTTTATAGTTTTAACTTGGAAATAAGTCAACCCGCATCCTTTTGCTAATCATGTTATATCGATTATACCAGTTATTTGTAGCTTTTCCCATTATTTTAATAGCTACAATATTGACTGCTCTTATAACAAGTATAGGCAGTCTGTTCAATGCTCACTTTTGGGGATATTATCCCGGACGTATTTGGTCAAAAATAGTGTGCCGCATTTTATTGCTTCCAATATACGTTGAAGGCCGCGAAAACCTTGATAAACGTCAAAGTTATGTATTTGTTGCCAATCATCAAGGACCAATGGACATCTTTTTAATATATGGCTACTTAGGTCGTAATTTTAAATGGATGATGAAGAAGGCCTTGCGCCGTATGCCACTTGTAGGTTATGCTTGTGAAAAAGCTCGACATATATTTGTCGATAAATCAGGTCCAAAAGCTATAAAAGAAACTATCGATCGTGCGCGTCAAACATTGCAGGGTGGTACGTCACTCGTAGTTTTTCCCGAAGGTTCGCGAACTTTTACAGGCCATATGGGACTCTTTCGAAAAGGAGCATTTCAATTGGCCGATGATTTGCAGTTGCCAGTGGTCCCTGTAACGATAGATGGATCATTTGATGTACTCACTCGTATGGCAGGTCTCAACTTTGTTAATAGACATTCTATGCGGCTCATCATTCATAAGCCTATTTATCCAACCTCACATAGTCCCGAGGATGTGAAGCAAACCATGGAACAGGCTTATCAAACTATAATGAGTGAACTTCCCGAGAAATATCAGGGCTATCAAAAGAATCCAGACCAATAAACAGAGTGGTAGTTTATGCTACTAGGATAGTCTATAATAGTTAGAAGATACTATATGTGATATTTTGTAATTTATAGATGCCATACATCGAAGATAATGATTCCTTTTGTTAAATTCTACCTATTCTGTCGAAAAAAAAGCCCAAAACATTTGCAAGGAACGAAAAAGTCCGTACCTTTGCATCGTTTTAAAAAGGCAATTGATTGTTTTACTAAAAAATTTAAAGACACAATGAAAAAGTTAGTTTTCATGTTCGTAGCTTTCGCAGCTATCTCTTTCGCTTCTTGCGGTAACAAAACTTCTGATGCAGCTGCTACTGCTGACTCTGCTGCTGTAGTTGACTCTGCTGCTGACTCTGCTGCTGTAGTTGACTCTGCTGCTGCTGATTCTGCTGTAGCTGACTCTGCTGTAGCTGCTGAGCCCAAGGCTTAATAAGCACAGAAAGTTTTGGCAAATAGCTGAAACGAACTCGCTAACGACGAGAGAAACTGAAACCTGTAGAACCGTGTTCTGCAGGTTTTTTTGTTTGTGTAGAATTGAACATTACGCCCAACCAATGGCCTATAAGTGGGTCAGTAGATTTTTAGTGGGGATAAGCATATAGATTAGCAATGCGAAAAAGAAAATACTTCTTGTCTACAACACCCCTAAGATTAGCACGGAAAAGTTTAATTTTAGCATTGAAAGACTCGGCCATTGCATTAGTTGAACGGTTGTTGTAGAAGTTAAGTATCTCTTCGTAGTGCTCATAGAATGTAGCGGCTATGACGTTGAATGAATGGAATCCAGCCTCTTCGACCTTGTTATACCATCGAGCCATAGACAGACGGGCTGCATCTTTCGTAGTGTTCTTTGAGAAAATCATTCTCAGAGAGTGGCAAAGGCCATATGCTTTCTTTATGTCAGGATATTCTTCAAAGAGGATTGCTGCTCTTTGTTTCTGCTTCTCAGTCCACTTATCGGCAGACTTGAACAGCAGATAGCGTGAGCGTATAAGCAATTCCCTGCGGGTGTCCCCATTGGGATATCGGTATGGAACATATTCCTCATTGTTCAGCTTGGCTTCTTCCATCTCGTCGTTGGCCTGCTGGATGGCATTCCAACGATGCTTAATGCGAAGTTCTTGAACTGCATCGCAAGCCAATTTCTGAATGTGGAAACGGTCGATGACGCGACTGGCTTTTGGAAATTCAGAACGAACAATCTTTCGCATAGAGTCGGACAAATCAAGGGTTACTTCTTCGACTGCAAAACGTTTTTCCTCGTCAATCCGTTGCAGTATCGCTATTACGTCCTCTGATTTAGTCCCTGCAATGACGGCAACAAGGGGGCTTTCTCTGGTACATGCGTCCCTGTTGGTCACAAACGTATAAAGTTCACCATTGGAGAGCGATGATTCGTCAATGGCAATACTAGGACCAATGTTATCAGGGAAAAGCAGCCACTCGTCTGCGTGTTCCAGTTGGTCCCAGTTGCGGAAACCGCTCGGCACCTCCTTATACTGCTTTTCAAACGTATGTCCGTCGATGTGGTAGAATTCCTCAAGCGTACGGCAGGTCACTGGGGACG
>Mya_p2__coassemble_2717_pt1 | contig 6504 bp, 6 predicted proteins | sample Mya_p2__metabat2_high_PE_022 | metagenome-assembled genome bin Mya_p2 | reverse complement strand
CAAAACACCTGCCTGCTTCTTTAATTCCTGCTAAGTGGCTATGCTTTTAAATACCCTGGCTAAAGACGCATTAAATCGGTAATAAGATCATCACTTATAAAAATGGCATGCGATGCAATACGCAAAAAGCCATCAGCTTCAACCATCTTGCCTGAAGCTAAATGGGGATTTGCTGCACGAAGCAAATCAGTATACCAGGCAGAACCAAAGCGTTCTGCTACTGTTTGGAGCGAGAGCCCGACACGTGTACGCAGAGAGAGAAATATAAGTTCGTTAAAACGTTCCGTAGCTGTCAGATTTTCAACTTTGTGCGGTGGATTCCCTGGTGTTAGAAGATAAGTTTGCAGGTCACTGATATTATAGCTACGATTGGTTCCGTCAAAGGAGTGCGCACCAGGCCCACATCCTAAGTAGGGCGTGCCATTCCAATATCCCGAGTTGTGGCGGGAGTAGTAGCCTGGCTTGGCAAAATTTGAAATTTCGTATTGTTCAAATCCTGCATTCAAGGCAGCATGTTGTAAACTTATAAACTCATCAGCGCAAGTATCCTCATCTGCAGGAGTCAATTCTCCAATTGCCACTTTATGTCCTAAAACAGTACGCGGTTCAACGGTTAGCGCATAAGCAGAAAGGTGTTTAACGGGTAAGGCAAAAGCATGCTGTAAATCTATTTCGAAATCGGCTGCCGACTGCATAGGTAAACCATATATCAAATCGATGCTTACATTGTCAATACCACCTTGAACCAGCGTGTAAACGGCCTGTTCGGCCTCGGCTGCCGTATGGCGTCGGTGCAGAATTCGAAGCAAGTTGTCATCAAACGTTTGTACTCCTATACTTACACGGTTAAATCCCAATTTTACGAGTCCTTCAACCATTTCAGGTGTAATATCGTCGGGATTAGCCTCAAAGGTAAGCTCTGCCTGCGGGTCAACATCGTACGTACGGTGTATAGTTTCCACGATTTTTGAAAGTTCACTCATTGTGAGTTGAGAAGGAGTACCTCCTCCCAAATACAATGTATGTATTTGCCGCGCAGGCAGATAGTTACACCGACTTTGAAGTTCATCACACAGCACTTGTACAAAGCGGCTGCGAACCTCAGAGCTGCAGGTTGTAGAATAAAAGTCACAGTATATGCAACGGCGTTGACAAAACGGTATGTGCAGGTAAATCACTATATCTGATACTAAATGGACAATGGCTTGTATATCCACCCTGCTGCTAACGCAGGGTGGAGCAGGGGGTTAATCTTCACTTTTTAGAACGGGAAGGTGGAGCTTATATTTCACAGCAAGGAATCGCACAAGCATCACACAAGTACCACAGATAATACCGGCCGGAATGGTGCCCATGCCTAACTTGTGACATATAAAATATACAATACCACCTATCACGCAGGCCAGCGCATATATCTCCTTGCGGAAGATAAGAGGAACCTCGTTAATAAATACATCACGAAATACACCCCCTCCGGCACCGGTTATGGAGCCCATGATTATAGCAGTCCAAAAAGGGAAACCTGCGCTAATGGTTCGCTCGATACCCGTTACGGTAAATAGTGCCAAACCGATGGTGTCGAAGAGAAACCACGTATTATTTTGGCGTACAAGAAATTTGCGGAAGGTAATGACCCACACCAATGCCAGTGCCGAACATATCATATAAAAGGGATTTGTCATCCAAAAGGGGGACTGGCCGAGCATGAGATCGCGCATAGTACCGCCACCGATAGCTGTGGTAAGCCCTACCACGTAGGCACCGAAAAGGTCAAATCGTTTTGCCGAGGCCAGGCGAATGCCCGAGATTGCAAACGCCAAAGTGCCTATAAAGTCTAATACTTGAGTAAATGATACTACCATGTAGTTATGTATCGGTAGCAATCTTAAATTGCTACCGGATGTGTTCGAGTTTAAGTAAAGCTGAAACTAGTATGTAGCCGCAGCGTCAATAGGGTGCGGCTAATTGTCTGGAGTTGATAAGTTACAACGATTAGTTAACTACGCTCTTAGGTGTTCCGGCCTCGTAAGCACGTATGTTATCGGCAATAATGGCCAGGATACGCTGCCGTGCCTCAGGTGTGTTCCATCCGATATGGGGAGTTATATAGGTATTGGGCGCATTGATTATAGGATTATTGGGGTGCGGAGGTTCCTGGGTCAGAGCATCCGTGCAATAGGCACGCAATTGTCCTGTGCGCAATGCAGTTGCCACATCGTCTTCGTTTATCAATCCACCTCGTGCTGTATTTATAAGTATAAGGTTCGGATTCGACTTGGCCAGTAGTTCGGCATTGACAAACTCTTTGTTCGAAGCGTTCAGCGGACAGTTCAGGCTAACAATGTCGCAAGTGGAAAAAGCTTTCTGAAGGTCAATTTTCTCGATACCGGCTGGCAAGTCGCTTTGCGGACGTCCTGTAACGGCAAAAACTTTCAATCCGAGTGCCTGCATAATTGTTGCTACGCTTTGGCCAATATTGCCAAAGCCTACAATTGCCATGCGTTTATCTACAAGTTCAAAGCGTGGTTTGATTGTGTAGCAAAAGTCAACGCTACGACACCAGTCTCCTTCGTGGTTTCGCAGGGTATAGCTACCCACAGAGTCGGCTACTTCGAGCAGGAGAGAAGTCACAATCTGGGCAACCGAGCGGCTGGAGTATCCGGCACAGTTGCAAACGGTAATACCACGCTTGCGCGCTGCTGCCGTATCAATGCGGTCGTATCCCGTTGCTGCAACGCACACCAGTTTGAGTTGGGGCAGAGCTGCAAAATGCTCATCTGTCAGCACCACTTTGTTAACAATAACCACATCGGCATCCCGGGCGTTCTTGATAATATCGGCAGGAGCTGTGCGGTCGTAAATGGTCAGTTCGCCACAGGCTTCGAGCGTTTTCCACGTCAAATCGCCGGGATTGATGGTATAGCCATCTAAAAAGGATATTTTCATGAGTTGGTTTGTTTATACAGGGTTAATAAGGTAATAGAATGAAATGGCAAAAGCCCATTGACAGGTTAATGCCGACGAACTTACAACTATTGTTTGCGGAAGATTGGGGCAGAATATCCCACAAGTTGCCAATAGCGGCCACCCGTTGGGCAGTAGTAAGCTAAAATATTGTATTCGTTTTCAGTTTGGTAAAAGTCACCCTCTGCCGGAGCTGTGAGTCCGGCATGGGGCGATGTAGCATCGGTACACAGATATTGGTAATTGTAATAGCCTGATTTGAGCAGGATGGCTGCTTCGTAAGCTTCGGTTTGCGGGTTGTAACTCATGCGATACCTGGACGACAAGCCCGTAGTAGCCCAATTGCCATTAACGTAGTAGGTGCGTCCGGCTATCGGCAGCGAGGCCAGGGAGAAGTGTATAATGGCATAGTCGGCTTCGGTGTTCGGATTGCCGGCCGATTCGCTTCGTACTATATAGAGCCCGTCACGGTCTTCATCGTAAAGATAGTTTTGGCGGGGGGCATCGGTAAGGAGCGTATAATGGTAATAGGGGTCGAACCATTCAATATAGTCGCCATGCATACTGGGGTAACGGGTTGAAAGCAATTCCATTTTGCGATACTCATTTCCCGCCTTGAAGATAAGGTCTTTGTCGTGTTCCCAAATGAGTATGTTGCCGTTTTGCGAGGTGCAGGGCGGATTGATTACAGCATTATCCAAACGTCTGTTTTGCATTACCAAGGTGCGCACTTCAGTTTCGGCATCGCGCAGCGTCTCGTTCGAAAAGTCCATGCGCATGGAAAGTTGCTGATGTTGCGCGTTCCAGTCAATATCGGTATTGGTGGTACAAGTAGGACGAATAGGTACGCGGTTGTCTACAACGCCAAAGTACGTTTGAAGCACAGCAACCTGCTCGCCTTCGTCATTTTCAGTGCTGACAGTCAGGCGGTAGTTACCCGAAATGAGCGGGCGCATTCGCGCATTGGGCAAACTGAAGCGGTAATGCGTGTAGTGCACGGTAGTGTTGGTGCTCGGCTCATAATCTTCAATCACCTCCTCTTCAGAGGCTGTACTAAGATATTCACTTTCAAAGAGTCCCTCTGTGGGGTTTCCTTCAAAGTCGCAATGTTCTATGCGGTAGGTATAGCGTCGGTACTCATGCGTCAAATCGTCAAACGAAACCACCATCCGCTTGCTGCCATCAAGGGGTATTACGGGTAATTGCGAGGCATCATGATCAACTATCAGCTGCACCGTGTGCAGGTTGGGAGCTACGAGTGTAGTTCTACCGGGTTGGGCCATGGCCGTGCAGGGGATTAAAGCAGGCAGTAGCGCGCGGAAACTGATTATTTTCATAGGTGGTCAAAGCATAAATACAGCGCTGGCACAGCGTTTCGTTCTTTCGCATATCAATCTCTGAAAAGGGGCGGAACGCTGGCCTCGTGTATTAGTTTATTTTCAGAACGTAAGCTGGCTGGTTGGGCTGCATGTCGGGAATGGTAAAGGTCAAAGAGCCCTGTTTTTTATTGTATTTATACTCAATACGCTTGTTGGTAGTCAGCGACGTTACATGCTTGATTTTGCCTTTGAATGGAACTGTCAGGCTGGTGAACGGCTGTTGGGGCATAAGATGGAGGTAGAGTGTTCCATCTTTCCGGCTTTGTGTACTTATAACACTATCGCCCTGCGCAATAGGTCCGGCTACAGTGCCGTAAATGCTTTCGCCGGCAGGACCATTGAGCCAGAGTCCCATTTCGTGCAAGCGGCTCAATGCAGTTGCCGGAAGTTCACCATTAGCCTGCGGACCAATATTGAGCAGCAGGTTTGCCCCCTTGGCTGAGGTACGGATGAGCAGACGCAAAAGTTCGTTGGCCGACTTATAGTCTTGATCGGCAATCTTATATCCCCACATGCCATTCATTGTTTGGCAGGTTTCGAGCGGCAACTGTCCGATGCTCTGTCCCGACAAGCCCGCCTTGTTCTCGCCAGGCACGTCGCGCTCAAACATTTGCATATCCTCGCCGTCAAAGGGTGTTTGGTGGTGATTATTGCCAATGATGCAGGCAGGCTGCAACCGGTGTATCAGGGCATATTGCTGCGGAAGTTCCCAATTAAAGGGTGTTTTATCCTGGTCGTGATCCCACCAGCCATCAAACCAAATGCCGTCAATTTTACCATAGTTGGTGAGCAACTCCGTGAGTTGGCCATTCATAAAGTTGTAGTAGCTCTTCCAGTTCTCCTTAGCTTTGTCCTTCCCGGTGTGGAGTCCGGTACGCCCTGTGGGGTAGTCATCGCGTGTCCAGTCGATGTGCGAATAGTAGAGGTGAATATTCACCCCTTGTTTATGACACTCGTCGACCAACTGCTTTACGATGTCTTTGCCGTAGGGAGTGTTCATAATATTATAGTCCGACAGTTTAGTATCGAACATGGAAAATCCATCGTGGTGACGCGTTGTAAAGCAGATGTACTTTGCACCGGCAGCCTTGATAGCTGCTACCCATTTGCTTGCATCGAAGCGGTGCGGATAAAAAGCATCAGCCGATTTGGCATACTCCCTGTTATCGATGTTTGCATTTTGCATATACCATTCGCCCTGGGCAAACATGCTGTATATGCCCCAATGAAGGAAGATACCAAAACGATTGTCCGAAAACCGCTGACGCGCTTGTAAATTCTCGGGTGCAGGAACATATTGCTGACTGTTAGCTATAGGCTGGCTCATAGCTGCAACAGAAGCCGAGGCTAAAAGAGCTGAAAAAAGGAGATGTTTCATATTAAATAGACCTATACTATAAGGATTTGAAAGTACCAATGGATAGGGGCATGCAGCAGCCCTCTGAGTCATGGTGCTAAATCGTAGCAAAAATACAGTTTTTCAGACAAACTACGCCTTACCTCGCGTTTTTTTTGTAATTTCGCGCCCATAAAGAGTCAGCCGGACGGCTTGTCGCGTGCGTTCTGTTCGTACCTTTAGGGGTACGGCTGTGGCGCAGGAGGAAAGTCCGGGCAGCTCAGAGCATTCCGCTTCATAATGAGAAGTCGTCCGCGAGGGTGAATTAGTGTAGAAGAAAATAACCGCCCCTTGTCTTGGGTGCAGCAACAGGTTGCAAGGGTAATACACTTGTAATGTGGCATACTCGAAACAAGGGGTAAGGGTGAGAAGGTGAGGTAAGAGCTCACCAGCCGTATGGCGACATGCGGGCTGTGCACATCGGAAGCTGAAAGTTCATGTATACCGGCGTCAGAGGGTTGCTCGCTCAAGTTTACCAGGTCCGCAAGGAGGGTGAAACACGCCGGAGGGTGGAACGATACAGCATGTCGGTGACGGCATGCGCGGATAAATGACAGGCGCGGCTCTTTTGTAGCCGTACAGAACCCGGCTTATAGTCTGACTGACTCTTTTTTTATTAAAAACGCATTAAGCGGGAGGATTATGCTATTGCACCATCCTCCCGCTTAAGTTTGATGTAAAAGTTTATAAACCGCTTGTCAAAAATACTACATCCGCTCTACTTGGAGCAGCAAGATTTGCTGCTCCAAGTAGATAATAAACAAT
>Mya_p2__coassemble_2437_pt1 | contig 7172 bp, 7 predicted proteins | sample Mya_p2__metabat2_high_PE_022 | metagenome-assembled genome bin Mya_p2 | reverse complement strand
AAGGTCTGGGCACATCTTCTGTGCGATTCGGACGATTATGCCATGCCCGATTTGGGCTAAACATTATTTAGGCGTGCGTTAAATCGTTCGGAAAACATTTGATTTTTAAACCACCCACCGAAGGGAACTATTACTCAAATAGCTGATATAAAGGGGTGGGAAACTTCAGTAATTTTAAAATATCGCACTTTTATGAGGAGGATATACGCTTGCTCAACGGCTTCCTCCCAGAGCCTAATTCGGCCAATCGGTGGTCCAGGCGGATTTGACGTGCCATTGTTTCATTTTTTTGAGGGGATAAAGGCGAATATGGGTAACGAACGCGGCTCAGCGGGTACGGAGCGGTCTTTGCAGGGCCTCTTCGATACCTTCAACACTGTTGTTGAAACGGATGCCGTGAGCTGCTATGCCGGAACAATCCATAGTAAGGTTCCTTTCCTGATTGCTGAATCTTTCCTCGTCTAGCAGTAGCCATTCTGCAGCATCATTCAGTCCCATCAGTTGGGCCGTTCTCCAAAAGAGTTCGTAGCTGTTCAGGCTGTTGCTACTACCAAAGTTGTAGATGCCTCCCGGAAGGGTCATCGCCTGCTCCATGTTGCGGACAACTTCCCACACATAGGTTACGCCCCGGTACTCATGGGTAGCCGCCGGCAGGGGCATACCTTCGCGCGAGGCCTTTAGTAAGTTAACCAGCAGGTTGCTGTTCAGTTTCAGGCTGCTGTCGGGCAAATCGTACATCCAGGTCAGCCGCAGTCCGACAGCCTCGGGCAGGTTCCACAGCGCTCTTTGTTCTGCCTCGAGTTTGTGCCGTCCGTACACGTTGACCGGTTGAAGCGCTACCTCCTCCTTCAGTGCGCCACGCAGGGGTGTTCCGTTGTAAACCTGGTCGCTCGACATGAAAATCAGTTTGGCCCCGGTCTGTTTACACGCCTTGGCCATACGCACCGTACCCTGTACATTAGTCCGGTGCGACTCCTCGGGATGCTGTTCGCAATATCCCGTATGGCTGAGGGCGGCACAATGAATTACCACCTCAGGGCGCTGCTCTTCCAGATAGGCCTTAACCATATCTTCGCGACTGACATTCAGTTCGTTGTGGGTAGGTAGCAGTAAATCGTACTTGTTACGATAATAATAGGCCAGCCGGCTGCCCAGGAAGCCGCTACTGCCTGTAATCAGTATCTTTTTCTTCATCATTCTTCAATTGTTTCCAGGTAAAAGCTAACCGGACGGAAGCCGTCGTTACAACTAATCATGGCTGTGTAGGGATTTTTCATCCATCCATCAAAGAAGTTACCATCCCCTTTGGCCAGTGCTTCGACAAACTCCCTCATTGTCTTCCAGGCTTCTGCACACAATCCGGGAGGGCATTGTCCGTCAGTGCTTATCCACGACTGCCCCTCGCACACCTCGCAAGCATGCTCTATGGGATTTTCGTACTTCGCCATTAAGTCGATGTACTCTATCTTGCGTATTGCTGTAATCTTAACTTGTTTCATATTGGGGTATTATTTTATGGGACAGCCATCAACCGGATAGTCACTTTCGGCCTTCCATACCTCGTAGGCACGTGCTTGCCGCTCATTGCGGCAACTGTGTGCGGTAGATTAAGCCCTCGGCTGCCTGCTTGCCTTCCAGGTCGGTAAAGACGAAGGTAAACATCCACTTGTCCAGGCGATACGGGGCATTGACATAGGGCAGTTTCAATAAAACCCTGTTCCATCCCTTGCTCAAAGTTACGGGGATGGGACGACGGGCTGTAAAATTTTCGTTTTTCAATGTCACTTCCTTATCAGAAAGGCGGACACCACGGTTTTGGTAGTCGGGAGCCGGCAGAAGTTGATTGTTAATCCATATTTTAGAACCCATCAAATCCCATGTTCCCTTTTCTGGTACCGGATCGAGTTCTGACCGGCTGTAATTTTGCAATTCGACCAAAGCTCCTACAGTCTGCTTGCGTGGAGCATATACATAGGTCCATGCATAAGCAGTCTGGTTGTAACGGGGCGCAGAATAATAGGCATTGACTATGCGTTCGCCCCAGGTATGACGAAGGTAAATGCCAGCGCCGGTAGCAGTTCCGGTTGTATAGGTTTTTCCGTCATAGTCAAAGGTTAATGGCAAGGAGAACGCTTGATCCTTAAGTATTTCGGGTGGAAAAATTTTAGCTGTATCTCCACCATTATCAAAAGCCTCGGTAATGCGCCAACGCACTTGGCTTTGTTGTACATAGGGTATCGGCTCTGTTTTCAAGCAATGATCTTTATGAAACAGGAAGCGGGTTTCCCATTGTATAAAGTCATCGTATTCCTTACCCTCGTTGGGCAACATCACCCCACCTCCCAAATGCGTGCCGCGGGGTTCCTTGTCAATATACTGTTCGCCTCCACCCTGCCAGGCTCTGCACATCGATGCAATGACATGGGCATAGAAGTTGTTTTGCGCCACCATAGCTTCTTCGTTTTCCACCCGCCGATCATTCCACATCCCCGATATGGTTCCGGCCACAGTTGCATCGCCCTGCTTGCGATAATAAATAGTGCTTTTATAAATGCCCACAAGGTCGGCAAACACGTCAAAGTGGTTGGTATAGTTATAGCGACAGTCTATATTTGGTTTTCCTTCTACAGCCTTACCAGCCGTGCTCCAAAGCTGAAAAAGGTCGGCATGCACTTCTTTGCCTGCAACTCCCAACATCGGATTCCACACCGCACAGCGACGTTGGAGCGTATCCTGCACATAGGCTGCCATCTCGTTAACATAAGCCGCAGTGGTCTGCTCCTCATCAGCTCCTATGTGTATATAGGGTGCATGCTTGAAAGTGGCAGATACTTCGGTCAGAATTTGCTTTAAAGCAACTTTCCCTGCTTCGCTTTGCATATCGTACCCCATAGCCCTGCGGAAAGCTGCGCTGTGACCGGGCATATCAATTTCGGGAATGATGTAAACGCCTCGGCTCAATGCATAATCTTCAATTTCACGGCATTCGGCCTGCGTATAGTATTTTCCGACATCGCGAGTCATAAATTGAGATTCATTAAGCTGCGGAAATGCTTTGACTTCGAACCGGAAACCTTGATTTTCGGTAAAATGCCAATGAAAGGTGTTAACCTTAAAACGCGCTAAACGGTCGATATGACGTTTGAGCGTCTCTACACTAAGATACGAACGTCCGATGTCGTGCATAAATCCGCGCAATTTAAAAGCCGGCCAATCTGTAATAGTTACCCGTTCGAGTGTTATGCCCGGCTGGCTCCAACCTTCGGCTAGTTGCGTAAGGGTTTGCATCGCACGTACAAGTCCCATCTCGTTGACTGCTTTTATCGTAACGCCCTTTGTTTCTACTTGGAGTTGATAGGCCTCAGAGGGATACCCCGGCAACTGGTAGTCATAACTGCAGGGGATGCTGTCAACCCATTGTACCACCACATCGCCACAAATAGCCTTGGGAACAAATTGTACTTGACTGATACCAAATTCTTCAAAAAAGCGGCACATGGCCGGATGCGATGCAATGCCGGCTATGGTCAGAACTTGTTTTTTTGACCAGTGCAACTGACCCTTTGCTACTGTAATTTGTTGTGGTATAGGCAGCAGATGCTCCTTTTTTGCAGCAACATGGAACGAAAGTATCCACCCTGCAACGAGCAAGAACCACACTTTCTTAAAAAATATCACACTGTTAAAGAGATTATTCATATTAAACGCTGGTTAAAGAGGTTCTTCGAAAAGAAAGAAGCATTGAAATGCTACGATTCAAACCCTTAAAGGGTTTTCTGCTAAATCTTCACGAAAATTTGTTGAAGGTACATGAAGCGAAGAATCAAAAAAATAATTAAGAAATTACCAAATGTAAGCCAAACGGAATAATATTCGCAAAGATATTGTTCAAGTCCATAACTAACAGAATGTACCACACACCGAAAATTAATGGTCTCGCCCAACATATAGGCCGTAATGGAGTTCATGCCATAAACCTTGAGCCATTGGGTACCGCGCACATAGCCTTTGCAGTCTATCAAATAATAAAACAGAGCCATCAGCAAAAAGCTATAACCTCCCGACAGCAAGGTCATACTGCACGACCAAACACGCTTTATAACAGGCATTTGTAAACTCCACAACCAGCCACTCAAAACCAATGCTACACCAACAAGCAATAATTGCTTGGCTACGTTCAAGCGATTTTCTTTACCATTCTTCATCAACCTTCCGGCAAAAGTACCCAGCATCACCGTAACTCCAAATGTCAAACTGCTCCAAATCCAAGTATAAGTAGGATCACCGCAAAAACGTCCCATCAAATACTGGTCAACTTTGTAAGCAAAATTTCCTTCCGGGCTAAAATCACCGGCAAATGTCATAGGTATCCAATAAAGGATAAGCAGCAAAGCTGTAGCCCATAAATGGGTCTTTATTGGGGTATGCAACAACAACATGGCTGCTATCAAATAGCCAACAGCTATGGCCTGCAGTGTATTAACGTAAAAATAGAACCGACTAAAATCCATTCCTAACAAATTGCCTTGCACCACCATTCCTAGCATAAAAAGGATGATAAAACGACGGAAGATTTTTCGGTGCGCCATACGTTTATCTGCCTGAACTTGAAACCTGTCCATTGAAAAAGGCATGGATGCACCGGTCATAAAAAGAAATAGAGGCATAACTAAATCCCAAAACCGGAAACCCAACCACAGCGCATGATCAAATTGGTAAAGAATAGGCTTCAACCAAGAAACGTCTAAATGATTTCCTAATTCCACAAGAACCGGCTGAAAAAAGACTAATAAGAATAAATCGAAGCCACGCAATACATCCAACGAAGCCAAACGTTGTTTGGGGGCAGAGTGAGGTTGTGAAACAACAAAATCTTTCATTTTTATTGATGTTTAATATCAATGATCAGTACTTAATTCAAAGCAGTAACTATCTGCAATAATGTAAATATTGCCGTTCGCGCTAAGATAAGGGGCAGCACAAAAAGAAGAACACACGAAAGCAAGCTTTCAGACTTGCGTCTCCGTTTGCCTTTCACTATATTTGTACAAAGATACGCAAATAGCTGAAAACATTAAACATACAGCATATGAATGCTCTACGGATTTACTCGCTTACTCTAACATCACTTGCCTGCTCAATGCTGCAAGCTGAAAAACTCACACCCCCAACAACGGAATATAAGTTGTACAACCAACAAGATGTGCAAGCACCCCAAAAACATCCTAACATCATACTCTTTATGGTTGATGATATGGGGTGGCAAGACACATCACTGCCTTTTTGGACAAAAGCGACTTCATACAACCGATTATACGAAACACCCAACATGGAACGGCTGGCACGCAAAGGCATGATGTTTACTCAAGCTTATGCCAACAGTATCAGTTCGCCCACCCGTTGCAGTTTAATTACGGGTACTAATGCCGCCCGACACCGGGTAACGAACTGGACGCTACATAAAAACGTATGCACTGATCGTCCTGACTCTATCTTAAACGTGCCTGACTGGAATTACAATGGTGTAAGTCAAGTACCCGGTACAAACAACACCTTTGTAGGAACTTCGTTCGTACAGTTGCTCAAAAATAGCGGCTATCACACCATACACTGCGGAAAAGCTCACTTCGGCTCAATAGACACTCCAGGAGAAGACCCACACCACTGGGGCTTTGAAGTAAATATTTCCGGACATGCAGCCGGAGGACTGGCCAGCTACTATGGCGCAGAGAACTACGGACACACGCCCGAAGGCATCCCGGTATCGCCAATGGCCATTCCTGGATTGAATAAGTATTGGGGAACAGATACGTTTGTAACCGAGGCTCTTACTCAAGAAGCTATTCAAGCTTTGAATAAAGCCCGAAAATATCGCCAACCATTCTTCCTTTACATGGCTCACTACGCCATACATATACCCCTTCAAGCTGATCCACGCTTCCTTGCTAAATACAAGCAAAAGGGGATGACCGACCACGAAGCTGCTTATGCCACCCTTATTGAGGGCATGGACAAAAGTCTGGGCGACTTGATGAACTGGTTGGAAGACAACGGGGAGGCCGAAAATACAGTTATTCTCTTTATGAGCGATAATGGCGGATTGGCTTCAGAACCCGGCTGGCGCGATGGGAATATTCATACACAAAATGCTCCTCTGAACAGCGGAAAAGGATCACTCTACGAAGGAGGTATCCGTGAACCAATGATTGTTAGCTGGCCAGGCGTTACACTTCCAGGAAGCAGTTGCAATAACTACATCATGATTGAGGACTTTTACCCTACTATTCTCGATATTGCCGGTATAAAGAATTATCAAACAATACAGCCTATCGACGGCATTAGCTTCGTACCACTTCTCAAACAAAACGGAAATCCTTCAAAAGGGCGTAGCCTTTACTGGAACTTGCCCAACAACTGGGGAAACGATGGTCCTGGCATTAACTTTAACTGTGCCATTCGACAGGACGACTGGAAACTGGTATATTACTATGGTACCGGCAAAAAGGAACTGTTTAACATTAACACTGACATTGGCGAAACAAACGATGTGAGCAGCAAATATCCCAAACTTGTACGCAAACTATCAAAAGACCTTGGCAGGTATCTACGCAAAGTTAAGGCTCAACGACCAACATTCAAGAAAAGCGGAAAGCCATGTCCCTGGCCGGACGAAGTTAAAGAAACTCTAACAAACGATTAGTAGCTGCTTTTTAGCTGCTAGAATACAATACTCTGATTGCTCGTGGCAAAACAATCGTTCACTTAGCTTTACAGGACTAATCCACAAAGAGGTAATCGTAGAACATAATCATACGGTTACTTCTTTGATAAAAAATAGAGCATGAAAATAACGTACTCTTTATACAATTGTAAGCCATATTTTAACCACAAAGATTTGAAGGATTTGCTCCTCTAAGACGATGAACAAGAGTCTATAATTGACCGCGCGACTTCGAACAAGGCGAAATGTATGTGCTGACAAGCACCGAAAGTGCAGAACCGATAGGTATTGCCGTAACTACATACGAAGATTACGGTATACCTAAACTAAAGTATATTGCCATCGCTCCGTATTATCAAAAAAAGGCTTTGTGAAAATATTGATAAAATAGCACATATACACAACAAATTCAGAACACAAGAAATTTCAATATTCCCAAAATACGCATGCA
>Mya_p2__coassemble_1668_pt1 | contig 10733 bp, 7 predicted proteins | sample Mya_p2__metabat2_high_PE_022 | metagenome-assembled genome bin Mya_p2 | reverse complement strand
ATGGCGCAAAACGATCAGAAGCCGCGCTATACGAGTTTTGAGGAAGGGAGAATTTTGTCAAGATGGAGCGGTTATTCCAATTACCCAACGATTAGTTATGTGGATTCAATTGGCGGTGATACCATTGTACAAGGTAAAACCTATAAAAAAGTGTGGAGTTGGTCGAATGCCGCGTTGATATGGCCTGACGACCCTAAGTATAAGGACGGAATAAAGAAAACAGTTCGGCACATGGTGCGCGAGGAGGGTAGTCGCATTTACTATCGTTATCACGCAAAGAATACCGAATATTTAGTCTTCGATTATAATTGGGTGCCCCGCGATACGATAGTTTTTGAAAATATTGGACATGCAGGTCGTACGGATACCACCTTCCTTACCGGTTATATTTATGATGTGCAAACCTTGAAGCAGCGTTTTCCCGGAAGTGTATTCACCAATTTAGATGATGCCCGTACTTACGATATTCATGGAGCGTTATTATTTCCAGAATATAATCCACCCTATTATTTTCGGCATGCTCTTTACTTTATAGAGGGTATCGGTTTGATGGACGAAGGGTTTAACTTAGATCAGTTTACAGCGTTTGATATCTTTGCTGTTGGGGGCGTTCCTTCACCTCATGGCTATAACTACATCCGTTCGGGCAATGGCACCGTGTATGTTGACAAGGGCTATGGTCTGTATTACCCCCAGGAACCCATTCGTACCGCCATCGGCGAAGTGGAAGCTTCGCCCATCCTCAAGCCCGACGGACCGATTTATGACCTGAACGGCCGCCGCCTGTCCACCGTGCCCGAAAAGGGCCTCTACATCCGGAACGGACAGCTGAAAGTAGCGCGGTAAGAATGTACATTTCGTTCGGGCTTGAGAGCATGTGTGTATGCCTCTCAAGGCCGTGTACAGCGTTGTGAGAAAGTAGTGATTAAGTAAACGTATAAAACGAAGAGTCTTATGAAAGCTAATTTGTTTTTTATCCGAAGTTTGGTTAGCTTCGTTCTGGTGGCTCTTGCAACAGTTGCAAAGGGTCAGTCGGTTGATGAGCCTCTGCCTCGTAGGCCTACCTACGAAGAAGGCAAAACCGTGTCGGTAGTGTCTGCCTCCGTCTATTCACCGAACGACGGGCCATCGCAAACAGTACGTATAACGTGTTTGATTGAGGTGAAGGGAGACACTGTGATAGACGGTAAAACGTATAAAAAGGTGTGGGGTTGGAACAATAGTGAAGAGGTGTGGCCGGAATTCGACTACTGGAAAGGTTCAATGACTAAAAAGCTGTACTTTATGGCTCGCGAAGAAGGTAGTAAAATTTTTGCGCGGGCACTAAAGGATGAGCATGAAATGTTGGTGTTTGATTATGCCTGGCGGCAGAATGAGGTGTTCACCTTCGAAAACTTTTACTATCAAGAGGATGGGGTAAATGAATCAGGGGATGAGGTAATCAGTCCTTGCGAAGGTATGGTCTCGTCGATTGCAATGGCTAGGGGCGAAGAAAATGCCCAAACAGGCTGGATGCGTCCCGATGGTATGCGAACTTATTACTTCACTACCACCAAGCCAATGGATTATTCAGATGATCCGCTTCTGCCCAATTTCTATGAAGGGATAGGCTATGCAGGGGAAATAACGCCTTGGAATAATTTGGTCTTTCCTCCTCCTACCGGATTGGAGTGGTCTTACCTGAACTATGCGCAGGCGGGCGACGGTACCGTGTATTATGATGGTGGTCATGGACTTTATTTTCCGCAGGAGCCTGTGATTACCGGAATCGAACAGGTTGAGACGAATCCGACAAACACAAAGGGTAGTCTTTATGACTTGAACGGGCGGAGACTTTCCGAAATTCCTCAATCCGGAGTGTATATTCAAGATGGCAGGGTCAAGATAGCCGGAAAATAGGACGGAGGATGCCTGTTCCCTTTGCTTCTTATTAAGCGAAAAAGTTTTTGTAATTGTATGGCTGCAACTTCTCGTGATGCGCTCCCCGATTTATGCCTTATCGGTTTCCGGCAGTTTAACCTCTCAAGGCCGTGTGCAGCGTTGTGAGAAAGTAGTTATTCCTTAACAATTAAAATTTACGAACTATGAAAAAGTTAAGTTTTTTGATGCTGCTGTGCTGTTCGTTGTGGGCTGCTGTAAGTATGGCGCAAAACGATCAGAAGCCGCGCTATACGAGTTTTGAGGAAGGGAGAATTTATTCGCAATGGATAGATAATAGATATAAATATACTCCCGACACCTCGCCGATTTATATCACCTATGTAGATTCGGTAGGAGGCGACACGATTGTCGATAATAAACTGTATAAAAAGGTGTGGTCTTGGACAAACCATTGTAAGGTATATCCGGATAAGTTTGCCGATGAACCGGATATTGTAAAAAAAGTGCGTTGTCTGGTACGTGAAACTGATGGCAAGATTTATTATCGTAAGATTCATAACAATTTCGAACAATTGATTTTCGATTATGCGTGGGTGCCCGGCGACACAATGGTTTACGAGCATTTGGGAGAAGCATCAGGAAGACCTGATGCACACCCGGGCGATACTACATTTTGTGTCGGTATGATTAGTAAGGTAAGTGATATCTATGACGTATTACATGGTTTTAAGAACTTAGATGGTGCGCGTTGCTACCAAATAGATGGATGGCCGTATAAAAAAGATGAAATAGCATCGGCAGAAGGTCCGCTTTATTTTAGGGAGAATATTGCTTTATTTGTAGAAGGACTGGCTTATTTTGGCGGATGTTATAATTGGAATATATTTGAAGATTTTACAATTGGTTGGGACGGAGGTCCATGTACCCCGACGGGTTGGAACTACATCCGCGCAGGTGATGGTACGGTTTATTACGATGCCGGTCATGGTCTGTATCATCCCCAGGAACCCATTCGTACCGCCATCGGCGAAGTGGAAGCTTCGCCCATCCTCAAGCCCGACGGACCGATTTATGACCTGAACGGCCGCCGCCTGTCCACCGTGCCCGAAAAGGGCCTCTACATCCGGAACGGACAGCTGAAAGTAGCGCGGTAGGTGCAAGATTTTTTTCGTGCTAAGCCTTGTGCAGGCGCATGATATTGCCGGATATCAGTTCGCCTCTTATTGGCAGTTTATTGAAAACCCCCATCCGTCCGATGCTGTGTGAGCCGGGCGGATGGGGGTATTTGGTGTATGTACAATACCGGTGTTTAGAGAAAAGGGAGTGTGCTGAGCCGATTACTTGGTGTGGTGCACAGAGTAGATAACCTTTCCGTCTTTATCAATAAAGTGGAAGTTGAGCGCCTGTTTCGATACGCTGATGACGCTGAATCCGGTGGCCGGCGAGCAGAATTGTGTGCCTTCAACAGGCTTGACCTTACGGCTCAGGGCAGCTGCCGAATTGACTACATAGTCGGTTGTATTTCCTGCAAAGCGCAAGTGCTGAAAGTTGTGGATGTGGCCGCAAGCATAAACATCGACGTGGTGTTTGCGCAGCAAGGGTTCGAGCAGTTGCTGCATGTCGTGGCGTTCGCTCACATTTTTGCCGGTTTCGGCAAATACCGGATGATGACCGATAACAACCACCCAGTCTTCGTTGGCAGCCGTAAGCGTACTGTCAATCCAGTTCAGTTGTTTATCGATGTCCTGCTTGTGAGCATCGGGATATTTTTCGGTATCCTTGCGGTAGCGTCCGATGAGCGGTGCCGTGTCGATCATGACAAAGCGTATGCTTACCCCTTTCTCGCTGAACGACTTGGAGTAGTAGCGGGCCGGCATCATCCAGCGGCGCGACACCCGGGCATAGTCGAGCACCGCCTGTGTGTTGCCGCGATATTCGTGGTTGCCCAGCACGGGATACCATGGAAGCATAAGGTCGGGGTGTGAATATACCAGTTCGTAGTTGGTTTGCCACAGAGGGTCGGTGGTGCTTTCAACCCCGTAAAAGTGGTGTATGTCGCCTGCGGCAAACACACATTCGGGGTCAATCTCTTCGGCCATGCGGCCCATGAGTTCGGCGATGGGTTTTTGGTCGTAGTAGCCGTTACGGCCCATGTCGTTGCAGAGGTAAAAGTTGATGTCGCCCGTTAGTTTGGCCCAGTCGGCAGGGGTTTGAGCCTGCAGTCCGAGAGTAAAGAGCAGGAGCAGTAGGGAGGAGATAATGCGCATAGAAGAAATTAGTTTTTGAAGCATATTAAAACAAGTAGTTGAGGAAACGTAAAGCAGTGGCTGCACAGCAGTTAGTGAATGAGTAAGGTAGCTTCCTTTTTTGAGAGCCCATGGGGTTACCTCGCCTTCACCGCGTGCATGTGTGCCCTTAGCCGAATGGTTAAGATTTGCCCATACTTCCCTCAACTAACGAACGTGTAGGTTGCTTATTTATTGCCAAAAGCACCAAAACGTGCTGCCGGTAAGTCGGTGCGGTAAGCCTGCCCGTTTACGGTGATGCCTGTTGTACCGAAGAAAGGCTGCATCCTGGCATCCGTACCCGTGTATGCCCCGCTCAGTACGGGCGAGTTGGCCGCTACGTGAAAATCCCAGGCCGGGTTGATGCTGAAAGAGGTGAGACTTATGGCATTGATGTCGTAGTTTACAAAGAGCGGATTGGTAGCCTCGTCGCCGGCTTTGGCTGCTACAGTGCTGTGTACATCTACAAATTCGGCAAAGATGTTTTTGTTCTTTTGAGTCAGACTCAGGAAGGGGTTGGTAGTACCCTCCTCAACATCCTGCGGAAGGTTCGAAGTTACGTTGCCCGCAGTATAGAAGTTGTAGTCAACCACGCAGTCGGTTGAGCATCCGGCATCGATGGCCGCATTGCCCCACTTGGGAGTCATGGCCTTGAATTTGCAGTTAACCATAAGGTTGTTGAAGACCGAGGCCAAAGCATTCTTTTCCAGATAAATTGAACCTCCCTTCACGCCGTCGCGGCGCCAGCCGGCATTGACAATGGTGTTGTTGTAAGCCCTTACGAGCGCCTGGTGGCGTCCGGTTTCGTCGTTCTGTCCTGACGAGGAGAGCTTCAGTCCGTTGGTGTTGGGCGAGTACATGAGGTTGAAAGCCGCATCGACCTTGCAGCCCGCCTTGATGTTGACCGCCTCGCCGCCCGTTTCGCCATTGCCTGCAAAGGTGTTGTGCTGAATGATGGCCTGTCCGCCCATCATGTAAATGGCGTCGCTGATGCCGTTGCGCAGCGTAGAGTGGGTCACCACGTAGCGTCCGTTAATGTTGTTGGTCGTAATTTGCGGTAAGTAGTCCTCGCCCGGTGTATAGATGCCCTTGAGGGCCGAAGGCGAATCCTGCGACACGGCACCGCCGGTGTATTCAATGATGGTATGGTCGAAGAGCATTTCGGGACATTTCTCGGTAGCTACAATGCCGCCCCACAGTCCGGCAAAGGCATTGGCTTCGGTGCGCTGGTCCTCGGCCACGGTAAAGCGTACCGGCTGTTCGGCCGTACCTTGGCTGTAAAGTGCACCGTCAACAATCATTTCGATGGGTGTATGGCTGGTGCCTACACCTTCGGCATCGAACACTACCGTTACGCCAGCCTCAATGGTGAGCGACTTGCCCTCGGGCACTACCAGGTGGTGACCTTTAACCTTGATAACCGAGTGCTTGGCCCATACACCGCTCACGGTGTCGCCCTGCAGCACCACCTCGCCCGAAGGAGGCGTGGGCTGAGGCTGCGGCAGGTTGCCGGGTTCATCGTCGTCGCTGCAAGCGCTGAAAGATACGGCTGCCGTGCAGAGGGCAGCCAACACGAAATGTTTGCTGTTCATTTTTGAAAGATAAGAGTTTGATGGGTGGAGCATATAGGCTCCTTTTGGAGTTAGTTGTTTTCAGTTATTCGGTGCACGGCGGCACGTGGCGGTTGGGGCGGGAGTCGGTAGCATGAGGCAGTTAGCGCAGTTTAAAGCGTGCGCCAATCAGGAAACTCTGTCCGTGCTTCTCCTTGCGTTCGAGCAGGCCGCCTTTGTGGCGTTCCACCTCGGGCCCCAGTTTATCATTGCGTACGTTGCGTTTGACGTATTGCACCACCGGCAGGTTGAGCAGGTTGTTGGCCTTGGCAAACAAGCTCCAGCCCGATTGTCCAAAGTTCTTTTCGACCGAAGCATCAAGTTGCGTGTAGCCGTCCTGCCAGGAGTCGTTGTCGAGAAAGCGCGACACAATGCACAGGCGTTTACCCGTGTAATTGAGTGCTATTTGTGCATCCCAGCCGTTGGCTGCATCCTTGTAGAGCAGCGAGAGGTTGGCTACGTGCGCTGCCTGTCCAAAGAGCGGACGCGTTTGTTTCACCGTTTGCGTAATGGTAGTGGTTTCGCCGTTGGGGTCGGGATTCTTCAGTTCAATCGTCTTTTGTGTGCGGATGCGCGAGTAGGTGTAAGTGTAGTTGGCGCGGATGCCAAAGCGGTGGAAGTATTTCGTTACATCCACTTCGATACCCATGTTGTGAGCGGTACCAAAGTTAGCCGGCGTGTAGTACGTATCCTGTCCGCTGGTTTCCATGCCATACTCAATGGGGTTCTCCAGGCGCTTATAGAATACGCCCGCCATGATTTGCTCCGACGGCGTGGGAAACCACTCGTAGCGCAGGTCGAAGTTGTCGGCTACGGTGTGCTTGATGTCGGGGTTACCGCGCTCATTGTAGTCCTCGCCCAAAAGTTTGTAGGGCACAATTTCGAAAAAGCTGGGTCGGTTGATGGAACGGGCATACGAAAATCGTAGATTGGCATTGCGGTGAATGCCCAATTTGGCATGAAAGTCGGGCAGCCAGTCCCAGTACTTTTGGTGTCCGCGGTTGCGGGCCCCCTCGGTGGGGTAGAGCAGGGTGTAGCCCTGGTCAGTATGTTCGGTGCGAAGGCCGGCCGTCAGTTCCCAGTTACCCGTCAGGAGTTTGCCCATCACATAGGCCGCTCCCACCTGTTCGGTAGCATCGTAGTTGAGCGGGTCGCTCAAGTTGCCGAAGCGCGGAGCAATAAATTTTATTTCGTTAAAGTTAAACCAGTCCTTGCCCCGTACCAGAGTGCGCTGTTCGGCAGTAGGTTTAAAGGTATATTCGTTGAAGAAGGAAGAGCGCTTTTTGTCGCGGAACATGCCGCCCGCACTCAGTTTGAGCGTGGTGTTTGCCGTGAGGTCCAGGCGGTGCGAGATATCGGCATAGCCGGCCCAGTCCTCGTCGTCGTTGTGCTCCCAGCGGCGTACGGCTCCGGGGTTAATGCTTACGGTTTGCAAGCCCGTGCTCGCGGTGGTCAGAAAGATTTCGGCATTGTCGGGCGTGCGGTTGGTAGCTTTGGAGTAAACGGCCCGCCAGTTGATGTGCAGCGCGTTGTCGTCGAGCAAGGCGTGTTCGCCCATCAGTGTAGAGCTTAAAATGCCCTGTCTGTTCAGGCGCATGCGTACGGCCTCCTTGCGGCTTTCGTGCGTGTCGCGTACCTGCTGGTTGCGCAAAAACATGTAGCCGTTGTACCAGGCCAGTTTGTGGTTGTTGCCCGCAGGCAGGAAGTCGAGCTTGAGGTGGGCACCCAGGCGCGATTGTTCCTCCGAGTAGTCGCGCATGGTGGTTGTTCCGTCAAGGTTGGTAGTACCGCTCTGGGCATAAATTCGGCTCTCCTTGCCGCGGTGAATGTTTTGTGCACTGACAGCCAGCATCAGGCCAAAGCGCTTGTTAAAGAAGCGGTCGCCGTAGGAGATTCCGAGCGTGAGGTCGGGCACAAACTGCTTTTGCTTGAGCGCGAGGTTGGCCGTAGTAAAGTTGTTCATTGTTACGCTGTGGTCCACTCCATGCACCTCGTTGGGCGAATCGTTGCGTATGCCAGCTGTATTGAACGAGGCAAAGTCGCGGTCAAAGTAGAGGGCACTGTAGCCTATGGCCAAATTGCCTGTAAACTGCCGTTCTTCGGGTGCATCCTTCATGACCATGTTCACCGCACCGCCAATGCCATCGCCCTCCAGATCGGCTGTGAGCGACTTGCTCACCTCTAAGCGGTCGAGCATTTCGGCCGGAAAAATATCGAGTGGCACAAAGCGGTTCTTATTGTCAGGCGAAGGCACCTTCACTCCGTTCACCAGCGTATAGTTGTAGCGTTTGTCCATGCCGCGCAAAATGGCATACTGCCCCTCGCCGCTGGCACTGCGCTCAAGTGTAATACCCGATATGCGGCCCAGAGCATTGGCCACCGTCAGGTCGGGCGAGAGTTCAATGGCTTTGGCACTCATTACGTTCATCACGTTCATGGCCCGGCGTTCCATGCTGCGTGCGCCGGCCTCGGTGCGTCCCGGATTGTGAGCCATAATCACCACCTCGTTGAGCGCCACGTTCTGTTGCTCTAAGGGCAGGGAGATTTCGGTGTCGGCAAACTCGCCATCGAGCACGTATTCCCCCACCTTGTACCCCAGACTGCTATACACCAGCGTGCCGCTTTGCCCGTTGGTGTTGAGCGTGAACGAGCCGTCCAGCCCCGAGAGCGTAAATATTTTTTGGTGACCTTTGAGCGCGATGTGTGCGCCAATAATCAGTTCCCCGCTTTGAGCATCCACCACCTTACCTTTAATAATGGTCGAGACCGGACCGTTAATAGTGTTTGCAATCGAGTTTGATGCAGGGCAGTTAATGGTACGTGCCGCCTTATCGGGCACATTGGTTTTAGGCTTGCTGTCTGCCTGTAATCCTAATGGAAATCCCGAAGCGATGAGCGCTATCGCCAGAGAATACTTGATGCTTTGCATTTAGAAAGTAATGTCTTGTTTTCGCCTGCAAAATTACGGCAAGCCTGTAACGCCCCTGTTTCGTAGATTTTAAGAAGCGGTTAAGGCGTAGGGGTTTTGAGAGCAGTTGTTGGTTGATAAGTTTCGCCTAAAAGATTAAATTAAAAAAAATAATTTACCTTTGTACGAACAATTGATACAACTGGTAATTGCATGGCGAAATATTAAACCGCAGAATCTATGAAGAATAATCATCAGCACACAAAACGTAAGTCTGTTGCGACGTCATCCGGACAAGCACCGGGCGCTAATAATAAGCCCCTTGTCCTTAAACTCATCATCGGATGGTTTATAGGAGCGTTAATAGGCGTGCTTTTAGCAGGGCTTTATATCTTGTTTGATGTGTTTTTTGTAAGAAATAGTACGGAGAAAGTTGATTCGACTTTCGAACCGGCTATAGAAACAGATGTGCTGCCAGACTTTCCCAATAAATCGCAGGAGGCCGAATTTCCAAATCCTCTTCCCGAACAGCCTGCCGAGCCCACCTCTGCTCCCATACAGACAGCGTCATCGGCAGCACCTTCGAACGGATTGCCCCGGGCCTATGAGGAAGGCTATGAAAAGGGGTTTGACGATGGCGAGTCGGATTCGAACTTGCATTATGGCTGGCACACTTCTTACGATGATGATTGCTCCTATACGGGGAAAATGCGTGCCGACTATATAGAAGGCTACGACGATGGGTACGGAGATGGATACGACTCTGGAATAGAAGGTGATGACACCGAAGAGTCGCTCGAACTGGAGTGGTAGCTGTGCGTGAAGCTAACGGATGTAGCACCTTCGGGCAGTGTGTATGTGCATGGCAAAGGTATGAGTCAGGTTAGCTTGAAAAAGGCTGTTCTTAATTCATGGCTATAAAGTGGGGGAGGATGGCGGTGGTTTAAAACGTCCTTGGCAAGGTGTGTCAGGGTAAAATGAAAACTCCAAAGGAAGTTGGGACAGCAGCCACACTTTCTTTGGAGTTTGTTTGGATTGTTCGGCAAGATGCTGGTGCAGCCGTTTTTACTTTTGGTAGTAGCGCACCCAGTCTACCGCCATCTCTACCGGCAAGTCCAGAGTGTCGACCGGGCCTACCCAGCCACCCTGCAGTTGCATGTCGATAAGCAGGTAATAGGGCATGTCGAATGGGAATTGGCCTTCTTTGTCCGTCTGTATTTTGGGATAGGCAAAGGTGCGGCGTCCATTGACCAGGAACACCAGACTGTCCGGATACATCTCAACCCCATAGATGTTGTAGTCGTCCGGGTTGATGGTGGCCGTGCCGCCTTGCGGAGGGTTGTTGCGGATGTTGAGATGTTGCGTATAGACCGAATGAACGGTTTGATACACGATGGAGTCGTAGTTGAGGTGTTCCATGATATCAATTTCGCCGCCGGTGGGCCATTTGTATTTTTCCTCTTCAAAAGGCTTGAGCCAGATTGCCGGCCAGGCCCCGCGTGCTGCCCCCAATTTGGCTTTCACTTCGAGGCGGCCACCATGGAAGGCCTTTTTATACTTGGTGTAGAGTCCGCCGGTAATGAATGGCACCGTATCCTGACTTCGGTCGGGGTTCATCACTCCCCTTAAAATCAAGTTCCCGTTTTTTACGTCGTAGCATTCCCGACGTTCCGACATGTGACGAGCCCATTCCGGATGCCAGCGTGGAATTTTAGACCAAATGGCGGTGTCGAAGGTATTGCCTTCAAAGTTCTCCTCCCAAACCAAGCGCCAATCCGTGGTCGACGAGCGGTAAGTGCACGAGGGGAAACACATTCCGAGGGCAAGCAGTGTTGCTGTGCCAATAAGCAGTTTTGTTTTCATTGTTGTTTTTGGTGTTGGTGATGTTTGGGGACAAGCCTGGAGCATGAAAGATACATGGCAAAGTGGTCGTGCCGGGACAATGCAAGTCAGCCCTGAGCAACGACCACTCCACCTTATTTTGTGCCATCTCATCTCCGGTTTGCCTGTTTCTTATGGCCTTGAAAGCCTTCCAAACCGGCGAATCAT
>Mya_p2__coassemble_1379_pt1 | contig 13012 bp, 13 predicted proteins | sample Mya_p2__metabat2_high_PE_022 | metagenome-assembled genome bin Mya_p2 | reverse complement strand
CGGTGCGGAAAATAGAATGAGTACAAGAAGGAGTTTTCTTGAGTGTATAGGTGTATACAGAAATGGATTATTCTGTTCTCTGCGCTGCTTAGTTTTCTTGGCAGATAGAATATTGTATAGCTCAGTCAACAGCATCACTCTTCCGGTTGGTTGTGCTGGCTGTCTTTTTTGTCTTGCGGAGTATGGTTTTTAAGGGGTGCAGTGTCCTTGTTTGCTGAGTCCTGATTCTGCGCATCTTCATTCTTCGAAGGCAGGCTTGTAACGGTAACGGTTAAGTTGATGCAGTAACAGTCGTCATCGTCGTCGTCATTGTCAATGTCGCCGTTGGCTACTTTGCGACGCCATGCCTTTCTGCGCTTAGCTCTTTCTATGTTGGCCTGCTCTATTGCCCATCTGTGGAGTGCAAAGAGCCCGAGAATAACCAAACTGGTGAATACCCCTGCTAAAGCTATTTTGAACATCAAACCGGAAGTAGAGGTTTCGCCCGACTGTGCAGTAGGAACAGCCCAAAGGACGATCAGAACCAATATGCTTATCCATAAAACCACTTTACTCATTTGAAATACCTGGTTGCTAAACGAAGGCTTTTTCATGTTATTCTGTATCATAGTATTTGTAGTATTTGTTTTCTGCAAAAGTAAATATCATTTTTAGATTTGCATCGCAATCATATGTAAATCAGTGGTTTTGAATGCGATTTTTTTGTATTTCGATGCACCTCGAAACCAGTGCGTTGTAGTCTTCTGGCAGATTTTTCCATGTCGGGCAGTTTCCGGAGCGATGGTAACCTGGAGGTTGCTCATGTGTTAGTGAGGGAGCATCGGTGTGGGTGGTTAGGGCAACAGAATATTGTGGGGAAAGTCGGTAAGGTTGTGGGGTAGGAGAATATATTTAGCCAGACGGCTCCTGAAAAAAAGTTTAGGAATGGGAGGCTGCAAGAGTCGGATGAGTATTATACCGATTGTCGGGGAGTACTTGGTTGTGTGGAGGTTAAATTTGAACATGGTGGCGAAGGTTGGTTGTTGCGGTTGTGGCACTTAAGCTACTCGGGCAGGATGGGGTTGAGGGGCGTTGTTGGTGCAAATATACGACATCGCAGATCCGATTGCCAAATTTTTAGTGCATGTATGCAGCAATGAACAAGCACTGAGTAGCTAATGTTGTTGTGTATCAGCTACTTACAGCCAGCAGTGATTTTAAATTGCTTGTGAGCGAAGTCTGTAAATCCCCCTTGTCTATCTCTCTTCCCACCGCACTTAATCCGTCTTCGTTCCTCTCCGGACTTGCAGTCAATGGCCTATTTGCTTCTTTCCGGCCTTTATTGGGGGCTTTTGCCACATCGCGCTGTCTATGCTCCAAGCTGCGATAGCGCTGTATTCATCCAACAGAATTGAAACCCACAAAAAGTGCGCGAAAAAGAAAAAGAAAAAACAAAGAAAAAAAATGCCCTTCCCCCAGACCCCTTGCCTAAAGAAAAAGAAATAAATAAAGAAAAAGAAGAATTGAATCCCCCCCCTCCCCGCGTGCGCACGAGCTTAAAGCTTCGAAAGAGAAGTGTGAGTTTGAGTTTTGCTGTTGATGGTGTTTACTGCTCCAGGATTCAGCGCACAATTTGATGAAATGAAAAGCTAAATCGTAGCATTTGATTAAAACCGTTTATTTGTATGAATAAATGTTTTTGGTTTTAAACTCGTTTGTACGTTTGGCAAACTGGTGTCAGAATCCGCTATGTGTAAATATTTTTTCTTTAGATTAGAACTTGTTAGTGAATATATATTGTTGATTATCAGTATATAATTTGTTATTTTTTTGAATGCTGATTTTGCAGGCGGTTTGTACTTTAGAATGTTAGATAATAACATTTCCCGAATAAGCTAAAAAGCTTCATACAATTTCTGCTTTGATGGTTATTTAAGTTAAAAAATAAAAGTAGTGATGTGTTTTGCAACCTGTTATTTGATTGAATACTTCTAGGCAATGGCATTTAAATGTTTGGATGCCACTGGTTATTATGAAACCTTCAACAGCAGTCTCAGCAGCCATAGAATCCAATATCTGGGGTGATAGTTATGGGTAGACAGAGTTTGTATCCGCTTCTTACATATAGCCCCGCTCCCGCTGTCAGATAACAGCCATCCGGATGTTGCTCAGTTGAAAGATGCGGTCAAAGTGCTTTGTCCAGTGGTTTTCGGCTATGCCCAGTTGTAGACCATAGAAGCGCGTGTCGGCCTTTTGCAGGCGGGCCATCTCGGCAAAGTATGTTGCGGGCGGAATAGGGATGCGGAAGTCTGTAATCCATAGCACGTCGGCTCCGTTGTAGCGTGGATGATTGTTGATAAGTTCAAAGGTTTTGTCCATCATTTCGCAGGCATCCGTACCTCCGGTGGCCCGTTGTTGAAAGAAGCGGAGCAAGGCTGCGCGGTTCTGCATCACGTCGATAGGCTGCGTGCGTGTATTGAAGCCGATGAGGTAGCAGTCGCGTTGGGCAGTCAGGCACCACTCTGTCAGTCTCATCAGTAGGGAGAGCGCTACCTTTTCGGGGTCGCCCATCATGCTTCCAGAGCGATCAACACAAACAATTATGGGCCCTTGCTTCCGGGCACGTTTCTGGTGCAGGCTGCGTGCAGCGTTAAGCTGGTTGCTTTTATATTCAAAGGTCTGAAGCCTTCCCATCACATATTTATGCAGAAAAACATCTTCGAGTTCAGCGTCCAGGTAGTGTGCCCATTCTGTAGGGAGCAAAGCATTGAGGTTACGTCCCATCCCGATGCCGTTGATGTCCGATTGCGTTGCATGTTCCAGGGCTTCACTTCTTCCCGAGGTGGTTCCGATGTGTTTGTTGCCCTCAGGGTCTGCTTTTCGGCCCATGATGTCGGCCACTTCGATGAGTAACGGATACCTCTGTTGCAACCTGGCCACCTGGAGCAAGCGTTCAAACTCCAGTGCGTTCCATCGTCCCCCCATTAGCCCCCATGTCTGGTAAAAATCTTCGTGACTTACAGAGTTGCTTTTCAGGTACGCGTCTACAGCCCGCAGGTTTGTTTGCAGCAGGCGTTGTTCCATCGTTTTCCTTTCTTGAACAAACCGTTGTTTTTCTGTATCAAGACGGGCATTCAGCAAGTATTCCCATTCATTCAGAAAGTATGTCCATTTACCTTCGTTCAAAACCCCATCTTCAGTGCTTAGTTCCTGTTCGAAGAAGGCACGTTCAAATCCGTCCGATCCGTAGGCATCGTCAATTTGGGCCAGCAGTGCCCGCCAGCCAGATTGCCGTTTGATGAGGCTCCATTGTTCAGCCTCACGTATTTGGCCGCGTTCGGCCGCTGTGCGTTGCAGGCGGTAGTTTGCTTTTTGCAGGCAGAGGGCTATAAATTGCAGATGTGTGTCGAGAAAGACGCGCGCACTCACTTTGCTGCTCAGTACTTGCGTTGCGATGATGGGATTGTCCATCGTTTCCATCAGGTAGGCCGTGAGTGCATCATCCTTCAGTTCGGGTGTCGACTCGTACCTTCCTGTTTCTACAAATTGCTGAAGCAGCTGGTGGTAGAAGGCTGGTGTAAATTTTGGAGTATTGGGTTTAAGGGCAGCGTTGTCAGGCTTCATTGTAGAGTAGTTTACGCAGGTCGACGCGCGTCAGTGCAATTTGTTTGTAAAGGCTTTGTACGTGTGCTTGGACGAGTTTCAAGTCATTTTGGTTTACAAAAAGGTTGCCTTCGAGTTCGTGTTGCGTCGTTTCCAATTGGGTGCAGATTGTTTCGATGTCTTCTTCGTAGTGGGTTGACGAACAAGGGTGTGAGGCCGGTGCAGCAGGAGAATCAAAGAGTCTACCTAAGGAAGTTTCGGCCTGATTAAGAGGGGCAGTTTCCCGACGGTGCATCCGATATTTCACCCCGTTGATGTAGATATGTTCGTCGTCGCGACAAAGCGTTACCTGTTTGGCATCCTGCTGTTTCAGTAACTCGTTGAGTTCTGCAGCAAACAGGCGGATAATTTGGCGGCGTGGTTGTTGCGGGTCGTTATAGATAATGCCTTGTAGCGGGCTGTTGCCATGGAGCATAGAGCGGTGTTGGGGCAGGCGTTTAAAGTCTGTAATAAAGATGCACGTATGCCCTGTACCATGATTATCGATCAGGTAGAAAAAGTGGTCGACAATTTCTAAATCGTCGTCGCGGTGGTCGTTGTCGCGCTTGGCTTTAGCCAGAGCCTCTTGTGCCCGGCACGCCCTTAAATCGGCTTTGACTGCCTGCCCTGTTTTTTCCAGTTGCAGCTCTATGGGGCGAAAAATGCTTTGCAAGGTAATGAGCCTGATGGCTTCGATTTCGTCAGGTTCGTTCCATAGGCAATGATACATGGGCAGCAAATCGGTTTCGGTAGCCCGTTCTTTTCCCTGCAGGTAGGCCGAGGTGCGGAGCAGGCGGGCAATATGCTTCCATCTGCGGTCGCTGATGTACACCGGGCGTGGAATGTCGCAGCCCTCCGGCTTGACGTGTTTAAGTTCAGTTCGAATAGTAGTGATGGCCTGGAGCAGGTTGTCGGACAAAACTACCTTTCGGGCTTCTTCTTGCCATAGTGTATATTCTTCCTTTGTAATGGTAAGTTGCGCCTTGGCAGCAGGCTGTTCCTCGTTGCCGTTGGGTGATGGGTTTTCGTCTGTCAGCATTTGGCGGAATAAATCTTCGTTTTCGATGTTATGACAAACTACACGTATCATAAAGCGGTCCCACAAAGCTTCGAGTCCTTCACCTTTAGCCGGAAGTTCGTTCGATGCTGCAATCAGCAACTTAAGCGGAAGTTTCAGTTCTTTGTCTCCGTTGCGGAAAAGTTTTTCGTTGATGACCGTGAGCAAGGTGTTCTGAATGGCAGGTCCTGCTTTCCATATCTCGTCTAAAAATACCACGTCGGCTGTAGGTAAGTATCCTTCGGTCATACGTTCGTAGCGGTCAGCATGTTTCAGTTGGGCAATGCTGATGGGGCCGAACAGTTCGTCGGGAGTTGAAAACCGCGACATGAGGTATTCAAAGGAGCGTGCATCGCTAAAGGCTTGTTTCAGTTTGCGTGCTACCATTGATTTGGCTATTCCCGGCGGGCCAAGCAAGAGTATACTTTCGCCAGCCAGTGCAGCGAGCAATGCCAGCGACATTTCAGTTTCTTTTTCGTAGACGTTGTGTTGCAGCAGTTGCAGTAATTGTTGTATGCGTTGTGGAGTAGGGGAGTGTTTCATGCTTGATACCCGTTGGGGTTGTGGTAATAAAATGATGGAAAGGGATTCATTTCGCAAGTTTAGAGTCCGCCTGGTTAGGTATAAACGAAGCCTATTTACCTGCTACGGGATAAGATTGTTGTACAATATTCGTCAATTTTTTCGACAAGAGCAAGTTTCTTTCATTGTTTATTGCCTTTTACTGGGGGCTATTCTTTTAGTCTATCATAAATCGTTACAAGTGTACTTAGTTCACAGGTTAAAAAGGAAGTGGTACTAATAGACCTGTCTCAGCACCCCATATGCTTTAAATTCGTCTTTTCTAAAATACCGGATATCATCACCTCGATTTATCTTTTTGCCGAAGTTCAGGTTATAGCTTACCGAGAGCATTACGTAGCGCCCGTCGCCCGGACGGTTCACATAGCGGTAGTCGCGGTAGTTGGGTATGTCCATCCAATTTTTTACCCAACCATTTTTGCGCAGTACGGAATTGACTTGCAAACTGATATACAGGTCTTTCCAGAAATATTGGGCGCCAGCCCTTAGGTTGCTGCTGAAACGGCTCAGATAAGAACCACCGCGCATGTATCCACGGTCACCAAAACTTTGGGCATAGGCGGCGAATACCGAAAAGTTGTTGGTGACGTTATAGGTAGCCGAAGGATAGATGCCCCAATAGCCCAACTTTAGATGGTGCAAACCGGAGTGCCACTCGCGGCAATACGAAATCTTGGCCGACAAGAGCAACTTGCCGTTGAACAGATTGGTCGAAGGGATGAGGTTGAAGTAAAGCGGGTGGGAGTCCCCGCTATTGATTTTTCGTTAACCATCAGGCCGTCCTGCTCATGCCAATAGGGTACAATGTCTTTGAGAATGGCTTCCCAGTAAACCGACGCATTGAGCGAAAACTGATAGCAGGGCATCCACGTATAGGCCACCTTAAAGGATGTATGCTGAACGGTTTTGAGGTGCGAATTGCCTTTACTTCCTTCCAGTTCATTGTCCTGCCGGACCACGGTGTTGTAGTTCGAAGGCGAAATTTGGCTTTGCCAAATATCTAACGACGACATGAGTGCATGCTTGCGCGCCCTATCCAGCCATTGACCGAAAATCCGCCGTTAATATAAGCCTTGCTGCGCCTTTTACTGTTGTTTATCTTATAAATCTGAACAGGAGCACTGGCATAAACGGTTGCATTCCAGCTTTGCGAGAAGGTGTGCTGATACAAGGCCAAGGGTTGCACATATACATTGACCAGTTTTTGCAGGCTGTTTTCCGTCCCCATGTAGTTGGGGCTTGTCAATGTATGAAATCACACCGAATTGTCAGTTAAACATGTTTATCTGACAGCAACATAAAAAAATAAATTTGCAGCGGAATTTAGGAATAATAAAACTTAAAAAACCGGCAAGCCTATGTTGTAGGTTTGCCGGTTTTATAGAAATGATTCTTTTATTGAAAAAAGAGGAAATGCCTATTGGCATCAATTAGTTTAGAACTTGTAGATAAGACCGAAGTTGAGGTCGTAGCCGCTCAACTCAAAGCCAAATCCGTGCTCGCCGTAGGGGCCGTAGCCGTGGTCAGACTCGCGGTAGCCGAGGAAACCGGCGTGTGCAACAAAGTCGAGATTCTTAGCCAAACCTACGCTAACACCGGGAGATACACCAATGCGCCAGCTAACGAGGGCATCGTCGTCATATTCATAACCCTTTACCGAAGATTTTGCTTTGGCAGCGCTGATGCCGAAACCAAGGTCGAGGAAGAGTTTAACGGGGCCAAACTTGGCATAGCTCCAACGTGCGTAAGGATCAATCGAGAAACTGTTGATTTTTACCTTGTGGAGGGTTTCGCCATCCCATTCGCCTGAGCCATAGTAGTCGTGCGTAAAGCCAATTGACATACCGAGAGCCCATTTGTTAGAAAGTTCGTAGCCAATCTGGGGCTTAAGCGTGAAATTTGTGTGATTGTCATCTGAATTGCGCCAGAAGCCAACTTCGCCACCGAGGTAAACCTGTGCACTTGCGGTTAGCGAACACACTGCAACCATTAAAGTCAAAAGAAACTTTTTCATTGTAGTTGTTTTTTTAGGTTGTTAATATTTTGGTACGAGTGAGTGATAATCCCGCACCACTTAAGATTGCGAGGCAAAAGTACAGCAATTGTTACAATCTTGCCAAATTTTAAAGAAGAAATTCCTTCGAAATACGATATATGGGCCATTACTTCTCGTATATAGAACACTTTTGCGGCTGTGATGAGGCTGTATCTTCAACCTTTGTTGGCTGTTTTTCGGTTGCTGAGCAGTTCCCAAATCTGTTTGCGTATATGGTCGAGCAGGGCCGAAATTATAAATATAATCAAGATGCTGCCTGCTGCAGTCAGTATAAAGAGGGGGGTGTTGCAGGTTGCATCGAGGTGTCGGATAAGGTCGAAGTAGGCCGGGCGGGCAAATACCTGCTGATGGGTGAGGTAGGCGGCCAAACTGCCTGCAGCCAGCCAGTTAACCAAGCGGTTGCTAAAGTTGAGGCGGGCAAAGTAGAGTATGAGGCAGGCCGCGTTGGCAATTACAAAGGGATTGGTGTAGGCCGTCATGAGCGAGGTGGGGTTGGGGTAATGCAGGGGCTTGAGCCAAAAGTACAACCAGTAAAGCACTCCAAACCCAATGGTGTTGCAGGCAAACAGTAGTACAAAGCGGCGGCGGTGCCAACTTGCAAGCTGTTGCGACAGATGCAGGCGCAAGTAACGTCCAAGCAGGTAAAGACCGCAAAAACTGATGGCCGAAAAACCACGGTTTAAGTCGGAAAATGCAAACGAGGCGGGTATGGCAAGGGTAAAAAACAGCAGCAGGTAGCGGCGCAGTCCGGCTTCGTCCTCCTGTTCTACAAAGCGGTTGAGTACGGGCGAGAGCAGGTACATCACCAAATACGAGTTGATAAACCAGTAGCCGAATACTGATTGTATGATTTGAACCGGAGTGCCGGGCATTTGGCCTTGCAGCAGTGCTGCCCCTGCAGTTACGCTCAGGCTGATAAAGGCTACCTGGAAGAGCAGCCGGAATATGTTTTGCAGTTTGAAGTGTGTGCCAAACCATCCGGTAATGAGTACAAACACGTCTACGCAGCAAATGCTGGCCTGTTCGGTCAGAATAATGCCCAGCCACGAGGCTGGTTCGGCCCTTACGAGCGTGGAGTTAGGGTAGTGCATAGTTTCGAAGGTAGCATGGAGCACCAGTACCAGGAGCATGGCCACAATGCGTAGCAGTTCCATATTCGATTTGCGCATGGGGTAGATGGGGTTTTAGATTTTGGAGATTGATGTGCCACAAGGCTGTTTAGCTATTTGGTGCTTGGAACTAAATGGCCTGTTTTAAAACCATTTATGGCATCCGGTGGCCTGTCTGTTTGAAGGAAGCCCCGGTTTCCTGACCTGGAACCGGGGCTGCATACCATTTTGTAGGCGTGTAGTTTATAGGGCAGTCCAGCCGGCAGCCTCGGCTATGATTTGCGGGATGCGGGTATTGTCTATCTGTCCTTTAAATTGTTCGGCTCCTGCGCCGATGGCAAATACCGGAACGTAGCCGTTCGAGTGTCCGTTGCTTTCCCAGCCTATCAAGGCACATTCGGCCATGATTGCGCGTGCGGTTTCGGCCAGTATGTTCACTTTGGCGTAGAGTGTTTTTTTGTCGTTGCTGTTTCCCGACATGATGTTGTTGTAGGCCTGTTGCAAGCGTTCTTTTTGCTGGTCGGTCAGTTTTACGTTGCTGTCCAGTCCCCAGTGCTGTTTCAGGTCGTCTGCTACCTGCTGCCAAGTCAGTTTGTTGCCGTATTGGTTATGCAGTTCCTGAAAGTGTTTGCCATAGGCCTCGGTGCTCATGCGTTGGTGTTTGAGCACCTCCGTGTGCAGTTCGTAAGGGCCTTTGCCCAGGGCAATGCCGCCGGTTTCGTGGTCGGCAGTCACTACAATGAGCGTTTCGTCGGGGTGTTGTTTGTAAAATTCGTAGGCAATGCTTATAGCTTGGTCCATGTCAATAACTTCGTTGAATGCTGTAGCTGCATCGTTGGCATGGCAGGCCCAGTCTATTTTTCCGCCTTCAACCATCAGGAAGAAGCCCTTCTTTTGCTGTTTTTGCAAAAAGCTGATGCCTGCCCAGGTTATCTGCGACAGGCTCAAGTCGCCCGGTTTACGGTCAATGGCATAGGGTATTGACTTTCGGTCTGTGCGGCTGGCAGCTTCGGTTTGGAGTAATATCAGTTTATGGGCTTTGTCCCTATTTTTTGTAAAGTCGCTGTATCCGCGTGCCAGCGTATAGCCGGCTTTTGTGCATAGCGTGTAGAGCGAAGGTGCAGCCGCGTTGTCCGGGTTGTTGGGGCTTATAAAGTCCGATCCGGCGTAAAAGTCAAATCCGGCTTTAACCAGGTCTTGTCCAATGGCATAATACGAGCCGCGCGCTCCCTGATGGGCATAAAAGGCTGCCGGGGTGGCGTGGTCAACACTCACACTGGTGCTGATGCCCACGGCTGCTCCGGCTTGCTGTGCCCACACAGCCACACTGTTAACCGGGGTTTGCTGGTCGGCCAGCACGCCCAGAGCACCATTTTTTGTTTTGTGTCCGGTAGCAAGTGCAGTGCCGGCAGCAGCTGAGTCGGTCACGCCGTTGGTTGCCGAATAGGTAGTAACCAGTGCACCATACGGAAATTGCGTAAAGCAGAGTGGAACAATTCCGATGCGGCCTTCGAGTGCAGCCAGATAGGTTTGCGTGCCGTTCACCTGGTTCACTCCCATGCCATCGCCAATAAAGTAGAAAACATATTTTGCTTTGCCTGCTGCAGCTGCAGCGAGTGTGAGCAGCATGCACAGGGTCAGGCTGAGCAGTCGGTTTAGTCGAAAGTTTTTGATGTTCATACCAATGATATATAAAGCTTGTGTTGTTGGCATTTGTGCAAATAAGGGGTTGTATAGGGGTGTTGCTCCTTATTGACAGGGGGTAAAGCAAAAAGTTGAGAACCGCCTGCAATCCTGTCGGATGGTTCAAGGCAAAGGTTCTCAACTTTCGGTTTTGGGTTTATTTACCCCATTCGCTGGGATTGGTGCGCCAGTCGTGCAACATGGCTACGTGTTCTTGCTTGATGTAGCCGGTTTGCAGTGCCACCTCAACTACCGCCTCGTAGTTGGTGAGTGTAGTCAGTTCAACTTGGGCAGCCTTGAAGGCCTCTTCGGCAACGGGGAATCCATAGGTATAGCTGGCAACCATGCCAATAACTTCGCAACCGTGCTGACGGAGTGCTTCGACAGCCTTGAGGCTGCTACCGCCGGTTGAGATGAGGTCTTCAACCACAACCACCTTCATGCCGGGTTGCAGGTCGCCTTCAATCAGGTTGGTCATGCCGTGGTCTTTGGGTTTTGAGCGTACGTAGGCAAAGGGCAGTCCGAGAGCATCGGCCACCAGGGCACCTTGTGCAATGGCACCGGTTGCCACACCGGCAACGGCTTCGGCTTCAGGATATTTTTCAGCAATCAAGCGGCTCAGCTCCAACTTGACAAAACTGCGCAGGGCCGGAAAGGCCAAGGTCTTGCGATTGTCGCAGTAGAAGGGCGACTTCCATCCGCTGGCCCAGGTAAAGGGGGCTTCGGGTTGCAACTTGATAGCCTTAACGTTCAACAGCTTTTCGGCAAAAATCTTTTCTAATGTGCTCATAATGGAACGTAGTTTGAGGGTTCAGTGATGCTTTACGCAATAAATTACCGCAAAGGTACTATTTTTCTTGGCTTGGGAACGGTTACTCAGCGGGGATTTTGTATTTTTGGAACACTGAATTTGACGAACCAAACAAAAAGTATCGACAACGGGAAACGTGTTCGGAGCAAAATGTTTGCTTGATGCGGGCTTTGCCGCATGCAGCATCGTTCCCGTTTTTTCCTTAATACGTTTTATCATTATGATGCAGCAGTTGTTATTTCCGTTGCTTTCCATCACTGCTATGGGAGCAGCGGCTCAGCAGCGCCCTAATATTATTGTGTTAGTTGCCGACGACTTGGGGTATGGCGACCTTTCGTGCTATGGGGCCACCCGTATTGCTACCCCGGCTATCGATAGCTTGGCTGCCCGGGGGGTGCGGCTGACCAATATGCATGCCTGTGCAGCAACTTCAACGCCTTCGCGCTATGGCATGCTTACCGGCGAGTATCCCTTCCGTCGCACGGGTACCGATGTTGCTGCAGGCGATGCGGGCATGATTATCAAACCGGGGCAGTCCACCGTGGCCGACCTCATGCACCGTGCCGGTTATGCAACGGCGGCCATCGGCAAGTGGCACCTGGGACTGGGAAGCCGTACCTCGGTGCAGGACTGGAACGGAACCATCGACCTCACACCAGCCGACCTGGGCTTCGACTACCATTACATCATGGCTGCCACGGCCGACCGCGTGCCCTGTGTGTATATCGAAAACGGACGGGTAGCGAACTACGACCCCGATGCACCGATTGCTGTGAGCTACGAACGCCCCTTTGAGGGCGAACCTACAGGAAGCACGCACCCCGAACTGCTCACCAAATTGCGCCCGTCGCATGGACACAATCAAGCCATTGTAAATGGTATTTCGCGCATTGGCTACATGAAAGGGGGCGGAAAGGCGCTTTGGCGCGACGAGGATATAGCCGACGATATTTTGAACCACGCCTTGCGTTTCATCGACAATAACCGCCGCAATCCCTTCTTTATGTACCTGTGTACCAACGATGTGCATGTGCCCCGTTACCCTCACGAACGCTTTCAGGGTAAAAGTCCGATGGGCTTGCGCGGCGATGCCATTCTGCAGTTCGACGACTGTGTGCGCCGGCTCAGTCAGGCCCTGCACAGCCGCGGGCTCGACCGCAATACCTTGCTCATTGTTACGAGCGACAACGGCCCTGTGCTCGACGATGGCTATGCCGACCGCGCTGTAGAATTAGCCGCAGGCCACCTGCCTTCGGGTCCTTTGCGTGGTGCTAAATACAGTGCCTATGAAGGCGGATCGGTGGTCCCGTTTGTGCTGTATTGGCCCGAAGGGGCAGCCCGTGGAGTGGTGTCTGATGCCTTGGCCTCGTTAATCGACGTGCCGGCTACCTTGGCTTCGTTGGCCGGCATTCCCGTGAGTACAACCGATGCTACCGACAGTCAAAACCAGCAGCGAGTATGGTTGGGGCAGAGCCGAGAGCCTCGGGCCTATGCCGTAAGCATGGCCTCGAACCGCAGCCTCACGCTCCGTACGCAAAGGTACAAGTATATTCTACCCAGCGAGGGACCCGAAATGGTGCCTTGGGCACCCGGCATCGAAACGGGCTATCGTTCCCAGCCGCAGTTGTACGACCTCTCGGAGTCGCCTTACGAGCAGCACGATGTGTCGAAAGAACGTCCTAAGGTGTTGCAGCGCCTTCAGCGCCTCTTGGGCGAGGTGCGTGGCGGCAAATAGCGGCTTGGCGTTCAGTGTCTTGTCGTATGGGTAAAGGGCATCCTGCACTCCTTTTTCGGGGGGGACGGGATGCCCTTTGACTGTTTGTTATGGGTTGAAAATTTGAGAAAATCTTTTCAAAGGCAATGATTTTGTTTCGTGTTAAAAAGGAAGTGGCATCAATAGGCATATAATGAGTACTGAGATTAAAAGGATTATTATTGAACCTATTAAGCAAATCAGAAAAATAGTAGGAATATTTCCAAATAGTTTCTTTCTTTTTTTAGAACGATGTTCCATCATGTTACGCTTGTTATTCATATGTATTACCCGTTGGCGGAATTAAATCAAGTAAATTAATACAATAAGAGGTTGTATA
>Mya_p2__coassemble_1320_pt1 | contig 13542 bp, 10 predicted proteins | sample Mya_p2__metabat2_high_PE_022 | metagenome-assembled genome bin Mya_p2 | reverse complement strand
TTGCTGCGTGAGGGAAAAGACGGTCAACACAAAGAGTGGGGACTGCTAAATTACTATAGTACTTGCGACCTTAAAACGGTACTCGGCTTATGGCTCGGCCGCCGGGTAGCGCAGTCCTGGGAGCCCGCCTACCGCTTTGTGAACCTGTTGCAAAACGGTAAGTATAAAGGCATTTATTTGCTTTCGGAACTCATTACGGAGGGTAAGGGGCGCTGCCAGCTCAAAGAGGACGAACTGCTCGTTGAGGCCGACCCTTACTGGTGGACTAAGGAGCAAACCGTGCTGCATACCGACCGCCTGCCCTATGCCTTGGCCTATACCTTTAAATATCCCGACGATACGCCCTCGAACGAACAGTTTCTTACCTTGAAAAACGGTATTGCACAGTTTGAACAAGCCCTTTATGAGCAGCCTGACCAATTGGAGGCCTGCATGGAGATGGAGTCGTTTGCGCGCTGGGTGCTGGTGCACGATCTGCTCGGTTCGCGCGATGGTTACGGGTCGAACATTTTTATGGTGGTTGCTCCCGGGCAGGAGGAAGAGCGGGCATGGACTGCTGCCGGCTCTGCCAGGGACGATGCCGAAAAGGAATCTGGTGATGAGGACTCAGACGGGGATGATGCCGATGAAGACGGAGGTTACCGCTTGCGCATGGGGCCGCTTTGGGACTTTGGTTCGGCTTTTGAAACCCCCGAAAAGTGGGCCTCGATACACGAAATCAACGATTTTTATTTTTCGCGCCTCTTCAAGATTCCAGCCTTTGCCGAGGTTTATGTACGCGTGTGGGAAGAAGTGCGTACCGACCTGCAAGCCGATGTGCACCAAATGCTCAGCAACTTTTCGGAGCACAACGGTACCGCCCTGAAGCGGAGTCGCAGCTATCAGAATACTGCCTTGCCGGAGTATCCCATGGCGCAGCTCTCAGCACAGTTGGTTGAAACGAACCAGTGGATGGAGCAGCGCATTGCCTGGATGGATGCCGCCATCGAAGAGATGTTGGTTCAAAACGGAGTGGAGCATGCTGATGCAGCCGATAATCCCATTGTCTGTGCGCGTCTTTACAATCTGTCAGGACAACTGGTTGGCAATTATACAGCCGATGCGGCCCGCTCCTTGCTCAATGGTACAAACTTGCCCAACAATCATTTGCCGCAGGGTGTTTATGTGCTCGAGGTGTTGCGCAAGCAGGGTAGTCCGCAGCGCATAAAAAAAATATTCCGCTAATGCCTTCCCTGCACCGGTAAGGTTGTGACTGTACAATTCAGTGGCAGGCCCGATTGAATTTTCAGAAAGGCTTTTTGAAAATCCGGGAGGGCTTCTTGAAAATCCGGGAGGGCTTCTTGAAAATCCGGGAGGGCTTCTTGGATTTCGGTCAGCCCGATTGAATATAAGGTTGTATGCAACAGCTAAGTGCGAAGCCCCCGGCATTTAATTGTATGCCAGGTAAGTGAGGTTCGCAGCTCTATTCGGTAATAATCAGTGCCCCATCATAAACTCCAGGTTTGTGGTTGGGCACTTTTAGGTAAAGTCGGGCGTCGTATTGAATTTTCGGGGGGATGCATCGCTTGCTTTCTCTGGTCCAAAGCAGGCCGTTAACTGAGAATTTATTGTTCGATTTTACGTATTGGGATGAATCCTTTAAACGTTTTTGCAAGTGTCTTTTGGACTTGTCCGGATTTTTGTTGCGTGCAGTAGCGTGCCTGCTGAGGCTGCCGTGAAGGGGAGGTGAATGCAGTTGGTATGATCTCTATTGAGTTATACAGCATGTGGTCGAAAAATATCATTTTGTCAATATCTGCTTGTTATAACATGTTTATTGAGAACTTTCTATGGCTTTGTATTTTTATTAAATGAAAACCCAATGTAGCAACAAACGGATTTATAGAGAAAGTTGTGGCTGAAAATGATGCTGAAACATCGTTTTTTTATGCTTAAGGGCATGTTTGGTGTAAAAATGTTCGTTTTTTAAATAAATACTTTCTAAAAAATTAGGTTTTACAAAAATGATTCGTACATTTGCAAAAAATGCAGGCTGATAATTCGGTTTTTCAGCAACACGGAAACCGATAGTTGCCTGCGGTAAAAACGGGTTTTGTCGATTGATAGCCTTTGTTTTTACTTTATTTTCAAGATAGTGTGTTGTAAAGTTCTAAAAAACCATTAGTAGTATGAAAAAGACGCTCCTTTGTACCGTATTTCTGGCATTGACTTGCGGTGGCATTCAAGCCCAGACCGCTGATGTTTCGCACGATTTTCAGCAAGTCCGTTTTTCATCCACTAACCTCGACGGCAGCCAGACTGAAGACTTTCAGGTGGCAGGTGTGTTCAACCATGTTTCGGGAAATGGCCAATATGCAGTAGGCTATGACGACCAGACATTGACCACCAACACGGGTAGTGCCTTTTTGTGGCGCAGCAGTAATCCCGATGTGCTTGAACAGCTCAACAAGACATACAGTCGTGTGAGTGCTTGCGATGTGTCGAACAATGGCATCATTGTAGGCAGTTTTGAACTTCGCGGCAACAGCACGGACTACGGCATCAGTTTTCCTGGATACAAGCATGTAGACAGTGATGCCTGGCTTCCCTTGCCGGTGCCCGACCAGTATTCCATCCGCAACGCCTGCAGGCAGGACTTTGCCGAGGAGGCACGAGCCATTACAGCAGATGGTCAGGTCATAGCCGGTACTATTCATTACCGCGTAGGCGAGAAGGAAGTGCTCGGCTCGATGGCCGATATTGCCTATAATTACCTGACAGTATGGGAACGTAAGGACGACGGTTACGGACTGAAGGAGTGCTATACCGATTTAGGCAAGCCGGGCAATAACTTGCTTTACGACGAGGCGAGCAAGACCTTTAAAGATACCGACCGCGAAGTGAATTATCAGATTTTCATGGTGCGCGACATCAGCAACGATGGAAGGACCATTGTAGGCATGAACGTGGCCGATTGCGGTGGTTTTAACCCGGCTTTTGTACGCGATGGCAAGCTCTATCAAATATTCAGTTGCGGTGAGGAAGGCGACGACTACGACAGCTTTAACTTTAACGGTGGTACCATTATGACTATTGATGCGAATGGTAATATGTATGGCTACTTTACCGATGGTGAACTTCAAAACCACTACTTTGTATTTTCGGCAACAAACGAACTGACCTACCTTGACCAGGCCGTTACCTGTGCCGACAAGCAGGGCAACCGCTATAGCCAGTATGCGCGGAGCATGTCGCCGGCCTTTGACTGCAGCGAGGATGGCGTAGTGCTGGTAGGAGCCGGCGTAGGCGACCTGGGTTTTGGTCCTTACAATTATCCCCTGGTAGTAACCAACGGCAGCAGTTCGGCTGTTGAGAACGTGCAGGATGCAGCCAAGGCCGGTGTGAAGGTCGATTTTGACGGCACAACCATCCGCCTGAAAGGTGCCTGGCTTTATGCGCAGGTTTACAATGCAGCAGGCACACGCGTGGCCGGCGGCAGCACAGGCGCAAGCTTCAACCTGAGCAGCTATCCTGCCGGAGCCTACATTGTTAAGGTGGCAACCATGAATGGGGTAACGAGCTTTAAGGTGGCTAAATAATTTTGTATGGCAGATGACACCGGCAAGGTATGCAGTATTGCGTGCCGGTTCGTTGTTTTCTGCTCCGTTAAAAGGGTCGCCGATGTTTTGTCGGCGACTCTTTTTAGTATTTCTGCTCCTTCCAGGTGGCAGCAGCCTGCTGAGGTTGGAAGCGGCAGTTTTTAAAACAACCAAACAAGCAACACATGAATCGCAATTATTTAATCCTTTCAAAACTTCGTGTCTGCTGTCTGCTGGTGGCCGTGATGTGGGGGTTAAACCTGTCGGCACAAACCGAACAGCCTGCGCTCATACTCGGTAACCACAGCGGAAATCCGGTAACCTATCAACCCGTAAGCAACCCCCTGCAGCAGGCTGGTTCAGCGCTTTATTACCCCGAAACCTATATGGCAGCCTACAAGGGGTGTACCTTGACCGAAATACAGGTAAACCTTCATGCGCGGCCACAGGACCGGGGTACACTCAAGGTGTTTCTGACCCATCATTTGAACGAGCCCCCGTTTTATGAGCAGACCTTGCTGGAGTGCAGCCGAGGCTGGAACCGTGTGGCGCTCAGCCAACCATATGTAATTGATGGCCGGCCACTTTATATAGGTTATGAAGTCAGTGGCGAGAAATATTTGTCGTATAGCGAGGCTTTTGTCAAAAACGAGGAGTGGATTAAACATAAGGACGAAGGTTGGGTAAAGTACACAGGCGTGTATAGTGCTGCGCTCTATGCCATCGTTACGGGCAGCAGCCTGCCCCGCCACAACGTGCGTCTTGTGCATGTTAAAATGCCTGCTTACACCCTCACCGCAACCAATGTGGCTTACAAGGGCAGCGTGAGCAATTTAGGGGTGGAACCCATTAACAGCCTGACTGTTAACTACCTGGTTGACGGCAAACAGGCACGAACCGAAAGGGTAGAGAATCTGAACATTGCTCCGCGCAAAAGCGGCACCTTTGCCCTGGAGGGTCTGCACTTTGAAACCGAAGGTAACTACCGGGTGCAACTCGAAGTAGCAGCCGTTAATGGTGAGCCCGATGCCGTAACTGCCGACAACCTGTCAATGGAACGTACCACCGTATGCCGCAACGAATTTGCCAGACGCAAGGCCCTGCTCGAAGTCTTCTCGACCGAGCGCTGCTCCAATTGCCCGCAAGCCCACAAGTCGATCGCCCAGGTGCTCGAAAAGTGTTCAGACTATGTAGAAATCGGGCATCATGCCGGTTTCCTGACCGATAAGTTTACCCTCGACGAGAGTGTAAAATACGAATGGTTCTATACGCCAACTCATGGCAATTATGCACCAGCAATGATGTTCGACCGTACCAATTTTTCGAACAGTTATCCCTCTATCTATTCCGACCAGGTGGCCATGGTTTCGGGTAGTGGTGATTATGCGGCTAAACTCATTGACGAGGCCTTAGCCATTCCGGCCTTTGCTTCGGTTCAACTTGCAGGAACGGTAGACCATGCTACACGTGAACTGCGCTTACAAGTGTCGGGAAAACAGTTGCTCGACTTGCCGGAGGCAGAAGGAAAGCCGGTATTGAACGTGTGGATTACGGAGGATAACATCTTTTCGAAAACACAGATGGGTGCCAAAGGTTCGTACACCCATCGTCACGTGGCACGCCGTTGTCTGACACCGGTCTGGGGGCAACCCATCGACAACTTGCAGGCTGGCTATGCAGCCAACTTCCAGACGGTGTTGCCTGAGGATTGGGACATGCGCAACCTGCGTGCAATAGCTTTTGTCTCGTTGTACAATCCCGACGACCGCAACGGCTGCCAGGTGCTTAATGCCGAAGAACTTCTGCTCAAAAAATGCGTGACGTCTGTCGGGTCTGTTACTACCAATCACGTCAATGAGCCTTGTGATGTTTATGCCGTAGATGGTACCTGTGTGCTGCGTGGGGCAACTCTCGGCCAAATACGCTGCCTGCCCCGTGGTGTTTACATCATCAATGGTCAGAAAGTAGTGCGATAAAAATGCTGGTCCGCATTTCCGGAGGATTTGTCTGGGTTGTAATTTGCATTAAAAAATCCTCTGCCTTCAATGAAAGTTGGAATCACCCACTCGAAGAAGATTTTTAATTTGCATAAAGAATTTTCTGCCTTCATCAAAGGTAAAAGCGGCTTCTTTCTCTTTTTGCCGCAGCAACCAATTGTTTGATAATCATCCTTCTTGTGCTTCAACTCATCTGTCATCCTTGTACTAAAGGTAAGAGGGTTTGTAAAAAGAATGCAGCCTGCTTTGTTGGGTAGCTGTCAGCCGGCCGCCTCTCCCGGCAAGCATACAATATGGCCCGGCAGATTTTGATAACCAAAATCTGCCGGGCCGCTTAAGGGATGTGTGGCAGGTTCTTTACATTTCAATCAATTGTATGGCTTGTTTGCCCTCCAGGTAGTTTCGCTCAATTTGTTGAGGATTTCCTTTTACCTTGACGGCGTGGCTGTTTTTGAATTCGTTAATCACCATATGTTGTGAAGCGTAGCATTCAATTGTTCCGCCGTGTGAGTTGACGGAAGCTTCGGCCTTTTGCGTAAGTAGTGAGGAAGCAATGATACGACCAATCCCAACCACGTTGAATGTTCCGGTTTCAGCTTTACCTTTAAGTTCTATTTCGCCACTGCCGGCCACAAGTGCATCTACCTGTGTTGCTTCCAGCCCTTGCAGTTTCATCTGTCCGTTGTTGTGTACCTGTGTAGCAATCGTGTTGGCCTGCAGCTTGTTCACCTGAAGCTTTCCGGCACCATAAATCTCGGCTTCTGCTTCGGGAGCCGTTATGCGTTCGACGTTGATGGAACCATTGCCGTAAGCGATGGTTTTGCTGTAGTTGGCATTGATGTTTACAGCCTTGATTTGACCTGCACCATATGCAGTTAAGTTAGCATTGACGGTTTGTACTTGAGGAATCTGCATATAGCCGTTGCCAAAAACTTCGGCTTGCAGATTTGTGGCGTTGGTATTTTCAAGTTGTAAATTTCCGCTGCCCGTAATGCAGGTATGCACCTGCGGTGAGTTTACTCTGACCATACTGATTCTTCCGTTGCCGTTGACGGAAGCTTGAAAGTTGCTGCTATCCAGGTTGCCTGCACTGATTTTGCCCAGACCATTCACCACCAATTTGAGTTGCGGGATACGGATGTCTCTTGTAAAACGTACGTTTCCGGTTCCGTTTACCACCACGCTTTCAACCATGGGAGCCGATACCTGCAGTTCAATGCGTTTGTTATCCGTCAGGGTAATGGTAGTTTGGGGTTTGATGGCCATGAACAAGGTGTGGTCTTCCACATACACCTGTACCAGTTCTTTGATGTTATCGGGAATGTGAAGTTTCAGCTGTTGTTTATCGGCGGTAGGTGTATACACAATGTCGAAGCCACAGTCCAGTTGCAACTTATTGAAGGAGCCCACTTTGATTTCGCGGGTTACCTGGTTTTTGTCGGCAATTACATGTTGCTGAGCAAAACCGGTTGTAGGAACTCCTGCAAGCAGGCAGCATCCTACGGCCATTACAGATAATGAGTACTTCATATTGTTAAGAATCAGGGTCATTAAAGGCTGCGTAAGTCAGTGAGGAACGTAGCGTAGCAAAATTAGTTTTTTCTGTTTGTACAGGTAAAAAACAAGTGTGTTTTTTTTAATGAAACACACTTGTTTGATGATTGTATATTTTTTTGGGGGGGTATACAAGATTGTGGGCGTAGACCATGTAGGCTGCGCTGTAATCTTTTGGACCGGTCTTGACTTTTGCTGTTTTTGCGCGAGGGTTAAAGCTCGTTGTGCGTCAAGTGTTTCACCTCCTTAGGGTTTCCCAGATAGCTGATACCATGGCTGTCTTTGACGCCAATTATAGTCATCGACTCTGAAGCATAGCATTTAATATGGCCTGCATCAGAATTGCTTTCGGCTTTCACCTGTTGGGCCTTTAAGCTTGAGGCCTCGATATTTCCGGCCCCCGAAACTCTATAATTTGCGATTTTGCTTACTCCTTCAAGTTCAATGTCTCCTGTTCCGTCGAGCAAGGCAGTGACAACGTTTGCTTTCACATTATTCACGGTCAGGTCGCCTGTTCCCTGAACTCCAATCTGCAGTTTTTCGGCCTGCGTGTTTTTCCATGTCAAGTCGCCTGCACCATTAATAACAGCTTCGGCCTTTGTAGCCTTGATAGCATGAATATTCACATCGCCTGCACCGTTTACAACAGTTCTCAGCAAGGTGGATTCTGCCCCCTGCAAGTCGATGTCGCCCGCACCGTTTACGATGAATTGTATACTTTCAGCCTTTATATTGTGGGCTGTAATATCACCAGCACCGTTTATAGCGAATTTCAGTTTTTTAGGGGTGGTAATATCGGTCGTAAAATCAATGTCGCCCGCACCGTTGACGATAGCGCTCTCGATCATGGGGGCTGTAATTTCAAGCCGGGGCGTTTTTCCATCCGTACAAGTAGCCTCATATCCTGGTTTCATGCGCATCTTCAGGGTGCGGTTCTCCACGTAAACTTGTACGATTTCTTTAAAATTTTCGGGAATAGTCAAGTTGAGTTTCTGCTTGCCGGAAGTGGGCGTAAATACAATGTCGCAGGCTCCTTCAATGTTGATGTGGTCGAAGGCATCGACCTTGATTTCGCGGGTAATTTGTTTTTTGCTGGCCTCCAGTGTTTTTTGGGCGAAACTTGTGCAGCTGCTTCCCATCAGCAATCCCATGCAGATTGCCATGTTTGTCAGAAAACGTGTCATGATTTGTTTTTTTTGATTTTAAACTAAGGTATAGTAGGATAATGTGTTTGTTTTGCTGCAAAAATAAGGCTTTTTGTTTGAGTGTGCAACTTTTGTTTATTGTTTTTTAGGGTGCGTTTCGGCTCAGTAGATTTATAATAGGGATTAATTTTGCATAGTCAAAGTTAATTAAGAACATTGCTGTATGGAAAAAATTACTTGTAGATGCTTGCGCAGGTAGTGCTACTAGCAGAGATTTTAGAATATTTCTCAATAAGAGGTATTGAGCAATCAGCGACTGAGATTCATATCAGTTTGGATGAAAAGATGAATATCACAAGGATAGTATCAAACTGGATGATGGTTCTAATAAAAAACCATAGGCCATAAAAGGAGAGGATGGTAAGGATTTGAAGTTCACTTCTCCTATTGGCGCATTGAACTATATGTCATTGTAAGGTTGGGAATACTTAGATATTATTCACCATAGTATTAATACTGGTAGCGTATCATTCCCTAATACCAAAGTCTACTACATATTCTTTAAGGAAGTACCCGATTCTGAATTGGTGGAAGTGGTAAACAACAGCTATAAAGAATAGTATGACCAATCCTAAAGAATTAGGGAAACCTTACTCTCCACCAAAGGTTTCACTATTGTTGAAGACCAGACCTCCAAGACCAAGAAATCAGCAGACAGATGGGAGTGATAAAGATTGAAGACAAAGATGTAGGGAGCAACCTCATGGGAAGACTTCTTATGGAATTGAGAGAAACAGGAAACATTTCCTACCACCTTCCCCAAAACATATTAGACTACATACAGCAGTTGAAGTAACAATACCTTGAGACCAAACAACAAAGTGGATTCATACCCAAACAGTATGAACCCACTTTTTCAGTTTTATAAATGTAGTCGTAAACCCTATGAAAAAAATTCGTGAAGGATTGTAATATTATTTATAAACCTTTGTAGTACCGTCACATTCAGGATATTGTTGTTCTGATTTCCCTTCACCATTACACTCTGTACATACTGTTTCTCCATCTCCACCACAGTATCTACAAACTGTTACTCCTCTCCCCCCACAACTAGAACAGTCTCTATACCCAGTGCCATTACAAAAGAAACAATCTTTATAACCACGTCCAAAACACATACCACATTGGAAATTAGAGAAAGAGTCATATCCAGTTCCTCCACATGTGATACATCGTTCTCTTCCTTCTCCAAAGCACATATTACAGCGGTCGCTTCCTTGACCACCACAGGAATTACAAGTAGAATAGCCTCTTGTTAAACAAACTTCACAGTCCACAATCCCATTTCCATCACAGGTCTTACACACATATACTACTTGTCCAGTCGCATTGCAACGTTCACAATCAATCCATTTCTTCTTATGAGAGCAAGATGGTAGAATCAAAATTAAGGTAATGGTTATATACTTTATAAAGGATTTCATAAGCTTATTGGCACCTCAACTTTTGCATAAGATACTATTGGGTATGACTCATCTCTTGTCCCAAAAGATTTCTTGTTGGCGAAAACTCCATAATTTAATTCACCCTTTATCTCCTTATCACTATTAGAAACCTCATTGTTAAGATAGACTTCTGCAATGACTAAAGAAATCAGAGCTAGTATGAGATATGAAATTACATACCATTTATTAGTCTTTAACTAAGACATAGTTTTAGAGAAAAATTTCATGATGGGAAAGAATATTTTTTAAGTTGATTTTAAATCGCTCGCAAGTTATAGGTTTCACTTTGAGGGAATAATAACCCTCTGGCTCCACTTTTGATTTTGAAGCTGTATGTATCACCACCTGACCTTCTACATAATAGAAAATCTACTGTTATCTGACCTTGTTCAAGTAAGACATCAAATTGAGCTGGGATAGGATTCTTTGTATGTAGAATTTCTGTGCATCTAAAATACTCGCGACCATTTTCCTTTTTTGTTTCAGCATCAATCCAAAAGGTTTCCCTATGTTTTATCAAAAGTCTTTCATGGAGCTTCATCAATCTCCATGCGGCCACATCCTTTACTTTCTGGAATGTACCATCCTCTAATTGCAACATGGAGAATTCATCAGCCTCCAACAATCCTTTTTGAGGAGAAACTAAAAGTCCAAGACCCTGTGGGTTTGGTCTGTTTGCTGACAGTGTAACATGTAGAGTCTTATTGTCATATCCTTTTGGAATGTAACCATATTCCTCAACGATAGCTCTACCACTTTTCAATCTGCTTATTTCCCATTCAGGAGACTGGGTGAACAAAGTATTTCTGACTTTTGAGGATTCTCTATGACTTTTAAGCTCGATACCTTTATAGTCAGGAGTTGTATCAGCATTCATCGAAATACCTAACATTGATTCAACTGTTCTTCCAATTCCAGTATCAGCAAACTTTTCTGAGGGAGTCCAGTCTGACATTCTATCTCTAATAAGTCCAAGCAGCTCTTCACTGACACTATTTTTGATTCTTGCTATTTGATAGACCAAATCTTTCAAGGGAGTGTCAATTACAGACTTGCAGACTTTGGGAATATCTATTATTGTGAGATTAACTGTGTAAAGAATGCCATTATAGGCTATGATTGCAAAAATATCATCAGCCCGTAAGAAATCAACACCTCTTACTTTGTTAACCCACATTCGGGGGTCTCCTTTCTTGGTAATGGGTCTATACAGAGAAGTCTTGGTTAGATATTGATTTGTCTCATCAAGGATATAGGTGTCAATCAGTCTTTTACCCAGTTCACCCTGTGGTTGGTGTTCATAATCGTGAATACCATTCTCTTTGAAATAGGCTCTGACAGGTGCAGTTGCATCCAATATACTCTTTTTCAATCCAGTTTCAGTTATCTGGATTGTGGCAAACTGAATCTGTTCATCAACCAGAAACTTTACATTCCTTGCCTCAAAGGAGTTGTATGGCCGCATGTGTATCATGGTTTCCTATTTTATATGTAGAAGAATAGTGTTTGCTATGGCTCTGGCCATAAGAGGTGGCACCGCATTTCCAACAAGTGTAAATTGTGGAATCTCAGATTTTCTCTTATTACCTCCTGTCTGTCTCTTCCCTTGGAAAACAAAGGAATCATCAAAAGATTGAAGTCTTGCCATTTCCCTTACGGTCATTGCTCTATGTGCTGAATAATGAATAAAATCATCAGGCATAGTTACAACAGTAGGACTCTGACCTTTGGGGTTAAGGACAGTATAGTTTCTCTTATTTGAGTCCAGACCAAGTTTAGAGAGTTCAGCTTTACAATCTGCATCATATACACCATGCTCAGCAATGACCTCCAAACGTTTCTTTACATCTTCATTTTGTGAACTGGTCTGGTGGTTGTATAGCACAGGTTCTTCACAGAACAGATTGTTTTCCAAATCATCAATAGATCTGACATAGAATGGGTCTACATCAAAATCAAATCTATGAGAGAGTCTGCCAATTTTAGACCATTCAGCAAATGTATGGGTATTGGGTTCATTAGATATATGCCCCTGAACCTCCCTATTGCGAATCAAGGGTTCATACTCTTCAATCACCCTACGTTGACCATAAGTTGTTTCCACACTACCATTGCCAATGAAATCCAAATCATGGAGAGCCTCATAAACAGTTACCTTCTCATCTTCTGATATGGTAGCAGGTACTTCATCTATGATAGGTTGGTCTTTTCTACAACCTATAAAAATTACTCGCTCTCTATTTTGAGGGACACCATAATCAGCAGAATGGACAACAATGGGTTTGGCAACTCTGTATAGTAAGAGTTTATCCAACAGCTGATTCAATTCATCTGTTGAATTATTAGCCTTGGCAAATGGTTTTATAGTTTCCAAACACTCATCCAGAGTATATGAATACAGACGCACCATATCTCTAAACTCTACCACTTCAACACTATCATGGTCAAGACCATCAAAGGTATCCAATGCAGAAAGGATTGAATTGATTATGGTGGAATCATCAATTAGAGACAAGAAGCTATTAAAACCATTGACAAAATAGTCATTGTCAATATCAGTGAGGGTTTTAAGATTGACAACCTGTGTTGTGATATTGTTTCTGATTTCAGTCTGTCTCAAAAGATTAAGCCCATGTCTAATGGTTGCAATCTGCATATTAGACTTACTCAATCTGTATTCGATTTTTCTTGTAATCCCCTTGAATTGAGATTCCAAGTAAGTGAAATATTCACTTCTTGCATTTTCAGCATCCTTTTCAGAACCAATTTCCATCTGAACCTTTGTGAGAATACAATTTTTCACAAAAGCAGTGGCGGTCTTTGAAAGAGTCCTATCTAGATATATTAAGAACTGGGGTATGTTCTTATCATCAATGATTGAGCGGATTTCTTTTAAGATAGCATCTTTGAAATGTCCTTTGTCTTTTGTAAGAAGTCCCTTCACATTCTCCATCACAAAATATTTGGGGCGGAGTAATCTTATGACATTCAGATAATGAAGAAACAAATTATCCCTCTTGTCAAAACGTCTTCTGCGTCCTGAAAGACTGAAAGACTGACAACTGGGACCACCAGTAACAACATCAATCTCTTGACCATTGAGTTGTTCAAGAAGCTTTTTTGTGAAGTCAGGAGCCATTATATCCTTAGTCAGAAACTTTGTGTCAAGTCCCAACTGGTGATTATACCTTACCCTATGAGTCAACTCACAGTTTTCGTTTATATCACTGGCTAGAATAAACTTATAGTACTTATTCTTTGTGTAGGCTTGTAGGAAACCTTCACTGATACCACCTGCACCAGCAAACAAGTCAAGAAATGTCACAGCTTTCTTTCCTTTTAAGAAATCTTTCCTTTCAGCCATAGCCTGTTTTATAAATCAAGAAACTCTCAACCAGTACAGACCGGTGACCAAACCTTTGTGCAACTGATTGAGATTTCCTATAATGTGTTATATAATAAGTTGATACTTACATTGGGTGGTCTATTTGTCTGCACAAGTGTAACTGCAAAATTAATAATAAAATCTGACATTCAAGGCATACTAAGTGAGATCGTCAGAAACATTTTCCTATTTTCCCTTTCAGTCTGATATTCCAGACCTTCTGTGAACCTGAAACTTTTTTCTTTTTCGCATTGCTAATCTATATGCTTATCCCCACTGATTATCTACTGAGCCTGCGTTTCCGGAAGTTGTCAGAGAAATTTATAAAGGTTCTACCGTAATTAGTGTAAATTAACTATGCTCATATCCAGACCTCCG
>Mya_p2__coassemble_1288_pt1 | contig 13980 bp, 10 predicted proteins | sample Mya_p2__metabat2_high_PE_022 | metagenome-assembled genome bin Mya_p2 | reverse complement strand
AGGAGTTGGAGTAAAGCATTGAGTGCGGGACCTTTTATCCTCATGAAATAACCTAAAATATCGAATTATGAAGGGCCGTATAAGATGGATATGCATGGTTTGTCTGTTATGGTTGCCATTGTGCATGATGGCACAAAGCAGACTGACCGGCAAGGTGACCGACAGTGAGGGCAAAACTTTGCCTCGTGCCATGGTCAAGGCATACAAAAAAGGTGGAAACGTGCCTCTGGCTTACACCCGCACCGATGACGATGGGGCCTATGTACTGATGGTGGCCGAGGATGCCGGAGCTGAACTGCAAATAAAGTGCAGCATGTTGGGATACCATACCACCATGCTGAGCATTGCCAACAGGAGCCAGCGTTGCGACGTGGTGCTCAAAGTAAACCCGAAGGGGCTGCGGCAGGTAACCGTAAAGGCACCCACAATAAGGGCACACGGCGATACGCTGGTGTACAACGTGGCGAACCTCAAGAGCGAAGGAGACCGGGTTATCGAGGATGTGATAGCCCGCATACCAGGTGTGAAAGTTGATGGCCAGGGAGGCATCAGCTATATGGGCGAATCGATAAACAACTTCTACATCGAAGGACTCGATATGCTCAAGGGACGCTATGCATTGGCCACCCGCAACATCCGTCCCGACGATGTGGCCAATGTCGAAGTGTTCGAAAACCACCAGCCTATACGCGCCCTCGAAAACATTGAGCACAGTTCGAAAGCTGCGCTCAACCTTAAACTCAAGAAAAGCAGCAGGAACCGTTGGATAGGGCAGGTGATGCTCGGAGCCGGATGGGGCGACAACGCTTTATGGAATGGCGAACTTTTTACGATGAGTGTAGGGAATAAGTGGCAGCACTTGATGACGCTCAAAACCAATAACACGGGACACGATTATGTAGGCGAAAACCGCATGCAGTATGAAATGCAGGCCGACCATATGCAGGCTATGGGCGAAAACTACATTCCCGAAACGCCATTTGGCGGTGGGGGAATTGCGAAAGAGCGTTACCTTGAAAATAAAACGGTATTGGCAACGGTCAATAACATAACCAAACTTAAAGGAGGACGGACAGTCAGTGTTAATGCCGACTACATGCTCGACAAAAACGCCTATAACATGGAGGCCCATACCAGTTATTATATTGATGGAACGGCCCAAGTGGTAGCTACCGACAATAACCGCACGCGTACAGACCGCCATCGCGCCAATGTTTACTTAAATTGGGAGCGAAACGACAGCATCAATTATTTTACCAACAACTTGTGGCTGCGCGGCGAGTGGCGGCGCAACAACTTTAGCTTGTATGAGCAGCAAATTGACCAGCGCATGAACTCGGACGCCTGGGGGATAGCCGATCAAATGCAATGGGTAAGGCGACGGGGCAAGCGTGTGTTCCAGCTCAACGGCTTGCTGACGCTCAACCAGATGCCTGCAGGAAGCATTCGCGTGTTTCCGACGGGCGAGAAGGGTCGAAACAATTTTATACAACGCCTTGAGGGCATCAGCTTTACCTCCAGTCATTACACTCAGTTGGGCTGGCTATTGGGTAAGCGCGGACAGGGCGGCCACTTCAAACTCAGTTTGCAACTGGCTACTGAGTACCATCGTATGCAGTTGGGCTACAACGAACTGACAGCCCCTGACGCCGACGCCGTGCCCGAAGAAGTAGCCGGAACTGCCGATTTAATAAAACCGGCTCCCTATGCCCGTGCCGATGGATTTAAGATTAGAACCACTGCAGGCCCGAACTACAGTGTGAAGTTAGGCCCGATGCTGGTGGAAATAGTCTTGCCGATTGACATGTATAATTTGCGGTTTGAGAATCACCGCACGGGGAATGTGAGTCGTGTGAACCGTCCTTACTTCAGACCCAAACTGTCGTTGATGGTGGGCCGATTCAATCGCTGCATGCTTACGGTCAACGGTGGATATGCCAGCACCTTAGGTTCGTTGGCGGAATTGCTGAACGAACCCGTCTATTTGTCGTACCGTCAGCTCAGCACCATAGGCAGCGGCACGCTTTCGGTTAATAAGCAGGTCTATGCCAACGGCTTTTTGCGTTTGAACAAGCCCTTATCCGGCTTTTCGATGCTTCTGACCGGCGGCTACACCCGTCAGGAAACAGGCTCGGTTTATAGCATGGAGGTAGCCCCCGACGGCCAACTAACTACACAGATACAAGCAGGTAAAACCATCAGCACACATTGGCAAGGCATGTTATCAATGGGTAAGAACTTTTATGCCCAACGCATGAATGTGCGCTTGAATACGCTTGTCAATGTGGTGCGCCAGCCTTTAATCAGACAGCAGAACTCCATAGACATGGTGAACCGCATGATAAAGGTATCCTTAATGGCCGATAAACAATTTTATAAGGATATTGTTTTTGCTTCGGCGCGCGTGTCGTGGGGCCGTTTTCTGGGAAAAATGACCGGAAGCCTTTCTTCCACCTCGAAAATGGACGATTACAGTGCCGAAATGAAGTTGAACATTCAGCCCATTCGCCATTTATTGTTCTATGTGCGTGGTGAGTTCAAAGCTAACGGCAAACCCGGTTCGCGCTTCGAAAATCAGTTTTATCTGGACGGCGGTGCCAAATACAAAATACGGTCGGTCGAGTTGGAGCTTACGGCCCGCAACCTGACCAACCGGAAGGCTTATTTTCACCGAAGTTATTCGGAAAGCGATTTATATACTACCATACACCACCTGCGGCCGATTGAATTTTTGCTGTCCTGCAAGTGGATGTTTTAAACCGTTGCCGGTTGCTACACCTGCTACTGGAGCCAGAGTTCGGCCAGTAGCGACAAGGCGGTGAGTACGGCAAAGGTGAGCATGTTGCGCGAGGTGAACCCTAAAATGCGGTTCAGCTCGCGCCCTTTGTTTATTTCAATCATTTTACGCCACGTCACGTAGTGCGGAAGCAGGTAGAGCAGGGGTAGTACTGCCGTCCACATGTGGCCGTAGTAGCTCATAAAAGCCACGGTAATGTAGCCTGCAACGCCTTGAAGCAGGTAGAAGAGCGAGCCGAAATGTTCGCCGAAAGCTACAATAAGCGTGCGTTTACCGCTGAGACAGTCCTGTTCGCGGTCGCGGTAGTTGTTGAGCACCAATAAGGTATCGGCCACCAGACCGCAGGCAGCAGCCAGCAGCCATACTGATGGGCTGAGCATTTGAGCCTGTACATAGTAAGTGCCGCAAACCGGTACAAATCCGAAGAAAACCCATACCAGCACATCACCCCCGCCCATGTAGGAGAGCATGGTGGTGTAAAGAAAAGCAAACACCACGCAGGCAGCACCAAGTATAACGAGTGGCCATCCGCCGTAGGGCAGCAGGCAACAACCAACAGCACAGGCTAAGACTAAGGATACGACGATGCCCCGCCACATAGCAACGGGCGAAATCCAGCCTTGGGCACAAGCACGTTCCGGTCCCAAACGGTCAGAACGGTCACTTCCGCGCCGAAAGTCGTAAAGGTCGTTGATAAAATTGGCTGCAACTTGCATAATGGCGGCAAACAGTGCACAAAGCAGTGCAGGGAGCCATTGGCCTTTGCCTTCGGCATAGGCAAGTGCTGTAGCGGTAACTACAGGAATAAGAGCGGCCGATAGCGTTTTGGGGCGTGCTGCTAAAAACCAATATTTTAGGCTTTGGCAAAAATTGGTTGCCGACGGATTGTCCGAGCCGGTGTGAAGAGTTGATGGGGGCATAGTGAGTGGTGTTCAGTAAGTGGGTAGAAATAGAAGATGCTACCCCTTAAGGGCGGCTGATAGCTACTTTGGCCAACAAGCGTGCTCTTGCTTGTAGCTGGCAGCGCTTGTTGTTTTTAAGTGTTGGCTTATTTAATCATGAACAGGTTGGATGCCTAACTTTTTGAGTACAAAATCTTTTATAAATGCAGCGGTAGCTTCGATACCTAATACCGATGAGTTAATGCACAAGTGGTAGGTAGCGGCTGCTCCCCAGGTACCAGAACTGTAAAAGTTGTAGAATTCGGCGCGTTGACGGTCAGCCTTTTCAATCAGTTCCAGTGCTTTTTCCTCATTGCATTCCGACATTTTGCAAACACGTTCTACGCGGTCGGCCATGTCGGCTGTAATAAAAACATTGACGCAGCGCGGATGGTTGCGGAGCACATAGTCGGCACAACGTCCGATGAATACGCACGACTGTTCTGCAGCAGCTTTACTGATGGCTTCGCTTTGAATACGAAAGAGGTTTTCGTTGGATAGTTCGTTCCGGTAAAAGGTGTCGCTGCCCCCGATAAAGGGAATAATATTGCCCAAAGTGCGCAGAAAGTTGTTCTTCTCGTCGCTGCGCTCAAAGATTTCAGGACAAAAACCACTCTCTTTGGCTGCCAAAAGCAGAATTTCGCGGTCGTAGTAGGCCATGTTGAGTTCGTTGGACAGGATGTGACCAATGGCGCGTCCGCCGCTGCCGAGCGAGCGGCCTATATTGATAATAAAAGGTTCCATAATAGATTATTTAAACAGGTTAGTGATTTTTCGGGATGGTGGTATATTCGGCTTTTTTCTTGAATTTGCGAACTTGTCTCAGCAACATGGTAATGGCCAGTATAGAAGCTAAAAAGTCGGCAACCGGGGCTGCATGCCACAATCCTTCGAGAGGTTCGCCATAAAGGTGTGGAAGGAGTAAGATGGCAGGTACCAAAAAGATGAGTTGGCGGGTGAGCGATAGGAATATGCTCGTACCGGCGTAGCCGATGCTTTGGAAAAAGGCTGTAGATACAATTTGGATGCCTACAATGGGGAACATCATAACGAGGCACTGCAAAGCGTGAGCAGACATATCGATAAGTTCGGGCGAATCCTTGGCAAATACCGAAACAAAGGGGTGTGCAAAGAATGTACCTATGCAAAATCCAGTCAGCGTGATGCCAGTGCCAACAATAAGAGCGTGTTTAAGTACAGCCACAACGCGATGATAATGTCCGGCACCGAAGTTATAGCCTGCAATTGGCTGCATGCCTTGGTTTAACCCTATTACAACCATGACTATAAATAGGATGAGGCGGTTGCAAATGCCAAATGCACCAACTGCTATATCGCCTCCGTAGTTGCTGAGGCTGCGTGTCATGAGGGCAGCAACCAGGCAAGCGCACAGGTTAATAAGGAACTGAGGCAAGCCAACCAGCAAGGACTCTTTAACTAACTTGGGCTCCAAACGCAGGATGGAACGGTCGAGATGAATAAAGTCGTTGGGGTTTGAAAACAAGCGTAGTTGCCACCATAACATGATTGCTTGAGCAATGACAGTTGCAAGTGCAGCACCCTGTATACCCCAGTCAAATACAAAGATAAAGAGCGGAGCAAGCGCACAGTTGAGCAGCACGGTGCCGAATGTGGCATACATGGCCTTTTGAGGGCGGTTCGTGGAGCGCAGCATGGCATTTAGCCCCAAATAAAGGTGAGTTATGACGTTTCCTAGGAGAATGACCGACATAAAGTTGCGGGCATAGGGTAGCGTAACGTCGCTTGCACCAAAGAATCGGAGGATGGAATCGATGAATAGGAGTAATACTGCGCAGAGCATGAGTCCTATTCCGAGGTTCATGAGAATGACATTTCCTAAAATCTTACGAGCAGTTTCATAGTCCTTCTGTCCGAGTTTGACACTCATCAAGGTGGCGGCACCAACTCCGACCATAGCTCCAAAGGCTGCCGTAAGCGACATGAGCGGGCCTGTAAGTGCAAGGCCCATAATTGCTTCGGGTCCCACGCCTTGTCCGATAAAAATACCGTCAATAATATTGTATACTGACGAGGCCGCCATAGCAATAATTGCAGGTATGGCATATTGCATGAGCAAGGAGCCTACAGGTTTTTCAGCCAGTACATTAAATTGATTTGTCTGTTGATTCATATTTTTAGGATGTGTTGGTGCGGAGCGTAGCCTTTATTTCCGACAAATAGAACGGGTATATGTGATTTGCCATACGGCGCGCTTGTTTGCAAAGTTACTTAAAACCTATGAGCATTGCTTGTTTTAGGACAAAAAAAACAAGTGGAGCTATCCGGCATGACCGGAGAGCTCCACTGTAAGGGAGTTTGAAACGAAAAGTTTGCGTATGGATACTTGACTTCAACGGAAGTTTAGTCCTCAATCAGGTTTTTACCTGTCATTTCCTTGGGCTGTTCAAGTCCCATGATGTGGAGGATAGAGGGGGCAACGTCTGCCAGCACACCATTCTTAACCTTGGCTTGCTTGTTCTCAGTTACATAGATAAAGGGAACGGGGTTGAGCGAGTGTGCGGTATTGGGGGTGCCGTCTTCGTTAATGGCATTGTCAGCGTTGCCATGGTCGGCAATGATGATTGTTTCGTAGCCAGTTTCGTTAGCAGCGGTAACAACGTCTTTAACGCAGGCATCAACAGCCTTTACAGCCTTTTCGATGGCTTGGTAGATACCAGTGTGTCCTACCATGTCGCCATTAGCAAAGTTTACTACGATAAAGTCGTACTTGTTCTCCTTGATGGCTGCAACAAGTTTATCTTTCACTTCGAACGCCGACATTTCGGGCTGCAGGTCGTAAGTAGCTACTTTGGGTGATGCTACGAGAATGCGTTCTTCGCCTTCATAGGGAGTTTCGCGTCCACCGTTAAAGAAGAAGGTAACGTGAGCATACTTTTCAGTTTCGGCTGTGTGCAACTGCTTAAGTCCTTTTGCTGCAAGGTATTCGCCCAAGGTGTTTTCTACATTCTCTTTGGGGAAGAGGATGTGTACGCCCTGGAACGATGCGTCGTAGGGAGTCATGCAGTAGTATTGCAGTCCAGGAATGGTGTGCATGCCTTCTTCAGGCATATCCTGCTGGGTAAGAACTATGGTCAATTCCTTTGCACGGTCATTGCGGTAGTTAAAGAAGATAACCACGTCGCCTTCCTTGATGCGTCCGTCAACATTCGCGTTAACGAGGGGTTCCATGAATTCGTCCGTGTTTTTGTGCTCTTCTGAATCGGAGTCGTAGCAACTTTGCACGCCTTCGGCCATGTTAGTAACCTGGCGTCCCTTGCCTTCGACCAGTTGGTCATATGCAATCTTCACGCGGTTCCAGCGCTTATCGCGGTCCATGGCATAGAAGCGTCCGATAATCGAAGCGATGTGGGCACCATTGTCATCGCATACCTGCTGTAACTGTTCGATAAAGCCTTTACCGCTTTTGGGATCGGTGTCGCGTCCGTCCATAAAGCAGTGAACAAAGGTTTTGTCGGCTACTCCGTATTCTTTGGCAATCTCTACCAGTTTAAAAAGATGGTCGAGCGAGGAGTGTACGCCACCTGTTGAGGTGAGTCCCATCAAGTGGAGGCCTTTACCATTCTTCTTGGCATATTCGTAGGCCGAAACAATTTCGGGGTTTTGCATGATGGAACCATCAGCACAGGCACGGTTAATTTTTACAAGGTCTTGGTAAACGATGCGTCCGGCACCGATGTTAAGGTGTCCTACCTCAGAGTTACCCATCTGACCGTCGGGCAAACCTACGTTCTCGCCCGAAGCCAACAGTTCAGAGTTCGGGTAATCAGCATGGAGGTGGTCCATAAACGGAGTGGGAGTTTCGTAGATAACGTCGCCGTGGTTGTGTTTTCCGATTCCCCATCCATCGAGAATCATAAGGAGAGCTTTCTTTGCCATAGTCGTATGAGATATGATAGAATAATGTGAATAGTTTGTTTAAGTGGGTCTGGTTGAGTTTCAGAGAGTTCCAGACTTTATGCAAGCAATGAGAAGGAGGACGTTCCGCCCCTCCTTCCCATTGTGCTTAGGTGGTGTGCATGCAGCTCTTGGGTGCACAGCCTTGTTGCTTTATATCAATTGTGTGTATAAGGCCTCATATTGCCGGTATTTAGGCATGTGTTGGCTTATACGGTATAATGTGACACCTTGTTGCTGCTTGCTGTATGCAGTTATTTCGAAGTTTCGGCTTGAATTTTCTCTTTTACGGCATCAATCTTAGTTTGGATTTCTGCGAGTTCGGTTTTCAAGCGTTCAATCTTCTTTTCAATGTCTTGGAGCAGCGAGTTTCCTTTTTTCGAACCGGTGCGAATAAAGCTCAAGTTCGTTTCGTAGTTTTGAATTTCCTGCTTTTTGGCATCGTAACTGGTTTGAAGTTTAATGCGTTCGCGTACCAATTCGTTGCCACCCTTCTCAGCTACGTTGCGACGGAAGCGGTCCATGCGGCGACGTCCGTTCGACTGGTGCAGCGCTTCGTAAATTTTGTCGCAGAGTGCGCGGTAGCGAGTGTACATCTTTTCCTTTTTGCTAAAGGGTACGTGTCCGATTTCGTTCCAGCGTGCTTGCAGGTCGCGTATAGCTTGCAATTGGTTTTCGGCAGGAGTTTCCACCAATTTTTCAAGTTCGGCAATCACCGCTTTTTTCAGTTCGAGATTAGCTTCTTCCTCCTTGCGTTGGCTTTGGTTGGCTTCGTTCTTTTTATCAAAGAAGTAGTTGCACGCATCGTTGAAGCGTTTCCAAATGGCATCCGACATTTTGTGTGCAACGGGTCCGATAGCTTTCCATTGTTTCTGCAAGTCGACATACTTGTTGGTAGTCTGTGCCCAGTCGGTGCTTTCTTTAAGAGCCTCTGCCTGTTCGATGAGGGCTGTTTTGGCAGCTAAGTTAGCGTTGAGTTTCTCGCGGTTAGCCTTAAAGTAGGTTGTTTTAGCCTGGAAGAAGCGATCGCAGGCCATGCGGAAACGTTCAAAAATTTCGTTGTTTGCTTTGCGGGGTGTAAAGCCGATACCTTTCCAATCGTTTTGGAAGGCCAGAATCTGCTTGGTCATTTCGTCCCACTGCGCGTAGGTTTTGAGTTTGTCAAAGTCGATGTTCTCAACCTTTTCGCAGAGTTCGGTTTTCTTTTGCAGGTTAGCCTCTTCGCGTGCCTTAATAGCTTCAAAGTGGTCTTGATGACGCTTGTTAATCAGTGTAGAGGCATCTTTAAAGCGTTTCCATATTTCGTCGCGCAGTTCTTTGGCAACGGGGCCTACCTCGCGGAATTCCTGGTGTAGGTTCTGCAGTTGGTGGAAAGCAGATATAACATCCTCTACTTCAGCCAGTTTTTCGGCAGCTTCGCAGAGATGCGTTTTCATTTCCAGGTTTTTCTTGAAGTCGTAAGCTCTCATCTCGTGGTTGAGTTTGAGCTGGTCGTAGAATTGTTCTACGTAGAGCTGGTAGTTCTTCCAGAGTTCTGTAGCGTTTTCGGCAGGAACAAGTTTGAGTTCCTTCCATTCAGTTTGCAGTTTCTTCACTTCGTCGTAGCCCTTGTCTGCCTCTTCGGGAGTAGCAGCCAATTCTTTAATACGGTCAATGATTTCCTGCTTGCGCTTCAAGTTTTCTTGTTTTTCCTTTTCGAGTTCTTCGGCTGCTTTGCTTCTGAGTTCTCTCAGGATGGTAAGCTGCTCTTTAAATTCCTGCTCATTGGTATCAGGTGCAGGCATAAAATCTTCTGCTTTTCCACCCTCTTCAACAAATTTGTCGCGTGCAGCCACTACCTCAGCGTTATGGAAGCGGTAGTAAAGCATTTTAAGGTATTCAATGCGGTTTCGTTCTACCTCTCCGCCGTTGTTGATAAACTCTTTGAGCAATCCGATAACCTCAGTTTTGGTGGTGGGTTGCGGATAGCTGGTTGAGGTTTTTACGGCCGTATTTTCGGCTGTTGTAGTTTCGTTGGCAGCCGTTTCTACAGTGTCGTTCTCATTGGCGGCCTGGATTTCATTCTGATTGGCTTCCAGATTCGTTTCTTCCACTTCGGTAGTGTTTTTAATTTCGTCCATTATCATTAGGATAGGGTCAGTTATAGAGTGCATTAGCGCTTTGGGCCCTTGTGCTGCACTCCCGGATAATCAAATGCAAGGGTTTATCAAAAGATAGAATTGCGGTAGCAAATGAAGTTATTTTTCTGTTATTGACCAAACATTTCGTTAATAATTTCTGGTCGGTGTGTCTAAATCCACGTTTTCCATCTGAAAAGCCCGTAAAACAGGCCGGTTATCACGATAGAGAGGATGAATACCAACGGAAATCCCCACCAGCACTCTTCGAGTCCGCTAATGAGGTTCATACCGAATATACTTGCTATGAGCGTGGGAAACATGAGGATAATCGATACCGATGTCATCTGTTTCATTACGCCTGCCATATTGTTGTTAATGATGCTGGCGTAAGTTTCCATTGTAGAGTCAAGAATGTTGGTGTAGATATTGGTGGTTTCGCGGGCCTGGTTCATCTCGATGGTTACGTCTTCAATCAAGTCGGCATCCAGTTCATCGACTGGCAACTTGAACTTCAGTTTCGAAAGGAGAGTTTCGTTGCCGCGGATGGAGGTGATAAAATACGTCAGGCTGTCCTGCAGACGCGACAGACCGATAAGGTCTTCGTTGTCGATTTGCCGGTCAAGGTTTCGCTTGGCCTCTTCAATCAGTACGTTGATTTGTTTCAGACGTTTCAGATACCATACGGCTGACGAGAGGAACAAGCGGAATACGAGGTCGACGGAGTCGGTAAAGCCCTGATTGCGTTTTTGCTGATACGAAACAAAGTCAATCATCATGTTCGTTTCGTAATTGCACACTGTTACGCAGATACCTTTATTAAGGATGATACCCATTGGGATGGTTGTGTGCGGGGTGCGCGATGCTACTTCTTTGACATAGGGAATGCGGAGGATAATCAGCGACCATCCTTCGTCGTATTCGTAGCGTGAACGCTCGTCTTTATCTCGGATGTCATCCAAAAAGTAGTCGGGAATCTTCAATTCGTTAATCAAGTATTCCTCATCTTCGGGCGTTGGACAAGTAACTTGCACCCAGCAGTCGGGTGCCCATTCCTCCATGGTCCGCAATGTCTTGTTATAGTTCCAATAAGTACGCATAAGAAAAACAGGTTCTTGGCGGTTTACCTTTGTTGCACAAAGCATCGTCCGGCAGGAAACGGTGCCTTACGATGTATGGAGAGCCTGTTTCCGGTCGGTATCAAACGTTGCTTTCCGCGTGATAGTCGTCCATTGTGGGTTTATATTATACTTTTATTCGCGACAAAAATACAAAAAAACTTTCAGACGCGTATGCCGTGCCGTTATTTTTGCACTTTCAGTTATATAAAATGGCTGGACCTGATGGTTGAGACTGGCATGGGGATACTTTGCAGGCTTTGCGTGCTGACTTTTGTGCTGGTTGCGTTAAAATATTGGGGCTGTTGAATATTGTATTTACGCTGTATGTTACATAGGTCGGACTGCAATGAATTATGTCTGCAGCCTGCTGTGTTTTAAAGCGAGGTGTAAAAGGATTAACATGCCTTGTTAAATATTTTACACCCTTTATAGTTGGTCGGATTGGGGCATTTGTTGTTGGAGTACTATTAACGAATGTTTTTGTTGGGGATAATAAGCGTTAGTATAAGGCTTGAGGAGTTTGGGTGTAGGGTGTATCAGGAGACTTGGCCTTTGTGCCGTAATCCGGAAAGATGCTTTAATATGTATTTTGAGTATGAAATCGCTTTGTTTTGCCCCATCGCTTAACATAATATGTGAAATTGTGGTCCGGCTGTTTGTTGCTGAATGGCTAACTTTGCAGCCATGAGTGAATCGAACTTGAAAGCTAAAACAGCCAGTGGCCTGTTATGGGGCGGAATAAGCAATGGTGCCCAGCAATTGCTCAACTTGATGTTTGGCATCTTTCTGGCCCGCCTGCTCTCGCCTGCCGACTACGGCATGGTGGGCATGCTTACTATTTTTACGCTGATAGCCTCGGCATTGCAGGAGAGCGGCTTTATTTCCGGACTCAACCGCAAGCAAACGGTTTCTGCGGCCGACTATAATGCCGTTTTCTGGTTTAACGTGTGTTGCAGCCTGACGGTTTATGCAGTTCTTTTCTGTGCTGCACCTTTAATAGCAGCTTGGTTTCGTCAGCCGGAACTGATACCTCTGTCGCGGCTCAGTTTTTTGAGTTTTGTGATTTCAGCATTCAATACAGCTCCCCGTGCCTGGCTGTTTCGTAATATGCGTGTGCGCGAAACGGCATTACTTTCGGTTGTAGCACTGGTTGTATCGGGGCTTACGGGTGTGGTGCTTGCCTGGCAGGGATTTGCCTATTGGGGTATAGCTGTGCAAAACCTGGTGTTTTGCTTTATGCTCACGGTGGGCAGTTGGTGGTATTCAGAATGGCATCCCACGTGGCACATTGACTTTAAGCCTTTGCGCGGCATGCTTGCTTTCAGTTTGCGCCTGTTGGCTACCAATATATTTACGCATATCAATAACAATATCTTCAGCATATTTTTTGGCCGTTTATACGGTGAGCGCACCGTGGGCTATTATAATCAAGCCAACAAGTGGACTGGTATGGGCTACACGATGCTTACCGGTATGGTGTGGAGTGTGACGCAGCCGCTTTTTGCCCGTCTTTCGTATCAAGAACCTGAGCGTATGCAGCAGGTGTTTCGAAAAATGTTGCGTCTGACCGCCTTTTTGTCGTGTCCGGCGCTATTCGGGCTGGCACTTGTGGCTCCTGAGTTCATAACCATAGCCATTACAGATAAATGGCTGCCCAGTGCTGAGTTGATGCAGTTGCTTTGCATAGGCGGAGCATTTGTGCCCGTGGTATCGCTTTATGCTAACTTTGTGGTGAGTCAAGGTAAGAGTAATGTGTATATGTGGAACACTGTGACGCTTTGTGTGGTACAGTTGTTGCTACTTGTGTTATTGCATCCCTTTGGCGTGCGAACCATGGTTATAGCTTACGTGGTGGCCAATACGCTTTGGTTGCTGGTGTGGCACTATTTTGTGCATCGCCTGATAGGCCTGTCGTTGGTTCATGCATTGCGCGACATACTTCCGTTTGCTCTTTTAGCCTCGGTAGCTATGGCTGTAGCCTGGTTGGCTGCCTGCGGGTTTGCTGAGCAGTTAGTTCTTAGCTTGTTGATAAAGGTGTTTGTGGCAGCAGCAGTATATATTGTGCTGTTACGCTTGCTCGGTGCACAGATAATGCGCGAGTGTATGGAGTTTGTCCGTTCCAAGTTTCAACGCGGCGGTGCGCATTAAGACAATAGGGCGGTCAACGTTTTTTTAGTTAGTAAATCATTCTATCAATTCTACTTATCTATGTATTTGATTTTATTTATCGGTATTGCCGTTGTCAGCTATCTGGTGCAGGCAAACCTTAATTCAAAGTTTAAAAAGTTTTCGCGTGTGCCTTTGGCTTCAGGGCTTACAGGGCGCGAGGTAGCCGAAAAGATGTTGCACGATAACGGCATCTATAATGTGCAGGTAGTCAGCACCCCCGGCTATCTTACCGATCACTACAATCCGGCCAACGGCACGGTTAACCTTTCGCCCGAAGTGTATAATGGCAATTCGGTAGCTGCTGCTGCTGTTGCAGCCCACGAGTGTGGTCATGCTGTGCAGCATGCCACGGCCTACGGACCGCTAACTATGCGTTCGGCATTGGTTCCGGTAGTGTCGTTTGCCTCAAATTGGGTGCAGTGGGTGTTATTGGCTGGCATATTGTTGGTCAATAGTTTTCCGGGTATCTTGTTGGTTGGAGTTGTTCTTTTTGCACTGACCACGCTTTTTAGTTTTGTAACTTTGCCTGTTGAAATCGATGCTTCGCGTCGTGCTACGGCCTGGTTGCAGCGTGCAGGCATCACATCGAACTACGATCAGCCAATGGCTGTTTCGGCTTTGCGTTCAGCTGCCTATACCTATGTGGTTGCGGCTTTGAGTTCGCTGGCAACATTGGTTTATTATGTCATGATACTGGTAGGGTCGTCGAGCGACGATTAACTTAACATTATGGAGCTAAATAGACTTTCTGCAGTTCCTTTATGACGAAACCGGACTCGTAAGGCATGTGTGTTACACAAACTTTGCGAGTCCGGTTTCTGTTTTGGACAATGTTTGTAGCTCTGTATTCATCCCACCTACCCCATATTTCATTAAATCTTCATTGTTCAGAACTTTGC
>Mya_p2__coassemble_1249_pt1 | contig 14495 bp, 11 predicted proteins | sample Mya_p2__metabat2_high_PE_022 | metagenome-assembled genome bin Mya_p2 | reverse complement strand
CGCCTCAAAAATTAAGGCAAATCTTGAATTTCATAAAAGTTCAGACGACTTCTATAATTGTTATTTTTCTTTCATCTTGCAAAGTAAGCCAAATTTATCAGATTCTCTAAGTTACTGAAGTCCATTGTGATACCATTTTAAAATAAATCACTATATTTGCCATGTCTTCCTACAGTCTATGTGACTTTAGCGAAGACACAGGTGTCGGGGGGCTTTTCGGAAGCACCCGACTTTTTTTATATTTGGTACATGTCCGGAGTGTGCTACGCAGCACGCACCGCAGCTGGGACTTCAAGGCAGCTTGCTACATGAAGCAAATTGGGCTTGAAAGTCCTCCCTGCGGTGCGTGCGAAAGTCAAATTGGGTGTACGGCCCTCTCAGGTACAACAGGCTTCGTGTTCTAAAACGAGACGGCAGCAGGAAGCAGGAAAAGAAAGAAGTTGCTGGTATTCTTTTTTTCGTATCATCCATGAATCCCATTTAAAGGCATATTCTTCTGCTTCTTCCGGAGTCGTTCGGTTTTGGCTTTAGCCGAAGTTTACTTGCCGATGTCAATACGCCACTGTCCTTCCTGGTCCTTTATCAAACTGATCTTGTCGTCGTCTTCAGTGCCGTTGTTGTACACTATTTTCATTTTAACAGCCGCTTTGCTGCCGTCTTCCGACATTTCTTCCGAAACAACTTCGTACGACTTAATGCCTTCTTTCTTCTCGTATGCTTCGCCGGCTTTGGTGCGAATCAGTTCTTCAAGATTCTTTTTGTCTTCAGCAGTCGGATGCTTATCCTTTCCGAAATACACCAGATCAACAAAGCCGGCATAGTCCTTTTGCTGCATGCACTTCATGCCTTTTTCGGCAACACCGCCTGGTGTGTTGCTGTTGCACGCTGTCAGTACAAACAATGCCAGGATAAGCGTGAGTACAGAAAATACTTTTTTCATAGAGGGTTAGTTTTATAAGGGTGAATAAAAAAGAATGGTTGCGTGATGTAAAGCCGCAGCTAAAAATCGGCCACCGTAGCAAGGCGGTTCGAGCGCAAAAAGTCGGAGGGAAGCATCAGGTGTTCAAAGTTCATGCCGGGCAAGCGGTAGTGATGGCGTTCGGGTCCGATAAGGGGATAATGTGCTGCACGGAAACAATGCTCAATCAGTTCGCAGCAGTACATGCTGGTCGTGTCGCGGTCGTTGTAAGTGTGGTCAAACAAGGTACCTCGGGCATACACCTCGCAGGCTTTGCGGGCGGCCAGTTGTGCAGCCCGGGCATTGCGGGGCCGCATCACCTTTCCGCACGAGGCCTGCGTGAGTCCGAAAAATAATTCGGGCCTTTCCATCTTTACGCGGTCCTTGTCGCCTTGAAAATCAGGTTCGTCGGGCACGGCATGTATAATTTTCAGTTTCCCGTTTTCGTTCACCACTATGCCGATATGCGAAAACCGCCCGTCAGAATCAGCAGCCCGCACGGCGCGGCTGGTCAGTCCGTTCCCCTGCCTGAACACCACGTCGCCCGCCTCCAGCCGGATGTCAGCGGGCAAGATGCTTTGCGCCGCCGGTGTGCGGCGGCAGGCTGCCAACAACAGCAGCAAGGGCAAAACCCCAATCCACCATCCATAGAAATGTACCGAAAATAGATGCTTAGCTGGCATATCGAAAGATTTTTGCAAATATAGCTATTCAGTCGTAGCCCTGCAAGTAAACAGACTTTTTTTTTGCTTGTTGCCGGCTATCGTCAGTTTGCCGTAAATTTGTGCTGTACGCACTGTAACAGTTTGTGGCATTTTAGCAGCTCCCCGGGGTTAAAATCTGGCTAAATAGTGCCTTTGTAAAGCTCCTTCCCCCCATCACCGTCTTCCATCATTATAATGGGTATACTTCATTTAGTTGGATTTGATATCTAAAAAATGTAGATACTATTAATAGTATCAGATAAAATGCGTATTTTTGCGTAGAAACAACTTCATGCAAATGGCACATCAAGATTTAAATCGGCTCAAGGTGGTACTGGCCGAGAAAAAACGTACCAACAAATGGTTAGCAGCGCAGTTAGGTAAAGACCAAACCACCGTATCAAAGTGGTGTACGAATGCTTATCAGCCCGACTTGGCTACGCTGATGCAAATTGCTAAATTACTCGAAGTAGAACTGGCCGACTTAGTGCGGTTTGAAGAGTTTAAGAGGAATGGAACAAGGTAAGAACTATGCAGAGTTAGTTGAAAAAAGAAAAGAGATAAAAGAGGAGTTTACGTTTTATCTTACTCATGTTGTTAAATCGGCTAGAAGAACAGAAAAGGGATATAATTTGCAGCCAACGGCCGTACAGAGTTTTCTTTCTTTTCTTGATGTCAATAAACTCTTTGATTACAACCAGGAGAAATGGAAAGACATTGAATGCATCTATGATATTACAGACCCTGATGAGCTGTCAAAAATAATAAATGCCTTGTTTGATGATTCTGACTTTGTTCAAAAGGACAACGATAAAAATCAAGGTTGGAGGTCGGGAAGTATCATTCATTATGCATGTTTTATTACGGCTAGAGCTTATTTCCTCCTAAAAACAGGAAAACTGTTACAAAATCATGGAGAACAAGTATGTAGCACAAGACTTTTATCTTTAACAGTCCCCTTCCAGCAAATCTTCTACGGTGCCCCCGGCACTGGAAAGTCGCACACAATCAATGAAGAGACAGTGGGCGAAGATGTTATCCGTACCACCTTCCATCCAGATACCGACTATTCCACTTTTGTAGGAGCTTACAAGCCAACCACCATAGAAGAAACGGTAATGACTGTGATTGGAACCAAAGCCGTTCCGGTGGAGAATGCAGACGGAACACTTCGTACAGAGTCGAAGATTGTGTATGAGTTTGTGCCGCAAGCCTTTCTGCAAGCTTATGTAGCAGCCTGGAAGAAAATGGCAACTGCTAAGGATGAGGCTCCAAAGCAGTATCTGGTGATAGAGGAAATCAACCGGGGTAATTGCGCCCAAATCTTTGGTGACTTGTTCCAGCTGCTGGACCGTAACGACAGCGGTTTTTCGGATTATCCCATCCAGGCAGATGCCGACATGAAGCGACAGCTGCAGAAGGCTTTCAAGGGGTTGGAACTGCCCGAAAAGGAAACACTCAACAACCTGTATAAAGGAAGAAAGGTAGCAGACGAAGTGATGAATGGCGACATCCTGCTCCTGCCCAACAATCTGTATATTTGGGCCACCATGAACACCAGCGACCAAAGTTTGTTCCCCATTGACAGCGCCTTCAAGCGCCGTTGGGACTGGACCTATATGCCCATCTCGGATGCACATTTGGACTGGACCATCGAAGTAGAAGGGCTGCACTATGACTGGTGGGAATTCCTGACACGCATCAATGCCAAAATCAGTTCCATGACCAGTTCGGAAGACAAAAAACTGGGTTATTTCTTCTGCAAAGCGGAGAACAACGTGATTTCCGCCCCCAGATTTGTCGGCAAAGTTATCTTCTACCTATGGAACGATGTCTTTAAGGACTATGAGTTTGGCGATGCCATCTTCAATGATAAAGACGGCAGCACACTGAGTTTCGACAAGTTCTATACCGAAGCAGGCCGGAACTCCAAGGTGGTAGCTGAAAAAGTAGCCTTGTTCCTCCAGAACTTAGGACTGCAACCACTTTCAGCCGATTCGGAAAACGAAACGGAAGAGCCTTCAGAGATTGATAATGTGTCGCGCTAATCATTTGCTTATGGCAACGAAACATGAAATAAGAAACAGTACAGCGGAATTTCTGACTTTTGTAGCTGCCGGAAAAGAAGAAGGCATCCAAGTGCTCTATAAAAACGAAACTATTTGGGCTACCCCAAAGGCCATGGCTACTTTATTCGATTGCTCCACCGACAATATCAGCCTTCATTTGAAGAACATTTTTAAAACAGGGAAATTGATAGAGGATTCAGTTACCGAGAAATCCTTGGTAACTGCCGCTGATGGGAAAAACTACATCACAAAGATTTACAATCTGGATGGCATCATCTCGGTAGGTTATCGCGTAAACTCCATCCGTGCCGCTCAATTCAGACAATGGTGTACCTATGGGCTGCGCCAGTTTGCCTTGCGAGGTTCTGTGACTGACAAAAAACGGATGGAGAACGGCTCGTTCATCGGCAAAGTAAGCCAAGAGTTTGCCAAACAATATGCCGAAACCGAATTCGAGAAGTACCGGGTAATTCAGGATAAGCTGTTCAGCAGCGACTTTGACAGGTTCAACCGGGGTAAGGATGAATTGCCCCAACTTTAGATGGATGACCAATAAAATAAAAAAGGCATGCGAATACTGATAGAAGAATATCCCTACGAGGCAGCAGCCGTGAAAGACATTCTCCATGGCATTGATGCCCTGGAGAATGTAGAGGGCCGGGTGTCCATCCACTATGTGGGCTATTACTACAATACACTCCTGAAGGACTGTGTGTTTATCCTTCCCAAGGTGCTGTTGAAAGACGGAAAGGAAGGAAAGGAACTGGCCTTTGGCAAATACGCTCCCGAGGATATTGTCAATCTTGATGCCGAAAATCCGCTGAACAGCGAAGAACGCGATTTTATCTACAAGTTTGCTGTATGGATTTACCGCGCCATCGTGGTGTACAAAAACGACCGGCGGAACGATAGCGACATCGTGTATCATGCCACCATCAACCAGATAGGAAACGGACGGAAGCGATTGAGCAATACCTATCTGGACATTCTGCTGTCGCTCATCCAGTTTAACCGCGAGAACCAAAGTTTCTTTTTCTTTGTCATCAAAAACCTGCATAGCGGCTTGAACAAAATAAACTGGACACGCACCATTGCCAGCCAATCAGCCATTGTGCAGCAAGGCCGTCCCATCTATCTGAATCCGGTCAATAAAAAACGGCAGATAAACTTTGATGAGGAACTGCTCATTATTTTCTACTCCATTCTGAATTACATAGCCGATGCCTATGGATTCCCCAGGGAACTGTGCTGCCAGTTTCAGCTGATTACCGGTAAACGCTTTGAAACCTATCTGAACGGCTTTGGCAAGACCCGGTTGCGCCAGATTAAGTATAAGTATTTTTCGGACAAAGCCCTGCAACTGTGGGGGTTGTGTGATGCCTTTTTCGATGAGGCCCGCATTGTTTATATCCATACCGAACAGCGGGAATACTTACTGGTCAAGAGTTTCCATGTGGTGTTCGAAGCCATTATTGACGAACTGGTTGGAGATAATCCGTTGCCCGACGGCATGAATAAGAAACAAGAAGACGGAAAGATTGTAGACCACTTGTTTACCGCACAAAGTTTGATAGACAGCCAAAGCAGGCAGACCTACTATATAGGTGACAGCAAATACTACAAGATGGGACACGAACTGGGGGCAGAATCCATCTACAAACAGTACACCTATGCCCGCAATGTCATACAGTGGAACCTGGATATATTCAACAGCGGGAAAACCGCTCCCTCCGGCATCCGGCTGCGCGATGAGTCCACCGAAGGTTACAACATCCTTCCGAACTTTTTTGTATCGGCCAAAATGGACGAACATTTTGACTATTCGTGTGACGGCATCGAAAAGACCGACCGCCGGAAAAACAAGCACAGAAAGGTGCAGTTTGCCAACCGCCTGTTCGACCGCGACACCTTGCTGCTGTTCCACTACGATGTAAATTTTCTGTTTGTATTGTCGCTCTATGCCCGCAACAATGCCGGCCAGAAGCAAGCATGGAAAGATAAAATTCGAGAGAAGTTCCGTACCGAAATTCAGGAATGGCTGCAAAAAGATTACAGCTTTTATGTGATGAAGGCACACCCCGATGTGAACGGAGCAGCATATATCAAGCAGCACTTTAAGGAGCTGCTCGGCAAGGTCTATACCCCGTTTGCCGATCAGGCCACCTACTCACTGGCATTGGACAAAGACCCGGTTCATGAAGCCGAAAACACCCGGCTGCTCCGGCAATTATCGCAACATTTTTATTTGGCAGACTGTCCGCCCGGATGTTCGCCAGAGGCTGCGCTGAAGAAGGTAGAAGCCCGGGGGGTTGCCCCCTCGCAGGAAGCAGGTAAAGACGGTGTACTGCTGGTAATGATGGAGAATTACGAAAAAAAGAAAGCCGGTTTTCTGTTGCACGGCAAACTGGCCATTGGGCTTAAATATACCCGCGACAGCATGGAAATAGTTCAAAATAGCAGTTCAATAGGCTATGTGCTCTTTCATCATCGCAGTAATACCGACCAGCACCTCTATGCTGTAAAGGGCGAATGCCGGGTAATGACCGCTGCAGAACTCGATCAGGCATGCTACCGCAACGTAAAGACTACCGATTTGTACCTGGCCGTAGACATAGATACCACCACCGAACTCGATGCCAGCGGGCTGCAGGCATCGAAAAAAGCGTGTACACCCGCCACCCGCTATGATGCCCAATATGCTGCATGGCGAACCCTCGGAACAAAGGAATAGCCGGATACCGGTTGCGGGGCACAATCAAGTGTCCTGCAAGTACCGGCCGGTACAGCCTGCAGTTGCGCCCCACAGGATTGCGGGGCAGAGAAAGTGTAAAAAAGAGATGGTTAAATATATTAAACACAACTTTGTAATTATTCCAAGTTTCCTACTTTTGTGTGCTTTTTTGAATGCAGAGCCATTCGGATGATAAAAAAAGGATGCGTAATCTGTTGGTAATCAGAAAAGAAATAAGAAAACAAACCCGATACATCAGTTAGGACCTTCATGCAGATAATCAAGAGAAACGGGAGCCTTGAGCCCTACGAACGAGAAAAAATAGTGACGGCAATACGCAAAAGCTTTGTCAGTACCGGTGAGGAAGTAACAGCCGAGACCCTTAGCGCCATTACCCGCGAAGTAGAGCATTTTTTGGCGCAGCATGCCGAAAAGCGCAGCGTGGAGCATATTCAGGACGAGGTAGAGCGCAGCCTGATGGAGCATGGTTTTTATGCAGCAGCCAAGAGCTACATTCTGTACCGTTGGCAGCGGACAGAAAAGCGCAACGAGCTGAACCGGCTGGTAGAAAGCGTTGGTGACCCCTCGTTGGCTGTCATTTTGAAGCAAATACAGCAAGCATTTTCGCAGGATGTCTATGCTCTGAAACTGTTGGCCGAGAAGTATTCGGGCTTTAAGAAAAGCGATATGGCAGCTGCCGAACGACTTTCGAGCCTGGTAAAAGCAGCCGTAGAACTCACAACCCAGGAAGCACCCGACTGGGAGTTTATAGCCGGACGTCTGCTCGATTTTCAGTTGACGAAGCAAATAAATGCACAGTGTGCGAAAGCAGGCATTCATACGTTCTACGACAAGCTCCGCTACCTTACCGACGAAGGGCTGTACGGACCGTACATACTGGCAGCATATACTCCGCAAGAAATTGAAGAGGCCGCAACTTTTATGCGTCCCGGGCGCAATCATCTGTTCAATTATTCCGGCCTGGACTTGTTGGCCAAGCGCTACCTGATTCGCACCCATTCGCATCAGCCCATCGAATCTGTACAAGAAATGTACTTGGGCATATCGTTGCATCTGGCCATGCCCGAAACGACCAACCGCCTGTTTTGGGTGCGCCGCTTTTACGACATGCTCAGCCAGCTGGAAGTAACCATGGCAACCCCCACACTCTCGAATGCCCGCAAGCCTTACCATCAGCTCTCCAGTTGCTTTATCGATACGGTGCCCGACAGCCTGGAGGGTATTTACCGCAGCATCGACAACTTTGCCATGGTCAGCAAGTATGGCGGCGGTATGGGACTGTACTTTGGAAAAGTCCGTGCGGCAGGAGGCGACATCCGCGGCTTCAAAGGCGTGGCCGGCGGCGTGATTCGCTGGATGAAACTCGTTAACGATACAGCCGTAGCCGTCGACCAGCTGGGCATGCGCCAGGGCGCCGTGGCAGTATATCTGGATGTGTGGCACAAAGATTTGCCGGAGTTTTTGCAGATTCGTACCAACAACGGAGACGACCGTATGAAAGCCCACGACATCTTTCCGGCAGTTTGTTATCCCGACCTCTTCTGGCGTATGGCAAAGGAAGACCTCAATCAGCCCTGGTACCTTTTCTGTCCACACGAAATCATGACCATTAAGGGGTACTGCCTGGAAGATTACTACGGTGAAGCATGGGAACAAAAATACCAGGAGTGTATTCAAGACACCCGCCTTTCGCGTCGCATCATCAGCCTCAAGGACATCATCCGGCTGGTGCTCCGCTCGGCAGTCGAAACCGGAACACCGTTCACCTTTAACCGCGACCTGGTGAACCGCACCAATCCCAATGCCCACAAGGGCCTGATTTACTGCTCGAACCTGTGTACCGAAATTGCACAGAACATGTCGCCCATCGAAACCATTTCGACCGAAGTGCGTACCGGCGAAGGCGATACGGTGGTAGTCAAGACCGTTCGTCCCGGCGATTTTGTGGTTTGCAACCTGGCCAGCCTCTCGTTGGGCCACCTGCCGTTGGAAGACAAGGAGCAGCTGGACGAAAAGATAGCTACCGTGGTGCGTGCACTCGACAATGTGATTGACCTGAACCTTTATCCTGTGCCCTTTGCGCAGATTACCAACCAGCGCTACCGCAGCATCGGTTTGGGGGTGAGCGGCTATCACCATGCGTTGGCCGTTCGGGGCATCCGTTGGGAAAGCGAAGCACACCTGCAGTTTGTTGATGAACTCTTTGAGCGTATCAACTACGCCGCCATCAAGGCCAGTAATGCCCTGGCAAAGGAAAAAGGAAGTTATGCCTATTTTGAAGGCAGCGACTGGCAGACGGGAGCCTATTTTGAGAAGCGTGGTTACAGTGCACCACATTGGAAAGAACTGGCAGCACGGGTGGCAGCCGCCGGCATGCGCAATGCCTATTTGCTGGCAGTTGCCCCAACAAGCAGCACCAGCATTATAGCCGGTACTACGGCCGGAATAGATCCGGTAATGAAGCGTTTCTTTCTGGAGGAGAAAAAAGGAGCCATGCTGCCGCGTGTGGCGCCGGCCCTGTCAGACCGCACCTGGTGGTTGTATAAAGAGGCCCATCTGCTCAACCAGACCTGGAGTGTCAGGGCAGCCGGTATCCGCCAGCGACACCTTGATCAGTCGCAAAGCCTGAACCTGTACATCACCAACGAATATACCATGCGTCAGGTGCTGAACCTTTATTTGCAGGCCTGGGAATGCGGGGTTAAAACAATCTACTACGTGCGCAGCAAGTCGCTCGAAGTGGAAGAGTGTGAAAGTTGTGCCTCCTGACCGGTGCTGCATGGAACATGGGGCTTACCTGAACAATAGCTTAAAACGTCAGACAATATCTATATGGAAAATCATCAACCTTTGTTGCATCCGTTGAAGAAAAACGCACTCTTCAACCCTCAAGGCGATACGGAACTGCATCTTCGCAGAATGATTGGGGGAAACACCACCAATCTGAACGATTTTAACAACATGCGTTACAAATGGGCCAGCGACTGGTACCGGCAGGCAATGAACAACTTTTGGATACCCGAGGAAATCAACCTTACACAGGATACCAAGGATTATCCGCATCTGAGTCCGGCCGAATATACCGCCTACAACAAGATTTTGAGTTTTCTGGTGTTCCTGGATTCTCTGCAGAGTAACAACCTTCCCTCAATCTGCCAGTATATCACGGCCAACGAGGTCAATCTTTGTCTGCATATCCAGGCTTTTCAGGAGTGTGTGCATAGCCAGAGCTACAGCTACATGCTCGACTCGATTTGCAGTCCTGAAGAACGTAACGAAATATTGTATCAATGGAAGACCGACGAACACCTGCTCCGGCGCAACACCTTTATTGGCGATTGTTACAACGAGTTTCAGGAAAAGCAGAACGGATTTACACTGATGAAAGCCCTTATTGCCAATTATATTTTGGAGGGCATTTACTTTTATAGTGGATTTATGTTCTTTTATAACCTGAGCCGTAACGGAAAAATGTCGGGTTCGGCACAGGAAATCCGCTACATCAACCGCGACGAAAATACCCATTTGTGGCTGTTCCGCAACATGATTCTGGAACTGAAGAAGGAAGAGCCTCAGCTCTTTACCCCCGAGTATATACCAATCTACGAAGAGATGATGCGCGAGGGAGTGCGGCAGGAGATAGCCTGGGGCAAGTATGTGATTGGCGACGAGGTGCAGGGCCTGAATGGTCAGATGGTGGAAGATTACATCCATTATCTGGGCAACCAGCGCTGGAACAGCCTGGGCTTTGGCTATCTGTATGAGCACAATCACCAGGTGCCCGAAAATATGCAATGGGTGAACCAATACTCCAATGCCAATTTGGTGAAGACCGACTTCTTTGAGGCCAGAAGTACGGCTTATGCCAAAAGCACGGCGCTCATCGACGACCTGTAAGGCTTTTTCCGAGCCGGCAGCGTGTTCCAGGCTTTGACTGAAAGCCGGAGGTACACCTGCCCCCGCCGGGCTCAGTAAAGCATTCGCTGTAGGTAGACTGCCGCTCCGGTATCAGCTGGTAGCATTGCAGTTCTACAAGTTCTTTTTTTTTAAATAGATGTAATAGAACAGGCTCCGCCGACATTGCGCCGGCGGAGCCTGTAACTTATTTCAGGGTAGATGGGGAAAATAGCGTTACCATTGCTATAATAGCCAGTAAGGAAAGTACCCTCTTGGTTGTACTTTAAAATGTGGTTCGTATCCTGCGCCACAGTTATTCCTTGATGCGTATGAGCAGGTTGGAAAGGATGGCTGTGAGTCCGCCAGCCGTGATGCCCGACGAAAAGATGTTGCGTACGGCCGAAGGCATTTGACACAGAATTTCGGGAACAAGTTCGACCGAAAGTCCAATGGACATGCTCAGGGCAATGACGAGTGTGGCCTTGCGGTTAATGGGTTGCGAGGTGATGATGCGGATGCCGGCTGAGGCTACCGTGCCGAACATGAGCAGGGTGGCACCGCCCAATACCGGAGTGGGCATGAGCGAGAATACCAGACCGACTGCCGGAAACAGCCCCATGAGCACCAGTAGTGCAGCCACAAAAAAGCCTACGTAGCGGCTGGCTACCCCCGTCAGCTGAATGATGCCGTTGTTCTGGGCAAAGATGGAGTTGGGAAAGGCACAGAAAATGCCCGATACGAACGAACTGCAGCCATCGGCCAGGATGCCCCCCGAGGCTCGGCGGATAAATTTTTCGCCCTCAATGGGTTCGCCCGAAAGCATGGAGTTGGCGGTAATGTCGCCGTAGGCTTCGATAGAGGTGATGAGGTAAACCAAACCGATGGCAATGATAGACGAGGCATCGAAACTGATGCCGTATTTAAAGGGGTGGGGCAGATTGATGCCTCCGAACCCCTTTACGCTCGCAAAGTCAACATCGCCCAAGAGCCAGGCCACAGCATAGCCCACTGTCAGGCCAATCACAATGCTGCTCATGCGCAGGTAGGGGTTGTTGCTGCGGTTAAAGACCAGGATGACGAGCAGCACGAGTCCGGCAAGCCCCAGGTTGTGCATGCTTCCGAAGGTGCCTGCTGCGCGGGCAGCCTCGCCGCCGCCGCAAGCCGTAATGCCCACTTTTATCAAGCTCAGTCCGATCAGGGTAACCACTACGCCCGAAACGAGCGGAGTGACAACGCGGCGGGCATGCCGGATGATACGGCTCATCAGCATCTCGACCACCGATCCGGCCATGGTGGTGCCAAAGGCCATGGGCAGCCCACCCAGAAGTCCGGCCGAGATGATGGGCGTGATAAACGAAAAACTGGTGCCCTGCACGCAGAGCAGTCCGCAACCTACCGGCCCAATGCGTTTGCATTGTACAAAGGTGGCAATGCCCGAGGCAATCAGGGCCATCGAAACCAGAAAGCCGGTTGTTTCGACATCGAGTTTCAGGGCACCGGCTATGATGAGCGGGGGCGTAATAATGCCAACAAAGGTAGCTAACAGGTGTTGTAGGGCCGTAAAGAGGGCAATGCCAAAGTGCGGTCGGTCGTTGAGTTGAAAAATAAGTCCGTTATCGGGCTTATTGCCGGTTGTATGGGGGCTGGTTGCGGTGTGTTTCATTGTGAAGTGAAAAACAGATGGAAGTGTTGGCTAAAAGCAATAAAGGGGGCGAACGTCGTGGTTCACCCCCTTTATCAGGTTAGGGTAGCGGAGAGATATTTGTAGGACGGTTGTCCTGTCCGTCAAGTATGTATACGCTGAAGGGAGGCAGCGTGATTTGGAGTGTGCGGTCGGCATCTACGGGTTCGCCCACAGGCAGTCCTTGCAGTCCTTGCTGATCGTCGAAGGCATGCTTCCAGGTCAGCGAGGTGATTACAAAGTCGGGCAGTTCGAGCGCCTCGCGCAGGGTCAGACTGATGGTTTGGGGTTTAGAGTCGGGGTTGCGCAGGGTCAGGCATGCCTTGCGGCCGTTCCACGATGCCCAGCCGTAGATATGCGCCTGTTTGCCGTCCCAGGGATTTCCGCCCACCCAGTGGCTGTCGGCCAGTACGTCGGCCTGGCGTTTTTGCCAGTCGATGCAGGCAGCCAGGTCGGCCCAGAGTGCACCGCCTTGAATGCTGTCCATGAGCTTGTAGTCGTTGTAGAGCTCAACCATGCCCGAACCGCAGGCAAAGGCGCAGCGCAACTCGCGGCGAATACCCTCGTAGTCCATCGTTTTCGACACATTGCCAAAGCGCGTCAGTATAAAGCCGTGTGTCATGAGGGTGTTGATGGGGCATATTGGCGAGTTTTGCACAAAGTTTTGATATACCAGGCGGTCGCGGTAGGTAATCCAGCGTTCGCGGTCATCGCCCACGCCCGTAACTTCCCAGTCGGCCTCCTGACGCCATACCGCGTCGGTAAATTTGAACCAGAAGGGCGACGCCCAGGTTCCGACAGTAGTATTGAGGAAGATGTCGGGTTTGGCAAGGCGCACATCGCGTTCAATGCTGATGATGCCTTCGGCATTTTCAAGTCCTTTGTCGCCGGGGTCAGGACCTACGGCACTAGCTTGGGCACTGATGCCGTCGAACTTGAAGAAGCGGAAGTCGTAGTTCTTGATCATATCGGTGCAGGCATTCACAAAGTAGTTGTAGTAAGCTTTGTTGCTCAGCTGCATGCCTCCGCGGTCCTTCCAGTAGTTGCGCCGGTAGGTACCGCTCTCGCCGTATCCGCCCACCGGACCGAGCCAGGCACCCATACCAGCTCCCATTTTGCGGGCTTCGGCATCGGGTTCGGCAAAACCATTGGGAAATTTGGGGTTAAACTTCCAGGTACCGTATTCGTCCCATCCATCGTCCCATACAAATGCTACGGGCGCCTTGCCGTAAGGCTTGTAGAACTTTTCGTTCCAATGCTTGATGATGTCGGTACATTGCTCAACCGTCATTGTACCCTCGTAATCGGGTGCTTTGGCATTATTGCGGTCAATGTTCAGTTCATACCACGAAATGTAGACGGGCATGGCACGCCAGGGTACAGCACGTTCGCGTTCGCTATAAGCCAGGAAGGAGCGTCGTGCCTGTCCCGGAGCTACAAGTCCTACGACGGCGCTTACTTGCCAGTTTTCGCCGGCATGCAGGGTTGTATGGCGTCGCCAGTGTCCCTCCATGCAGGCCGTGGGGCCATTGGTTCCCGGCGTAACGGTGTTCAGTCCGGTCGGAGTTTCAAGTCCGGCAAAGAGTTTGTTGCTTATCAGTGCAGCACCGCGCGTATTTCCCACAATGCGGGGTGTAGAACCGGCAGCCAAGGTGTCGACATTATAGTGCATGGCGCTGATGCCCAACATCTTTTGGTCGTTAAGGGCCTGCACCTTGAGTTCGGTTCGCAGGTAGTGCGATTTGTCGCGGAGCACTGCGCGCCATTCCACTTTTAGGTTGCCCTTCACCAGTTCGGCAATAACAGCCTGTCCGTCAAAGCGTTGCGAGGCAGTAACAGCCTCCTTGTTGCCGGTCAGTTTTTCGGTACGCAGACTGCGCACTTCCATCTCTGAGGCGCGAACCAGGGTACTGTCGCCCAAAACCAGTGTAAAAAGTTCGGTGCCGGGTTGCAGATTCAGAGTTTCGCAACCATTAAACAGTAGTTGTCCTTGGGCATTTTGGGTAAAAGCCGCTTTCAGCAGTTTGTTTTGCAGCACATAGTTCTTGCCTTTTTGTTTAAGTTGTGCCTTGCCAGCTTGCTGTTTTTGTGGAAAGATAACGGTTTGTGCCTCAAGTGTAGCCGTCATTGGCAGACAGGCCATTAGCAGACCAAAAGCCCGGTTGCGTAAAGTGTTTGTGTTCATGTAAAGAATAGAAAAGATGTGTGGGTGTAATAGATAGGTTTATCCCATTGTGGGTCAGTATTGTTTTATACCCGTTTTCAGCCTGCAAAGATAGTGAAAGGCGAGCGGAGAAGCAAATCCGAAAGCTTGCTTTCAAGGATTTGATTATCCCGAGCCGCCTCCTATCTTATGTAAAGATAGTGAAAGGCGAGTGAAGAAGCAAATCCGAAAGCTTGCTTTCAAGGATTTGATTATCCCGAGCCGCCTCCT
>Mya_p2__coassemble_888_pt1 | contig 21336 bp, 23 predicted proteins | sample Mya_p2__metabat2_high_PE_022 | metagenome-assembled genome bin Mya_p2 | reverse complement strand
AAACCATATTATTGGGTCAGTAGATAATCAGCGGGGATAAGCATATAGATTAGCTATGCGAAAAAGAAATCAAATAATTCATGATACTTTTGCTGTCAAAGATAATCAAAAAAGTATATTGAGCGAATCTAAAGTTAGACCAGTGCCCTATACCAGTTAATCGGTTCTTTAAAACTATATCTATAGGAACACCCAAACGTATAAAACCATTTGAATTTCTGTGGTACAAGAGAAAGGCCACTCATTAAGTTGTACCTATGTATATACAGAACATTCCAGCCAAGACCAAAAGAAGATCAATGAATTTCGAGGAAAGATTTTTTTCTGAAAACACCATTGCACCAAAAAGAAAAGAAATAAGTACACTACCCCTACGTACCATTGATACTACAGAAATAAGTGCATCTGGACTTGAAAGCGCATAAAAGTAAGCCATATCTGCTGCCGTCAAAAAAAATGAGATGCAAAGAATACTCCACTTCCACTTAAAAGGAGTACTACGTCTACGGATAGGCATCCAGATAAAAAGCATAACACCAGTCATAAGCACAGCTTGATAAACATTGTACCACCCCTGCACAAAATAACGGTCAAGTCCTGCCCCACCCTGTACTATAGGAGCCATCAAGTATTTATCATACAACCCACTTGTAGCACCTAATACAGCAGCAAGTATCAAAAGAAAAATCCATAAATTATGCACAAAACAAATACCCTCCCTACGACCACTACGACTAAGCAGAAAAAATGAAAAAATAGCGAGCAATACACCACTCCACTGCCAAGCATTAAGCTGTTCACCATAAATAAGCAAGGCACCAGTAAGTGTCATAACCGGGCGTGTAGCATTAATTGGCCCTACTATAGTAATAGGTAAATGTTTCATTGCAAAATAACCACATACCCACGATGAAAGCACAATAGCTGCCTTGATTAGAACTAAAAAATGAGCAGAAGGAGAGGCTACAGGTATGATGTTAGACACTCCGCATACCGATGCTAGTATGAAAGGCAAAAAGAATAAAGCACAAGTTACCGTGTTAATCATTAAAACCGGCAACACAGCATTATCGCGCAAAGAAACTTTTTTAAAAACGTCGTAAAATCCAAGCAAAGCTGCCGAGATAAATGCTAATATCAACCACATTATAAAAAGAGTTCGTCTGGATAAGTTATACCTACTAATGAGAGCGCATTACCGGGCATCGAATCACCCGCTGCACAACGATTCTTCAACTCAATAACTCGTTCAAAATCAGTCATACTTAGATGTCCGCGGCCGACTTCAATAAGCGTTCCTACAACTGCGCGTACCATATTACGGAGAAAGCGATTAGCTGTTATTTCAAAACGCCATAAATCATCGTCTACTTGTATCCACTCAGCTTTTGTTACCTTACAATTGTTAGTTTTAGTATCTGTATGGAGTTTTGAAAAACTTGTAAAATCAGTTACGCTTAATAACTTGGCTGCTGCCTCATTCATTTTATTAAAATCCAAAGGAAAGGTAATACGCGTTGCATATTGCCTTCTGAAAGGATTCTTTTTAGTATACACCCAATAATGATAGGTACGCGAAGTAGCATCAAAACGAGCATGTGCATCAGCACGTACGGGAACCACTTTGGTCACAGCAATATCCTGCGGCAATAGTCGATTAAGTTTAAATACCAACCAAGAAGTGTCGATAGTATTAGAAAAATCGAAATGAGCCACCATGCAATGAGCATGTACTCCAGCATCAGTACGTCCTGCTCCCGTTACCTCTGTTGGCTCACGTAATAAAGTACTAATTGCCTCATTTAGGCGCTGTTGAACACTTATGGCATTAGGCTGAACTTGCCAGCCATGATATTGAGAACCATCAAACGAAAAGTAAATAAAGTAGCGCATAAAGCTTACTTGAAAAAGAGAAATGAAAAGGAGTAGAAAAAAGTGCCGCACCCTGCAAAGGGGTACGGCACTTATGATAGTGTATAAGTCGAATTATGCTTCAGCCTCTACTTCAAAAGGAATTTCAACAGAAACTTCCTTGTGGAGTTTAACTGTAGCAGTGTAAGAACCAACTTCTTTAACATCCTTTACATTGATAATCTTGCGATCGATTTCGAAACCAATCTTAGCAAGAGCCTCAGCAATGTGAAGGTTATTAACCGAACCATAGATAGCGCCTGTTGCACTAACTTTGGTCGTAATTTTGAGAGGTTCAATAGCGCCAAGCTTAGCAGCCAACTCCTCTGCATCTGCCTTAATCTTAGCAAGTTTATGAGCGCGCTGCTTGAGGTTCTCAGCAAGAACTTTCTTTGCAGACTCAGAAGCAATGATAGCCTTGCCGGTAGGAATAAGGTAGTTGCGACCGTAACCGTCTTTCACATGCACGATATCGTCTTTGTAACCCAGACCAATAACGTTTTCTTTCAAAATGATTTCCATATCTTATTACCTCCTCTTTATTATTTCATCAAATCGGTTACAAAGGGAAGAAGAGCCAAGTGGCGGGCACGCTTTACAGCCTGTGCTACGCGACGCTGGTACTTGAGCGAAGTGCCGGTGATACGGCGGGGCAGAATCTTACCCTGCTCATTCAAGAACTTCTTCAAGAATTCAGGATCCTTGTAGTCGATGTACTTAATACCGCTCTTTTTGAAACGGCAATACTTCTTCTTCTTGACATCCACAGTGGGCGGGGTCAAATAACGAATTTCAGATTGTGCTTGTGCCATTTTTTAGTCCTCCTTCTTATTAAACTTGTTACGACGTTTAGCAGCGTACTCTGCTGCATGTTTTTCGAGCTTCACGGTCAGATAGCGAATAACGCGCTCATCACGGCGGAAAGCTACTTCAAGTTTAGCCACGGTTTCGGGCTCAGCCTTAAACTCGATAAGCTCATAGAAGCCAGTGGACTTTTTCTGAATAGGATAAGCCATCGTCTTGAGGCCCCACTCCTCTTCATTGATAATCTCAGCGCCTGCTGCGACGAGAATACCTTTGAACTTTTCGACCGTTTCCTTCATCTGTTGGTCAGACAAAACGGGAGTCATAATGAAAACGGTCTCGTACTGATTCATCATAGGTTTTGAATGAATTATATGTTTTCGTTGCAAAATTGCGGTGCAAAGGTAAGCAAAATACGCGAATCAGCGAAGTTTATAGTATAAATTCTGCACTTTTACACCAAAATCTGCCAGATTTTAACATTCAACAATATAAAACACAAACAAAGACAAAGTTTCACTGCCACTTTGTCTTTGTTTTTACTGTTTTTTGAATAATAAACGCTACCAGTTTATTTTAGCGATATCTAGAATCAATACTACATTTCTAGGTGGTTACTCCCAACCTAAGGCGCTGGCACCAAGAACGGCAGCCTCACTTCCGTTAAGCGAAGAGATAAGCAACTTTGCTTTACCTGTATAAAGATTATGTACGTTCTCGTCGTAAGCTTTACGAAGGGGATTCATCAAATAATCGCCTGACTTAGTCAAACCTCCGAAAAATACAAACGCCTCAGGAGAATTGAAAGTTGCGAAATCTGCACATGCAGTACCCAAAATACGGCCGGTAAACTCAAATATTTCGAGTGCAATCTCATCACCCTTCTCTGCTGCTTGGAATACATCAAAAGAAGTAATGCGTTGGGGATTAAGTTCGCGGAGCAAACTGGGTTTGCTGTTCTTCTCAAGGAACTCACGAGCTGTACGTGCCACGCCAGTAGCCGAAGTATACGTTTCTAAACAGCCCTTACGGCCACAACCGCAAGCACGACCGTTTCCCGTATGATCGATAACAAAGTGGCCAAGTTCACCAGCAAATCCATCACTACCATAAACAATCTTGCCATCAACTACGATACCCGAGCCTACACCCGTTCCCAAAGTAATCATAATAAAGTTCTTCATTCCTCGGGCAACACCGTAAGTCATCTCGCCCATTGCTGCTGCATTGGCATCATTCGTTACGCGGCAGGGAATGCCCAAAGCTTCTTCAAAAGCCTGTGCACAAGGAACAATCCCGGGCCATACCAAATTAGCTGCATATTCAATGGTACCATTATAATAGTTTCCATTAGGGGCGCCAATACCCATAGCACGGACCTTCTCAATACCTCCTATAGCATCAAGAGCAGGCTGTAAAGCTTCAACCGAAGCTTTAACATAATCGGTAAATTCTGTATAAGCTTTAGTTGATAAGACTGTTTGTGATTTGATATTTCCGCGTTGGTCTACAATTCCGAACACAGAGTTTGTACCGCCCATATCAAGGCCGATAACGTAAGGTTTTTCAACTTCCATGGTTTCCTAAAAATTCATTTTTATGGCTGCAAAAGTACAATATTTATCTGAACACGCATATAGCATATGCAATTTTTTTGCCGATAAATCCAAAAAAGCCCCTCAAGGTGGGTATAGCATGCATTTTAGACCTTTATACAATAAAATATTTTGAACTTCGAGTGCTTTTCTGTAATTTTGCTCCCACGAAATTTGCCATAACCTGACATGAACGATATATTCTTACAATTCAACGGAACCTTATTATTGATAGTAAAAGGTTTGCTTGTGGGCATTATAGCCTCGGCCCCCATGGGCCCTGTCGGTATTCTGTGCATCCAGCGCACCATGCAGAAAGGGCGTGCATACGGCATTGTTACCGGAGCTGGCGCAGCCTTAAGCGATATCTTCTATGCATTGGTTACGGGTTTGGGCATGTCGTTTGTTGTAGACTTTATTGATAAAGAGCAAAATATATTTTGGCTCAAGTTGTTAGGCAGTGTCATGCTTTTTATCTTTGGTATCTACATGTTCCGCACCGACCCGCGAAAGTGTCTGCGCCCGTCGTCACACAACAAAGGCACACTGGTACATAACTTTACCACAGCTTTTTTGGTTACTCTTTCTAATCCCCTAATCATTTTCCTCTTCATCGCACTCTTTAATATGCTCACCTTTGTCAGTCCGGGTAATCCCGTGGGACAATTTTTAGGCTACTTGTCAATTATAGGAGGAGCCATGCTCTGGTGGTTGGGACTGACTTATGTTATCAATAAACTAAAGAGCAATTTTGGAGTTCGCGGCATTATGCGTCTAAATCGCAGCATCGGTACTATCGTGCTGATAGCATCTGTCCTCTATGCAGCTATGACACTGTTCAACCTTTCGCTCTATTAACACAAGCCGTAACGAATTTATCTACTATGATCATTGCAGACAAGCTCAAAGTTACCAATCGTGCTGAATACTTACTTTACCTTTGGCAGGTTGAAGATTTGATTCGAGTGTATCAGTGCGACGCAGATCGTATTCAAAACGAATACCTCAGCAAATTCAATATACCCGAAACACAACGTGCAGCTACATGCCAATGGTACGCAGATCTTTGCGAAATGATGCGAAGCGAAGGAAAAAAAGAACATGGCCATCTGCAAATATGCACAAACATCCTTAGCGAACTTATCGAACTTCACGCGCAATTGGTTAATTCACCCAATTTTCCATATTACCGCGAAATCTACTACAAGGTATTACCTTACATCGTAGAGTTGCGCAGCAAACAAAAACAAGATACGAATCATCCCGAAGAACCGGAATTGCAAACTTGCTTTGACCTGCTTTATGGTATAATGTTGCTACGTCTGCAACATAAGCCCATTGAAACAAGTACCGAAAAAGCTGTTAAAGATATTGCCACCTTGCTTGGGCAACTCTCCGACTATTATTTCAAAAATCAACGTGAGGTTCTCGAATTCTAAATCTGTAATTTCCCCATAACCCCCTATATCTCCATACAACCCTACCGATGAAACAAATACTTGTTACCGGATGCAACGGACAACTTGGAAACGAAATCCAATTTCTCGCTCCTAAATACGAGGATAAATGGTGTTTTCACTTTACAGACGTACAAGAACTTGACATTACAGACCGTAAGGCCGTATATGCCTATATCGAACAACACCATATTTCAATTGTTATCAATTGTGCAGCCTATACTGCTGTAGACAAAGCCGAAACTGATGTAGAATTATGCGATTTGCTAAACAATGTAGCTCCAGGTTATTTAGCTGAAGCCGTGGCTTCCGTTGGAGGAACCATGATACAAGTTTCGACCGACTATGTCTTCGACGGAACAGGCTGCATTCCCTATAAAGAAGATGACGCAACGAACCCACAAACCGTATACGGACGAACCAAACTGGCAGGTGAAGAAAATGTTATACGTTCTTGCGCAGGTTCAATGGTTATTCGTACAGCATGGCTCTACTCCACCCATGGCAACAACTTTGTAAAGACTATGATTCGCTTAGGCAATGAGCGAGACAAACTTGGTGTAGTATTCGACCAACTGGGCACACCCACATATGCTCGTGATTTGGCACGAGCAATACTTACCGCTGTCGACAAAGGTATCATCCCCGGAGTATACCACTTTACAAATGAAGGTGTTTGCTCTTGGTACGACTTTACACGAGCTATCCACCGTTTGAAGGGTATTACAGACTGCAACGTAAGCCCTATTCATACCGAGGATTATCCGGTACCGGCAAAACGCCCTCACTTTTCGGTTCTCGATAAAACCAAAATTAAGCATACCTACGACGTTGAAATACGCTGGTGGGAAGATGCACTCAAAGAATGCATTAAAGAACTTTAAGCACTCCAAAACAAAACCTATGAACCCAGAAATATCACGCCGGCGAACTTTTGCCATCATCTCACACCCGGATGCCGGTAAAACAACGCTGACTGAAAAACTACTCCTCTTCGGCGGACAAATTCAAGTAGCAGGAGCAGTCAAAAACAATAAAATAAAAAAAACAGCAACATCCGACTGGATGGAAATTGAAAAGCAACGTGGAATCTCCGTTACTACTTCAGTTATGGAATTCGACTACGAAGGCTACAAAGTAAACATCCTCGACACTCCAGGACACCAAGACTTTGCCGAAGACACTTTTCGTACGCTTACTGCTGTTGACTCTGCCATCATTGTAGTTGATAGCGCCAAGGGTGTCGAGGCGCAAACACGTAAATTGATGACCGTTTGCCGTATGCGCAAAACTCCGGTCATCATTTACATCAACAAAATGGACCGTGAAGGAAAAGATCCTTTCGACCTGCTTGACGAACTGGAGCAGGAACTACAAATTAAGGTACGTCCACTCTCATGGCCCATCAACCAAGGTGCCCGCTTCAAGGGGGTATATAACATCTTTGAAGAACAGTTGAACCTCTTTGCCGCAGACAAGCAAAAGGTGACCGAAAAAATTGCTGTAGACATTAATAGCAGCGAACTCGAAGCACAAGTAGGTAATGCTGATGCACAGCGACTGCGTGATGATCTGGAATTGGTAGATGGCGTTTACCCTGAATTTGATAGACAAGACTACCTTGAAGCACAAGTTGCACCTGTATTCTTTGGTTCTGCACTTAACAATTTTGGCGTAAAAGAATTGCTCGACTGCTTCGTTAAAATAGCACCATATCCACGTCCTACACTTGCCGAAGAACGTACAGTCGAACCAGAGGAAGCCAAGTTTACCGGCTTCATTTTCAAAATCACAGCCAATATCGATCCTAACCACCGTTCATGTATTGCATTTTGCAAAGTATGCTCCGGACGATTTGAGCGCAATAAGCCCTACCTGCACGTCCGTAATGGCAAAACCGTACGCTTCTCCTCTCCTACTCAGTTTATGGCCCAACGCAAAAGTACTATTGACGAAGCATGGCCAGGCGATATTGTAGGCTTACCAGACAGCGGCATCTTTAAAATTGGCGATACACTCACCGAAGGTGAACTACTTCACTTTAGAGGCCTTCCCTCATTCTCGCCCGAAATGTTTAAGTACATTGAGAATGCCGACCCAATGAAAACCAAACAGCTTAACAAGGGTATTGAGCAACTCATGGACGAAGGTGTGGCACAACTCTTCGTTAACCAATTCAATGGACGCAAAATAATCGGCACCGTAGGACAGTTGCAGTTTGAGGTTATTGAATACCGCCTGCAAAACGAATATAATGCCAAATGCCGATGGGAACCCATCCATCTTTACAAAGCTTGCTGGATCGAAAGCGACTCACCCGAAGAACTCGAAAACTTCAAAAAGCGAAAATATCAATATATGGCTAAAGACCGGGATGGACGCGATGTTTTCCTTGCAGACTCAGGCTACATGTTACAAATGGCACAACAGGATTTCAAGCACATTCGCTTCCACTTTACCAGCGAATTTTAGCTGTCCAAAAGCATATAAGTAGAGGACAAAAACAATTTAAGAATCCCGATCATTATCAACATTTACTGAAATGGGCGGGTTTAATCTGTCAAAATGCATTAACTTTATATACCTCTCTCCTTTCAAAGCGCGAGGCTTCCCATTCTGGAAGTTTCGCGCATTTTTTTGCATTATGGCAATAACTGCAATTGCTGCTCCGGGCATTTCCACAACGAGGCGGCGCACTCCTTTGCCATCAATTCGGAGGTGCTGCAGGAGTACTTGCGCACCATCTATAAGGGCTTCGATACGTCCGACGCCATCGAACCGACCATGTGGCGGGCTGTCCTGAAGGTGCTTAACGAGGCTATAGTCGAGGGACTGAGCCGGAGCCATACCGATACGCACGACCGCAAGTTCCTTTCTTCCTTACGCCATTCCAACGAGGTGTTTGCAGCCTTCAAGGTGCATTCAATGGGGGAGAAAATGGCCGAAAAACTTTTGGATGACAAAGGGAAACTCAAGCCGTTCCGCGAATGGAAGGAAGATGTCAAGGGTATTGCGTCGCTCTATGTGGGGAGTTGGCTCGAAACGGAATACAATACGGCGGTGATTCGTGCACACAACGCGGCCAATTGGCAACAGTTCGAGCGTGATGCGGATATCATGCCAAATTTGAGGTGGATGCCGACGACCTCTCCTCATCCGGAGAGCAGCCATAAAAAGTTTTGGGAGCGACAGCTGACCTTACCGGTCTCCGACCCTTTCTGGGACAAGCATCACCCGGGTGACAGATGGAACAGCAAGTGTTCGCTGGAACAAACGGACGAACCAGCCACACCGGAACTTAAAGAGGAGTTCCGAGGAGAAAAGCCGCAACGTGGTTTGGCGAATAACCCCCGGAAAGGACGAAAGGATATTCTCGCAGAATCATCCATATTTTCCTAAATCATGCAGCAAATGCTCTTTTAATAAGGGCTTAAAGAATAAGTATTTACACATGAAATTCAAAAATAATAAAAACATTACACCTGCTCTACATACCTACATCGAATCCCAGATTCTACCACAATACAGCGCTTTTGATCCCGCTCATCAACGTAATCATGTAGATGCTGTTATTCGCGAAAGTATGCACTTAGCCACCCACTTCGAGATTGATGCAAACATGGTTTATACTATTGCAGCATATCACGATTTAGGCATAGGCACTGACCGTAAAACGCATCACCTCATCTCAGGAAATATTATTCGACAAGACATCGAACTGAGCAAATGGTTTAACAAAGAACAAATTGAGACTATGGCACAAGCTGTAGAAGACCACCGAGCTTCGAACAAAAGCGAGCCAAGGAGTGTTTACGGAAAAATTGTTGCCGAAGCCGACCGACAACTTGATACACGAACCATTATCGAACGTACTATTTTATACGGATGGTCACACTACCCGGAACTTAAAAAACAGGCTCAATTGGAACGAGCCTGCGAGCACCTTCAAGAAAAGTACGGAGAAGGTGGATACCTTAAACTTTGGATTCCACAGTCAGAAAATCAACAACGTCTGATAGAACTGCGCAGAATACTCAAAAATAAAGAAGAATTGTTACACATACTTGAACAAACTTATCAAGCGCTGGCAAACATGCAAAAAACAGGGAAACAACATTAATAGACAAGCATTACCATTATTGCCAAATAAAAACAGTCTACTAACAAAAGGGAAACAAATACGAATAATTTATTTTGCAAAATAATTTGCCCTGCTAAAAATCAAAGAAAAGACAATTTTTAATAGACCAAGAAAGCCCCTGAAATACAGGGGCTTTCTTGGTTATGAATTTTTATCTACTCTTAAATAAGGAGGCAATTTAGCCACCAAAGTTATCGTACATGATACTTTCAGGCTCAACACCCAAACTATCAAGCATAGACACTACAGCCTTCGACATGGGGCCTGGTCCACACATGTAGTACTCAATATCCTCGGGAGCATCGTGATCCTTAAGATAAGTTTCGAGCATTACTTGATGCACGAATCCCGCAGTATACTTCACTCCAGCAGCATCTGCAGCAGGATCCGGACGGTCAAGAGCCAAATGAAAATGGAAGTTAGGGAAATCCTTTTCGAGTTGCAGGAAGTCCTCTAAATAGAATACTTCGTTAAGGGCGCGTGCACCATAGAAGTAATGCATTTCTCGGTCACGGGTATTTAGCGTACGAGTCATATGCATGATTTGCGCACGCAGAGGAGCCATACCTGCACCACCACCTACCCATATCATCTCCTTCTTAGAGTCAAAGTGCGGGTGGAAGTCGCCATAGGGGCCACTCATGATTACTTTATCGCCAGGCTTGAGAGTAAAGATGTACGACGAAGCGATACCCGGATTAACATCCATAAATCCGCTGCGATCAGGTTTAAACGGCGGTGTAGCAATACGCACAGTCAACATAAACACATCGCCTTCGGCTGGATAGTTTGCCATAGAGTAGGCACGGACTGTAGGTTCTGTATTAACACATTTCAAAGGGAACAGTCCGAACTTTTGCCATGCTGGCAGATATTCATCACCAATAAGCGACTTTTCAATATCCTTATCATAATCCATGCTAAATGCAGGAATCTTGATTTGAGCATACGAACCTGGAAGGAAATCCATGTGAGCTCCAGCAGGGAGCTGAACCTTGAACTCTTTAATAAACGTAGCAACGTTTTTATTCGAGATAACCGTACACTCGTACTCTTTAACGCCAAGCACGCTATCGGGAACCTTGATGGCTACATCGCCTTTAACCTTACATTGGCAACCAAGACGCCAGTTCTCCTTAACTTGTTTACGAGTGAAGTGACCACGCTCAGAATCGAGAATTTCGCCACCTCCTTCAACTACCTGACACTTGCATTGGCCACAGCTACCCTTACCACCACAAGCCGAAGGCAGATAAATGCCCTGCTCCGAAAGTGTGGTGAGCAGATTGCCTCCTTGCTCAACACTGATAGTGTCCTTGCCATTGATGGTGATATTTACTTTTCCGCTGGGTGAAAGATATTTTTTAGCAACCAGCAAAATAATCACCAATAGGAGTATGATACACAAGAATACTCCAATACTTGCTAATATGAGATTTGAATCCACTTTAATTAAGGATTAATTTAAGCAAGCGTGCGCACCTCAAAACAGAGGTACATCACAAGATTGCCTAAGTAATTAAATATTCAGTCCAGAGAAGCACATAAAGGCCATAGCCATCAAACCTACTGTAATAAAGGTGATGCCAAGTCCCTGAAGCGGTTTAGGCACATTGGTGTAGGCCATTTTCTCGCGGATGGCAGCTAAAGCTACAATAGCTAAAAGCCAACCAATACCAGAGCCTAAAGCATATACAAAGGCATCGAGCGTGTTGCCAATGAACTGTGAACTACCGGGTTCCATACCTATACGCTGCTGCATGAATAGACTGGCACCCATGATGGCACAGTTTACAGCTATTAACGGAAGAAAAATTCCCAATGCTGCATACAGCGAAGGCGAAAAGCGCTCCACAATCATTTCAACTAATTGCACAATACCAGCAATAACTGCAATGAAGAGAATGAACGAAAGAAAAGAAAGATCTACACCCTCGACAATACAATCCGGACCAAGCACCTTTGTTTGCAAAAGGTAATCAACCGGCACGGTTATTATCAATACAAAGGTTACGGCAACGCCAAGACCAAAAGCTGTCTTTACATTCTTGGAAACTGCCAGATAAGAGCACATACCCAAGAAAAAGGCAAATATCATATTGTCCACGAAGATAGAGCGGACAAACAGACTTAAAAGATGTTCCATAAATCGTTAGAATTTTGAAGGTCAAGCCTGATACAACCTATACGCTACACCCCAAAAAGAGCTTCCAAGCGCTAAGGCTATATTGGCTTTATTTTGCACCATCTTTGTTATAGGCACGCAATGCCCAAATCAAACATCCACAAAGAATTAGAGCCATAGCAGGCATCGTCATCATACCATTGTTGACATAGAAGCCACCATTTTCTGCATAAAGACTTTCAGGGATAATGCGAAGACCAAGCAGCGTTCCGCTTCCAAACAATTCGCGGAAAAAGCCTACAGCTACCAATACCCAGGCATAGCCCAAGCCGTTTCCAACACCGTCAAGGAAAGACTCCCAAGGACCATTCATCATGGCAAAAGCCTCTAAACGGCCCATCAATATACAATTGGTGATGATAAGACCTACGTAGACAGAAAGCTGAACGCTAACATCATACGCATAAGCCTTCAGTACTTGCGACACAAGAGTTACAAGTGTTGCAACCACAACCAACTGAACGATAATACGGATACGGTTAGGAATGGTTTTTCGTATCAACGAGATAATCACGTTGGCAAATGCGGTAATAACAGTTACCGACAAGCCCATTACGATTGCAGGCTCCAACTGCGAAGTCACTGCCAATGCAGAACATATACCCAAAACCTGAACCGTTACCGGGTTGTTCAAGTTAAGCGGACCTATAAGGGCTTCGCGATTTTCTTTTGAAAATAAGCTCATGATAATAATACATATATAAGGTGCGTAAAACTATTTCTTGACGGACATAAACTATATAACTTAGTCACTCCAACTAGAAGGAAGAATCACCACACGCTGTAATTTTGTTACTTCTTTAACGAATCAAAGTAGCCTACATACTGCTGCAAGCCTTCGGTAACCATATTGGCTACACCTACTGAAGTCAGTGTGGCACCCGTTATACCATCAACCTGATAGTTTTCCTTACCGGGTTCAACCTTTCCGTTCTTTACAACCGTAAGGGCCACCTGTTTGCTTGTTGTATCAGCGTAAATGTGCTTACCTTTAAACAAATCCTGGAACTTTTCTTCAGCAATCAGAGCTCCCAAACCTGCTGTTTCGCTCTCATGCGATATATAGGCACCATAGATTGTTTTAAGGTCTGAGTTTACGGCAAGATAGCCCCATAGGCCACCCCACAAACCACGACCAGTCATCGGCACAACATATTTGACTTCGTTGTTTACTTTGCAGACATAAACCGGAAGATTTTCAGGGCTCAAGTCCTTATTCGATACTTTAAAGCCATCGTTTTCTTTTCCTTTGCCTTCTTTAATGATTGTACCGTCTGCCTTAACTACCATATCGGCCTCAACCACTTTGTTATACTCGCCTTCAATCTGCTGTGCACCATTAAGTCCACGAATATTGAGTGCTGCCAATATTTGCTTTTTCTTATCAAGCGCTACATTTTGGTCCTGTGTGGGCTTTAGCGACGATGATACAAAAGCAAGCAGGAATGCTACGATAATTACCATTACCGAGGCATAGATGATGGTATATGAATTTTTGTTTGTATTCATTTCTTTGAAAGTCTATAGGTTCAAGACTCCTTATCAGAGTTGTCAACGAACCAAATGCTACATTATTTACTTACTCGCTTCAAACGCTTGTTGATATTACGCTGTACAAAGCAGTAGTCAATGAGCGGTGCAAACATATTCATGAAAAGAATGGCCAGCATCATTCCCTCGGGATAACCGGGGTTCAGCACACGAATAAGGATAGCCAAGGCACCAATCAGGAAACCATAAATATACTTTCCCTTCTCCGTGCGTGCACTGGTAACCGGGTCAGTAGCCATAAATACTGCACCGAAGCAGAATCCACCCGTAACAATGTGCTCATACCAAGGCATAGAAGCCACAGCATTGTTTTCAAGGCCAGCCATGTTGAAGAGTACTGCAATCAAAATACCACCGGCAAAAACACTGAACATTGTACGGAAAGAAGCAATCTGCGTAAAGAGCAAAATTGCAGCACCAATAGCAATGGCAATAACCGAAGTTTCACCAATTGAACCGGGTATCAGTCCGACTATCATATCGCTCAAACTGGCTTGCGGTGTGATACCAGCAGCAGCCTCGCCAAGCGGAGTTGCCATGGTCGAACCGTCAGGAAGGTTATATCCAAAGCCCAACACCTGATTTCCGGCCACCCATACCTGATCGCCACTCATACTTGTAGGATAAGAGAAGAAAAGGAATGCACGAGCTACCAAAGCCGGATTAAAAATATTCATACCTGTTCCGCCAAAGATTTCTTTACAAATAATTACCGAAAAAGCTACAGCCAAGGCAATCATCCATAACGGACAGTTAACAGGCACAATCAAGGGAATAAGAATACCTGTCACAAGATAACCTTCTTGAATCTCCTCACGTTTCCATTGTGCAACGGCAAATTCAATACCGAGTCCGACAGCGTACGAAATCACGATTTTCGGAAGCACCAACAAGAAACCATAAATAAACATTGACCAGAAACTGGTTTCTGCAAGTTTACCTGCAGCCAAAGCGTTTTGATAGCCAATGTTGTACATACCAAACAGCAGTGCAGGAAGCAGTGCTATAACGACAAACGACATGATTCGCTTAGAATCAATCGCATCGTGTATGCTCACTCCCACACGGGAAGTTGCGTTTGGAACCAGCATAAAGGTTTCCATTCCCTCGAACACCGAGCGGAAAGCCTTCAACTTACCGCCTTCTTCGAAGTTAGGACGGATTTTATCAAAAAATTGTTTAATCATTTCATTCTTCATTAATGGGACAAGATGCTACTGCACATCAATCACAGTTTGCTGCATTCATGCCCTATTTTGTCTGAACTTAAGCATTTTCTTTTCTGAGCACTTCAAGACCTTCGCGTACGATGCGCTGCAGTTCAAGTTTAGACGAATCTATAAACTCTGCCACAGCAAAATCCTCGGGAGCCACCTCATAAATACCAAGAGCCTCCTGACGGTCAATATCGCCTGTAATGATAGCCTTAATCAAGAAACTTGGATAGATATCCATTGGAAAAACACGCTCATACTCAGCGCTCATAATCATATGACGCTCACCTCCCTTGATACGGCAGTCAAGGTTATATGCACGCTTGCTACCAAATAGCCAGGAAAAATAGCTGTGACTGGTTGAGAAATCATTCAAACGAGGGGCAATCCATCCAAATACTTCATCTACATTATCGCCCTCAGGAATGGCACAAATCTCGGTACTAAACGCCCCTAAGAAATCGGTCAGTAAGGACTTATAACCTACAAATGGATTACCGTTAATAATGCGCACGTGCTCTGTTTTGCGGAGTTGTCCTGCAAGCAAATCACGCAACGGAGCACCAATATAGGTTTCAATGTAATGTGGCTTTTCTATTTGCGAACCTGCAATAGCGATGCGACGCTTCAAGTCAAGTTTTCCGGTACGCAATAAACGGCCAAGAACAATGGTCATTTCGGCACCAATGGTCCACACCACCTCGCCTTTGTTAACCGGATTTACACGGTTGATGTGTACTCCGACATTACCTGAAGGGTTGGGGCCGTTAAATACATTAACTTCGGCTTCGCTGATGGGCAGCAAAGAAGAATTAATTTGTTCCGGACAGATACCTACATGTACACCGGCAATCTTTGCCAATGCCCGTACGCCCTGCTTAAAATCTTCCTCCTGTCCTGCCGCTACAAAACTGAAGTTGGCAGCCAAAGGCATTTTGCTGAAAGTCGAAATAAAGATGGCTTTGGGTTGGTCGGTCGGTGAGGCTATCACATCATAAGGACGCTGACGTACAAAAGCAAACAATCCGCACTCAAGCATAAGTTCCCGAACCTCATCGGCGGTAAGATCAGCAACTGCCTTCACTCCGAAGTCTTTTTGTTCCTGATTCTTGTCGGCCTTCACACGGAAACGCAAGAGTTTTCTGCGGTCGCCGCGCTCCACACCTACCACTGTTCCACTCACTGGAGAAACGAACTTGATTCGCTCCGTAGCTTTGTCAATGAACAAGGCCTCACCGGCTTTAACGCGGTCGCCTTCCTTCACAACTGTGCGGGGCACGATGCCAGGGAAATCAGTGGGCATAACGGCATACTCCTCATACAAGGATGCCACCTCCAGATTTTCCACGGCTTCGCCTTCTAACTTAAGGTCTAAGCCCTTCTTAATCTTATACAAAGTTTTCATTACACAAAAAAATATATTTTTCGCGCAAAAATAAGCATAAAAACCGATTATATCCAACTTTTTAGCCTGACATTTCGTCAAAGGCACGAAAAAAACGGGCAATATTTTGATTTTCAATAACCATAGTATAACTTTGCATACTAATTAGGCCATTGAATGGAGTTATGGCTTGTTTAAGAAACAGGTTATAGCTTGCAAGCGTGCGTATTAAAAAAAACACACGCCGTGTCTATTGTCTAACATACCCGTTTCGGGTACAATCAATATACCTACTTAATTATGGAACAGCATCAACCTGAAACTAACAACTGCGCTGAACCGGAACCACATCTCGAGACGATTGACAGTAACTCAACATCTTACACAAGCCCCCATACACGCAGGCATATACCGTACATCGTAACCGGACTACTTTTGGCGCTCATTTTTGGAGGCTGCGCATTCTATTTTATACAGCATAGCAATCAAGAGCAGCATGAAGCCAATGCTTACAAAATGCTCGAACTTAACAATAACCCTGAAGACTATCGCAAATTTTTAGAATCATACCCCGAAAGTACTCGAGCGGCAGAAGTTAACAAACGACTTAAAGCCCTTGAAATTATGCTGGAAGCCTGGCGAAACATATCGCTCTCCGGCAATGTCAACGACTTTATTGCGTTCAACAACCAATACGACAATGCTCAGTACAATCACCTCTGCAACATCAAAATCGACTCGCTCGACTACATCAGAGCACAACGCATTGGCACAACAGATGCATATAGCCACTATTTAGACATTCATCCCGACGGACTCTATGCCTCTGAGGCATCAATTGCTCAAGGAAATCTGCAAGCACTCGAAGTTACGACCGAGGAGCAAGAGCAGGTTATTACCGTTATCAACGATTTTTTTCATGGCTTTGAAACTGCCGATGAAACTCTCATCTGCCCAAACATTACGGCCGTCATGGAACGCTTTCTCAATCAAGAAAATGCAACTAAAGCAACCGTGATGAGTACCATCAACGACATGTTCAACAAAAACATTAAAGGATGCCATTTCATCGTTAACCGAGACATCAATATAGTCCGTCAGAACTCTGCAGAAAACCAAGGTTTTTTACAAGCGACATTTACAGTAGACTTACACATTGAACGCAATAATAAAGGAAAAACTTTTGGCTCTTACAAATGCATTGCCGAACTTACTCCGCAAATGCTCATGAACTCGCTTATTATGCAAGAAATCTCCAAACAATATAATCCTTAACAGCAACAACATTATGCTTACTATCAACTCGTACGAAGAATTTGAACAATATGTTGGTAAAGAACTTGGTAAATCCGAATGGCTCGAAGTAGACCAGGAACGCATCAACGCTTTTGCCGATGCCACTCTCGACCACCAATGGATACACGTTGATCCTGAACGTGCCAAAGAAGGCCCCTTTGGCCAAACAATTGTTCACGGTTATCTTACACTTTCACTCCTTCCCTATATGTGGGAACAGATACTGAAAGTAAACAATCTGAAGATGATGGTGAACTACGGAATGGACAAAATGAAATTTGGACAAGCTGTTCTGAGTGGACAGAGTTTACGCTTGGTTACCACTCTGCAAAGCATTGCCAACCTGCGTGGCATTTGCAAGGTTGAAATTAAATTTAACATCGAAATCAAGGACCAACGCAAACCTGCCCTTACCGGAGTGGCTACATTCCTGTACCACTTTAATTCGTAATAACTGAATAAGTAACTCCTATAAAAAGAATTTCGGTACTGCCCGATATACCTTGCAAAACACGTTATAATATCGGGCAGTGCCCAATTCTTCAAAACGATACAATGGATACCTACCGCACACTGCAGACATCATCGGAATTCCAACTTACGGAAAAACGTTCACGCTTTCTTGCTTTTGCCTTTCATATAAAAGACGAAGCCGAAGCTAAAGATACGATTGCCCGCATGAAAAAGCAATACTACGATGCCAGACATGTGTGCTATGCTTACGTTCTCGGTCATGACGGAAATACAACAAGAGCCAACGATGATGGCGAACCTTCTGGCACAGCCGGGAGACCTATTTTAGGGCAAATCCAGTCGCGTCATTTAACCTATACGCTGGCCATCGTCGTGCGCTACTTCGGAGGAGTTAAATTAGGTACCGGTCCTTTAGGAGTTGCTTACAAAACTGCTGCCGGAGAGGCTCTTGATACTGCTGATATCGAAGAGTGTATCGTAACCAATCAATTCCGCATTACAGCTCCGTATGCCGATGCCGATGTAGCCATGAGATTTGTAAGAGAAGCTGATGCTACCATTACGCAGCGAGAGTATACAGCAACTGAAACCATCCTGACTATCGAAATTCGCCGAGACGACGAACAGGCATTACGCGAAAGACTTGCAAAAATTCTGTCACTTCGTTTTCTGAAAGATGATAAGGAATAAATATCAAGACCTTTCTACATACATATACTTGCCTGCCAGCCTTTATTGACATTTAGATTGAATCGCAATGAAACTCACCAAACTTTACCCCGAATACATTGAGCAAGCCGTAAAATTATATGAGGCAGCTTTCCCGGTAATCGAACGCCGCCCCACGGATTTATGGATAACATATATGCAAAATCAACCGGCATTCAATGCGCAAGCCATCCTCAACGACAACAATGAATTCTGCGGATTTATCACTACCTGGGATTTCGACACTTTTATCTATGGCGAACACTTTGCCATACTTCCAGAAATGCGCAATGGTGGTTTTGGCGGTAAAGCCTACGACATGCTGCTTGAGCAATGCCATGGTAAAAACCTTGTAATCGAAGTCGAAATTCCTGATAACGAGATGGCCCAACGCCGCATTAAATTTTACGAACGGCACAACATGGCCATTGTAGAACAAGACTACCTGCAGCCTCCCTATACAACCGGAGGCGAATATTTTCCACTACGCTTAATGAGTTCTGCGCCCGAACAAACTGCAGCGAACTTTGAACAGGTTAAGACTACTATCCATCGTGAAGTATATGGTGTACTCTAAACTTATCAGCAAAAATCCTTCTGCTCCCCTACCCTGTCTCAAACAATATTTGTATTTTCGCAGTTAATTAGACGACTCTGAAATTCTAACTACATATCATCAATCATGTACAGAACCAACACCTGCGGCGAATTGCGCATCGAAAATGTAGGCCAACAGGTCACACTGACCGGATGGGTACAGCGCAGCCGCAAAATGGGAGGCATGACCTTCATTGACCTGCGCGACCGCTACGGCATCACCCAACTCGTATTTAACGAAGAGACTAATGCCGAACTCTGCGCTCAAGCCAACAAACTGGGACGTGAATACGTCATCCAGGTAACTGGTACCGTTAACGAACGCTACGCCAAAAATGACAAGATGCCCACTGGCGACATCGAAATAATTGTGGAAAAGCTCCAAGTGCTCAATGCATCGCTTACACCACCGTTTACAATCGAGAACAATACCGATGGCGGCGATGACCTGCGCATGAAATACCGTTACCTTGACCTGCGTCGCGAAAACGTGCGTGCTAATCTGGAGCTACGCCACAAATTCTGCATTGCGGTAAGAAACTTCCTTGATTCTAAAGGCTTTCTCGAAATTGAGACTCCAATACTCATTGGTTCAACGCCTGAGGGTGCACGCGACTTTATAGTACCCTCACGCATGAATCCCGGACAGTTCTACGCATTGCCCCAAAGCCCGCAAACGCTCAAACAGTTGCTTATGGTAGCTGGTATTGACCGCTATTTCCAAATTGCCAAGTGCTTCCGCGACGAAGATTTACGTGCTGACCGTCAGCCTGAATTTACTCAAATTGACTGCGAAATGTCGTTTGTTGAGCAAAACGACATTCTTAATACCTTTGAAGAGATGACAAAATACCTCTTCAAAGAAGTTAGAGGATATGATTTGGGCGATACTCCCTTCCTTCGCCTGTCTTGGCACGATGCAATGCGCCGTTTCGGCTCTGATAAACCCGATATGCGCTTTGGCATGGAGTTTGTTGAACTGATGGATACCCTCAAGGGAACCGGAACATTCAGTGTATTTAACGATGCTGCTTACATTGGCGGTATCTGTGCCGAAGGATGCGGCAATTATACACGCAAACAGCTCGACCAACTGACCGACTTCGTTAAAATGCCGCAAATTGGCGCCAAAGGATTAGTTCACGCTAAGGTTAACGAAGATGGCAGTGTTAAGAGTTCTGTTGACAAATTCTACACGCCTGAAGTCTTGACAAAACTCAAAGAAGCTATGCGGGCAAAACCTGGCGACTTAATTCTGATTCTTTCGGGCGATGATGCTATGAAAACGCGCAAACAACTCTGCGAACTACGTCTCGAAATGGGTGAACGTCTCGGACTGCGCGACAAAAATAAATTTGCACTCCTTTGGGTTGTTGACTTCCCCATGTTTGAATGGAGCGAAGAAGAAGGACGCTTGCTAGCAATGCATCATCCCTTTACGGCTCCCCGTCCCTGCGATATTCCTTTGCTCGATACCAATCCGGCTGATGTATTAGCCGATGCTTACGACATGGTATGCAATGGTGTAGAAGTTGGCGGTGGTTCTATCCGTATTCATGACGCTGTGCTTCAAGCCAAGATTTTCGATGTATTAGGCTTTACACAAGAACGCGCACAGGAACAATTCGGCTTCTTAATGGACGCTTTCAAATACGGAGCTCCTCCTCATGGCGGACTTGCCTACGGCCTTGACCGTTGGGTATCACTCTTTGCTGGTCTCGACAGCATCCGCGACTGCATCGCATTCCCTAAAAATAACTCAGGTCGCGACGTAATGCTTGATGCTCCTTCTGCTGTTGATACTAAACAACTCGACGAACTACTCATCGACATTCGTCCCAACGCAAAGAATTAACAACGAACATCGCTCTGTAAGCATGTTCTAATTGCTTACTGTAAATTTTTACATATTAAGTAGGAGGTAAATACCAATATAAGGTATTTACCTCCTACTTAATTTTTCTATACTCTTACATCATTCGTATGTATTCATCCCATCTACCCCATATTCCTAAATAT
>Mya_p2__coassemble_522_pt1 | contig 50640 bp, 40 predicted proteins | sample Mya_p2__metabat2_high_PE_022 | metagenome-assembled genome bin Mya_p2 | reverse complement strand
ACATAGAAAGGAGATAACTTGATTCAGGCCGTAGGCATTGAACATCATTGCAGGCCGTAAAACATCTTGCATGCAGTTATGGTAGTGTCGTATTTCTTGTAAACAGTCTTCCGGTTCATGCGGAGCCTTTTTGTATAACGAGCGTATACCATCTTACTTGCTGCACTCCTATAATATAACAACCTAAGCAAACTATTTAATTCATCAACCTAATAACCAACATTCAACAATCAATGAAAAAAACACTCCTTTTGGCTGTGGCAGCACTCTGCCTGATGCCTGGAAGCCTTGCGGCTAAGAAAAAACCTGTGGCAAAGAAGGATACCACCATCTTTACCGTAGTGAAAGAAAATCCCATTACCTCAATCAAGGACCAAAATCAAAGCGGTACTTGCTGGGCATATTCTTCGCTCGGTTTCTTTGAGGCCGAATTGCTCCGTATGGGCAAGGGTACACACGACCTTTGCGAGTCATTCCTTGTTTATAAAACCTATATGGACCGTGCCGACAAAACTGTACGTACACATGGTGACGTAAGCTTTTCACAGGGCGGTTCGTTCTACGATGCAGCTTATTGCTTAAAGCACTATGGTATTGTTCCTGAGGGAACTATGCCCGCTCCCGGTACACTCTACGGCGACTCGCTCTTCAATTTTAACCAACTCGACGCTGTAACCTCAGCTTACGTAGGCGCTTTGGCTAAGGGCCGTCACAACAAGATTTCGCTTACTTGGAAGGATGACCTCTCCAATATTTACAAAAATTACTTTGGCGAACTTCCTACGCAGGTAAAGGCAGCCGATGGCAAGACTTATACTCCGCAGGCTTATGCCAAGGATTATCTTGGCTTGAATATGGACGACTATGTGTCGCTCACTTCATACACACACCATCCTTTCTACACCAAGTTTGTGCTCGAGATTCAAGACAACTGGCGTTGGGCTGAGAGCTATAACCTTCCCCTTGATGAGTTCATGCGTGTAATGGACAGCGCCGTTAACAATGGCTATACCTTTGCTTGGGGTGCTGACGTAACAGAGGAGTACTTTGGTCGCCGCAATGGTAAGGATTATGCTTATGTACCCAAGAACCTCAAGATTCGCGACCTTACCGGTAGCGATGCTGCTCGTTGGGGTGGTACGCTCGATACCGGTGCGCAGGTAGCTTCTGACGAAGAACTTACCATTACACAGGATCTCCGTCAAAAGGGTTACGATAACTGGGAAACTACCGACGATCATGGTATGGTTATTTATGGTATTGCCAAGGACCAAAAGGGTACTGAGTACTTCATGGTTAAGAACTCTTGGGGCGAATACGGTAAGTATAAAGGTATGTTCTACGCTTCGAAGGCATATGTAGCTTACAAGACTATGAACATCCTTATCCACAAGAGCGCCATTCCTGCTGACATCGCTAAGAAACTTGGTTTATAATTGTAGTATATAATTAAGTTCTTGGCTGCTACCCAATGGTAGGGCCACCTATTCAGGGACTGCTGCACCAAGGTGTAAGACTTGGTGTTGCAGTCCCTTTTTAACTACGTAGAGGTACCTAAAACGTAAACCCTTTTTCGAAAAAGTAAAAAATACTCGCGCAATGCGCCCTTCCTATCGAAAAAAACAGTACCTTTGTGCGTTCACCTAACGCTTTTATTTAGTAAACAGCACAAGTCTATCATATAATTATGACACAAGGAAAAGTAGATGCCCTGCTGGGTATCGTATTCGGAGACGAAGGAAAGGGTAAGGTAGTTGATTACTTCACCCCCCGCTACGATGTGGTAGCCCGCTTTGCAGGCGGTCCGAACGCCGGACACACTATCATTTTTGAAGGAAAGAAGTTCGTGCTTCGCTCAATCCCTTCGGGCATCTTCGACGAAGGTAAAATCAATATCATCGGTAACGGTTGCGTTATTGCTCCCGACCTCTTTATGGCCGAAGCCAAGGAACTCGAATCTGCTGGCTATCAGTTGACCGAGCGTTTACACATCAGCCGTCGTGCCCATCTCATATTGCCTACGCACCGTGTACTCGACCGCGCCTACGAGGCAGCTAAGGGTAAGAACAAAGTGGGAACAACAGGCAAAGGCATCGGCCCGACCTATAGCGACAAGGCAGCACGCATTGGTCTGCGTGTAGGCGATATTCTCAACAATTTCGAAGCTAAGTATCAGGCTCTCAAGGCACGCCATGAGCAAATACTCCGCGACCTTAACTTTACGGACTACGACCTCACAGCCGATGAAGAGCAATGGCTTGCAGGTATTGATTATATGCGCAAGTTCCACTTAACTGACACCGAGTTCGAAATCAATCGTGCACTTGCCGAGGGTAAGCGCGTGCTTGCTGAAGGTGCACAGGGTTCGTTGCTCGATATTGACCATGGAACCTATCCATTTGTTTCGTCCTCTTCAACCACGAGTGGTGGCGTATGTACCGGTTTGGGCGTAGCTCCCAACACCATTGGCCACATCTTTGGTATTTTTAAAGCCTACAGCACCCGTGTTGGCAGCGGTCCTTTCCCTGTAGAACTTTTCGACGAAACCGGCAATACCATTCGCCACATAGGCAATGAATATGGTGCAGTAACCGGGCGTGATCGCCGTTGTGGTTGGCTCGACCTTGTAGCACTTAAGTATGCCATCATGATTAACGGTGTTACTGACCTCGTTATGATGAAGGGCGATGTGCTCGATGCTTTCGAAACGATTAAAGTTTGCACCGCCTATACTAAGGATGGTGAGACCGTAATCGAAATGCCTTACGATACCGAAGGTTGGCAGCCCGTTTACGAAACATTGCCCGGTTGGAACACCCCCTTGACCGAAGTGCGTAGCGAAGCGCAGTTCCCCCAGGCTTTTGCCGACTACATTGCTTATATTGAGCGTGCCACAGGCACTCCCATAAAGATTGTATCGGTAGGTCCTGATCGCGAGGCTACTATCATCCGATAATTATTCTTCGTAGAAAATAGTAATACCTGCAGCAATTTCCTAAAGTAACCCGTTTACTTTAGGAGGTTGTGCAGGTTTTTTTATAAACATGTGTATGGATCTCGTCGCTTTCTCTGTACATTTGTATAATCATACCAAAAAGTAAAAGCATTGAAACCATCTTCTCCAACAATGGTCGTTTCCACCTTTGAATTTCTTGGTCATGTGTCCAGTCTTTTGGCTGAAGGGCAGCAAGTTACTCTTCGCCCCAAAGGCCGGAGTATGCTGCCTTTTATGGTTGGCACGCGCGACCTTGTGACACTTGCCCCCCTTCAAACGTTTCCGGTTGTGGGGCAGGTTGTATTGGCATTGATTGACAATAAGCACTATGTCCTTCATCGCATTCGTCACATCAGCGAAAAAGGCATTGTGCTGCAGGGCGATGGTAACCTTTATGCCACCGAGACATGCACACCCGAGCAGCTGCGTGGGGTTATGATAACGATGGTGCGCAATGGTCGCCCCATAGATTGCAGTGCCCCTTGTGAGCAGCAGCGTGTTGTGCGCTGGCTTCACACTCCGTTGCAGGTGCGCCGCGTAATTTTGTGGGCATTCAGGCAGTGGATGCGTTATAAAAACTACCATTAAAAATGGCAGCACTTCATTCCGGCAGTTATTGGCCTGATGGATGTGCTGCTTAAACAAATTCCAAATCACAGTTTTTCGATGAGTATAAAAGACTGCATTGTGTGGCTTTGGCATGTTGCAAAAGGCTATCGCTTGTATATTGCTCTTCAAAGTTTAGTGGGCACACTCCATGTGCTTCTTATCTTTGTGGGCATATGGGCTACCAAAATGCTGGTCGACCTTGCAACACAGGGCGAGGCCGGCTCTCTGAGGATTTATGTCGTGATATTAGTTATAGCCCTGTTGCTTCGTACGGCTTTTTCAGTTGCATTGAGTCGTATGGCTACCCGTGTGAGTACAGATTTCCGCAACACCCTGCGCCGGCGCATCTTTAATCATGTTATGACAAGCCGCTGGAGTGGTAAACACCCACTGCATACGGGCGATGTAATGAATCGTTTGGGCGAAGATGTGAGCATGGTTTCCACTCAGTTGCTGACAGAACTTCCTGTAGCAATCATTACCTTTGTTGAATTTGTCTTTGCCCTGTATTTTCTGTGGATGCTCGACAACCGCCTTGTTTGGGCTTTAGTTTTTATTATGCCTGTGGCTCTGTTACTGAGCAAAAGCTATGTGCGTCGTATGCGTTGTCTCACAGCCGGCATTCGTAGTACCGGTAGTGATATTCAGAGTCATTTGCAGGAGCATTTACAGCACCGGGTGCTTTTGCGAACACTCGAGCAAACCGATCGTGCTTCAAGTAGTCTCAAGTTGTTGCAGCAGCATTTGCGTCAACTCATTATGCGGCAAAATGACTATTCGCTTTTTTCGGGTACCATTGTGCAGTTAGGTTTTATGACAGGCTATTTGGTTGCCTTTTTATGGGGTATAAATGGACTGCTTCATGGTACCATTACGTTTGGTACACTCACCGCTTTTTTGCAGTTGGTATCGCGCATACAGCGTCCGGTTGTCGAATTAGGCAAAAAAGTTCCGGCTTTTACCCGCTTGCTTACTTCGGTCGAAAGGTTGCAGGGACTGTTGGGCATGGAAACGGAAGTCAAAGGCGAACCCGTCCGCTTGCCCGGCGTGGCTGGTATCCGTGCAGCAAACCTTTGCTTTACTTATCCTGATGGAAAACGTCCCATCTTGCAGCATTTCAGTTATGACTTTCAACCCGGTAGTCTTACAGCAGTAGTAGGTGAAACCGGTGCTGGCAAAAGCACGCTGCTGCGTTTGATGCTGGGGCTTTTGCAGCCAGATTCCGGTAGTCTGGAGTTTTACAGCGGCAAAGCTACTGCTGAGGCCTCGCCGCTCACGCGATGCAATTTGTCGGTAGTTCCGCAGGGAAACACCTTACTAAGCGGCACCATCCGCGACAATTTGCTTATGGGAAAACCTGCTGCTACCGATGCAGAACTGTGGCAGGCTTTGTATACTGCTGCTGCAGACTTTGTGGGCGAATTGCCCGAAAAACTGGACACCCGCTGTGGCGAAAAGGGGTATGGATTGAGCGAGGGTCAGGCGCAGCGCATAGCCATAGCACGTGCCTTATTACGCCCGGGCAGTGTCTTGTTGCTCGATGAGCCTTCATCGGCGCTCGATAACGAAACAGAGTCTGTGCTTTTGGAGCGCCTAAAGTCAGTGTTGCATAGTAAAACCCTAATTCTCATCACTCATCGCGAGGGGTTGGCAGCCCTTTGTACGCATACGCTCCGTTTGGACCGTTTGCAAGCGTAAACTGTATGTACAACTATGTTGCTTGATGTTTTCGGATGCATAGAGTTGTGTAGCGATTGCAGTGCTTTTCCGAAAACCTATTCTCCTTCAGTGTCAATCAAGCAAATCCCCCTTACTGCTCTTGTTCCGTTTGGGCTGCAGTAAGGGGGATAACGTTGTATAGAAAGGCTCAGCCCTTAGTTTTTTAGGCGCAGGCTGCTCGTTAGTGGTCCCATGAGGAGCCGTAGTTTTCAGCTCGTAATAGTGGGCTTTTGTTCAAAGGATAAATTCTTCTTGGTATTCTGATTAAAATTTGCCATTCCAGGTAGCCTCGAGTTCACGTTGCATACTCATTTCCTGACTCTCTTGCCACACTTTTTCAAAGGCAGCACGGTCTACGCGTTTTTCTGACACGCGTACCAGCTTTTTTTGATTATAATCGTATTTTTTGTCGTACATGATATACGATTTGCCGTCCTGCGTTGGGCTTAGTACAGTTTGCAGTACCACTGTGCCGTAGCTGCTGATGGTTTCGCGCAATTGCAGACGTCCATTTTTCCACACCTGTCGTACCAGGTCTTTGCGGTTAGGGTAGGTAGTTTCGTAGGCCACAGTGCCGTCTGCCTGGGGCACACGTTTTTTGGTTAACAGGAGTTTTTGCGTATCAGGTGAATAAAGTTTTACGCACTCTAAATCCTGGTTTGCGTTGTACTGCTGTTCCATTTGCAATTGGTAAAAGCAGTATTTTTGCTGTGTCCATGCCTTAAATTGAGTATTAACGGGATGCACGTAAAAGTTTAGCAGTACATGTCCCCCTTCCAGGTCATTAGTCCAGAATGCGCTGTTGGGCTTTAATTCAAATCGGATGTTCCCTTGTTCCGGTGCTTTAATACTTTTTCCCTTGATGCTGTCATACACTTCGATAATATTTCCTGCACTGTTTCTTTTCAAGCAAAAACGGTCAAAAATCGAGGAGTTTATAGGTGTGTCGAATGCTAATTTCATGACAGCCATTTCGGATGCGGGCAGAGCACAGCGGGTGTATTGGTCCGGTTGTGTCATCTGTTCTGTCAACAAGTCAATATTGGTTGTTGCGTAGAATCCTCCATGCGGAAATTCCTTTTTCAAAGGCAGGGTGGCCACAAAACTATAGGTTCCCATTTCCGAAGCCAAACCGGCCCATAGCTTAATTTGCGATTTGGCATTATATACGCGTAGTTCCCTGTTTTGCGGAGCTTGGCCTGTTTTCAGAACCAGGCGATAGCCATCCGAACTTTTAAAAACGCGTTGATTTTTTGTTAAATCAGTTTGGGTCGATATTTCGGTATAGCTGCGTGATTTTGAGTGGGCTTCTTTAGTTGTGGGCTTTTGGGCTTGCAAGGGCAGGCAAATGGCGCACATTGTCAGCAGCCCGGCGGCTTGTTGGGTCCAGGTTTTCATATCTACATTTATTGTTTAAAGTTCTTGATTTGAGTCGAACGTGGCAACGTAGCCTGTATACTACCAGTTGCATAGCAGCCATCTACTTCCGAACTCATTGTTCACTCGTAGGCAAATATACAAAAATACTATTTCGAACAACTTGTTGCATGAATATTTTTTATCATCTTTGCACTTTATAAGCCGTTTGTGGCCCTTGTTGTTGCTATTAGTTTGTACTGTTATTGATCAGCTGCGCATTCGTTTGCTTGAGAAGTATTACTTGCCGCACACCATCAAACTTTTGGGCAGATTCTTGCCTTAGCAATAAACTTTTGTTCTTAACGACCTGAAGTACTACGATAGAGTATGTATAGGTTTTTAGCTTAATTTATAAAATAAGGCGGCAGGTGTGGAGGGGCTTGCAGCGTACCTCCGACATAGAATATTTGGAAAACGACAAATAATTATGTATCTTTAAAAAGTTTAATAATGACAGATGATTTGAAATGACGTAGCGGCTGACTTGTTGCAACAGGTCAGCTGATTTTGTTTAGTTGCGTTGTGATATTATATGTTCGCTTTTTGAATTCTAACTCCATTCTATTCCTGAAAAATGGTGCAACCTCGCCTATGATAAGGTGCGGATTTAGAAAATTCTACAGCCCCGATAGAATTTTCTGTCGCTGCGATAGAAATTTCTGTCGCGCCATTAGAATTTTCTGAGGCCCCGTTTGATAATATTGTCGTTTCAATCAGATATTGCACCCCTTTGTGATGCTTTAGGGGTGGTTTATTCCAACTGTTTAATTGCTCTCTAAGTTTTTGATAGTACGCATGGTAGTTTGCAACATGTAGTTTTTGACTTATGGTTATGGAGAGCCAATTTAGCAAACATGTACTTTTATAAATAATTATAGGATGCTTAAAAATGATTCTGTGTCTTAATATATATAAATATCCGGCATACGTATTGTGTGAAATCCACCTTCATGCCATGCACTTAAGTTGTTAGAAGCACATTTGCCCGGTTAATTTTTACGCAGAGTCTTGTTATATGCCAGATGCTATGTTATTGAGAACATACATGGCAATTTTGCAATTGCTGCAGAAGAACACAGCGTCAGCGTAGGCTATACCAATTTTTCAAAACGAATAGTGTATAAATGAATAAACGGAGGAGTGTATACTTGAAATCTGCATAAAATAGGCAGATAATGATGGGTAGAATGTATATTTGCAGTCGAAATAGGATAACTTCTCACTAAAACAAACAGACTATAATGAATACACCCGTCAAACTCCCTTCGCCCTTTGTGGCGCTTATTCCAGTAGTGGTATTGGTTACCATGTTGTTTTTTACCATCCGTACTTTTGGCAGCGATGCCCTGAGTGGCGGTAGTCAAATATCCTTGTTAGTCACAACCGCCGTGTGTGTACTTATTGGTATGGTTTATTGTCACATTCCCTGGAAGGACTATGAACAAGCCATTACACGCAATATAACCGGTGTGGCTACCTCCATCATTATTTTGCTCATTATTGGTGCTTTAAGTGGAGCGTGGATGGTAAGCGGAGTGGTGCCCACGCTCATTTATTATGGCATGCACATTATTCATCCCGATTTTTTTCTGGCTTCAGCCTGCATGATATGCACCCTGGTATCGCTCATGACTGGTAGTTCCTGGACCACAATTGCCACCATTGGCATTGCGCTTATGGGCATTGGTAAAGCGCAGGGTTTTCATGAGGGTTGGATAGCAGGTGCTATTATTTCGGGTGCCTACTTTGGCGATAAGGTTTCGCCTTTATCCGAAACAACCATTCTGGCAGCCTCTGTAACCGATACTCCCCTCTTCAAGCATATACGTTATATGATGTTGACCACGGTGCCTGCCATGGTGTTGGCTTTGGTACTCTTTACGTTTTTGGGGCTAAGCGTTGATGCAGTTCCATCTACTCACATACAGGAGTTTACCTCGCGTCTTGACCAGCGTTTCACCATTACGCCTTGGCTTCTGATTGTTCCCTTGATTACAGGTATGCTCATTGCCCGTAAGATACCCTCCATCATAACCCTTACGCTGTCGACAGCTCTGGCCTGTGTGGCAGCCCTGCTGTTTCAGCCCGATGTGCTGCGCGAAATTAGTGGCGAAGCTAATCTTTTTAAGGGCGTGATGATGAGTTGCTACGGAGCAACAAACCTGCAGACCTCGCATCCTGCCCTTACCGAACTGGTGGCTACGCGAGGTATGGAGGGCATGCTCCATACCGTGTGGCTCATATTGTGTGCCATGTGTTTTGGTGGTGCTATGACGGCCAGCCGCATGCTCGAAAGTTTAATGGCCGTATTCGTTAAGTTCATGCGTACCCGTTTGCGTTTGGTCGGTTCTACGGTATGTTCTGGTTTGTTTATGAATTTGGTAACGGCCGACCAGTACATCAGCATCATCCTTACGGGAAGTATGTTTGGCGAAGCGTACCGAAGCGCAGGCTACGAGAGTCGTTTGCTGAGCCGTACCACCGAAGATGCAGTAACGGTAACTTCGCCGCTCATACCCTGGAACAGTTGCGGCATGACGCAGGCTACTATTTTGAATGTTGCTACGCTCACCTATCTGCCTTTTTGTTTTTTCAACCTGCTCAGTCCGGTTATGAGTATTGTTTCGGCTGCCGTTGGTTATAAGATAGCCCGTTCATGCAAGCCTGTTTGCAGCATATAATTGATGTGGTATTGGTGCTGAGTGTAGCCAGTAACGGGCCGTGATGGTACGCTCTGTATGGAAGAAATGCTTTTTTCTTCGTTACCCTTACCCGGCGTGCGGTTCGTTGTTGTATGACGATAAGAAGAAACCTTGTATTTCACTCCCAAGGCATACGCATATGCCGCTTGAATCAGTTGAGTTGAAAGCGGTGTATGTGGTCACAGCCTTGTGGCAATGGTAGCCTTGCAGGCGGTGCAAGCAATCAGCATATCCCAGTGCTTTACTGATATACCATAAAGGGCCGACTCCCTCAATGAGAGTCGGCCCTTTTATTCTTTAAAGGCGTTTTTTTTAGAAGAAGTCAACCTCGCTAACAGCTACCGAAGGGCTGTTTGAAGTGGTCTCAGTAACGTTAATCTTGACAAACCGGGCGTTAACCGGTTGCTTAAAGAAGTGGAAGCGCTGAGTGGGGTCGTTAATAAGGTTACCGAATTCAAAGCTTTCGGCCTTGGTCCAGTGTTCGCCATCAGTGCTAACCAAAATGTCGCCCTTGGCCATCATGCCCTCGCTGTGTTCCTGCTGCGGTGTATAGGCAAAACCTTTGAGTTGCTGCTCCTTCGGGAAGGCAATCATCATGAAGTGAGGAGCTTGCTTGCTGCTCATCCAATAGGTTTGCGGATTTCCATCGAGAGCATCGGCTACGGCATGTTTACCATCTGTACTGCTGGTGAGCATTTGCCAGCCAGCTTTGGGCAGACAAACTTGCTCGTGCATGAGTGCACCCACTTGATTGTTGAGTACAGCTATGGCCTTGAGTTCGCCGCGTTCCATATTGAAGGGGCCAGTGTAGCGTGTAGACTGTGCTGTAGGCGTAGAGCCATCGGTTGTATAGAATATTTCGTAGCCGGCACTCAGGTTTTCGGTTGCATTCACTCCGTGCGATTTCCAGCCAAAGTCCTGCTTGCGCGGAACGATGCTAACCATGCCGTCGGCAGAGCGTTGAATGCTAAGCTGTGGCGGACGGGCTGCATAATAGTGGGCCGATATCTGGCAGAGTGCCGGTGTAAGGCGCGAAGAGAGGATGCGGATGCGCAATTTGTTGGTGGTTACTTCGGGCAGACGTAGAATGCGTTTGTAACCAATGTTTGTGGCACGTACAATTTCTTTCCACTCCCCATTCATCCAGACGTCAATGGCATGTTCTTCAACGCGTTCACTGCGTTGTGCCACCGGTTCCTGCAGAACCAGGCGGTTAATGGTGGCAGGCTTGGAGAGGGTGATGATTACGGGTTCGGTAATTTCGGCAAAGGTGTCGTACTTGTTGTCGAGCAAAGCCTTGGGGCCCTTGGCACCCTTGAGCAGGTTTTTGCCGTATGTTTCGCGGATGCGTTCGCCTGTTTCGTGGAGGACCTTGACATCGGCAGGCGAGAAACGTCCCTCGCGGTTGGGCGGAATGTTGAGCAGGAAGGTTGAGTTGCCACCTACTGAACGTTCGTAAATGTCGAACACGTCGTCGGTGCTGCGCACACGCTGGCGTTCATCGTCGCGATAGAACCAGCCCTCGCGTATTGAAGTATTGGTTTCGGCCTGCTGGTAGTGCAGGTATTTGGCCGTATAGAGTTTCTCACGGCTGCCGAGGTCATCGGGAGTCATGTCGGGAAAGCGCGACATGGTATCGGGATTCTCCTGATAGGGCAGTACATTCCATTCGGTGCTACGGGTTTGTCCGGCCTCATTGCCGCACCAGCGGATGTCTTTACGTCCAAAGCTTACTGCCTTGGGAGCGAGGGTGCGAATCAGTTCTTCCCATGCTTTGTATTGGTACTGCTGGCCACCCTTCTGCTTGGGATGTGCACCATCAAACCACAACTCCTCAACTGGTCCGTACTCGGTGAGCAGTTCAAAGAGTTGGTTAAGGAAGTATTCGTTGTAATCGTCAACGTAGAACTTGAATTTTGTCTTGTTCTTGAAAGGACGGCCGGGTACTTCGCGTGGAATGGTACGCATGCTGTACTTGCTTCCGTTGCCATAGAGTCCTTGGGGATTTTCGATTTGGTAAAGGTCGGCAGGCGAAAGGTAAATGCCCAGTTTGAGGCCGTACTTTTTGCACGAAGCCGAAAGGTCTTTGAGTATGTCGCCCTTTCCTCCTCGGAAGTTGGTCGACATGATGCCATGATTGGTGTAGCGGCTTTGCCAGAGCACAAAGCCATCATGATGCTTAACGGTAAGAATTACCATTTTCATGCCTGCCGCCTTCATAGCCTCGCACCATTGGTCGGTGTCGAGTTCTTTGAGATCGAAAATTTTAGGATCTTCCATACCATTACCCCATTCCATGCGGGTAAAGGTGTTTGGCCCAATATGTACAAAGGCTATAAACTCGTTTTGCAGTGCTCTGAGCTGGTTGGGCGTAGGTACTACGTGGGCTGCTTTGTTAATGATTTCTGCCTGATTGTCCGTTGACGTTACCTGAATGGTATTGGCAAAAGGAACGTTGTTGTTCTGGGCAAAACCTGCACCGCAAAGGAGCAGTCCTGCAAGTGGCAGGATGAAACGTTTCATATAAATGTTTAGTTTGAAAATAGGCACAGCATACCGGGAGTAGGGGAGGCCTATTGTTAGTTAGGAAATAAAATAGGTTGTTAGTTTGCGTATGCAAAGGTACGCATTTTCGCGCAGATAGCATCGTTGCTGCGGCTATCTTTCTGCAGCAGTTATTGATTATTGGCTACAAAGTTACCTGGCACAGCATATGTGTGCCGCACTGTATGTGTAATTTGAGTCAAAAAAGCCTGTGCCATCGTTTAAACTTTTACGGAGAGCGGCCTGTTTGATGCGAAGGCAATGGCCTCTTCGGGAAGCAGCAAAAATACTTGTGTCGAGAAATGAGAAAGGGGTATCAGGTAGGAGCATCACGATGCTTTATTACTGGCAAAAAGTGTAAATAGCCTTGATAGTATAGCAGTGGTCCGGCCCTGTTCATGGATATAAATAAAGTAAACGCACAGAAAATAGAACGGCTGCAAAGAGGGCATTTCGTACGAACTTTGTACTTTTGCAAGTAGATAAACCAAACAGCATAGACTCATATGCACTATTCGATAGAAGAAATTGTAGCCCTGATGGGCGCTCGCCGTTTCGGTCAAAGTCCAGCCGAAATAGCTTGGCTGTTAACCGACAGCCGTTCGTTGGCATTTCCCGAAACAACTCTTTTCTTTGCTTTGCGTACCCGATTGGGTGATGGGCACCGCTACATCCCCCGACTCTACCGTCGCGGTGTGCGTAACTTTGTGGTAGGCTCATTGCCCGAAAACTGTGAAAGTTGCTTTCCGGGAGCCAACTTCTTGCACGTACCCAGTCCGCTGAAGGCCTTACAGCGTCTGGCCGAACGCCACCGCGAAGCTTTTGATGTGCCGGTGATTGGAGTAACTGGCTCAAATGGTAAAACGGTTGTTAAAGAATGGCTTTACCAGTTGCTCTCGCCCACCCGAAACGTAACCCGTTCTCCCCGTTCGTATAATTCGCAGATAGGTGTTCCCTTGAGTGTATGGTTACTCGATGAGCATAGTCAGGTAGGTATATTTGAGGCAGGCATTTCGCGTCCTGACGAGATGACTGCGCTCCGGGCCATGATACAGCCTACTATAGGCGTGATGACTAACATCGGCCCGGCACATCAGGAGAATTTTGCCTCAATCGAAGAGAAATGTCACGAAAAACTCAGTCTCTTTCGCGATGCTGAGGTGATGGTGTATTGTGCTGACGACCCCATAATCAGTGAGTGTGTAAGCGTGGCACATTTTACCGGCGATATTTTAGCCTGGTCGATGCGTGACCCCGAACGTGCCCTTTACATTAACAGTATCAAGAAAGACGGTAAAAACACTTATGTAAACTATACCTATTTAGGGCATCAGGCATCTTTTCACATACCCTTTACCGACGAAGCTTCGGTAACCAACAGCTTGCACTGCTTGGCTGTATGCGTGTACCTTCATGTGCCCTTCGAAGAGATAGAACGGCGCATGGCAGCACTTGAGCCGGTGGCTATGCGTATGGAAGTGATACAAGGACAACGCGGCTGTACGGTGGTAAACGACTCGTACAACTCGGATGTGGCCTCGCTCGACATTGCACTCGATTTTATAAACCGTCGTCCCGAACAGACCGAGAAGTCGCGTACACTCATTTTATCGGACATTCTGCAAACAGGCCTTCCGCCGGTAGAACTTTATGCACAGGTGGCCGAAATGGCAACCAAACGCGGGATTGACCAACTGATTGGGGTGGGTGCTGAAATCTCTCAGTATCACTACCTCTTCCCGATGAAAAAGCACTTTTTTGTATCGAGCGAGGCGTTGCTTAAAAGCGGACTGCTCGATACACTGAGCGACGAGATGGTACTCGTTAAGGGAGCACGCAGTTTTGGCTTTGAGCAACTGACCGCTGCACTTTCGCTCCGGGTACACGAAACGACACTCGACGTGAATCTTGAAGCCATAGCCGAGAACCTGAATTTTTACCGTTCGTTTATGAAACCCGAAACCAAAATCACTTGCATGGTCAAGGCTTCGGCATATGGCGCGGGTTCGGTAGAAATTGCCAAAACATTGCAGGATCGTGGCGTGGACTATCTGGCTGTAGCTGTGGCCGACGAGGGGGCCGAGTTACGCCGGGCCGGTGTAACAGCAGGTATTTTGGTGATGAATCCGGAGATGTCGGCTTTCAATACCTTGTTTGAATATGAACTCGAGCCGGAAGTTTACAGCTTTAAACTGCTCGATGCCTTGATACGCGCAGCCGAAAAAGAAGGTATACAAGGTTTTCCGGTTCACATTAAACTCGATACGGGAATGCATCGCTTGGGATTCAACCCACAAAAGGATATTCCGCAACTGATAGAAAGGCTTAAACATCAAACAGCACTGATTCCGCGCTCCGTATTTTCGCATTTCGTTGGTTCCGACTCGCCCGACTTTGATACCTTCTCAGCCCGACAGTTCGAAGTGTTCGACCAGGCTTCGCTGATGCTGCAGAAAGCCTTTTCGCACAAAATATTACGGCATATTTGCAATAGTGCCGGTATTGAGCGTTTTCCTGAACGCCATCTCGATATGGTACGCTTGGGCTTAGGGCTTTATGGCATAGATCCTATCGACAACCGCGAACTGCATCCTGCTGCTGCCCTGCATACTACCATTCTGCAAATACGCGAGGTGCCAGCCGGCGATAGCATTGGCTATTCGCGTCGCACAATTGTGGAGCGCGACTCGCGTATTGCTGCTATACCGATTGGTTATGCAGATGGACTGAGCCGTAAACTTGGTAACCGCAAGGGGTATTGCATAGTGAACGGACAGCGTGCCCCTTATGTGGGAAATATATGTATGGATGTTTGCATGATTGATGTAACCGGCATATCCTGCCATGAGGGCGATCAGGTTGAAATATTTGGTGACCAACTCCCCGTAACGGTGTTGGCCGATTGGCTCGATACCATACCCTATGAAGTGCTTACCTCTGTAAGCGGACGTGTAAAGCGCATCTATTTTCAATAAGCAGGCAATCAACGTCTTGTTACAATACCTGTAGTATATTTATAAGGAAGAATATGAAGGTATTGTTGAACACAGCAGGGCTTGTTGCCTGTATACTGCCAGCACCGCATACCCTTAGCATACAGGGGATATGCGGTGTTGCTCTGTTTATTTGAGCTTAGTGCCGGGTTGCACCGTCACGGATGGATGCACAAGATGCTGTCACTGATGGATGTGCAAGATGCTGTCAAAATGCAAAGATGTAACCAGTGGAAATAGCATCTGTCGTGCATATTTGGCTGACACGGGCTGACATGAAAATAGAAATTACGGATTGGTAAAAAACTTTTGTGGTTATGATTTATGCTTTATTTGATTGATAATCAGTGTGTATATGATGTTATCTGCCAAATTGGCAGAATTAAAACTTTAATGGCTTAATAGGCTTTGGCACGCACCTTGCTTATAAGAGGGTGTACCGCCCAATGAACGGGCGCTACCAACTCAAACAGAATAATAAACAATAAAACAGAAATACATCATGGGAAAGATTATTGGTATTGACTTGGGAACTACAAACTCTTGTGTTTCCGTATTCGAAGGTAACGAACCTACCGTTATTACTAACAGCGAAGGCAAGCGCACAACCCCCTCGGTTGTAGCCTTTGTTGAGGGAGGTGAACGTAAGGTGGGCGATCCCGCTAAACGCCAGGCCGTAACTAACCCGCTGCGCACGATTTACTCTATCAAGCGCTTTATGGGTGAGAACTACGATCAGGTACAGAAGGAAATTTCGCGTATGCCTTATAAGGTAGTACGTGGTGACAATAATACGGCCCGTGTCGAGGCTGACGGACGTCAGTACACGCCGCAGGAAATTTCGGCAATGGTACTGCAGAAAATGAAGAAAACGGCCGAAGACTACTTGGGCCAGGAAGTAACCGAAGCAGTTATTACGGTGCCTGCTTACTTCTCTGACTCGCAGCGTCAGGCTACGAAGGAGGCCGGACAGATTGCTGGCCTTGAAGTAAAGCGTATTGTGAATGAACCTACCGCTGCTGCACTTGCTTATGGTATTGACAAGGCAAACAAGGATATGAAGATTGCCGTGTTCGACTTGGGTGGTGGTACATTTGATATCTCTATTCTTGAATTCGGCGGCGGTGTGTTCGAGGTGCTCTCAACCAATGGCGATACGCACCTTGGTGGTGATGACTTCGACCACGTAATTATCGACTGGTTGGTTCAAGAATTCAAGAATGATGAAGGTGCCGACTTGACGGCAGACCCTATGGCTATGCAGCGCTTGAAGGAAGCTGCTGAAAAGGCTAAAATTGAACTTTCCAGCTCAACTACTACCGAGATTAACCTGCCTTACATTATGCCTGTAGGCGGTGTACCCAAGCACTTGGTTAAAACGCTGACCCGTGCCAAGTTTGAGGCACTTGCACACAATTTGATTGAAGCTTGCAAGGCTCCGTGCGAAGCTGCACTCAGCGGTGCCGGACTCTCGACTGCTGATATTGACGAGGTAATTCTTGTTGGTGGTTCAACTCGTATTCCTGCCGTACAGGCTTTGGTTGAGAACTTCTTTGGCAAGGCTCCCTCAAAGGGTGTAAATCCTGATGAAGTTGTAGCTGTAGGTGCTGCTATTCAGGGTGCTATCCTGAACAAGGAACAGGGCGTAGGCGATATCGTATTGCTCGATGTTACTCCCCTTTCGCTCGGTATCGAAACTTTGGGTGGTGTAATGACCAAGTTGATTGATGCTAATGCTACGATTCCTTGTAAGAAGAGTCAGGTATTCTCAACAGCCGAGGACAATCAGCCCGAAGTAACCATTCACGTACTTCAGGGTGAACGTCAGTTTGCTCGCGACAACAAGAGCATTGGCCGCTTCAACCTGGCAGGAATTGCTCCCGCTCGCCGTGGTGTTCCTCAGATTGAGGTAACTTTTGATATCGATGCTAATGGTATCTTGAAGGTGTCGGCTAAGGATAAGGCAACCGGCAAGGAACAGGCCATCCGAATTGAAGCTTCGAGTGGTTTGACTGAGGATGAAATCAACCGCATGAAGGCTGAGGCTCAAGCAAATGCTGAAGCCGACAAGAAGGAGCGTGAGCGCGTTGACAAAATCAACGAGGCCGACTCTATGATTTTCCAGACCGAGAACCAACTTAAGGAACTGGGCGATAAACTGCCTGCCGACAAGAAGGGTGCTATCGAAACTGCACTTGGCAAACTGAAGGATGCTCACAAGGCTCAAGACATCGCTGCTATCGACGCTGCCAAAACAGAACTTAACAATGCATGGCAGGCTGCAAGTGCTGACATGTACCAGCAAACCGGTGCACAGCCCGGACCCGATGCCGGCTTCCAGGGTGGACAGCAAAGTGAAGCCAAGCCCGGCAAAGAGGATATTCAGGATGCAGACTTCGAGGAGGTTAAGTAAGTAAAAATATCGATAACAATCGATAGCAATCAATAAAATAGGAATAGCTTGAAAACCAACAGTTTTCTTGCTATTCCTATTTTTGTTTATGCTTCTTTATATCTCTGTATATATCCTTCTGAGAAGCGTATTGTAGCCTTATTTGGCGCATATTTGGCACAGTACTTAAATGACTATAAGGTTGAACAACTTGACACTTATCTCTTCAATTATTCCTTATTGATAGAAATTAAAAGGTGGGAGGTTCCTCTATTGGAATTACTCTCACCTCTTGTATTATGGTCTAAACGTGAAGTTCGATGGCTTCTTAAAACTTCAAAAGCGTAAAAAACAATCAGTCTTGTCTTTAAAATCGATGATTCTAATAAAAAAATCACGGTAAAACGTGCGACATTTGAAATATTTATTGTATCTCTGTCGCATTAAATGGATTAATTTATGATAAATTCAAAAGAAATATTTGGAAGGCGCCTAAAATTGGCAAGACAGAAAGAGAAGCTCTCATTGGAAGAACTCTCAAATAAGACAGGTGGTGCTGTGTCAAAGCAGACCATCTCTAAATACGAAGCTGGTAAAGCGATGGCAGGTAGTGATATATTAGAGAAACTTGCAAATGCACTTAAGGTTTCAATGGAATATTTTTTTCGCCCATTTTCTTTTGATATGAGTGAGATTAATATATCGTTTAGAAAGAAATCAAGCGTTAAGGCAAAAGACGAGTCCTCTCTTGTCTCAAAAATTCAAGATAAGGTCGAACGTTATCTTGAAATAGAAAAGATCTTATCAATCGATAATGCATATAATAAGACCGAAATTTTCCCAATCATCTCTTCTGCAGCTCAAATGAAAGAGTTGGCAAGAAACATTCGATTACTATGGGGGTTGGGTAATGCTCCCATTGAAAATGCGAAAGAATTGCTTATCCAACATGGGATAAAAGTTTTTGAGGTGGATGGGCCTGATGGATTTGATGGCGTAAGCGGTGCTGCCAACGATTCTATTTGGGTTATTGTTCTAAACAATGAAAAGAAGCATGTTGAGCGTAAACGTTTGACTACTCTCCATGAATTTGCACATTTGCTGGCTAATAATGCATTTGACACAACGTTATCTCAAAATGAAAAAGAGAAGCTGTGCAATGTATTTGCTTCAGAAATGTTACTGCCCTCCCAGGTACTGGTGGATGCGTTTGGTACAAAATCCAAAATATCATTTCAAGAGTTGATTTCTGTGCAATGCACATATGGTCTTTCCATAGATGCCATTATGTATTCACTTAAAAGCTTGTCAATTATTAGCGATAAACGGCATAGATCTTTTTGCATTCAAAAGAATATGAGTTCAAAATTTAAATCTAAAGTAGAAGAAAGTAGGTTTAAAGAAAAAGAAAATTCGTGTTGTTCTGATTCAGAAGCCTACACCAACATGGTGTATAGCGCCTTAGCTCAGGAGCTAATAACGCCAAGTAGGGCAGCGGAATTATTAAGCATACCTGTTTCTGATGTTCAATCTCAATCACTTGCATTCTAATGGAACAGGGGATTTTAGATTTGGTGATTTTATCCGCCGCAATCGAACGACTAGTCGAGTACAAGAGCAGAATCAAACAATGTTGTCAGCTACATACTACTAGTATCATAAAACATGCATGTTCTGTGCCCCTTCTGGAATTGTCGAATGTTTCAATTAGTTCCTTTAGCGGTAAAGAAATGGAACGTTTCATAGAATTCTTCTACAATAATTCTGCTATTCTACAAGCAATTGGGTTTAATGATAGTTCTGCTTTGTTTTATGCGTTGAGCAATAATCATTCTGTAGTTATCACCGATAAGATTACAGAAAGAACTTGCAATCAGTTGAACATAAAGACCGTAAGACTAGAGGATGTACTAGACAGACAAAAACCTATTGAAGAACGAGATTTATACGCATTGTCTGTCGAAAACATCACAAGCAAATCTCAAATGGATTTGCCTTCCCGAGGGATTATTTCATCAATTAATAAAAGGAGGCTTATGACAGGATAGTGCTTATAAGACGAAAAAAGCCTCATGCTATCGGCAAATAGCAAGAGGCTGTAAGTCGTTGTATTCTCGATTGGCGCGACTAGTCTTACCTATAACCGAGGACGAAGCGGACGAATTCAGTTGCAAAGGTAGTAATACTATTTGTAGTTTTGATGCTTCAGACTCGTTAATCGAAAGTTTTTTATTAGTTTTTATCATTTTAAGGTTTAAAAGATGACCAAAATGACGGATAACAGACTTTTCAACGAGGACGAATGGAATGCTATGGTGTCCACCTCTCATGAAATTATTAGTGCCCAAGTGCCTGACCACTTAGGCATACTACACCATGGCTTGTGTCAGAACCTTGACTTTACAGGAACTTTCCAAATGCCTGTCGTAAAGCCAATATTATGCGACATACCAAAACGAATTGTAGCATTTTATCGGACTACTACTGGCAAGTACGGAAATGCTGTACCACATTTCTACACGGACGACAAACATCTTGAAGGCTTATGGACATACCCTAATAAATTCGTTGACTCTATTCTTTCGAGGGATTCACTCATTATTGGGCCAGACTTCTCTGTCTATGCGGAAATGGTCTTTGCCCAGAAGCTATGGAATATATTTAGGAACAAACTGCTTGTGGCTTGGTGGCAATTCAATGGAATTGATGTCATCCCCAATATCTCTTGGATGAATGATAATTATGAGTGTTCTTTTGAAGGATGGCCCAATGGATCCGTTGTTGCAGTAAATAGCACAGGAGTGGGTAACAACGATCGATGCAAGGCAATGTGGATAGATGGCTATAATAAGATGATAGATTATTTGCATCCCATTCACATAGTCCGTTATGGCGCAAAACAGATTGGCGAAAATGAGGCTATTAGCACTTACTATCCTAATGATAACTTAACAATAGCACGTCATGGGTGGTAATGGTTCTTATAGCAAAGGCTGGGGCGGTGTACCAACTGGTAAACGCACCCACACAGAGACTAATTATCGTATAGAAGGGCACAAGGTTGTCTATTTTACAGAGAAAGGTGAACAAAAAAAGAATATCTTGAACTCCAATTCGTCTGATGCTACTTATATTATAGGCACAAAACAGCCGGATGGTACTATTCAGGTTCACAGTGTCAATGTATTTAAGGGACACGATTTAGCCTATGAGATTAATTTGGAATTTGATTCTAAGGGTAATGTGATTCCTTTCAACAATGGAAAGGGCAGTCATGCGCATACTTGGCAAAAAGATTCTTCCGTTGGAAAATTAAAGCGTAAAAGCCATGATAAGAAGAATTCATTTCCGATAGAATCAAAGTACAATTCTTTGATATCGAAAATTGAGACATTCAACAAACAAAAAAAGAAATAATAATGGTTCCGATAAAGAGAAAAATAGCCATCCCCGATTTTTACGGAGTTGGTAAGCACATCTATGAAGATGAGTTAGGCTGGCGACTATCTATGAAGAAAGAAGCTGGCTCTGTGGTTTCCAAAGAAATATTTAGAGATCAAGTAGTCGACGTTGGCTTAAACCTTGGCTTTTATTATATCGACAAGGACACCTTCTATGGCATCCATAGAGAGTCTTACCCAATTGAATGCAAAATTTTGCCGAGAGATAGGAGTAAAGAATTTATTGGCTGGCAGTGCAATGGAGATACGCATTGCGACGGTGAAGTGATAGCCTCCTTTGACGATGAACATGATATTTGGGACAATTTGAAGATTGATGGTCATTCACTCGAAGAGGTGCTTGCACGATCTTATATTATAGCCTTGAATTAGCATTTGACAGATGATACTTATCTTTATATATAGGTGTAAGCGTCTCCGCGGTTCTACCTATGAAATAAAAAGTAAAAGGCTAGTGAGTTTCGGTTTACTCATTAGCCTTTAAGATATCTATCGAAAAATGCAGTTGCATTGCCACAAAAAACGGGAAGAGCCGAGATTCGGCATCTTCCCGCTATGCATTGGATGATGGGCACAGAACATTGCCACTTCATCTTTTTTCTTTTCACTGCAAATATACAGAAGGCGTTCGTCCATCTCAATAACCTGCCTTCAGGGCGTGGTTCGCAGGTTCTTCCGCACTGTAGCTGATGGGGTGTTGCCGAACCCCATTCATTAAAGGTGGCAATAACCAATCGAACAGTAAGAGGTAGCTGCTGCTATTACTCCTGAAAGCAATGTTTCAGGCATATCTTCTGTACTTCTGCTTTACGCCCGGGATACCCGGCCCCCGGAGGCTTGCGGCTTACGGTTTGATATTCGGTAGCAGGATTCTGTTCACCTTGCTGTTCGTAATATGGGTCGGTACATGGTTTATCGTCAGAGTTTCCTTGTTGGTGCTGATTCTAAACGATAAATTAATCTTTTCGGTATCCAAATTGTAGTTCTCAATTTTAGGACAAAGGTAAGCTTTGATTACTAACTTTTCGTTGTGTTTAAGCGTAATACCCTGGTTATCCTTGTTCACACACGATATGCTTATTTGCCGATGGGCCCCGTTGGGGGTGGGGGTACTCAGTTTCATGCTCGCTATATCGTGGTGAGCAGTAGCGCTGGGAGGAATGATAGTCGCCTTGAAGTCGCCTGTCAGTTGTTGGCTTGGGTCGGTGGGGCTGATTACGATATTGTTAATAGTCACGGCATCGTGCTCATTTTTAGGGCCCGGAATCGTGATGTCAAGTACAGTTACAAAGTTCTTGAAATCAAGATCTATTGATTTTCCCTGTAACTTACTTTTATACACCTTGTTGTATGCCCACATAAGGGCATAGTCCATATTCGGTATTTCGTAGATGGTTGTTTCTTGGGTGTTTTCGTCAGTTTTGGTGTGCCAGCCCGTAGGATTTTGAGTGGCTGGCAGCGAAATGGTAAAATTTACATTCTCCCCCTCAATGGCATAATCCTTCAGAATGCTTGCATTTTGAGGGTAGAAGGCAAAGAATTTATGGGCGTCTTCTTCGCCCCACTTCAGTGTTTGGGACGGGTCTAACTTGGCAACAGAGCCCGATTGATTCCAATTTGTCGTTGTAGTATCCGGCTTAACAAGGTAGTCTGCCCGTTTGGTATTCCCCAAAGCCTGAGGGCATACAATGGCAATCTCATCGCCTTCGGGATCCCACAATACCGGTATACCATGATCGATGCGTTCGGCATAGATTGTTTTAGTTTGTATGCCGTTTGCTTTTTGATACTCCCCGTTGTTGATGGTCGAACCGAAAACAATTTCTTCGCCGGTTTGTATGGGATTGCTCAGGTTTTCAGTCACGTCGTCGCTGCAGCCGGCCAATCCTAAAGTCAGGGCTGCGCCTGCCAGTAATAGCTGTTTTTTCATAAAGCTGTGTTGTTAATTGGTTTGCCACTCATTGTCTGAGAAATCAGTTTCCCATTCTTTGCCCGTAGCAAATTCGTGTTCTTTAATTTCAAGTCCTCTATGGGATTCAGGTATTTCTTGATCGATAATCGAACCGCAAAACGCTCCTTCGGTCTCTACGCATACCCTAAGGGTTGCAGGAGGTACGTAAACGCAGCTTTCCGAACATTGTTCTTGAGCAGCTCTCGATAGCTTAGGTAAAATAACTTTGTCCATATGTAGTTTAATTGGTTTGTTATCTTTTTCGTTGCTTCTTAGTAAGTATTCTGTGCTTGTAAAAGATAGGGCGCCCTCTACCTTGTTGCGTGTACAGCTTTTATCTACCTATAGAGGGTAGGGCTGTAGCTCTTGTAAAATCTGTTATGTGTTTAAATTTCTTTTCGGCAGTAAAGATATAAAGATCTTGACAAATAGGTGTGATTGACGTGTATGTTTAACCTTTTGTTAGATATTGTTGTAATAGCTACTTGTCATTTTTGACTGAATTTATGAGCTGCCGGATGTACTTTTCGTGGCTGGAGTGCACGTAAACAAAAAAAATCACCTGCAGCACGCTCTGTTGCTGCAGGGGATTCAGTAAGGGTTTTCGAGTAAGAAAGTTTTTACTTACCACGGGTAATAACGGCGCGGCTCAGGCGCGGGTCGTTGTAGAACATGTTGTCTACGCCGCCCTTGTAGTCAATGTGGAGTTGATCCTTGTTAACCCCAAACTCGTTGACCAGGCAATCGTAAACAGCTTCGGCACGCTGACGGCTGAGTTGCTCGTTGCGTTTTTTGCTGCCTGTACCCTTGTCGGCATAACCGGTAATGGTGTAAACGGCCTTTTCGTCTGAGTTCTTGATAACTTCCGCAAACATGCCCAGGTTGGCGCGTGCCTCCTTCGAGAGTGTGCTCTTGCCAATCTTGAAGATGATGAGGTTGCCGGCAGCAATCTGCTTGGCGTGTACTTCGGCCTGCTGTTTGTCGTTGGCAGTCAGAGCCTCGCGCAGGCGGTTGTTCTCCTCGCTCATTTCGTTGAGCTTGCGGCGCATTTCGTCGAGGGCCTCGTTGTTGTAGCGTACCACGGTCTTGCTGCGGTTCCAGCCGCGCTGCGGCAGTTTATAGGTCAGTCCAACGGTTGCCGAGAGCATGGCCTCGCCCTTGCGTCCGCCAATTTCACCGTCAAAGTCGTCGTTCACAATCATGGCGCGAACATCCAGATTGGCGTCGAGCGACTTGCACAGGCGCCAGGTATTCAGCAAACCGAAGTTACCGGTAATGTCGTTTACCTTGGGCGAGCGTCCTACGTGTGCCCAGCCCAAACCTACGTACGGGCTGATGTTCCATACGCGCTTTTCGTTGTAGCCACAAATCAAGTTCGAAAGGTTGAACATAAAGTCCATGTGCAGGTGCTGCATGCTGAACTTCTGTTTGGTCAGCCAGTAGCCGTGTCCGCCCTTTCCGGGAACTTCTTCGCCGGTAGAGTGACTTTGGTCAAATTGGGTAGCGCCCTTAATGTTCAGACCGCTGTACATGATGCGTACCCCCAGACCCGGAGTAAACCACTTGCCCACGGCTATATCGAGAGCGGGCGAGAGGCGGTGCTTGAGTTTGCACTGTTTGTCGTGGTCGCCAAAGTAAACCTGTGCACCGGCTCCGGCGCTGATAAACCAGTTGCTCCAGAAGTGGTTCGTTTCTACCTTGTATTTATCGTTGCTGTATTCTACGGTCTCCTCAGGGTATTCGTTAGCCTCTTGCGCAGCCATCGGCAGGGTGCCGGCAGCCAGGAGCAGGGCCATCCATGTTTGCTTATTCATATCCTTAAAGGTTTATTGTTTTAAAAGGAATGGGTACGGGCTTTTTGCCCGTACCCGGGAATTTTAGTTTGAAGTAGGACGCTTACGCAGAGCGAACTTAAAGTTATTGTCGATGATGGTCGAGATAATCCAGTCGCTTTGGCATTCTTGTCCGGATTTAGCACCTCGGTCAGCAAAGTTCATAAAGATTAATCCGGTTGAGGCATTTTGTGAGCGGGTCTGCAGAGCATCAACAGCTAAATTATTCATGTCCTTTGCCAATTTGATTGTAGAGTTGTCCGCTGTATATACACCGCCTATATCTGTCATAAAGAAGGTATTGTGCGAGTCGCCTTTCAAGTAAATGTCAACGGCGTTTTGGAACATGTTGGTAATCGCTTTTTTCTTCTGTTCAACTTCAAGCTCAGCGCCAGATCCTACATTGGTTGCTTCTACGTGCATCCAATTCATAGGAGTTCTGCTTGATTCCGGATTGGGGGTACCCCAACGAAGGGGGGCAGTGGGAGTTAGTGATTCTATGGTTTTCGGATTAATCCACATGCTGAAGAGAGCAGGTACTCTATCATTTGCGGTAATATATTGTTCTTGACTATGGTCGTTATAGTTTACCTTGAAGATGATTTTTCCACGTACATCACCGATTGTGGTATTTGCTGTGATTTCTTCGGTGTAAATAGGATAACCTTTGTCAACAAGTTGTTGTAAGTAGAATTTAACGGCCTCTATCCAACTTTGAGTCCAACCTGCAGTTGATACGCCTTTACCTCCAACTCTATTGTATGTACCATCGGTAACATATTTGTGCTTCTGCACATCGCTCGAATTACAAGTAAGCACAATAAATGCACATTCGTTAGGAGCTTTTTCTAATCCAGCAGTAATATCTTTGACTGTATTTTCCAAAGTGGTACCAGCTATTGCTCCGGTTACAGGCATTTCTGTATTCTTATGCTTGTATGAATACTCATACCTAGGAAACCAATCACTCCCTCCTATTCTTTTTCTACTTTCTTCATAGGTAGTCTGCGAACCTGTCTGCACAATAAATGCTCGAATGCCATCATCAAACTGGCCTTGAATCGTTTTGGTCTGGTAAGGAGGATTTGCCTTGTTATCTATTGTCAAATACGAGAACTTACTGCCCGGTACTGACAATTCAGACAAGTAGATATTCGGGTCAAGGCTGTTCATCCAGTTATCCGGAGTTGTCGTGTTATATACTTCGGGCAGTACAATGCGGTTCACCTTTTGGGCAACGATTTCTGCATCGAATGTCTTTTTGTGCGGGGCACCACTATTCAACTTGGCTACGCTGATTTTTAGTTTACGCTTTTGGATAAGGTCTTTAGCTGCCGGTACAAGATAAGCCTTTACAACAGCGTAGGTACCAGGTTTCAGGGTGATGAATTTATGTTCTTCTTTGTTCCAGCAAGAGATAGAGATTACATTACGTACCTCGTCTGATTTTACCGGTTCTACATAACCTTGATAGCGGCCGTCCGCGTTTTTTTCTTGTATGTAGAACTTAAAGTCGCCGGTCAAGACATCGCCTGGAGTTAACGATTCGATATTGATATTTGTCAGTGTAACGGGACCTCCCTCAACTGGTCCGGGAATGGTGATATCCAAAACGGTAACCAAATTATTGAAGTGCAAGTTGATGGGGGAGCCGGTTTGAAGCTGATCTTTCATCACGTGGTTGTGTGCCCACATGTAGGCATAATCCATATTGGGCAGCGAAAAGTAGGTTAGACCCGTACCCATCGAGAGGGGTTCCCACAAGGTTGGGTTCTGCGTCACAGGGATGGTTGCGGTGAGTACACCATGTTTTACCGCATCATCGCCCAAGTTCTCTGCCTTCTTTAATCCTTTGGCAGGATAGAGTGCATAGAACTCATGCTCGTTTTCCGAACCCCATTGCAAGCCGGCCTCATTCAACTTTTCTTTTTCAACGGTTGCCGAAGTACTCCAGTCCTTTGATTCCTTCGTTGTATCGGGCATTACAACGTAGTTTACCAATTTATTTGCAGGAGCCGATGCCTGCGGGCAGAATATGGCGATGGTATCACCCTTAGGATTCCAATAAACCGGAATACCTGTTTCGGTGCGGCTGCCATAGATGGTTTTAACTTGTATGCCCTTGGCATCCGTTTGGTTTTCTTTGGATATACTGCTGCCGAATATGATTTCTTCGCCCGTCTGTACGGGGTTTGTAATCTTTTCGGTCAAGTCGTCCGAACAGCCAGCCAAAGCCATGGCCATAGCTGCCCCCAATAGATATTTTTGTTTTTTCATTTTCTTATAGTTTTATTTGTCCCACTCCCATTCGCCTACTTGTTCGCCTTGTCCGTTTAAGGTTGGTCCAATCTCGAATGGTTGTTCAGGCTTAGCAAATCCGTGTTCTTCGATGGAGAGTCCTGTGTCGTGTTCATCTTTTTCCGGGCCAAAGATTGAGCCGCAGAACGCACCTTCGGTCTCCACGCAAACCATGGTGGTGGCAGGAGGCACATAAGTGCCACCGCAGGGGGAGTATGCCTGGGCAGAGGCCCCCGTTTCAGGTGAGATTAGTTTGTTCATGTTATTTGTTCAATTAGTTCTTTACTGTTTTGATTTCTCTTTATCTTCCGTTTTTTTACCTTTTTGTTCTTTGAAGGTGGCAAGGCGGATACTGTCCGCCTTGCCGGAGATTTCTTTAGGTTTCCAAACTGCTTTGTTAGTATTTATTGGGCAGTTCTGCGATTGTTTTGTAACATTCTATTGTCACTTCTTTGCTAATGCGCTGTTTACAGTTAAAGCTTTCAGGGCCAAACTTTGGCGTAAAATTAGCCAAACATTTTGGATATCCGCCTATGGTGTAGGGCTTTTAACTCAAAATCGCTACATATTTTACTAAAGTTAACCCTACTTTTCGTTCGAACTGTAGCGATAGCTGTATCCGCCGTAGCCGTAGCCATAACCGTAGCCATAACCATAGCCGTGTCGGTGAAGGTCGGCCCCATTGAGCAGGATGGCCATGTTCTTGAGTTTGTTCTCTTCGTAGAGTTTTTCGATTTCGGGCAGCATGCGGCGGTCCATTTTACCGGCTCTGATTACAAAGATGGTAATGTCGGCTATGCGGTTGGCGATGGCCGAGTCGGCAATAATACCCGTAGGTACATTGTCGACAATGATGTAGTCGTAGCGTTTGCGCAGTTCGGCAAAGAGCAAGTCCAGACGATCGTCCATGAGCAGCTCGGCCGGGTTGGGAGCCAGAATACCGGCCGGTATCAGGTCGAAGCCTTCGTGGTGACGAATAATATCGTCAACTTGCATGGACGAATCGGCCAGGAAGTTGGTTACACCCGTCATGCGGTGCCCCTCGATGCTGCGGCTAAGGGTACCCTTACGGATATCAAGGTCGACGAGTACGACACTTTTCTTGGCAAAAATAAAACTTTGTGCCAGATTGCGTGTAATAAACGTTTTGCCGGCCCCCTCGCGGAAGGAAGTAAAGGTGATGACCTGTTGCGGTTGTCCCTTTCGTGCCATAAAGGCCATGTTGGTGCGCACAATGCGGAAAGCCTCCGAAATGATGCCTTCGCCCTGTTCGTTGACCGAGATATGTTCTGAATGGTCGCCCTTTTTACGCTGTTTGAGGTATTCGCGGTCGATTGGAATTTCGCCTAAGTAGGGAATGGAGAGCGCTTGCTCAATATCCTTGCGGCTGTGTACGCGCGTGTCGAGGAAGAGGATGAGCAGGAACACCGTTCCCGGAACGGCCACACCGATAAGCAGACCCAGCAGCAAAATCATGTTGCGCTGCGGTGAGATGGGCGCATTGCTGCCTTCTGCACTGTCAATAACGCGTGCATTGTTGTCGGCCATGGCTTGCGAGAGTGCGTTCTCCTCGCGACGGTTGAGCAGGAAGAGGTAGAGCGACTCTTTGATTTTTTGCTGACGCTCAATCGAAATCATCTGACGCTCCTTTTTGGGAATCGAAGCCACCCGGATTTGAGCCTGCGTTTCGCGTGCCTGCGCATCGCGCCGTTTGACGTTGATGCTCACAATGAGGTTGTCGACCGCGCGTATAATGTTCTGCTTCAGGGCCCGGAGCGAGTTGTTGAGTTCCTCAATCACCGGGTTGCTCTCGCTGCTTTCGCCGCTCAGCTTGTCGCGACGCAGCTTCAACGCATTGTACTGGTTGATTTGCGTTTCGATGTTGATGTCGGTCAAACCCGTGTTGGCCGGAATGAGCTCTACTTCTTTGGCCGGGTCGATGAGGTAGTCTTTGATGTATTGCGCCAGGCGGAGTTGAGTTTCGAGCTGCAAGGCGTCGGTGCTGTACTTTTGCGATTCGCCCATGTACATCGAAGCCGACTGCGAGATGTCGAGCACCTGGTTAGCCCGTTTGAACGATTCGAGGTTCGACTCCACATCGCCCAGCTCCTGACCGATGATGACCAGGCGCTCGTTGATAAAGTTGGCCGTATTGACCGCCACCTGGTTTTTATCCTTGATGGCCTCCTCGTTGTATACGGTTACGAGCATGTTGAGCACATCCTCGGCACGAGTGGGCGAGTCGTCTTTGATGGAGAGTTTCAGAATAGACGATTCCTCGCTCTCCTGACGGATGCCGAAGTTGGCCTGGTAATAGGCCACCATGCTTTCGAGGGGCACCTTTTGAATGAGGATGTCGGTGCCGTACCACGACTTATTGTAGAAGTTGGTAGGCGTAACCACGAGCCGTCCTTGTGCGGTAACAATCGGCTGGTTCAGTTTAACGGTCAGTTCTTTGCCTTCGTCCTTGCCCGAAAAGTCGGAGAGAACCACCGTTTTACCATCTTTGGGAGTAACGGTGAAAGTCATGTGGAGTTTAGGCAGTGAGTCGAGATAGCTGACGCGTATAGGCGCACTGGTGTAAAGCTCACGCGTGCGGAGTCCCTCGTGAATGCGGTAGCTGATGTCGGCATGGGTGCGCTGAATCACCTCGCGCATCAGTCTTTTCGATTTAAACTGCAGAATTTCGTTGGCTACGTTCACCTTGTTGATGTAGTTATCGTAGCGGTCAAGTCCAGCCGTCGAGGTTTTGTTCGACGGGTCTTTAATAATGACTGTAGCCGAACGGAAAAATACCAGCGGGGCACGGGCATACTTAATCCACGCCAAGGTGCCGCAAACCAGCACGGAGAGCAGAAACCACTTCCATTTGGAAGCCAGGTAGAGCAAGAGGTCAATGACATTGAGCGACTGCTCCGATTTGCCGGATAGGTTGTTTTTGTTTTGCATGAGTAAATAGTAACAAGTAGTCGCGGGGGTTGTAGTGCTGCAACCACTGCCAGCTTGAAGCAAATAGCAGCAACAGCAGCATTTCAATACACGACCTGAAATATTAGTCTTTGATAATCAGCCAAAGAATGGAAGTAACCATTGTGGCCAGCGAAATACTCAAGGTGGTGTACTGGAAGGTACGGTCTTCAGAGTCCTTCTTGCGATATTTCGGCTCTACGTAAACAATGTCGTTTTGCTTCAGGTAGAAGGCCGGCGAATCGAATACCGATTTTTGGCGGATGTCGTGCGTATAAATGCGACGGTTGTTGCCTTCCTCGCGAATGACGCATACGCGCTCCAGGTTCGCCTTGTCCGTCAGGTCGCCGGCCTTGGCAATGGCCTCGAGCAGGTTAATGCGGTCGCCGCTGACGTTATAGGTGCCCGTAGAGCCCACGGCGCCCAGCACCGTATAGCGGAAGTTGAGGAAGTCGATGCTTACGAGCGGATCTTTGATATAATTGCCCGCTTCGATGCGGCCTTTAATCTCGTCGATAGCCTGGTTGAGCGTTTTGCCCTGCAGGTGAATCTTGCCTAAAAGCGGAAAGTCGATGTTACCCTCGTTGTCTACGCGGTAACCTTTTTCGCGTACAGCAGCCTGTCCCTTTGAAGTTACATTGCCGGAGGCATCAATCTGTATGTTGCCCGACTGTACGTTGAACGGCATGGCCAGTTCGGGATTTTTGCTGCTCACGGTAATGTCCAGCCGGTCGTCGCACTGAATGGTAGCCTCGTGGCGGACCGTGACGGGATAGTCAGTGTTTGTCATTAAGTCGTTGACGTAGACAAAGTCCTTGCGTGAGGCACACGATGCCAAGAGCAGGAGTGCCAGCAACATGCCGAAAGGCAGAAGATTCTTTTTCATTTTCGTTGAATATGAAGTTGTTGTTAGAAGTCAGTATGATGGTTAGAGTGGAATTGTTCCCGGTGAGTTTGCAGTCCTTGTGCGCAGCACTGAGCTGCAGCCGTTGTGGGTAGGCAGTCGAGCCGCCCGACCGGAATGGCATCGACCATTTGAACCAAAGTGGTGTGCAAAGAATCGCTCAGAGCGTCCTGACTGGTGACCAATGCACTGCTCGCCAGCAAGGTGGTGAAAGCCTCGATACCCCGGCAGGGTGTATAGGCATTGCGGGGTGCCTGGCGGAGCCTTACGATGCCCCCTAAGGGAACCGAGAGGTTGCGGTAGCAAGGTGTTTTGCCGCTCCAGGGTGTGCCATATACCCGGAATTGCTCGTCTTTCAGCCGTACCGCCGGGTTGTCGTCGTTGAGCAGGGTGCAACCCTCAAAGGCCGAGGTCCAGCGTGCGGCATGAGTGCTTTTGCCTGTTCCGCTGCATCCTGTAAAAAGAAATCCCTGCCCGTTGAGCACGACGGCCGAGGCGTGGAGCGAAACCCCCTGGTGGAGTAAAAGTACTTGCGAAAAAGCAATGCGCAGCAGCGTACTCAAAGCCTCGCCGGCAAGAGGGTCGGCCGGCTGCAGGTAAAGACGTCCTGAGCGAAAGTCGGGGGCCAGTTCAAGTTGGTGAGAGGGATGTCCGGTGTGGCAGACCTCCAGGACATAATGTCCGGCGGCATCACTTCCGATGATGGTTTTCCATGCCCCGTTAATAGCCGTTTCGAGCGCCTGGCAAGGCCTGCAGGTAGTGCTGGTTGCAGGTGTTGCTGCTGCAGAACAAGCAAATGCCGGTTGCAGGCCGGGGGGCGGATTGTTACAACAAAAGGACCGAAACGAGGGTAGCAGGTTCCCGGCATCTATATCCGGAGGCAGTTCGAGTGCCAGCCAAAGATCGGCCACCTTGAAGTGGTAAAGTGTATTCATGACTTACGTTGACCGAAAAGAAGTTGTGTAAAGGTAAAGAAAGCCTCGGCAGGCGCGTAGCGCAGTGAGAAACCAGTCTTTCCGGCAAATGTTTTTGCGGTGTTGAGTTTGCGTTTCCAAGCAGTAGGGTGGGGTGGTTTGCCCAATGGTGCGAAGCCTCGCCCAAAGTTACCTTCGTCAATCACCTGTTTGAGCAGGCTCGCGGTAGCGGGTAGTGGTTGAGCTGCATAGGGGTTGCAGTTGTCGGGTAAGCCTAAGTGCTCCTGCAGAAAAGCGTAGAGCAGGCGGCTCCAGCGTTGCAGTTTTAAGCGCCGGTGGGTTTGGCGTAAGTTTTCGGTCGGTACAGCTCCGCTGCTTTGAACCGTAAACAAGGCAAGGTCGATAAACTGCCGAAGGCCGATGCCCCGCCCCATGGCATGTTTGAGAATGTGCAGGTTGAGCAGCATCAGGTTGGGCAGCGGTGCCGGTGTACGCAGCGCCGGAGTGCCGGTTAGAGTTGATGCATGGACGGGTGGGTACTGCTCAGCCAATTGTTGCAACAGCCGTTGCAAACGTGGCGAGGCCGCATCGGTATAGCGGGCATGGTGTTCAATTTTAACCCCCATCCAGTTGTAATGATAGCTGCCATCGGCAGCTGACTTGGGCTTACAACCGGTTTGCTGCACGCAGCGAAGCGCAGCCTCGGCTTCGTTAGGAACATCAAAGCAAAGGTCAATGTCGCCGCATTCGCGCAGCAGCGGTTCGGGATAGCAGGCCGCGAGCCCCTGCCCCTTGAGCAGGATGGGGTGCAGGCCTTGCGCCGTGAGGCAGTGAGTGAGTTTTTGCAACGCGCGGTTGGCCTGCCGGTTGTTGCGTTCAATCACCTCCACCTGTGCCACCCATTGCATGAGCAGTGCGGGTGGAGGCAGCAGATGGTCGGGCAGTTGGCAAATGCCGGCATAAACGAGCCCTGTAACGGTTTGTGCCCGTGCCAGTGCATACACCTGTTGCCAGCATGCCGGGGAAACGGGTAAAAGCGCAGACACGCCGTGTAAGTTTTTCCACATCCCGGCACGGAGTAAGGCAAATAGCAGTTGGTGCGCTTGCTGAAGCATGGAAGGCAGGGAGAGATTTATGAGTTTTCGATCAAACCAAATGCCCGCCATTCGTTGAGCTGGCGGTTGATGTCGCGCAGTGCAACCTCGGGGGCAATACCATAGTCGCGAGCCAGCCAGGCAGCCAGCGATTCGGGGGTAGCAGGCTGCTGGCAGATATGTTGCCATATTTTTGCAGCCGTTTCGTTAAGCGTAAACACTTGTTGCATGTTGACATTGTTGCTGTCGGCAGCCACAATCATATAGTGGCTGCCCACGCGGCGGAGTTTGAGGTTTGCAGTAGGTCGTATCATAGTGATAAAACGGTCGGAATTAGAATTTCTTGCCTGTAACGATACTTAAGACAGTGAGGGAAATAATTTTAAAGTCGCTCCAAAGCGTGCGTTTAGCCAGATAGTCAAGATCCATTTGGAGGCGAATGAGCATTTTTTCGAGTGTGTCGGTATAGCCGTTATAAAGCGTGGCATACGAAAACAATCCCGGCAATACCTGGTAGAGTTTGGCGTAGTCGGGGTTGACAGCCATAATCTGGTTGATGTAGAACTGACGTTCAGGGCGTGGACCGATAAACGACATATCGCCTTTGAGAACGTTCCAGAATTGCGGCAACTCGTCGAGGTGATGCTCGCGTATGAATTTGCCTATGTGGGTAAGGCGGTCATCGTTTGCTGCGTTATAGAGTTTTGGACCGTTCTGCTCGGCATTGACTTTCATGGAACGGAATTTGTAAAGGGTAAAGGCCTTTCCCTTGTAGCCGATGCGCTCCTGCCGGTAAATGGCCGGTCCGTTGTCTTCGCGTTTGATGAGTATATAAATCAAGAGCATGACAGGTGCTGTGACCAGCAATCCTACCAAACTTGCCAAAATATCGAGTATGCGTTTAACACATCGCTCGGTTGTGGTTTCGAATTCGTTGACTGTTCGATCCATCTCCTTTCTCTCGTTGAAAACCATATTAGCCAGCGGGGTTAGTTCTGCATGTTTCATAATTGGTTGTAAATGTGAATAGCCTGACTGATCATTTGTTGTTTGGTGAATGTATTTTCATACCGTTGCCTGGAGCGTTGGGCAAAGGCTTTGTAAGTGTCATCGCTTTCGGTGATTTGCCGGATAGCATTGGCCAATGCCTGGGCATCAGCAGGGGGAACGTTCAGTCCCGAAACACCATGGGCGTTGACCCAGGCTACCCCCGATTGTGGAATGGTGGTAGCCACCAACGGTTTGCCGCACGACATCGCCTCGATTTGCACGATGCCGAAAGCTTCGGTCTTGAACACGCTGCTCAAACAAAACAGGCGGCAAGCATGGTAGTAGGCCGGCAGGTCGGCATCGGATACGCGTCCTAAGAGTTTGACCCGCTCTTCGAGGCGGTAGCGTTGGATGAGTTCGGTGAGTTCGGCTTGAAGCGGTCCTTTTCCGCCAATGAGCACCATGTAGTTGTCGGGCAGATAGCGGGCAGCTTCGATGAGGTAGCGGTAGCCTTTGTAGGCTACCAGTCGGCCCAGCGAAAAGATGAGTTGTTTGCCCGGATATTGTGCCTGAATGCGTCTGGCACCTTGCGGGTCGTCCGGGATGGGGTCGACCCCGATGGGCAAGACCTGCATTTTATGCTGAAACTTAGCCAAATGCGGTGATTCTTTGAGGTAGGTGGGCGAAGTGCCTAAGATAAGGTCGGCCCGGCGCAGGAGCCAGTTTTGCAGAGGCAGGTAAGCCTGGAGCAACATTTTTTGCTTTTGAATATCGCTATGCCAATGCAGGATGACCTTGCCGCGGTATCCCGAAAGCCTTAGAGCCAGACAAGCCATAGGGTCGGGATGGTGAATATGAATGATGTCGTACTGGTTGCAAATTTTACGCAGGCGGGTAATCATTGACGGAGCAATGGTGGTAGCTGCGGCCTTGAGCCAGGTGCGGCAGGCGGTCAGTGTGGCATGGGGATTGAGTTGGGTAACTAATCCGTGTGAATGGCATGATGCTGCCAGCATGTCACAATCGACACCCCGGGCCGATAGTCCGGTTGTCAATTCGTACATCACCTTTTCAACCCCTCCACCGATAGGGTAGAACTTACCCAGTTGGAGTATCCGTTTACAGCAATTTTCCATTCTCAAAAATCATTTCAATAAGTTTGTGTATTGGCAACACACCATTATTCGCAGTGGGAGTGGTGGTTGCGGGCCAGTATCAGTTGCTCGTACAGGTTTAAATACTCAGCATATCTGTCTGTTTTTTTAAAGTGAGCTTCGGCATATTGCCTGCACTGTTTTGTGAATTGCTCTTTACCTTGAGCTGCGATTGTCCGGGCGGCTTGAAGCACTGCATGAATGTCGCCCTGTTCGACCACACAGCCGGTTTGAGGTGTGACTGCCTCAACACTGCCCCCCGTGCGGTATGTAATGACCGGGGTGCCGCAGGCAATGGCCTCAAGATTGACGGTAGGATAGTTGTCCTGCCAGGTAAGATTGATAAAAGCGTTGGCAGCTGCATAGAGTTCAGCCATCTGACGGATGTTCTCGGTACGTGAAATAGCTACTACACCCGGTGGCAAAAGTTTGCGTTCTTTTTCGCCTATACCAATGAGTACCAGCACCTCGTCGGGATGTAGCTGGCGGGCAAGCTTGATGAAGTCGTAGAGGCCTTTTGCCTCGCACCAAATGCTGGCCACCCCCAGGTAGATGCGCTTGCCTTGAAGTCCATAACGAGCCTTGACAGCAGTGGTATCATAAATGTTGAACACCTCGGTATTGATGCCATTATGGATAACCTGGTAATGGGCGTTGCGAAGGAAGGAATGGCTCATTTCGGTGCGAATCCATTCGGATACCGGTACGATCGTAAGCCGCTCGGGCGGGATGGCTGTGAAAGCCCGCTGTTTGTCGGCAAAGTTTTGCCGGGAGCGGTCGAGAAACAGGCTGGCCGGGAATTCACGCTTTTGCGGACAGTTGCCGCAGCCGGTTTTCCATTTGTCGCACTGTGCGTACGAATAGTAGTAGCAATGCCCGGTATAGAGCCAGCAGTCGTGGATGGTCCATACAACGGGTGTGTTGCAGCGCGCTAAATAGTCGAAGAGGATGGGGTAGTTCAGAAAGTACCCGTGAATGTTGTGTATGTGAATAATGTCGGGTTGTAGCGCTTCGATTTGTTGTATGAAGCGGCGGGTGGCCTGTGCCGATGCCAGTCCGTGGCGGTCGAAGAGGCGGGTTTGCACCCCGTGCCAAAGCACACTGAGTTTGTTGCCTACCGGCAGGAGGTGCGACTGACACGGGCGGTGTCCGTCGCGGCCGTAGCTGTAGGCAATATAGCTTTCCCAGCCATGCTGCATGGCCAGTTCGCCTATTTCCTGCATGATGCGACCGGTCGACGTATTGGTACGAATGACCGGATTGATTTGTAGGAGTCTTTTCATATCAAACTTCAGTGAGGGAGCGGAAGAGTCCGACCCATTGTTTCATCACTTGTTCTTCAGAGTAGGTTTGGGTGATCTTGCGGGCGTTGACCGAGAGTTTTTGTCGGAGTTGTTCGCTGGCCATGAGTTGCATCATAGCTTTGGCCAGAGCAGGGATGTTGCCGTTGGGCACGATGAGTCCGTTCTGTTCGTGTCGGATGATGTCCTTTGGTCCGCACAGGAAGTCGAAGGCTACTACGGGAAGTCCACCGGCCATGGCCTCGATCATTACCATGGGGAAACCTTCGTAATTAGAACTCATAACGAGCATCGAACTGCGTGCATACTCGCTGCCTATATCCGAGGTGGGCGGATTGATAGCCGTTTGTTGCTCCAGTCCGTAGCGCCTGATGGTTTGTTCGAGACGGTCGTGCCACTCGCCCTGACCGAAGATATCGAGCCGCCAGTCGCTGAATTCAGGATGTTGTTGTACGATGTGCCAGGCTTCCAACAATCGGTCGAATCCCTTTTGGTAGTCGAGTCGTCCGACGGCCAGAATGCGTTTGTTGGTCATGTCGGCTTGCCGGGTGCCCATAAACATGGCTGCATTGGGAATGACCTCGATGTTGGGCATTGTTCCCCAATAGCCTCGGTCTTCGTGTGTGAGCACTACGAAGCGGTCGAATTTGCGGGCAATGTGCTCGTCCTGACGTGTGCGGAGGCGGTCAATGAGTCCGAGCAGTCCGTGGCGTCCGTATTGCAGGCGGAAGAACTTGCAGTAGTGAATTTCGAGCACTTTTTTGCTGCCATCGGGGATGTCGGGTATGAACGACGACTCCGAGGGGTAGAGCGAGACCACTACATCGGGTTTTTCGCTCATGAGCAGTTGCGTGAGCCTTTGCCTGTGCAACTTTTTGCGTTGGAGATATCCGGTTATTTTGCGGAATACTCCTTTATCATTATCGCGGGCGTAGTTGACGTTGAGATCAACCATGCGTACCTGTTCAGGAAAAGGATAGAAAGGCGGTTTGCCCTCTTGGTCGGTAGTAACGATAACCACCTCCCATTTCATCTCGTTCACCAGGAACCTGACCTTATTGAGCAGCACCCGTTCCATACCTCCAGGATTATAAACTGCCCTGATGCAATAGATAAGTTTCATGACCGTTGGCCTGTTGAATAAGTTGTATGTTCTAACATGCGTTTTGCAGTAATAGAGGAGCAGTTCCTGCTATCTGTTCTGTAATCAGCAGTTGCAGTTGGTGTTGGTGCTACCAGCTGCTGTTTGTGGCATTGGCTGCTGTTTGTGACATTGCTGCTGTTAATGACATTAGCAACTGTTTGTGACATTAGCTGCTGTTTGTGACATTAGCTGCTGTTAATGACATTAGCAGTTGTTTTGTTTCATTTATAGCATGCTGTAATCAAGCAGCGTCATCAGCTCAATTTTCCTGCACCAGCGTTCCTTTATGTTGGCGTTTGCATGATTAAGTTTGCAGCAGGTTCAACTTAACCATTCAGCGTTCGGGCACATTTGTTATCATATAAGTTAAACTTAACCCATACTCAAACGGTATACAGCCGTTCCTTGCAAATTTCCGTTAGAATGGCGCAAAGTTAGGCATATTATGCAGATAAGCGACAAAAATCCTTCATAAAATTAGTTGACTTTAGTGAAATTGTGGGAAGGGATAAATTGTGGGAAGGGATATGTAATTTAAGATGCGTGTTGCAGTTCCAATTCTTCCTGCTCTTCCAGTATTTCATCATCCTGTGATAAACAAAGAAATGGAGCAAAAGCAATGAACAAGTCAGTTGAAACTTTAAACCATACAATGAAATTGACAGCAAGTAGAAGTATAAATAGAAATTGATGTCGATACAGGTTCTTCATACAAACCTGCCCAACAGCTATAAAGTAACAAATAAATATACCTAGACCAATAATACCAAAGTAAAAGATATAGCGTAAATAGCCGATATCAGTTTGCTTGTAGTAGCCGTGGAAGGTTTCTCCAATATAATATGGATCGTAGTAAGGTGTCCCTTCTTCTGAAGGATTAGCAGCATATCCGTCTCCTATAATCCATGTTCTAGGATTGTCAGGAAACACGACCATATTCTTTAATACATTATTAGAACCAGTTTCCCAGTGCCCTTTTTCGTATATAGAGAAAAATCCTTCGAATCCAAATCTTAAGTGGTGGTGAATGCTTTTGTTATTGTTATAGCCAATAGTTAAAAGTGGAATACATGTCAATAAGAGAATACCTAATGTGCGTAATATCTTATAATTAAAGTTGCCTTTGAAAAATTCAAAAGCCCAATAAATAAGAGAAATGGCAATGCCGATAGTAACGGTTCTTCCAATCATATTGCCTACGATAGCAATAAGTAAGAATGCGCCCATGTATATAGCCACTTTACGGGTAGAAAATAGATGTCGTTTATTGATAACCAAATATGCAATCATAACAAGCACAGCAGAGAAGCGGATTGCAGCTACATCCAAAGCACAAGCTATACCATGGAGTCTGTCTCCAATATCTTCTCCTCCCATAAATTTTTCGCCGGCTAAGAAAGAACTGATGGTAGCATCAAAAGCAGGAAAATTGTTTAAAAAAATAGCTAAGCAACATTGTAGGACGCAGACCGCAATTAGATAATTACATAGTAGCTCTACACTTATTTGATTATGAATACTTTTGATACAAAATATGAATGTATATGCGCCAGCTAACCATACCCACATAGATATAAAATATGTGAGGAATGAAGCATCATGGGTATTATTAATACTCATGCTTAGTAAACTTGCTAAAGAAATACCGAAAGCCCATAATGTGAGTTTAAATATATCTTTACTAATACTTGCATTACCATTTCGAATAAGACGAAAGACTAGGATTCCTAAGCCTATAACGGCTAGTATCATTTTGCTATTAATTCCGGAAAAAAAAACAGTTTCAATAGGGAAATAGTAGAAATCAGCGATGAGAATAGTTAAGATAATGAATAAAATCTTCATTGTGTTTTAGTGATAAATGATGCCGTAGATAAGTTTGATGATTAAATAATAGTATGCCTTTACGAACCAAAACTGATTTTTTGAGGCCATCCATTGTAGCAGTTTACTTCTAAACGAAAGGCTATGGTTCTGCCAAATAAAATGATTGGCTTCAGGAAACCAGGTAGTCCATAATTTATATAGAGAAGCATCTGCAGCCATAATTAGGAAAGGAAACTTAGCTTCGAGTTTGAAGAATGCAATTTCCTTATCCAACTTATTTCCATATTTTTTTGTGATAAATGCTATACATCGTTGAATGTTATATTTTAAGTCCTTGAAATGTGCTTCAGAGTGTATCTGTGTAAATGCATTCGTATTAAGCTTGACATAATGATAAAAGGCCTTGTTGATGCAATGTACAGACGAGGCACAAGCAAAAAGCATGATAATAGTCATGTCCTCTCCCATACCATGTCCTTCCGGAAAGCTGATACGATTGTCTTCGTAAAGCGAACGTTTGATAAGTTTGTTCCATACATTGTATTTCATTCCTCCACTAAGCATTGCCATCAGTGCATCTTGGGACGATTCGTACTTAGGTTGAGGCATATATCGTTCATTTTTTTCGAAGGAGAGGAACCAGTCACACCAAACGATTTCGGCCTGTTGATTGAGTGCAGCTTTATAAAGATTTTCGAGCATATCAACTTCAACAAAGTCATCGCTATCACAATGAAAGATGTAGTCGCCAGTGGCAGCCCGGAGTCCGCTATTACGAGCTGCCGGTAACCCTTTATTTTTATCGTGATGAATGATGTGTATTTGTTCTTTACGCTCTGGATATTTAATTAACACAGACTCTAAAACCAGCATGCTGTTGTCTGGTGTCGCATCATCGACAAAAATGTATTCTACATCTTTGAGAGTTTGCTGCATAAGCGATTCAGCACAGCGTGCAATATATTTTTCAACTTTATAAATAGGAATGATGACAGAAACCATAGTGAAGAATCAAATTGAAATCCAATTTTCGCACAATAATTTATCTGAATTATATTCTAGAGTGCTTTGAGGATTAAACCATATTTTGGGACAAATGACTATTTTGTTTTCATTTCGATTGAGAAAGGCCCCCCACCAGCTATAAGTACTGTTTGAAATAATGTTGTGTTTACAAAGAGTCATTAGTTGCATGTCAAAATGACTGCCCCAACCAGAGATAGGATTCCCTTCAATCAATGTATATTCAAAATTTTTGAAATGCTCTTTAACCCATTCTTTATTATCCGTAAATACATAGAAGTGGGGATTACTTATGCGTTTTTTTATTTCTTCAATCGCTTTAGTATAATATTCCGGCAGACAGGTGTTTTGATACCAAATTCGTTGGCTATAGTCAGCACCTTTTCGAACGTGAATAGCGACAGATTCTTCATTTTGAAACTGTTGGATAAATTGTAGGTTATTTTCGCCTTCGATATCGGCAAAGGTAAATACTTCTTTGATTTTACTACCTACGCTTTCAACCATCTTGGCATTTTGAAAGACCCCTAGAATGTATTGACTTTGATTCATCTTAGGCAGCGAAGCATCAAATGCAGTAGGCATTTGTAAGCAGTGGGTGAATTTTGGGAAAAAGCGTCTCAAAAACCTCGACCATAACCCTTTACCGCCTCCCAATTGCTTAACTTCCTGCTGGGTGGCCTGTTGATAGTACGCATTGGGAAATATCTTGTTCCAAACAACATTTTCGTGCGATAGCTTTCCAGAAGAATAGAAATCTACTTTCGGATTGTAACCTTTTTCTTTTAGCAATAAATAATAGCTATATTGAAACATGCGGTTAGCTAGTCCGCATGCCATGTTTACGATGTGATTCATTTTCCTAATAATATAGATGGTAAATTCCATTTTCCATACATACATCTATAGAGTAGGGTAAATGGTTCAATTATTTTTTGAATGAGTATGCAACCAAAAGCAATCAGTATAGATATAGCAAATAATATAATAAACTGAGAAAGTTTATCTGTTGTTGTTTCAATATAATGAAGTCCTTTAATATGAATAAAAATGAAATGGCATAGATATATTCCAAGTGTATATTTCCCGATGTAGTTAAGGATATTGTAAAGTTTCCCCTTATTTATAGATTTAAAAAACTCTGCTAATAAAATTGAGGCTATAACAGAAAGAGGAAATTCCATCCATATACGATTAGCTTGTGAAATTATATTTGTTCCATATTCAAACATACCACAACAGAGTAGGAATACTACAATAAGAGTGGATGGCAGATACTTATTTTTAAGTATGGAGATTTGTGTAGAATGATAGAAATAACCAAAGGCAAACAAAGCGAAGTACATTAGAGATATACGTTTAAAGTCTATTACGAAGAAAATGCACCATAAGATGAAAGTTCCAATGATTACGTATTTCCTGTTAGGGATTTTATATTCCATGTATAAATAGATGCCCCAAATTATATATACAGCAAATAATACATTCAAGAACCAAAATGAAGAAATACTATCTGTTTTAAGTAAGATTTCTAAGTCTTTAGCAAAGAATAAAGGAATTAGTATAGTCCAAGTAATGGAAGGAACGATTAGCTGAAGAAATTTCTTTAAGCCATATTTCCATAATTCACCAAAGTTCTTTATTTCTTTTGAATAGGATGCACATACTCCACTGATGAAAAAGAATAGCGGCATATGGAAGCTATATATAACATTAAATATATCATTTTCAATACTTGTATAATAATTGAATTGAATCAAATGTCCAATGATGACTAATAATATGGCAAAACCTCTTAAAGAGTCAATCCAATCTATTCTGTTTGTAATTGTCTTTGAGAATGTAATCATATTGTTGATAATATTTATAGGTTGTAGAACCACTTTAGAATAGGATTAAAAAATTTTGCTATGTAAAGTCCGATGATTAAAGTAAATACAACTTGAAATAATGTTGCGAACAAAACGTTGTTCGGTATAATCAAAAATGCGATTTTAGAAGAAATAATTAATAAAGGCATTTGAATGCAGAATGTTGTAATTGCTCCTTTATTTAGATTGGTAAGTATGTTACACATACAACTTTTATTAATATGCATACTTAGTCTAATCAGTAAAAGAGAACCTACGATACCGTTAATTAGAACTAATAGTACACTCTCTCCATAATCTCTAATAGATAAATTGATGTAGGTATTAAGGTAATAACCAATACCATAGATAACACTTCCAATAAAAAAGGTTGTTTTATTAAGGAAAACACGATTTGAAAAAAAAATTTTCAATTTAGTTCCAGCATACATAAATAAGGCGAATAGCATTGCTGAATCTATGCTCCAAGGAAGAAGTATTTTTAAATTTGTTAATAGTATTGTGACAATTAGATAAAGAGTACAAATACTTAGCCTTATGCTTTCTTTCTGAAAGAATAGAATTCCTTTTAGAAAGATAAAAGACATAAACATTGCAGTTAAAAACCAAGTAGGAGAATTACCGACATTCATCCAAATAGTATTTTGCGTTTCGCTGAGTGGATATAGAGAAAAACGTGAATAAATAACTCCAATCCAATGAGTTAACGTAACTGTACGCTGGCCTGAAAAAGTAGTCAATAGCAATATGAATATATTGAAAATGACATAAGGAACTAATAGTCGTTTGGCTTTTTGTAGAATTGATATATTCTTTATAGTTACGCCGGATAGTATAAAAAATGAAGGTATCATAAATCCGTAGGAAAATGAAGTATATGCATTACCTACTGAATGACTTAATATGACACAGATTAAAGCTAAACTTTTAGCAATATCAATGTATGCGATTCTCGTCATTGAATTTCACACTTTACGGATTCCATATACAAAATACCTCACTAAAATCTTGATTCGTTTAATGAGTGGAAGTTGATCGAGTTCGTTTAATTTGTTGTAGAAGAAGTCAAAGTAGAATTTTTCTTCGTAAAATGGTGATCTTCTATAGTATTCCCACCATATATCGAAGTTTACACTGTATTTCTTCCATGGTTTATGTCCGTTGAAATGAAGATTTCCTTCTTTTTTAGCTTCCTCAATATCTGAATTAGCATATTGGGGCGTTAATGCCTGAGGCTCTTTCATCAAAAAGAAGAAAGAATAATCAGTCATGTTGTATTTCCAAGGTAGTATAATCTTCTTTTTGCCGCAGATTAAGTTCAGAATATCTTGATCTTGGAACTTCAACTTCTTTTTTGCCTGACGTTTGAATTCGGAAATAAGATTATCAGCAAGAATCGCCTTGCTGTTTAGCATGATAAAGCCCGCCTGGATGTATTCTCCTTGATGTAAGCCATCTACCGAATCAATGTATTTCTGTCCATCTTTACCTAAGTTCATTCCTAAATCATAAGTTGCAGCCAAGTAATTATCTTTCATATCTATTTCGTAGAGCTCAGAAAAATCTTGGCGGAAAATCATATCCACATCTGCATAAATGATTTTGTCATATTCTGGAATTAGTTCAGGTATAAGTAAACGGTAATATGTAGCAGTGGTAACACCTCTTATTTCAAAGGCAGTATCAAAAGTGTTGTCTACTTCCCTATAAGTTATGCGGCATTGTTTATAATGCAGCGGAATTTTATTGAGATTGGTGGTGTCTAACTTAACCTTTGCTGCATGTAGGATGAAAATGTCGTAGAAAGTGTCTGGCTTTGCATTCATCAATAGTGATGAAATGGCAATGCAGGCCGGCATTGTCAGATTGTTATCAAAGGAGAATGCAATAGGAATGATGTTCATACGATAATGAATGTGTTATGGTATTAAAGGTAAAAGTTTATATTCTTTGCTATGAAGAAACTTAAATCCGTTCCTTATAGCCTGAAACTTGATTTTGAAGAAACTCCATTGCCCTTTGCATAGAGAAATTAGAAGTGAGAAAGTGAAAGTATAGGTAAGATATATAATGCTCCATAAGCGTACAAGCCATGAAGTTTCCGGTAAAAAGATAAATCTGTGCCAAAATATAGTTTTGAATCGGAAATCACAATAAATTCTTGTCTTATCTTTTTCTGTGTTTTGCAAGGTAGACCCTGCATCTAAATGTTTGATTCCACTATTAAATAAGGTAATTTGTTTCAATCCATAGCGATACATTTTGTAGAACATAACCTCATCATCTCCCATAGCATAAGGCATATTATCCAACCATAGTTCTTCATCAAAATGGATTTTCATGAAATCAGTTTTTTTTATAAAAAAGCAAGGGCCAGCATTAGTTTGAGATAGGTAAGTATCTTTGGTAGGATGGTTGTTATATGAATAACCCGCATTTTTCATTACCTTGTAGGCCCATTCGGAGTCATTATTCCTAGCTCTCATGCGACCTGTTAAAAGCATTTGTATTTGTCCTATTAATGGTCTTTGGGTATTAGGGAAAACATCTGGAGATACTACGTCTGCTTTTTCTTGAAGTAAACTATTATAAAGTTTTTCTACTCCATCGTTTGGTAAGTATACGTCATCATCGAGAAATAAGATGTATTCGGTTTCTATTTCATTATATTGGAGAGCTCTTTGAGCAACCATGCCCTTTGGTACGTAGAAATATTTTTCGATGCCTATGGTTTCTTTGGGTAACTCGTAGCCTTCTGCTATATAAATATGAATAGCCGAAGGGCGAAGAGTTTGAGCTATCAATGAATCCAAGGTTTGTTGGTATTTCTTTCCGGCTTTACCTAATGTACGTATAGCAACAGTATAATTCATGGTAGTCTATATCTATAATTTATTTTATAAGGTGAAGTTTTCGCAAAATGCTTCCAATGTGTCTACGAAGTCTAAATAATCTAGCACCATTTCTAGGAGAAAAATAGAAATGAATAGGAAAGCTTTTGTTCTTAGTTTGTTTTATCCACTCTATTGCGTCTTTACGAAGTTCTTTTAATTGGGCTTGGTTTTGAATTTCTTTGAAGTGTTTGTAGTAAATGTCTTGTGAAGCTGTTTCTAAAGTCCAATAATACATCATGATACCATTGTAGATATATTCTTCTTTTAATCGTTTATCTTCTAGATGGTCAATGTACTTCCAAAACACATAGCTTAGAGAAAAAGAGTAGTATAAATTTGTAAGTCGAGGAGTTGTCATGATTGACGAGTGTTCTCTTTGTCTATAAGCGTAGAATGGAGTGGGAATATAGCCACATCTTAGGTTTCTACAAAATAGACGGATGGCAAAGTCAATATCTTCCTGAAACTTTCTTTTTTCATCAAATCTAATATTATTAAAGACGATCCGTTTGAAGATAAATAGCCATGAGAAATATTCACCTTGTATTGCTGATGCCATCATTTCGTAAGAATCGATAACACCTTTTGATGTAATATCCTTTTTATTGCGGGTTGTTGTGGCATTATGTTCATATATCTCCCCATGATCATGAACCCGTATATATTCTCCGCGTACAACATCTAAATCGTTTTTACTAATCTTTTCTATTAGTTCAGAAAGGCATGTTTCACTTATCCAATAATCATCAGAATCTACGAATATGATGTAATAACCATGAGACTTATCTATACCATAATTACGTGCAGAAGAAAGTCCACCATTTGGCTTTTTATAGTAGTGAAATCGATTGTCTTTATTTGCATAAGCACGTGCAATTTCACCACTATTATCTGTACTACCATCATCTACCAAAATCGCTTCCCATTGCGTATATGTCTGATGTAGAATTGAATTTAGGCAGGTTGATAAGTAGGATTCTACATTATAGATAGGGATAATGATAGACAATACGGGAATTCTCATAAATATAAAATGTTATGAATTGGTATAATTGTAATTGGTACACTTCTCTATACTTAAATATCTGTTGAATAATAATTTATTTAAGAGAATTGATATAGTATATTTAAGCCCAAAATGTTTACATAAAATTCTACTTATCTTTATCCACATACGACGTCTTTTCCACATCCATTTTCGGCTCATAGGATTAGCAAATTGCATCATTAAATATTTTGCTGCATCGTTAGAACGTTCGCAGTCATATATATCTACAACTGCTGATACACATAAGTCTAATCTTTTATCTGTAGATACTGCAGACCAAATACCTCCTGGTTGATAGCGATAAACACCCATTCTTTCAGAAAAACAATGTCCCTTACCTCCATTTTTCAATAGCTCGTATATGAGAACTATGTCGATTCTCATTTTATGTTTATTATAATCTGCAATATTTAATGCTGACCTTCTATATAAAATGGTAAGGGTCTGAAAATGAGATTCACCATTGATTAATGTTTTTAAGTCATAGTCAGTTTCCCCAAAATATTCGTTATCTTTAAAGTTTCCACTTTTTTGAATGAAGGTGTTGTGTCTGTGTGAGCACATCACATATTCTGGATGACTTTCCAAAAAGTCAACTTGCTTTTGTAATTTTAGAGGGTCTGTCCAATAGTCATCGCCTTCGCACATGGCTACGTATTTACCACGTGTGTGCGCATCCATAATTCGTCCTAAAGAACCATCCTTTTTGGAGTATTGGTTTTCCGTTTCGAAAATCGGTTTGATGATGTCTGGATATTTCTCAGCATATTCGCGAATGATGGATGCTGTTCCATCAGTAGAGGCATCATCGTGTACAATTGCCTCGAACTTAAAGTTCGTTTTTTGCATAACAAAACCATCCAAGCACTGACGGATGTAGGGTTCATGATTATATGTAAGGCACCTGATGGTAACTACTATTTGATTTTCGTTCATTTTGAAGATTGCTTCAATTATTATAATTGAGAATGTCTGTAGGTAAGATAAATATCAATTTGTATTTATTGATAGTCTTCTTCGGTGCCCCAAAGTTTTGCAAAGCGCTGCTGTTTGCGTTCTTCTTTAAACCATTCGCAGAATTTTTTCCAATTGTATGCTGGTTGATAACCTAATTCTGACTTGGTTTTACTGATGTCCAGTACAAATTGAGTGGACGAACGTTTGTTCGGAGCATAAGAGATTTCTGAACGTTTGTTCGGGTTGGAAAATACATCGACTATGGCATGAATACGTTCGTCCAAGGTTGATCCACCGCTACCAATGTTATAAAGCCCACCATCTAAATTAGACTCCGCGCATTTTTGAACAATTTGAAGGAAGTCTTCTACACTGCAAGTTTCCAGTAAGCGTTGAGGATCTCCCCAAATTTCGAGGGGTTCTCCCTTTTCTGCCTTTTGTATAAATAATCTGTCTGAGATCATCACCTTTTCGCCATCGGTGTAGGTATAGGGGTTGGGGTGGTAGACATAGACGCGCGATAATCGTAGGATAAAGCGCTTTATGCCGTATTGGCGGTAGTAATGTTCGATGGTCTGAACCGCTGCAATTTTGGCTATGACATACATAACATGGTCGCCAGATTCGGGTACACGCATTTCGGATTCGGCAGGAATAGGTGTTTTAGAACCAAACAAATAATGTATGTCAAAGAGCGACTGAGGATAAATGATTTTAGTGATTTGACGAATCCTCATAAATTCCAGTACGTTGTATGTCCCCTTAATGATGGAATCAATGTAAAGAGTCCCATTGTATCCCTTCATGGATGCGGGTAAGGCACCTGCAAAATGGGCAACTACATCTATGGGTTGATTGGGAATCTTATTGAATTCTGCTTCTTGGGTGATGTCGACCGAATAGTAGGGAATGTCATAATCAGCAAAGAAGCCATTATCGCTTTTTCGATGTCCTACAGCGATAACTTGGTATCCTAATTTATGAAAGTGTAGTGAAATATAGGCTCCGAGAGTACCTGTAGCTCCTAAAACTAAGATAGTCTTCATTATAATTCGATTTTTTGATTTGCACGATATAAAATGTATCCGTCACGGTCATAATTTGATGTAGACAGCGTGAGGTCTTGATGTTCTCTATGTCTTTCTATCAGCCAATCGGTTGCAGGATTATTAAAGTAGGGGAGTAGTCGCGAACTATAGGCTGACAAAAAGTACACTCCAGCGTAAGCTTTGTTGTGAACTTCTATGGGCTGAAATTCGTCTAAAGCAACCAGAATCATTTGCTTAAGATAATCACAATCTGTAGATAGTTCGACCAATTCGTTAGATATAAAATCACCACCTCCTCGTGGGTTTACCTCAATGAGGTATAGATTCTCTTCTTGGTCAATCTTTATCTCAATATGAGCAGCTCCGTTAGTAAATCCAATCGCCTTAAGCACCTTAGGTATTACTTCTTGAATTTTCCTTTTAAGATGACAAGGTATGTTGGCTGGTTGGTGATGTTCTAATTCAACAAAATGTGGTGCCCCCGTTCCTATTTTTTCTGTGATTTGAATGACTTGGTGTCTTTGGTGAAAAGAAATGGTTTCAACAGAGTATTCTTTACCTTCAATGAATTCCTCAGCCATAAAAATCGCTTGTTTCAAGTCTTCTTCAATTTTAATTTGAGTAGAGGCGTCTTGGACAAAGTTTACTCCTTTCTTGGCTGCTCCCTTGGTCGGTTTCAATACGAAAGGATATGATAAGGAATGAATTACAGTATCTAAATTTCCAATCGTGTATTTTACCGGGTGTAACGCTGTAATGCCATTCGTTAATCTGCGTACATATTCTTTATTTTGGATATTTTTGAACACTTGATAGGGCGTCCCTATTTTACCTAACTTTTCTGCTACATATGCTGTAATCGATGCTGTCTTTTCAGAGGCATTAGAAACAACTCCATCTATATGTAACTCTTTGCAACGTTCAACAATTTCGTCTTTTTCAAATATTGATATCGGAATGAAGTGGTCTACGTATTCTTTGCAGACAGCGCCTTCGGGCCAGGCAAAGCAGTATGTTTCAAGCCCCATTTCGTGGGCTTTTTTGCAGAGTGGTAGTTGTCCTGTGGATGCTCCTATGATGGCTAAGCGTTTATGCTTCATAGTTTATCTGTACATGTGAGTGTATGTTCTCTAGCGTTTTTTCTAGCTCTAATTGATTGGGAAATTTTAGAACGAGCGTACCAATTGCATCGTTTGCTCCCTTAAAAGCTTTAATGTGATCGCCTTGGGTTATCCATAAATCTGTTTGAATAACGTACTCTTGAATAGATGTCGTCGTAAGTTCTTTAAAAACGCCATCTTTTTGTGCATGTAGTATAACTTCTGCCCAATGCCCATTATATGGAATTTGTTTTACTGTGGGTATCGGATCACCTACTGCAGCACAGACACAAGCTGTAATCATGTCAACACCAGAAGCAAATCGAAGCATTTCTGCTAATCGATTTCCTCCACCTCTTGGAGATACTTCCATGATGTAAGTTTTCCCGTTTGTTCCAATTCGGGTTTCTATGTTATAGATGGACGTCTGCATGTGTAAGAGGGTCAGCAAACGTTGAATTTCATGCGTTAATTCAATTTCTTGTTCCTTACTAAAAGTTGATGGCCAACTATATGCAGAAGGAGCAAAAGGGTTGGGGGCGTTTGAATCGAAACGTTGGGCTGAGAAACTAACGTATTTTAATTCTCCATCCACCGAAAAACAATCAGAGTCGGATGAACTGCCGCTTTTTTCAATAAATTCTTCAACAATGAGGTGCTTACTAATAGAATATGTCATAGCATATTCCAGTGCTTGCTCTAAACTTGCTTCATTCTCTACTTTTGTGCATCCTTTGCTACCTGCCGAATCGGTAGGTTTCACCATCAATGGATACGTAAAGTGTTTTTTGTCTTTCAAGGCAGATGCAACTGAACTAAAAGCAAAAGACCAGGGCACATTAAAACCATTCTTTTCAAGATAATGTCTGAATTTGTCTTTGTTTTGAAGAATGACAACACTTTCGTAAGGACCAAATGCTGGTAGGCCCAATTGTTCTTGTACGTAGGCAGCAGATATAACCCCGGGGTCTACTCCAAAAGACATGATACCATCAATTTTCTCAGCTTTTGCAGCAGCTAATACTGCTTCTTTGTCAACGATATTGAGGTTGATGTATTTATCGGAATATTTATGGGCGATGTTGTCGGGTATATAATCTGCGGTTATGACGTAATACCCCTGTTTATGTGCGGCTTCAATGACTGGAAGAAGGTATCGAATACCTCCTAAAAGCATGATACGTTTTGTTTGTTTCATCTTTAGATTAAACCTTCGTTAGCGCTTATCCTTTATAGCGATGAGATATGGTATTTAAAGGGCAGAGTCTATTATGCTTCGAATCACCCTTTCCACATCCTCCTCGCTCAGATCATGATGCATGGGCAGGCAGATGACGGTATCGGCCAGGTGGTGGGCGTGGGGTAAGTTGTCGGGGTTAGCACTATCCAAACCGCGGTAGGTAGAGAAGGTGCTGATGAGGGGGTAGAAGTAGCGACGGCCCCAAATCTCTTTTTCGCGCATCTTGAAGTAGAGTTCGTCGCGGGTCA
>Mya_p2__coassemble_472_pt1 | contig 79663 bp, 54 predicted proteins | sample Mya_p2__metabat2_high_PE_022 | metagenome-assembled genome bin Mya_p2 | reverse complement strand
CCCTCTGCTTGTAAGGCAGATGCTCTGAACCAGCTGAGCTAAGCGCCCGTGTTTCCTTTCGAAAGCGGTGCAAAAGTACGAACAATATTTTAAACATCCAAATTTTCCATCTCTTTTTTGCAGTAAAAATGTCGGAAACTCCGAAAAAGCATTGCTGAAAGCTTTAAAACCGGATAAAATAGAGGTTTAGGCACATTATGTATGGTCATGTTCTGCCAGTTGTTAGGAAGGGCATAAGTTGCTGGTATTGCATGTGCTGTACCTGGCTTTGTTACCTGTAGTAATTATGCGGGTATCGTAGTTTGAAGCATTTAACATAGTTACTTTAAGGCTCATGACAACGGCTATCTCGTTAGTTCTGTGTATATTTGCATCCACAAGCATAATAATCGTAATTACCACGTACATGAAGAAATACGTTAAGGACCTCCGGGTAGCCGAGGTGGAATACCCGCGTGAGGGCTACGTGCTCTTGAAACTCACTCCCTTAAAGGGATTACTTCCCGAGATGCATCCGGGACAGTTTGTAGAAGTGCAGGTTAGTGACTCGCCCAGCACATTCTTGCGCCGCCCCATTTCTATTAACTTTGTAGACTATGATGCCAATCAACTTTGGCTATTGGTTCATGCGGTAGGCGAAGGTACGCGCAGCATGGCACGTTGCGAGGTTGGCGATACACTGAACTGTGTGTTCCCCCTTGGAAATGGTTTTACCATGCCCGAAAGCGATGGACGGAAACTCTTGCTTGTGGGTGGAGGTGTTGGTACAGCTCCGTTGCTCTATTTTGGTAAATTGCTTCGCGAAGCAGGTTGTGAACCCGTATTCCTGTTAGGAGGCCGTACCCGTAGTGACTTAATGCAGCTCGACTTGTTTGAGCAGTACGGTCGTGTTTATGTAACTACCGAAGATGGATCGATGGGTGAGCAAGGCTTTGTGACCAATCACAGCATTTTGGGTAAGGAACAGTTTGACGGAGTGTCAACCTGTGGTCCAAAGCCAATGATGGTTGCAGTGGCACGTTGGGCTGCTTCGGCTCAAATCTCTTGCGAAGCTTCGCTCGAAAACCTTATGGCCTGCGGCCTTGGTGCCTGCTTGTGTTGTGTAGAGAAGGATGCCGACTCGCACAACGTATGTGTATGTAAGGAAGGACCCGTCTTTAACACCCAAAAACTCTCATGGCTCAATTAAATGTACAAGTAGGCGGACTCTCGTTGCAGAATCCCGTAATGACGGCTTCAGGCACTTTTGGTTACGGCCTGGAATTTGCCGACTTTGTCGATTTAAACCGCTTGGGCGGTTTTATAGTTAAAGGAACTACCTTGCTGCCTCGCGAGGGTAACGATTATCCGCGCATGGCTGAGACACCGCAAGGAATGCTTAATTGCGTAGGATTGCAGAATAAAGGTGTAGACTACTTTTGTGAACAAATCTATCCGCAACTTAAGGATATTCGCAGCAATGTATTGGTTAATGTTTCTGGCAATTCGCCCGAAGACTATGCCGAATGTGCAGCGCGTATAGACGCTTTGCCGGGTATACCGGGCATTGAACTTAATATTTCGTGTCCTAATGTCAAGAGCGGGGGTATGGCCTTTGGTGTAACTTGCGAAGGTGCTGCAGCAGTAGTGCGTGCAGTGCGTGAGCGTTATCACAAAACATTGATTGTGAAACTTTCGCCAAATGTAACCGATATTGCTGAGATTGCCCGTGCTGTTGAGGCTGAAGGTGCCGACAGTGTATCGCTTATCAACACGTTGATGGGCATGAGTATTGATGTGGAGCGTCGTTGTTCACGTTTGAGCATTGGTACCGGTGGACTCAGTGGCCCTTGTGTGAAGCCCGTTGCTTTGCGTATGGTGTGGCAAGTGGCCAAGGCTGTAAAGATTCCTATAGTTGGTTTGGGCGGCATTATGAATGCAACCGATGCCATAGAGTTCTTGATGGCAGGAGCTACGGCTATTGAAGTAGGAACAGCTAACTTTATTGATCCTGCGGTAACTATCAAGATTATTGATGGCATGAATGAGTGGCTTGATGCTCATGGGGTAAAAGATGTGCACGAAATTATTGGCTGTCTGAAAGCCTGACCAATAGCGTTGATTGCCTCTGTTGAGAGCGCATACAGAAACTCGATGTCATTGTAAAAAGAGGGCGGCATAGAAATAGAACTCCTATGCCGCCCTTTATTGTGTTCAATAAAGCGGGTGACTCAATTGTTGTTAGTGGCGGGCAATGAGTCCGCGCAACTTCTCGTTAAAGGCCGTACTGCGTATTAAGTCCTCAATTGTCAAGTGCATGCGGTAGCGCCAGTATTGATTTGGGTTTGCAGGATTGTTAATTTGCTCTTGTTCGGGATGAGGATTGCGTAGAGTAGGCGATATTGCCAACAAATCCTGTAGCGAAAGCAAACAGAGCATAGAGGGCGACTGTATGTGGCGCGATACGATGTTTTCGCATATTTCGGGCGTAGCTTCTTCGGGTGCTTCGCCTTTTTGTTCTAAAGCCTCGTTCCAAAAAGTTTGTGTCTGCTCCTGGTTTTCCTTCCACCACATTCTGAATGGGGGCATATCGTGTGTTGCGATAGTAGCCACACTGAGGTAGGGGTTATGTTCAAGTTTTCCAAAGCGTAGTCCGTATTCTTTGGGCATACGTTGAATTTCGAGCGAGAGGATGTGCAGTCGTTCAAGCACCCCTTTAACAGATGCCGGCACCATACCTAAGTCTTCTGCACAGGCCAGCATGCCGCCCCCTTCTATCGGAAATAGCGCAGGCTGAGGATTGGCACTGTCTGGGCTTTGGGTAATAGCGGGTAACTTTTTGAGCGCCTCATCGGCCCAAAACTCGTTATGACGCTCATAAAAGAAGGTGTTGTGCAATCGGTTAAAGGCATCGCGGTCGTGATAGTTAAGTTCGCTGAAACGGCGGGTGCGTTGTGCAACTATACGCGGGTGGTAGCATTGAGGTTTGTCGGGATCGGCAACAAACAGTATTTCGGCAATGAGTTGGAGCAGCGTATGACGTACAATGCCTTCGTCTATACGTTGCATAACCTCACGCTGCGTGCAGAATTCCGGTTTGAGCGTGTAGCCGCCATTGGTTTGCTTGGTTAAGTAAAGTGTGCCAAAGTCTGCGCCCAATTCCTGTTGGAGTACTTTCAGGTAGTTTTCGCTGATAAAGGGTACGCAGAATTGTTCGGGATTTCCTTCGAAACCAAAGTTATGTATTTCTTCGGCGGTATATGGAAGGGCTGGCCTGAAATGTCCAAGCACACCATGAACATGCTGCGAAGGAACTTCCCAAATGCGGAAGAATCCCAGTACGTGGTCTATGCGATAGGCATCAAAGTATCGTTCCATGTGGTGTAGGCGGTCGCGCCACCAGCTATAGCCGTCTTTGGCCATTTCCTCCCAATTATAAGTAGGAAATCCCCAGTTCTGCCCGTTAACGGCAAAGTCATCGGGTGGAGCACCAGCCTGTCCGTTAAAGTGAAGCAAGTGTCCGTCAATCCATGCTGCTACACTGTCGCGGCATATGCCAATGGGTATATCACCTTTAAGCAGCACCCCGAGCTTGCGTGCTTCGTTGTGTGCCGTTTCCATTTGTCGGTGCAGTAAGAACTGCACAAAACGATAAAAATTTTCTTGCTGCGAGAGGTCGGGCAAATTGCTGTCGGCTTTAGCCGGTTGATGGGGCCAAGAGCGGAAGTCTGCCGTGTTATAATAGTCGCGCAAGGCGCAAAACTGTGCGTAGGGCGTTAGCCAGCGGTTGTTATCGGCAGAAAAACGTTTGAATTCTGTACTGCCAAGGGTTTGATTTCCAAGTTCTTTGAATAGCTCCTGGCAGAAAGCCATTTTCAATTTGAATGTTCCTTCGTAGTCAAGTTCGGGCAGTTTATTGAGAGCCTCTCCCTGCTCCTTGAATTTACGGAATAAGGGTAGTCCCTTCCATTCGCGAGGGTCCAGGTAGATGGGATGAAGGGCAAAGGCCGAGATGCCATTGTAGGGGTAGGAGTCGTGCCAGGTGCCTCCTCGTGTTGTGTCGTTTATTGGCAGTAATTGCACGGCTTGAAGTCCTGTTTCGGATGCCCAGCGCACAAACAGACGCAAATCGCCAAAGTCGCCGATACCAAAACTGCCTTTGCTGCGTAACGAAAATACCGGTATTACACAGCCCGTACCCTTCCAGCGAGGCAGGTCGATGCGCGGCATTTCGTCTTGGCGCACCACCGAGGCAGTAGCCGGGACTGCTGTCGGAAGTATGCAGCGGTTACCGCCGCTTTCCCATACAACTCTGTCGGGGTTAAGCGGATTGATTAGCAGATATTTATACTCAACTCCTAATTCAAAGTCGTGCCGGTCGAGCGTCAGCGACCATTCGTAGGTACCACTCCGCTTTAAGGGTCTTGCCCGTCGCACATCCCATTCGCCCCAGGTGCGCGTGCTTCCTACCACGGCCCATTGCAGGCCATCTGTGGGCGGTAGAGCATGTAACATCAGCAGGCAGGGTGCCGACAAGTGTTCTAAATGCAGTGAGTCTCCACCGCGGGGTAACATGATGCATTGGCTAAAGGCTGAGCGCTGAAACATGGTGTCGAGCGATTGGTCGGCCCATGCATCGCAGAACAATACGTGGCGGCGGTAGTTAAAGTAGAATATACGCCAACTGTTAGCTTCAATGCGTACGGTTTGTCCCTTATCATTGCAAACTAAATAGGCGTAACGTATGTGTTGTGCATTATCGGCGGCATCTAAATCGGTGTGCCAGTTGCTGCCATTAGTTGTGAGTAGTGCGGTTTTTTCAGCGGGTGCACCGTCTATTGAATAGTAAATTTCAAGATGTTCGCCCCATTGTGTCTGGTAGGGGATTTCGAAGTGTAGGATCTTCATGGTTAACAATATCGTAGAATGCGAGCACAAGGCTCAAATCAAGTTGCAGCAAAGAGTGTTCAAGGCTTTTTGTGTTGTAAGCTGCAGTTTTAATGCCATATGTAAGTTTGCCGGGCACGTTGCAAACAAGCCCGTGACGGTGTAAAAGTAACAAGAAATATTGAATAAAAGCCTGTAGACACGCAAAAAAAGCCAATTTGTATAGATGGGAGGATGTCCGGTTTTTTTAAATAAGGCAGGCTACAGCCAATAAAGTGGTAATCAAAGTAGCTAACGCAGAAAGTGCCGTAAATCATCAGTTTATATTATAGGGACAAATCGTCTGTGCGGGTATTTAAAAATAAATCACTATATTTGCAGCAGCTCCATAAGGAGTTAGCGTGTGCTGCGGCACGTCGCATCGCAGGGAAGTCTGTTTGCAGGCTTCCCTGTTGTCTTTTCAGTAGTAGAACTTACCATCCTTATAGAACAACCTGATTTCCCCTTTTTCATAAATCCATACTTCATCGATGTTTTGATTAGGCAAATTCCGTTTTGCCATGATAGCCCTTCTTATAAAACGGTCAGAACAGCCTTTTGTGTTCTTGATTACAATTCTGGAAGATTGCTCCAACCCGTGAGAAATCATGCTTTTTACTTTACTTTTGTTCCATGGCTTGATGAAGCCTTCAAATTCGTAAAACAAGCCATCCACTTCAAAATCCGGGCATTTTCTGTAATATCTGGTATCTATCAAGTTTGCGTAGATACGTTGGTAATTTTTCAGTAAAAAAAGCCGTAAAAGTTTGGGTGGAATGCTAATTCTGTGTATATTTGCATCATCATTAAGGCTGTACCGGTTAGATTGGGATACTCATCAATAATTACTTGAAAACCGAGATCAGTCAGTCTGGGCAATGGCGTGCCGATATGCGCTTGGCGTAGGGTCGGATTACAGAGACGGATTGGCCCTCAAATCTTATTCAGCTCGGAGTTTCATCACATCGCTGGTACAGCCATTTTTAGGACATTGAATTTCATTATCATCTTTTGAATTTATGAAATGTAATGTAGCCGCTAACCAAAGGGCATGGAGTTATGGGAGTAGTTTTATACTGGCTTTCAGAACTTCATGCCCTTTGACTTTAGCAGTGTTTAGCGGTTTGGATACGGAGTAGATAAATATGCTTGTGCCGTTTCTGAACCTTCAAATAGAGCTTTTTAAACACATATCTATGCAAAACGGATTTGTAAAGGTAGCTGCGGGAATTCCCGCAGTGAAGGTTGCCGATTGCGCCTTCAATATACAGCAAATAGAGAATATGATGGCCAAGGCCGATGGCCAGGGCATCGAAATCATCTGCCTGCCCGAGTTGTGTGTCACGGCTTATACGTGTCAAGACCTCTTCCAGCAGCAGTTACTGCTTGACGAGGCTGAGGCATCGTTGCTCAAACTCATGGAGTTCAGCCGCAACCTCAGTATCACGGCACTTATAGGTGTACCCATTTCCTACGGGTCAATGCTTTTTAACTGTGCAGCTGTTATACAGCGAGGCAAAATTTATGGATTGGTTCCTAAAACCTACATTCCCAATTATAAGGAGTTTTATGAGCAGCGCTGGTTTGTTTCAAGTCAAGTGTTGAAGGACGGGGTTGAATTGCGCTTTTGCGGTCAGACAGTGCCCATGAGCAGCCGTCAGCTATTTGCTACATCGCACTGCACCTTTGGCATAGAAATTTGCGAGGATCTTTGGTCGCCAGCTCCCCCCAGTTGCCATTTGGCCCTGGCCGGTGCCGATATCATTTTTAACCTGAGTGCCAGCAACGATCTTATAGGTAAGGAAACCTATTTGCGTCGCCTTGTTGCTAATCAGAGTGCCCGCTTGCTGGCTGGTTATGTTTATGCCAGCGCTGGTTATGGCGAAAGTACGCAGGATCTTGTGTTCAGTGGGCATGCTTATATTTACGAAAATGGCACCCTGCTTGCATCGGGCAAGCGCTTTGCCATGAGCGAGCAGCTGATATGTAGCGAAATTGATGTGGAGCGTCTGCGCGCAGAGCGTCGTGTAAACACAACATTTGCTGCAGCCTATAAGTGCGAAGGCATACGCCCCATGCCGGTATGCGAGTTGGAGCCCTTCCGTAATGATGTGGCTTTCGAACTGACTCGTACCATCAATCCGCATCCCTTCATACCGGCACCCGAAGACTTGGATGCCCGTTGTGAGGAGGTGCTGTCTATTCAGAGCGAAGCACTTGCACGCCGCATAGAGCATACCCATGCCGAAACCGTAATTATAGGCATCAGCGGCGGTTTGGACTCTACATTGGCTCTTTTGGTTGCTGTGCATGCTTTCGATTGCCTCAAACGCGACCGGCGGGGTATTGTAGGCATTACTATGCCAGGGTTCGGTACCACCGACCGTACTTATACAAATGCAATCAATCTTATGAATGCATTGGGGGTAACTATCCGCGAAATTAGCATTGCCGATGCCGTTACACTCCACTTTAAAGATTTGGGGCACGACATGCAGGTGCACGACCTTACTTACGAAAATTCGCAAGCTCGCGAGCGCACACAGATATTGATGGATGCTGCCGGACAAATGAAAGGTTTTGTAGTTGGTACCGGCGACTTGAGCGAACTGGCACTCGGATGGGCTACCTATAACGGCGACCACATGAGCATGTATGGGGTGAATGCCTCTATACCCAAAACCTTTATCCAACACATAGTACGCTGGGCTGCCAAGAATATGGCCGACGAGGTGAGCCGCGTCACCCTGCTCGATATTGTTGATACTCCCATCAGCCCGGAATTGATACCTGCCGACGACGAGGGCAATATCAGTCAGGTAACCGAAGACCTGGTCGGACCATACGAGTTGCACGACTTCTTTTTGTATTATACGCTTCGTTATGGCTTTAGTCCCCAAAAAATACTCTATTTGGCCCGTTATGCATTTAATGGCAGCGGAAACGCACCATTCTATCCTGAGGAGGTTATTCTGAAATGGCTGCGCACCTTCTACCGTCGTTTCTTTACGCAGCAGTTCAAGCGCTCATGCCTTCCCGACGGACCAAAGGTTGGCAGTTGTTCGCTCAGCCCTCGTGGCGATTGGCGCATGCCATCTGATGCGCAATATACGGCCTGGCTCCAAAGTTTGCAAACCGACGAACAGGCTTGATTTGCGCCAGTAGCTTCAACCCACTTTCGACGTATGAAACAATTTATCCTTTTCATTACCTTACTCTTGGTTTTCCCGTTCGTGGCAGCGGCAGACAACTTCATGGTGCGTGTACTGCCCGACCGCCCCGAAGTTTATGCGGGCGACAGTATGCTCGTATCGGTTGTGCTCTATGCCGAGCACCCCATTGCGCAGGCCGAGTGTAAAACCGACTTTCAGATTAAAGGCAAATGCCGGGTGCGGCGGCTTAACATCCATCGTGAAGCTACGGCCGGACGTGTTCGCGAGGGGCAACACATTTATTATACCCTTGTCTGGGCACAATATGTGGTAGCTCCTGAGAAAGTCGGCACGTACACCCTGCCGGCTCAAAAGTTCGACGCAGTGCTGAACGAGGTGGTCAGTATGCCCGACTTCTTCGACCAAATGATGGGGGCACGCCCCGAGTATCGCGAGCATAAGGCCTCGGCAAAATCGCACCCTTTTAAGTTTGAAGTAAAGCCCAAACCCTTGCGCAGCACCATCGAAATGATGCGTCATGGACAGGTGTTGTAGAGTTGTCTGAATGATTGTTCAGCCCCTATAGGCGGACGCTGGAGTTGTTACAACTCTGGCGTCCGCTTTCATTGTTTATGCACTTTTTGCGGCAATAGTTACTTTGTTGAATTCTTAAATTGCGGTTCTAAATCCCTAACAAGTTTTACGTGCGCTGTTGCCCGTGTTAAAAGACAGCAATGAAGGGGCATTTTTCATGAGGCCAGCAGCCCTGCTTTGAGTGTAAGTTGTATTTTTGCCTGCGAAACAATCCAACATATCTTGAATATGAAACGTAATTTGATTACCGCGCTGGCTTTTGCCCTTGCTTTGGGTGTACAGATGCCGGCTCAGGCTGCGACAGCTGTTCCGCAGAATCCCGTAGATTTAACTTTTGCTGCTGAAAATGCAGTAAACTCAGTAGTTTATATTAAGGTAACTACCAATAGCAAAACACAGACTGTTCAATATCGCGACCCGTTTGAGGATTTCTTTGGCGACTTCTTCGGACGTGGTAATGGCGGAACCCAGCGCCGGCAAATCGAAACGCCTAAACGTTCAGGTTCGGGTTCGGGAGTTATTCTAACCACCGACGGCTACATTGTTACCAACAACCACGTGGTAAAGGATGCTGACGAAATAACGGTCAAGATGAACGATAACCGCGAATTCAAAGCCCGTATTATTGGTACAGACCCCACTACCGACCTTGCTCTTATTAAAATTGAAACCGAAGGCCTGCCTGCCATCAAAGTGGCCAACTCCGATGGTTTGAAGTTGGGCGAGTGGGTGCTTGCCATTGGCAACCCCTTTAGCCTTACGTCGACTGTTACGGCCGGTATTGTCAGTGCAAAGGCCCGTTCGTTGGGAGCTACTCCGGGTAGCATTGAGAGTTTTATACAAACCGATGCTGCTATCAACCCTGGAAACTCAGGCGGTGCATTGGTCAATGCACGAGGCGAACTGGTTGGTATCAATGCCATGCTCTATTCGCAGACCGGTTCGTTTGCCGGATATGGTTTTGCCATCCCCACGTCTATTATGAACAAGGTGGTCGACGACCTGCGTAAGTATGGCACTGTGCAGCGTGCATTGCTGGGTATTTCGGGCATGGATGTGTCGGCATTTATCGATGTTGAGAAGGAAAAAGGCAAAGAGGTTGATTTAGGTACGGTTAATGGTATCTATGTAGCCGAGGTCAGTGCCGATGGTGCAGCAGCTGCTGCAGGTCTTGAGGCCGGCGATGTAATTGTTTCGATTGATGGTAAGGAAATCGACAAGTTTGGCGAACTGCAGGAGATGCTGGTAAATCATCGACCTGGCGATAAAATACAAGTTACCTATCTGCGCAGCAAAAAGAAGCATACGGCAACGTTGACCCTGCGTAACATTCAAGGTACCACATCGGCTGTACAAACGCTCGATACCGAGGCCATGGGAGCAGCCTTCCGTCCGCTCTCCGATGAGGAGAAGCGCCAGCTTAACCTGACGCACGGCCTTGTAATTACGGCCATCCGAGATGGTAAACTCAAGGCTGCAGGCATGACCAAGGGACTCATAATCATGAAGGTTAACGACTATACCATGCGTACCTCGGCCGACTTTGATGAGGCTGTAAAGGCTGCCAATCTGAGCACCGACCGTGTGCTTTGGATTCGTGCCAAGACTCAAAGCGGCATCAACAAATCGTTTGCCGTAGAGCTTTCCGACCCCAAGGAGTCTAAGAATAAGTAGAGAATGTTTTTCATTATATAGGTTTATAGTAAAAAGGTGATGAGTCACTCCCCCTGATAGTGGTCAGTAGGGGAGTGACTCTTTTTTGTGTCTGCCTGGTCTGAGGCTTGGCAGTGTAAAGCAACAAGTGCGGGTCGTAAAGCTGTAGGCAGCCATAGCATCAAGTATGGCCCGTAAACCTGGTAACTTCAGTAAAAACGATAGGGGATTGTTAAACTTTTACCACCCGGTGTAAAACATTTTACCTAGCGCCCCGAAAGGTCGTCGGCTGCTGTCAGTCTTTTTCGGTCAGAAAGCGCATAATGGCTGTCATAGCCTGGTGTTGTATTTGCGTTTCGCAGATACATTCAAACGGAAAAGCCATAGTAAAAACGCGATATTTGCGTCCGGCATATGCCACACCGGCACTCTGTCCGTTGCCGTAGGCCAATGCACAAAAGGCTTGGCGCGATGCAGGTTGCAGCACATCGGGACATTGGGCAGCATAGTGTATAGGGTTGGCAAAACGGTAAATGTTGAATTGCGTGTTGAGTCCGTTTACATAGTCGGTTGAGTCGCGGCGGGCCTCTCCATGATATTCAACCTTCAGCACCTCGTTCACAAATTCGCGGTCGGCTTTGTTGTTTAAGTTGTCTGAGCCAATGTAACAGCCACTCACCAGTAGTGCACCTCCAGCGTCGAGGTAGTCGGTCAGTTTGCGGCGCACCGTAGTGTCGAACGTTTTGAAGGGTTTCAGGTTATAAGAGCGGTTGGCTTGCAAGCCGCAAATGTAGTCGATAACATCAATACCAGTAGGTAGTTGTTGTTGGCAAAAGGCCTCCTTGCTGACCGAACTGAATGAGTATTTACCGCTCGAAGCTATTGCTTTGCCGTGAGTTAGCGGGTAATCGAAGGTGTTGCCGGCAATTTCTTTACCAATCAGTTCGTCGCTCGAAAAACCTAAGCTCAAGGCTCCTTCTCCGCCAGTTTGTAAGGCATTGAAATTGAGTTGTCTGCCAGCATAGGCTGTAGTCGACAGGTATGAAACACCCAGGTCGCGTTCCAGGTTAAAGCCCAGCGAATCGCTTGTTTCGACAGGGGCCGGACCACTCAAGCGTGTAAAGCCGTTTACAATGAGCACCCTTTTTGAATTGCCCGGGGCGCTGTATGCAGCAAGTGTTTCGGACGGAAAACTTTCGCCGCCTGCATTGACAGCCGTCAGTTTAAATCCATATACCTTTCCGCGAGCAATGGGTAGCGTGTACTGCGTAATGTTGCCCAACTGTGTGCCATTGTCAAAGCCCTCATTGTCGCATTGGGTGTAGAGCACATAACCAGTGGGGGCTGCAGTACTTTCGAGTGAGTCGGTTGTTGGCTGCCAGCTAAGGGTTACGTGATTGCCATCTTCAGTAAGTTGTGCGGCAAAACGACTGATAGGCAGCGGTTGTACGGTACATTGCTTATTACCATGTTCATAGTTTACAAAATGCAATATCGTTTTGTATACCGAGCGGGCAAGAGCAAACTTAAACAGCGGGTCGTGCCCGTATTTCATATCGGTAAAGTTTTGGTGCGAAAGCATTTCGAGGATGGCCGATGGCACCTCGGGCATACGGGTTTCGGCATAATTGCGGTCCCAGTGTTCGCGACGTATCCAGTTTATTCCAAAACTTTTACCCAGGTTGAGCGTAAGGTCGTTAATAAGCAGCGAGGCAAAGTCCGACGAAGCCTGACGTGAAAGCCCACTCTTGTAAAAGGTGTTGCCATCGGCGTCCTGCGTCGTGCTGATGCTCAAGGAGCCGTATATTGAGCGGTCTGTTCGGAATCCGGCATCGCTGTGAAGGGCCAGTGAGAGTTCAAAGGGCACTTGTTGTCCCTCGTTATAGGGCATGTAAATGCTTCCTCCCCCTAAATAGTTTAGCATGTTTCCACGTGTACGCAGGTCATCGGCATAGTCGTTTTGTCCGTCACTTGTGTTGGCCAGTGTGTCGGGAATACCCGACCAGAGGGCCTGGTAGCGCGCAGCTTCCAAGTAACGGGGCAAACCTGAAGTACCTGCCGTTTGGCGTACGTGTTGTCCCATGCCACCCCCAAAGCGCACGGCATCGGCCGTTACAATGCCCCGGTGGTTGCTGCTGTTATTGAGTACTACGCGTGCTGTAGCATGTTCTCCAGCCTCAAATTCGTAGGTGCCAATATATACCCAGGTACCTCCGCCCATTTGTTGGTTAACCTGGATATTGGTGCGTCCACCCTTGTGGAATACGGTGTAGTGTGCATCAGGAATGCTGTTGGGGCGTGAAGCATAGCTAACGTATACCGCATATTTTCCGCTTTGCGGCAGGCGCGGTGTCCAGCTTGCGGTGCTCAGTCGCGAGCGGCGCTGTACGGCTTGTACACTACGCCAGGTTCCCTGTTTAAAAGGCATTACAGAATCGTACATCAGTCCCTTGGGATGGGCAAATCCGGTAGCCGGTTTCGAACTCAGCCAGGAAGTTTCGTCGGGGCTGTTTTCTGTGTAGCTGCCATGTGGTTGCAGGTCGTCGTTGTCTATTACAATGCTGTGCGTTTGGTAGTCGCGTTCGCGGGGTGTACACACAATTGCTCCGGCCTTTTCGAGCATCGGAAAGAGGTAGGGATAAACGTACGATTGTGTAAATAAGTCCTCGCGTGTGCAAAAGAGCGCGGGTCTTTGCCATTTCCAACGTCCTTCTTTGTAATAGCAGCCATGGCTGGCCCATATAAAGAGGTGTCTGTTTTGTAAACCTTGTGATACGGTGTAGGGCAACGAGGTGTTTTTAACCCAAGGCTCGCCGGTATAATTAGCCTTACCCCAAAGTCGTGCCTTGTCATTTTGCTGTTTGCGCAGCATATTTGGAATCAGCTCCTCAATGGCCATGTTTTTGGCATTGCAGATAACGAGCCGGTAGGTGTTGTATGGTGCAGGCAGCGAGCGCTGCAGGCTGCTGTAGATGCTCTGAACATTTTGGGGGTTAAAGGGCTGTGCACAGAAGGCTTCGTTGGCATAGATGCGTAACTCATGGCGCTTTTTGTCTGTACGCAGCGAGTCGGCAGCCATGGAGTTATAGGGTTGGTATCCGGTTGCTTTGTAACGGGAAAAATAGTCTTTTACTTGTTGTAGTAACGGGCAGTCTGACAAGGTTGGCGCAAGTTCTTGTGCCGGTAGGAACAAGTTGCAGCAAGTGTATAGTATCAGGAGTAGGGCGGTTCTGTGGTAGTTCATGTATGCGGATAATGAAGGCAGTAAGTTAGTAGGAGTACGAGCTGTAGGCTCTACCTGGTTATATTAAAAGTGACGAGCGATAATCGTGTCCGTACAGGCACTTTTATCGCTCGTTTATATAGAGTTTATAAGCAGTCCTTCATGCTACAAGACTCGCTTTATTTCTTAAGAGAAGCGATGGTTTCCTTCAGTGTGGCAATCTTCGACTCGGCGTCGCTCTGCTTTTTGCGTTCCAGTTCGACTACAGCTGCAGGTGCATTGTTTACGAACCGTTCGTTCGAAAGTTTTTTGAGCACGCCCGTCAGGAAACCTTCCAGGTGTTTAAGTTCGGCTTCAGCTTTGGCAAGTTCTGCCTCTACATCAATAAGTCCGCCCAGAGGTACTGCGTATTCGGTAGTTCCAACCATGAAGGATGAAACGCCTTCGCCTTTAGCCTCTACCACATTAATGTTTCCAATACCTGCCATTTTGAGAACCAAACAGTCGAAGGCTGCAATGGGGTTACTGCCCACTACTTGCAGGTCGAGTGTTTCGCGCGGCGAGATGTTCTTGGCATTGCGAATGGCACGAATGCCTGTCACAACATTCTTCATGGCCTCGGCATTAGCCAAAACTTCGGTATCGCTGGCTTGGGGTGCAGCTATGGTTTGGGGGCTAACCATAATGCTTTCACCCTCTTTGCGCTCCTCGAGGTGCTGCCACAACTCTTCGGTTATGAAGGGCATGAAGGGGTGAAGCAGATGGAGCAGATGGTTGAAGGCTTCGAGTACGGCCTTGTAGGTGTTTGCATCGATGGGTTGTCCGTAAGCGGGCTTAACCATCTCGAGGAACCAGCTTGAGAACTCGTCCCAGAAGAGGTGATACACTTCCATAAGTGCTTCGCTCAAGCGGTATTTAGAGTAGAGGTCGGCCATTTCGGCTGCACTCTGGCGGAGTTTGGCACCAAACCATTCAATGGCCATGCGCGCAGTTTCGGGCTGTTGGGCTTGCTCGTCAACCTGCCAGCCTTGTACCAGGCGGAAGGCATTCCATATCTTGTTGCAGAAGTTGCGGCCTTGTTCGCAAAGAGCTTCGTCGAAAAGAATGTCGTTGCCGGCAGGAGCGGCCAGCATCATACCCATACGAACACCATCGGCACCAAAACGGTCGATGAGGTCGAGGGGGTCGGGTGAGTTGCCAAGCGACTTCGACATCTTGCGGCCTAAGTTATCGCGAACGATACCTGTGAAGTATACATTCTTGAAGGGCATTTTGCCGGTAAACTCGTAGCCAGCCATAATCATGCGGGCTACCCAGAAGAAGATAATGTCCGGACCGGTCACGAGGTCGCTCGTGGGGTAGTAGTAGGCAAACTCTTTGTTAGCAGGGTCTGAAATGCCCTTGAAGAGCGAGATGGGCCAAAGCCACGATGAGAACCAGGTGTCGAGGGCATCCTCGTCTTGACGCAAATCTTCGATTTTGAGGTTGGCGTTTCCGCTTTTTTCCTGTGCCAGTTGGAGTGCCTCTTCGGCAGTTTCGGCCACTACAAAACCACCGGCAGGCAGGTAATATGCCGGAATGCGATGTCCCCACCACAATTGGCGCGATATACACCAATCCTTGATGTTTTCGAGCCAGTGGCGGTAGGTATTTTTATACTTGGCCGGATGGAACTTAATTTCGTCGTTCATTACAGGAGGCAGGGCCAAATCGGCAAAGTGTTGCATCTTGAGGAACCACTGCATGGAAAGTTTGGGCTCAATGGGAGTGCCCGTGCGTTCTGAACAGCCAATCTTATTGTCGTAGTCCTCAATCTTTTCCATCAGTCCGGCAGCCTCGAGATCCTTGGCGATTTGCTTGCGCACTTCGAAGCGGTCCATTCCTACATACATGCCGGCAGCCTCAGAGAGGGTAGCATCGTCATTGAAGATGTCAATGGCCTCGAGGTTGTATTTCTCGCCGAGCATATAGTCGTTCACATCGTGTGCAGGAGTTACCTTGAGACATCCTGTACCGAACTCAATGTCGACATATTCGTCTTCGATAACAGGAACAACGCGTCCTACGAGCGGCACAATAACCTTTTTGCCCTTGAGCCAGTGGTTCTTGGGGTCGTTGGGGTTGATACACATTGCAACGTCGCCCATGATGGTTTCGGGACGGGTGGTAGCAACTACAGCGTAGCGGCCTTTGGCATCCTGATGAATTACTTCGCCCTCTTCGCCGGTTGCACCGCTGCCATCGTCGTTGCTGACGTAGTATTTCATGTAATAGAGCTTGGTGTGCTCTTCTTTATAGATAACCTCTTCGTCCGAGAGTGCAGTTTTGGCTTGCGGGTCCCAGTTGACCATGCGTACGCCTCGGTAGATGAGGCCTTTGCGATAGAGCTCTACAAACACATGAATAACGCTCTTTGAACGCTCCTCATCCATGGTAAAGGCCGTGCGGTCCCAGTCGCACGAGGCACCTACGCGGCGCAACTGCTTAAGGATGATGCCACCATGCTCGTCGGTCCATTCCCACGCATGCTTCAAGAAGTCTTTGCGAGTGAGGTCAGTCTTTTTAATACCCCGCTCAGCCAATCGGTTTACCACTTTAGCCTCGGTGGCAATAGAGGCATGGTCGGTACCAGGCACCCAGCAGGCATTTTTGCCTTCCATGCGTGCATGGCGTACCAAAATATCCTGAATAGTTTCGTTCAGCATGTGGCCCATATGGAGCACACCGGTTACGTTGGGGGGAGGTATAACCACTGTGTACGGCTCGCGGCCATCGGGTTTGGATGAGAACAGATGGTGGTCGGTCCAGTACTGGTACCATTTGCCTTCCACCTCTTCGGGATTGTAGGTCTTAGCTAATTCCATTGTATGATAGGGTATTGTTTGTCTGATTATCAAGAGAAAATTCTGCAAGTGTAAAAAACTTTTTGCAGATTCCTTGCTTTATTGTTTTACATAGGTGCGAGGAGAATACCGGGTCAGGACTTTTTTGATGCATGGCAATCTGTGGTCGTTGTATGGGTCTTTGTGCGCTACCTTCGTACCTATTAGTCTGCAAAGTTACTGCATGCGGCTTGAAGAGCCAAGTTTTTGATAAAAGTTTTTCGTTGTGGCATGCCTGCAACTCACTTTCAAAGAGTTTGCTTGCTTTCTTAGGCAGGATTTAGGTCTGCCAGTCTGCTTTTTGGGGCTGCTTTGGACAATGGAAGGTAGGGGGGAGAAAATAAGAAAGGTGTTTGGAGTCTACGCAAAGTAAAATTGAACTTTTAATAGATTATGTTGAAGCATGCGAGGTGATAGGTGGAATGTTTGATTAATCGTAAAAAACTCAAATATTCTGTTGGGTTCTGTTCCTTTGCTTTTTAGTAGATTTTTTTAATCCACTTAATAGAAATTCTTTGCTTGATGTTGATCGTACCGAACTTCTTTTTTAGCAGAAGTCGCTTTGAAGATTTTATAAAAACAGACTTTAAAAAGTGTTGGCGAGGTATAGATGACGATTACAGCCATGTTCAACGCGCCTTTTCAAGCCGATAAACATGGTCGGGAGGATAGAAAATTGGTCGCACCGATAGAAATATAGGTTGGTGGGCCTGAAAAAGTTTAATATTAGATTGGGTGAGGTATATTGGGGGATAGTTTGGTTGTTGCTCCTAAACTAAAAGAAGGGTCTACCTGTTTTGTTAGATAAGCCCTTGGGTACAATTGGGTGTTTATGCTTTTTAATTTGGTGTAAAGGTACAATAATATTTGGAAAAGGCCTCCTCGTTTCTTTATAGAGAAATAGCAGCGCTCAATATACGATTGAGCGCTGCTGTAAGGGTGAAATGTCTGTGTTGAAACGCAAAACGCCCTTTAAGGAACGTGTGCTCAGTTTTTAGGGAGAGCGTATTTTCCTTTCGAAAGTTCTTTCTGCTTTAATGGAAAAGCATTTCCTTGGAAATATCTTTCCATTCACCGCCTTCGGGACGTATTTTTACCTTTGCATCGTCCCAGTAAGTAGGCCATCCACCGTAGATGCCGCCAAGGAATACCACTTTGATGCGATGTAGTCCCTTTTCGAGCACATGCTGGCGGTTTTTAGCAGAATGGCGCGGTACAGCTGTGAGTGAATTGTCGACTGTTAGTTGTCCGTCAATAAAGAGTTGGTTGTTATTGGTAGAGAATTCGTATACACCTGTTGCAGGAATTTGGATGTATCCTTCGACAATAGCTCCGTAGTCCTTGACGTTACGTACGTTTGAGGGAACCTTGGCCAAGGTGCGCAGGTCTTCGATATTTGTAACAATCGAGTCCTTCACGCTGGGTTCGCTGGTGAGCATCGTGGGGCGCAGGAAGTAGCCTTCCCACTTGGTTAGTTTCAGTCCGGGCTTTGTATCTTTTACTTTCGAAGCTGCTAACGGAGCCTCTTTAGTAAGGTAGATGGTACGTACCGGCGAAAGAATACCACTTGGAAGTACGGTTGCTGTTTTGACCACGGTAGTACGGTCAATCTTGATGGGTTGCGTGTAGGTGGTTGACTGCGCTGTGGGGTTTGTGCCGTCGGTTGTATAGACAATGGTCAGGGGGCGAGTTGTTTTGAGCGAAAGCGTGTCGGTATTGGCAAAGGCCATGTAGTCGAACGAGCCTTCGGGTTGCTCTGGCTGCGGAATGTGGTAGTTTACGTGGCGCAGTTTGAGACGGAGAGAGGCATCGCCATCGACGCGACGCTGGAAGTCGCTAAAGTTTTTGCGTTCGATTGGAGACCATCCTACTTCGGCCAATGCCAGTGCGCGGGGATAGAGACGGAATTCGAGGGTAGAGGCATCGGGCAAATATTCGCTCCAGCAGTTTGCCTGTACACCGAGCACCATTTCGTCGCGTCCGGCTTCGTGTACTTCCTTGGGTACAGGATTATAGTTATATACCTTTTCGAGAGTGGAGTATCCGCCAATTGCACAATTGGGCTCAGTTGCAGCATCGCCCTGGAAGTGATCAAAGTAGAAGCCATGGCTTGATGGAGTCATGAGTACATGGTGTCCGGCTTTGGCCGCTGTAATACCACCTTCCTCGCCTCGCCACGACATAACGATAGCTGTGGTGTCGAGATTTCCCCCTTCGAGTATTTCGTCCCAACCAATAATGGTTTTACCCTTGCCACGCAGATATTTCTCAATGCGACCGATAACGTAGCTTTGCAATTGGGCTTCGTCCTTGTAGCCCTGTTCTTTCATGCGGGCTTGGCAACGCGGACACTCCTTCCACTCTAAGCGTGGGCTTTCGTCACCGCCAATGTGAAAATACTTGGAGGGGAAAAGCGGGGTCAGTTCGTCAATAACATCCTGCAGGAAGGTAAACATTAATTCTTTTCCTGGACACATGACAATGTCTTCAACGCCCCAGATGATGCGTGGGGTTGTGGGCTCCTCCTTACACGAGAGTTGCGGATAGGCTGAGATGGCAGCTAACTCGTGACCGGGAATTTCGAGTTCGGGAATAACATCGATGTGGCGCTGGCGGGCATATTCAACCACCTCTTTGATGTCCTCCTGACTATAAAAGCCCTCATGGATAGAGCCATCGCCTTCAGTGCGGCGTGCACCGACAGAGGTGAGTTCGGGGTATTTTTTTATTTCTACACGCCAACCTTGATCTTCGGTCAAATGCCAGTGCAGGCGGTTGATTTTGTAGGATGAGAGCAGGTCAATTTGCTTTTTAACCGCATCAACTGTCAGAAAGTGGCGGCAGGGATCGAGCATGACACCGCGATAAGCAAATCGGGGTGCATCGGCAATGCTCACGGCAGGAATATCCCATCCTTGCGTAGGTTGTGCTTGAGTGCTTTCGACGGCTGCGGGCATAAGCTGCAGGAGCGATTGCATGGCATAGAAAAGTCCGTGTGCGGTTGATGCCCTGGCCACAATGCGGTCGGCTGTGACATCGAGGCGATAAGCCTCGGCACCTTTGATTGCGGAATCGATAATAAATGAAATGGTACCTTTGCCTTGCAACTTTCCTTTGGACGGGGTATGTCCGGTAGCTGTTTGTATTTTATTGCAGAAGAACTGCATAACTTCTTTAGCTTGGGCATTTTTGGCAGCAACCTTGGTAGTGGCAGGGTCAAAACGGAAACTGCCAGCCTGAACTGTGAGTTGTGCAGGAGTCGGAATAATGTTTATTTCGGCAGTTTGTGCATGGGCTGTAAGGGCACCAAACAGCAAAAGGGCTGATAAGATTCTTTTGTTCATATATAAGTTAGTTTGGATTTGTTATTTCTTCAAGTCGAAGAGGTAGGTAATTTTGGCTACGATGGTGTTGTTATTGGATCGTCCAAAGACGTCTTTCTTTGAGTTCTTGAAGATGTCTGAGAGGCCGTAGTAGTAGCGTCCTTCAAGTAGAATGCGGCCAGCTATAGTGCTGAGTTCAACTCCCAAACCGGCGGTAATGCCATACTCAAACTTCTTTTCTACATTCATGTGGTATTGTTCGAACATTCCGTTGGGGCGGTCGGGGTTACCTTCGGCATCGAGCGTAAAATTACTTTGTTGAGACTTTTCGCCCAGGCAGTAGCCCACTTGTGGTCCGGCCAAAAAGTAACCCATAAAACCTTTATACTCGCGCCCCCAGCCCAAGCGTGCCAATAAGGGGAATTGTAGGTAGTGAATGTCGCGGCGATAAGTGTCGGGCAATGGTTCTGACTGGGCATTGAGTACGTTTTCGCGCCAGCCCAGACGGGTATAGTTAACCTCAAGTTGGAGTGCACAGTAGGTTTTAAAGTACTTTTCGCTTGTGAAGCGTGCCACAATACCAAGGGTTTCGCCGATATGCATGGATTGCTTGATGGTGGGGTTAAAACCTATGGTGTTGAGGGCAATACCGCCCGATACACCAAGGGCGATGGAGTTGCGCCGCTCTCCGATTTGTGCTTGTGCCTCGAAACTGCCTGCCAGAAGCAGCAAGCAGAGCAGGATTTGAAGTGTATGTTTCATTGTTGCGTAAATGAATGCCGACAGCTGCCATTAACCTAAGCGTTGGCGGAGCTGCCGGCTGTATGAGCTGATGTTGGCCAAAAACTGCTGAATATTTAAGACCGGTTATCTATTGGGCTGATAGTTTAATGATTGAGAGGTCGGGTTTAAAGTGCACAAGCCACATACTGCGATTCAGGTAGCCACCGTTGGAACCCACAGATGCAAAGCGCAGGTCGGTTTGGAGTTTAGGCATGGCTGCTACCGTGTTGGGGAGAGGCGACTGGGTGTTGTATTGAGTGCCATAGCAGGCCAATCCGCCTAAAAAGGCATGACTAAAGTCATAGCCAAGTGGAGCCATACGGGGTGAGCAGGAAACCATTGGCATTTTGAACCATTGGGAGTAAGCTTGCTGAAATGCTTGTGCAGCCTGCGTGTGTGGATAATAATAGTTAGAGGCAAGCAGATAGGTGTTGCAGGCATGCATAGCCTGCTTGTAGTTGCCCTCGCTAAACGGAATCCAAGCATCGTAGCCTACCAGCGAAATTAAAGCCTTTGGAAGCAGGCGGTTCAGTTGAGTTACCTTGTCGAGCATTTGCTGCAGCGTAGCTTCAGATGAGTCATCGGGGATAAGTACATATGGTCCATCGGCCTCTTTGAGCGACTGCTTAATTTGAACTGCACTGTAAGAAGTCGGTAACGAAATCAATTTAAAGTTGGCTGCAAGCAATCGGCGCTGCAACTCTACACTAAAGGCCTTTTTGTTGCCATCCAAACTTTGTAGCAGTACGATGGTAGACTGCTTATTAAAACTGGAGATAAAAAGGTCGGTAGCCAGTGATGCCTCGTATTTAGAGGGGGTATTGAGTACAAATACGTTGGGGCGGTTGTTTACTTGAGGTACCTTCGACGAGAAGGGAACTGCTACTTTGGTATCGGCCGATGCTATGGCTGTAACTGCATCGAAGTGTGTGGGGTAGACAGGGCCCACCACAACATGGGGCTTTCCGGCCATGATTGTTTGGATGAGTGGCGTGATGTCGGCATCGGGGGCGGGCTCGTTGAATGTCGAAATCTCTACATTGATGTTGGCATTCTTCAAGTCTTCAACTCCTAATAGCAGGCCGCGGTAAAATTCGATGCTGCGTTCGTATTCAAGTCCGTTGCCAACAATGGGAAGTACAACGGCAACCTTGATGTCTTGCAATTGTGCAAGGGGTGCAGCATGACTGGTAGGCTGTTTGACGGGAATACGCAAAATGGTGCCCTTTTTAAGTTTACTGTCAGCCTCCTGCAATTGCGGGTTGGCTGCAACCAGTTCGTCGATGGTAATGCCATATGCCTTGGCCAGGCTGTACATGGTATCTTTGCGCTTAACAATGTATGAGATGTAGTTACCCTGTTCCTGGGGTTGTTGAGCGGCAGGCACTTTAATTCGTTGTGCTGGCTGGATGTATTCGGGCTGAATGTCGGGGTTGAGGCTCTTTAGTTCGCTAAGCGAGATATGGTAAGCACGAGCAATCGACATAAAGGTATCGCCAGCTTTTACTGTGTACCAGTAGGCTGGTGTTGCATGTTGGTTTTGCGCAGAGGCTTGCACGGATTGCATAAACAGCATACACATACAGCATACAATGGCTCTGTAAAGTGTGGTATTCTTCACAATTTCGGTTTTTGGTGGTTGCTAATTAAGGCAGGTGATGTACAGGTATGCCGCACAGGAAAAGGCATAGTCTGTAAATGAAAAAGTGCCTTCGTATTTTCAATACACCCTTAGCAATAGGCTGAAAGGGAGAGGTATGCTGCAAAAATACATAAAAGATAGCATTTTTGCTTAGACTTAGAAAAGAAAATAGTACTTTTGAACCACTAAAGCAACAAGTTAGACATCAAACATGAAAGGTAAAACGCTATTGACGTGCCTCTTGGCGCTTGCAGCAGCCGTGCCTATGGAAGCGCAGAGAAAAAAGAAGACGCCCCGGGCAGATCAGACACAAAGTGTTGAACAATTGATTCAGAATTATCGTTTTGACGAGGCCGAAAGCCTGGTGCAGAAAGAAATAAAAAAAGCCCAAAAGGAAGGAAAAAGTACCGAACGACTCGAGGCCGACATGCAAAGGGCCATATTAGGTGCCGATATGCTGCGCGGTACGGAGCGAGTGGCTTTTATAGACAGCTTCAAGGTGGCACGCAAAGATGTGCTTGCTGCACTCAAACTCTCGGCAGATGCCGGAAGTTTGCTGCCAGCAGCCACGCAATCCGGAAAATTCCGCCAACAGCCTGCTGAACTTGGTTCAATGGCTTGTATAAACGACTTGCGCGACCGTATTTTCTTTTCGGCAGCAACCGAAAAAGGGGGCGTAAAGAATATCCATGCAGCTTACCGTTCGGGCAAGGGGTGGGGAACTGCTGCTATTCCCCCCGGATTGGCTAACGAGGCTGCCGACCAGGATTTTCCCTTCGTTATGCCTGATGGGGTTACGCTTTATTATGCAGCGCAAGGCGAAGGAAGCCTGGGAGGATACGACCTGTTTGTAACGCGCTATAATCCCGAAACTAAGCAATACCTTAAGGCCGAAAACTTAGGTATGCCCTTTAATTCGCCAGCGAACGACTATATGTTGGTTATAGACGAAACGGTTAAGCTGGGATGGCTCGTTTCAGATCGCTACCAACAGCCCGATTCGGCTTGCGTGTATGTGTTCGTACCTAACGAGAGCCGAGAAATTTATGAAGTGAACAACGAAACGCGTGATCAAGTCGTGGCTTTGGCCAAATTGCAGTGTATTGCCGACACGCAGTACGACGAGCAACTTGTTAAAGATGCCCGTCAACGCTTGCGTAAAGTAAGTGAACAGCGTGCAGCAGCTAACGAACGTAAGCACCGCTATGTAATTAACAATCGTACTGTCTACACCAACCTCAGCCAGTTTAAAAGCCAACAGGCAAGAGACTTGGCCAGTCAGTCTGACGAAGTTAAATACAAAATTGAAGAACTCAGCGAAAGACAGGATGAACTGATGCTGAAGCGGGCCACCCAGCAACTTACGCCCAAAGAGAAGGGCATACTCAAGCAGCTGAATCAAAACTTATTGCTCTTGAATGAGCAGTATAACACATTGACCAAGCAAATGCGCATATACGAAAACAAGTAGTGCAGGCAGTTTGCTATAAAATCATACAGGGAGGACAAAGCGCACAGGTACCAATGTAGAGACGTAAGGCAGGTGTGTGCTTTATCTTCCCCGTTTTTCTTTAATTATATACCTTTATCTATCATGACACAGACTCCTATCGCTCCGTCGGAACTGATTATCAACCCCGATGGTAGTATCTTCCATTTGCATGTTAAACCTGAACAGCTGGCCGACAAGGTTATATTAGTTGGCGATCCCGGGCGGGTTCCCGTTGTAGCTGCGCACTTCGACCACATTGAATGCGACATTAGCAGCCGGGAGTTTCGCACCATGACCGGAACCTATTGCGGCAAGCGAATAACAGTGGTATCAACCGGTATTGGTTGTGATAACATAGACATTGTGGTAAACGAAATTGATGCCCTGGCTAACATTAACTTCGAAACACGTTGCGTGCGCAGCGAGTTACGAAGTCTTGAACTGGTGCGCATTGGTACTTGTGGCGGATTGCAACCCTTTACGCCCGAGGGCACTTTTATAGCCAGCGCATTGAGCATTGGTTTTGACGGCTTGCTTAACTTTTATGCTGGCCGCGACGAGGTGTGCGACCTTGATTTCGAAAAAGCCTTTATGGCTCATATGGGCTGGAAAGGCTCGCAATGTATAGCTCATCCTTATGTGGCCCATGCCAACGAGCATCTGCTCGACCGAATAGCCGAAACCGACATGGTACGGGGTGTAACAATTGCTTGTGGCGGATTTTTCGGTCCCCAGGGACGCCAACTCCGTTTGCCCTTGGCCGACCCGTTGGCTAACAGTAAAATTGAGGCTTTTGAGTATCAAGGACATCGTATAACTAACTTCGAGATGGAGAGCAGCGCACTTGCAGGACTTGCCAGGCTGATGGGGCATAAGGCGCTTACTTGCTGCATGGTAATTGCGAACCGCATTGCCGGACGTGCCAATCCTAATTACAAAAACAGCATTGATACGCTCATACAATTAGTACTCAACCGTATTTAAAGGTATGATTGTGTCAGTGAGGTGACTCGTATGATGGCCTTGGCTGCTTTGACCGATTATTAAAACATAGTGGGCCTGGCTACTGCTGAAGCAGTGGCCAGGCTTATTCTGTTGGCAGCAATCCTGCAGTTAAGGGTAACTTTGTGTCACGCTTTCCGCAATGCTGCTTTTAAGTAAGTAAAAAGCGTTCAAAAGTTTTTACATGAGGTGTAAATCATTTAACACCGTTTGTTATAAGCATAATAATATAGTGCAATCAGTAATATGGGGATGGTGTCTGGTGTGTCGGTGTTGAGTGAGTATAGAGAATGTGTTTGCCAAATAGTTTGCATTTAATGATTGTGAAGGGGGCTGACTATTTGGTGATAGGATATTGGCGTAACAATAGGTTGTAAAAGTATAAATAAAGAATAAGGCGAAGCGTTTCACAACGTTTCGCCTTTTGTTTTTAATAGGTATTAGTCCTTAAGGTAAAAAGATTGTTTTTAGGATAACGCTGCAAATGTAAGCGCTTATTTTGGATTGACCAAGCGAAATGCAGAGTATTTGCATAATAAATTTTACATCCTACACCCTAAGATGCTAAACCTGTTAGAATTCAATGCTGATGCGAGCATTCAATTGACGGCCTGTCAGATAGTTGGGTACGGCATATTGCGTGTCGGTGATGTCGGTAACCCAGTAATAAGAGTTGACATTTTCGATGCCAAGCAGGTTGAAGCAGTCAATGCCGATCCAGATGTTTTTGAATGCCGAGGCAAAGCCGCGTCGCAGGTGACGATCTTCGTTATTCAGCAAACGGTAGCTCATACCTATATCAACACGTTTGTAGGCAGGTGCTCGCAGTGTCTGTTTGGAACGTTCGGAACGCGGTGGCCCGAAGGGTAGGCCATCAGCAAAAGCAGCCTTGAGTGTCATGCGCCAGCGCGTAGTTCCGGGAAAGTAGTCAGTAAAGAAGAGCGACACATTGTAGCGTTGGTCGGTGGGACGGGGTATCCACACACCATCTATTTTTTCTTTGGTGCGCATTAGCGAGAATGTGAGCCATGAGTCTGTTCCTGGAACGAATTCGCCGTAGAGTTTAAAGTCGATGCCGGCTGCATAGCCCTTGGCTACGTTGCGGCCATAGTAAACAACTCGTACATTGTCGACGGTATATGGAATAAGGTTCGACAGAGCTTTATAGTAAACCTCGGTGGTAAACTTAAAGGGGCGGTTGGCCATTCGGAAGGTGTAGTCGGCACCCAGCACTGCATGTATGGAGCGCTGCGACTTGATGTTGCGGTTGAGCGTTACAGTAGCCAAACCTGCTGTTAGGGTAGTGTCCTTGAGTTCTTTATAGAATGGTGCTTGGTAGTAAAAGCCAGTAGCTAGGCGAAAGGTCCAATGGTCTGAAAAAGAAGGGAGTAAACCAACCGACACACGGGGTGAAACAAGTGTTTCTTTGTTCCAGTCCCAATAGCAAAAACGCAAGCCATAGGTCAGGTTAAAAAGTCCGGCTTTGGTTTTGATGCGCCAACTGTCTTGTGCATAAGCTGAAATGCGCGATGAACTGATGTCGGCTTTGGAACGCAAACTATAAATAACCTTGAGAAACTCGGGGTCGTAAGGGAGCGAGTAGCCCATCGAATCGCGCATTTCCCACTCACGTGCATTTTCGTGAATAGTTTCGAGGTTCCAGTTAAGACCAGCTTGAAGAGTATGGCCCGTGAGTTTGGTGCGGAAGCGTAAACCGGTGTTCATTACACGGGCGCGCAGACGGTTACGGGCATGCTCCATATAGGTGCCAACACCAAGTTGTTCCTGCGAGGTAGCCTCGTTGAGCCAGTATTCGCCTTGAATGTCGTAGGTTTCGCGTTCGCGGGTAGCAAACGATGAGAATTGCAGGGCCAGATAGGTATCGGGGTTAAAATGGCGCGTCAGAGTAGCTGCACCGAAAAGGGTTCGGAAATGGTCTTTTTCCTGTCCGTCAAAATAAACCTTGAAGTTCTTGGCATCGTTGATGGTTCCGAATTTTGTTTCGCGGTCTTGGGGCTTAAAGTTGTAGTGGTTGTCTGAGATATTTCCGAGCACCTCGAGCGACCATCGGCGGTTAGGGCGCCATGAAAAGAAGGCTTGGTAGTCAAGAAAGTTTGGCTGGTATTCGCCATCGGTATCTGTGGAGCCAAGCATATATTTGGTTGTTTTGTATCGCACGGAGGTCATAAGACTTACCTTTTTGTTACCCCAGCCAACGTAGGCACCGGCTCCAAGAATGGAGGCTTGAGCTGAGGCTTCGAAGTTTTCGGGACGCTTATAGGTGATGTCGAGCACCGACGACATGCGGTCGCCATAGCGCGCTTCAAAGCCACCCGAAGAGAAACCGATACTTTCAACCATATCCGAGTTGATAATCGAAAGACCTTCTTGTTGTCCGGATCTGACTAGCATGGGGCGGTATACCTCAATGCCGTTCAGATAAACGCAGTTTTCATCAAAAGAACCACCGCGTACATTGTATTGCGATGAAAGTTCGTTGTGTGTTGATACTCCGGCTTGGGTGGCAATGATTTCTTCGATACCATTGCCGGTGACCGAAGGCGAAAACTTCATTTCAGGTTTTGTAATGCGTTGTACGGTACCGGTTTGAACGCCTTGTCCGGTAATAACTGCTGTTCCCAGAGTGCCTTTAGCATATAGTGGGAGCATTACATCAAGGCGAACCGAGTCGGCCGGTGAGCGTAAGAGTCGTTTGCGTGTTTCGTACCCTATCATGGAGTATACCAGACGTACAGTGTCAGCCGAGGTGCACCACAGGCTATATTCGCCTTTCAGGTTCGATACGGTAAGGGCGTTTTGTCCCGTTACACGCACAGTTGCTAGTTCAATGGGTGCACCCTGGTCGTCTTTTATAACGCCAAATATGCGGGTGCGTTGTTGTGCTTGCAGCGCTTCGGGTAAAATGAACAGGATGCCCGTGAGCAATATGTATAAAAAGGGGTGTATAAGCTGTTTCATGATAATTAGAAACGAACAAATGGTTGGTTTATTGTGTATTTGCAGGTCAATTGCCGGGTATTTATACAGGGCTTACGTTGTAACCCAAGGTGTATTTGCGGGATTGCATGTATGTGCAGCGTTGCAAGAGTTGCAGCAGTATCTGATTATTGGTTAGTGACTGGTATGAAGCATCAACGGCGCAACCTTCTTTCGAAAGCTGCGCCGTTGTGTGGGCAAAGATGGATTCGAACCACCGAAGGCGTAAGCCAGCAGATTTACAGTCTGCCCCATTTGGCCACTCTGGTATTTGCCCTTGTTCTTAATTGCGTTGCAAAGATACGTATTATTTTTGTAACTTCCAAGCGTAATCGACCATTTTTATTGCTGTGAGTGCAAATTCTTTACCTTTATTGCCTAAGCGGCCTCCAGCACGTTCTTCTGCTTGCTCTTGATTGTTAACGGTAAGCAGTCCGAAAATAACAGGAACGTCGCCTTTGGCATTGAGTTCGGTAATGCCTTGTGTAACACCTTGGCAGATATAGTCGAAGTGGGGGGTATCGCCGCGGATGACACAACCCAAAATAATAATACCGTTTACATGTCCGAATTTGGCAAGTTGAGCTGCTGCATAGATGAGTTCAAAGCTTCCGGGCACACGTTTGATGGTAATATTTGATTCCGAAACACCATTTTGGGTGAGTTCTTCAATAGTACCATCAAGAAGTTTATCGGTGATGTGGTTGTTCCATTCAGTGACAATAACGCCAAATCGCATTTCGCTTGCGTCTGGAATCGGTAGGGTTTGGTCTGCTGTATAGGAGTAGGTGTTGGATGACATAAGGCGTGGCTTGAGTAAAAACTTTTGAATGTGCAAACCAACCGATGCGGAGCCCGAAGGCTGAGTTTTGCAGTTGGTTTGCACATTCAATGGGTAGGTTTTCTGTGGGGTAAAATCTGTGTAAATTATTTGCTCAGACGTTCAATGTACTTATCAATCATAGCATCCAAGACAACGCCGTTTTGTTGCTGCTGCATGCAAAGTGGCGTGCTGGGATATTTTTCCTTGATTTCTTGATAAATCTTCAAAGCTTCGTCGTTCTTCTTTTGATTTTCAAGAATCTGACCGGCTTGAAAGAGGTATTCAGAGCAGAGAGCAGGAATGTCGGTTGCTCCAGCTGCCTGCTTGAAAGTTTCGACAGCCTTGTCAAGTTGTTTGTCTGAAGCATAGCAGTTTGCCAAAGCAAAAAGGGCTTGAGGCGAAACGGTATCATCACCCTTGGTCTTGAAGTCTTCAAGATATTTGATGGCCTCTTTAGTCTTGCCTAATTGGTAACTGCAAAGTCCTGCTTGATATTTGGCTATATTTCCGGCATCGGTTGAGCCGTATTTGTCTGCAATTTGTGCAAAGCCAAGCGTTTTACCTTCGCCTTTGAGCGCATGTTCAAAGTCTTGTACCATAAGATACTTTTGCATGGTAATACCTAGGAGTTCCTGGGCTTTGTCTTCGCGGGGCTTTGAGTAGCCGTAAATATAGGCAAAGGTGCCGCCTACAATTAAAGCGATTGCTGCAATGGCACCAATGATTTGCTTTTTGTACTTGATTGCAAAGGCTTCTGACTTGACCAAAGTCTCGTTTACATCCAAGGTCGAGGGATTGTTTTGATTGCTCATATTATTTTGTTTCTTATATTTCAGAAAAATGCAGCGCAAAAATACAACTTTCCTCTCATGTGGGGAAGTAAACATTTGTTTTTTTTCCTTCTCCTTGATATTTAAGGCCTTTTGGTTGTATGGCTGCAGTAGAAAGATTACTTTTGTGTTCAATTTAAATAATTAATAGCAGAAACAAGACCGTTGACATGATATTAAAACATCTTTCCATTACAAACTATCGCAACTTAGTTGTGGCTAATTTAGACTTTTCGCCGAATGTGAATTGCCTGGTGGGGGCTAATGGAATGGGAAAGTCTAATGTGCTGGATGCTATTTACTATCTTTCGTTTTGTCGCGGTTTTGCAAGTGCTCAGGATGCGCAAAATCTAAATCACAATTCTGACTTTTTTATACTTGAGGGCGATTATGAGTTAGAGAGTGAAGCAGAACAGCATATTTGTTGCTCGTTGCAGCGCGGTGCCCGTAAGCGCTTGAAAGTGGACGGAAAAGATGTAAAAAAACTTTCTGAACATGTGGGACGTATCCCCTTGGTTATGATAGCTCCGGCAGATTCGGCATTGATTATAGGTGGGAGTGAGGAACGCCGGCGATTTATGGATACGGTAATTATGCAGTATCGGGCGTCTTATTTAGACGCTCTCATTCGATACGATAAGGCTTTGAAACAACGAAATGCATTGCTAAAACAAGAGGAAGAGCCGGATGCTGCTGTATTGGATGTCATTGAGGAGATGATGGCCGTTAGTGGCGAATTGATTTATAGCGAACGTAAGCAGTTTGTCGAGGAATTCGAACCGATATTCATGGACCTTTATCGCAGATTGAGTGGTCAGGATGCCGAAGTGGTAACCATGAATTATGAAAGTCATGGATCACGGGGAGACTTAAGGCCGCAGTTAAAGGATTGGCGCTCAAAGGAATGTATCGTTGGTTATTCGCTGCATGGAATCCATAAAGATGAGTTGGTGCTTTTGCTTAATGGCTATCCAGTTAAGCGTGAAGCCTCGCAGGGACAGCAGAAAACCTATTTTATAGCGATGAAACTTGCGCAATATGTATTTTTGAAGAATAAAGGCGAGCAAAAGGTACCCTTGCTCTTGCTCGATGATATTTTTGACAAACTTGATGCACAACGAGTGGAACGTATTGTAGATTATGTTTCAGGAAATGATTTTGGTCAGATATTCATCACGGATACGCGTCGGGAGCATCTTGATCAGGTCTTAGCATCAACAAAGCGTCATTATCGCTTGTTTTCGGTTGTTAATGGTAATGTATTGCCTCAGTAAAGCATTTGTGCATTGTTGATATAGTTCATGGGATGAATTGTATACCTTGTAAATATTCGTTAAACGTAGTTGCTTGTGCGTCTGATGCTTTTGTATCTTAGTTTGAAGTTTTTTTCTTCTTTACAAAATGCATTTCCTTGCTTTGCCAGACGCTTGTGCTTTGACTGATAGATACATGCTTATTGTCTGGAATACGATGATGTGTCTTCCTAAGTTGTTGTTCGCTGCTTATAGAAAGAAGTTTGGGTAGGTAGCCTTGTTAATACAAAAACCCTTGCTGTGCAATTGATATGCAGGCAAGGGTTTTTGCGTATGGTTAAAGAGGTTTGTATTCATCCCATCTACCCCATATTTCATTAAATCTTCATTGTTCAGAACTTTGCAGTTGCAAACCATCATCAAGTTCGAAGAATGTTTAGATTGGGTAGGTGTATTTTATGAGAAGCAGATGTCTGTAATGACTTCAGAACCTACATGTTTATTGAGCTTTTTAACTAGTTCGCTGCGCTGCATCATCAATTCGCTGCGCAGTGCTGCAGAACGAATACGAACGTAGAGTTTTTGATTGTATATACTCAAGTCTTGTGTGTAACGTTCTGCTGCTTTTCCAGCCACCTCTCCCCAAGCTTGTATTAGGCGGTATTCGTTGAGTGGAGATTCAAGTTGTGATTCTCTGAGGAAGCGCAGTATGATGTGGTCTATCTTTTCTTCCTTCCTTCGTTCCATGATATTTTATTCGGGTTGCGCAGCTTCTAACTTTACAATACCACCTGTTACGGGAGATAGTAGTACGTGTGTGGTAGACTTTTTATTAAAGAGTTCGCCACCCAAATGTTCAATACGTCCGAATTGAGCCAAAGGGATGGATTCAGAAACATATTCTTTATTGTCGGAGAATATACGTACCAAGGCTCTTCCGGGTATAATATATCTTACATCTTCGGGTTCTTTTTTTGATTTTTCTGATTTTTCGGCCACTGCAGGCAGTGATTGCTGATCTTCTATACTGAGGTAAACGGGGAATCCGGCAGGATCGTCAGCATCTACTACGCCTAGATACTTTGAAAAATTGAATAGGAGATGTTGTTTAATGTTTTCAGTAGCATTGATGTCGAAAGCCAAAATATGGGTTTCTTGTGTCGAAGTACCTTTAAAGAGTTGTAATAATCCTTCTTCTTGCATGTCAAGGTTGGCAAGCATCAGTCTGAGTTGCTCTCCGTCTTTAGGCATGAAATCAGCCTGTCCTTTGGTCAGAAGACTGCGGTTTTCTCGAATATCATAAATTTCGTTGGCTGAGAGTTCGGCCATTTTTGAGGTGCTTCCGGCTGAAAGAATCTCTTCAGTCTTGAAATCGTTGCCGTTAAGTTTTTTGCTTTGGTCTTTAATGACTTTAGGTACGGGCAGTGCATCTTCGTCTTCTTCGGTTTGTGTGTTGATGGCAACCAGTCTTCCGTCCGATGTCAGTTCTACAAGAGGGGCAGAGGTTTTTGATTTGAGTTTAATGCTATACGCTTTTGATTTGTCGGCTACTCCAAATGGAACGAGTTGGATATCTTCAATTTTCCAGGTGTCGTAGGGTGTTTGTGTTACATCCTTGAGGCGAAGATAGCGTTCGGCATATTCGCAGAATTCTCCGGGTATATGGTGAGTGCGGGTGGCCGTAACCACTGCGCGTATTTGGGTTGAAGGCAAGAAGTAGGTAATGCCGTTTTCGGTAATGCCGGCCTGGTAGTTTGTAACCTCGGTCTGACCAAAGGCCGAAAGGGAGCATATGGCGGTAGCTGCAAGGAGAAAGAGGCGGTTCATTGTGATGTATGATAAAGGTACGTTATATAAAGGAATTGCCCAAGGGGATTGATACGGAGTGTGATGTTTGAACGGGTTACGTAGTAACCAGTTTTATTAAGGGCATCGTTTTAGAAACCGGGGACACTTGTTTTGCATGAGCCCGTAGTATCAGAGTTTGTAGGGAGATGTTTGTTGTTCAGAAATGGTTTCCTGGCAATTATCTTCCGTGAGTAGTTTAAAAGCTGCGGGTAGGTAATCAATCAAGTCGGAGGCTGTAATACATTGTTCCCCAAGATTTTTGGCTGCAAGGTCGCCAGCCAGTCCGTGCAGGTAAACTCCCAAGCGGCAAGCATTGAGTGCGGTATATTTTTGTGCAACCAATGAGAGAATAATGCCTGTAAGTACATCACCGCTGCCGGCTGTAGCCATGCCTGAATTTCCGGTAGGATTAAAATAAGCCTTTCCTTCAGGTGTACAAACTGCGGTGTAATGCCCTTTAAGTATTACATAGAAATGGTGCGTTTTGGCAATGTTGATAGCCTCGAGTAAAATGCTGAAAGAGTCGGAATTGCAGATACCTAGTCGTTGCATTTCAATGGGGTGCGGAGTAAATATGGTTCCCTTGGGGACTTGGGCAATCCATCCGCGGTGGTCGCCAAGTATATTGATAGCGTCAGCATCAATTACCAGCCGGGTAGCAGTATGGCTGATTTGTTCGATAAGTGCCAATGCGGTGCGTTTGTCTGTGCCAATACCCGGTCCGATGGCTATACCTTGATATTTGTCGGAGTTGAATGGTGTAGCAAAGAGGTGTTCGTCAGTATCATGATGCAGTACAGCTTCGGGTACTGCAATCTGCAGAATATTGTTGTTACACTTGGGAGTATGTATGGTCACTTTGCCTACACCAGTCCGTAGGCAGGCCTTAGCTGCGAGTACGGCGGCACCAGCCATTCCGTATTTGCTAGCTATGAGCAGAGCATTGCCAAAAGTACCTTTATGGCCAAATGCCGGGCGCTGCTTCAGCATGTTCTTGATTTCGTGGCGTTCAGTGATAAAGAAGTTAATTTCCATATCATTGAGTGCCTCATATTCCAAACCAATGGGCAGTACATAAGTCTGTCCGGTGTAGCGTTGGTTGTCGGCCAGCAGGAGTGCCAGTTTCGGGAGTCCTACAGTTAAGGTCGTTGCAGCTCTAACGATGGCCGATGGCGAGTTGTAGGTATTATCTTCGCACATTAGTCCCGAAGGCATATCAATACTGATGGTTTCGGCACCAGCTGCATTGATAAACTGTACTAACGAGGCAAAGCCGCCGCTCAGCGGTTTGGTGATGCCGGTTCCGAACAATGCATCAATAATAATGGTATCGGTTGATAACTTAGGTGCTTCGAACTGCTGTTTAACCTCTGTAAAGTCAACATCGGGACATTCGTTGCGAAGTCGTTCTGCATTGGTGTGGCAGTCTTCGCTCAGAGAGTTGTTAGTATTGAATAGGAATACGTGAATGTTGTTGATTCCCTTGTGATTAAGCAGTCTGGCAACAGCAAGTCCGTCTCCGCCGTTATTGCCGGGTCCGGCAAATACAACGATGGGGCGTTCGTTTTGGTAGATATGCTCGTAGATAAACTTGGCTATCTGCCTGGAGGCGGTTTCCATCAGTTCGGCAGAGGTTATTTCTTTTTTCTGGATTGTATAGGCATCCAGTTCCTTTAATTGATGAGCGTTGGGCAGCTTCATGATTGCTGGTTTTTTATGCTTAATAACAGGTGGCCTTAGTTGTTGTACTGCTTGTATTTGTATAATCGAAAATTCGGGGTTCTTCGGGGTTGGAAATGTGGATTAAAAGCGCCACCAGGATTTCTTCTTAGAACCAGAATCGTTTGCGTTTTGTTGTTGCAGGAACTTTTCGTAGCTGATTTTTTGCGATACCATTTGGTAGATGCTTCCCCAGTCAGGCAGCCCTCCGACGTTCCGGTCGTCAATAAACATGTGTGCCTTTATTTTACGGCTGAAGTGTTTAGAGCCGGGTTTGTCGGTATCGTCTTCGTCAATATCCCGGTTCACTGCATGAAAGTGGACGCCTCTTTCCTCGCACCATGCTACAGCATCGTCAAGAAGTTTTCCTTCACGAACAGACCACAGTATAAGTTTGTGTCCGTCTTTTAAGAGTTGTTTCAACGTAGCAGTAGCAAAGGGCAATTCGCGTCCAATTTCTGGATACTTGTGTTCTACAACAGTTCCGTCAAAGTCTATTGCTATAATCACGGGTTTATGCGTTAAGTACTGTTCGCAGTTCCAGTCGTTGGTCAATGTTGTACTCAACGGCTAGAACTGCGTGAATGTTATTTTGCTGCTTCTTCGGCCAATTTTAGTAAATACTGTCCGTATTGGTTTTTGGCCATGGGTTGTGCAATCTTGACCAGTTGCTCCGGGGTAACCCAACCGTTACGGAGTCCGATGCCTTCGAGACAAGCAATCTTAAGTCCGGTACGTTTTTCGAATACTTCGATAAAGGTTGATGCTTCGCTCAAACTGTCGTGCGTACCGGTGTCGAGCCATGCAAAGCCGGTGCCCAGTGTTTGTACCATGAGTTCTCCCTTCTCAAGGAAGTGTTGGTTTACTGAGGTTATTTCGAGTTCACCGCGAGCCGATGGCTTGATGTTTTTAGCTACTTCGACAACTTTATTTGGATAGAAGTACAAACCTACTACGGCATAGTTCGATTTGGGCTCTTTCGGTTTTTCTTCAATACTTACAGCCTTGCCTTCTTTGTTGAACTCTACAACGCCATAGCGTTCTGGGTCGTTCACTCGGTAGCCAAAGACTGTTGCCTTTTGGTCGCGTTCGGCTGTTTGTACGGCATCTACCAGCATTTTGCTGAAGTTGCTGCCATGGAATATGTTGTCGCCCAGTACCATACATACACAATCATTTCCGATAAACTTTTCGCCAATAATAAATGCTTGTGCCAAACCATCGGGCGAGGGTTGCTCAGCATATTCAAAGTGTACACCAAAGTCCGATCCGTCGCCCAATAAGCGCTGAAAGCCGGGAAGGTCTTGAGGCGTAGAAATGATAAGAATCTCGCGGATGCCTGCCAGCATAAGAACCGAGATGGGGTAGTACACCATCGGTTTGTCGAAGATGGGAATGAGTTGTTTGCTAATTCCTTTTGTGATAGGGTAGAGGCGTGTACCGCTTCCGCCGGCTAAAACAATTCCTTTCATAGCAGTGAATTTTCGGGTTAGATGAGTTTGTTTTTTAATTTCCTGTACTCATATCAAGATGTACAGCGGAGCAAAGATAATGTTTTTTGGTAAGATACAACTTTTGCTTCCATTTTATTTTATACCGAGGGTGAAACAAGGCAAGTTGTACATCCGCTAATGAGGGCGCTTAATTACTTTTTTGTTTTTAGTTATGTAGAGCATTTGTCAGACATTGCAAGTCGTTTCCGGCAGGTGCCTGATAATGTTCCAGGCCGAATGTGCTGAGCATGGCTATGAATTGTTCCATACGTTCCGAAGCAATTTCTTCGAAAGGGATAAACGAGGTGATGGGGGTATAAAACCATATTTCGAGCGGTAGCCCGTTAGGCGTCGGGTCGAGTTGACGTGCCAGCACCCATGGATTATTTGATACCTGAGGGTCGTCTTTAAGTTTTTGGCTAATGTAATGCCGAAACAATGTCAGGTTGGTAATTGACGGGGTTTCGGCATCGGTTTTTGATATCAGTTTTTTGCGTCGCAACAGTTCCTTTTCCTCGTTATCTGCAAAGTGTATAGACCGTATATCAATATATAAAGCACGTTTAACCCGTCGCAGGCCCTTAGCGTACATTCCCTGCCAGTTTTGGAAAGAATCGCTTACCAGTGTATAAGGGGGGATGGTCGATATGGTATTGTCAAAATTGCGTACTTTAATGGTGGTGAGCGACACTTCCTCGACAGTGCCGTTTACATCCAGTTTCTTGATTGTAACCCAATCGCCTACTTTTAGCATCTTATTCGTTGATAGTTGAATGCCGGCTACGAGTCCGAGTATGGAGTCTTTAAAAACGAGCATCAGTACGGTAGCTGCAGCACCTAGTCCGGCAATGACGCGTACGGGGTTGTTGCCTAAGAGGAGCGACAGTATAACGATGCTACCAAGACAGAAAGTAAGCAGACGTGTGAATTGCAGCGCACCGACCAAATGGTGCGCTTCGAGCTGTTGCGAAGCAATCACTGTGATATTCTTGAGGAATGCTGCTACCAGCATCATGCTGCTAAAGGCAATATACGACTGGGTGAAACGATATAACAGAGTGTATAAAAAGGTGGACTGATTGTCAAAGCAAAGCGGAAGCAGGTTGAATAAAAGTAAGCTGGGGATGAGTTGGCACAATGCTCTCAATACAGGGCGGTTGATGAGGTAGTCGTCCCATTGTATGCTCGTGTGGCTCACGAGTTTAAGTATCATCGGGATAAGAAAACGCTGACAAAGGTAGGACAAAAGCAGCGAAGTAAGCAGGATAATGACAAACAGGCAGATTTGGGAATAGTAATTAGCCCATTGGGGGCTGAACCCGAAGTACAGAAAGCTGTTGGTTGCCAGTTGGCGGAGCGTTGAAATCATAAGCGGGCGAACAATGAGGATAAATGTCGGTGTTGCGTATGCATTCTGAAACTATCGCAAATGGTATTTGCGGTAGTGTGGAGTAACTATGCGGTCAAAGTAATGCATGGAAATCAAGCTGAGTAGTCCGCCGGTAATGTAAACCAGCGAAAAGCTAAAATATTGTGCAATGTAACCACCTAACGTAATGCCGAGTCCAATACCTACATCCCACGAGGTCAGGTAACTGCTGGTGGCGGTAGCACGGCGATTGTTAGGGGCAAGGTTGATGTAGAGTGAATTGTAGGCTGGGAAGATGATGCCAAAACCTACTCCCTGCAGTAGTGGTACTGTAAAAAAGGCTATAGCTGCAGCATTTTCGTTCCATTGCATGATGTATTGGCAGCATCCTAATAAGGCAAAGGCCATAACTACCAGATAGTAGCCGTTGTGAATACATGAAGTAACGTAGCCACGATCAACAAACTTACCTGAGAAGATGCGCGACACTCCCATCCCCGTGGCCATAACTACAAAGAAGAAGCCAGGCGGCACCTTCAGCCCCATTTCGTTTACGTACATGGCAACAAAGTTGGTAGTGGCTCCGTAGGGCATGGATAGCATTAATAGAGCAATGCCGGCGGGGATGCCTTTTGCCAGAAAAAAACGGTCGAGCGAAACGGCCGGTCTGCTGTTTGGTATGGTTGCAGAGTTCGGAATGCTGTTCTTGCAACCTTGTTTCAGAGGCTTTGCCGGAAGTTTTACGCAGCAAGCCAGCACAAATCCTGCCAAACATGCAGCCATGCCTATGCCAAAGATGCTTTGATACGAAAGATTGCCATGTAAAAAAAGTCCTACCATAGGGCCTATGCTCATAGCTGTGTTATTGGTCAGACCATAGTAGCCAAGCCCTTCACCCCGACGCTCAGAGGGCATGATATCTACTACAACCGTATTACCTCCTACGGTAACAGCGCCAAAGGTAAAGCCATGAAGAATGCGTACGATGATAAAAAAAGTGAGCGAACCACCTACAATATAACCGGCAAAAAGGGATGTAAATAGGAAGTAGGCCATGATGTAGAGCGGTTTGCGGGCAAATGTATCGAGCAGATAGCCAGAAAAGGGCCGTACCATAAGGGCCGAAACAGTGTAGCACGACAATATGGCTCCGATGGCACCTTCTTCAACCCCATAACTCTCTTTAAGGTAGAAAGGAAATAGGGGGATGAGCATCCAAAAGGCAAAGAACAACAAGAAGTTGGCCAAAAGAATGCAGCAGTAGGAGGGTGTGAAGAGTTTGGGGCGCATCTTTCGTTATGTATATTATATAGGAGTGTTGGGGCTGGAGCGATGTTTGAACACCGTTAGGGCATCAATAGCCGTTGGGTAGTTTGGGCTGACGGATGTATATAGATTTACACGCGTTGTTCTATTTTTTACAAGCATTGCTGTTGAGGCAATTTGCCGTGGCTTTTTGAGTTACAGCAAACTGCTTCAAAAAGCGCGGACAGAAGAATCAAGAACTCCGGCATATATCCGTTGATGCTCTTGCTCCTTCTGTCCGTCAGGAACGTCAGGCTGCTTATAGGTTAGGGGCAGACTGGTTCCTATTTGTGGCTTAGTTGGCAGCCATGAATTCGTCGAGGAATCGTGTGTCGTTTTCAGAGAATAGGCGGAGGTCCTTTACTTGATACTTCAAGTTGGTAATACGCTCTACGCCCATACCAAAGGCATAGCCCTTGTAGATTTTGCTGTCAATACCATTAGCTTCGAGCACATTGGGGTCGACCATGCCACAGCCCAAAATCTCAACCCATCCTGTTTGCTTGCAGAATGAGCAACCCTTGCCACCGCAGATGTTGCACGAGATGTCCATTTCGGCGCTTGGTTCAGTGAAGGGGAAATATGAGGGGCGCAGACGGATTTTGGTGTCGGCACCAAACATTTCGCGTGCAAAGGTAAGGAGTACTTGCTTGAGGTCGGTAAAACTTACGTCTTTGTCGATGTACAAGCCTTCAACCTGATGGAAGAAGCAGTGGGCACGGGCAGAAATAGCCTCGTTGCGGTAAACGCGTCCCGGGCAAATCACGCGGATGGGCGGTTGTGAATGCTCCATTACGCGGCTTTGTACAGAACTGGTGTGCGTGCGGAGTACGATGTCAGGATGTTGTTCGATAAAGAAGGTATCCTGCATGTCGCGTGCGGGGTGATCTTCGGCAAAGTTCATCGAAGAGAATACGTGCCAGTCATCTTCAACCTCGGGGCCATCGGCCATAGCAAATCCCAATCGCGAGAAGATGTCAATAATCTCGTTCTTTACAATTGAGAGCGGGTGGCGTGTGCCCAGTGCAATGGGGTAGGGCGAGCGTGTCAGGTCAATGTCTGAATGGTCGTCCTCTTGAGTTGCTAAATTTTCGCGCAGTTCGTTGAGCTTTTCTTGCAGTGCAGTCTTGAGTTCATTCAACTTCATGCCGATTTCGCGTTTCTGCTCGGCCGGAACGTTGCGGAACTCACCCATCAAATCGTTAACAATACCCTTTTTGCTGAGGTATTTGATGCGGAGTTCTTCCAGTGCTTTGGCATCGGCGGCCTGCAGGCCTGCAACTTCGTTAAGTAATGCTTTAATCTTTTCCTGTATCATATTTCAGAGTGTGCTGTGTGCGCAACGTGTCGGAGCGCTTGGATGCACGTTGTTTAAAGAAGTCTTTGTCTATATGTGTACGCAATTATCGGCGTCAAAACCCCGTGGCATTATCTGATAGCCGGTGCCGGTTTGCTCGACTAAATGACCTGGGCTTTGTCTAAATCTTCTGCAAAGATAGATATTTCTTTGTAAAGAATGCCCGACTTATGCCGAAAAGCCCTATTTTTGCCTTTCGAATTAAAGGATTTTTCGATGAAGGTATTCTTTTGGAACATATCGCTGTTTCTCCTGTTGCTGGTAGGGTGTCAGAGCGAAAAAAACTCCGACTCTCAGTCGGCTTTGAGCGATAGCACGGACGTTTCGCCCGACAGTATTGCGGGCGAAGGTGAAACAGCGCCCCCTAAGTCGGCCGATGGACTCTTTGACGACTTTATCTATACATTTATGCGTAACCGTACCTTTCAGTATGAACGCATTGTTTTTCCGTTGACTAACCGGGTTGATGGTGTCGATAAACCGATAGACAAGCGCAACTGGAAGTTCGATGCCATGTATGTAAACCAAGATGTCTATACTTTGATATTCGATGATGCCCGTTCGGTAAATGCAGAAAAGGACACAACCCTTTTGCATGTGGTGGTTGAATGGGTCTACTTAGACCAAAGGCGGGTAAAGCAGTATCATTTTGAGAAACAGCAAGGCCAGTGGCGTTTAACCGCACTCGATACCCATGGGCTCGAAAAACACGGGAACAGCGATTTCTATGAGTTTTATCGCCAGTTCTCAACTAGTGAGCGCTTTCAGCGGCAGCATATTTCCAACCCCTTCCACTTCAAAACTTACGATTTTGATAATTTCCAGAATATCGAAGGGCTGCTCGATGTTAGTCAATGGCCAGACTATCGTCCGGATTTGCCCAAAGGGGTAATTACCAATATCAATTACGGACAGAAATATGGCAATGCACGTCAGCGCGTGTTGCTTATATGCAGCCCTTCGGGAGGCATGGGGTGTGCCATTACTTTTGTCCGGAATGGTAAAACCTGGGTGCTGAACCGCTTGGAAAATTAATAATAGCCGCCATTAAGCAGTTGTGGGGGCTGACTTGACAAACTGTTTTATTAAAATGTAGCACAACCATGTATTCACTTCTTCATCACAATACATTCGGCATTGATGCTTGGTGCCGTGACTTTATAGAGTATGCCACTATCGACGAACTGAAAGCATTGTTGCCAGCATTGCAGGGAGTGCGTTGGCTCCACATCGGAGGTGGCAGCAACTTGCTTTTTGTAAACGACTTTAAGGGAACTGTGTTGCATTCAGCCATCTTGGGATACAGCGAGGTTAAACGTAGCGAGGGCTGCGTGTGGCTTCGTGTTGGCGCTGGATGCGATTGGGACGAACTGGTTGCCTATTGTTTGGAACAAGGTTATTACGGACTTGAAAATCTCTCGCTCATTCCGGGCGAAGTTGGAGCAAGCGCTGTGCAAAATATTGGTGCTTATGGCGTTGAGGCTGGCGACTTTATTGATAGTGTTGAAACAGTCGATGTGCAGACGGGACAAATCAGGATATTTACACACCGTGAGTGTGAGTATGCTTATCGTAGCAGCATCTTTAAGCATGCCCTGCGCGGAAAGTATATCGTTACCCATGTGGTGTATCGCTTGTCGCTCGACTTTACTCCCGATTTAGAATATGCTGCTATTCGCCGCGAATTGGATGCTCGGGACATAGCGCCCGGAAATGTAACGCCCCGGCAGTTGCGCGAACTTATTATCGATGTGAGACGCTCCAAACTTCCAGATCCAGACCAGATTGGCAGTGCTGGCTCATTCTTTATGAACCCGGTAATAACTGTAGCACAATTTGAAAAACTCCGTGTCAAATATCCCGAATTACCTCATTATGAAGTGGAGGATGGCGTCAAGATTCCGGCCGGATGGCTTATCGAAAAGTGTGGATGGAAAGGGCAAAGTATGGGGCCGGCTGGGGTATATGCCAAGCAGGCTCTTGTATTGGTTAATCTAGGTGGTGCAACCGGCGAGGATATTGTGCGCTTGAGCAATGCCGTACGACAGGACGTACGCGACAAATTTGGTATAGAAATCCACCCCGAAGTAAACTTTATAGAGTAACCTGTTAGCGGAAAAGGGTTTGAGTTTATGCCTAAATTATACTTTTTGGGAACGGGTACCAGTTTAGGAGTTCCGCAAATAGGCTGTAATTGTGCAGTATGCCGTTCGGCCGACAAACGCGACCGGCGTTTGCGTACCTCCGCCCTTATCGAGAGCGATGTGGGCGAACGCTTACTGATTGATTGCGGGCCAGATTTTCGGCAGCAAATGTTGAATATACCATTTCGTAAGCTCGAAGGGGTGTTGCTCACGCACGAACATTTTGACCATGTTGGCGGACTCGACGATTTGCGTCCGTCTTCACTCTTTGGCTGTGTCAATGTTTATGCTGATGCCACTTGCGTGAGGCATCTGAGCGAACGTATTCCCTATTGTTTTGTTGAAAACCGGTATCCCGGTGTGCCCAACATCGTATTGCATACCATACAGCAAGGCGAGGTGTTGCATCTGGCTGGCATGTCAGTATGTCCTGTTAGCGTGCAACATGGCAAATTGCCCATATTGGGCTATCGTATAGCTGATTTGGCATACCTTACCGACATGAGCGCAATAACCGAAAGTTCAATGCAATTGCTCAAAGGAATAAAAGTATTAGTAGTCAATGCGCTCCGCTATAAACCTCATCATTCGCATCAGTCAGTTCCCGAAGCTTTGGAACTAGTAGCCTCGTTGTCACCGGAGAGGGCCTATCTGATACACATGTCCCATCAGGTCGGTTTGCACGCAGAGGTCGAAAAACGTTTGCCAGCCAATGTGCATTTGGCATACGATGGTTTGCAAATCGAGTGGTAATGTCTGATATGCACCAACGCATGACGCAGTTTTCCAAACTTTTTCGTAAGTTTGCAAGCGCAGAGACTATACATAGCACCGCCTGGCCGCTTTAGGGTTAAAGGCGGTTCTAAGTGTTTCTGTCCAGTTGTGCAATTTTTGATAGGATAAGTGGGTGACCAACTGGCAACAATGCCCCACTGCAGTTAATTTTATGAGAAAGAAGATTATTATAGTACTTTGGGTATTTCTGGTACTGTTCTTTGTTGCTTGCTTTGTAGGAGTTATAGGTATCAAACGAGGCTGGATTGGATACATGCCACCTATAGCCGAACTGCAAAGCCCAATCAATAAGTATGCTTCGCAGATTATCAGTGCCGATGGTCGCGTGATGGGTACCTGGTCTCGCAATGAAAACCGTGTGTTTGTAGGGTACGATAGTATATCACCGCATATGTTCGACGCCTTGGTTGCAACCGAGGACGTGCGCTTCTACGACCATTCCGGTATTGATGCACGAGCTTTTGCACGTGCAGTTGTTAAACGTGGACTCCTCGGACAGAAGGAGGCGGGTGGTGGTAGTACAATCACGCAGCAACTTGCCAAGCAACTCTATTCATCTTCGGCTGAGACCACCTTCCAGCGATTGCTCCAAAAACCTATTGAATGGGTTATAGCCGTAGAATTGGAGCGGTATTATACCAAGCACGAAATACTAACTCTTTATCTTAACTATTTTGACTTTCTGCATAATGCCGTTGGTGTCAAGACTGCTGCCAATGTATACTTCGGCAAATCGCCTAAAAACTTATCTATCACCGAGAGTGCTACCTTGGTGGGCATGTGTAAGAATCCTTCTTACTACAACCCGGTACGCAATCCAGAGCGCTGCCGGCAGCGTCGTAATGTGGTTTTGCAGCAAATGGCAAAAGCCGGACTATTGTCAGATGCAGAGTGTGCTTCTTTGACCGAGGAGCCCCTTCAACTCAATTTTCACCGCATAGATCATAAAGAGGGCCTGGGAGCTTATGTGCGCGAATACCTGCGACGTATCATGATGGCCAATAAGCCCAATCCTGCAGATTATCGCGACTGGCAGCGGCAGCAGTATTATGAAGATTCGGTGATGTGGGCTACCGACCCCTTATATGGCTGGTGTAAAAAGAATTATAAGTCTGATGGCAATAACTATGATATCTATGTTGATGGCTTGAAGATATACACAACCATCGACTCGCGTATGCAACGCTATGCCGAAGAGGCTGTTCGTGTGCAGTTGAGTAAAAAATTGCAGCCACTCTTTGAGTCGGAGCAGCGCGGTTCGTCACATTTTCCCTATTATTCAGGCCTTTCGGCAAAAGAGGTGCGAAAGCGTATACAGCGTGCCATCCGGCAATCTGAGCGCTATCGTATATTAAAGGCTGATGGTGCTTCGGAAGAAGAAATTATGCAATCGTTCAAAACGAAGTATCCCATGACCGTCTTTACTTATCATGGTGATGTTGATACGCTGATGACCCCGCTCGACTCTATTCTTTATTATAAAAAGTTTTTGCGTTCGGCTTTGGTATCTATCGAACCCAAGACAGGACAAGTCAAAGCTTATGTAGGAGGACTTGATTTCTCACATTTTCAATACGACATGGCTATGGTTGGACGCCGTCAGATTGGTTCGACCATGAAACCCTTTGTTTATGCCATGGGCTTGCAGGGAGGTATGACATCAGAGTCGCAGATACTCAACGAACAGCGTACTTATGGCGATTGGACCCCTCGAAACGGAAGCCATGCCCGTTATGGTAGCATGGTCACTCTTAAGTGGGGATTAAGTCAGTCGAACAACTGGGTAACGGCGGGCCTGATGTATCAAATTGACCCTACAGGGCGCGGACTGGTTCGCGACCTGCAGGCTTTGGGTGTGGCCAACAACAACATGTATCCCTCATTGCCTCTATGTTTAGGTACCTGCGATGTTACCCCGGCTGAGTTAGCGTCTGCTTATACCGCATTTGTAGAGAAAGGCATACGCAGAGCGCCTTTGCTCGTTACGCGTATCGAAGACAATGAAGGTAATGTCATTGCAGAATTTAACCCTCGGACAAACGAGGTGTACAGCGAGGAAACAGCCTATCAGATGATAGACATGATGCGAGCTGTTATTGATCAAGGCACCGGACGTCGTTTGCGCTATGCCTATAACATGAAGGGACCGATAGCCGGTAAAACCGGAACAACCAATAACAATTCCGATGGATGGTTTGTAGGATGCGTGCCGCAACTTATCACTGCAGTCTGGGTTGGTGGCGATGAGCGCGATATTCATTTTTCAACCACTGCTCGCGGACAAGGTGCCGTAACGGCATTGCCTATATGGGCCACCTACATGCGGCGCGTCTATGCCGACCGTGCCTTGGGGTATGATGCTGAGCGCGATTTTGAGAAGCCGGTGCTTGTTGATAATGATATTTTCGACACAGACGAAGAGTCTGAAGCTGAGGGAGCAACCAATGAAACTTCGGGCGTTCCTGCAGAACCTCGGCCAGCAGTCGAGGAGCCTACACCTCAGGCCACTCGTCCCAAAACATCCCAGCACCGGCCTGCTGAGCGCTATTTTGATTAAAAGGCAATCCCTCTCCTGGTGCTTTTTCAAACATAGCAGCGTGTAGCTCTCTTCTCAGCAAGTGCCGATACCGATAAGCCAGCATACAGTTTACGAGTATAGTTAATTATAGTATTTTCCTTCATTCAGACTATGGATTTTATAGCCATCATACCCGCCCGTTACGCGTCAACGCGTTTTCCGGCCAAGCCCTTGGCCTTGTTGGGCGGTAAACCTATTATTCAACGTGTTTACGAGCGTGTAGCCCAGGTCTTTCCACGCCTATGTGTGGCTACCGACGATGAACGCATCCGTCAGGCAGTTGAGGCTTTTGGTGGAGTAGCAGTTATGACTTCTACTGAGCACCGTAGTGGTACAGACCGTTGTTATGAGGCCTTTTGCAAACTCGGGCGTAATGCCGATGTCGTTGTTAATGTGCAGGGCGACGAACCCTTTATTGCCGAGTCGCAGCTCCATTCGGTAATGTCATGTTTTGACGACTCTTCAACCGAAATAGCCACATTAGTCAAGCCTTTTGCAAGTACCACTCCTTTCGAAACCGTGGCCAATCCAAACAGTCCCAAGGTAGTAGTCAGCAATGATGGTTATGCATTATATTTTTCGCGCAGTGTAATACCTTATTTGCGTGGCATACCCACCGAAGAGTGGCCAGCCCGCCACACCTACCTCAAGCACATAGGCCTTTATGCCTATCGTGCCGATGCTCTGGAGCGTATAACCGCACTGCCTCAGGGGGACCTCGAAGTTTGCGAATCGCTCGAGCAGTTGCGTTGGCTGCAGGCAGGTTTGCGCATAAAAGTAGCCGAAACCGATGTCGAGACCATTGGTATTGATACTCCGCAAGACTTGCAGCAAGCCGAAGAGTTTCTTGCGCAAGGTGCAAACAATTAAAATGGTCACCTCCCGGGTGTCCGTAATAAACCACCAAAACGAAATAACCCCAAGTATGATTCTGCGAAAGTTAATAATAAGTGGCCTGATGCTTAGTATGCTTCTCCTGCCGGCATCAGCCCAAAAAATTGTGGTAGGTTCTTGTACTCTGAAAGACGGAGGTATCTATACCGGACAGTTAATGGGAGGCAAACCTTCAGGCAAGGGACGGGTGCAGTACGAAAACGGCGATACCTATGAGGGATCGTTTGTCAAAGGACTGCGTCATGGAGATGGCACTTTTACAGCGGCCGATGGTTCACGCTACGAAGGAAACTGGACAAAAAACGAGCGTAACGGAAAAGGTACTTTCTATGCCGTAAACAACAATCGCTACGAGGGACTTTGGTATCGTAATCAAAAGGAAGGCCACGGAACGATGTACTATTACAATGGTGACGTTTACGAAGGCACCTGGAAAGACGACCAGCGTAATGGCAAGGGAACCTATACCTACAAAAGCGGAGCCTACTATAAAGGAGAGTGGGTTGACGACCAAAAAAGTGGAAAAGGATTCTTCGACTGGAACGATGGTTCAAAGTACGACGGAAACTGGCTGCGCAATCAGCGCAATGGTCGTGGAGTATATACCTATGCCGATGGTGACATGTACAGCGGCGATTGGAAAAACGATATGCAAGAAGGTCGCGGCATTTATAAGTTCCGCAACGGCGATGTTTACGAAGGCCATTATGTGAATGGTGAGCGTACTGGCGAGGGCACCTTCCGTTTTGCTAACGGCGATACTTACGTAGGCACCTTCCTGAATGGTGAGCAGAGTGGCCATGGCGTTTTTCAGTGGAAGGGTGTGGCTACCTATAACGGACAATGGAAAAACAACATGATGCACGGACGCGGCATTTATAAGTGGAAAAACGGCGACGAGTATAATGGTGAATGGAAAAACAATCGCATGGACGGCGAAGGCACCCTGCGCTTTGCCGACGGCGGACGTTTTAAAGGCCATTTCCGTGAAGGTAAGCGCGACGGAAAATCAGTTGAAATCAAAGCCAACGGTTCGCGCATTGATTGTACCTATAAAGAAGGGCAAAAGCACGGCCGTTACATTGAATACGATGCAAACGGCAATGTTGTAAAGAAAGGCGAATACAGCAACGGCCGTTTGGTGCAGTAACCTTACGTGTGGGGGCAAACCCTCCATGACAGCCGGCAGCAACGCCATGCAACGTGGGCAAAGCCCTAAAAGCTAAAAGTGAATAACGTATATTCAAATCATACAGCCATGAATGCGAAGAAAAAGCAAGAGACAGCAAAAAACAAGGCAACGGCAACTCCCGCTAAAGCCGCAAGAGGAGCCCGCAAAAAGGCGGCTACATCGCCCAAACAGCTGAACATCGTGAAAAACGATCCGTGGCTGGAACCCTTTGAGGGCGCCATTCAGGGCCGTCACGAGCATGTGTTGTTCAAGGTGAACGAACTGACTGGAGGTAAAAAGTCGCTTTCCGAATTTGCTGACGGACACCTTTACTTCGGACTTCACCGTACAGCACGTCAATGGGTCTTGCGCGAGTGGGCACCCCATGCTACAGCTATCTATCTGATAGGCGAATTCAATGGATGGAAAGAAAACGAAAAGTTTGCCTTTAAGCGCATTGAAGGTACCGGAAACTGGGAACTGAAACTCCCCCTCCGCGCCTTGCACCATGGTAACTTGTATAAACTCTCCATGCATTGGCAAGGGGGGCAGGGTGAGCGAGTTCCGGCATGGGCACAGCGTGTGGTGCAGGATGTCGAAACTAAAATATTCAGCGCCCAGGTATGGTTCCCGGAGCAGCCTTATGTTTGGAAAAAAACTGCATTCCGTCCTAAAAAAGGGCCTCTCTTTATTTATGAGTGCCATATAGGAATGGGGCAGGATGCCGAGCGTGTAGGAACTTACAATGAATTCCGTTTAAACGTTTTGCCGCGTATCATAGCCGACGGCTACAACTGCATTCAAATAATGGCAATAGCAGAACATCCTTACTACGGAAGTTTTGGCTACCATGTAAGTTCCTTTTTTGCAGCATCGAGCCGTTTCGGTACCCCCGAAGAACTCAAGCAACTCATAGACGAAGCCCACAAGGCCGGTATTTCAGTTATTATGGACCTGGTTCACAGCCATGCCGTGAAGAACGAAGTAGAAGGACTTGGCAACTATGCAGGCGATCCCAATCAGTTCTTCTATCCCGGCGAGCGTCACGAGCATTCGGCCTGGGATAGCCTCTGTTTTGACTACGGAAAAAACGAAGTTCTCCACTTCCTCTTATCCAACTGCAAGTACTGGCTGACTGAGTACAACTTCGATGGCTTCCGCTTTGATGGTGTCACCTCCATGCTCTACTATAGTCATGGACTGGGCGAGGCCTTTGGTGGATATGGTGACTATTTTAACGGCCACCAGGACGACAATGCTATTTGTTACCTCACCCTGGCCAACCTGCTCATACACGAGGTGAAGCCTACTGCCATTACCATAGCCGAAGAGGTGAGCGGTATGCCCGGACTGGCGGCTCCCTTTACCGATGGCGGTTACGGCTTTGACTACCGCATGGCTATGAATGTGCCCGACTATTGGATTAAAACCATCAAAGAGCACCGCGATGAAGATTGGAAACCATCTTCCATCTTTTGGGAGGTAACCAATCGCCGTGCCGACGAGCGCACCATATCATATTGCGAGAGCCACGACCAAGCCCTGGTGGGCGACAAAACCCTGGTGTTTCGCCTCATCGACTCCGATATGTACTGGCATTTCCGTAAGGGAGATGAAAATGGAACCGTTCACCGAGGCATTGCTCTTCATAAGATGATTCGTCTGGTTACGGCATCGACCATCAATGGCGGATACCTCAACTTTATGGGTAACGAATTCGGACATCCCGAATGGATTGATTTTCCGCGCGAAGGCAACGGATGGAGTCATAAGTATGCTCGCCGTCAGTGGAACCTGGTTGACAATAAGGAACTTTGCTACCACTATTTGGGCGACTTTGACCGCGATATGGTTAAGTTGCTCCGAGCCCTGCCTGATATACGTAAGTATGCTGTGCAAGAAGTGTGGCACAACGATGGCGACCAGATACTGGCCTATAGCCGCGGTCCGCTACTCTTTGTATTCAACTTCTCGCCCACACGCTCCTACGAAGGCTATGGCTTTATGGTGCCCGAGGGGGCTTACGAGGTGGTGCTCAACACTGATGCAAAGGCCTATGGCGGCAATGGCTTAGCCGACGACAGCGTGCGTCATCTCACCAATTTCGACCCCTTGCTCAAGCGCGACGGAAAAGGCTGGCTCAAACTTTACATCCCGGCACGTTCGGCAGTTGTGCTACGCTGCATTGACGATACTAAAAAGTAATAAGGAGGTTTTCTAACCTCTTTCAGCCACAGAGGCTCTTCCGGCCCTCTGTGGCTTTTTAGGTTTTACATCGCGCTGCTTCAAGGCAGGAGGGTTTGCTATGCACCTTGCTTAGGTATGTGATTTGTTTGCATATTTTATAAATTCAGAAATCCGTTCTTTTGAATCCAATATAGAAAATCTGAGCCCCAAAGATGCGAAAAAACTTGCTTCCGGAGTAGAAAAGGAGTAACTTTGAGTAAGGAAAACAGCCCGCTTGCAACAAACTGCATAAGGACCACAAGCATAGCCTTGTAGGTCCTCTTTTTTTGTTTCTGCGCAGCGCTCAAATTCTTTGTTCTTTGGGGCAGCTATTGTACAAAAAGCCGGTTTCTGTTGCTACAGTTGCAAAATTCTATCGCGGCATTAGGATTTTCTATCGCGGCTTTAGAAAATTCTATCGCAGCATCAGAAAATTCTATCGCGGCATTAGGATTTTTGGGAACTGTCAATTGTAAAATCAATGACAGATGTAGTATTTTTAGCACCCGGTGTAAATAATTTTTCACGCCCATGCCTTATAGCAGACAGGCTGTATGAGCAGGTTGCCGCAATAAACTAAATTCAAAGAACCTCTGCATAAACTTTCTAAAGTATGAATTGGGGTTGGTAAAGCCTCGTTCCAAGCAGTTGGCAGTAATTAGTAATGTTGTGATAATAAGATTTAAAACAGCTGGATGCTGTTTTAATAAATGTATATTCTGTTTGGAAGTACAACCTCATTGCTTTAGTTCGCCGCACAGTCCGCTTGTAACGTTCGAAAGAGACACAGAACACAAATAAAGAGGCAAGAATGCTGTGCCGTCCGATTTTTATTTTTACTTTTGCAACATTTATAAGCAGTAGCGGCAATAGAGCCGCCAACATGGTGCAAGTTGCATCACTTATATCCGTAAAAGTATAACCCAATGATATTAAAAAGAATCTGTTTGCTGCTGGCCCTTATTGTGGGGCTCTCGTTGAATGTGTTGGCTCAGACGGGAATGTCAGACCGTCAGGTCATTGAATTCATGATGAAGGAAAATGAGCGAGGAACACCTCGTTCCGAAATCGTGACCAAACTGATTGAAAAAGGTGTATCGATTGATCAAATACGGCGCATTCGTGCTAAATATGAAAAACAGCAGAAGGGCGATCTTGTTGGTGCACGCGACATCAGCGGTGTAAACAAGGATAATAAACGCTTGCGTAAAAATAATGGCGAAGAGCGCGAAGAACTGAAGGGAAATCAGCAACGTGAGCGTAAGCGCAAGGAGATTGATGAAGACCAGTTGTCAGAAAAACAACGTAAGCGCCTCAAGCGCGAGCGCCGGAACGATTATATGGACGAGATGGAAGAACTCCTTCCCGACTCGCTCAACGATTTGGAAATGCCCTACGAGTACGACGATGAAGACTACGAGTATGGACGTAAGAAAAAGAAAAAAGGCAAAGAGGTCTTTGGACGCAATATTTTCAATAATCGCAAACTCTCGTTCGAGCCTAATATGAATATTGCCACACCGCAGGACTACCGCCTGGGGCCTGGCGATGAGGTTTTCGTTGACGTATGGGGAGCCTCGCAAGAGCGTTTTGAGAGCACCGTGTCGCCCGATGGTACCATCAATATCGAATCGTACGGCCCCGTTAATGTCGACGGACTGACGGTGGCACAGGCCAACCAGCGTTTGCGGGCCACTATCGGACGTCGCTATTCTGGTTCTACGGTGCGACTCACGGTAGGACAGACCAAAACCATTACCGTAGATGTGATGGGCGAGGTGAAAGTTCCCGGTTCGTATACACTCTCAGCCTTCTCGACCGTGTTTAACGCCCTCTATATGGCTGGCGGTACGAACGAAATAGGTACGCTCCGTAATATCAAAATATACCGTAAAGGACGCGAAATTTCGACCTGCGATATTTACGACTATATTTTGAACGGCAACATGCGTGGAAACGTTCGCCTGTCGTCGGGCGATGTGATTATTGTGGGCCCCTATGAATGTTTGGTAAACGTTACCGGTAAGATAAAGCGTCCCATGTATTACGAAATGAAGTCGACCGAGAGTGTCGGAACCCTCATTAAATACGCGGGTGGATTTACGGGCGATGCCTATCAGGGAAGCGTGCGCTTGATGCGTAAGGCCGGCGGTCAGTTGTCGGTTTACTCCATCGACGATTTTGAACGCAATAAATTCCAGCTGATGGACGGCGACTCTGTATCGGTAGACAGTACTTTGCTTCGTTACCGCAATATGGTCGAGATTAAAGGAGCCGTGATGCGTCCGGGCATGTACCAGATGGATGGCAGCATAACCACCGTGCGCCAGCTTATTGAAGCAGCCGGCGGCTTGAGCGAAGATGCATTTACGGCCCGTGGAACCATTCATCGCCGTAAAGAAGATCGTACGCTCGAAGTGATTTCCGTTGATATACAAGGATTGATAGACCATAAAGTGGCTGACATTGCACTTAAGAACGAAGATGTGTTCTACGTGCCATCCAAAAAAATCATGCAGGAAGAGCAAATACTCACCATTGATGGCGAAGTCAATTATCCGGGTATTTATGAGTATGCCGACAATACAACGATTGAAGACTTTATACTGCAGGCCGGCGGACTTAAAGATGCTGCTTCGATGGTCAAAATCGATGTGTCGCGCCGTATGCGCAACCAGGATGCACGCCAATCAAGTTCGCAAGTGGCACAGTGGTTTAGCTTCTCGCTTAAAGACGGCTTTGTTGTAGACGGAACACCGGGCTTTGTGCTCGAACCCTTCGACGAGGTTTATGTGCGCCGTTCGCCCGGTTATATTGAGCAGCAGCATGTAAAGGTAGACGGCGAAATAGCATTCTCGGGTACCTACGTGCTTACCAATAAAGGCATGCGCCTGAGCGATTTGGTAAAAGCAGCCGGCGGACTTACAGCCGAGGCATATGCATTGGGCGCCCATTTGGAACGAACCTTGACGCCAGCCGAAAAGATTAAGCAAAAAACGATGATTAAGCTGGCCGTGAGTGGCGACTCCATTGACATGCGTCAGCTCGACCTGGGCGATACCCAAGTAGTAGGTATTAACCTGCAGGAAGCATTGAAAAACCCTGGTAGCAATAAGTGGGACATTGTGCTGCGCGAGGGCGACCGCCTGGTCATTCCGCAGTATAATAACACCGTTTCAATCAATGGACAGGTGCTTTATCCCAATACCGTTGCCTATAGCGAGGGTGCCAAACTTTCCTACTACATTGATCAGGCTGGTGGATATGGTCAGCGTGCCAAGTCGCGCAGGGTGTTTGCAGTCAACATGAACGGAACGGTAACCCGCGTGCGTTCGTCAAAGGATATAACTCCGGGATGTACCATCTTGGTGCCTTCAAAGTCGAGGCGTAAAGGCATGTCGCTTGGCGAAATCCTCTCGTTAGGTGCCATGACAGCAACTTTGGGTACGGTTATCGCTACACTTGTTAAATAAAATCCGCGTTCAATGTAACGTAGATGTAGGGCTGCACCCACCAATAGGTGCAGCCTTATTTCTGAATAAATCTATGCTGCGCAGTGCTGTCCGCTTATTATTGGTGAAAGCAGCATGTTGACAGTTTGGTGCCGTTTAAACTCATAGCTAGTACCCTCAAAATATTTAGTTCATGGCTTCGCTTAAAACAAACGTATTGTTGAATTTGATAAATACCGTTACAAGCATTCTGCTTCCGGTAATCACATTTCCATATGCTACCCGTGTGTTGCAGTTAGAGGGGATAGGTGTGGTAAACTTTCTATCTTCAGTTGTCAACTATATCATTTTGATAACAGGCCTCGGCATCCCGATGTATGCAGTTAAGGAAGTGGCACGATACCGTGACGACATAGCAAAACGCAATCATTGTACCATTGAACTTACTGTGCTCAGTTTGTTGCTTTGCCTGTGGGGCTATGCCATAGTTGCTTTTATGCTTTATGGAGTTGAGCGTATACACGAGCATCAGAACCTTTTCTTGATATTGAGTCTCAGTATCTTTTTTACAGCCATTGGAGTGAATTGGTTTTACCAGGCAGTTGAAGATTTTAAGTTTATTACAATTCGTGCTATCATATTTAAAGTACTCACAACAGCCAGTCTGTTTATCTTTGTCAAGACCCCCGATGATTTGCTCTACTATGCCATCATTACCGTATCGTTGTCTGTAGGAAACAACTTTATCAACTTTATTCATTTACGCAAGTTTATAAAGTTCCGTACTATAGTCTGGAGCAAGCTCAACCTGAGCCACCATGTTAAGCCCGCTATGCAGATATTCTTGCCATATGTCATCACCAATATCTATGGAAACTTGAATATTGTGATGCTCGGCTTTATTCAGGACGATGCAGCAGTGGGCATTTATACAGCCGCCAATAAGTTACTTTTTGTGGTACTTACCATCATTACATCTCTGAGTGTTGTGCTTCTTCCCCGTTGTTCGAGTTTGATTTCAAGCGGTGAAATAGCTCAGTTCAAGGAACTGAGTATGAAGTCGGTGCGGGTGGTTATCGGTATTGCACTTCCTTGCATGGCAGGTATGGCCATGTTGGCTTACCCCTTAATACAAGTGTTTTGTGGCAGTACTTTTACACCCTCATCGCATGTCATAGTGATAGCATGTCCGGTATTGCTGCTGATAGGACTGACTAATGTTATAGGCATCCAAATCTTTTATCCGCAAGGAAAGCCAAATCTCGTTATATATAGTACGTTGATAGGCGCGGTAACCAACTTTTTGCTTAATTTCTGGCTTATTCCTGCTTATTCGTACGTTGGAGCAGCATATTCCACACTCATAGCCGAACTTGTTGTGTTGCTTGTGCAGTGTGCTGCAGGTCGAAAATATATACCCATACAGTTTGGCTCGCTGCAATTGCACAACTATTTGTTTGCAACAGCAGTTTTGGTGCTGATGCTATGGAGTATAAAGTGGTTTATATCCAATGCGTTGCTGATGGTAGTACTGGCTAGTTTGCTCGGTTCTATTGTTTATGGCGGTTTCTTGCTTCTCGTTAAGGACGAATTAGTTAAAGAGATGGTGAACTATGCCCGTGGACTGCTTCGAAGAGGAAAGTAATTGGTGCAGGAGTAGGCACGTTACATGGTTTGTTATTATTTGAATGAGAGGTTAACAGTCATGAAAACCAGTCAAACAATAAGCTTATGCCAAACTTGGCATTTTGAGAATTAGTTAGTACATTTGCATATATTATACAACAAGTTTTACGACATAAAAGCCTCTTGTAGGCTTTTTAAATAAATAAGAAAGAACGAATGAAAGCCGAAAAGAATGAAAGTCAAAAAGCGCAGGAAATGTTGATGGTGGAAACTCATGATAGCAACACAAAGCCAGCTACAACAGAATGTGCTCCCGAATCGGTGCTACGTAAGGAAATCCGTTTAGACCTGATATTTAAATTGATTTTTCAAAAATGGCAAACATATATAGTGCCTATGGTAGCAACTATAGTGTTGACAGCCATCTATGTTTATAGCCTTCCTCGATACTATACAGTAAAGGTGATGCTGGCTCCCGAGATGAGTAATAGCGGGGGAGGTTTGTTGGGTTCGTTAGGCGGTTTGGCATCAATGGCCGGAGTGAACTTGTCATCTCTTCAGTCAAATGATGCGATTATACCCCTCTTTTATCCCGATTTAATGACGAGTACCGATTTTATAGTACCCTTGCTGCATACGCAAGTAAGCACTAAGGATGGTTCGTTCAAGGGAAGCTATGTGGATTATCTTACAAAAAAGTGCGATGCAGCATGGTGGGATAAAGGCATGGCAGCACTTGTTGAAATGGTAAAGCCTACAAACCCGAAAGATTTAAGTAAAGATGCGTCGGGGCGTTTACAAATTAATCCGTTTAACTTAAATGTTACTCAAGAAAAAGTAGTACGTGCAGCGAAAGGTAATATTGATTGTAACGTAGATAAAAAAACAGATGTGATAACTCTAACTACAACGGCACAGGATCCGTTAGTGGCAGCGCAAATGGCAGATACAGTAAAGGCTAACCTGCAGCAGTTTATCACGAGTTACCGTACCCACAAGGCTAAAAACGATTTTGAACATTATACCAAACTCATGCATCGTGCTAAATTAGATTATGAAAAAGCACAGAAAAAGTATGCAGCTTATGTAGATGCCAATCAAGATGTGGTGTTAGCCTCGTACCGTGTGAAGGAGGAGAACTTGGAGAACGAATTGCAAATGGCCTATAATACTTATAGCCAACTTAAAATACAAGTACAACTGGCCGAAGCTAAGGTCATGGAGCGCACACCTGCCTTTACGACCTTGCAAAATGCAAGTGTGCCCATCAAACCCGCAGGCCCGAAACGTGTGCTAACCATTGCCTTTATGATGGTGGTTTGCTTTATCATTAAATCTATACATTTGGTGTTGACAGACAAGCGGGTGAAATTTTAACTTGAAAGCTTGCCTAATTTGAATTTTGTTGTAGTATTATCAATCACTTTTAGCAATGGTTGGAAATCAGTAACGCATGATATTTATTATACTCTATGTTTCGTTATTCTTTATACTGGCGAGCATCTCGTTGCTAGACGAACAGAAAGATAAGTTTGTAAAGATTGGTTATATTGTATTGGCCGTTGCTTTAGTGGCAATGGCTGCATTAAAGCCTATAGGTGTAGATAAAGATGCACTAAACTATCTGCATTATTACTATAGCGGTTCGCCCGATTTTGAATTGGAGTTTACCTTCTTGCTCATTATGGATGTAGCAGGTAAAGTGTTCAATACACCTCAATTTATGTTTATTGCGTACGCTTTCTTGTCTATTCCGATAAAGATGGCGGTGCTTCCTAAACTTACTGATTTATGGTTTGTATCCGTATTGGTATGGATGAGCAATTATTTCATCCTTCACGATTTGACACAAATACGAGCCGCAGCTGCTGTCGGTGTATTCCTTTATTCCTTAGTTTACTTACAGCGAGGCGAACGTCTGAAGTATATGATGACCATCGTGGTTGCTTGTTGCTTTCATATGACCGCAATGGTGTTTTTCCCTTTGGTGTTTTTACGCAACCGCCCCTTGGGACGCTTGTGGACGTGGGGGCTTTACTTGGCTCCGTTCATCGGATATGTAATGGCAGCTCTTAAACTCGATTTTATTACGCTGCTACCGATTCCTTACGTTCAAGAACGCGTGGAAATATATGAAGAAATGCGCGATTTGGCCCAAATGGGAATGGACGAAGTGAATATATTCAATGCGGTGTACCTGGTTAAACTTTTAGTGTACTACCTGTTGATGTGGAAGTCGAGCATCATCACCGAACATATGCCGAACTTCCCGCTGATGATTAAGATTTTTGCTTTGTCGCTTATGTCGTTTACAGTTTTCTCCTTCTTGCCGGTTATAGCATTCCGTACAAGCGAAATGTTTGGTATAGTTGAAATTTTGCTTATACCAAGTTTGGCTTATGCTGTCAAGCCTTTAAATGTCGGTAAAATACTAGTTTTAATCTTTGCAAGCGCAATGTTATTGCTTAATATCTTCTATTCCGAACTGTTTAACTTTACCTATTAAGTTGATATGGCTTTTTCAATACTACCTGTCATTGTAATATATAAGTGTGAGTTATCTAATGCTGCCTCTTATAAGTCTTTATTGAAAGATGCCTATTGGAAAGAGATTGCAGTATATGATAATAGTCCGCAAGGTGCAGATACAAGTTCATGGGATAAGCGAATCATTTATCTTAGCGACCCTTCAAATGGTGGGCTGTCAAAAGCATACAATTGGGCGGCCAAACTCGCTCATGAGAAGGGCTATTCTCATTTGTTATTGCTTGATCAAGATACGGTATTTCCTCCTGAGGCAGTGCAGGCTTATAAGAATAACTTGACTAAAGGGTTGATGTTTGCGCCACTAGTAGAAACCACGAAAGGTTCAAACCTTTCGCCGGTTTATATTGGAGGATGGTATCCCAAAGCCACTGCAATGATGCCGCAAGTCTACCCTCTTAATAAGTTTCAGCCTATAAATAGTGGAATGTGTGTGCCTATTGACTTATACCAAAAGTGTGGAGGTTATAATGACAAGGTATGGCTTGACTTTTCTGACTACGAATTCGGTAGGCGCTTACGGAAGGTTGCCGAATTTTTTATGTTGATAGATTTGAAGGTCAAGCAGAATTATTCGGGCGAGGTGGTCAATGTTGCACAGAAACTTAGGCGTTACAAATGCTACATTGACTGTGCGCATCATTGCACGTTTGATACTTGGTACGAAAGGCTACGACATCACTACGTAGTGCTGATTGACACGTTGTGGCATGTAAAGCACTGCAAGAGTCTGGAGTTTTTAAAGATATATATACTTAAGTTCTTGTTTCGTTCTACGCACAAGTAATTTCTCTAGTAGCCTCAGTGTAGGCTTCATTCTATTCTCATTTAATCAAAGAGCTAACAGTGAAAATCATGAAGACACGAGTTGCTGTTTTAATGGCAACTTATAATGGCATACAATATTTAGACGAGCAGCTACAATCCATAATGGGGCAAACATACCGCCAATGGGACTTGTATGTGCAGGATGATTTGTCGCAGGATGGCACCCCTCAGTTATTACAAAAGTATGCAGCGCTTGATTCTCGTATTCACGTACTGCATACAGATAATAAATTGGGTGCAAAGGGCAACTTCATTGATTTAATGCGTAAGGTGGATGCCGACTGCTACTTTTTTGCAGATCAAGACGATGTTTGGTTTCCCGAGAAGATGCAAATCGCTCTGTCTGAACTGCATCGGCAAGAGACTGAACACCCAGGAAAGCCAATCATTGTTCATTCCGATTTAAAGGTAGTAGATAGAAACCTAAATGAAATAGCTCCTTCTTTGTGGAAGATGCTTCGAATAGCTCCCGATTTACTTCATACGTTTGATAGTTTGGCTGCTCATTGTTTACTGACGGGATGTACAATGCTTTTTAATCATAAAGTTCGTGATTTAAGTTTGTCTATGCCAACTGAAGCCCTAATGCACGATGCATGGATGGCTTTGGTTACCTTAAGAAATGGAGGTATTATCAGTGAAGTCACTCAGCCTACCATGCTCTATAGGCAGCATGGTAGCAATACAATAGGGGCTAAAGATTACCGAAGGAATTATCTTTATAGGAAAATACGAAACGCATTCAATACCTACCATCATCAACGCAACTATTACAGGATGTTGCGTAAGGCAGGTTATGGCTCTGTTTTCAAGTTTTACAAAGAAAAGTTAAAGTATTATTTTGCTTATCGCAGGAAACACAAGCAAAACTAGTCGTTATGATATCAGTTTGTATAGCTACATATAATGGTGAAGGTTTGATACTAACCCAACTCCGGAGTATCCTCCCCCAATTAGGCAAGGAGGATGAAATTGTTATCTCAGACGATGCCTCGACCGATGCTACGCGACAAGAGATTTTGAGCCTCAACGATTCTCGTATACGTATTGTTGATGGTCCGGCCATGGGTTCTCCAATACCTAACTTTGAGAATGCCCTGCGCCATGCGAAGGGAGATTATATTTTTCTTTCTGACCAGGATGATTGTTGGATGCCAGGAAAGGTGGAGGTCTCTTTGCAAAAGTTACGCGAAGGTTATGACTGTGTAATGACCGACTGTATGGTTACCGATGCCCATCTCAATGTTACCAACCCCTCGTTTATGAGTTGCAATCGCACCCGAGACGGGCGTTTTTACAACCTTTTGTGCAAAAACGGTTATATTGGCGGCTGCATGGCACTTACACGTCAGCTGAAGGAACGTTGCCTGCCTTTCCCCCGGCATATACCGATGCACGATCTTTGGATTGGTAATGTGGCTTCGTTTTATTATCGCATGGCATTTATCCATCAGCCATACAGTTATTTTCGTAGAAATGGAAACAATGTCTCAAGCAGTGGTGAAAAGAGCCGAAACAGTTTGTTTACTAAAATTATTTACCGGCTTAGCACCATCTTCTATTTGTGTCGTTTATAAGTAGTGAGGTTATAGTTTCAACTTGCAAGCCTTGTTGAGGGAGTCTTATCGTCTTTTAGGCCCGGTTTGGCTACTAGTCCCGGTTTGGCTACTGATTGAAAACGTCTCTTAGGTTTTATCCTGCGAGCGCTTTTGGGTCTTGCCTTACTGTTGCATTGTCCGTTGTATCCGGAGCAACTTTGGCGAAGATAGGCTTGTTTAAACGAACCGTTTTTAGTGTTACTTGTGAAATATGAAGCCACATGGTGGGAAGTATTAGGAAAATAATCGTATTTTTGCAAGCCGTTGAGTATAGCAAAGCCCTTTCCCAGGGCTTATTTTATATATTCTCAATATCTGAGGGGCGTTTATGCAATAAAGTTGCATTGTTTGCGTTCTTTAGATAAAAGAAATAACAGTTATTAAAACGAATGAATTATTCTTGGATACTCTATATCATTATTGCTTTCTTGTTAAGCATGGCAGCAACGGCTCTGACAATGCCTCTGCTGCTGCGTTTGTGCAAGCGTCGGGGTATGTATGACATTCCCGATGAGCGTAAACTTCATCATAGCCATAATATACCCCGTCTTGGTGGGGTACTTTTTATGCCTGCAATGTTAGCTGGTGTAGCCGGTGTGCTGATGCTCATAATGATGTTTGAGGGATGGGGATTTATGACCCTTAACCTTACCACGCTGATGGTAGTGATAGGTATGTTTATGCTTTACCTTATAGGTCTCCTTGACGATTTATTCGGAATGCCTGCCAGTCTCAAGTTTGTCATTCAGTTGGTCGTTTCTATTTTTTTGCCCTTTTGTGGCTTGTATATTCATAATCTGCACGGGCTATTCGGCCTTTATGAAATACCGAGTCTTTTAGGCTATTCTATCACAGTCTTTGTAACATTGCTGATAGTCAATGCTGTAAATCTTATTGATGGTATTGATGGTTTAGCCTCCTCATTGTCGTTTTTAGCCATACTTGTATTTGGCATTTTGTTCTATTTTCACGGAATGATGTTCTATGCCCTTTATTGCATGGCACTATTGGGCACTATATTCGTGTTCTTCCTGTATAATATGTTTGGCAACCCGGCTAAGGGAACCAAAACTTTTATGGGCGATACGGGAAGTTTGACTTTAGGTTACGCATTGGCTTTTCTGGCCGTACGTTACATCATGACGTGTACCCCTTCAACCCCAATAGAGATGCGTGCAATGACCTTGCTCGTTCCTTTTACATTAGTATTGGTTCCTTGTTTTGACCTCGTACGTGTGGCTTGTATGCGTATCAAGCATGGAAAGCCCATCTTTTATCCCGATAAAACCCACCTTCATCATAAATGTCTTCAGGCCGGCTTTACGATGCATCAAGCCCTTGCACTGATTGTTACATTGCAAGTGTTTTTTGGTATGGCCAATTGGCTGCTGATACGTTACGTATGTAACATTAGCGTGGTTGTATGTTTTGATGTTTGTGTCTTTGTGGCATTTACGTTATGGCTTAATTATCGCAAGTCGAAGCGAACTTCGAATTCCAATGATTTATGAACAATCCAATAGAACCCAAGTATAAGGTAACCTTCTCTTTAGTGGTTTACAAGCAGCCTATAGAGGAGTTGCGGACAGTTGTCAAGTCGCTGTTGTTGTACCCCCCTTCGAAGAAGATATTTGTGATAGACAACTCTCCGACCGAAGTAGCCCGTTCGCTCACCAGCTTAGCCGACTGCATTACCTATCGCCATATTCCCGAAAACATCGGTTTTGGCCGGGCACACAACTTGGCTATAAAAGAGGCTCTGAACTTGGGGTGCCAGTATCACTTTGTGGTAAATCCCGATATCTTTTTCGATACCGACATTATTACCCCCATGGTAGCTTATATGGACGCTCAGCCTGAAATCGGACAGATGATGCCAAAAATTCTCTATCCCGATGGGAGCACGCAGTTCCTACCCAAGCTTATGCCCAGTCCGAAGGCTTTGATACAGCGCAAACTTAAGCGTTTTCTGCCCAACCAGCATGCCAAATGGATGCAGCGTTTCGAAATGCGCGGTATGACCGATGAGCAAGTCTATGAGGTAGGGCACGTTTCGGGTTGTTTCTCTGTTATGACCCGTCAGGCCCTCGAAAAAGTAGGACTCTATGACGACCAGTTTTTCATGTATTTTGAAGATACCGACATGACGCGTCGCATCAACAAGCATTTCCGCACGGTGTATTTTCCCCGCGTTGCAGTGTATCACGGCTATGGAAATGGCGCAAGCCATAGTTCTAAGTTGTTTTTCATTTTCCTTTCTTCACTGGTAAAGTTCTTCAACAAGTGGGGATGGTTCTTTGATAGCGAGCGTAGCCGCTGCAACCGCCAATTTCTCAGTCAGCTCCAGGCAAGGAACAAGGCCTGAGAACACTACGATAGCCAAAGGCTTCAATATTATTTTATCAAACAGTACAATACATTTCTGATCGTATGAAGCACATTGTAGCTGTAGCCATCATGTTGGCCGCACTAACCTCCTGCTCTTTCTTCTCGTCGAAGGAGAAAAAGCCCGATTACAGTGAGAATCGTGCCCGGATGGAAGCCGAGGCGCAACGTATGCTCAATACGGCACGCCGTCAGTTGGCCCAATCGCAGTGTACCCAGGCCAAGGCTACCATTGAGCAAATGCGCAAAGACTGCTATTTGGCTTTGGATGCCCGTAAGGCAGGCATTCTCTTAATGGATTCCGTCGATTTGCAGATGGCCCGAAATGAGTTGGAACAAGTAGACAGCCTGTTGCGTGCCAAAGTCGATAGTATCAGTCAGACCGATTTTGATGAGGCCTGCCGCAAGGTTCAGTTCTACGAACGCAAAATACAGTTCGACAAAAGCAAGTAGTTTACGCCAGCCACTGGCCAATTGTACGACTCCTCATAAACTTCCCAAACATCCCGCTCAACTGCGAAGGCAAAAGCCTGGAAGTACGAGCGGGATGGTATGTATTATATAGTAACTCCCTTTCCCTCCAAAGTCTTTGTGTAACATGGATTCGACTCTTTTTTCAACAGCGCTCAATGCTGCCCAACTCGAAGCTGTAGCCTATAACGATGGTCCGCTATTGGTTATAGCAGGTGCAGGATCGGGCAAGACGCGTGTGCTGACCTATAAAATAGCCTATCTCTTGCAGATGGGCTATGAGCCGTGGAGTATTTTGGCCCTGACCTTTACCAACAAGGCCGCCCGCGAAATGAATGAGCGTATATCAGGCATTTGCGGAAACGAGCCCTTGGCAGGCTTGTGGAGTGGCACCTTTCATAGTATATTTGCCCGCTTGCTGCGTCGCGAGTGTAATTATATTAATTACCCCACAGACTTTACGATTTACGATACAGCCGACTCACGTTCGCTCATAAAAACTATTGTCCGCGAATTTGGGCTCGACGATAAAATCTATAAACCTACTACTATTTCGGCGCGCATTTCTGAGGCCAAGAACCTCTTGATTCTGCCGCCTGAATACAGTGCTGATAGTAGCATTAAGCGTCGTGATGATAGCGAAGGGCTTGGCGAAATGGGCCGTATCTACGATACCTACCAACAACGCCTGCGTGCAGCCAATGCCATGGATTTCGACGACCTGCTGCTCAATACCTACCTTTTGCTTTCAACCAATCAGGAGGTATGTGAGCGCTACAAGCGACGTTTTCGCTACATTCTGGTTGATGAGTACCAGGACACCAATATGGCACAATACCGCATTTTGCGTCTTCTGACTGATTCCGATTCGTGCATTTGTGTAGTAGGCGATGATGCCCAAAGCATCTATAGTTTTCGTGGTGCTGATATTCGCAATATTCTAAACTTTACAAAGGACTATCCGTCGGCCAAGGTAGTCAAGTTAGAGTGTAACTACCGTTCCACGCAGTGTATTGTTGATGCGGCCAATTGTATCATCAGCCAAAACAAAAGCCAAATTCCCAAACGGATTTATGCTGCAAATGAGGGAGGCGAACGCATCAAGGTGTTCAAGGCTCAAACAGATAAGGAAGAAGCGCAGAAGGTGGTTAAGTACATCATTAAACTGGTGCGCAAAGGAGTGGAATACGATAACATAGCTCTGCTATATCGAACGAACGCTCAGAGCCGTTCGTTTGAGGAGGCGCTACAGCACTCCAAAATTCCTTATCGCATTTATGGGGGCCTTTCCTTCTACCAGCGTAAGGAGGTAAAGGACGTGCTCGCCTACCTGCGGCTCATAGTCAATGTGCACGACGAAGAGGCCTTCAGACGTGTCATCAACTATCCCAAACGGGATATAGGTTCTACATCCGTGCTCAAAATTCAGAATGCAGCAGCTGCTGCAGGTGTGAGCATGTGGGCTGCGATAGCCGACCCTGTTAGCTACAATCTGGACCTTCGTGGCAAGGCAGCCAAACAAACTGCAGCTTTTGTAGAACTTATCACTGCATTTCAAAAATATGCTGCAAACCATACAGCCTCGGACGTTGTGAAGCATGTGGTTAAATTCAGTGGTATCGCACGTGATATTGTGCGTGAGATAACAGCCGAAAACATTGCCCGACAGGAGAATATCGACGAGTTGATAGGCTCGGTACTCTCGTACGAGAAGGAGCGCTTTGAAGAGGATCAGATTGCCCGGGTCACATTGTCGGAGTTCTTAGCTACGGTTTCGCTGCTTTCGGATACCGATCAGAGCGACGACAGCGAGCCCCGTGTTACGCTCATGACGGTGCATGCAGCTAAAGGACTGGAGTTTGATGCTGTATTTGTAACAGGTATGGAAGAGGATCTCTTTCCCAGTGCCATGGCTCGTGGCAACCGTAAGGAACTCGAAGAGGAGCGGCGCCTGTTTTATGTAGCCGTTACGCGTGCCCGCCGTTTCTGTTTTTTGAGTTATGCTGATAGCCGTTTCCGTTATGGTTCGTTGCAGTTTGCAGATGTTAGTTCTTTCATCAGCGATATTGATGAGGAATATCTCGACTACGAACATACGGCAACAGCCCGTAGCCCTCGCACCTTTTCGAACCGCAGTGCCGATAGCCGTTGGGGTTCTGCTTCGTACCGCAGTGCCGATACTTATGGTGGAACGTATACTAACGATTGGGGTGGGTCAGAGCGTTCGCGCAATTTTGACAGTTTTTTTGGTACTCCCTCTGAAGATGAATTCCGAAGCAGTTTTGGTGCTTCGACTCGTTCAGAGTATGATAATGAAGGTAGTGGTTATTCTCGTTGTCGAAGTTATAACAAACCCGAGCCGCGCCGTGTAGTGCCGCCAGCACCTCCAGTTGGCTTTAAGCGGGCTGGGATAACACCTAAAACTTCGAATACTGAATCCAAAGATGCCCCTGCATCGGTAGCAGGCTTAAGCATTGGTACGCGCATTGTGCACGACCGCTTTGGCGAGGGAACTGTTGTTGGAATGGAAGGCAAAGGCGACAGCGCTAAAATTCGTGTAGATTTTGGTATGCCGGTAGGTGCTAAAAATTTGCTCGTCAAGTTTGCTAAGTTCAAACTGCTTTAGTCTTTTAATTCTTTTATAGTGTTAGGCTGCTGCAAGTAGTTTTTTACACAGGTTGAATTGCAGGAAAAGGCTGCTGCTATTGGTAGATAGCATTGGGGTGTAAAAGATTTAACATTCCCGATAGAATTTTCAATCCCCCCGATTGATATATTCTGTTGTACCGAAGAGTAATAGCTTATTTCGTGCTCAAAAATATGGATTGGAGAGTTTAAGTACACTTCGATTTAAAAAGGCTGACTACTTTTAACGGTAGTCAGCCTTTATGGTAATTATAGACTTTGCCTTTATGGTCTTTGAGGTATGCTCATAGATAAATTTATTCCACCTCGCATATTTGATTGCTAAATACAAACCATAAATAGCCCTTTACATGGGTATAGCCCATGTGGTACAAGCATTCCATATACTCCTTTACTTGTGTGATGTATTTGTCGTTGGGCTTACCAAACTTATAGTCCACCACAATAGCCTCGTTTTCGTTTATCATAACGCGGTCAGGCCGTAAGGTTTGAACTTTGTGTTTTCCAACTTCGCAGTTGGAGTTTCGTTTCAGCAAATTGCATTCAGTGTAAATCCGTCCGGGATAGTTAAACCAAAGTTTAACTTGAGGGTTTGTTAGTCGTTTGCTAATCAGTTCGCGTATTTCGGCTTCCTGTTCCCGGTTGCAAATCAGTCCTTGTTGTGTAAGACTATATAGCGCAGCATCCAGCTCATCGGCATGGCGAATAAGCGAGAAGAGTTGGTGCAACAAATTGCCTTGGTCTATAAAGTGTTGTCTGAGTTTGCGATTATTGGTTTGTTTATCGTCCGTTTCGTTCAGTTCATCAATAAAGGCCTTCGAAAGGTGTGATTGTTTGAACACCATGTGGTCGGTTAGCCAGTTGTTGAACTTTACTTCTATTTTTTCGGCGTCTTTTATAACAAGCGGATTGCATGCATCGCTTTTAGGTTGATTGCTTTCAGAGGTAGATTTTTCAATAAATGGCAAGAGTTGTCCGAAGGTCTGGATTACCGCCCCTGCAGATGATGTTTTTTTTCGCTTTTTTGTTTCAGTTGAGTTGTTGTTTGCCGATGGATTAACAAAATTGTTGAGGAGCATAAATACCGTGAGGGGTCTATTCCTTTTGGGGGTACTCCATACCAGCAGGTTGTTGCGGGCACGTGTAAATGCTACATACAACTCGTTAAAACTGTCGATGCGTTGCATCAGGTGTTCGTGGTAGTAGTAAGGGTAGAACATGGACTCCTTAACCTTTTTGCTGGCATAGGTTTTGATAGGAACTATGGGAATGTAGGGGTCGATATCTTTTGTGCTCGGAGCACCGCACCACATGATGTCGTCGGGGTGGTCGCTCTCAAGTTCCCAATTGCAAAATGGAATCAGAATGGTGTGTCGTTCAAGTCCTTTGGAGGCATGAACGGTCATGATAAAGATAGAATCCTTGATGTTGATAGCAATTGACTTACCACTGAGCACTTCATCCCAATAGGTGGTGAAGGCAGAGAGGTCTGAAGGGTGATCTTCAAGGTATTCAATCAGTTTGTCGAAGAAGGAGAAGAGGTATACCGACTGTCCGTTTCCGTTGTTTTCGGCCTGAGGAAGTCCGAAAAGCAGAACAAGTTGTTGGCAAACTTCAACCAACGGCGTATTCAGCCACTTGTCAGCCTCGTTGCAGAGTTTTTGCAGGCAAGTAGTGAGGTAGGCAGAGTCGAGTTGCAAGGCCGTAGCGTGTTGCAGGCAAACTTCATAAGCCATTTTGTCGTTAACGTCTGTAATGAGTTTGAGTGCATATACCAACAAGTTGACAGCCGGCGAAGCTGATAGTCTGAAAGCTTCGTCGGAGGTGAGTGGAATTTCGGGATAGGCTTGCGCAAAGTAGTTTATAAAGGCAGTAGCTTCCTTTTTTTTGCGTACGAGAATACCAATTTGGTCGTAGGGTACCTTTAAGGCACGTAAAGCAACAATTTGTTGGTATACGTCGTCCATAATTTCCTCGGGTGTAACCTGGGTGCTGTCTTCAATATAGAGGCGCACGTAGCCAGGTCCTGCATTCTTTTTGACCTGCTGGCTGACGTTGGCGTAGATTTTCGAGAGCGTACCCTTATTCTCCCCATCCTTTGATTGAGGCTCTAATTGATCTTTTTTGTTCAGTTCATCAAGAAAAGCGGTGCTATGCTCAAAAAAACGGTTATTAAACTCTACAACGTCTTTGCAACTGCGGTAGTTGGTATCGAGCGTATGGATGTCAACATGGCAAAGGTGCTTCATGCTTTCCTTAATGTTGCCCAAAATTTCCCAGTCGCCTCCGCGCCAGCGATAAATGCTTTGTTTCACATCGCCCACAAGCATACATTCATCGCCTTCAGCCAGGTTTTCAATAAGCAGCCGTTTAAAGTTTACCCATTGCATTTGCGAGGTATCTTGAAATTCGTCAATCAAGATGTGCTTGAAGGTAGTTCCGGCACGTTCGAATACAAACGAAGAGTCTTCCTTTTGTACCATTTTGCTAAAGAAATCGGGCGTTTTAGCCAGCATAAAGGTTCCGTTCTCCGTATTAATCAGTTCTATCTCCTTTCCGATTTCACTGAGCAGACAAAGCGGTCCGAGATTCGAGAGCAAGAGTTCGTAGGTATTGGCTTGTTGAGCTATTTTATTACGTTCTTCCTCCATACTGTTAAGCCCTGCGTGCACAGTTTTTGCCAGCGCTAAATAGTCAGGATTGGATTGCAGTTCCTTTTTCAGAAAATTCTTGCTATCTTTAAATCCCTGGGGATAATCGGGTTCATACAAGTCTCCTTTAATAAGTTGGCGGCAGCATGTAATTATTTTATTGTACCCCTTTAGATTCTTTGGGTCGGAACTACCGATAGGGTTTTCTAGTACTTGCAGAACTTGCAAGGCTTTGTTCTTGCACTTTTCCTTATACTGGTCTAATTCCTTGCGTAGAAGTCGCTTAAAGCTGTTGAGTGCCTGAGTGTCTTTAAGTTGGATGTCAAGCACCTCTTCGGCTTGCAGATACACTTCGTTAAAGAGGTTCTCTTTCGTAAAACTTTTAAGTTCGTTGCCAATTTTCCATCCTTTGTCGTTTTGTATTTGCTCCTCCATGTAGTCAACAATCAGTTGGCTTACCCTATTGACGGTTTGTTTGTTCTTGCTGTTGTTGTTCGCAGCATGGTAATTTATTGATAAGAGCAGGCGGTCGACAGCATTCGAAACAACCTCGTCTAGGTTAAGGTCGATGTTAAAGCCTTTGGCTAATTTGAGTTCGTGAGCCAGATTGCTCAGGAGCGATTGGAAGAACGAATCGATGGTTTCAACCCTGAAGTGGTCGTAGTCGTGAATAATTTCTTGCAACGTTTTGAATGCCCGCTGTTGCAGCACTTTAGCGCTGAGGCCCGTATGTGCAACAATTGCATTTAGAAAGTTTGTGTCCAATCCACCGTGCGCTAGGTTATAGAGTTGTTCGAGTATGCGATCTTTCATCTCGGCCGTTGCTTTGTTGGTAAAGGTAACGGCCAAAATGTTTGTAAAGTTTTTGGGTGAATCGGAACTCAGTGCGAGGGCAATGTATTCGAGTGCCAGCTGAAATGTTTTTCCAGAACCGGCAGATGCTTCATACACTTTCAGACTCATGGGCTTGGTGTTTAAGTTCGGCGTAGTATCCTAGTTTATAAATATTGAAGAGCAAGAGTTTGGGGTTTCGGCCGAGCAGGTTTTGGCGGATGGTAGGTTTAAAGAATTCGAAGCACCTGCGGAAAAGGTGGTGCAGGTGGTAACTCTTTAAATCGTCGTAAACGTGCGATGCCCCGGCAAATTTTTGCATAATGCCGTTCAGTTTGCTCAGGGTGCGCAACGAAGCTTCGGTTTTTTCAAGAAAAGAGTCGTTCGTGTCGAGGCCATTGTGAATGAGCGGGTTGTCAATATGGCGTACGGTGTAGCCCATATCTTCGAGTATCAGACCGAAGAGTGTATCTTCGTAGCCATATTCCTGACAGCGCTCATCGAAGTGCAGGTTGCCGATGGCTGTGCGGTTAACCATGACGTTGAAAGTGGTAAACCTACGATATGGATTGCTGTTAGGATTTGAACGCAGGCGGCGCCGTTCGGCATGGTGTTCGTAGCGATAGCGTAATTCGTATCCTTCGGGACAGGGAATTTGAGGGTTACGCAACGAACCGCAAATTACGTTGGCATCGTTACGATGTTCCCAGTAGCTACTAATAAAGTTGTTGGTACATACCAGTGCGTCTGAGTCTATCATCAGTATGTAGTTAAAGCGGGCTTCGTCAATCAGCCAGTTGCGCAGGTAGGCCCGCCCCACATTTACTTTGCGTTCCACCAGACGGCATCCCTCAAGTTTGTTAATCGGGCGGTTAGCCTCAATCGTTTGTTGATTGGGTGAGGCGTCGTCGGCCACAATTATTTCGTAGTCGAAAGGTGTGGTGCTACGACTACGGTATGCCTGGCACTGCCGGGCCAATTCGCTTACCAGTTCAGTACATACGTAATTATAGGTTGGAATGATAATGGATAACAAAGCAAATACGTTTAAAGGATTATATGAAAACAGCGGCCGGGACTCAAGCGTAAAGGCATGTAGAACTTATTTGCCGGTTGCACAGCTGTATGCGTGGGTGTAAGCGTGCAATACAAGCCGGTCGAACTCAAGCAAAAGTAATACATTCTTCCGAAAAACCTTTGACTGCTGTAGCTATTTTCCGTCGGCTTCCTCAAAATAGGGCTTTTAGCCTAAAAAAACTGACCGATTTGCTAAAAAATATGTACCTTTGCACTTGGTTGCTAACAGATTTAAAGTCAACCACTATGACTAACTAACAAATTAAGCGTATGTTGGAAGTAAAAGCTGGCGAAATGGCCGGAAAAATTTGGGAAGCTCTGGACCAAAAGGGAGAGCTTACAGGAAAAGAACTTAAGAAAGTAATCAAGGTACGTGCTGACAAAGACTTATATTTGGCACTTGGTTGGTTGCTTCGCGAAGGCAAGTTGGAGATCAAAGAAGTGGAAAAGGATATCTTGGTTTCGCTCAAGTAAAATGCTCGGCGCAGCAGTTGTTGCGTACGTAGCAATGTAATGACATAACGATTGGAGAGCCTGTTGGTAAGTACCACAGAGGTTCTCTTTTTTTGTGCGCGGAAACGAATGCTGTGTACATAACCAATCGGAGGATGGCACTGCCGTAAAGGTAGTACCATCCTCCGGTTGGTTTTATGGCTCAAGCCGTTAATAGCGACCCGGTGTAATGACAAATGTAAAGCATTGGTCAGCGTAGGGAATCATGTATTTTTCCAAAGGCTTTTCACCCCAAGAGTTAACACATCCAAGTCCCATCTGTTGCTGTGCTATGTGTACTACGGTGAAGGGGCGGGGAGTAAGATCGCCAGAGTGCATGTGGCGTTTTTCTTTAATTAACCCACCATCTAAATCATCGGTCAAGTAGTTTATCGACGCCATTTCAAGCGGTTCGGGAGCTGTAAAAGTGAGTCCGTCGTTAGTGTTGGGATTGTATACACTCCACCAGCGCACATCGGTTTTGTTTCCACTCTCTTGCGGGCGTATATAGGGCCAGTATTGATTATCAACCTGTTGGGTATAAACACCGAGGAATGTTGATGTATGGCGGTCACGATAGTTCTCGATAGGACCGCGTCCGTAGTAACTGATTTCGTTGTATTCTTTAGGCATAATCAGTGTCATTCCAAAACGTGGTAGTGAAGGCTTTTGCTTGGCTGAGGGATTAACAGTGAGTGCCTGTTCAATAATCAGTTTACCAGTTGTTGTAAGTGTATAAGTTAACTTCAGTTGTGCTTCGACCTCGGGCAAGTCATACTCGGCTATTACGCGGTGGTTAGTACCAACGGCTTCGTCCTTCATGCTTTTGAGATTGAAGGTAGGTTGATGCCAGGCGCGAAGTTCGCGTTGAAGTTGCGCACCATAGTCGTTATCGGTCGGGGCTCTCCAAAAGTCGGGCATCAGTGAGAAACCCTCTTCAAACAAAGGCTTTCCGTTTACATCAAGGTAATCAACAAAGCCAGTTTGCTTATTAAAGGTGACTGCTGTGTGCGAGGCACTGAGTGTGAGTGATGCCAATTGTTCGTCTTTAGTAACTATAGGTTGTGGCTTGTTGGCATGAGTTCCTACAGCAAGTGTATGTTTGGGGGCAACCGTGAGCAGTTCGCTGACTGGTGTAAAGTGGTATGGATTAAGTAAAAACTCCTGGCGTGCAACAGTGTGTCCGGCATTGAGTAGCGGGGCATCGTTTTTAAGCACATAGGATACTTGCAATGTTGTTTCTTCACTACCTTGTAACTGTTCGTAGCCCTTGAGACGCAAAGTGGCTCGGCCTTGTGGCTTGACATCAACATGCTCATTGATACCCGATGCTACCTCTTCGCCATCCTCGAGCATTCGCCAATGAAGTTCAACATCGCTTAAGTCTTTGAAGAAGTTTTCGTTGTAAACTTCAATAGTTCCATCGGTAGCATTGAGCAGTTTTGTCCAAATGTTTTGATGGAAGTAGCGTACTTCATCAGCATGTGGGTTGGGTTTGCGGTCGGGATTGATAAGGCCGTTGCAGTTAAAGTTATGGTCAGAGGCAGGATAACGTCCAAAGTCACCGCCATAGGCAAATATTTCCTTGCCTTCGCGGTTCTTGGTTCGGATAGCCTGATCTACAAAGTCCCATATAAAGCCTCCTTGGAAGTTGGGGTACTTGCGTACAAGTTTCCAATACTCATCAAAGGCACCACCGGAGTTGCCCATTGCATGTGCGTACTCACAAAGGATAAGAGGGCGGTTACGATTGCTTTTCCCATGATCTTCACACTCTTTATAGCTGATATACATGGGACAGAAGATATCGGTAGTGCGTTCCAATCCAGCTCGTTCATATTGTACGGGACGTGAGGAGTCGTAAGCCTTGACATCGTCGTAAGCTTTTTCGAAGTTGGGGCCATATCCACCTTCATTACCAAGGCTCCAAGTTACAATAGAAGGGTGGTTCTTTAGAACATGCGTGTTGTTACGATTGCGCTCAATATGCGTTTGTTCGTAGCGGGGAACCTTAGCTAAAGTTAATTCGTCGTATCCCATACCATGGCTCTCAAGGTTAGCCTCGGCCACTACGTAGAGTCCATATTCATCGCAAAGATCGTACCAGCGCGGATCATCGGGATAATGGCAGGTGCGAACAGCATTGATGTTGAGTTCTTTCATAATTTTGATGTCCTCAATCATGCGTTCCATGCTTACGACATATCCCCCATCGGGATCCATTTCATGGCGGTTGGCACCTTTGATAAGAACTGGTTGTCCGTTGACTAAGAATTGGGCATTTTTGATTTCAATTTTTCTGAAACCCACACGTTGCGTAAGGCTTTCGAGAATTTTCTTTCCATCGGTCAAGTCAACGCGCAAGGTGTACAGATTGGGCGTTTCGGCTGTCCATTTGAGCGGGTTGGCAATGGCCATGTTGGTTTGTGCTGTGCTGTTGGTTAACTTGAGCGTTTCGGTTTTGATTGTTTCACCTTGTTTGTTGAGTAAAGTGAGCACAGCTTGCTTGCCTTTGCATTGTTTGCCGGTAATACGTATGTTAAGTGTACCGTTGGTATAGTTATCGGTAAGATCTGGAGTAATGAAAAGGTCAGCAATATGACTTTGCGGACGTGCATAGAGGTATACTTCACGGGCAATGCCGGTGAAGCGCCAAAAGTCCTGGTCTTCAAAGTATGAGCCATCGCACCAACGCATGACTTGCAAAGCAATAAGGTTTTCCTTGCCGGGCTTAAGATATTTGGTCAGGTCAAATTCGGCGGCTACTTTGGAGTCTTCGCTGTAACCAACAAATTTTCCGTTAACCCATACACTGAGGTTCGAAGTGGCTGAACCTACATGCAGATAGATGTTTTCGCCCTTCCAGTTAGCAGGTATAGTAATAATTTTGCGATAGGAGCCAGTATAGTTGTTACGCTCTTCGACCATAGGAGGGTTGGGCTTGAACTGATTGGCCCAAGCATAGCCAAAGTTTTTGTATACGGGATAGCCGTAACCATTGAGTTCAAAGAGACCGGGGACGGGAAAGTCCTTCCACGTGGAGTCATCAAAATCGGTGGTAAAGAAATCTTTGGGAGCGTTTTGGTGGTCGTTGGTAAAATTGAACTTCCATTTTCCCTCAAGCGAGAGGTAGCGTTCGGATTGCTTCTTATCAGACTTTTGTGCGAGTCCGGTTGTTTCGAACGCAAAAAAGTCGGATCTTGGAGCTTCAGTTCCTACACGGTTCATTGAGGGATCGAGCCAGTAAGGTGTTGAGGCTTTTTGGGCATAGCCCGAAAGAAAGCCTGCAACAGCCATTGAAAGAATAAGAGATTTTTGCATAATATGTAGAAAGAATGGATATTAGGTTGCTAAGTGCACAGCAGGCTGTACATGATTACAACTGGATTTGATAATCACGAGAGTCGGTTTCCTGTTTTTGGAAAACCTACTCAAGTGTCAGTTGCTATTGTTTGCCAGCCTTCTGCTTCATTTGTGCATAAGCTTTGTAAAGCCCTAATTGGCCTGCTTTGCTGAAGTCTGCTTGTGCTTGTTCTTCTTGTTCTAATTTGCGGTAGAGCAATGCCCGGTTGTAATAGGCTTCGGGCAGACGTGGGTCGATAGAAAGGGCATGACTGAATGCAACAATAGCAAGGTCAGTGGTGTGCTGTTGAGCATAAAGGCAGCCTAAATTATAAAATACGTAGGCATTCTGAGGTGCCAGCTGTTCGGCTTTCTTAAGGTCTGACACAGCCAGCGACATACGTGCCTTGGCATCAGTTTTATCGAGGGTTTGCCCGGCTACGCTTCGTGATAGTATAAAAGCGCGTTGCATGAGAGCCAGAACTGATGTAGAGTCGGCTTTGACTGCAAGATTGGCTTCATTGAGTGCAGAAGTGTAGTCGTAGCGCGAAGCTGCAACAGCGCTTTGGTACAGCGCTAACTCCAATTGGTTGCATTGTATGGCAACTTTGTTTATGCGCTGTGCATCCGAGTCTGCATCCTGTGATGCATTTGCATCAGTTTCGGCTGTCAAACAGAGTCGGCGTCCGTTCGTATTTGCGCGTTTAAGTGCATTAACCTCGGGCATAAATCCAATGGCATGATATCCTTTGGTAAATGAGGGGCGGAATGCTAAAGCATACATAGGAATAAGGTTACTCTCAACCTTTTCGTTTTGTACTTTGCCATAGAGGGTTCCAAATACATTGCGTATGGTGTCTGGATCTTCTTCAATCAGTTGTTGGTATTGTTCGAGTGCGTGCTCCGAGCGTAAACGAACTTTTTTATTTTTGCTTGGACGGGTCTTGCCAAAAGCTAAATCTAAGTTTCGCCGGGCTACAAAAGCTTCATCGTTTTGGGCACCCTTGATATCGCCAATTTTGCGGCGGCATTCGGCCCTTGCAAGATATCCGTACGAAAAGTTGGGATATGACTTGATAAGGGTGCTATAGTCGGCTATAGCACCTTTAAAGTTGCCAACTTGTGCACGTAATTGAGCGCGGTTGTAAATAGCCAGCGTATTGTCAGGTTCAACCTTGATGACAAAGTCAAAATCTTCGATGGCACGGTTCAAGTCGCCTACAAACGAACGTAAGAGTCCTCGGTTGTAGTGAGCAACAAAATGTTTGGGTTGCAGTTGGATGGTATGATCGTAGTCGGCAATAGCCTTTGAAAAAAGTCCCAGTGCATGCCTTGCCTGTGCTCGGACTACATAAAGTTCAAAGTCGTTGGGCATAGTCTCTATGGCCCGTGTGAGGCAGGAGTCGGCCAGTGTAAACTGCTCCTGTTGCATGGCATATCGGCCTTTAAAACTCCATGCATTTCCCTCTTTGGGATTTTTAGCCAATACGGTGTCAATCCATTTAAGTCCGGCTATCGTATCTTTCTGTTCAAGTTCTGACTGTGCCTTAACCATATAAGTACGGTGAAAATTAGGCCATTTGCGTATCATGTAGTCAAGGTCGGCATCTGCTTCGTTGTATCTTTTAAGTTGCATGAGGCAGAGTGCACGGTTGTAGCGTGCACTTTGATCGTCAGGAATTTCTTTAAGGGCTCTGGAGTAGTCGGATATAGCTCCTTCAAAGTTTTCGTTATGAATGCGGCAGAGTCCGCGCAACTGATAGACCTCTACAATAAAAGGGTTAAGATCCAAACTCTTTGAGCAGTCTGCTTCGGCACCGGTATAGTCTTCAAGGGTGAATTTGGCATACGCGCGGTAGTAATAGGGGCGTGATAAGAAGGGTTTTGCCTCGATAGCCTGGTTGAAGTAACGAATAGCTGTGAGATAGTCGTCAACGCTCAAGGCATTACGCCCCATAATGGTAACCATTTCGGCATCGACCTGTGCTATTGCACGTGTAGTAGAAAGCAGAGCTAAAAGTAGAACAAATAAAGTACGTACCCCGGCACGGAAACGTGTGCTGGCGGAACGTACTTTATAGGAAGGAATGGTATGAGCCATAAGCGTATTTTCTTATTGTATTCAAAGCAAAATGGCTTTGAACTGAGCTATTTAGGCGATTTTGTCTTGTAAGAACAGCGGATTTTACCCTTAATCATTTGGGTGAGCTTTCCGCGAATCATTTGTTTGCGGAGTGGTGAAATACGATCGACAAAGAGGTGAGCATCCAAATGGTCAAATTCATGTTGCATAACGCGGGCCAAGAAACCATCAACCCACTCTTCGTGCTCGTTAAAATCTTCATCCTGATATTTAACAAGAATACGTGTGGCACGGCGTACGGGTTCATGGATACCAGGAAGGCTCAGACAACCCTCTTCCATCAATTCGGTTTCGGTGTTATCGTATTCCAAAATCTGTGGATTGATATAAGCCTTGTTAAAACCGGCGTATTCAGGATGCTCATCCTTCATTACATCAAGCGAGATGACAGCCAAACGAATAGCTTTGCCAATTTGCGGAGCTGCTAGGCCCACACCATCGCTGTGATACATGGTTTCGAACATGTCGGCAATGAGTTGCTTGAGTTCGGGATAGTCGGGGGTAATGTCTGTACATTCTTTGCGGAGAACCGACATACCATAAGTATAAATAGGTAAAATCATATCAGTAAAGGAGTTGTATGAAGGCTGAAGCCTGTACTATAGGGGAGAAGTTTGATTTTAGGTGTGTAGATGTAACTAAAGTTGAATTCTCCAGTTTATAGCTTGCTTTCGAGGTAATTTTGAAGGATGATGCAAGCGCTGATTTCGTCTACCAACCCTTTATCATTTTGTCGGCGCTTTTTGCTGATTCCGCTGTCGATGATGGCTTGATGTGCCAAAACCGAGGTGAATCGTTCGTCATAAAAGTTAATCGGAATGTCAGGGAGTGCCTTTTGTAGTTTTTCGACAAACTTAAGTACACGCTGTTGGTTTTCGGATGGTTGACCATTAAGTTGTGTAGGTAGTCCAACCACAAAGCATTCAACGCTTTCGCGACTCGTATAGTCTTTAAGAAACGGCAGTAATTGGTGCGTTTCAACAGTGGTCAGCCCGTTTGCTATAATTTGTGCAGGGTCGGTTACGGCAATACCGGTTCGTTTTTTGCCGTAGTCTATCGCGAGAATACGCATAGGAAAAATAAATGCAGGAGTCAGCAGCACCGGACTACAGCCGGCGTTACAACACCCAGGCACCGATGTAGTTAATACACCGGGCCAAGGTAGTAAATGGAGTTACTTAATCATGTCACATCCCATATAAGGCTGGAGAGCCTTAGGTATGCGGATACCTTCGGGAGTTTGGAAGTCTTCGAGCAGAGCTGCTACGATGCGAGGCAATGCCAGAGCCGAGCCATTAAGGGTATGGCAGAGTTGAATTTTTTTGTCGGCTCCACGGTAGCGGCACTGCAAGCGGTTGGCTTGATAAGTGTCGAAGTTCGAAACGGAGCTAACCTCCAGCCAGCGTTGTTGAGCTTCGCTATATACTTCAAAGTCGTAGCAAACAGCCGAAGTAAAACTCATGTCGCCACCGCAGAGGCGCAGAATACGATAGGGGAGTTCCAGCTTTTGGAGTAGTCCTTCAACGTGCTCTAGCATTTCGCGGTGCGACTCTTCAGAATGCTCAGGCTTGTCGATGCGTACGATTTCAATTTTAGAGAATTCGTGCAGACGGTTCAAGCCGCGTACATCTTTGCCGTAGCTTCCGGCTTCACGGCGGAAACACTGCGTATAAGCACAATTTTTGATAGGAAGCTGGTCTTCGTTAAGAATAACATCGCGGTAGATATTCGTTACTGGAACCTCAGCTGTGGGAATCAAGTAGAGGTCGTCTACTTCGCAGTGGTACATTTGTCCTTCTTTATCGGGGAGTTGACCGGTTCCATAGCCCGAAGCCTGATTAACAACCGTTGGAGGCATTATTTCAGTATAGCCCGATTTGCGTGCCTCATCGAGGAAGAAGTTGATGAGTGCGCGTTGCAAACGAGCGCCCTGACCAATGTATACGGGGAAACCTGCACCTGAAATCTTTACACCTAAGTCAAAGTCGATGAGGTTGTATTTTTTAGCGAGTTCCCAGTGTGGAAGTGCATTTTCGGGAAGTATGGTGTCGTGTCCTCCGGTTTTTACCACTTGGTTGTCTTCGGCCGATTTGCCTTCGGGTACGATGTCGTAGGGAACATTGGGAATGGTGCAGAGCAGTTCGCGCTTTTCGTCTTCGGCCAACTTCATGCGCTCTTCAAGTTCTTTGGTCTTTCCTTTAATGTCTGCTACCTGTTGTTTTACAGATTCGGCCTCTTCTTTTTGGCCGCTTTTCATAAGTGCACCTATGCTTTTGGAAAGCGTGTTAACTTGAGCTTTTAGGCTGTCCAGTTCGGTTTGCGCTTCTTTGCGCTTGTTGTCAACGGCAATTACATTGTCTATAGCTTCGCGAGCACCTTTAAAGTTTTTCTTTTCCAAGCCGCGAATCACAGCTTCTTTGTCTTCCGTTATCTGTTTGATAGTAAGCATAGCTTCTCTTAATTTTGTTGTTCACCGCAAAAGTACTAATTTTTTCTGAAAGGCGGAGGTAACAAAGCGGTTTGCGCCTCCGCAACAAGTAAAAAACCTTTGCCAACGGGTTTGTATAGTGCCGCAAACTGCCAATTAGGGCAAGTTGGAAGGTTGGCTTTTTACTTGTGCGGGGGCGCAAATGTAGTTGGGATGTTACATTTTTACCTGGCTAAGGCTAAAGTTTCCCATAATTTTAGAACGGTCAACGTGGCCTTTGATACCAGGAATAGACCCTGTTTGTGTATACTGCCACATAATGTAGTCCTTGCCGTCGTCGAGGGTTGGGGAGTCGGAACGATAGCGTGCAATCATGAAGTGGTAGTTTTTAAACTGCCCCTTGAGGTATCGGTTGTAGAAGTTGTGGTAGGTGTAGAGCAGGGGCTTTTTGCCATAATGTTCGGTAACCTTTTCGATAAAGGCGCGTAAATCGGCAATAAAGGCCTCGGAACTAACAGAACCGCGATGTTCAATGTCAATAATGGGTACCAAGTCTTGTTCTTCGCGTTTAACTACGGCCGTTAAGTTGTTGAACTGCTGCTTCCAATCAATGTTTGGGCGATAAAAATGGTAGCTGCCCACACTTAAACCTACCCGGCGTGCTTCCGTTAGGTTTCGGCGGTAGGTTTTGTCAACCAACGAGGCTCCTTCCGTTGCTTTGAGATAAGCATAGGATATGGGTGTGCCATCGGCTACGGCATCCCAATCAATGCTTCCTTGATAGTGGGAAACATCAATACCTTCTTTGTATTTTGAATTAATGCGGGCATGCGAGGGGGCTTCGATAAAGACTGCCGCAGCGTGTTCTACACGTCGTTCACCAGTAGCTTTCATGGCCAAAGCATCAGGCTCGACCGCAGCATATGCAGCCATGCCGCGTCCGTGGTTAGGGCCTTTACGGCGTGCCGCAGCACTGGTCGGAACCAATAGCAGCATCGAAAGGGCAATAGCACAGCAGCATTGCTTGTTAATATGTTTCAGAAAAGTCAATTTTATCTCCATGGGGCAAAGATACAGAATTTATTTTGTTCGGAGTGGCGTGTGTTTTCTTAATTTTCACTAATAGCGTAGTCGTTTTCTGTCTGAGGGTCAGTTGTACAAGGTACTTAGGAACTTTGAGGGCTTTGTGGCTAAGCGGTTGATCAGCTCGCTGTAGTAGGTCTGTCTTTTTGCGCCCGGTAGCATATGGTATACAACTTTATTCCGTAGTTTTTAAACGAGGACTAAAGTGTATGTCGAAATGTGTTTTATTCCTTCGGACAATCAATCATTGTCTTTGCTGTTGTAAAACCCCATGTAAGTTCAGTTTCATTCGTTGCGGTTTTATAAACATCATGCATGGTTTGTTGGAAGAACAAATAAAACCAGATTTGTAGCATTGTGACAGTAAGTCAACCGATATTGGGTATGGTCAAATATTCAAATCTTGGATAGATGTGGTAAACTTTGCAGAGTTGTAAGGATTTTAGCGTACCGTTAGATTCTTACTTAAGGGTTACAAACTACTTTCTGTTTGTTTGGAAAAAGTATATAGCTTAAATCCATTGAAAGTGTTGTGAAGGTTTTAGGTATTATCTATAAATAACTGAAGTTTCCCACCCCTTCATATCAGCTATTTGAGTAATAGTTCCCTTCG
>Mya_p2__coassemble_451_pt1 | contig 205907 bp, 169 predicted proteins | sample Mya_p2__metabat2_high_PE_022 | metagenome-assembled genome bin Mya_p2 | reverse complement strand
TGATTAACTAAAGCCTTTTTTATATTTAGGAATATGGGGTAGATGGGATGAATACGAAAAAACTGCATGGGCATAGCGTAAAAGACGAATAGAAAAAAAATAGAAGTCCGCAAAATTAGGATTGCGGACTTCTATAAAAGATTTTGAAGAAACTAATAAACTAATGCTTACAAACCATAGCTGAAAGCATCGATATAGTTGTAGAACACACCACCTAAACCAAGGACAATAACGCCCAAGGTGCAGATGGCTAAAGCCATACGTGTTGAAACATCGCTCTTGAAGTTGGCTATCGGGCTTTCGCTGGGGTTAATATACATAGCCTTAACGATAAGCAGGTAGTAATAGAGCGAAATAACGGTATTGACCAATGCAAGGAACACAAGCAGGTGATAGCCTGCATGGAACGCTGCCATGAAAACAAAGAACTTTGAGAAGAATCCGGCAAAGGGCGGAATACCTGCCAACGAGAAGAGGCAGAGCGTCATAATAAACGCCAGCTTCGGATTGGTTTGGTACAATCCGTTGTAATCGCTGATATTGATTTTACCGCTGTTCTCCTCAACAGTTGTCATTACTGCAAAAGCACCGAGGTTCGACACCATATAAACAAGCAGATAGAACACCAATGCCGTCATACCTTGTGCCGTACCATCCATTATAGCAAGTACAAGGTAACCGGCCTGCGAAATAGCCGAGAAGGCCATGAATCGCTTCAAGTTGTTCTGACGGATAGCAAAAAGGTTGGCTACGGTAATTGAAGCTACAATTACCCAATACATGCCTGTATTCCAGCTATACATCAAGTCGCTCTGTGCAAAAGCCTTTACAAGCACCGTGAGGAGTACAAAGGCTGCAGATCCCTTTGAAATAACGCTCAAGAATCCTGTTACAACGGTTGGAGCACCTTCGTAGGTATCGGCTGTCCAAAGATGGAAGGGTACCAATGAAATTTTGAAGCCCATGCCGGTAATAAAAAGCAACATGCCGAAGATAGAAAGCAATGAACCATCGAGTAAAGCACCAACCTCGTTGAAGTAGAGCGTACCGGTGGCACCATAGATGAGCGAAATACCATAAAGCAGCAATGCGCTCGAGAAGAGAGCCAAAAGGATAAACTTAGCTCCGGCTTCGGCGCTCTCATGGCGTTTTTTGTCGAAGGCCACCAGAGCTGTCATAGGCACTGAAGCGAGTTCGAGACCAATGAAGAACATCAGGAAGTGACCGCTCGACACCATAAAGTACATACCGAGCAGGGTAAAGAGTACGAGCATATAGAACTCGCCCTGCTTTACCAGGTTTTCAGGACGGCTTAGCCACTTGTGAGCCATGAGGAATACAACCAGCGTACCGATACTGAGCACGCTCTTGAGCACGGTCATCATCGGGGTATACTGATACATGCCTCCGAAGGCACTGGCACTGACTGCATCGCAGGCAGGCAACAGATTACACACCGTGTGGGCGGCCAGCAATATCACGGGCAGGAAAGTATTGTAAACTCCCTTCCCGCTCTTTTTATCCGGACACATGAAGAGGTCTGCTACAAACAGGATCAGAATCACTGCCAGCAATGACATCTCCTCACGCATATACAAGAATTGCGAATAATCCATTTTTAATTGTAGTTTATGAGATTAAAGGAAGGGGTTGCATCCCGATACTGTAACCGTAGCGGTATGAATATGATTGACAATAGGAGCTACACCATTCGAAATCATATCGCTTACCCAGAAGGGAGCCATACCAAGACCAGCAACAGCAAGGATTAGACAGATAACCGAGAAGCGCTCGTCCCACGTGGCATCTGTAAGCTGCAAATGATGCTCGTTGGTACAGGTACCATAGAGTATTTTACCTACAACGCGCAAAATGTACACAGCTGTTACTACAATACTGGTACAAGCTGCAATAGTGAGCACGCGGTGGAAGGTATCGGCATTTTGGAACGAACCTACAAAGATTGTCATCTCGGCAATAAAACCAGAGAAACCGGGAAGTCCAAGGTTAGCTAAACCTGCAAGGATGTAGCCTACTGAAAGGAAAGGCATAATGCGCATTAAACCATTCAACTCGCGGATATCACGGGTATGTGTACGGCCGTAAATCATACCGATAAGGGCAAAGAAGAGGGCCGTCATCAAACCGTGGCTAAGCATCTGGAGCACTGCACCTGTACAAGCTGTTTGATTAAGCATGAGGATGGCAAAGAGTACCAAGCCGCAGTGCGAAACCGAACTGTAGGCGTTGATATACTTGAGGTCGGTCTGCACACAAGCTGAGAAAGCACCATAAACAACCGAGATACCTGTAAGGATAAGGAATATCCAGCTTAACTCATTAGCTGCATCGGGCATGAGGTACATGGCAATACGGAAGCATCCATAGCCACCCAACTTCATTAATACACCGGCATGGAGCATGGATACAGCCGTAGGGGCTGAAGCGTGACCATCGGGGCTCCAGGTGTGGAAGGGGAAGAGGGCACCGAGCACACCGAAACCAATGAACGTAAGAGGGAACCAGATGCACTGCTGCGTGAAGTCAATAGCATGGGCACCACCTGTGTGGTTGGCAATCTCTACAATGTTCATAGTATTGCCGCCGGCTCCATAGAAGATACCAAAGATACCACACATCAGGAAAGCCGATCCACCCATAAGCATAAGGGTGAGTTTCATGGCAGCATACTCCTTTTTACCGCTACCCCATACACCAATAAGCAAATACATGGGAATAAGGGCAACCTCGTAGAACATGAACATGGCGAACATGTCGATAGAGATGAAGAAGCCAAATACACCAAGACTCAACAGTGTGAACCAAAGGAAATATTCCTTTGTAAGGGGCTTGAGTTGCCAGGAGGCAAAGGTTCCGGTAAAGACGATGACTGCAGACAGTAGCAGCATAGCTACTGATATGCCATCGACACCTACCGAATATTTGATATGAAGCGGCTCAATCCAATTAAATGAAGCTGTATAGAGCATCTCGTCGGTTGCACCGGCTGCACGGTCACCGATAAAGGTTACGGTTAAATAGGCTGCCAGTATAAGCAACGCCGTACTACCTGCTACCATCACAGCACGTACGCCCTTCACATCGCGGGCCAGCCACAAGCCAAGCAGCATGACCAAGGGAATGAGTACAAATAATGATAAGAAATTCATTGTTGTAAATTTGTTCTGTTAAAACTAAGCGAACGCCATGATTGCCAGCAGAGTCAACGTGCCGAGCAGGAATACATAAGCGTACTTCTGCACCGAACCGCTTTGGAAACCGCGAATGCGGAAACTCAGCGCATGGGTGCCCCAGGCCAGGAAGTTGAAGAAGCCATCTACAATGTGGTGGTCGAACCAGGCAATGGGCTTGGACACGCGGGCAAAGATGATGCGATGTGTAATATACTGGTAAACCTCATCGAGGTAAAAGCGCTTATAGGCCCACTGATGGAGCGAAGCGAATTTCTCGGCGAGTGCATCGGCCTTGGGCTGACGCTTGCCAATATACATGTAAGTGGCCAGGAAGATGGAAGCTACAGCTATAACAATAGATGTACCTGCTACGTTCCAGTCGAGATGTATGTCGTAGAGCTGACCATCGGCGCTTACAAAATGACCGAAAGGTATGAAACCTGCCACACAGGTAACAACAGCCAGGAACATTAAAGGGAAGGTCATGCACAAAGGAGCCTCGTGGGGAGTATGCTTGGCATGAAGTTCAACATTCTCGGTTCCCCAGAAAATGCCGTAGTACAAACGGAACATATAGAAAGCGGTCATGGCTGCAATGGCAGTCATAATCCAACCCATTGCGGGCATATAGGCAAAGGCTGCCGTAAGGATTTCGTCTTTCGAGAAGAAACCTGAGAAGGGAGGAATACCCGAAATAGCCAGACAGGCTATCAAGAAGGTGATGTGAGTAATGGGCATATATTTGCGCAAGCCTCCCATTGCCGACATTTCGTTGCTATGTACGGCATGGATAATACAACCCGCTCCCAAGAAGAGCAATGCCTTAAACATGGCATGAGTAAAGAGGTGGAACATCGAAGCCATATAACCTAATGAACCTACATGCTCATGTCCGGTAACATACTCGGTACATACACCGAGCGAAACCATCATAAAGGCAATCTGCGAAATAGTTGAGAAAGCAAGTACACGCTTAATATCGCTCTGACAGCAGGCTACTGCTGCTGCATAGAAGGCCGTGAATGCACCAACCCATGCTACGATGTGAAGGGTGCCGGGGGCATATTCTACCCACAAGGGGAAGAGACGGGCAATCTGGAACACACCGGCAACAACCATAGTTGCTGCGTGGATAAGAGCCGACACAGGGGTAGGACCTTCCATCGCATCGGGAAGCCAAATGTGAAGAGGGAACATTGCACTTTTACCTGCACCACCGATAAACATCAAGAACAAGGCCGTCGGAAGCATCATAGCTCCCTGGGCAAAGCCTTCCTGATGGAATTCAAAACCGAACGACTTACAATAATACCCGTAAATAAGGATACCTATAAGGAAGAAGAGGTCGGCAAAACGTGTTACAATGAAGGCCTTCTTTGAAGCAGAAATGGCTGCTGGCGAAGTGTAATAGAAACCGATGAGCAGATAGGATGATACACCTACCAACTCCCAGAACATATACATCTGGAAGATGTTGGTGGCTACAACCAAGCCCAACATCGACATAGTGAACAGGCTGAGGAAAGCATAGTAACGCTGAAAACCGCGCTCGCCATGCATATAACCAAAGGAGTAAATATGTACCATGAGCGACACCGTTGAGATGACAATTAACATCATCACCGAAATGGGGTCTATCATAATACCCATATCAAAGCTCAATCCCTCCACAAAGAAGGGCAGCCACTTGAAGTTGTAAGGCATGAGCGTAGGAAGCACGCCTTCGGCCGTACGAGCAGTATTGAAGAAGTACTCGTAAGCTGTGGCATACGACAAAGCCGCCACCACGAGCAATACGGCAGTACCCAACATACCCGCTGCTTTATGGCTGAACCATTTACCGAAAACTCCTAAAAGGAGGAACGAGAAGAATGGCAGCAAAAGGATGAATATTGTTGATTCCATTTTTTGTTAAGTTTACAGGCTTATTATCTACCACTTCATCTTCTCGAGTTCATCTACCTGTATGTTCTTGACCATTCGGTAGATGTTAATCATGATAGCTATGGCTATAGCACTCTCTGCTGCCGATATGGCGATAGAGAACAATGCAAAGAAATAGCCCTCATTACCTTCGGGATAAAGCATGCGGTTGAACACTGCAAAGTTAAGGTCGGTTGCATTGAGCATCAACTCGACCGATAGAAGGATGGCCAATGTGCTGCGACGCGTAAGGAAGCCGAAAACGCCAGCAAACATCATTACGGCCGAAATGATAAGAATATATTCCAACTGAATCATAATGAACGTTTTAAGGGTTAACGTTTACGGGCAATCAATAACGCACCTACAATGCAGGCAAGCAACAGCACACTGACAGCCTCGAATGGAAGCAAGTAGCCGTTTTCGCCCGTTGAGAGCATATTAAGACCAATTGACTGAATTGATGTAGCAGCCTGGGCTGTTTCGCTAGGAGCTGAAAGCACTTGCGCCTTGAAGTTGTGAGTGAGTACAATCCAAACAAAGGTTCCAAAACCTACCAAACTGAGGAGAAATCCCCAGGATGCGTCCTTTACCTTACGCTTGAATGTCTCTTCCTTCGCTCCTTCGGTAAGCAAGATGGAGAACACGTAAAGCACAATGATACCGCCGGCATATACCATTACCTGAACGGAACCCAAAAACGTGTAGCCCATCAAAAAGTACAAACCTGCTGTGCCCAAAAGCACGAAAAGCAGATAGGTGGCAGCGCGCACTATGCTTTTGGTCATTACCGTCGCAAAAGACGACAGCACAATCAATACTGCCAGGATGACGAACATGATATTTTGTGAATCCATGAAACTTGTTTAATTTGTGGCGGCAGAGGCGGTGTAAGCGAAATGGCATCGGCAATAACCGATTGAGAACCGGATTGGCGTACGTAATATCACAAATTGAATTCTATCAAAATAAAACGTTACGCACAATAGCTGGTGGAATCTGAGCTACGCCGTCTGCTGCCGGTCGTCCTGTTACTTTTCTTGAACCTTCGAGCCCTCGTGATTGAGCGTCTTTACGAGTTTGGTACGGTCGAAGACTGCATTCTCGTAACTTTGATCAAAGGTAATGGCATTGTGAGGACAAGCACGGGTGCAGAGTTGGCAAAACATGCAAGAGCCAAGGTCGTACTCATACTTAACGAGACGTTTTTTCTTCTTGCCGTCGGGAGTTTCATAGAACTCACTCGTCACCTTGATTGTGCCGTTGGGGCAAGCCATCTGGCAAAGACCGCAACCTACACACTTGTGCTCATTCAGCTCATTATGGGGCATCGTGAGTGAACCGCGAAAACGATCGAACATCACGTTTGTCGCACGGTTCTCAGGATATTGCTCGGTAATCTTGGGGGTAAAGAACTCGCGCATAGTTGTTTTCAAACCTGTGCCAAGGCTCTTTACGCCATCCAGGATTCCGCCTATATAACTTTTTTCTTCCATGAGTGTATTTACCAATTAGAAATGCCAGCCCATAGCTACGCAAAGAGCCATGAGGACAAGGTTTACCATGCTAAAAGGCACGAGGTACTTCCACTCCAACGAAAGAATCTGGTCGATTCGCAGGCGGGGGAATGTCCAACGGAGCCACATAAGCAAGAATATCACAAAGAAAGTTTTACCAATGAACCACACTGCACCAGGGATATAGTCCATCACACCATTAAAGGCTTCGAGGCCGTAGATGTGCAGAGGAGCCCAACCACCCAGGAAGATGGTCGAAGCCATACCGGCACAGATAAAGAGGTTCAAGTACTCGGCAAGATAGTAGTAACCAAAGTGCATACCCGAATACTCGGTATGGTAACCTGCGGTCAACTCACTTTCACACTCAGGCAAGTCGAAGGGGCCACGGTTACACTCAGCATTACCTGCCACCAGATAAATAAAGAAGGCTATCACTGCGGGAATATGTCCACGGAACAGGTTCCAGCCATTTACATATTGGTCTTGGCAAATTTCGCTGAACGACATGGTTCCAGTAAGGCAAATCATGGCAAGCATAGTCATGCCTATCGAAAGTTCGTAGCTGATAATCTGCGCACCGCTTCGCATAGCACCAATCAGCGAATACTTGTTATTACTACTCCAACCGGCAAGCAGAATACCTACCACGCCAATTGAAGAAATAGCCAGGAAGAAGAACACGCCGACATTAAAGTCGATAATGTGCGCACCCTTGTTCCAGGGCAGACATGCAAAGGTTACCATTGAAGCCGTCACCACCATAAAGGGAGCCAGGTTGTGAAGGAAGAGGTCGCTCTGTCGCATGCTGATAATCTCCTTGGTCAGCATTTTGAACACGTCGCTGAACACCTGGAGTACACCCCATTTACCTACACGCATCGGGCCAAGGCGGCACTGGAAAGCTGCGCAGACCTTGCGCTCCATGTAGATAAGGGCTATAGCAAACACAGCATACAGCGTGATGATGACCAGTGCCACCAGGATGCTCTCAGTCAGAATGGCACCCCATTCGGCAAAGCCACACGTCTGCGTCAGAAAGCTGTGAAGCCAAGTTGAAACTATTGAAAAGTCGAACATTGTTTATCGTATGGGTTACTGATTCCGGTAATCCTTTGCGCTACACGAGTTAAACTTGTTGCGAAAGACTGCCGGCTATCTGTATTGAACAACTCAGTTAACGGTCGATATCGGGCACTACGTAGTCTACGGTTCCACCGATGGTAATAAGGTCGGCCAGCATATTGTTCTGACATGCAGTGTGCATCACAGCTACCAAGGGTAAACCGGTAGAACGGTAGTGCAGGCGGTAGGGAGACTTGTCGCCCTTGCTCTCGATGTATACGCCCATACGTCCACGGCTGCCTTCGACCTCGCTAAAGAAGGTTCCTGCAGGAAGTTTGATGATTGGTTTCATCTTCTCCTGATAGTTGCCCTCGGGAATATTGTCGATAAGCTGCTCAATAATATTGAGACTTTCGAGGATTTCGTCGAGACGTATCATGTAGCGGGCAAAAGAGTCGCCTTCTGTACGAACCACTTCGTTAAACTGAACGCGGTCGTAAGCAGCATACGGGCGAATCTTACGCAAGTCGTTGTGCCAACCCGAGGCACGACCGGTACCACCGGTACAGCCAAACGAGATGACCTGTTCTTTGGTCAGTACGCCTACGCCCTTCGAACGGTTCTGGAAAATCACGTTTCCGGTAAAGATGTCATGATACTCCTGAATATTCTTACGCATGTAAGGAATGAACTCTTTGACACGCTTTACGAAATTGGGATGTATATCGGACATCACACCGCCAATGGTGTTATAGTTCAAGATGAGGCGTCCGCCACATGTTTCTTCAAAGATATCGAGAATCTTCTCGCGATCGCGGAAGGCATAAAGGAATGCAGTGGTTGCACCCAAGTCCTGACAAAGACAGCCAAAGAAAAGGATGTGCGAGTCGATACGCTGCAACTCATCCATAATCGTACGGATTACTTGCACGCGGTCGCTTACTTCCACTCCCATTGCCTGCTCAATACACATACAAAGCGCATGGCGGTTCTGCATGGCACCGAGGTAGTCCAAACGGTCGGTCAAAGCCAATGTCTGCGGATAGGTCATATTCTCGCTTATTTTCTCCACACCACGATGGATGTAGCCGAGAACGGGGTCTATCTTACGGATTATTTCACCTTCAAGCGCTACACGGAAGTGCAATACACCGTGGGTCGAAGGGTGCTGCGGACCGATGTTCACTACATAGTCGTCGGCATTAAAGATGGTATGTTCCACCTTAGTCAGCGTGCCGTCGCTTTGAAGTTGATACTCGCTGGTTACGTCGCTAAGCGGTTCGTTGGTCATGCGCAACGGATTTTCCTTCTCGGTTTCATCGTCCTTACGGAAGGGATATCCCACCCAGTCTTCGCGCATAAAAAGACGGCGCATATCGGGGTGTCCGGTAAAGATGATGCCATAGAAGTCGTACACTTCGCGCTCATAAGTAAGAGCAATGTCCCAAAGGTCGCTTACAGAGGGGATTGCCGGGTGCTCGCGGTCGGCCGACACACACTTCACACAAGCTTGTTTGCCGGTTGCTGTCGATTCTACCTGGTAAACCACGCCAAGGCCTTCGTCCATCCAGTCTACGCCGGTAAGGTTCAACAAAAAGTCCATACCTTCGGCATCGTGCAGACGCTTCATTTCAGCATGTAGTTCTGCCGGCGAAACCACCTTAGGCTTGAGTTCGTTTACGGCAGGTTTTGCAGGGGCTGCAGCAGGCTTGGCAGCTACGGGTTTGGCAGCAGGCTTGGCTGCGGGCTCTGCACTCTCAGTATTTGTTACTTGCGGTTTCAGTTCTTCGCTCATGCCTGTTCCTCCTCTTTATAAATTTCTTCACACTTCTGTTCGGCCACCTGCTTGTAGGGATCTTTTTCCTTACGGTTGGTAGTACCAAAGAAGTTTTCAACTTTCACAATACGCTGCAGCTGCATCATGCCATAGAGAAATGACTCAGGACGCGGAGGGCATCCGGGCACGTATACATCTACGGGAATGATTTTATCCACACCGTTCACCACATGATACGACTTGTTGAACGGACCTCCCGAGATAGAGCAGCCACCAATAGCTACTACATACTTAGGATCGGCCATCTGGTCGTACAAACGGCGCAATACGGGAGCCATTTTGGTTGTAATGGTACCGCATACCAGGATAACGTCGGCCTGACGGGGGCTGTTACGCGTCACCTCAAAACCGAAGCGGGCAATGTCGTAACGGGCTGCACATACTGCCATAAACTCAATACCACAGCAGCTGGTTGCAAACGTCAAAGGCCAGAGAGAGTTAGAACGGCCCCAGTCGATGAGGTCGTCCAGCTTGCGCACCAATACATTAGCGCCGCCGGCGTTAAGTTCTGCAACGAGTTTCTCATAAGTCTCGTTGTCCTTGAATTCCTCGTAAGGAATCGACTTGATTTTTGCTCTTTTCATTGCCATTTCAACGCTCCTTTCCTCCAGGCGTAAGCTAAGCCCAGAACTAAAATAAACAGGAAGAAGAGCACGCTCACCAAACCGGCCGGGCCTAACGAGCGCATTACGATGGCCCACGGGAAGAGGAACATCGTTTCAACGTCGAACATCAGGAAAAGAATGGCAAACAGGTAGTAACCAATGCGGAACTGCATCCATGAGCGGCCACGCGTAGGCACACCACATTCGTAAGCCTCCTCCTTCTGAGCGTTGTAGCTGCGGGGCGAAATCAGCTTAGCCAAAATCGTAACCACACCTACGAACGCCAACCCTGTCAGCAATGCAGTGACAAATAAGGTAAAGTTCATAGCTCTTAAATGTTATTGTTAATACTATATTGTTTTTGCTCTACACCCAAAGACGTACGGTTCAAGCCGGTGCTGCTATGCACCAAGACGAAAAAATCCGCTACTTCGGGGAATAAGGGCAACCCCGACGTGCGGACACAAAAAATCTGCGGATGAGCGCACTCGCCCACCGCTTCGGTTAGATTTATACCAGCTGTGCATCTCTCAGATGCACCCACATAGCAGCCCTTGTTCACGTTGTATCGTCTTTAGGTCTGCAAAGGTACAAAGGCTCATTTGAAAACCCAAATTTTCAGTAAAGATTTTTAAGAAAACGGAGAGCACCAGGATTCAACACAACGGTACATTGCAACTACAATTGAGCAATAAATATACCCCTTCGATGTATCACCTGTCAAGCCTTGACACTAGCTTCTTGGCAAGAACACAACAAAGACATTACACTAACTAACTTGTGTTTTTTTCGACAACACTTCTGCTATATGCTGTATGTAAAAAAACAAACACCGGGTGTAAAAAACGCAACACCAACTGTATAACTTTCAAAACCCGAATCTACTCCCCACTACTTCCTTATATATAAAATAGGTGTAGAAACATCCTATCCCATACTCACACCTCCCCACACCGACTCATCAAATGCTGGAGCATATAGCTACTCTGCCCGGCTCAACACAACGGCCACCTGCCCAGCATCATGCCGTACACATAGCGACCCGAGCATATATGCAAAATATGCCGTGCATCGTTATACTCTGATGCAGAATAAAACAATGCATGGCACACCCGGTTCGTCCCGACAGGGAGTATCAAGAAACTCCTATTTCTTGTTAAAGCAATGCAGGAAGTTGAAAGAGCCTGGTTCCGTTCGAACCCTTTATAAGAATAATACGTCCGATGGGGCAATCTCCTCCCTCCAGGGCTACTTTAACAGCCTCAACATCGGCAAACCAACGCATATTTTGAGCATAAGGATAAAACTCTTCTCCCACAAGCCAAATCGCTTCAAGTTGCATCGTTTTGAGCTGCTCCACCACCCGGCTGTGTTCCTGGGCCGATACTTCGCCCAATTCGCGCATCTCTCCCAAAATAGCCATTTTATGGGGATGTTTAATCAGGGCAAAATTATCGAGAGCAGCCTTCATGCTGGTAGGGTTGGCATTGTAGGCATCTACAATCAACTCGTTTTTGGCAGTTTTCAGCAATTCGCTACGGTTATTTCCAGGCACATAGGCTGCTATTGCATCGGCAGCTTGCTGCGGGGTAACTCCAAAGTGTACACCAACTGCAATGGCTGCAAGAGCGTTGGTAACATTATAAGCACCTATCAAATGTGTCTGCACCGTATGCCATTCACCACCCGATACTCTAAAACGGAAGTTCAAAAACGGACTGCACGACACCACTTCGCCTTCAACCCCATAACCTTTTCCACACTGGCCATAAGTTTCGGCCTTGAGGCCGCGTGATATCGGTTGGAGGTAGGGGTTGTCGCCGTCTAAAAAGATAAAAGATTCCGTACGGGTACGCAAATAATCGTAAAGTTCGCCCTTGGTACGAATTACCCCTTCGAACGAGCCAAACCCCTCAAGATGAGCACGTCCCACATTGGTTATCAAACCACAATCGGCATCAACAAGACGCGACAGCAAAGCTATTTCGCCTGGATGGTTAGCTCCGGTTTCAATAACTGCTATTTCGTGTTCCTCACGGAGTCTGAGCAATGTTTTAGGCACTCCAATGTGATTATTAAAGTTTCCACGCGTAGCCAGCACATTGTACTTAGCCGACAAAACAGCGGTAGTCAGTTCCTTGGTGGTTGTTTTGCCGTTTGTGCCGGTAATTTGCACGATGGGTGTATGGAGCACCTGGCGGTGATGAGCGGCCAACTGCTGCAATGTTTGGAGCACATCGTCTACAAGCACCATGTGCGGTTCGCCCGCCAGACAAGGATTGTCGACCACAGCACAGGCACAACCATTAGCTATTGCCTGCCGGGCAAAATCATTGCCATTAAAGTTTGCCCCGCGCAGGGCAAAAAACAAAGAGCCCTCGGGGCAATCGCGCGTATCGGTCGTCACAACGGGGTGCTTCAGGAAGAGGTTGTAAAGTTCAGAAATCTGCATCTTTATAAGATTTGCTATATTTTCATTAAGCAAAGATAGTTCTTTTTCTGCGTCCGGTTCGTTTGTTCCACAGATTTATCGTAATTTTGTCTGTACAAACACCTATAATCCATGCATACGCTCAATCTTCGCGGACGCCTGTATCCGCTCAACCAGCCCCAAATTATGGGCATTCTCAATGTAACCCCCGACTCCTTCTATGCCGAAAGCCGTACACAAACCGAAGAGGCCATTACCCACCGTGTAGAACAAATGGTTACCGAGGGTGCCGACATGATTGACATCGGTGCCTACTCTTCGCGTCCGGGTGCTAACGATGTTTCGGCCGAAGAAGAGTCTAACCGGCTGCGCATGGGCCTGGGTATTGTGCGTAGGCTCTACCCCGAAATTCCGATATCGGTCGATACTTTCCGGGCCGATGTTGCCCGCATGGCTGTCGAAGAGTTCGGTGCCGACATCATTAACGACATCTCGGGAGGCATGATGGACAAGAATATGTTTCGCACCATTGCACGTCTTGGTGTTCCGTATATTCTGATGCACATGCAGGGCACCCCCGACACGATGCAGACTGCTCCACACTACGAGGATGTACGCCGCGAGGTACTGCTATACCTGGCCGAACGCATAGATTGCCTGAACCAACTCGGTGCCAAGGACATTATTATCGACCCTGGATTTGGATTTGGCAAAACCCTGGAACACAACTATGAGTTGATGAATCACCTTGAGGATTTTCAAGAACTTGAACGTCCGTTGCTTGTAGGCATCTCGCGCAAAACTATGATTTACAAACTCATAGGCGGCACTCCGCAAACCGCCCTGAACGGTACCACCGTGCTCAACACAATTGCACTGAGCAAAGGAGCACACATTCTGCGTGTACACGATGTGAGCCAGGCTGTCGAGACCAAGCGCATCTTCATGGCGCTCAACCCAAAGGCCCACACAACCGACTGACCCTTCTACCCTAATGTATTCCTGCTATGATTAACATCGGATTCCAAGATGTCGTCGACATCGTACTGGTAGCCTTGCTACTCTACTATATCTACCGACTCATGAAGGAGTCGAGTTCGGCCAATATCTTCGGCGGTATCATTGTTTTTATCGTCGTGTGGATTGTTGTGTCGCAGATATTCGAGATGAAACTCTTGGGAGGCATTCTCGACAAGGTAGTCAATGTGGGTTCGTTGGCACTCATCATCATCTTTCAGGAAGAAATCCGCCATTTCTTTTCAACCATCGGTTCTCGCCCTGGTGGCAGCGCAAGCCTGCTCTTCAGGCTATTTAAAAAAGAAAACAGCAAAGACATTGTGCACCGCGAAGACATCATGCCTGTGGTAATGGCTTGCATGAGTATGAGCAAGCAAAAGGTAGGAGCACTCATTGTTATTGAACGTAACGTAGGACTGAGCGAAATTATCAATTCGGGCGACCAAATTAACGCCGACATCAGCCAGCGCCTTATCGAAAACATCTTCTTCAAGAACAGTCCGCTTCACGACGGGGCCATGGTCATCTCGCACAAACGCATCAAAGCTGCAGGCTGCATCCTGCCCATTGCGCACAACACAGACATCCCCAAATCGCTCGGTCTGCGCCACCGCGCAGGCTTGGGCATCTCTCAAAAAAGCGACTGTCTGGCCATCATTGTATCCGAAGAGACTGGAAGCATCTCGATTGCAGAGAACGGAAACTTCAGAATACGCCTCTCGGCCGAGGAACTGGAAAGCATACTGTCAAAAGACTGGCAACGATAGCTCCTCCTGCCACACCCCACTGCCATACACACTGCACATATTGCCCCCGGGAATCCATAGATTTGAAAAATTATTATTAAATTTGCAGCGCCTATATAGGCCACATTTATCCACCAAGCAGGAAACACAAACAGCCTGTCCCAATCAACGAACTTACATATTCCTCTCCTACAATGGTTAGAAAACGCAAGATAAAGAACATCCGTCTACACAGCGAAGGCACAGAAATTCTACGAAACGGCCTGATAGCCTTGATAGTGGCTAACGGCTTGCTCTATTTTCTGTTTAAAAACTTTTGTCTGTTGCCGTTCTACATCTTTGCTGCTATATCTATTACTCTCTATGCCATAGCAGTCAACTTTTTTCGCTGCCCCATCCGCCTGTTTCAAGGCGATACCGAAAAAACCGTTGTTGCCGCAGCCGATGGCAAAGTAGTAGTTATTGAAGAAGTTGAAGAAAACGAATATTTTCACGACCGCCGGCTCATGATTTCCATCTTCATGTCGGTTACAAACGTCCACGCCAACTGGTTTCCGGTTGAGGGTACCATCAAGAAAGTAGTTCACCACAACGGAAACTTCTATAAGGCATGGCTACCCAAAGCCAGCACCGAAAACGAACGCTCAACAGTAGTCATCGAAACACCCGAAGGACAAGAGGTGCTAGTTAGACAAGTGGCAGGAGCTGTTGCCCGCCGCATCGTTACCTATGCACGCGAAAACGAAGATTGCTGCATTGATGAGCACATGGGATTTATAAAGTTCGGTTCACGCGTCGACGTCTACCTGCCAACCGATTCGGAAGTCCTAGTAGAGATGGGACAAAAAACAGTGGGCAACCAAACCGTTGTGGCACGTCTCAAATAAAACCTACTCAAGTGGAGATGCGTCTTTATCAGGCCGTCTCCACTTTTTATTTTAACCAGCAAACCATCATGAAGAAGCATATCCCCAACTCCATTACCTGCTGCAACCTTATCTCGGGCTGCATTGCAACCTATTTTGCCTTTCAGGGAAATTTTCATTCGGCCTTTCTTTTTATCATCATCGGTGCCGTTTTCGACTTTTTTGACGGCTTCGTAGCTCGCCTGCTTCATGTAGCTTCGCCCATCGGCAAAGAACTCGACTCTCTGGCCGACGACATCACCTTCGGCATGGCTCCGGCCACCATTGTGTTTGCCATGCTGCGCGAACTGCTGACTGCTACTACCTGCCCGGCCAACTGTCCGCTTACCATTCCGGCCATTGCCGCATATCTGCCCTTTACAGCATACTTGATAGCTGCTTTCTCAGCACTACGCCTGGCCAAGTTCAACCTCGATACCCGACAGAGTGTCAGCTTTATCGGTCTTCCCACTCCGGCTAACGCCTTGCTATGGGCTTCGCTCACCGTGAGCCTGCACAACCACAACTGGTTTGGCGCTGAACCTTGGATGATTTTTGCCATACTGGGAGGTATTATACTTTCGTGCTGGATGCTGGTTTGCGAAATACCAATGTTTGCACTCAAGTTCAAAACCTACGGCATCAAAGGCAACGAGTTACGCTACAGCTTTATCTTAGTGAGCATGATTCTCCTCTTCTGTCTGGGATGGATTGGCTTCTCTGCAATCATCTTGCTTTATATGCTGACCTCCATCCTCAATAATTTGTTTGGCACGAAGATTGCTAAATAAATTATCAGGAAACTATTTATCACACACAACAAACTCTGCTAAACCTATGCACGTACTCGGTTGTTTATTTGTCTTCATATTTGGCTTTATCCTGCTGCTTTTTAGCGTTTTCCGCCTTTTCATGCAATCAATATTCGGCAAATTCTTTGGCCGAACTGCCAAACGCGGTCCTTTTGGCGGTCAACAAGGCTCTTATGGTAACCCACAAAACCCCTTTGGCACCAGCAACAAACAGCAAAGTACATATACCGAACATTCAAACACCTACTCGCACACCACTGCCGGCAATGCGCGCCACGAAGGTGGCACTGCACAATCAGGACAACAGCGCAGCGGAAAAATCTTCCAAAAGGACGAAGGCGAATACGTTGACTTCGAAGAGGTTTAAGCCCCGGCTTATTCTATCGAACAGGCCTTTTAAAGTTGCTGTACACGCACACTGCACCATGCAACAGCCTATAGATTCTTCTAAAAAATGACGCGTACACATCAAAAGGCTCTCTGAAACATCGCCCAAAGCCATGCGCCCCATCATATCACATGGTTTTAAATCTGCCATACCATTAAAAACATTTATTTACTACACATAAATAAACTTAAATATACCTTTTACTGCGATAAAACGACCATTACAATAATTATACTGACGCTCTTTAAATTCATTCTTACCCTTTGGCAATATACTATATACTTCTGCCACCTTTAACAGGTTCATAAAATTAACGCCCTCGACATCCTATAAAATCGTTTACTACACCGGAAAAGACGAGCATACGATTACCCAAAATCTGTCGGGGCGTCAGAAAATTCTGTCGGGGCGTTAGAATTTTCTATCGGAGCGATAGAAAATTGTATCGGCGGGACCAAAAACAGAACATCAGGTCTAAAAAAATTCAGAAACAAGGTATAGAAACCGCTACTACACTGATATAATAAGGGGGCCGGCTTGCATTGGCAATGCCGACCCCCTTAAGCTATTTGAACGCCACGAATTATTGATTCTCAAAGTTAATACTTTATTCCGCCAAAACCAAGATAAATTGCTGCCGGCAATTACCACCCAACAACTTCACTCTAAAAGCAAACCATGCCCCATCTGTAAAAAAAACATTAACACAATCAAATCCGATACACAGCCTATCACCCACACAGCAGCAGTTCCCAGTGAAAACGGCAACAGATTTCGGGCAAATGCTAAAGGCAGCAAGCCCCCCTAAAACAACTTACCTATAAAGCAATCAACCCCCTCGGACAGCCTTCTCGCTACATGCCATCAATCTTTTTGCCTGAACAAAAAACAAATCGCTCTGCCAATAGCTATTAAGGCCATCATCCTTCCTGCCAAAAACTCAAACTAAATGCATTTTCCGGCATTCAGAGGAACTAAAATCAACTTTAGACGAGAAAAAAACGCATTTTTTGCTACTAAGCCAAAATAAATATGTTACTTTGTAGGCAGAAAGAAAAACCAACCTATCAACTAACAACCTTTAAACCACTTAATTGAAGCATGAAGCAATATCCTAAAATAGGTATTCGCCCAACCATTGACGGACGTCAAGGTGGTGTGCGTGAAAGTCTTGAAGAAAAAACTATGAATTTGGCTCACGCTGTAGCCAACCTCATCTCTACAAATTTGAAAAACGGCGATGGTTCGCCCGTTGAGTGCGTCATTGCCGACAGCACCATCGGCCGTGTTGCCGAAAGCGCAGCCTGCGCCGAAAAATTCGAACGCGAAGGCGTAGGAGCCACCATTACAGTAACCTCATGCTGGTGCTATGGTGCAGAAACCATGGACATGAATCCGCATTGGCCCAAGGCTGTCTGGGGCTTTAACGGAACCGAACGTCCCGGTGCCGTTTATCTGGCTGCAGTGCTGGCTGCACATGCCCAAAAGGGACTTCCCGCCTTTGGCATTTACGGACACGATGTACAAGATCTCTCAGACGATACCATTCCTGCCGACGTAGCCGAAAAAATTCTGCGCTTTGCCCGCGCAGCCCAGGCTGCAGCCACAATGCGAGGCAAGGCTTATCTCTCAATGGGTAGCAGCTCTATGGGTATTGCAGGCTCTATTGTCAACCCCGACTTCTTCCAGGAATACTTGGGCATGCGCAACGAAAGCGTCGACCTGACCGAAATTATCCGTCGCATGACCGAGGGTATATACGACCACGAAGAATACGAAAAAGCTATGACCTGGACTCGCGAGCACTGCATGGTCAACGAGGGTGAGGACTTTAAAAACCGCCCCGAAAAGCGCAAGACCCGCGAGGAGAAGGATGCCGACTGGGAATTCATCGTAAAGATGACCATCATTATGCGCGACTTGATGCAAGGTAACCCCAAACTTCGCGAAATGGGCTTTAAGGAAGAGGCCCTCGGCCACAACGCCATTGCAGCCGGATTCCAGGGTCAGCGCCAGTGGACCGACTTTTACCCCAACGGCGACTATCCCGAAGCACTGCTCAACACCTCGTTCGACTGGAACGGCCTGCGCGAAGCCTACGTGGTAGCTACCGAAAACGATGCCTGCAATGGTGTAGCCATGCTCTTTGCCCATCTGCTTACCGGACGTGCACAAATTTTCAGCGATGTTCGTACCTACTGGAGCCCCGAAGCCGTTAAGCGCGTAACAGGCAAAGAACTTACCGGCCGCGCAGCCAATGGTATTATTCACCTTATCAACTCAGGTGCAACAACCCTTGACGGTACCGGACAGGTATGTGATGAGCAGGGCAACCCCACCATGAAACCCTTCTGGGAACTTACTCCCGAAGATGCTGACAAATGCCTGAAGGCTACCACCTGGTATCCGGCCGACCGCGACTACTTCCGCGGTGGTGGCTTCTCGTCAAACTTCCTCACTCGCGGCGGTATGCCCGTTACCATGATTCGCTTGAATCTGGTCAAGGGTCTTGGTCCCGTACTTCAGCTTGCCGAAGGATGGACGGTAGACATCGACCCCGAAATCCACGAAAAGTTAAACATGCGCACCGATCCCACCTGGCCTACCACCTGGTTCGTACCCCGCTTGTGCGACAAGGCTCCCTTCAAGGATGTTTACAGTGTAATGAACAACTGGGGTGCCAACCACGGAGCCATCAGCTACGGCCACATTGGTGCCGACCTTATAACCCTCTGCTCCATCTTGCGCATTCCGGTATGCATGCACAATGTCGAAGACGATAAGATTTTCCGTCCCGCAGCCTGGAACGCCTTCGGTATGGACAAGGAAGGTGCCGACTACCGCGCCTGCCAGAACTATGGCCCTATCTATAAATAAGTAATTAAGCGCAGAGAGAATCTTACTGTATGCCTCCAGTCCATCACTACCACACACACTGCTGACGGCAAACAGCACTCTTCTCTCTGCACCCTTATCATTAGCCCCCTATCCAACAACATGATTAATCGTTTTGTTCTAAACGAAGTTTCGCACTTCGGCCCCGGCGCCCGTCAGGTTCTGCCTCTGGAAATTCAGCGCCTCGGACTGACCAAAGCATTTGTATGCAGCGATAAAGACCTTATAAAATTTGGAGTAACCCAAAAGGTGCTCGATGTGCTCGAAGCCGCATCTATACCCTATGTTGTGTTCTGCGACATCAAGCAAAACCCCACCGTGCGCAATGTCAAGGCCGGTGTAGAGGCCTACCGCACCTCAGGTGCCGACTTTATACTTGCTATTGGCGGTGGCTCGTCGATAGACACAGCCAAAGCCGTTGGTATCATTACAAACAACCCCGAATTCTCTGACGTCGTATCGCTTGAGGGCGTTGCTCCTACACGCAAGAAGTCGGTACCCATCATTGCCCTGCCCACAACAGCAGGCACGGCAGCCGAAGTAACCATCAACTACGTTATTACTGACGAAGAAAACGAAAAGAAGATGGTATGCGTCGACCCCAACGACATTCCAGCCATTGCCATTGTCGATGCCGAACTGATGTACACCCTTCCGCGTTCGCTCACAGCAGCAACCGGACTCGACGCGCTGACCCATGCCATCGAAGGCCTCATAACCAAAGGTGCCTGGGAGATGAGCGACATGTTCGAAATCAAAGCCATCGAAATGATTGCACGCCACCTTGAAACAGCTGTCAACGAACCTCAAAACGCTGAGGCCCGCAATGGCATGGCTGTGGCACAATACATTGCCGGCATGGCCTTTTCGAACGTAGGCCTCGGTGCTGTTCACGGCATGGCCCACCCCTTAGGTGCCATGTTCGACATTCCACACGGTGTAGCCAATGCCTTGCTGCTACCCACCGTAATGGCCTACAATGCACCGGCAGCCCTCGAAAAATATGCAACCATAGCACGCGCCATGGGGGTATATAAAGAAGGCATGAGCCTGGAAGAAGCAGCTAAAGCTGCCGTGGATGCCGTACGCGCACTCTCCATTCGTGTAGGCATTCCGCAGCACCTCTCGGAACTGGGCATCAAAGCCGAAAACCTGCCTGCACTAGCCAAGGCAGCAGCTGCCGATGTGTGCACCCCGGGCAACCCCCGCGAAGTAACAGAGGCCGACCTGCTTAAACTCTATCAGGAGGTGCTTTAAGAGCCTCATGTAACCCATCAACCAAACCCCATTACAACAATGATTACTCCCGAACATATTGAAAAATTCCTGCAACAAGCACACCGCGTGGGTAATGCAGCATTAACCATTTGCAGCAGCGGAAACCTTTCCTGGCGCATTGGCGACGAAGCCTTGGTGTCGGGCACCGGCTCGTGGGTTCCTTCGCTCCAGAAGGAGAAGGTTTCGGTTTGCAATGTTGCTACCGGCGAAGTGCTTAACGGTGTAAAACCCTCCATGGAGAGTGGTTTTCACTTAGGCATTCTGCGTGAACGTCCTGACGTTGACGTTGTACTCCACTTCCAATCGCCTTTTGCTACAGCAGTAGCCTGCATGGAAGAAACTCCCAAGAACTTTAATGTAACAGCTGAGATACCCTGCCACGTAGGTAGCGACATTCCCGTTATTCCCTACTACCGTCCGGGATCTCCCGAACTGGCCAAGGCTGTTATCGAAGCACTCAAAGACCACAACTCTGCCTTGTTGCTGAAACACGGACAAGTTGTATGCGGAAAAACATTCGACGAGGTGTTTGAACGTGCCATGTTCTTTGAAATGGCCTGCCGCATCATTGTTCAGACACAAGGCCGATACACGGTGCTCACTCCCGAGGAGATTGAAGACCTTGAGGTATACGTTTTAGGCAAAAAGCAATAGCACATTGCCAGCAGCGGCGTTGGCATTAACAACGCCACATCATCCAGTCCGAAAGGCCCGGTCGGGTATATACTGACAGTTATACTGTCTAAAAATACCATCAGGCCGGGGCCTTTCGGGCTGATTTGTTTTAACCCCTACAAACTCTAAATACTATGACCTATCTGGCCATTGATTTTGGCGGAGGCAGCGGTCGTGTTATAGCAGGTACACTCTGCGACGGCAAGCTGCAGATGGAAGTTATCCACCGATTTGGCAACCGCCAGGTAAAACTTGGCAAACACACATACTGGGATTTTCCGGCCCTCTTCGAAGACATGATTACCGGACTAAAGATAGCTGGACAACGCGGCCTGCAGGTGGCAGGAATTGGTATCGACACCTGGGGAGTCGACTTTGGACTGATTGACCGCGAAGGCAACCTTATAGGAAATCCGGTGTGCTACCGCGACAGCCGCACCGAGGGCATGCCCGAACGAGCCTTCCAAACGCTCAATGCTACCAGCCACTATGCTGAAACTGGCACGCAAGTGATGCCTATCAATACGCTTTTCCAGTTGCTCAGCCTTAAATTTACGAACGACCCTCAACTTGACATTGCCGACAAATTGCTGTTCATGCCCGACCTCTTCAGCTATTTTCTTACAGGCGAGGCTAACAGCGAATATACCATCGCATCGACATCAGAACTGCTCAATGCCACAACACGTAACTGGTCGTGGGAAACAATCGATACCTTTGGTTTGCCGCGCCACATCTTTCAAAAAATTGTAATGCCCGGAACTACCCGTGGCAAACTCCGCCCCGAACTGGCCGAACTTACCGGTTTGGGAACTGTTGACGTGATTGCTGTAGGCTCACACGATACAGCCAGCGCAGTGGCTGCCGTACCTGCCGATGAAAACGAATCACCCGTAGCCTTCCTCAGCTCGGGAACCTGGTCGCTGCTGGGGGTTGAAACCGAAGAGCCCATTCTTACCGAAGCTGCCCGGCAAGCAGCATTTACCAACGAGGGTGGTGTAGGCAACCGCATCACCTTTTTGCAAAACATTACCGGCCTATGGATTATGCAACGTCTCATGGCCGAATGGAAAGAACGCGGCGAAGAGCAAAGTTTCGACCACATACTCCCGCTTGCCGAAAAGGCAGAAATCGAAACCATATTCCCGGTAGACGACCCCGCCTTCAACAATCCGCTCTCGATGGAAAAGGCCATTATTGACTACTGTAGCCAACACGGGCTCTGCATCCCCCAATCCAAAGCCGAACTGGTAAGAGCTACCCTCCAGTCGCTGGCACATAAATATGCCGAAGCTGTAAACCACCTCAATGCCATGCTCCCGCAACCAGTTAAAAAATTACATATTATTGGCGGAGGATCACAAAATGCCCTGCTCAACCAACTTACACAACAGGCTTTGGGCATCCCCGTAAGCGCCGGACCCGTCGAAGCAACCGGCATGGGCAACATTCTGACTCAAGCCATGACTAAGGGCGAGATTGGCAACTTAGCCGAACTACGCCAAATTGTACGCAATACACAGACTGCGAACTAAAAACAGAAGTAAGGCGCTTCCTGGCAGCCCATGAACCTATCGTCATCATGTGCCGTCAATGCTGCGGGCGCAACCGGCACGGCCAAAGGCTACGCCTTACTTACCTACGCCACAACCTGCGCCAACCAACTATGCCATTCTTACAACCCCCAATACCTATAAAAGCCTAAGTTGCTTTTGGCAGAACCAGAACTCAAACTGCACATAATTCCTACAACCACAAAATCAACAACGGCAGGTAGAAACGGCATATCTCCCCAAAAACATAAACCTTATCAACCCACTTTATAACCTTTCTCAAAGAACCCCTAACCAATTACATGGAAAATAAAAAAGAATCCATACTCTGGAAGGACGGTGTAAACTATCTTGTCCCCTTCATACTCATCACCTCTTGCTTCGCACTGTGGGGCTTTGCCAACGACATTACGAACCCCATGGTCAAAGCCTTCTCCAAAATATTCCGCATGTCGGCCACCGATGGTGCTTTGGTTCAAGTGGCCTTTTATGGAGGCTACTTTGCCATGGCCTTTCCGGCAGCCATGTTCATCCGGCGCTTTTCGTACAAAGCCGGTGTACTTTTAGGTTTGGGCATGTATGCTTTAGGTGCATTTCTTTTCTTCCCAGCCAAAATGACCGGCGAGTACTACCCTTTCCTTTTGGCCTACTTTATCCTAACCTGCGGACTGTCGTTTCTTGAAACCTCGTGTAATCCCTATATTCTTTCGATGGGAACTGACGAAACGGCCACACGCCGCCTCAACCTGGCCCAGTCGTTCAACCCTATGGGCTCGTTGCTTGGCATGTATGTAGCCATGAACTTTATTCAGGCCAAACTCAATCCGCTCGATACCAGTGGACGTGCTGCCCTCAATGCCGAAGAATTTGAAACGATCAAAGAATACGACCTTTCGATACTGATTGGGCCCTACCTTATTATAGGCCTCGTCATTCTGCTCATGTTCTTCGTAATTTGGGGTATGAAGATGCCCGAAACCGCAAAAAAGGAAAAGTCAATCAACTTTATACCTACCCTGCGCCGCATTTTTGGCCTTGCCCGTTATCGCGAGGGCGTTATTGCCCAATTCTTCTATGTGGGTGTACAGATTATGTGCTGGACGTTTATTATCCAATACGGCACACGCATCTTTATGGAGCAGGGCATGAGCGAACAGGCTGCCGAGGTACTCTCTCAAAAGTACAACATCGTGGCTATGGTCATCTTTTGCTGCAGCCGTTTTGTCTGCACCTTCTTGCTGCGCTATCTCAATGCCGGCCAGTTGCTCATGTCGCTGGCTATTGCCGGCGGATGCTTTACGTTGGGTGTAATCTTCCTGCAAGACGTAACAGGCCTTTACTGCCTGGTTGCCGTATCGGCCTGCATGTCGCTCATGTTCCCCACCATCTATGGTATTGCTCTAAACGGACTCGGCGATGATGCCAAATTTGGTGCTGCCGGTCTTATCATGGCCATTTTGGGTGGTAGCGTGCTTCCCCCGCTCCAGGCCTCAATTATCGACCTCAAGGTTGTGGCCGGACTTCCTGCAGTGAACGTATCGTTTAGCCTGCCCTTCATCTGTTTTGTAGTCATTGCCATTTATGGTCTGCGCACCTGGCGCTGCTACAAAAACTAATTGCCACCAGGCATCATTGCAATGCATTTTATTCTGCACCCGGTGTACAGCGTTTTACACCGGGTGCAGATATTTTTACACCTGCCGCAAACTTAACTGACCAGCACATACAAACACCGGACATCCGCCCGGCCCTTTCACTTAACAGGTAAGGAGCAGACGGATGTCCGGTGTTATCAGCCTCTCGGGTGAGCAGTATTTTCCAACTCAAATCTCTTCGCTTCGCACCAGCCCGTGGGTAACGGCAAATATGGTAAGGGCCGAAACACTGCGCGTGCCCAATTTTTCAGTCAAGTTTTTGCGATGTGTAATTACCGTAGCAACGCTCACCCCCATGCGGGCAGCAATTTCTTTATTGATAAGTCCCTCGACCACCCCGCACAACACCTCGCGCTCACGGGGGGTCAGGCGGGGCATAGGCTTTCCGTCAGTGTCAGAATGACCACGTGCCTGCTTCACCACCTCGGGCTCGGCACCACGCCCCTTGTGCGAGCGGTTGGCCAGCGACAAAATGCTGCACACCAGTTCGCTCTCGCTCTGAAACACATTCAACGTGTGAAATCCTTGAGGCAGATGGCCACTCTCGTCGCCATGGGTAAGCACAATGGTTTTATGCTGCCGCTGCAAAAAATAAGAAGCACCGGCAAGCAACTCCTGCGACGAAACAAAATAATGAAAAAAAGCATCGGCGTCAGGGCAGGCAGCCAGTTCGGCAAAGTGGTTGAACAGACATGTTTCGGCTCCCGGCATCATCTTATGCACAATGTCGGCAAGCCCGATACCTGCTAAGGTATTGGGAACAATAATGGCTATGGCAGGTTTAGGCATCATAAAAGTAGCAAGCGTTGAATCAATTAACTACCAGTTGCGGAAAATAAGAACGAAGCAGGCCTTCGGCATGTGCCAACTGCTCGGGTGTATTCTCCTTAACATGGCCCAACCGATATTCAAGCCCCATCGACTCGTACTTGTGTACCCCCAACGTGTGATAAGGCAGAAGTTCAACGCGCTCGATGTGCTTGTAGTCTTTAAAATGGTTACCCAGAGCATGCAGGTCTTCGTCAAAATTGCTCACACCAGGCACCAGCACATAGCGTAGCCAAAAGGGGTGTTGCTGCTTCTCGAGCCAGGCAGCCGTCTTCAAGGTTTGTTCGTTTGAACGAGCCGTAAGCCCTCTATGCCGCTCGGCATCCATTTCCTTTACATCGAGCAGGACAAGGTCGGCGAGGGTTAGCAATTCCTCGACATGGGAATTCCAAATTCCACCATTTGTATCAACGCAAATGTGCAGTCCCTCCTGCTTCAGCTTGCGGAATAACGGAACGAGGGCCTCGGCCTGCATGGTAGGTTCACCTCCCGAAAAGGTTATACCGCCGCGCTTGCCGAAAAAAGGTTTCATCGACACCGCCTGCTCCAAGATGTAGTCAGGGCTGGTCAAGCGGCTCTCACCCACAGCATCAATGGTATCGGGGTTGGCACAATACAAACAACGGAACGGGCATCCCTGCAGGAACACCACATAGCGGAGTCCCGGCCCGTCGAAGGTGCCCATAGACTCGTAACTGTGTACACGGATTTGCATAGAATAATGGTTTTAGCTTGCAAAAGTACGGCAAACTTACAAAAAAGGCGTATCTTTGCCTTTCAAAAACACAACTTAAGGGTAAAATAATGCAGTTGGCAGCTATCCAGCCGCCTATTTTACCATGAGAGCCCCATGACAAACGAATAATCAAACACTACATATAATGGCAAAAGAAACTGTAATACTTACCGGCGACCGTCCTACCGGTCGTCTACACATCGGACATTATGTAGGATCGCTCAAGCGCCGCGTTGAACTCCAAAACGAAGGCGACTACAAAAAGATGTTTGTATTCATTGCCGATGCCCAGGCACTTACCGATAACATCGAAAACCCCGAAAAGGTACGCCAAAACGTTATTGAGGTAGCCCTTGACTACCTTGCAGCCGGCCTCGACCCCGAAAAAATAACCATCTTTATCCAAAGCCAGATACCTGAGCTCTGCGAACTCTCGTTCTACTTTATGGACCTGGTATCGGTTAGCCGCTTGCAGCGCAACCCCACGGTAAAGACTGAAATCGGCATGCGCGGCTTTGAATCGAGCATTCCGGTCGGCTTCTTTACCTACCCCATCAGCCAGGCAGCTGATATTGCCGCCTTCCGTGCCACAACCGTACCCGCCGGCGAAGATCAGAAGCCTATGCTCGAACAGGCTACCGAAATTGTACGCCGTTTTAACTACATCTACGGTGATACACTCGTTGAACCGCAAATACTGCTGCCGCAAAACGCTGTTTGCTGCCGACTCCCGGGAACCGATGGCAAAGCTAAAATGTCGAAAAGTCTGGGCAACTGCATCTATCTGGCAGAATCGGCTCAAGAAGTGAAGAAGAAGGTAATGTCGATGTATACCGACCCCCTTCACATCCACGTTGAAGACCCCGGACACCTTGAAGGCAACACCGTATTTACCTATCTTGATGCCTTTTGCCGCCCCGAGCACTTCGGACTCTACTGGCCCGAATACCAAAACCTTGATGAGGTTAAAGAACACTACCAACGCGGTGGTCTGGGCGACATGAAAGTTAAAAAGTTCCTCAACAACATTCTGCAGGAAGAACTTACCCCCATTCGCGAACGTCGTGCAGAATTCGAAAAAGACATTCCGGCCGTATACGAAATGCTCCGAAAAGGCTGCGAAGAAGCACGTGCCGTGGCCGCTGACACTCTGAGCGATGTGCGCCGTGCAATGAAAATCAACTACTTTGACGACGCTGAACTCATCAACGAACAGGCAAAACGCTTTGCACAAAAGTAAAATGTAAGGCCAAAGCTTTGGCGTTTCAAAAAGAATTTCTAACTTTGCACCCCGAAATCCTATGCTAACGTGCGCACCCGCAGGATTAGTGGCAGCAAACGCTTGCAAATCAAAAGGTTTTCGACCAAGCAGCGAGAAGGTATCCCCCACAGCAAAACGAAGCCGCGAGGCTCGACTAAAACCAAATGCTGACCTTTTCCCGCCCCGCTGATATGCATATCAAAACAAAAAAACAGCATAACTACAATGAAAAGAACATTCCAACCTCACAACAGAAAGAGAAACAACAAGCATGGTTTCCGTCAGCGCATGCAGACGGCTAATGGTCGCCGCGTATTGGCTGCCCGTCGTGCTAAGGGTCGCAAGAAGCTCACCGTGTCTGACGAAGTTCATGGCAAGAAATAATCGCTTCTGACCAAAGAAGTATACAAAAAGGGTTTGCAGGTTTCAAAACAGAAGTCTGCAAGCCCTTTTTGCATTTAGTTTAAAATACAACACCAGCCAAGTCATGGCCCCTTGCCGAAAGGCATTTTCCAAAAGCAAAAACTAAGCCTTTTATTTTGTCCGGCGAGTAACTTGCACTAACTTTGCAAAGCAATATAACCTGAAGATTATGTCTGTCTCCGATTTCCTTAAAAAGATATTCAGCCCCCTTATGCTTGGCAACTGCTTCGGTATGATATTAACCGGAGCCGTTATCTGTTTATGCTCCCTTTGGCTCGTAAACTTGTACACCCAACATGGCGAAGAGGTAGAGGTGCCCAGCGTATGCGGCCTGGATGAAACTGCAGCCCGCAACAAACTAGAACAACTGGGCCTCAAAATGGAAGTCAAAGACACGGGCTACATCTATCGCGCAGCACCACTCACCATACTCGAGCAATCTATTAAAGCAGGCGAACACGTAAAGGCTGGCCGAACAATAGAACTGACCATCAACGCCAGCGGCCCCAAAAAAATAGCCTTGCCCGACTTGGCAGACAACAGCTCACGGCGCGAAGCCGAAGACAAACTCACTGTGCTCGGCTTTAAACTGGGAGCTACGGAATATATCATTGGAGATCCCGAATGGGTATATGGTATTAAAGTACATGGCCAAAATGTACCGGCAGGCACCAAAATATCTGTCAGCACACCCGTCACCTTAGTTGTTGGCGGAGGAGGCGTTGAGGAGGAGTATAACGGAAACGACAGCCTTGACTACGTGCTCAATGTGCCCGAAGAAGAAGATATTATAGAGGGCGAAACTTCGGATGCCCCCACATCGGTGCAATAAGTATTCACTCCCAAAAAGACAACTCTGAAACTTGGAACATCTATATACACAACAGTTGCCCGATGAGGAACTGCCCGAAATGAACGAAGAGGATGACGGTGGCGAAGAAGCAGCCGAACTCTACGAACACTACCGCGTAGTAGCCGATAAAGGCCAACAACTGCTCCGCATCGACAAATTCCTGCTTGACCACCTGAAGGACACTTCGCGCAACCGCATACAACTGGCAGCACGTGCAGGATTTATCCATGCCAACGGACAGCCCGTTAAAAGTAACTACCGCGTTAAACCCGGCGACGTTGTCACACTGCTGCTCGACCGCCCACGCTACGAAAATACCATAGAGCCAGAAAATATTCCGCTCGACATTGTTTACGAAGACGACGACTTGCTTGTTGTTAATAAACCGGCCGGACTCGTTGTACACCCCGGATGCGGAAACTATACCGGCACACTGGTTAATGCCATAGCCTGGCACATGCGCAACAATCCTGAATACGACCCTAACGACCCGGCAGTAGGACTGGTTCACCGCATAGATAAAGATACTTCGGGACTGCTCGTAGTGGCTAAAACACCAGAAGCTAAAACCAAACTCGGTGTTCAGTTCTTCAACAAAACAACCCGACGCAGGTACAACGCCTTGGTGTGGGGCAATTTGGCTGATGATGAAGGACGCATTGAGGGCAACATTGCACGAAACCCGCGCGACCGCATGCAAATGGCAGTATTTGCACCCGATTCCGAAATAGGGAAACATGCCGTGACGCACTACCGCGTGCTCCAACGCTTTGGCTACGTTACATTGGTTGAATGTATTCTCGAAACCGGACGTACCCATCAGATACGTGTACATATGAAACACATCGGTCACCCACTCTTTAACGACGAACGTTATGGCGGTGACCAAATATTACGTGGCACACAAAGCAGCACATACAACAGCTTTATACGCAACTGCTTTGACATCTGTCCGCGGCAAGCACTGCATGCACGCACGCTCGGATTCAAACACCCGCGCACCGGTAAAGAAATGGATTTTACAACCAACTTACCAGCTGACCTAACTGCCCTACTTGCCAAATGGAACAAGTATATCGAAGGGGCATTGGGAAAACCCGTAGAAAGCTAAAGCCAAAAGCTTTGACACTTACTCGATACAACACTTTATAAACTTACAAACAAACACCCTTGGGTGGCAATAGCGCTACTCGGCAAACCAACTGCGCATCTCTGCAAACTGTGCAAACAGAAACTGAGTATGCTGTGCACACAGCATTCACATCACTAATGCTAAACCGGATAGTTTAAAGTCCATGCACACTGCGCCAACACCCAGCCAAGGCATCAATGGCACTATGAAACGTACAATCGCTATTGTAGCCGGAGGCGACTCCTCCGAACATGATGTTTCGCTGCGTTCAGCCGAAGGCATCCTCTCATTTATGGATGCAGAGAAGTATAACTGCTACCTCGTTGTAGTTAAAACGGGCAACTGGAATGTTGCCTACAACGGTGAAATCTGCTTAATTGACCGCAACGACTTCTCGTTTACGGCAAGCGACGGCCGCCACGAATTCGACTTTGCCTACATTACCATTCATGGTACTCCGGGCGAGAATGGTATTCTGCAGGGCTACTTCGACCTTATCGGGCTGCCCTACTCTACCAGCGATGTACTGGTTGAAGCCCTCACATTCAACAAGTTTGCACTCAACAACTTCCTGCGTGCCTATCCGGAACTACATATCTCCGACTCCATCCTCATACGTAAAGGCGATGCCCTGCCCGATACGCATACCATCATCAACAAACTTGGCTTGCCTTGCTTTGTAAAACCTAATGCAGGCGGATCCAGCTTTGGCGTAACTAAGGTTAAGGCAGCCGATGAACTGCACGAAGCCATAGACAAAGCTATGACCGAAAGCGATGAGGTTATGATTGAACGAATCATGATTGGCACCGAGATTACTTGCGGGTGCTACCAGCGTCCTAACGGCGATGTTGTAACCTTTCCGATTACCGAAGTTGTCACTACACAGGAGTTCTTTGATTACGATGCCAAATACAACGGCAAGGTCAACGAAATTACGCCTGCACGCATTGCTCCCGAAACTGCAGCACGCGTTAGCGATATGACTCGCCATATCTACCAAATTCTTGGCTGCTACGGCATCATCCGCATTGACTACATTCTTACAGGCGAAAAAGGAGAAGAACAAATTAACATACTGGAAATCAATACCACTCCCGGTATGACTGCCACGAGTTTCATCCCTCAGCAAGTACGCGCAGCCGGCCTTGAAATGAAACAAGTATTGAGCGAAATTATTGAAGGCAAACTATAAAATGCCCTCCACACACCATAGCGGCAGGAACTGAGATTACCCTCTGTAACTGCCGCTCCATATCTACCTTATCCACAACATACAAAAGCAAATGTCATGCTCCGCATGCTGCATGCTGCTTATTGAATATTAAAGTGCACGTATTCATAAACGGGCACCCTTAAACAGCAATTGGTTTTACCCTTAAAACGAACTTGCCATGACTATTCACGACTTCGATGCCATCCGTCCGCTACTCCCCGAAGAACTCCCAGAAGCCTTCGACAAGTTGCTGGCCGACTCTAAGTTCTGCGCCATCATGCAGTCCTTCTTTCCCCAAGTGCCTTTCGAGGCTTTAAAAGCTAAACTCTACGCCTGCAAAAACTCACTGGAGGTGCAAAAAACCTTTTTTCACCCCCTCATTCACCAACTACTGCAAAAATGCACCAAGGGAGCAAGCATAGACACCTCGGCACTGCATACTGAGGCATGGAACGGAAGTTCAACATTTGTATCCAACCATCGTGACATTGTTCTTGACCCGGCATTGCTCGATGTGCTGCTTATTGACAAAGGATTCAGGACTACCGTTGAAATAGCCATTGGCGACAACTTACTCATCTTCCCGTGGATTGAAACCTTAGTACGCATTAATAAGTCGTTTATTGTACAACGCTCGGTAGGCATGCGCGAAATGCTGCTTTCAAGCAAGCGCATGAGTCAATACATGCACTTTGCCATCAACGAAAAGCACGAAAACATCTGGATAGCCCAACGCGAAGGAAGAGCCAAAGACTCGAACGACCGCACACAAGAATCGGTGCTCAAAATGATGGCTATGGGTGGAAACGGATCGCCCCTCGAAAACATCAAGGCTCTGAATATTGTTCCGCTGGCCATCTCTTACGAATTTGACCCCTGCGACTATCTCAAGGCCAAAGAGTTTCAGCTTAAACGCGACTGCCCAGACTACAAAAAAAGCCAGCATGACGATTTGCTCAACATGCAAACAGGCATCTTCGGTTATAAGGGAAAAGTGGTTTACAGAATGGGCAAGCCCATCAACACTTGGATTGACGAATGCGCTGAGCTCCCCAAAAATCAGCTCTTTGCCTGCATTGCCCAGCGCATGGACCAAGCCATACACACCGGCTACGAAATTTTTGCCAACAACCACATAGCCCTCGACTTACTTCAGGAAAACAACACTCAAGCAGCCTACTACACTCAAGAGGAAAAAGCTGACTTTGAACACTACCTTAACAGCCGGATTGAACTGATTGACCTTGCTGAAAAAGATGTTGACTTCTTGCGGAACCGCCTACTCACAATGTATGCCAACCCGCTCATTAACCAACTCAAGGCCAAGGGCTAACTCTTGTAAAACAGGCGCCCTGCTTCTGGACAAGGCTGTTCGATAAAAGTCTAATCCGTAGTAGCAGGGCGCTACCAAAGTATTGCCCATGTACCGTATTGCGTATCTGATTCTTGCCCTCCTTGCTCTGACGGCCTGCAACAACGATGAAGTACCCCAGCCCCCTTTGCGGCAGGAACTGGCCGATTTGCTTACAAACAGTCAAGGACAGGCAACCAGTATGACACTCGACAACGGAAAAACACTTACGCTTATCAATCGCATAGACGGACTTACTCCCGACACCATGCTCAGAGTAATGGCTGTTTTTCTTCCCGAGCACAAAGGAGCGCGCATCACCGCATATACTCCCGTTGAGGTGAAATACCTAATTCCCCCGGCCGAAACAGAACTACCCACCGACCCCGTTGAACTTACGGCCTGCTGGAAAGGCAAAGACTACCTGAACCTGCGACTCAAACTTAAAGGACATCAGCACGAACTGCACGCATTGGGCTTTGAACAAACTAATACAACCCATCATCCCAACGGCTCAAAAACCCTACAAATACGTCTGCTGCACAACCAAAACAACGATTCGCTTTGGTACACTCAACCAACCATTCTGTCGCTCCCGCTCAAACCGCTCTACAATCAACTCAAGAACGGCCGCGATTCACTGCAAATAAAAGTAAACACCTTTAAAGGTACTGCAGTCTACTGCTTTGCCTTATGAGCCATACGGTGCCGTTCCCCGCATATTCAGCAATACACGGCATCTCCCATCATTCTGTCTGAGACACCACTGCAAGCCTCAGCATGCCCATTACTTTCCACTACAGCCAACTGCCAACACTTAAACTTCTACGCCTATGCGCATTCCCTTTCATCCTCTCACACTGGCAGACAAAACGCTTGTGCGCGAACGCGTGCTACAGACCACCTGCCGCAACTGTGACCTCAACTTTATGAATCTTATAAGTTGGCGCTTTATGTACGATACTGAAATAGCCGACTACAAAGAATGGTTGCTGTTTCGGTTTAAAGCCGATGGACACCTGGCCTACCTGGCCCCCATTGGCAACGGAAATTGGAAGGATATACTCAGCGAGATGATTGAAGATGCAGCACTCGAAGGACATCCTTTCCTGATGCTTGGGGTATGCGAAAACTCGCTTACACAGCTTGACAAGGCCATGCCCGATTACTTTTATGCTACAGCCGACCGCGCCTACGCCGACTACATTTACTCACGAAATGCACTGGCCACTCTGGCTGGCAAGAAACTGCAATCTAAACGCAACTTTGCCAACCGGTTTGCCAACCACTATCCAAACTACGAAGTGCTCCCACTCACCCGCGAACACATTGCTGCTTGCATAGAACTCGATAAACAGTGGGCCGAACAAAAAACTGTTGAAACTGAGGCCGGACGCTATACCTACCAGGCTGAACAAACCTCGCTACGCACGGCCTTTGAATATTGGGAGGAACTCGATGGTATGGGAATTGTTTTGCGTGTTGACAAACAAATTGTTGCCTTTACCTATGGCGGCCCCATCAATGCCGACACTTTTGGCGTTTGCGTTGAAAAAGCCGATGTACGCTTCGAAGGCGCATTTGCCATGATTAACCGCGAATTTGCCCGCACAATTCCACCTCAATACACACTTATAAACCGAGAGGAAGATTTAGGTATCGAAGGGCTGCGACGAGCAAAACTATCCTACCAGCCTGAAATTATTCTACAGAAATATACGGTAATGACCAAACATCCGTTCTCTAAAGAGCAGGAGTGAACGCTGCTGTAAACACTTCCAAGTGCATGCTGCAAATGTTCACAACGTCAAACCAACCCCATTAAAATACTCAACCAACTAACACCCATGGTACTGACACCCGAAGAAATTAAAGTACAGACACGCGACCTCTGGCGCAAGTGCTTCAACGACTCAGAGGACTTTATGGACATCTATTTTGAAGATAAATATGCCGACCCCTCAAACCTTACTGTTGTAAAAGACGGAAAGGTGGTTGCTGCTGTACAGATGCTACCCTACCGAATGACGTTTTTCGGTAAGAGCCTACGCACCGGCTATATTTCAGGACTTGCCACCCTGCCCGAACACCGCGGTAAAGGCTATGCAACCAACCTCCTGCACGAGGCACACTTCCGCCTGCGTGGCTATGGAGCGGCATTGAGTTTTCTTATTCCAGGCGACGAAGACCTGCGTAAATTTTACGAACGCCCCGAACACGGTGCCTACTGGACCGCCATCCACCGCCAAGAGTTGCCTCTCGATATTTCACAAGACGGCCCGACCGATAAAATCGAGGTGACCAGCCTCGAAGAATGGCCTAACGAACTCTACGCGTTCTACAACCGTTTGACACGGGAACTTCCCTTCATGGTACATCCTAGCGAGAGCGACTTCTACGCTGCACTTGCCACTGCCGACCTTCAGAACGGCTACATATTGGTGGCTCACCGCAAACGCCGCATGGTTGGTTTCTGCTTAGCAGTTAAGGAGCCTAACGGAAAAGTTTACATCCGCACACTTGCCATTACCGAAACGGCCTCGCGTGCTGCCTTTGTAAACTATCTTAAAGAGGCCTGCGGTGTTGAAGAAGTGTACCGCCGTTTCTGTCTACCCGGTTCGCTCAAGGAGTCAAAGCCCTACGCTATGGCCCGCATCGTAAATGTACCGCTCTTCCTCAGCGCAGTAGCTGCTGCCAACCCCGGCTTCCAGCTGCACATTGGAGTAGAGGGCGACATGGACATCCCTGAGAACAATGGTTACTACATTATTGAAAACGGACGCGTACGTCCCACCGATCTTAAACCCGACAGCATAGTCACTCCCGGCGGATTGGCAGCCATGTTCATGGCCGCACAACCCATCGTGATGGACTTACTGCTCGACGAGTAAACCTTCCAACTACTGCCGGAAACTACTACTACCCGTATGTATTCAGTAAGTTTCCGGCAGTTTAAAACGGCTCTGACTCCGGGTAAAGACATTCAGCAGCTTTGCCCACTAACTACTTCTGTTTATGAAACACCTGCTCCCCCTTTTAGCCTTATGCGCTGCCAGTGTTAGCGCCCAGTCGGCCCTTGAACTCAAACAAGTTTCGCTCTCAAAATGGAATATTGGCAGCGCCCAATACAGCGGTATTGCCCCGCTGGGTGAAAACCGCTATGCACTGGTCAGCGATAAGGAGCCGACAGACGGTTTCTTTATTTTCCGCATCGACCAGGATGCAATAACCGGAGAAGTTACCAGCGTTTATATGGAACGGTTTAAAGGAAACCCCTCACCACACGTCGATGCCAACGGCATTTCAATTCGCGATTGTGAGGGGATTGCCTACCTGCCCGCTACCAATACGGTGTTTATCAGTGGCGAAGGCGACCAGCAAATTCTGGAATATACAATGGAAGGAAAGCCCACCGGCCGCAAGTTGGCCGTGCCGGCTATCTTCGCCCTTCAAAATATTGTACACAACTACGGCTTTGAGGCGCTGACCTATAGTCCTGAAACACACCTTTTTTGGACAACTACCGAAAGCATGCTACCCATTGACGGACAAGCAGCAGGTCCGCAGCATCCGGGCAACAAAAACTTGCTCCGCCTGCAAGCCTTTAACGAAAACCTGCAACCTTGCGCACAATATGCCTACCGAATGGACGAAGGCCGAAAAGAGGATTTTGGAAAAACCTATGTTTACGGTGTACCCGAACTCACGGCTTTGCCCGACGGCAAACTGCTGGTACTTGAGCGCGAAGCCAACATTACCTCGGCAGGACTCAGCAGCGAAGTCCGCTGCAAACTCTACGTCGTTAACCCTACACAAGGACACCAGATAGACAGCAGCATTAGTCTGCCTATGCTCGACCCCAACAAATTTCTGAACAAAAGGCTGTTGGCCGACTGGAAAACAGTGGCTCAACCCTTCCGCATGAACTTTGCTAACTACGAAGCCATGTGTCTGGGGCGCACCCTTAAAGACGGACGTCGCAGTTTACTGCTACTGAGCGACTCGCAAGGCGGATACCGCAAAGGCCCCTTCAGACTGAAAGATTACATCAAAGTTATTCTGCTTGGCGAGTAGCAGCCTGTATAACCAGCTAGGCTATAAGCGGCAAAATGTACTTTGCCCCTTCATGCAAACCATACAAGCCTCACAAGGCATAGCCAACACTAGGGGTTGGGTTCTCACCGAAAGGGAACCCAGCCCTTTTGGCTTGACACTCTACCACACACTAACCCCGTACAGCTCTTTTTACATAGCGTGCAAAACATTCAACACGCCATGTTTAAGCCTATACACCCCACATGGCTTCTGCAGCAAAGGGACTAACAGCCAGATACCGACGCACACCCACACTTCATCTCAAGTTTGTTTATGAAAATCCAATCCTTACACACCTACTCCTATGGTCAAATTTGGGCCATAGCCTATCCCATCCTTATCAGCACACTGATGGAACAACTCATTGGTATGACAGATACAGCCTTTTTGGGGCGCGTGGGCGAAATAGAACTGGGAGCCTCTGCCTTGGGTGGGATTTTCTACATCACAATCTTCATGTTAGGACTTGGCTTCAGCATTGGCGCACAAATCCTGATGGGGCGTCGCAACGGCGAAGGCAATCACGACCGCATTGGCAGCATCTTTTATCACAGCATTGCCTTCCTGCTGCTCATGGCACTGCTGCTCTTTTACCTAAGCCGTACCTTCGCCCCCCGTCTGCTCGAAATGATGATACAGTCGCACCAGGTGTTCGTTGCTGCCAACGACTACCTGCAGTGGCGCATATTTGGCTTTTTCTTTGCCTTTATCAATGTCATGTTCCGGGCATTCTACGTTGCTACCACGCATACACGTACGCTCACCCTCAACTCGGTAGTAATGGTTTTGAGCAATGTATGCTTCAACTACATACTTATTTTCGGAAAGTTAGGTGTTCCGGCTTTAGGCATAGCCGGTGCTGCCATAGGCAGTTGTCTGGCCGAAGGGGTATCAACCCTCTTTTTTATATGCTATACCCGGCGCAGCATCCCCTATGCCAAGTATGCCCTCAATCGTTTGCCCAAGTTCCGTTTCGGCCTGCTTGGCAAAGTGTTAGGCATCAGCATCTGGACTATGGTGCAAAATTTTCTTTCACTCGCCACGTGGTTCCTGTTCTTCCTATCTGTCGAACATCTCGGCGAACGCTACCTGGCAGCCACCAACATCGTGCGCAATATCTCGTCGTTTACCTTTATGACCGTTATAGCCTTAGCCTCGACAGCCAGCACACTGGCAAGCAATTTAATGGGACAGGGTCAAAACCAAGCCGTATGGCCCATGCTGCACCGCACCATCCGACTGGGATTTTTAGTACTTATTCCGCTCATTACCTTTATAGCATTGTTTCCCAACCTCATAATGGGAATTTTTACCACCGACACAGCTTTGCTCAATGCCTCGCGTGGAGCTCTCTATATGATGCTTTCATCATACATCTTTACCATTCCGGCACAAATTCTATTTCACTCTGTAAGCGGAACTGGTAATACACGTACCGCACTAGCTATTGAATTTACAGCACTGGCCATCTACTGTGTGTACATTGGCATTGCCATTTTTCACTTCCGAGTTGCCTTGCATTGGTGCTGGATGAGCGAATACGTATATGCTTTCTTTGCAATGGTATTTTCATATGCCTACCTTAAATGGGGAAATTGGCAGAAAAAGCAAATCTAACTCTGCAAACTTCTGTTACACGTACACCATGCAAAAGCTACTGCAACAGGGATTAAAACGAATATATTTGCTGAAAATGAGCCAATATGCAGATATTATTTCGTACATTTGCGAATCTAATACCTGTGGTTATGAAGCATTTTATTCTGGCTATACTGCTGCTAACGCTAATGCCTTCGTGCGGAAAAATTGAATTGGCAGACGAACTGCCCCCCGAAACCGACATTCCAACCGATAAACCCGGCGAGGACGGACCTGACGACCCTTCGGGCCAGGTGCTTCAAGTGGTCAATTTGAGTGAAGTTGAAGATGGAACCGAAGTGCTTGTAAGGGGCTACATTGTAGGCTTTGTCGCAGGAAGGAGCCTGTCGAACACGGTGTTCAGCACCGAAGGAGCCGTAGCCTCGAACATTGTTATTGCCGACAACAACAATGAAACCGACTTTAACCGCTGCGCAGCCGTACAACTGCTAAATAACACCGATGAGCGCTACAGCCTAAATCTGGCAGACAATCCGCACTTGCTGGGCAGCCGTGTGATACTGCTGGGCATCAAACAAAAATATTACTATAAGCCGGGTATCAAACCACTCTACGACTACGAATTCTGCGAGGATGACCCTGATTCCGACGAACCAGACACCCCCACACCTCCTCCGGCTAACAACTACCCCACTCTGAGCACCGAAGCCCCCTCTGTGTTTGAGGGCTGCTAAAACCATCTCTCCATAATAAGATACACCTTATACCTTTGCTGCACTTGCACACCTTCTTTATACAAGGACAACAAAAGTTTGGTAAGCAATATACCAACCTCACAGCTGAATGCATGAAAATGTGAGCAAGTGTACAAACAACAAAGGGGGATATAAGATTGCACGCTTTGCTTTAAAACGTGCAATTGCTATATGTAAGCGCCAAAGTTTGTACTTATTACAATTTAGTTAATTAAAATCATCCGTTTCTTTGTACAAATAGGTACAAAGCACTATCTTTGCAGCACAAAACATGAACAACAAGCCTTTTGCAGGCTTGTTTTCTACTTAAAAACACTTACTGAAATCATTGGGAAGTACCCTGCAGCCCTAGTGGCAGCAAGGCACCCTACCCTTAATATTTACTCCTAAATCCTTTTTCGACCTATGAACTTCATCGAAGGACCCTGGACCAATCTTATCAACGTAACCGACTTCGTACGCCGTAACCTGACTCCCTACGAAGGCGATGCCTCTTTCCTTGCCGGCCCCACAGACCGTACACGCAAATTGTGGAACATCTGCTTGCAAGCTCTCGAGGAAGAACGTGCCAACGGAGGTGTACGCTCACTCGACCCCGACACGGTTTCGACCATCTCATCGCACAAGGCCGGATACATTGACCGCGACAGCGAACTCATTGTTGGCCTTCAGACCGACGAACTCCTCCGTCGCTCCATCAAGCCGTTTGGTGGCATCAAAGTTGTAGAAAAGGCTTGCATCCAACAAGGATGCGAGGTAAACCCGAAGGTAAAGGACATCTTTACGCACTACCGCAAGACCCACAACGATGGTGTCTTTGACGTATATACCGAAGAAATCAGACGTTTCCGCTCGCTCGGCTTCCTGACTGGACTTCCCGACAACTATGCACGCGGACGCATCATCGGCGACTATCGCCGTCTGGCACTCTATGGTCTTGACCGACTGATAGAAGCTAAAAAGGACGATCTCAAGGGCTTGACCGGACCGATGACCGAAGCACAAATCCGCTTGCGCGAGGAGGTTGCTGAACAGATTAAAGCCTTGAACGAAATTAAGGTAATGGGCGAATACTATGGTTTGGATCTTTCGCGTCCGGCACAAAATGCTCAAGAGGCTGTTCAGTGGGTATATATGGCTTATCTGGCTGCTGTTAAGGAGCAGGATGGTGCTGCCATGTCGCTGGGTAATGTTTCATCGTTCCTCGACATCTACATTGAGCACGACCTCAAGCACAACCTCATCGACGAAGTGTTTGCACAGGAACTCATCGACCAGTTTGTTATGAAACTCCGCATGGTACGCCATCTGCGCATGGATGCCTACAACGAAATCTTTGCCGGCGACCCCACTTGGGTAACCGAGTCGATTGGCGGACGCTTTAACGATGGCCGCACCAAGGTAACTAAAACTTCGTTCCGCTTCTTGCAAACGCTTTACAACCTTGGTCCCTCGCCTGAGCCCAACCTTACAGTACTTTGGAGCCCCGAACTGCCCGAAGGATTCAAAAACTTCTGTGCACAGGTGAGCGTAGACACCTCGTCTATTCAATACGAAAACGACTCACTCATGCGTGAAGTGCGCGGCTCTGACGACTATGGTATTGCCTGCTGTGTTTCATACCAGGAAATTGGCCGTCAGATTCAGTTCTTCGGTGCACGTTGCAACCTGGCCAAGGCCCTGCTGCTGGCCATCAATGGCGGACGATGCGAAAAAACAGGTACACTCATGGTCGAGGGCATTCCCGTGCTGAGTGGCGATAAGCTCAACTTTGAAGAGGTAATGCACAACTACAAACAAGTGCTGACTCAGATTGCCCGCGTGTATAACGATGCCATGAACATCATCCACTACATGCACGACAAGTACTACTACGAGAAGGCACAAATGGCATTTATCGATACCAACCCCAGCATCAATCTGGCATATGGTGCTGCCGGCCTCTCTATCGCTATCGACTCACTCTCAGCCATCAAATATGCACAAGTTACTGCTAAACGCAATGAGATTGGCTTGACTGAGGGCTTCGACATTCAAGGCGAATTCCCCTGCTTTGGCAACAACGACGACCGCGTTGACCACTTGGGTGTTGACCTTGTATACTACTTCTCGGAAGAACTCAAGAAACTCCCCGTTTACAAGAATGCACGCCCCACACTCTCACTGCTGACCATTACCTCAAACGTGATGTATGGTAAGAAAACAGGAGCTACCCCTGATGGTCGCGAATCGGGAGTTGCCTTTGCACCGGGTGCCAACCCCATGCACGGCCGCGACAAGAGCGGTGCCATCGCCTCGCTGGCTTCGGTTGCAAAACTGCGCTACCGCGACTCGCAGGATGGTATTTCGAACACATTCAGCATTGTTCCCAAAAGCCTTGGCCCCACGCCCGAAGAACGCATTGAAAACCTCGTAACGATGATGGACGGCTACTTTACTAAGGGTGCTCATCACTTGAACGTAAATGTGCTGAACCGCGAAATGCTGGAGGACGCCATGGAGCATCCCGAAAACTATCCGCAATTGACAATCCGTGTAAGTGGTTACGCTGTGAACTTTGTGAAACTCTCGCGTGAGCACCAGTTAGAGGTTATATCCCGCTCGTTCCACCAACGCATGTAATTTACGCTCAGATTTGTAAAAACACTTACAAACAAAACACGTAAATACAATATAGGCCTCTAAAAACTTTTTGGGCCCCATAATTATTTAAAGTCCGGATTCTACTGTGGTTTACATATGGAATCCGGACTTTTTGTGATTACGTTGACTTAGAAAAATAAACTTTACACGTACAACATATGAACTTCCCTTTGAAAACACAAAAGGAAACCAATTTTTAAAACATTGAAGACGAAGAATAGATATTTCTGCTATAACAACGGATGAAGATTACCACAAGGCATTTAAAAAGGGGGAATAAAATTACGCTGATAGTAGATCTTACTTTTATTTCTCAAAAATTGAATGTCCGGAAATTAAGAAACATAATTCACAGAACGTAGAGATTCAAAAAATATTGCTGTAGCGTAAAGTTTTACAAACAACATTATTTGCCCTAGCCATTCTCATAGGATATCTACTCTTGCTGTTATCTTTACTAAAAAAACTATGTACATATATAGTCATTGTATCGGATAGCAATAACAAAAAAGAAATCAAAAAGTTGCACCTGAAATCAAGTGCAACTTTTTGATTCTTAGCATGGACGCTACCCTCATGGGCAACGATAAAGTACAGAAAGGTTACTACTTAACCACTTTCTTTCCATTAACAATATAAACACCCTTGGGGAGTTTATTAAGGTCGGTTACCTGCATCTTTACACCACTAAGGTCGTAAACGGCCTTTACCTGATTAGATTCGCTGATAACCTGCTGGATTGCTGTAATCTTGTCCAGAATTTCAGAATCGGCTTTTACATTCGGATTCTCCTGGAATACCCATGCACAACCATGATCATCGGAAGTCCAGATGCTCATCTGACGATCGGGCTCAGCAGCTGCTGCACAGAAGAAGGTGTGATCATCGTCAGCATGCGAGGTAAAGGCCAGGTAGCCATCCTCACGAGTTACTACTGTCAAGGCTACAGGTTCGGTTGAGAAGGTAGCAGCAGTGCAAGCATTTCCATTTGAAGCCCAACCGGGAGTTTGAAGGAACTTTTCGTTACCAAGGTTGTAAATGTAGAAGTTACCCTCTTTGTCCTTAATACCCATCCAGCTGCTGCTGGGAGAATCGATATTGAGGGTGGTAGCATAGTCGCTGAAGTGTCCGTTAACCGGATTTGCCGACCAAATATTGTTACCCTTTGAAGTATCGTAAACGGCATAAACCTTATCGATGGGGTTGTAAAGGAGGTAAGCCTTCTCAATGCTAAGTTCATCGATGTTCTGTACATTTTCGCCTACAGGGTTCACAGTATAGGTAAGAGTGAACTCGGGATTGTAACGAGCACCAGCTGAGACTCCTTTATCTTCAGCATATTCATCGTAAAGTGTATTCCAGATAACACCTTCAGGAATCTGCAACGTATAAGTACCGGGTTCGGTAATATCCTGTACAAGCGTGATAGTTACACAATTCCAATTTTCGGGGTCAAGGTCTATAGTAGCAGTTGCATAAAACTCCTCGCCACACATAATAGGAATCATTGCCTTGGTAGCATCAATATAGCCAGGCTGATCCTGCGAGTTGTAAGTAAGCTCTACCATGTCGAGAACCTTAACTTCAGACTCATTCTGCGGATTAACCGACTCGTAGTTGAAGGTATTGGCAACAACGGGTATCTCGATAATATAGCTTAAAACTTTCTCTTCGTTTTCAGCACCTTCGGTAGTTACAAAGAGGCCCTGCGGAATTGTAAGTGTATAAAGACCACTAACATTAGCCCCTTCTACATTGACTACAGCCTTTGTGGGTTCTGCTTCGTTAAAAGTTACTTTAGCTGTAGCCTCGGTGTCAGCACCGCGCATAGCAACTGCAATTTCTTTTCCTGCGGCAAGCTGAATGGCATTGTCGAAGGTCAAGGTAATTTCGGGGAAGGCTTCGAAAGTCTGGTCAAATCCACCCTCAGGTGTTACACCTGCAATGGGGAATGTCTTTGAAGGCTCAGGTTGGGGTTCGGGCTCAGCTTTAGCAACTTCAATCAAGCGAATGGCAGATGTATTGATATCAGTAAAGTAAGGATCGTTTGCACCATCATAATCAGAGCCATTTGACTTGATTACAAGATAACCAATTATCAACTCGCCAACTTCGCCACCCGAAATACGAATACCGCGTTTGCCCTTGATGCACATCAAGCCCATCAGTTTGTCGGGCGTTGCCGAAACCTTTTCACCGGGTACAAGTTTTTGCAATTCAAGATCGTTGTCTTCGGCTTTATACTCGGTGGTAAAACCTGTACGGCTTACATCCATCCAACTGCTGCCGTTGTAACTGCTGTGAATGCAGAAATAATTGCCAGAAGCTGTAACAAAGTTATACTTGCCATCGGCCGTACGCTTGCAAGTAAACTGGATACTTGCCTGCTTTGAAGGATCTGTTACTTCGGCTTTGGGGGTGAGCGCAATATCTGTGGCTACACCATTGTCAGCCTTTTCGTCTGCATAAAACTGGGTACCATTTGGAGCTGTGTGAACTAACAAATAGGTTTTTCCATCCTCAGGCATTACAATGTTGGCTTCATTGTAAAAATCCTGAGTAGCAGCTTCCAGTTCTTCAAATGTATAATTATCAGGATTATTTGCTATATCCTGTAGTTTTTGACGACTTGGACTGTCTGCACTGGGATTACCAACTTCTACGGGAAAAGTACTAAGCAAGCGCTTAGCTGCTGGGCCTATAATGAATCCTTGTGACCAGGCATTACCGATAAACAAGAAGGCCATTAGAACCAGCGAAATGCAACGTGTAATTTTGTTCATAATGGAATGATTAAAGATTAATTAGTCTACTTAAATAGTTAGTTTGCAGAGATTGATAGTATATTTTCTGCACTTTGATTTGACAAAATTAGACATATTATTTTAGATTAGCAAGGTTTTAATCTCATTTTTTACAAAAGCAGGCTTATCCTTCGATTTAATAATGCTCTACACATAAATTAATCTAACCTATAGGAATGTTTACAAAGAATCTTATATTAGGGCCATACAGACCTACAGAGGGATATAACTTTAAAAGAGACTGTTACAAATTATTATTGGTGTCCGGTAAAACTTTTATGTCCCAATTGATATTTTAATTTTCTCGGACAGCCGATAAATCGAATGTGTAGGAGCTTCATTGGCACATTCAAAACCATTAGAGTTGATTAATTTGGGCAAATACAGCATCCTCATCCATATATACCCTATAAAAGGAGAACATATTTTATCGGACAGCCAAAATGATTATTCATGTAGGGGGCTTGTCAATGTATAAAATCACTCAGAATAGCCAGTTATACATGTTTACCGGACAACAATAACAAATTATAAGCATCGAATAACTACAGATTAACGAATGATACTAACATAAAATACATATAAACGAAACAACCCGGCTCTTTGATATTAAAGACCGGGCTGTAAATAGAAAGTATAATACCTGTTTAGTGGTAAACAACGCAACAAACAGATTTTATTGCATACTAAGAAGAACGCCTAACGCCTGAGTAAACGTTTTTGAATGTAATCTTGCGCTCTATCTGCAGCTTTTTTATATATCTTTTTGAAACGGGCAGATTCTGTAGGAGTTTTAGCCTGCAGAACTTGCTGATAGAGTGCCCATAAATTGTATTTTGCTGTTGCCTCTTTCTGAAGTGTAGTAAAGTGTTGCGATGCTACATCAACTTTACGTTCGTCTGAAGGCGTTGCATAGGCGTGTTGATAACCCTGTTGTTTATTCCATAAACCACGCGTAAAGTCAGGAATTGCAACAGCTGCTGAATTATTATCCATGGAGAGCGCACCAAGTTCTGCTAAAGAACACCACTCAGCAAGATCATATACATCCATATCGAGGGGCAGTCCATGCTGCAGACAATAGACCAAGCGACTGTCCATAATAAAATCCATACCTCCATGTCCGCCAACTTCTTTAGCAGTTTTGCCGTATTTCTTAAGAATAGGATGCTGATATTTAGCTTCAAGCGCCTCTTTTTCGATAGCTGGCATATATCCATGAGCACTCAGATTGTCGACTTTAGGCTTGTGACCATTAGCTTCGAGTTGTTTGGAATCAACGGCATAGCCTTCGACCGGATATTTATTGGCAAAACCTTTTGTACCTGTAAGCTGATAAAGGCGGTTATAGGGTTGCGGAGTCATAACATTATGTTGTATCTCAATGACTTTACCATGGGCTGTACGTATGAGCGTAGTGGTATGGTCGCCATTGCGAAAATTAGTGCATGGCTTTCCGGTTTGTTTCTCAACATAGGCTTTGCCATTGAAACTCTTAGTGTCCATGGCCACAAGAGTTTGCATGCGGTCGCCACGGTGAATATTGAGAGCTTGAGCTACTGGCCCCAAACCATGTGTAGCATAAATATCTCCTCTGTTTTCAAGATTATACTTCATACGCCAGCCTAATTTTGATGGGTCATCTCCATCGGGATTCTTCCAATAATAATCCCAAAACTCATCTAAATTGTGGATATAAGCCCCTTGCGCACGAATAATCTCGCCAAAAACACCTTGCTGCGCCATATGGAGGGTGTTCATTTCGAACCAGTCATAACAACAATTTTCTAGTATCATACAGTGCTTGCGCATTTGCTCCGATAAATTGATCAACTGCCAGCATTCATCTAAATTCATAGCAGAAGGTACTTCGATAGCAGCGTGTTTTCCGCTTAAGAGCGCAGACTTGGCTACTGAAAAATGGTGATTCCAATCAGTTGCAATATAAACTAAATCAATATCATTACGCTTACAGAGTTGCTCATAGCCATACTCGCCCGAATAAATGGCTGCCGGGGGTAATCCGGCCTGCTTAAGAAAACGCTGGCACTCGTCGGCTCGCTGTTGTTCATAGTCGCACAGCGCTACTATGGCCACGCCTGGTATATAGCAAAAACGCTCTACAGCACTTGGACCACGCATGCCCAATCCTACAAATGCAACCCTAAGATTTTGAATTTTGGGAGTTGCAAGATTTAATACATGTTGCTGCCCGGAAGGGCGCTTAGGTGTGTCGATTACAATTGTTCCTTTATCCCAATGCCATCGGGTTGTTGCTGATATCGACTGGGCTTGTAATGTTACAAAATTCAGTAATGCGAACGCCAACAATACAAAGGCTTTAAAATAGTTGTGCATAAATAGTAGATTTAAAAGGATAGAATGAAGGGCAAGGGAAAAATAGTACAATAAAAGGCGCACTATATAAAATAGCACGCCTTTTACTGATGATTTTATTTATCGGTTTTACCGAATGCTTAAGATTATTGATGGTTTACTTACCCATTTCTTTGAGCAAGTTATCGAAGTTCTTAGCCTGAGCATTCTCAGGATCGGCCTTCAACATCACATCTACGTAGGTACGGCAACCTGCAAAGTCTTCCTTCTGGGCATAGTAGAATGCCAAATACTGAGCAGCCAAAAGACGGAAAGGATTAGCATCAGCAACATCCTCGGGAGTAGACTTTCCATCTCCCTCGGCTGGCATCATACCAAGAGCCTTTTCGTAAAGAGCCTTAGGCTCTTCCTCAGGCTTAGAAGCATCGGTGATATGAAGAGCTGCTTGCTGCATGACAGCCTTATAATAGCCGGGCTCTTTCTCAAGCACCTTGTTGAAAGCAGCATCACCGGCAGCTATATACTCAGCCTTCTTTGCAGGATCCTCGGTCATGCGAGTTGCCTTTAGGTATTCAAGACCCAAGCCGAAGTAGTCGGAAACATCAACCTTATCGCCCTTCTTCTCAAGGTATTTTTGATAAGTAGCGATAGCCTTATCAGCTTCCTTGTTACGGCTGTAGAGTTTGGCAAGTTCCTTATAGTTATTGAGTTTATCTGCATCTTTTTCAAGGGCTTTCTCATAAGCTGCTACTGCTGCAGGAATATCATCTTTTTCCTTTGCCAAAGCTGCAGCATACTCGTAGTCGAGCGAGATGTAGATGCTATCGTGATACTCAGGATCGTTGAGATAGGCAGATGCCTCTTCAGCAGTTTTAATAGCTCCGTCCAAATCGATTGATTCACCTATTTTATTGACCTTTGCAAAGAAGTCCATACGACGAATTACCATGTCCTTGGGAGCAATGGGGAGCAACTCGGTAGTGACTTCGATGATACGGTTGAAGTCTGCTTGCGAATAGAGCGACTGGAGGAAGTTCTCGCAAGAACGGATATCAAGTTTATCATCTTTGGGTGCCTGCTTGTAGTAGTTCTCATAATTGAGTACGGCATCCTTATACTTATCAAGTTTATAGTAGATGTCACCAAGTTCTTTGTCGGCTTCCTTATAGCTGGGATCGATTTCCTTAATCTTATTCAAAGCATCGATAGCTACGTGAGGGTTCACATTCTTATATACAAAGGCATTACGCTTGAGCGCAGCTACATTATTGGGGTCAATTGTCAAAACTTCATCGAACTTCTGACCGGCATCGCCCCAACGCTGCGCCTTCATAAACACTTCGCCCGAGAACATGAGACCGGGAATATAAGTGGGATCTAAATCGTAAACTGCCTTGGCGCACTGACTTGCAGCGGGATAATTATCCTTATCAAGGAAGTAGGTACCTACAGCTACGAGATCTTCCTTATTCTTACGAATCTTCTTTGACAATTGCATAAACACCTTGTTAGCCTTGTCAGGATCCTCTAAGTTAAGGTTTACAACCTGATCGGCCATTGTTTGCCACTCAGGATTCAAAGGAGGGCAATCGTATGATCTCTGAGCTTGTGCACCACTCACGCCCAAAGCAAGAAGGGCGGACATCGCTACAACGCGAAAAAAGTTCTTCTTCATATTGTCGGTTTTGTTGTGTTCCTGTTTGAATTTTCCCTTACACACGATGCAATTAGTACTTTCTAACTGCAAACTGTTTGCAAATATACTAATTTATCGAGACTCAAAGCAAGCATAATTGCATTTTCTTTTTATAATAACTGCCAAACTGCGCACTATTGAGAGATATGTAACCAAAAAGCATTTAAGTTGATAGCATATTTGCGATTTACGCTAATTTACATTTACATCCTTTACTTGTACAGGGGTAATAGGTAATAACTGAGAGCTGTTGCAAATAATTGTCTGCCCCTTCTGTCCCTTAACAAAGTAATAGAACTTTTTGACAAAAGACTTACTGCGGGGATCAGTATGAATAATATACACGGATCGCAATAAAGGATAATCGCCAGTAGCTATGTAATATTGGTATGGACGAACATATTTAGATACGCCATCGTCAGCTTTTGCAACACGCATCACATTGACATCTAGCTTTGAAAAGTCTGATAGTGGACTCGCTGAATTACCTTTGAGCCAATTAGTTCCGACTACTCCTATGATAGTTGGGTCTGCCTTGACCATCTCAATTACGGACTGATTGGTTTTACCTTCTGAGGCATAAACATTACCCTTTAAATCTGCTCCATTACAGAGGGAATCTTTCATAAACCGCACGGTACTTGAACCGGAATGATCAAACACTAACTTTAATTCGCCCTTACGGGAATGATGTTTAAGTTGTCCCCATCGGGTAATCCTACCTGAAACAATGCCTTTTATTTCGGACAAGGTAATCAGTGAATCAGTGTTTTGCTTATTTACAATGAGGGCAATTGCATCAGAAGCTATTAATGCCTGGTTGATACCCAGTGTTCTTCCTTTGACAATGGTTTGCTCACGCTCATTGAGTTTACGGGTTGCAATACAGCAACGCAAACTGTCGTTAACAAGCAGACGGATTACTGAGTCTTCACTAGCATATACTGCATGTACTTCAGACTCTGGATTAGCCATTGCAAAAGTCTCTGCAATATCACTCATAATTGGCTTAAAGGTCTCGTCTATAGCTACATTAACATCATCCTCAGCTAACCAGTTTGAATTAGGCTTAGGATTGCCACACGAAAAAAAGAGTTGGCTGCAAAGCAATACTGCAGCAAATGATAGGATAGTTCGCTTCATCGATACTTAATTTCTTGGTTGTCCGTAGCAAAGGTATAAAATTTAGAAGAATGTAAGATACAACAAGAGTAAAAAGACTGAAAACGGGCAATAAAAGCCGAAACTTTTACTGCCCGAAACTTATGAGATAGATAAATGCATCAAATTACTGGATACGGAAGCGGATAGGAAGACGGAACCAAACAGGTACAGGGTGACCCTGTTGCTTGGCAGGCACAAAACGCGGGAGTTTACGAACAACAGCAGCTGCTGCTTGGTCACACTCCTTTGTCAGGGACTTTTCTACCTTAACTACGCTTACCGAACCATCAACGTCAACCTTGAATCGAAGAACTACAGTACCCTGAATTTCTTGTTCCTGCGCAATTGCAGGATAAACAAGGTTTTTGCCGATAAATGCGAGAAGCGCAGCCTCACCACCGGGGAAGGTAGCAGGAACTTCTACAATTGCATTATCAACTACTTCAGGTTCCTTGGGAGGAGCAGAAGTTGCACCTGCCTCCTGGTTATCCTTCAAGTCATCAATGTTGATACCGGTTCCACCGGTTTCGTTAACGAAGTCTTGCGAAGCAATTGCAAACTTACTTTTAGTCAACTCATCCTGGGTTTTAAGTTCCTTGGTATGGTCAACCTTATCGTCGTCTACAATCTTGGGAACAGTAAACTGAATAGAAGACTTAACTGCCACCTTAGGCTCAGGCTTCTCATATTCAAGTTCAGGTTCCTTTTTCTTTACTTCTTCCTTCGGCTCTTCCTTCTTTAATTCTGAGAGCTCAGTAATTTGCTCGGCATCGAGATCCTTATTCTTCTTAATCGCAGCTTCAACTGCTGATTTGGCGAACAAGAATGCAACGATGGCTACAATCATAATCAGCACGATAATAATCGCACGGAGCTGGAACTTACCTTTATTCGCGCGGTGACGATAAGCTCCGTACTCTTTATTACGTCCTTCGAAAACCAATTCACACCAATCGCGTGACGCTAAATCTACTTTAGACATATTGAGTTATACTTCACTTATTGTTATTACTGCGCAGTTCCGTTGTTCAAGGCTTCAATTTTAGCCTTGTCACCGTCTACGAATTTATCGATCACATAACGTCCAATGCTGCAAATCTGCATTTCATCGAGAACTTGGATGAGGTTATTATAAGTAGCCTTATCAGAAGCTTTTATGATAACGCTAGGCGTATAATCAGCATTCTTGATTTTATTAAGGCGTTCCTTATATTCAGCCTTTACCTTTTGTTCCTCTTGAACATTAGATGTTTTCTTTGTGGCGAACTCTGCTTTGAGCTTGTCTACCTCTTCAATTGCCTTGGGGTTTGCTTCGAGCAAAACCTTGCGAAGGCCATCCTTACCATAGGTTGTTTTATAGAGTTTACCCTCGTCTGCGATATCGCTACCGCCAGAAGGCTTACCCTTGAAGTAGTAGAGCGTGTTATTCTCATCAATGAGGATTGTGATTGCCTTAGAGGCTGCTACCTGGCTTCTCTGCTCGTCCTTCAAATCTTCCTTATCCGAAGGCATGCTAATTTGCATAGTCTGCGGTTTCAGAAGTGTCGTACAAAGCATGAAGAATGTCACAAGCAACATAATCATGTCCACCATCGGCGTGAAGTCCACGCGTGAGTTCATCTTCTTTTGTTTACTTCCACCTTTCTTTGCCATAACATTCAAATTTACTCATCTGCACCTTTAAGAGAAGTAATGAGGTTATAACGGTTCTCATCAATCTCACGCAGTGAATCCATAACTCTTTTAATTACGGCGTAGGAAGTCGACTTGTCAGCTTTGATAGCAATTCCCATACCTTCGCCACACGCTTCACGTGCTGTACTTACCCAAGTCTTCAACTCGTTGTTCACGCTGTCGCAAGGAATTCCAGCCTCTTTGCTCTTTGTAAGAATTTCATTCTTAGAATCAGAAGCCAACCATGACTTCATGGTGTTGAGCGGGGTTCCGAAGGTAGGAGCTTCGGCGAAGGCCTGCATCTCCTTAGCATTCAGACTCAATTTACCAGCATCTTGCATCGCTGTTGCGAGTCGACGAAGATTGTCGGGAGAGTCCATGGTCATGAACACCTTGCCATTCTTCTCTACGAAGATAGTAAGCAAGTTATTTGCGGGAATCTTAATTTCCGAGACCGAGCCAGGAGTAATAACCTTAATAGGTTCTTCCTTGACAAAAGTAGCAGTCAGCATAAAGAAGGTAAGCAGCAGGACCATGACATCGCTCATAGGCGTCATATCTATGAACGTATCTTGTTTTTTTACTTTAAAACGTCCCATGTCTTAAATACCTTATTTTATGCGATTAGTGAGTTGCAGAGAAAGTTTCTACGATAGTGAAGCCTACTTCGTCGAGAGAGAAGGTCAAACGGTCAATCTTGTTAGTGTAGTAGTTGTAAGAGATTACAGCGAGGGCACCAGTTGCAATACCTGAAGCTGTATTTACAAGTGCCTCAGAAATACCGGTTGAAAGAGCTGCAGAGTCTGCACCACCATCACCGCTTGCCATAGCTGAGAACGACTTAATCATACCCAACACTGTACCAAACAAACCTGCAAGAGTACCAAGCGTTACAATAGTACCGATGATAGGAAGGTTTTCCTGCATCATAGGCATTTCAAGAGCGGTAGCCTCTTCAAGTTCCTTCTGGATAGAAAGAATCTTCTGCTCTTTGGTAAGAGTTGTATTCTCTTCCATTTCTTTGTACTTGCGAAGCGTAGCACCTACTACATTAGCAACAGAACCGCGCTGCTTGTCGCAAATCTGCTGAGCTTTAGCCATATCGTTCTGCTTGAGAGCAACCTTGATATCAGAAACGAACTTAGTGAGGCTGGTACGACCGTAAGCATTACGGATAGCGAAGAAGCGCTCGATAGAAAGAGCAACAACAGTAATCAAAAGAGTCCAGATAATAGGCACAACGAAACCACCTTTGTATACGGTACCCATCAAGTTATCGGGCTCAAGCGAAATCTCATCGGGAGTCAAGAAAGAGAAAGCATAGCCGGTCTCTACACCACCCTTAAAGTTCGAAATCTCACCGAAACCGAAAAGGAAGATGCATACTGCGATGATAGCGCAGGCAATAATAACAGAAATACCAGACTTGATGCCGGTGAAACCCTTAGATTGTTTCGTGGGCGCACCCTTAGGTGCAGTAGCATTTGTAGTTGCCATTGTTGTAAAGATTAATTGGTTGTAGAAAAATTAGTTATTGGTTCATTTTCATTGATAACCCTTCTATCATAACTATAGAGGGCCGACCATATTCTGTGGATGTTTTCAGGTGCATGATTATTACATAATGCATAGTTTGCTTTTCCACCACACGGCTGTATGGTCGCTCGGGCATTTTTTAATACTTATAGTTTCTCGGCAAAGTTAATATTTTTGCAAATAAGGTATGTATTTCTTGAATAACTTTTTTGCTAAATAATTTATACTTTCGCCTGCATAACTTGATGTATACTTATCGAAGCCCCTACTTACGCACGGCAAATTTAGGAACTTCCATCAACTTAGCCAAACACGAGACTAATTTTTTGTCCGGTTTTTCGCCAAACCTATGATTTTATTCTCATTCTATTCTTTTTTATGCAATATGCAGACCATCCACACAACTACATTAGTATGATTAGTATATCTTTTGTATACATCTCTTTTATGCTATGCATACTGATCCGCTTCGGAATATTAGTACTCTGCCTACTTGCACAATTCCAGAACCCATAAATATACAGATTATTGTTTTTACATTATCCAAAATTTGCAATGATACCAGCTACCAAGCATAAAGCGAAACACTCACAAGACTTATAAGCCATATCATAAAAAATGAGCAATATTGTAATACACTATATAAATCCTTGATAATAGCTAGAAAAATGCAGCCTTGTGAATTGCTGATATCAAGCAATCCGCAAGGCTGCACATAAGTCTATATAAACACTAAATTATTTAGTCATATTCAAGCTACCAGAACCTATCATTTGTCCATCAGCAAAGACATATGCCGTATAGGTACCTGCGCTTAGATATTCTGAGATAGGCACATAGAGTGTTACACGGGTTTCCTCACCAGTATATTCAATTGTCCGCGCTGCCGAATAGCCTATAGAACGATTTTCGTATTGGAAGTTACCCGATTGTCCGGCTACCTGCTGATTCGGCTTAAGCAAACGAACATAAACTGTGCGATTTCCAGCATTTGCAGTTACGTTACGCGTAATAGTAAATGTAATGCCAAAGCGCGTGATGTCCTTACTGCGGCGAGCAGCCTTTCCATTTTTCTTAAGGGGCGAAATACTCACACCTGTTGCATTAAGTTGTGCTGCAATGGCAACCTTTTCATTAAGATGTGTATTCTGCGCCTGAATATTTGAATTCTCCATGCGCGTACGTTCTGCTACTGCCAAAGCCTCATCACGTTCTCCTATAAGCATTTGGTTTACTTGATGCAGCGAATCTACTTGACGTATATAATCGCGCAGTACAGCACGAACGGTTGCCAGTTCTTTTTTAAGTCTAAGTATTTCGGCAGAACTGTTTGCTTTGGTATTTTGCAATTCTTTGAGCAGTGCTTCTGCACGTGCCTGCTCTTCGTTGAGCCGCACTATCAGAGAGTCGTCCTTTACACTTTTCTTTAATTCGCCATACTGACTGGCAAATTCTGCATACTGGTTCTCCATTTCGCGTTTATCCAATTCCGCAAGTTGTCGGAGTTCCTCAAGTTCTTTTTCCTTATCAGCCAGCTTTTTGTCATTTCCACACGATACCAAAGCAACCGACATTGCCGATATCATCAAAAAACCAAGCAATACGATGGAAATCTTTTTCATTCGATAATAGTTTTATTGATAAAAGAAAATTTGCTGCCGCCCAAAGTTATTTTCTATACCTATCTATATAACAAAGGAGAGGCGTCAAAGACAAGCCTTTGTTCATTGCTCTGATGTAAGGTTTGCCTTTGCGCCCTCCCATTTATTCAACCTACTGCTTCAGCGCAGTAACCGGTCTGTATGCTTATTCAATAACTGTAGTCCATCCGTGCTTGTCGGGTTCGGTACCATACTGAATAGCGCGGAGCAGGTTATAGAGTTTTTCGGAGATAGGACCAGGCTTACCGTCCTTAGAAATTACATAGCTCTTCTTATTCTCCAAGTCATCTATTTTACGGATGGGGCTAATAACAGCTGCCGTTCCGCAAGCACCGGCCTCCTCAAAGGTTTCAAGTTCTTCTTCAGGTATAGGACGAACTTCTACTTCATAACCCAAATCAAGTGCCAACTGCTGCAAACTGCGGTTAGTAATTGAGGGAAGAATAGAAGATGACTTCGGAGTGATGTATTTGCCTTCCTTTATACCAAAGAAGTTGGCTGCACCACATTCGTCTATATATTTCTTTTCGCGGGCATCAAGGTAGAACTCTGAAGCATACCCAGCTTCGTGAGCAATCTGGTTTGCTTTCAAACTTGCTGCATAGTTACCACCTACTTTGTAACGGCCGGTACCCAGAGGAGCTGCACGGTCATAATCACGGATAATAACATAGTCGTTTGTTGCAAAGCCACCCTTGAAATAAGGACCTACGGGCGATACAAAGATTACAAACAAATACTCATCGGCTGGATGAACACCTACTTGAGCACCTGTACCAATCAGCAAGGGGCGCAGATAGAGCGACGCACCACTTTCATAGGGAGGAATGAAACGCTCGTTAAGAAGAATAACTTTGCGCACCATTTCTTCGAAAAGTTCCGTAGGAGGTTCAGCCATCAAAATACCGCGGCAGGTGTTCTGCAAACGTTCAGCATTGTCCTTTACACGGAATGCACGAATCTTACCATCAGGGCAACGGAAAGCCTTCAATCCTTCAAAGGCCTCCTGGCCATAGTGAAGAGCCGTTGCGGCCATATGGATGTCGATTGTCTCAGAAGACGAAATTTCTATCTCGCCCCATTTTCCGTTACGGTAGTAGCAACGTACGTTGTAGTCCGTGCGCATGTAGCCAAACTTTAAGTTGGCCCAATCTATATTCTGCATAATGCTTTATGGTTAGAATTAGGTTAATAATTAGTCGCAGCAAAATTAGTCATTAAATTGATAGAAGCTGCTTTCAAATGCATTTTTTTTAGATTTGTCCCATAAAATCCACAAATCAGGACAAATACATCCTTGCTTTTACCACTTTAAACTCACTTTCTGCCCTCCCTATCCATTCAAACCAAGCCTCGTAAACGTCAAAATCGCCCTCAACTGTTTGTCAAACAGGAAAAAGATTGTACTTTTGCCTATACAACAATTGCGCAAATCCGGACAATACCACGGCTTTGGCGTTCACTCTCTGCCATAACTGCACCGGTTTGCAGCATCGGCCGGGCAACATGCGATATGCACCGATACTTAGCCAACCACAGTAAGCAGTCTGCCCCGCTTCACTCTTGTGAAAGCGGGATTTTTACTTTATCATAGCTCTCTGCCTAATGTAATTGCCATCTTCCAAAAGTTTTGGATTCCACTAGCTAACGCTATTTAAACTCCTATTCTCTTCATACAAATACACCTTTTTATGGAACTGTCACTTTCTGCCCTTCAACTAACCAATAACTCCGCTGTTGCTATACGCCCCGTTGTTATTGCCGGTCCATGCTCGGCCGAAACTGAGGAGCAGGTTATGCTAACAGCTTCTCAATTGGTTAAATCAGGCATAAAGCTCTTTAGGGCAGGCATCTGGAAACCACGCACCAAACCCGGAGGCTTTGAAGGGGTAGGCACTAAGGGCTTACCTTGGCTTATACGGGTACAACAAGAACTGGGCATGAAAGTTTGTACAGAGGTTGCCACACGAACACACGTATGCGAAGCTATTCAGGCGGGTATCGATGTATTATGGATTGGGGCCCGTACTGCTGCGAACCCTTTTGCAATGCAGGAGATTGCCGATGCACTACGTGGAAACGATATTCCTGTCTTGGTCAAAAATCCGGTAAACCCAGACATTGAACTTTGGATTGGTGGACTTGAACGGCTCAACCAGGCTGGCGTCAAACGCTTAGGGGTTATTCACCGCGGATTTTCGACTTATGGTAAACACACCTACCGCAACCTGCCCATGTGGCACATACCCATCGAACTGAGACGACGCATTCCGGGACTTCCAATTTTTGGTGATCCGAGCCATATTGGAGGTAAACGCGAATTGATTGCACCACTTTGTCAGGAGGCTATGGATTTAGGCTATGACGGACTGATTATTGAATGTCACTGCTCGCCCGAGGCTGCATGGAGCGATGCGCAACAGCAAGTAACTCCCAAGGCGTTAGCAGACATACTCAACAAATTAATTATCCGTAAGGTTAATGAGTCGATTGAAAATTTGGATGTCATGCGACACCAAATTGACGAAATTGATAACCAACTCATCGAACTGCTATCTAAACGGATGCAAATCAGCCGCGAAATCGGGCAACACAAACGTGAGCATGGAATGACGGTTGTACAAACTCACCGCTATACCGAAATTCTTAACAAACGGGGTATGCAAGGTGTACTTGGCGGGCTATCGGCCGACTTTATACAAACACTTTTCGAAAGTATCCATGAAGAGAGTGTGCGCCAGCAAATAATGATTATGAATAAAGAGGACTAAACTTACGTTTTTAAATCTATTTTCTGATGCTGGGTGCTATCAACTAAAAACTTCTAAAACCATCTGATAATACCGGGAAGCACAATGCTCACAATTGCTTGTGCTTCCCGGTATTAAATTGTGCAACAACTCCTAAGGCAGAATTTGCACAAAGGCGTTTCTACTTCACTTGTTTAAAGGTATTGGCCAACTTTACTTGTTCGCTAAAGTCGGGGGTCAGTTCGCTCTTGAGTGCTTGATAGGTAAGACTTACCTCTATAGAGCCATCAGCATAGCAACCTATTGCATAAGGCGGAAAAACAAATGTCAACCCCTTAGAAGTAGGATAAAAAGTCGGAACTTCTTCGGCTGCCATATAACTGGTTCCGCGCTTATTATTCATTTCTTGAATACGTCTATTCAGCAACTTCATCAAAGTTTTACCTTGCGGTTGAATAAATACATTCTCTGCCGTATAAACCCGACCGCTCTTGCGGTCGAAAATCGCAAACTCCGAAGCGCCACCCCCATGTGCTCCACCGCTATACGAGTACTCAAAAACCTCAAAGGTGGTCAGTGTAGGCGATGTCTGAACCATCCGTAAACGACACTCCCTTTCGTATGACATGCAACGGTCACTGCCCGATTTATTCAGCTGATTTAATTGATTATTGCTTACCTTCTTAGACGAAATGGATGAAAACTCTTCGGCATAAGCAGGCAGTCCAAGAAAGTCGGAAACAGCTTTTTCTATCGTTGTCGAAGCATTCCGGTCAAACAACAATTTTACTAAATGACTATGCAAGGACGTCAAGTCGCTACACCCAGCCAACGCTATGGGCCACTCTAAATCGACCGTATTGTAACTACACAGATACTGTTCGAGTTCTTTCTCTTTTTCTGTCGATAGCCAGCAGACCTCTTGCTTTATTTGCTTAAAATTATCTGCTTTAGGGATTTCTTCTGGTACTATCGGTTCTTCGCTCACGTGCTTCACCGTATCTGTCAGTTCTTTCTGCTGTTCTTGTGCAGGCTGTTGCTTTTTGCAGCCCGCCATCACCACAGCTAAGACCGCTATACCTATATAAACAAAAAACTTCTTCATCATTACTGAGTATGTTTGGGGTTATTCAAAAACAAGCAGCTACGGTTAAAACCAAATAGCGCACGCCAAAGAAAATCATGGGCATAAAGAGTGCTGGCAGCAAATTGATGGTTTTACAGTCCTTAATGTTCAAAATGCCTAAGCCCGATGCAGCAATCATAATACCACCGACCAACGAGATTTCAACAATCAACTCTTCCGAAATCAAGTTACTCGAAAGTTTGGCCAATCCATAGATAGCCGACATCCAAACAAAAACAACCACCGAGGTTATGGCTGTACCAAAACCATAAGAGGCCGACAATACAATCATGGTAACAAAGTTGAGTGTAGCAGCCGTCATCAAGTAGGTATCATCTTGATAGAGGGCACTCATTACCGGCCCCATCATAGCCAATGTACCTACACAGCATAACAATACAGCCGTAGTAATGCCTTCGGCCAAATTCGATGTTGATATGCGACGGGTTGCAGCATCCATACGCTGGTCTAATTTGAGCAATGTTCCCACCAGTCCACCTATAGCTAAAAAGAATATAAAAAGCACTGGATACTGTGTTTTTACCATATTCTCCATTGCCACGTTGATGCCCAATATCAACGCACAGAGCCCCATAGCTGTATTCAGTACATTGATATACTTTTCACTGATTTTGGTACGAAAAAGCGCACCGATAGCACAGCCGACAACTACGGCTATCGCATTGATAACAATAGCAAACATAACAGATGATAACTTATTAGATAAAGATTAGTAGTTAACGGGCCGCTCCAGACATACATGCGCCCATCCGTCACTGCCCTGAAGTCTTGTTTTTTATTTGGAATGACATAATTTGCCGTATTAGTAGCCCAACAACCATGCTGCGAAAGCATGAAGAGGACAAACTAAACCCGGCATTTTTAATACCAACTCCATTACTATTTCGAGGACGTTCAGCCAACAAAAACAGACAGGAAGTCTGGCTTGCAAATCTGCGGCAAAGATACAGCAATGAAATGGTAAATAAAAGGAAATAACGCGATTTTATTTTGTCATTTACAGCAAAATCAAGCCTGCCAGAACTAAGCAGAAGGCTTTTTCTATATGTCCAAAACCATCCGCCTGCCCTAAGAATGAGCAGATACAAAACTTTTAGACTACTTTGAAGCTTGATTTCTGCATTTATTTTGTATTTTTGCAGCGCATTGCTCAAATATTAGTTTTTTGAGCAATCACGGCATTTTCTCAATAACTGAAAACTATATAGTCCCCAATAACAAGTATGACTAAACGTAAAATTCAATTCAGCCTTGTTTACCGCGATATGTTCCAGAGCAGCGGTAAATTTCAACCGCGCAAAGATCAGCTTGAGCGCATTGCTCCCGTAATTATTAAGATGGGGTGCTTTGCCCGTGTCGAAACTAACGGCGGTGCCTTCGAACAGGTTAACCTGCTCTACGGCGAGAATCCTAACAAGGCCGTACGTGCCTTTACCAAGCCCTTTAACGAGGTAGGCATTAAAACACATATGCTCGACCGCGGCCTCAATGCCCTGCGTATGTTCCCCGTTCCGGCAGATGTGCGCAAACTCATGTATAAAGTAAAGCACGCCCAAGGTGTTGATATCACCCGTATTTTCTGCGGTCTGAACGATGTACGCAACATCATCCCCTCCATTCACTATGCACTCGAAGCGGGTATGACTCCGCAGGCTACGCTCTGCATCACCAACTCGCCCATCCATACAGCCGAATACTATGCCGGAATTGCCGACCAGTTAATCGAGGCTGGAGCTCCCGAAATCTGCCTCAAGGACATGGCCGGTATCGGACAGCCTGCCATGCTTGGTAAACTGACTAAGATGATTAAGGACAAACACCCCGAGGTTATTATCGAATATCACGGACACTCTGGTCCCGGCCTATCAATGGCCACCATCCTCGAGGTTTGCCGCAATGGTGCCGATGTTATCGACACTGCCATCGAACCGCTCTCATGGGGTAAGGTGCATCCCGACGTTATTTCGGTACAGTCTATGCTTAAGCACGCAGGATTTGATGTACCCGAAATTAACATGGACGCCTACATGGAAGCTCGTAAACTGACTCAAGAGTTTATCGACGATTTCTTGGGCTACTTTATGAACCCATCAAACAAACTGATGAGTTCGCTCCTCCTGGGCTGCGGTCTGCCCGGTGGTATGATGGGCTCCATGATGGCCGATCTCACCGGTGTTATGGGTGCTATCAACAACAACCGCACGGCTAAGGGAGAGCCCGAACTTTCGGAAGATGAATTGCTCGTTAAACTCTTTAACGAGGTAGCTTACGTATGGCCACGCGTTGGATATCCTCCTCTTGTAACACCCTTCTCGCAATATGTCAAGAACATTGCCTTGATGAACCTGCTCACCGAATCGATGGGCAAACCACGCTACACCATGATGGACAACGCTATCTGGGGTATGATTTTAGGCAAGAGCGGACGTCTGCCCGGAGAAGTTGCTCCTGAAATCAAAGAACTTGCACACGAAAAGGGCTTCGAATTTACGGATGCCGATCCCCAAAGCTACTATCCTGACGACCTGGCCCGATTTGAAAAGGAAATGGAAGAAAATGGATGGGAACGTGGCGAAGACGACGAAGAACTCTTTGAGTTTGCCATGCACGAAACGCAGTACCGCGACTACAAAAGCGGTGCCGCTAAAAAGCGCTTCCTGACCGACCTGCAAGCGGCAAAAGACAAGGCTGGTGCTGCAGGCATGACTCCCGAAGAGGCTGCTGCCATTAAACACGCCAAAGCCGATGCTATTGTTACTCCCGAAAGCGGTACTCTACTTTGGGAGATTGGTGGCGACGGAGAATGCGTCAAGAGCATTGAACCCTTCATCGGTAAGGAGTACAAGGAGGGCGACTTCTTCTGCTACATTGAAAACAACCATGGTCAAATTCTTGAAATTCCTGCTGCCCTCGGTGGTAAATTGGTTGAAATCAACGCCAAACAGGGTGCCCGCGTAAACAAGGGCGATGTAATTGCTTACATCGAACGTATCTAATAAAAGCATTACACACCCCTGCTTATCTTTCTTTTTTTCGGAGCCTGCTGCACTATACCCCACATGGGCAAGCGCAGCAGGCTTTTTACTGTATATCCGGTAATTACCCCTTTTGGTCAAGCAGAAAAAAGCCTGAAAACAACTATCCCCTTTGTACCCCGCTGGTTTGCCGGCATGCAGCGCTTACTGGTTTTACTTCACCTTTTCCTTACGGCGTTGAATACATCAATACTAAAACTCACAGCATATACTTGACTACTGCTACAGCTATTTTTTCGGCCATACTGGGATTGTATTTCCACAGCATCCAGATGTAATAAGTTTTACATGCAATCTCCTTTTTTCTACACCCCTCATGTAATACCCAAAACCACTATGCTCAAACAGGTGTATAAACAGCTTCTTTACAAAAGCCCGGCAAGACACACCTCTTGTACAAAGCTGTAAGTTAACAATTGCCTGTCGCTTTACTGCTGCCTATAATTCTCAGACTATATTGCTATTCTACAAAGGGCTGAAAATGCCTATCCCGACATTTTCAGCCCTTCATAGTTATTAAGTTCAGCTACACGCACCTTTACAAGGTGTGAATCATTAAATTGTTACCATAGTTGCACCATATCCATACTCACGGAACGAAGCATCCTGGTAGTTACATTGTGCATAACGCGTACGCAAATCTTTAAGTATAGCCTTGCGTAATACACCATTTCCCTTGCCATGAATAAAAACAATGCGACAACCGCGCTGCTTGAGGTAACTGTCCATCGTGTCGCGGAACACCTTGAGCTGATAGTCTAAAATATCCTTTGGTTCAAGGCCAACCATGGTATCTAACAACTCATGGGCATGCAGGTCTATCTCAAGCGGCATATTACGTCCGTCTTTTGCATTGCCTGCTTCTGCCTTGGCGCGCAAGCGAGCAGGTATTTGCAACTCGCGTTCCGAAGTTTGCATCGCTTCAGTCAGTTCTCCTGCATCTATGTTTAAGCTGCGCACCGGTTTATCGTTGCGTACAACATCGAAGAGAAGTGCCGGTACATTGAAGAAACTGCTGCGTTGAAAGGCATTCTGTTTGTAAAACTTAGGTCCTTCAATGCGTAGGCTCACAGCCATCACGGGCTTAGGTGCAAAAGTTTTTTCGCGTTTATAAGCCATTAACTGGATGGTAGTACGCTCCCAACCGGTGAGATTCTCACGGTGTACTTCATCCAAAAAGTATTTGGTATTTGGAGCAAGTTCACCCACGTGACGCAATTGGCATACTTCGTCCTGACAAGCTATAACGGCATAGTGAATATAATAATTGCAATCGTTTACAAGGTAGGCTTCGAATGTACTGTCGGCTGTGAGTTTGCCTTGTGCAGGTACAAATGCTAAATACAGATTCAGTTCCTCTGCTCCGCGACGCACCTGTGCCATGGGTTTATAGGTCATTTCGCAGTCGGCCAAGTCAGTTTCTTCTTCTTCCTCGCCATCATCAGCAGTGAGTGCCTGCCTCAACGAGGTTGGTTCGCTGCTTTCAGACTTTTCTACTTTGGTTTTTGCAGTTTTTTTTACGACTTTAGCCAGGTTGTACTCATCAGTTTCAATAACCACCACGTCTTTGATGAGTGTAGGTATCTCGAAACCGTCTTCGTCGCTTACCAACACCGTATTCTTGTCCTGGAATCCGGCTATCGTACCGCCTCCTACATCGTTCAGAAAGCGTACTTTATCTCCGATTTTCATTATTCTACATTTTAAAGGGTGGATATACAAGCACTGCAACCGCTTTCCAAGAGGGGAGTTCTCAAAAAACGGCGCAGTTTTAATCTTTTCACTTGGTCATCTTTACGATTTCAGTAGCCGGCATTTCAGCATTGCGTCGCTCGGTCTGTTTTACCACCTCTTCGGCCAAAGCTTTAAAGGCCAATGCTGTAATGGTGTCGTCCTTGAGCGAGGCTGGCTCGCCTTCGTCACCGCTTTCACAAATGCTCTGCACCAAGGGAATTTGTCCGAGCAAAGGCACATTCATCTCTTCGGCCAGGCGTTTTACACCTTCTTTGCCAAAGAGGTAATACTTGTTCTGCGGCAGTTCTGCGGGAGTGAACCATGCCATGTTTTCAACCAGTCCGAGAATGGGTACATTGACCTTTTCGTTACAGTACATATCTATACCCTTACGCGCATCAGCCAATGCTACTGCCTGCGGAGTACTTACTATAACAGCACCGGTTATGGCTAAATTCTGCAGCAAGGTAAGGTGTATGTCGGAAGTGCCCGGCGGTGTGTCGAGCACAAAATAGTCGAGTTCACCCCAGTCGGCATCGGCAATAAGTTGCTTAAGCGCATTCGACGCCATACCTCCGCGCCACAATGTGGCCGTTTGAGGATTGACAAAGAAACCGATAGAGAGAATCTTTACACCATATTTGAGGGCCGGAATGAGCACTTGACGACCATCTTTCAGCTCGGCAAAAATGCGTTCGGCTTCCATATGAAACATTTTGGGCACAGAAGGTCCAAAAATGTCGGCATCGAGCAAACCCACCTTGTATCCTAGTTTAGCCAACGATACTGCCAGGTTGGCTGCAACGGTACTCTTACCAACACCGCCCTTTCCAGAACTAACGGCAATCACATTTTTTACCTGTGGAAGCATTTTGCCTGGCTCAGGACGTGCGGCTTGAATGGTTTTAGTTTTAATTTCAACTTCAACTGCGGCATCTACGTAAGTATGGATGGCTGCTTCGGCTGCTTTGATCACCGACTTCATAAAGGGATCGGTACTCTTTTCAAAAATAAGGGAGAACGAAACGTGCATTCCGTCAATGCGGAGGTCATCTTCCATCATTTCCGATTCTATCAGGTTCTTTCCGGTTCCCGGATAACGCACGGTGGCAAGAGCATCCGTAATGAGTTTGGGATATAGTTGCATGGTGATTGTTTATAGGTTGATTAGAATGTTTTTAGCTGCTTGTTGAGGTTCGCATCTAAACTTATTAGATAATGCGGACGAGAATGGCTACTTGGATTTTTCGAGTCCGGAGCGCTTAGAACGGTTGTAACTGCGATAATCATCGAGTTCTATTTCAACCTCTGGTTCTACAAGTTCGCCGGCCTGAGGCAAAGCAAATTTCAAATACTTAATGGTAAGCCCCCGGGCTATCCATTGCTGCTCATAATAGGTTTGTATGCCCAATATTTGGCGGACCTCGTTATCGGCCTCAGCCTCAAGGGTATGGTAAAGGTCGTCGGTACGGAAGGCTACAGGCAAGCGATTGGCCTCGACCATATAATTGGTATAAGTAAACAGGAAGTTACTATCTGTTTTAAGATGAATAATACCATTATCTGCTAAGAAGCGGCGATAGCGAGCCATAAAATGGGTAGAGGTAAGGCGCTTCGTAACTTTTTTCATCTGTGGGTCGGAAAAGGTGAGCCAGATTTCGGACACCTCACCGGGTGCAAAAAAATGGTCAATAAACTCAATATGCGTACGCAGGAAGGCCACATTGGTCATGCCCTCGTGCAACGACTCGGTTGCACCAGTCCACATACGGGCACCTTTGATGTCAACACCTATAAAGTTCTTGTCTGGGAACAGGCGGCCAAGTCCTACGGTATACTCGCCACGTCCGCAACCCAGTTCAAGGACGATTGGGTTATTATTGTGGAAGAAATCGGCATTCCAACGCCCTTTCATTGGGAAGGGGGTGGGATTAACAGCCACAGCTGCTGCCTGAAAGACATGGGGGTAGGTTTCCATGTCAGCAAACTTAGATAGTTTATTTTTACTCATTTTCAAGGAGTTTCTTTACATCAGTTTCTACTTTTTGCAACTTAGAACTACAAAGCTTTACCAGTTGCTGGGCTTCGGCCAACTGCGCTGTGAGTTGGTCAAGCTCAAGGGTATTCTGTTCAAAGCCTTGCACAATTTCTTCCAAACGTTGCATAGCTTCTTCGTAGCTGGGTTCTTTTTTCATTAATTCGAGTTTTGTTATTCCTTTACGATGCTCTTTACTTCACCATGATACATACGAGTTACCAACTCGTCGCCCGGCTGTAACTCAGCGGCATTACGCACGGGTTTCCCATTACTGAAGGTTATGCTGAAGCCTAAAGCCAATATTCGATCGGGGCCTGCCAGACGCAACGCTCGCACTAGCTGCTCATGACGAGTGTGCTGCTGCTGAAGCAGGTGATTAACAGCCAGCCGTAAACGCTGCGGATAAACGTCGAGTTGCTGACCCGCCAATTGCAGGCTGCGCAGTACAGCCATTTCCATGCGGGCTGAGGTACGGTACAAGCGTTCACGCTCGCGGCTTACGGAACGGGTTGCAGCCAGTTCATAGCGATGCGACAAGTGGGCATACTCCTGATGCCTTTGAGCTATTAAACGGGTCGCCGACAATTGGATGCGTGCCGCAACCTCGTCAATCCTATGGTTGCAGGCCACCAAATGTCTGTTTACGGCTTCAGCCAAACGCTGCTGCAAAGCAGCAAGACGATCAGCTTCGCCCTGACGCCTTTCGATAAGATAGGCCGCAACTGCTGTCGGGGTTTTGAAACGTGTGTGAGCTACAAGGTCAACAATCGTATCATCGCGTTCGTGACCAATGCCTGTAAACACCGGCAAAGGGAACTGGGCCACATTGGCAGCCAAAAGGTAGTTATCAAAACCATGAAGGTCGGTAGTAGCACCACCACCACGAATAATCACTACCACATCCCACTGCTCAGCCTGGGCTGCAATATTGTTGAGTGCTTCAATTACACTGGCCTCAACGCGGTCGCCCTGCATGATTGCCGGAAAAAGTTTTACATCGAAATCAAAACTACTCTGCTCAAGTTGATTACAGAAGTCGCCAAAACCAGCTGCTGTTTTGCTTGATATAATGGCTACCCTACGAATTACCTGAGGCAAAGGCAGTTCTTTATTAAGGTCTATTACTCCATCCTCCTCAAGCTGGCGAATAATGGCTCGACGCCTCTGGGCCAAATCTCCCAAGGTGTACGATGGGTCAATGCCTACTACCTGCAACGAATAGCCATAGAGTTCATGAAAATCGACCTTTACCTCAACAAGAACCTTAATGCCAACACCTAAGAGCTGACCGGTAGCTCGTTCAAAAGCCGTACTGGTAGCTACATAGATATTGCGCCAAATCATGGCACGCGCTTTGGCTACAATTGAATGCCCCCCGGACTCTTTCTGTACAAGTTCGAGATAGCAGTGCCCGTTCGAAGCCACCCGCAACTCGCTAATCTCAGCTATCACACGGTAGATGCCCGACATGGTATGCTGCAAGGTAGCACGGATAGTGGCATTAAGTTCGTAAAGGCTCAAGGTTTCGCAGCCCGGAGCCTCTGAAGATTGCTCTGGAAACTGCGAGGCAAATGGATCGTATATCATATATCACAAAAAGAAGTTGGCCTGCTGAAGACTGCAGCACAAAACAAAAAAATCAGCCTAACTTACAGACTTTTCATTGCAACTGCCGGCTATGTTAGAGCTTCCTTTCCTGTTCTTGCACCGCACTTCTGCTATTTTGCCTGCACGCCCTATCAGGCGCATGGGCAACAAGAATATACCAATTGGAACAAAGCAGCGCTCACTAATATCAGCGAGCAAGCAATTTCATTGCTTTCGGAAGGTTAGGAATGCCATAGCCATAAATATTGTCGGGGTGCATGGCATTATCGCCACTTTGTTGCAGCGCGTGGATTATCTCGGTAGGATGCTTACGGGGAAAAGCTTGAATAAGACAAGCTACAGCACCACACATTGTAGGGCAAGAAAAAGAGGTTCCGTTGGTACGTGTAACTGTACCGTCTATATCGTAAACAGCCGAAGCCTGCCCCATTGCCATCACATCGGGTTTAATTCTTCCATCAGCCGTATTGCCTACTGATGAGAAGTTCGTATTGCGGCGCTTATCGGTTACAGCCCCCACGGCAAGTATGTCGCGTCCATCAGCAGGGAAACCTATTTTTTTCCAAGGCTCATCTGAAGCATTTCCGGCACTGTTGAGCATTAGTATACCACGGCTTGCCATCAATGAGGCACTGCGGCTGTTAAGGGCTGTACACCCATCCTGTTCATAATACTTATGGCTCATATAGTCATGGTCGAACTGGTAATAGCCCAGCGAGCTGGTTATCATATCGCACCCCAAACTGTCAGCATACTCTACGGCAGCACACCAGTTATCTTCCTCAATCAATTGCTCAGTTTCACCATCTTCGCTCTGAATCAGGTAGAACGAAGCTTCAGGAGCTGTACCAACCAACGAATGGGGGTCGTTGGCAGCAATACATGAAAGCACCATCATACCATGGCTTTGCTCTTCGTAAACACTGCGTTCGGCACAAACAAAATTACGCGTACCCAATACTTTGGCTTGGCGTAATCCTTTAACAAGGTCGGCATTATAGAAACCTCCATCTATAACAGCAATAGTTACGCCCTGGCCTTTATAACCTTTTTGATGGAGTTGCTCTACACCGAGCATCTCTACCTGGGTGGCTCCGTGGCCATAATAATTGGCTACGGTGTCACGGGTATTTTTCATAAGGCTGCGACGGTCAAAATTGCTCCACTCCATAATACTGTCGGGGCGCTCCCAAACGCAGCGCACTCCTCTGACAAAAGGCAAATTACGCACCTGCTGCATACGGATGGTATCGGCTGTTTCAACAACTACCGTATTATTCCACTTACTCGTATTCCATATTTTTAGTCCCATCTGCTGCAGACGCTTCAAGTATTTGGTACTGACGGGCAAGTCGTGTTCATCAACCTGAATGCCATAGCGTTTACGCCGTTCTATTGACTTAGCCGACAAAAAGGCTTCAGGATGCTTAATACTGTAGCCGCAATCTTGCTTATCGGCAAGAGCAACTCGATAACGATACAACTTGCTCACTTTACGATAAGTCACCTGGTCTGAATCTGCCGGTTGAGCTGTTACTGTCCCCCACCCCGCTATAGCGGATAAAAGGAGTAAAATGTATTTTTTCATATTGTTAGATTTAGATATTCTCCGATTCCTCTTTGCGAAGCTATAACTGCGCCTCCTACTAAACGTTGGCCTTCGTAAAACACAGCACTCTGTCCGGGAGTCACAGCACTTACACACTGCTTTGTACGCACTAACAAACGGCCGTCGGCAAGGCGTTCAACCCGACAAGCTACCGGATTGCTGTGGTAACGGATACGCACCGAGAGCTGGGTACTTGCCATGAAGTCTTGCTCGTTAACCAACTGACTGTCTTCAGCAAAAAAGGCGTTGACTGCAAGTTCTGCCTCATCGCCAAGTACTATCGTATTTTTATCAGGATTGAGCCGTACCACATAAGCTGGTTTTCCTAAAGCTATGCCTAGTCCCTTACGTTGCCCGATGGTATAGAAGGGCACACCTTGATGGTGACCTAAAGTTTGCCCCAACGCATTAACATAGCGCCCCCCTGCCACTTGGGCAGCCAATTCTGGGTGTTGTTGACGCAGGAAGTCGCGGTAATCGCCTTCGACAAAGCAAACTTCCATCGACTCTGACTGGCGGGCACGAACAGCAAACCCTTTTTGATCAAGGTAAGCGCGCACTTGCGCTTTCTCCATATTGCCCAGCGGAAACAGGCAACGGCGCAACGTGTCCTGCGGCACCCGCCACAAAAAGTAGCTTTGGTCCTTACGCACATCATCGCCCATCAACAAATAGGTATTGCCATCGGCACATTGTTCGGTTCTGACATAATGCCCCGTAGCCATACAGGAACATTGCAGACGATCGGCCCACTCGGCCATAAGGCGGAATTTAAAGTCGCGGTTACAGCGTACACAGGGGTTGGGGGTCCGTCCCGAGGTGTACTCCTCTACAAAATAACGCACGATGCTGCGGTCAAACTCCTCTCTGACGTCAGCCACGTGGTGTTCGATATTCAATCGTTCGGCCAATTCACGAGCCGAACGAATAAAGTCGGGTTGGTCAGAGTCTGAAGTAAACTGCCGGGGCAAGTCGTACACGCGCATTGTCATGCCTACAACTTCGTAACCTTGCTCCTGCAGCATCAAACAAACGGCCGAACTATCTACACCCCCCGACATTGCTACTAATACTCGTTGCTTCATCATTGCATGTTTCCGGTCTAAAGTGCAGGTCTCTGCTGTTCTATTTTGGCTTCCAACTCATCGGGCAAAGCCGAGAAGAAGTCCATTTTTGTTTGCTTTTCTACTTCATCAACCGTCAGTTGATAGGCTTTGAGCGGACAGCTTCCTGATTCGTTCTTGAAGATAAAGCCATAGGCCTTGGGCGAATCAGGATAGTCTACAAGCAATACTTTAAAAAAGCCATCAGGAACTGCTACTTTATTAGCACCTATACGTTTAGGCGAAGCACTGTGATAAATAGGACCTGCTGTTATGCAAACTGAGCCATACTGCATTGCCCACTCGCGCTCCAGTTCTTCAAGATCTTTCCAGTCACCGCGGTTAAGATTGCGGTTTTGTGGACAAACGTTCGACAGGTAAAAAGACTCTTCCATAGCCTTACGACTCCACTTCATATCGGCTGCCGGGGCCATATGGCCCCGGTCATAACCTGAGTTTGTATAGTCCGAATGATAAGCCTTGGCTCCGCGTATCTGCGGATCGGGCATAAACTTTTTGGCACGGGGCTCTGTACCTTCAGCTTCTGCTTGGGTCAACTCCCAAGCCACCCACTGCGGAGTTTTAAAGTCGGCATCGTACGACAAGGTATAGCCTGTATGGCAAATAAGCTGTCCACCACGTGGCGATTCATAATGCGGAATTTCAAGTCCACCAGAGTGCGCTACACCTTTATCTTGCACTGCTCCCTCACTGTTACTAGCAGTTTGCTGTGCTACATTTCCGTTCCCGCCCTGCGTAAGTTCAGACTGGATTTTCTCATCAAACGATACATTCTTAACGAGTTTTGGTAACACCAGTACTGCCACAACGATTAAGATGGCGGGTATTATTTTTTTGCTCATGAAAGCTGCTCTTTATATAAATACAGCCCGAAGTCCCACTCGCCACACAAGCACCTTTCAAAGGCCAAATGTGACGGGCGGGACACGGAAAACTATTTGATTAAGGGATTGCACTTACTTCGTAAGCGCCACTTCGATATTGTTCTTCAATATTTCGCTTCCGGGATAACCTCCTTGACTAAGGTTATCGTAGGCAGTTTTACCATCCTTACCCAACAAAAGGTAAGCAGGAATGCCCGGAATATTGAGTTGCTGGCAGAGTTCACTCCACTGCTTATCGGTCAGTCGGTAATGATCGCCTTCGATACCTGCAATCATGTCTTTCCAAGCCTTTTCGGGCGAGGTTTCACCGGTAACATATACAAATACACAACCCTTAGCTGCTAGTTCAGACTTAATTTCGTCTATTTGCTTCATTGCCATGCGGCAAGGACCACACCAGGTTGCCCAAAAATCAATCAGTACAACCTTACCTTTATAATTGGCTGCTATAGTTGGCAGGATGTCGGCACCCGATACATTTGTCGGGATGGTCTTTATCTGAGAATTGGCAGCTGTAGCTTCAATACTTTGCTGCTGTTCTGTGTTTGGAGTTGCTGCATTGGCCGGAGTAGGCTTCTTTGCACAACTGCTGGCAAACACCATGGCTGCGAGCGAAAGGAGTAATACAGTTTTCTTCATACGGAATGTTCGTTACTTAATAAATAATGGATAAGCAAAAATACGATTTTCTTAGCATGCAAAGGGCTATTTGCTTGCTATAAATCTCTAAAAAACTCTACGATATATCGACTTTTTGTACAGTCTTGGCCTTTCGGTGCTTTTTATTGCAAAGAATGGAGGCTACAAACTGTTTACAAATGGTTAAACACGCTTTCGACCATTCCAAGCACTTGCTGCTACGGCTTATTCTGTTCTGTTGTAGATAATAGGTTTGAACAAAAAGGTATGGAATTCGTACACTCTCCCCCGCATGCTAACTTTTCATCAACAAGTACTATATTAAAACAGGTTGTCTCACTCTCCAGTTATTCAACTACCTCCTAAAATCATATCTACCGGATGTGCAAACTTTTCAACACGGCATGCAAAACATTCAACACGACATGCATAAATTTCTATACTGCCTGTTTGGGCCGTTTGTTCTTTATTTTGAACCTCTTAAAAATGTATTGGATTTGTTTTTATCTGTTGGTAAACTTTTGGGATAGCATCACTAAGAAACATACACACAATGCGAAGGCCACAAAAGGTTTTTAGAAAATCAGGGAATATAAAAAGCCGGAATAAATCTTCGATTTATTCCGGCCTGGTCGGAAAGAGGCGACTCGAACGCCCGACCCCTACGTCCCGAACGTAGTGCGCTACCAACTGCGCTACTTTCCGATTGCGGTGCAAAAGTACCGCTTTTTTTCTGTCCCGCCAAATTTTTGACGAAAATTCTTTTATTTCTTAAGGAACAATAGTTACGTCAATAATAATTTTAGACTGTTTGGGATCGTTCGTGATAATCAAAATACGCCGACGACCCTTGAAGAACGAACTGGTAGAATTTACCGAAATTTTTATCTTTTCGTCATCACCGGGCTTAATGCTCGTTTTATTTATGCTGACACTAATTCCGGGATTATACACCTGTAGGGCTTTGACCTTGAGTATGCTGTTTCCGGTATTGCGAAGCAGCAACTCACCCGAGGCTTTTTTCTTCTTTCCGAGCGGACCTAACGTGATGTGTGTACTGTCAATAACTGCCTGTGGTGCATTATCTGAAAGCAATTCGGCCTCACTAAACTCAGGAAGCAGTGTTGCCGACACGTTAAGTTCGGTTTCCTTGCTTACACGGTCGCCCATAAAACGACTCAGGTAGATGTTTGTCTGAGTAAGTCCCATAGCCGGCAGGGCATCGCTGTTAAGAGTTACCAATATGCGGCCTACACTTCCCGGACGCAGCACATCAGGGTCTGATTCTGCCGTCAGATATTTAGGAAGGTGCATCAACTCGGGGCGATACGACTTTTTGCTTGCATTAAAAATCTGAAGTGTAAAAGTAGGGGCTTCGCCACGGTTCACGTCATCGAACTCTATATTATCGGTGCTTAGATAATAGTCGCCAATCTGATAAGGGTATTCTACCGAAGGCTCGGTTTGCGTCATCGACACTTGTCCCATCAAAGTAAGATATACAGGCTCTTTGCTCAAATTGGTATAAACAGCCAGTCCCTTACTGAAATGGCCCAGCATTTCGGCATCATAGGTTGCACTGATAGTGCCAGTACTACCGGGGCCAATGGGGGTACGTGTCCATTCAGCTGCTGTACAACCACAATCAGTGCGTACATCCTCAATCAAAACATCTGAGGTCCCTTTATTGGTGAGTGTAAAGGTTGCCTTACGGGGAGTATGCCAAAGAAGAGTGCCCAGTTCCTTTGTGGTCTGGTCAAAAGTTATTTGGGGTTGGGCCTGCGCGGTGATACCTGCAATAAACAAGGAGGCAAGCGTAGTGAGGAGTTGCTTCATGTAAGAATTTGTGAGCTTGGAAAACGATGGGGTAAGTTGGGTGCAAAGTTAAGAAAAAAACATGATACCGGGCGGCATCTCGCAATAAGTTGCTATATTTGCTCACGCTGCGGGCTATATTGGCACTCCCACCTGCAAAATGCCGGAACCCACAGATTGTGCAATAACGAGCACAACCATGCTGAATGCCAAGGTTGTGCTCTAACCATGTTTCACTTTTGAAGAACTCCCAATAAATGAAATTTATATCTTGGAACGTCAATGGCTTGCGCGCCTGCGACGGCAAAGGCTTTCGCGATGCTTTTGCCACACTCAATGCCGACTTTTTCTGTCTTCAGGAAACGAAGATGCAACCCGGACAACTCGATATTGAATTTGAAGGTTACCGCTCGTACTGGAACTCGGCCGATAAAAAAGGTTACTCTGGAACAGCTATTTTCAGTCGCCACGAACCCCTCAGCGTAACCTATGGGCTGGGCATTGAGGAGCACGATCACGAGGGGCGTGTCATAACGTTGGAGATGCCCGCCTTTTACCTGGTTACTGTGTACACCCCCAATTCGCAAGACGGATTACGCCGACTGGATTACCGCATGACATGGGACGATGCCTTTCGCAGCTATCTGCAAAAACTTGATGCCAGTAAACCTGTAATTGTGTGCGGCGACCTGAACGTGGCACACCAAGAGATTGACTTGAAGAACCCGAAGAGTAACCGCAAAAATGCCGGATTTACGGACGAAGAACGCGAAAAATTCGGTTTATTGCTTGACGCTGGATTTACCGATACCTTCCGCTTTTTCAACCCCCATCTTGAGGGGGCCTACTCCTGGTGGTCGTACCGTTTTAAGGCACGCGAAAAGAATGCCGGCTGGCGTATAGACTATTTTTTGGTCTCAAACAGATTGCAACCGCAACTCCAACAAGCCGAAATACACAGCGATGTATTTGGCTCTGACCATTGCCCTGTTGCCGTAGATATTGCTTTTTGACTAAGTGCAGTCTGTCTTACTTCTACATACAGCCCATGCGCTGCTAAGAAGCCTACTATAAGTACTTTAAAATGCGTTGAAGATGTAGCAAATTACCTTTTGCTGCGTCTACAATAAAAAGGCTTGCTCCAAAACGCATTGCCAAGTATTTTAACCCCTTCAACCTTTATTATTATGAAAGATTTTTTGAAGTATGTGCTGGCCACTATTATCGGCATCATTGCTACTTCGGTCTTTATGTGCATCGTAAGTATAATCATGTTCGCTTCAATTGCTCTGAGCAGTGACAGCAAACCACCATTAAGCGATGGCACTGTACTGCGCATCCCGCTCAATGGAACTGTGGCTGAACGATCGACCGAAAATCCTTTTTCCAAATTCATGGGCAACGAAGCCGTTGAAACACAAGGATTAGACGATATGCTAAAGGCTATCAAAGTAGCCAAAACTGACGATCGTATCAAAGGCATCTACCTTGAAGGCGGAATCATCAGCGCAGACTACGCTTCGCTGCAAGCTTTACGCAAAGCCTTGACCGACTTTAAAAGCAGCAAAAAGTTTATTCTTGCTTATGCCGACAGCTATACACAAGGCAGTTACTATGTGGCCTCAGTTGCAGACAAGGTGTTGATAAACCCCAGTGGTATGCTCGATTGGCACGGCATTGCCTCGCAACCTATCTTCTTTACCGACCTGCTCAAAAAGGTGGGTGTCAAAATGCAAGTATTTAAAGTAGGTACTTTCAAGAGCGCTGTTGAGCCCTTTATATTGACCCAAATGAGCGATGCCAACCGCGAACAGGTGCAATCGTTCATCACCGATATTTGGCAAGGTATCTGTAAAGATGTGGCCCAGTCGCGTAAACTTTCGACCGACAGCCTTAATGCCTACGCCAACCGCTATACAGCCTTGGCCGATGCTCCCGATTATGTTAAAATGCATTTGGTCGACTCACTTGCCTATATCGATGGTGTTCGAGACCACCTCAGAACATTGAGCAGACAGGAAAAGGTTACGTTCATTTCGCCCACTGATTTAGCGCAAATGGAAGAACCTTCGAAGGCTACAGACGAAGTGACCGTATACTACGCCGAAGGCGATATTGTTGATGCCATAAGCGAAACACCACTGGGTGCACAGAGCGCCAAGATTGTCGGCTCGAAAGTGGTTCGCGACTTAGACAAACTCATGAACGACGACAATGTAAAAGCTGTGGTACTACGTATTAACTCGGGTGGTGGCAGCGCCTATGCTTCCGAACAGATGTGGCACGCTATTCAACTTTTGAAAAAGAAAAAACCGGTAGTGGTTTCTATGGGTGGAATGGCTGCATCGGGTGGCTACTACATGTCATGCGGAGCCGACTACATCTATGCAGAACCAAGCACACTTACAGGCAGCATCGGCATCTTTGGTATGATACCCGATGCCTCTGAATTACTTGGCAACAAACTCGGGCTGCACTTTGACATTGTAAAAACAAACCAATCGGCCGACTTTGGCGCAATGGGACGCCCCTTCAACGAAGCTGAAGCAGCAGCCATGCAAGGCTATGTGAACAAGGGCTACAAACTCTTTTTGAAAAGAGTGGCCGACGGACGTAAAATGAAAACGGCTGATGTAGACAAAATTGCGCAGGGGCGCGTATGGACAGGTAATCAAGCACTGAATATAAAACTGGTCGACAAACTTGGATCGCTCGACGATGCCATTGCCGAAGCTGCACGCCGGGCAAAACTCAAGGAATACAGCGTAACTGCTTTCCCCAACAAAGAATCGTGGTTTGACCAACTGATGAACGAAACGGTCAAAAAAGACTACCTGGAAGAGAAACTGCGCGTAACCTTGGGCGAATATTATACACCACTCCAGTTTGTAGGAACTCTCGATAGCAAACCAAGTGTGCAAGCCCGCATTTTCTACATGCCTAACCTCAAATAATTACTGATACAGCCTCCGGAAAAGTCGTGCTGAGCATTTTCCGGAGGTTTACAACTTACTCCTTTTATGATGCATGCGCTTCTTTCTTTATTAACGGCACCGCTCTCCCTGATTTGGAGAGCCTTTGCTGTTGTCCGGGGCAAATGCTTTGATTGGGGAATACTGCCTTCTACACACTACAGCATACCTGTAATTTGTGTAGGCAATCTGGCTGTAGGAGGTACTGGCAAAACACCCCATGTAGAGTATCTGCTTAAACTGCTCCACGATGCAGGATACCGGGTAGCCATGCTGTCGCGAGGCTACGGCCGCAAAACAAAAGGATACATACTGGCAACCAACGCACATACGGCTGCCGACATTGGCGACGAGCCTTTCCAAATGAGCCGGAACTGCCCCTTTGCACAAATTGCCGTATGCGAAAAACGCGTAGTAGGAATGCGCCATCTGCTCGAACAGCAATTACCGCCACAGGTGGTTGTACTCGACGATGCCTTTCAGCACCGCCATGTTACAGCCGGACTGAACATCCTGCTAACCGATGCTCACAGGCTTTACACTCACGACCACTTGTTACCCTGGGGCCGGTTGCGTGAACCTGCCAGCGCTGCACGAAGGGCACAAGCCGTAGTGATAACAAAATGCCCTGAAGGCAAAAGGCCGTATCTGGAGGTTTTGCCCCAACAAAAGCTCTTTTACAGCCAGCTATGTTATAGTACCCCCTACTCCATCGTAGGACGACAAAACTTACAACCTGCAACTTGGAAGGGCAAACGCCTGCTACTCATTGCTGGCATCGCCAATCCTGAACCATTAAAGCACTACCTCACTGAACAAGGAGCCGAAGTTGCACAAGTGCTTGCCTTTGCCGACCACCATAACTTTGGACAAACCGACCTGAACCGGATAAACAGTACCTGGAGCAAACTGCAGGCTGACAGAAAGTCACAATGGGTAGCTGTCACCACCCAAAAAGACGCTGCACGCCTCGAAACGCTACTCCATCTGCTGTCACCAGGCCTCAGAAACAGCCTCTTTGTACAACCAATTACCGTGCAGCTGAGCAGTAACTCGGCACAGCACATTAACTTCAACCAATATATACTCGAATATGTTAGCCAAAATTCAGGAAACCGCCGCATGGATTAAATCACATACTTCCATGCGCCCACAAACAGCCATCGTACTTGGCACTGGTCTGGGCCGTTTGGCCGCAGAAATCGAAATAGTTAACGAATTTCCATACGAGCAAATCCCCAACTTTCCGGTATCGACCGTCGAAGGGCACTCTGGCAAACTCATCTTTGGCCATTTAGGAGGCAAGGACGTGATGGCACTGCAGGGACGCTTCCACTTCTACGAAGGATACGACATGAAGCAAGTGACCTTTCCGGTACGCGTAATGCATGAGCTTGGTATTACCAACCTCTTTGTAAGCAATGCTTCAGGCGGCATGAACCCCGATTTCGAAATTGGTGACCTCATGCTCATAACCGACCACATCAACTTTATGCCTGAGCATCCGCTGCACGGACCTAACTTTCCTACAGGTCCGCGTTTCCCGGATATGCACGAGGCTTATGACCACGCCTACCTCGACCTGGCCCGCCAGATTGCAAAGGAAAAAGGTATTCGCACTGTCGAGGGCGTATATCTTGCCACCCAAGGACCTACCTTCGAAACTCCGGCCGAATATAAAATGTACCGCATATTTGGCGCCGATGCTGTAGGTATGTCTACGGTTCCCGAAGTCATCGTTGCCCGTCACTGCGGCATGCGTGTGTTCGGTATCAGCATTATCACCGACTTAGGTGTAGAAGGTAAGATTGTTGAGGTGAGCCACGAAGAAGTGCAACGTGCAGCCAACGCCGTACAACCACTCATGGCCGACATCTTCCGCGAAATGATTAAGCGCATCTAAGGGGTTCTGATTTCCTTAATTTTGTAACTTATACACCTACGCAACAGAGTGCCTGATTTGCAATGCTGCGTAATCAAACAAAAAGTCCGTTTGCCAAGATATAAATCCTGACAAACGGACTTTTAATTTTAATAAACTTGCAAAACGGTCTACATGCTCTGCAAGCATTGTTCAAGGTACTTAAGCCTCAGTGGTTGTTTGTAGATAGTCGCTAAGATCCTCAGGACGCAAATTCATCACAAAGGTATGGTGGCGAGCAATCTCCGACTCTACAAAGCGAGCATATACACGGGCACTCTTACCAAAAAGGTCGGGAGCCTGAGTTGCATTATGCAGCAACAAGTGGAGCATAATAACATCAGCAGCCATCTCAACCAAATGACGGGCACAAAGGTCGTGGAAGGCAGCATCGCCAGTTTCCTTTACGCGCGCAACAGCCTCTTCAAAGCGGTCGGCCATAGCCTTGGCACGCTCTTGCAGAGGCTTGAAAGCTTCGGCTACTTCGGCAGTTTCGAACTCGCGCATCTGTGCCAAATACGAACCATTGGTTACATAGCGAATGGCTGCTACAACCTGTAGCTGCGTGGTACCTTCATAGATTGAGGTGATACGTGCATCGCGATAGTAACGCTGGATGGGATAATCCATCATAAAGCCAGAACCGCCGTGAATCTGAAGCGAGTCGTACGTATTTTGGTTGCAATACTCTGAATTCATACCCTTTGCCAACGGAGTCAGCGAGTCGGCCAACTTAGCATACTTTTTCTGCTCCTGACGCTCTGCAGCCTCCAACTTCCGCTCGCGGCTGATATCATCAAGAGCTTTGTAAATATCTACATAGCGGGCACACTGATAGAGCAAAGCACGTCCGGCATCGAGTTTAGCCTTCATGAGAGCCAGCATATCGGCCACAGCAGGGAAATTGATAATGGGCTTACCAAACTGGCAACGATCGGCTGCATAAGCCAGGCCTTCGTTATAGGCAGCTTGCGACAAACCAACACTTTGTGCTGCAATACCCAAACGGGCACCATTCATCAGCGCCATCACATACTTGATAAGACCAAGTTTACGGTCGCCACACAATTCTGCCTTGGCATTTTTGTAAACTAGCTCACAAGTGGGCGAACCGTGGATACCAAGTTTATTTTCAATGCGACGCACGTTAACGCCACCGCTGTTCTTGTCATAAATAAACATCGAGAGTCCACGGCCATCGGTTGTACCCTCTTCAGAACGAGCCAATACGAGGTGAAGGTCGGCATCGCCGTTTGTAATAAAACGTTTCACACCGTTAAGCAGCCAGCAACCCTCGTCCTCGCTGTAAGTTGCCTTGAGCATTACACTTTGGAGGTCAGAACCTGCATCAGGCTCTGTAAGGTCCATCGACATGGTTTCGCCGGCACAAATACGGGGAATAAAGCGACTGTGCTGATCTTCGTTGCCAAACTCATAGAGCGTTTCAATACAGTCCTGCAAACTCCAGATATTACCAAAGCCAGCATCGCTCGCAGCAACAAGTTCGGCACACATGGTATACGGAGTTATAGGAAAGTTCAAGCCGCCGTAGCGCCGGGGCATGGTCATGCCGTTAAGTCCGGCCTTGACCATGGCATCAAGATTAGCCTGTGTGCCGCTGGCATAGCGCACGCGGTGTCCCTCATGGTGTGGTCCTTCGAGGTCAACACCTTCGGCATTGTCGGCTATGGTTGTTCCGGCAATTTCGCCAGTGATGTCAAGCACGCGGTCATAGCTGTCCATGGCGTCCTCAAAGTCGAGTGGCGCATAGTCATAGTTTTCCTTATCGCGGAAATTGCGCTCTTTCAGTTCCACGATACGCTTCATGAGCGGATGGTTAAGCTCGAAGCGTAGTTCTGCGTGGTCAGTATAATTGTTTGCCATTGGGTTTTCTTACTGATTTACTTGCTGTTTTCCTTGTAATACTTAATCATTTTAGGAAGCACCTCTTCAACACTGCCGGTAATGATATAGTCGGCTATTTGGTTGATGGGGGCTTCGGGGTCGGTATTGATTGAGATAACGATGCCGCTCTCCTTCATACCAGCCACGTGCTGAATAGCTCCACTGATGCCGCAGGCAATATAAACTTTGGGGCGTACGGTTACACCCGTCTGGCCTATCTGCAGGTCGTGCTCGCAGAAGCCTGCATCAACTGCTGCACGGCTGGCTCCAACCTCTCCATGAAGTTCTTCGGCCAATTTGCGAAGCAGGTCAAAACCTTCTTTCGAACCTACACCGTAGCCACCGGCCACAATGATAGGAGCACCCTTCAAGTTGTTGGCAGCTTTTTCGACATGTCGCTCAATTACGCGCACCACATAGTCGGTTTCGGGTACGAACTTGGCTACATCTTCGTAAATAATCTCACCATTATAATTCTCAGCAACCTTTTCGGCCTTCATGACGCCCGAACGCACAGTTGCCATCTGCGGACGGTGGTCGGGGTTTACGATGGTGGCCACTATATTACCGCCAAAGGCAGGACGTATTTGGTAAAGCAGGTTATCGTAGTGTTTTCCGCTCTTTTTATCGTCATAATCGCCTATTTCGAGCGCTGTACAATCGGCAGTAAGTCCGCTGGTCAACGAAGAAGACACGCGGGGTCCGAGGTCACGTCCAATAACAGTTGCACCCATCAGGCAAATTTGGGGTTGCTCCTGCTTAAAGAGGTTGACCAGGATGCTGGTATGCGGTTTCGAAGTATAGGGATAAAGTCCTTCGGCATCGAACACATGTAGTTTGTCTACACCGTACGAAAGGATTTCCTTCTCAACCTTTCCTGAGATGCCCGAACCAGCAGCAACAGCCTCCAGCTGTACTCCCAACTGATTGGCAAGTTTGCGTCCTTTGGTGAGGAGTTCGCACGAAACCTCCTCAACCGTATATTTGTCTATTTCGCAATATACGAATACGTTGTTCATAATCTTTACTATCCAATGGTATGGCTGTCCAACAATTCTTTTACCAAACTCTCAACATCGGCATCGGTAGCCGTCAGTCGCTTGCTCTCTTTAGCTTTGAATACAATGTTCTGCACAGCCTTCACTTTGGTGGGCGATCCGGCCAGTCCGCACTGCTGCAAGTCGCCGTCAACATCGGCCACGCTCCACTGCGTAACGGTAAGGTAAGGTTTCTTTTCGTACTCCTCAGCATAGGGCATGTTTCCATCCGCCGGGCGCTCCATGGGAGCTGTTGCACGCTTATACTTCATGACGAGCTTTGCATTGCGGGGGCGACAAGGAGCTGCATTTCCATTTACTGTAAGCAGTATGGGCAGCGGAGCCGTTACACGTTCTATACCTCCGTCAATATGGCGCGTCAGTGTAAGTTGTCCATCGGCTACCTGGTCAATGCTCGTTACATAGGTTACCTGGTTAAGGTCGAGTTTTTGTGCTACCTGCGGGCCTACCTGTGCAGTATCGCCGTCGATAGCCTGACGTCCGCCAATGACAATATCGGGGATACCAATTTTACGAATGGCCTGTGCCAAAGCGTAGCTGGTTGCCAGTGTATCGGCTCCGGCAAAAGCGCGGTCGGTCAGCAAATAGCCACCGTCGGCGCCACGATATAAGCCTTCGCGTATCACCTCTGTGGCGCGCGGAGGACCCATCGTTAAAATATGTACGGTTGAACCTGGATTTTGTTCTTTTAGACGAAGCGCCTGCTCGAGCGCATTCAAGTCTTCGGGATTGAAGATGGCAGGAAGGGCCGCACGATTGACGGTTCCCTCGGGAGTCATGGCATCCTTACCCACATTGCGGGTGTCGGGCACTTGCTTGGCAAGCACTACTATTTTAAGACTCATTTTTTGATATATGAATTAAGGGTTTAGCGTTGTTAGTCGCCACAAAAGTACAGATTTTAGACATAGATGCCAAGTAAAGTTTGCGTTTTTTGCACACTCTGCCGCATTTTGTACCTATTTATATACACATGTCAGCTACGTGCGTCACGTTCTCAAACGGTGTTCAGCAGATGCCGTCGGGCGGAGCCGTTAAGCATAAATCTACCATACGGCACATTGAGTATGTTACAGCCCTGTTTTTGTTTGATGCTACACAACATATTACCTGCAAACAGAACAAAAGCGAAAGCGCCAAGACTCGAAAAAAAGCATGAAAATACGCCTTGTTATTCTTAAATTAGTCATACCTTTGCCTTTACAAACCTCACGTAACATGCTCAACGAACCCAACGACTTTGTAGAGGCACTCGAAAACTTCATCAAGGCCGAACTGCGGCAAAGCACCGAACCTGCCGAATACAACCACGAGGCTATCCTTATTGCCGATGCCCGTAACCACCTGTTCAGCAACGTAGGGAACAATGCTACCGACGAGGCTTTGGGAATTTATGCCATCCGCGACCTTTGCCGCGTTGATGAGTTTACACTCGAAACCATCCCCGACCGCAACCGGCTGATAAGGATAGCTCGCGAATACGGACTGCAGTAAGCGCAATACAGCCTGCTACATACTGTTCACGCTTTTGCCGTACGCCCGGGCATTACGCACAATTTTATAAACTATCATACATTCATGAACGTTCAACCCCAGCAAAACGCAACAGCCGACAGCCCGGTGTTTCGCCACCAGATGCCCATCCAAATACGCTTTAACGATGTTGACCGCTATGGTCATGTCAATAACAATGCCTACTTTGCCTACTATGACCTTGGAAAGCAAGAATATTTGTTCAAGGTTCTCGACATTGACTACCGAGCCTCAGCTATAGTTCCGGTCATTGCCAACATCAATGCAGACTTTTTCCTGCCTATTTTCTATGGCGACGAAATTATTATCGAAACCCGCGTATCGCATATCGGAAACAAAAGTTTTACGTTGCAGCAGCGTGCCTTAAATGTAGCCAAGCAGCAAGTGGTTTGCCAATGCACCACGGTAATGGTATGCTTTAACCTTAAAACGCAGGAGTCGGCCAATGTGCCCGACAACTTCAGAAAGGCCATCGAGTTATTCGAACAAACTACCTATTAAAACCAAGTAGGCCATCGGCCTACCCTTTTGCTTGCCATGCAGTCTATACTCTTTACCTCCGATATCTGCCAATGCCTTGCCCAACACTGCAGCAATGCCAATGCCGACCGCATTTTTGTGTTGACTGACGATATTACCTTCAAACTGTGCCGTAAGCGCCTTGCCGCATGCACACCGCTACAACAAGCCACCGACATCTGTATAGGAAGCACAGACAGCCATAAAACACTCGAGTCGCTGGCACAAGTATGGACTGCCTTAAGCAATGGCCAAGCATCGCGACGCTCACTACTCATTAATGTAGGGGGAGGCATGGTAACGGATTTAGGCGGATTTGCAGCAGCTACCTTTAAACGAGGCATTCGCTTTGTACATATCCCAACTACACTGTTAGCCATGGTTGATGCTGCCGTAGGAGGCAAAACGGGCATTAACCTGAACGGGCTCAAGAATGAAGTGGGCTGCTTTGCCAAGAGCGAAGCCGTGATTATCGACACAAGCTTCTTACAAACACTCGACAAGCCCAACTTGCTATCGGGCTACGCTGAAATGCTCAAACATGCCCTGCTGGAGGACCATGCCATGTGGGTCGGACACTTGCAAACCGACCTGCAACAGCCCGACTACAAGCACCTGCAACAACTTGTAAAGCAAAGCATTCACACCAAGGAGCGCATTGTTAGTATTGACCCGCACGAACACGGCATTCGCAAAGCCCTCAATCTGGGACACACCATTGGACATGCGCTCGAAAGTTTAGCACTCCGGCGCAACCAGCCTCTACTCCACGGCTACGCTGTGGCCTGGGGGTTGGTGTGCGAACTCTTTCTGAGTAGCATCTATGCCGGCTTTCCGACTACTGAAATGCGGCAAACCGTACAATTTATCCGCTCGAATTACGGAACGTTCGACTTTACGTGTAAAGACTACGACTACCTGTACGAACGGATGCTGCACGATAAAAAAAATGTGGGCGGCATTATCCACCTGACGCTCCTCAATGCCATCGGACAGGTTTGCCTTGACCAACATCTGAGCCGTGAAGCTATCTACGAATCGTTCGACTTTCTGCGCGAAGGGTAACAGCCTGCTAAGGCCATCAACTCGTACCCTGCGCAATTCATGCCTATCCTACCAAGCCCGCCTATGAACTTCACAACTCTTCACGACAGTCCGGTTGGACTACTACTCAGCCGCCTGCTTTCGCTGTTGGTGGTTTTCCTGCTGTTGGCAGCAACCGCTGTATGGACAGGCCGGCTACTTGGACGCGACATTCTGCCTTCTACCTGTACTACGGCAACCTTGCCATCAACACCGGATGCTGCTGTACTGCAAGCCCTTCAGCTCAACAGTTCAACCACCCGGCTGGTGGCACGCGATTCGGCCTCGTGGACCGTTACGGACATTGTCAGGCAGAACGAACAGGGCATCATCCTATACAGCCTGCCCTATGCACGCAACGTAAACGGTTTTGGAGGTCCTACCCCTGTGTATATCTATATTGGGCCGTCGGGAACTATCGATGCTATGGCCGTAGGGCCAAATGCCGAAACGCCCGACTTTATGAAACGTTCAAGCGAAGGTACCCTTCGGCACTGGAAAGGGCTTACGCCCAATGCCGGTGCAAACCTGAAGGTCGATGCTGTGAGTGGAGCTACCTTTACAAGCAAAGCGCTTATTGCTCATATGCAGGCTGCCTTGCAGGCTTACTCGGCCTCAAACCATACAGCTCAAAGCGAACCGGCCATCGGCTGGACACGCACGCTGGCTGTTGCAGCCGTACTGCTTTTAGGCATTTTTGTGTCGCGCCGCTACAAAGGAAACCGCCACATGCGGCTGCTGGTTCTTGCTCTCAATGTTGGAGTAACTGGTTTTTGGTGTGGACAATTCCTTTCGCTCACCTTGCTGCGGGGATGGATTGCCAATGGCTTTGATCCTATCATTTACCTCCCCACTGTGCTCATGCTGGGTGTAGCTCTTGTGCTTCCCCTATTGGGCAATAAGCGCCATCACTGCAACTGGTCGTGCCCCTTTGGCAGTTTGCAAGAACTTGCCTGGCGTATTCCCTTACCCAAAATTCATTGCTCAGCACGCACCTTCCGCCTCATGGGGCACATCCGCATGGGGATACTTTCAGTACTGCTACTCCTGCTCTGGACCGGTACTGGCGCCTTTCTACTCGACTATGAGCCCTTCTCGGCCTTTCTGCTTAGCACGGCCCCACCTGCAGTAATAGCTCTGGCCGGTAGTTTTGTTGTGGCAAGCTGTTTTGTTCCCAATCTGTGGTGCAAGGCCTGCTGCCCCATCGGTGCTCTGCTCGATTTGACTGAGCAGTAAGCTTGATAGCTCTCCCCATCTGTATGGTCCACTCCTATATAATATAGCCATTATAATATAGCCATGAACAAATACAAAATTGTTTCTCTGTTGCTGGGCATTGCCTTACTGGCCAGTTTGTCACGACTTGTTTATATGCTGAATGCAAGTAGTCAGACTACAGCCATCCCTCCTGCAGAGGCAGTACTCAACAACATCTTTTCGCGCAAGAGTGTCCGCTCATTTACCAAACAATCCGTGAGCCGCGAGCAACTCGACACATTGCTACGTGCAGCAATGGCAGCACCTACCGGACGCGACATGCGCCCCTGGAAGTTCATTGTTATCGACAATAAATCGCTCCTGCTCGAACTGAACGAACAATTGCCCTATGCCAAAATGCTAACCGAGGCTTCTGCAGCCATTGCCGTTTGCGGCGACCTTTCGGTCACCGACAAGGAGGGTAAGCCATCGACCAATTGGACCTTTGACTGCTCAGCTGCTACCGAAAACCTGCTCCTTGCCGCTGAAGCTATGGGTTTAGGAGCTGTATGGACCGGTGTTCACCCCTACGAAGACCGACTCAACGCAGTATCGAAGGTGCTCAAATTGCCCAAACATATTGTTCCACTCAACCTCATTCCGATAGGATATCCCCAAGGAAGCCCTCAACCTAAAGACAAATACAACCCGGACAACATTCATTACAATCAATGGTAAAGGTTTTACCCTCAGCCTGTTCATCCTCAACATTGCCTATTCACTTACTATTTACCAGGTATCTATATTCTTAACCCATGAAAAACTCAACATTCATTGGCATTGCCGTTGCATTGCTGGCAGCTATCTGCTATGGCTTTATCCCATACTTTACAACACCAATCCTTAAAAACGCAGCACTTGCTAATCCCAACGGCATGTCTGAGGCCTCGATTCTCTTTTACCGCTTTGGGTTTGCTGCACTCCTCATTGGCTCTTTCATGTTGTGGCGCAAGCAAAGTTTCAAGGTTACGCGTGGCGAGCTGGTCACACTGATGTACCTATCATTCATCTCCGATGGCTCTGCCCTCTTCCTTATCGAAAGCTACAACTACATGACCAGCGGCGTGGCTACAACGCTACACTTTATGTATCCGGTAGTTACGGCACTCATCATGATGACCTTCTACAACGAGGCTCGGCAGGCCAGCACCATATTAGCCATTCTGATGGCCGTAGGCGGTGTCGGGGTACTATCATGGGACCCTACGGGCAAAATGGAAGCAATCGGTGTAATTATAGCCATGATTTCGGCCGTTTGCTATGCGCTCTACCTGATTCGTGTGAACCGCTCCCGTGCAGCTACCATGGACAGCACGAAATTAGTATTTTACATCATGTTTATAGGCGCCCTTATCTTCGGTGCCGAAGCTTTGCGGCAAGGTAGTTTCCAAGCTATCGAAACTCAGCTGCAATTTCAAAACCTTGCCGCACTGGCCATTATCTGTACGGTTGTTACCAATGTGTGCCTGGTCATTTCGGTTAAGCGTATCGGCAGCACCATGACAGCTGTCATCGGTGCACTCGAACCGCTCACGGCCATCCTAATAGGCTGCCTGGTTTTAAACGAACCTTTTACCATCCAAGTGTTTATAGGTATTGCCCTCATCATTCCAGCCGTTCTAATCATCATCTGGACACGACGCAGGTAAAAATGCATATTCGGAAGTAAAAATTTGGTCAACTTGCACAAAGTTCGTACTTTTGCGCACAACTAACAGCGTACCCCGGCTTTACAGCATGCACGCGGTACTTATGATTTTAGACCTAACGAATATGACTCACAACTTACTGAAAGGCAAGCGCGGCATTATCTTCGGCGCGCTCAACGAAGACTCCATCGCATGGAAGGTAGCTGTTAAAGCTGCCAAGGAAGGAGCCCAGATTACACTCAGCAACACCCCGATGGCCCTGCGCATGGGTACGTTGGACAAACTTGCCGAGCAGATTGGCGCCACCATCATTCCAGCCGATGCAACCAGCGTTGAAGACCTCCAGAAAGTATTCGAAGAATCTGTCAACGTTCTCGGGGGCAAGATTGACTTCGTACTCCACTCCATCGGCATGAGCCCCAATGTACGCAAACACCGCCGCTACGACGACCTCGACTACGGCTACTTGCAGAAAACGCTCGACATCTCGGCTATCTCCTTCCATAAAATGTTACAGGTAGCTAAGAAACTCGATGCTATTGCCGAGTATGGTTCGGTTATTGCTCTTACTTACGTTGCTGCCCAGCGCACCTTCTTTGGTTACAACGACATGGCCGATGCCAAGAGCATGCTCGAAAGCATTGCACGCTCCTTTGGCTACATCTACGGACGCGAAAAGCATGTACGCATTAACACCATCTCGCAAAGCCCCACTGCTACTACAGCCGGTAAGGGTATTAAGGATATGGACAACCTGATGGACTTTGCCGATAAAATGTCGCCCCTGGGTAATGCCGATGCTGAAGAATGCGCTGACTACTGCGTAATGATGTTCTCAGACTTTACCCGCAAAGTAACTATGCAGAACCTTTACCACGATGGCGGCTTCTCGAGCATGGGTATGAGCCTCCGCGCCATGAACCAGTACGCTAAGGACCTCAAACCTTACGAAGACGAACACGGTAAAATTATCTACGGATAAAACACCAGCCATAACGGACTTTTCCGGCCAAAAATTCAGCGCCCTGCAACCAATACATCATTGGTTACAGGGCGCTTTGCTCTATCTTACCACCATACTTTTTACACTGCACGCAACGCTACTTTAAAGGTATGATACCTATAGTATCTCCCCAAACGTATCAGCCACACATACTCCAAACTTTCGTCAAACTGCCTGCCGCAGATATAAACTACAAGCACCAAAGGGATGAAAACATTACTGCACAGCATGTAACGCTGCCACCCTGCGTAAGGCTTACAGACAAGCAGGCTGAATAAAAACTGGAGGTATAAATGGAATGTGTCGCACGAAGTTTGTATCTTCGCAACAAATACAAAACCGAAAACCTCAAATTGCTAATTATATGGGACTCCTTTCCTCCATCTTCGGGAGCGGCAAGCTTACCGAGAATAATAAGTTCGAAATACTACGCGACGACGGCGTACGCGCCATGCAGATGGGCGAATTTCAATACGCCGAAAAATGCTTTACTGCAGCACTCGAGTTACAGAGCGACCTAAAGACCACCGGTTTCCTGGCTGAGGTATACCTGCATATGCAAAACTACAATGCTGCACTTCCACTACTTGAAAAACTGGTAAACTCTGAGGCTAACACCTACGAACTCTCGCTACTCCTGGCCCAGACACAAGGCGAATTGCTACTATTTGCCGACGAACGCAATACTTGCCGCGATTTGCTCAATAAGCAAACCAACGAACCGCGCGCACTTTACTTAGCTGCCGAGGCCGACCACGGACTCGATGACAACCTGACTGCCATTGTACACCTCACACAATGCCTCAGCGCAGAGCCCAACTTTTTACGTGCCATGCAGCTCCGTGCAAACATATTAAGCGATATGGGACAATGGAAAGAGGCTTGCGATGATGCTGACGCATTGGTTGAAAAACAACCCGAAAACGAAGAATACCTCCTGTTGCAGGCCAATTGTCAACAGGCCTTGGGCAATCACGACGATGCTATCAACACGCTCGAAAAAGTACGTGCGCTCAACCCATTCAGCCAAGAGGCTGTCATCAAACTTGGAGCCATTTACGAAACAACTACACGCTGGGATAAGGCACTGGCACTCTATGACGAAGCTATTGAATTGCAACCCGATTTTGCCTTGGCCTACAAAGCACGCGGCGGGGTAAAACATCACCTGAAGGATGATGCCGGTGCTGCGGCCGACTTGAAACGAATGCTTGAATTAGCTCCCGAAAAAGCCAGTGAACTTGAAGGTACTTATACCAACGTCGAAAACGAAATGCAAAAGTATTACCGAAATATGAATCCCTATGGGTTTTAAATATTAAAAACTTTTGAACTTTTCTCCCCCAGGCTATATCAACAGCTCGGGGGAGTTTTTATTTTCAGAACTTTGCAAAAGCATTGCACTCATCGTTGATTTCACACCCCCCATTGCCTTAAAAAAAGCCTTCTAAAAAATATTACGACGCTCTTTGACTTTTACTTACAACCTTAAGCATACACATCGGCAGCCATGCTGCACACATCGCTTTAAGTCTCAGCCTGCTCTTTTTTCCTCTCACAACCTCCTTTTTTACCTTCAAAGCACCCCAAATTTCTATCGGGGCTTTAGAAAATCCGAAAGGAGCGTTAGAAAATTCTGAAGCAGCGATAGAAATTTCGAAAGCAGCGATAGAATTTTAAAGAATAGCAGCCAAATACACATCCTCTATACATACAATCAAGGGCTAACCTGCATCTGCAAGTCAGCCCTTGATCGGTTTAAGCAAACACCGCACTCTTTTCTACTCAAAGTTAGAAAATTTATGGCAAACTGCCAAATTCAAATGCTTGAATTGCCTAAAAACTCCGAAATCGTACTTGAAGAATGTATCCTTTACCATTCAGAAAATTCTGATTAAAGTCAGTACATTCTACACCCTATATTCCATCAAAATTGAATGCAGAACGCTGTATAGCTCCATAGCCTGACACTACAAGAAGAGGCGCTTCCACTCCTTTTCGAAGTTAGGAGTAAAAAAGCCGGTGCCCAAACGCTGTATAATTTCGTCCTTTGCAAAAAAGCGTCCACCTCCTAACTCAGCCGAAGGAACGGGTTGCAGGTCTGTTATTGTACGATATACATGTACCAACTCGCGCTCGCAGTCGGACTGCTGTACATAGCGCAGCAAAAATTCCGGTTCATAATCCGTCAGTCCAACCTCTTCGCGTACCTCTCGCCTCAAAGCATCTGCAATCTCTTCGCCCCAATCTACATGTCCGCCAACGGCCGTGTCCCACTTATCGGGCTGAATATCTTTCCACTCCGGGCGATGCTGTATAAAGAGTTCGCCCTTCGGATTGAACACATGCAAGTGAACCACTGGATGCAGCAACATCGAACCACCGTGGCATTCCCCCCGCGTGGCTTTGCTGATTACGTTGCCTGCCTCGTCAACCACAGGCAACCATTCATTCTGATTATCTTTCATCGGCTTAATTTATTCGAGAGAACAACTCAGGCTTACGGCTCTACAGAAGGCTGCAGCAACGAACTGTCGCCATAACTCAAAAATCTGAAGTCATGTTCGAGCGCATAGCTATAAATGCGTTTCCAGTCTTCGCCTACAAAGGCCGACACCAAAAGCAGCAAGGTACTTTGGGGCTGGTGAAAATTAGTTACAATATTATTGACTATATGGTAACGGTACCCGGGGGTAATAATAATTTGTGTAGCTGTATGGAGCACAGGCAGTTGGTTGCGGTCCAGATAGTCAAGAATTTCTTGCAGGGCTTGTGCTGCAGTAAGTTTTGTTTCGGGCGAAACTGCATACTCGTAGGGCATCCATTGTGGCACATGCAAATCGTCGTGTTTAGCCTGCGGATTGCGGTGCAACATCACACCCACATAGTACAAACTCTCGAGTGTACGCACCGATGTTGTTCCTACAGCAATGCAATGTGCCCCATGAGCCAGCAAACGCTCTATGCTTTGGCGTGTAACGGCTATCCACTCAGAGTGCATGGCGTGTCCACCTATCTCCTCGCTCTTGACGGGTTTAAAGGTTCCTGCACCAACATGCAGGGTTATTTCGTTACGTTCAATACCTTTGTCATCGAGCGCCTTGAGCACACGTTCTGTAAAGTGCAATCCCGCAGTAGGAGCTGCCACCGAACCTTTTACCTTGCTATACACCGTTTGATAGGTTTTCAAATCGCTTGCTTCGGTATTGCGGTTCAAGTAGGGCGGAATGGGCAATTCGCCAACAGCGGCCAACACCTCGGCAAAGGTTACCTTGCTGTCGCCCCAGTCAAAACGCACCTCATGGCCTGTACCACTCACTCCGATGCGCTCGGCCGTCAGCGTGAGTGTACGTCCGTCTACCTCAATAATGCGTTCCAAACGTCCTTCTTTCCACTTTTTGAGATTACCAACCAAGCAGGTCCACACTACACTGCCCGTAGTGCTGAAATTGAGCTGATAGTCAGCGGGAGTATGAGGTTCCAGGCAAAACACCTCAATAAGGGCACCAGTCGACTTATGGAAGTGCAAGCGGGCCTGTATCACCTTCGTGTTATTAAAGACCATCAGTTCGCCTGCCTTGAGATAATGGGGCAAGTTGTAAAAGATATCTTCAGAAATGTTGCCTTCGCGGTAAAGTAGCAGTTTCGACTCATCGCGCACCTCCTTCGGATACTTGGCAATACGGCCATCTGGAAGTGGATAGTTGTAGTCGGCTATACGAATGTGTTTAGGGTCTTGCATTATCTTATCATAAAAGTTTGGGTTGGCAAAAGTACAAAAAGAGTTTTGAGTTGGCGAGCCAAGGGCTGCACAAAGTGAGCTTGCAGGCACAAAATGCCACATTTAACATGCGTATCCCCGCTTCTACCCTTATCTTTTTACATCAACGTATGTAACACGCGTACTAACTTCTACAAGCATTCGAAAGATACCTGAACACGGCTTTAGTAGGCAAAAAACTTTCTCATCTGCTGCAAAATGCCTAATTTTGCGTGGAACAGAAAGTTTCTATCCGAACAGCCGGACCCTGGCGTTGCTAATGCTGCCTAAAGGCAAAAGGTTGCAGCCTTTGGACCATTGCAGCCTTGCCACTGACTCCGTCAACACATAGCAAGGCTGCTCAAACCGCATGGTGCACGAAACCTGCCTGGAATTGTATCGGATACTCTATTTTTCTCATCTACAAACACCCCTACGCCGTGTCAGACTTTCCCAAATGGATGCTGGCTCTTGCCGGTATCAGCCTACTTCCCGTTTTACTAAGCCCCTTCTACTTATTTGGAGCCCATCCGCTGGGTACCAGCGAAAACGGGTTTGTACGTTTCTTACTCTATTTGGCTACCCAAGGATTTTGGCTCATTCCTTTGCTGCTTTTCTTTTCAAGTTTAGACCAATACCGCAGAGGATTTGAAAAAACGGGCATCACCATTGCCCTGTTCAGCGCTGCCATAGCCATTACCGGCGGCGTGTTGGTTTTTGCCTGATTCTCATTTTTCACTTTAACAAAAAGCGTTTGCGCCGATTGGCGCAAACGCTTTTTGTTTGACAGTCATTCGTTTTTTACCAGTATTGGGCTACGGGCAGCCTAACTGCTCACCAACTGCCATAAAAAAACCTTCAACAAGTTGGATACACAGCAGGCCACGCCTTGCTATGAGTATTTAGCGGTTAAGCAACAACTGCAGCCCGTTTACCAAGTCCGAAGCCGATTTACCTTCAGGTATTCCCTCAGGTTCAAAGGCTTTGACAGCCTCATTGAGTTGTCGCAGTGCCTCGCTGTTACCTGCACTTTGGTATTCGGCCCGCAAAATACGTATTTTCTCGGCCATTGCCACGCCTTCAATAAAGCGTTCATAACGAACAGACGAGCGCGGACCGGGATAAATGCAGTAGGTATCGCCGGGCGCAAACATACGGAAACGCGAGTCGGTAAGCGGACGGTCGTCCCAGTTCATCCACGACCAGTGCAAATAGCCATCAAAGTTATTGGCTACGCAATAAACTGGCAAAAAGGCTGCCTCAGCAGGCAAACTGTTTGAGAACAAGTTGGGTTCAGCGTTGCTGCAGCAGGTATAGGTGGTCGATACCCATCCCTTTGCACGACGCGCTTTTAACTCCTCTGCACTAAAGTCCTCACCATAAGCAATGCAATAGTCGTGCAGTTTATCAACAAGTTCGGGATGATACGTACCTGCCAGTGCCATCCGGATGCCGGGCACAGCCTCTTGTGCCACGCGATAGGCATCAAGCATATTGTCGAGTCCGCGCTCATCCATTGCTATGCAAGTTTTGTCGTACCAGCCTTTAGCCTTAAGGTGAGCAGCAAAGTTTTGAAGAAACGATACCCATAGTTCGCGATACTCCCCGGAGTTGGTCGTGGTTTTAAGGTCTACCTCTTTAAACTGAGCCTCATCGAAGTAGCGGAAACTCATGTCCCAGGGAACCATCGAAAAACAGTTAATCTGCTCACTGATTCCACACTCCTCACACAGCGCTACCCACTTGTCGAAAACCGTATAATCGTAAGCCCAGCTGCCGTCCTTCTTTTTGATGGTGCGAATCATCGGATCGAACTTATCGACAGTCTGTTCGCCCCAGGGCTCGTAGAAGAGGATGGCCGAAACTACCTTTTGTCCCGAACGGGCTAACAGTTTTAAATAAGGCTTTAAAGCTTCAAGATGGGCATCGCTCCAGCGGGTAAGCCCCTGGTAGCGCGAAACTGCATAGGGCTGCTGCCAAAAGTCTACATGGAACTGCTGCTCCTGCTGAGTGGGCAGTGTGCGGTTAAGCACCTTGACCGAAAGATTCAGTTTTTTGAGCACCTTCGAAGTGGCTGCGTCTACCACCTCAAGCCGGGTACGATAAATTCCGGGTACGGCATTGCGGGGTACCTCGAGCGTGCACCATACCGGACGGGCGGTATAGGCCTGCAAGGCTGCTGTTGTATCGATTTCGATGATATCGGGCACCTGATAGGGTGCAAGCCCGTCGGGATGGTAACCACAAGCCTGGTAGCTGTCGGTTGTAACATAGCTCACAAAGCGTGCACTACCCTGCGATGCAGCAATCTGCCGGTTGCCTGACTTCCAGGGGGTCATGCGAAGTTGCAACTGGCCGGTAGCCGAAGGCGTATAAAGTACTGCTTGCATAGCTGCACGCTCGCCACGCCATGCAGTAAGGAGCGTGTCGGATGTTTGCAGCATGGGGTTGGCATCGTGGGCATAATGAACATCCTTTGATGCCCACGATGCTGTCAGTCCTTGCTGCGCATGCATCATCAACGGACAGCACAACAGGGAAAGAATAAGGCTTTTAATCATAATTCTTTACTAGATATACGATATAGATATTTTACATAGGATTGAACAAAACGACTGTCCGCTTGCGGCTTACTGACACCTGCAGCAAACTGGCCGTCTAAAGTCAGGCCGCATGCCGAAGGAACAAAATGAGCGCAAGTGGACAGCCGATATTCAAAAAACTGCCCGTTACCGGCTTATGCATGGCGTATGCCGATACGGAATGCTGGTTTATAAGTTCAAATGGAACTCAATTACAGCTTCGATACCCTTATGGAGCATATCGACGGGGAAGTTCTCGTTGGGCGAATGGATGGCATTGCTCTCCAGACCAAAGCCCATAAGGATGGTTTTTACTCCCAGCTCACGCTCAAAGTCGCTGATGATGGGAATGCTGCCTCCACGACGTACTGCCAACGGCCGCTTGCCAAAAGCTTTGGCAAATCCTTTTTCGGCAGCCTGGTATGCCGGCAGCGAAATGGGGCATACATAGCCCTCGCCACCATGCATCGGGGTTACTTTTACCTTGACATAATCGGGAGCTACCGACTGGATGTAATCTACAAAGAGTTTCGAAATCTTTTCGTGCTGCTGATGGGGTACCAAACGGGTTGACACCTTGGCATAGGCCTTAGAGGGAAGCACTGTTTTGGAACCTTCGCCGGTATGACCACCCCAAATGCCGCACACATCGAACGACGGACGGCAAGCATTGCGCTCGATGGTCGAATAGCCAGCCTCACCGCGCAAAGCATCTACACCTATTGACTGCTTATAGCGCTCCACATCGAAGGGAATCGAGGCTATCATGCTGCGTTCTTCCTGCGAGAGTTCTTCCACATCGTCGTAAAAGTGGGGTATCTGGATGCGACCATTCTCGTCGAGCACCTTTGCAAGCATTTCGCAAAGTACTTGAATGGGGTTGGCCACGGCTCCTCCAAAGTGGCCTGAATGGAGGTCGCGATTGGGACCGGTTACTTCGATTTCCCAATAAGCCAAACCACGCAGGCCGGTTGTCAGCGAGGGTAAATCGGGAGCAAGCATCGAGGTGTCGCTCACAAGAATAATGTCGCAAGCCAAGAGTTCGCGGTGCTTTTTAAGAAAAGCGTTGAGCGAGGGCGAACCAATTTCTTCTTCACCCTCGAGTATGAACTTAACGTTATGGGTAAGCAGGTTATGGCGTACCAAATACTCAAAGGCTTTGACTTGAATAAAACTTTGGCCTTTATCGTCGTCGGCACCACGGGCCCAAATACGGCCGTCGCGTACTTCGGGTTCAAAAGGTGCTGATTTCCACAACTCGAGCGGAGCTACAGGCATTACATCATAGTGGCCGTAAACAAGCACCGTCGGGGCATCGTTGCTCACACGACGCTCGGCATAAACCAACGGGTTACCATCAGAGGGCATCACCTCGGCTTTGTCGGCACCGGCCTCAAGCAGCAATTCGCGCCAACGCTCGGCACAACGAATCATGTCGGGGTGATGGGCAGGTTCGGCACTGATACTGGGAATACGAATCAGACTGAACAACTCGTCGAGGAAGCGGGCCTCGTTTTGTGAAATGTAATTCTTGACTTGCATGGTATGGATTAGTTAAAGTGCCACTCTATGGTCAACACGTTGTCGGCTACCTGCCGACCTGCGGCAAGCAAAGTGTAGCGAGCCTGAAAACGGCCGCCTGTGGCATTAATTATAAATGACTGGCTATGGGTAAAGAGGCTGAAATCGAACGTGCCCTCCTGTGCTGTATAGGGACAAGGCAAAAGTCGGCCTTCGATAAAAGTCATGCGCGAACGCACCTGACCGTTACGCTTTAGGTCGGCCAGGCCATCGGTAAGCATCAACATGGCTGAGCCTTGGTTTTCGGGTTCGGCATAACGGAGCATGATGCCTGTTTCCTCTACGATACAGGCACCTTGACTTTGGGTCGTAATACGGTCTTCTCCATTCTCGGTATGCGACACCAGAAGGGTTTCGATATGTGCTTTTTTCAACATGGGTCAATGGGGCTGAGAAATCAGTACTTTATACACGCGGCTACCCTTTCTGCACAAGTAGATGCCCGGCCCGGTTGGACGTAACACCTGCCTGCCCGAAAGGGTGTACCAAATTTCGGGATATGCAACGGTCGGAGCTGCAGGGCAATCAATGCCTGTGGAAGTTGGCATCGTAAAGGTTATATTTTGAACAATGGGCCAAACGCGCCTTACGCGCAGCGTATAGCTGCGACCGGGCACAAGTTGACGGAAGCGCACTACATCGACCGTATCTGCGGCGGGACGAAGATAAACAAAATGTTCGACTTGGCCATCGGTCTGGGTCACATTGTCGAGCAAGTCGTACACAAAATACGTAGCACCACGCGCTGTATCCGAGGGATTGGCTATATGCTGATGCACCTCGACCTGTGTCGAATCGGCAAATACCAATTGCGGCACATCGGCCTCAAGCTGTTGGGTTCCACCTATACCTACATTAATAACCCGGGAGTAGTGTTGCTCCTGCCCGTTGGACGAAATGGTCAGACTCAACTGGCCTGAACGCGTAAAGAGGGTATGCACCAATAAAGTATCGTGCTGGCCGGGCGCCAGCGTACAACCGGTTTGGTTGAGCAGTTCGGCATGTTCGGGCCATTGGGCATCGTCGGGTTCATGGAGCAACACGTAAAAGGGGGTTGTGAGGGTAAATTTCGATACGTTTTGCACACAAATGCGCAGGGGGGTATAACAGCCGGTTTGAGGCGTACGGTCAATGCATACATTCTCAACTATAACTTCACGGCCGGTACGGGGCAAAGAACTGGGCAACTTTACATCGGGCTGGGCATCGGGACTGCAAACGATGGCTTCCTGATTGCAAAAGAAACCACTATATACCACACTGTCTGAACGGTCGGCCTCGGGCTGTGGATGGGCCAGCACATCGAGGCGGAAGTAACCGTCGTAAGCACCGCCATAGCCCCAGTTAACATGGAAAAGTCCGCGCTCGTCCAACCCGTCGAGCACAAAGGCATGCCCTCCGCTACGCATTATGGAGCCGGCGTAGTAGACGGGACGGGCTGCTTGAATTTCGGTTGCCAGAAAATTCCAGTAAACTGCAGGGTCATAGTCGGTCGACGAAAGGTAATGCACATACTCCATGCCCCAGGCACGCTGCAGGGGATTGACCAAACGCTGCGAATAAGCCCCACTGGAGTGCTCGCCCCAATTCATCCTGCAGGCTACTCCTAAATAAAACGACAGGCGAGCCACAGCATCGGCTTCGGCCTCGGTGTAAGTGCCTTCGGCATAGTTGTCGCGAATAAGGCGCGTGTCAACACTTGCTCCTGGAAGTACGTCAGGAACAACATAATTAGGGGTTTCCCAACCCTTGAGAGTATCGGCCAACGTATAAGTACGGCGGTAATACGTGAGTATTTGTTCCATGGCCGTTGCTACACAACCTACCACGCAAGGGTTGTCCGACAGGCTGCCGTCGGCACGGCGATAGTAAGGGCAATAACGGTTGTAGGGGGCCTGCTGATGCCGGATGGTGGTGAGCAGTGGACTAACCGCCTTCCACACTGCGCCTGCAGGTGGATAGGCAGCAGTTACACGGGCTGAGGGTGCAGTACTCAACAGAGTCCGGAGTACGGGGGGTATTTCAGGGAATTGTTCGCTACAGCCATAACCTAACACAGCCGGTTCGTCAGTTCCCTTCGATACCAACAGAAACTCCGTTCCTTGCGTAAAAACATAAGCTCGCGGCAAATTATACAACGTTTGTGGTGTTGCCAGTGCCTGCTGCCTGGAATGGCGCGACTGCCACCATCCGGCAGCAACCTTGCGTGCTTCGGCCTCGGTACGTTGCGCCCACAACGGGCACACCATCACTTGCAATAACAGGCAGAACAACACAAGGCCACGCATGGAATGATTCATATTTTTCATGATACGGAAGGATTTGAGGTCAATGTTTAACAAGCTGTACAGCAAGCCGGCCTTTACAGGCTGCAGCTACCCGATATAAAGGAGGGGAAGCGGATAGAAATTAGGGCGTTAAATGTTGAATTGTTTACCCTGTTTGCCGTCTTCCAGTCCTTTGGCATAGCCTTCACGATAACCTTGCGTGTAGTTTTGCCGTTCGCTCTCGGCCTTGAAGCCGCTTGTTTCGTCGTAGGTAGCCCGGTCCTGACCGAGCGCTCCATCGTCGCAACCGGCTGTATAACCATCTTCATAACCAGCCTCGTAGGGATCGCGTTTATCTTTTCCTAAAACGGTATCGGGCAAAACCGATGGAACTATCGTATCGGAGGAAGCTGGCAACAGGCCGGGTTCCATCGTCGTATCGGGCACAGCAATGGCTTTTGAAGCTGATTGTCCGTTTTGGGCATTATTCAGACTTTTCTGTTCGCCGGCGGCTTGTTTCATGTAAATAATACCTATCACCACCAACACACAAAACAAAAATATAGCGATATTACGCCAACGGTGTTCTGAATCGGGAAGTTTATTATAGTTCATGTAGTTGATAATTACGATTATGCAAAAGAACGGTTACGCCCCGCATCGATACGGAGAAAAATAAATAACATCAGTGTAAAGCCCCATAGCGACGAACCGCCGTAACTGAAAAAGGGCAACGGGATGCCTATGACTGGCGTGAGCCCCATGACCATACCAATGTTGATAAATACATGGAATAGCAGAATACTCAACACCGAATAGCCGTAAACACGGCCAAACGTTGTGACTTGCCGCTCACTGAGATAGATAAGCCGCAGTATCATAGCCAAAAAGAGCAACAGCACTCCGGCTGAGCCTAAGAAGCCTTGCTCCTCGCCTACCGTGCAAAAAATAAAGTCGGTATCCTGCTCGGGCACGTACTTGAGTTTGGTTTGGGTACCATTCATAAACCCTTTTCCTTCAAGCCCACCCGAACCAATGGCTATTTTACTTTGATTTACATTGTACCCAGCTCCGTGATTGTCCTCGTTCATACCTAAAAGCACTTGTATGCGCAAGCGCTGGTGTTTCTCAAGGATGGAATTGAGAGCAAAGTCGGAGGTATAGAGAAAGGCGGTACTGCCTAACGTAAACAAGGCTATGAGCAGACAGGTATTTAAGCGCTGCCCCAACGACTGCCAAGCCAGATAGCCTGCCATGAATACTATGAGTAGCAATAGAACCCACGATACGTCGAACGGCAAGAGGAATACCGATACTAAAAGCGACAGAATAATGGCAGGAATACCTACTTGAAGGAACAGACTGTCGTAACCGCTTTTGGGCATATATACCCTGACCATTCCGATGGTAAAAAGGTATATCATAAGCAACACCACAAACTCGCCAACCGAACTGAGTGTACCCGGCATTTCGACCTCGCCAAAACGAATACCTATTACAAAGTAGGCTACAGCAGCCACAGCTACAAACAAAATGCAACCGGGCATGCCTTCACGATAAAACATCAGAAAGAAAGCACAATATACCAGTGCCGAACCTGTTTCGCGCTGCATAATAATCAGCACCATTGGCAAAAGTATGAGTCCGGCTGCTTTAGCAAAATTGCGCATCTCGTTCAAGCTAAAGCCATACTGATTGGCCAACTTGGCCACTGCCAATGCCGTGGCACACTTGGCAAACTCAGCAGGCTGAAGGTTACAAAAGCCCAAATTGACCCACGACCGGGAGCCCTTAATATCTTTGGCTATAAAGGGGGTGATGAACAACACCACAATCATGACCCAATACAATAGCCCAGCTAAAGTGTCGTAATATTTATCGTCGGTCATAAGTATAACAAAGGCCAATACCAACGCACAGCCTATCCACACCATCTGCTTGCCGGTGCGGGTGTCCCAGTCAAAGTAGTTGGTGTCGCCTATCTCGTGTGTTGCGCCGCAAATGCTTAGCCATCCGCAACCCAGCAATACTAAGAAGAGTATAACAATGAGCCAGTCGACTCGAAATATGGGGTATCTATTTTGTTCGTTAATCATGTTGTAACTGTCGGTTGATGGTTGCCGGACGGCTAAGTGCTCTTGGCAGCTATACGATGATGAAACATGTTTATTGTCAATGATTATGAGTGCAACCGTAAGGCTGAGGGTCAACGCTTATAGTCGGCATACTTGATACGCATATTCTGAAAATGCGTAGCTTTCTTCTCCGATTCTTCAGAGAGTTTGCCATTGAGGTATTGCTCAATGATAAGGGCACCCAAGGGCACACCATACACATTGCCGAATCCACCATTCTCCACATAAACAGCCACGGCTATACGGGGATTGTTCATCGGAGCAAATCCCATAAAGGCCGAATGGTCGTGGCCGCGGTTCTGTGCGGTACCTGTTTTGCCGCATACGTCGAGTCCGGGAATATCGGCACCACGACAAGTTCCGGATTGCACGGCACGGCGCATACCAGCCACAGTATACTCATACCAACGAGGATCAACACCTGTATACTTTTTTTGCCTGTAAATAGAATCGATTTGCCCTCCCTGCACCGAACGAACCACATGGGGCACCACATAATAACCGCGATTGGCTACGGTAGCTGCCAGATTGGCTATCTGCAAAGGGGTGGCCGTAACCTCGCCCTGACCAATGGAGATTGAAATGACCGTAAGTCCGTTCCACGATTTGCGGTAGGCCTTATCGTAATAATCGGCATTGGGTATCATGCCCCGACGCTCACCGGGTAAGTCGATGCCCAGTTTGTAACCATAGCCCATGGCAACCATGTAGTCTTTCCATTTAGTCATGGCCTGCTGCACTGAGGCATACTTTTTACGATTACTGAACATGCGGTACAGATTCCAGCAGAAATAGGAGTTGCACGATGTACCGATGGCAGGTACAAGGTTTATTGGCGAAGCGTGCCCATGGCATCCTACATGAAGCCCCTTGTAGTTAAAGCCATGATGACAGGGGAAACTGATATGCGGGTCGATTATACCCTCTTGCAAACCTACCAGCGCCTGCGTTATCTTAAAGGTAGAGCCGGGCGGGTAAGTACCCATGATGGCCCGGTTGAGCAACGGAATCATTGGGTCGCTATTGAGTTGCTGATGGTGCCGTCCCCTATCGCGCCCAACCATAATACGCGGATCGTAAGTAGGCGAGGATGCCATACACAACACTTCGCCGGTTTGAGGCTCAATGGCCACAATGGCTCCCAACTTGCCCGTAAGCAAACGTTCTGCCAACAGTTGGAGGTCTTTATCGAGACCCAGCGTAAGATTTTTGCCTGGAACAGCGGGCTTGTCGTACTTACCGCTCATGTAACGGCCCTGAGTACGGCCATGCACGTCGCGCAACATGATTTGCATGCCTTTTTCGCCACGCAACTGCTTTTCGTATGAGCGCTCAACACCAAGTTTGCCTATGTAGTCGCCGCTTTTGTAATAATGCAGTGAGTCGTCGGTGAGTTCACGCTCATTGATTTCGCCCACATCGCCCAACAGGTGGGCAGCCATGCTCTCTGCATATTGCCGGATAGTGCGTTTTTCGGCCGAGAAGCCTTTAAAACGGAACAACTTTTCCTTAAAGAGCGAAAACTCCTTAGCCGGAATTTGCGCCATAAAGAGTTGAGGTGTATAAGGCGAATAGCCGGGATTCTTCTTACGGTTTTTAATATCCTGCATCCGCTTGATGTAATCTTCCTTCGTAATGCCTACGGTACGACAAAAGTCGAGCGTATCGACGCCTTGCTGTTCTTTCATCTCGACCATAATGTTGTACGACGATTCGTTGTACACAAGCAAACGCCCCTTGCGGTCGTATATCAAACCACGCGAGGGGTACTGTATCACCTTGCGAAAGGCGTTTGAGTCGGCATTCTTTTTATAGTCATCGCTCCATAGCTGAAGCGTGAACAGGCGAATCATATAAATAAGGATGATGCCTGTTGCCACACCGCCTATAACGAACTTACGCATCTGGAAGGCGTTCTTTACATTCATGAATTGCTGCTGTGGAAAATTAGAATTGAACTTTAAACTTACCGGCAGACTGATAACGCATACCGGAACCGGCTGATCAAAACAAACAGGCTATTTAGTGCGTATCAACTCCATGGCTACAACAAAAAGAGTGGAAAGCACTGTGCTGCCGGCCATATTGATGAGCAATACCTGCCAATCGAAAAAGGAGAAGGATTCGATAATAAAAAATGCTGTGCAATGCAGCAGTACCGCACAAAAAGCATACTTGACAAACGGGCTCCACTCCATCGTCTTATGAGAGGGCTCAAAGGTTTCGTCTGCATTGTCGGTACTGACAAAGATGTGTAAAAAGAGGGGGATTAGTAAACCTGACAAACAGGTTGCACCAGCTGTCAGACCCGGGGTGTTAGTAAAAAGGTCGATGAGCAGACCCAACACAAAGCCTAACACTACGTAAAGCCAACGAGGTGTATCGCTCGGCAATATCAGTAAAAAATAAATATAGGGCATCGGTGTGGCATAGCCAAAGATGTGCACGTGGTTAAATACCAACACTTGCAATAGCAGCAGGGCTATAAACCACCCCATGCGCGATACTACGGTTTGAAACATATCTAAGGATTATCAAAAATGCTGAATGGAATGACAAGAAGAAGACAAACGGGTATACCTCAACCTTGAAGGCTGCTGCACCTAATGGCAAAACTGGCATGCTTCAGCCCCTTCTGTACATTTAGGCGTTTTGGCTACACCCAGGGCTGATGTAAAAATCTTGGCACATGGGTGTAAAAGCCTTTGCACATGGATGTAAAAAACTTTACCCCTTAAAGAGCAACTGCAACTACATGCCATTAATTCTGCAAAAGAGCATCAGCCCGCTGAGCCTGTGCCTGCAATGTGTCGATTTCGGCCTTGTAAGGTGTTTTGACTACAGATACATCGCGCAAATTGGCAAAATTTGTTCCAAGAGTTACGGCCAGACGATACGACTGACCATCGCTCGAATTGCTGATTTCGCGTATACGCCCCACAAAGATGCCTGGCGGAAATACCGCCGAATATCCGCTCGTTTCAACAACCTGTCCCTTGCGTACATTGGCATAACGGGGAACCTCGTCGACATAGGCCCGACGCAAACTGCTGCCGTCCCATTGCAAAAAGCCAAAGTAATCCTGACCGCGTACACGGCAACTGATGCTTGATTTGCGATTGGTTACAGGCAATACGAGCGAGTAGTTTTCGCCCGTCAGATAAACAATACCTACAACACCTCCACCGCTCACCACGCCCATCTCGGGTTGGATGCCATGGCTTGTTCCTCGGTCTATAACCAGATAGTTGTTTACGCGCTCCGCACTGTTTGATACTACTTTGGCCGGTACCAGTTCATAGCCCGCCAACTTTTCTTTCATCAACTTCTCGGTCAAACTGGTATCGCGGGTTGCTACATACAAGGCTTCGCGCAATTTATCAGCTTCGGCCTGCAGGGCTATGTTGCGGTCGGTTAATTCACGGTTCACATCCTTGAGGTGAACATAATTGATTACATCGCCGTAAATACCGTTGACTTTGGCTACCGTACTGTTGGCCGCGCTGAACCACACGCTCCCCTGATAGCTGTTAAAACGTATGAGCAATGTCATACTCAGCAGTTCGAGAAGGATAAAGAGGAATAGATAACTGTACTTGCGTACGAAGTCTAACAGGTTACGCATATTGATTGTTACCGGATAATAAGTCAAATCCTGCAAGGTAAAACCGGGACACATACAGCAGCTTGGTCAAAAAGCCCTTCTGTCATGCCACGCATTCACCTTGCAGGACACAAAATAAAAAAACTTATGCTCCCTGCTGCAGCTAGCGCATCAGGAACGTGTACTTCTCTACGTTTTTCAGTGCATTGCCTGTTCCCTTTGCCACACAAAGAAGAGGGTCCTCGGCTACATGGAAGGGAATATTGATTTTGTCACTGAGACGTTTGTCGAGTCCGCGCAGCAATGCACCGCCACCTGTAAGGTAAATACCATTCTTGACTATGTCAGCGTAGAGTTCGGGGGGTGTATTGGCCAGGGCATTAACTACGGCCTGTTCGATTTTTGCTATCGACGTTTCGAGGCAGTGAGCTATTTCCTGGTAACACACGGGAACCTCCATAGGCATGGTAGTTATACGGTTGGGACCATGTATTACATAATCCTCGGGCGGATTTGGCAAATCGGTAAGGGCTGCGCCTACATTGATTTTAATGCGCTCAGCCATTCGCTCGCTGACACGCACATTGTGCTGACGGCTCATGTACTCCTGAATGTCGCGTGTAAAATCGTCGCCTGCCATTTTAATGGAGTTGTTCGACACTATGCCGCCCAACGAGATTACTGCAATTTCGGTAGTACCACCACCTATGTCTACAATCATGTTGCCCTCAGGGGCGTTTACGTCTATACCGATACCGATTGCTGCAGCCATCGGTTCATAAAGCAAAAACACATCGCGACCGCCTGCATGCTCAGCAGAGTCGCGTACGGCACGGAGTTCCACTTCGGTCGAACCGCTGGGCACACCGATAACCATTCGCAACGAAGGCGAGAAGAGACGCCGTCCGGAATGCACCTTTTTAATCAAGCCGCGCATCATTTGTTCGCAGGCATTGAAATCGGCTATCACGCCATCGCGCAACGGACGAATAACGCGTATCTTGTGGTTGGTCTTTTCGTACATACGCTTGGCCGACTCGCCTACTGCTATCATCTTTTCAGAGTGCGTATCAAGCGCTACGACCGAAGGCTCATTGACTGCAATTTCATCATCGGCTATGATGATGGTGTTGGCAGTGCCGAGGTCGATTGCCAGTTCTTGCGTAAACGAAAAGAACTTGGAGAAAATTCCCATATACTAAACTTGTTGTTGATTTCCGTGCCGGCATAGCTAAAACTTAACTTACACACCGGTACTACAGGGGGCTACACTACGAAGCCTTGTTGTAAAACCGGACTTGATTTTGGGCGTAAGAAAGGCCGGTAGCGGCACTATTTACTTTCCAAACCACTCATGGATAGCAGTATCGTAATGACTGCTTACGCCAAAAGCCTGTTCTGCAAACCAACGGCGCTCTTCGAGTTCGGTTTGTGCACCGTTTTTAGTAAGAATGTCGAGCAAGGGTTTGTATTGTGCCTTTGAAGGAACAATAACAACGTCGTTAAAGTTTTTGGCTCCGGCGCGGATAAGTGAAATGCCACCTATGTCAATTTTTTCGATGATATCAGCCTCACTTGCACCGCTGGCAACCGTCTGTTCAAAGGGGTAAAGATCGACAATCACCAAGTCGATTTCAGGAATTTCGTACTGCTGCATCTGCGCACGGTCGCTGTCAAGGCTGCGACGGCCTAGAATACCTCCAAATACTTTGGGGTGAAGTGTCTTTACGCGACCGCCCAAAATTGAGGGGTAAGTGGTCACATCCTCTACCTTCTGGCAAGGATAACCCAACGATTCAATAAACTGTTGTGTACCGCCCGTTGAAAGGAACTGTACACCTTCTTCGTGCAACTTGGCGAGGAGTGCGTCTAACCCGTCTTTGTGGAAAACCGATACCAAAGCGGTCTTGATTCTTTTTGTAGAGGACATATCTTATGGTTTCTGTTATGATTCATTTGATGGCTGTGCTGCTGTTCAACACGCGGATATCGCCCTTTTTAAAAGGGTGTAAAAGCGTTTACACGAGGTGTAGAATGGTATACACCGCATGCCGAAATATACAAAAGGTTGATACAACGGCTCTTCCGTTGGCAAAATTACTGTTTTTTTATGGCTTCGACCAATTTTTTCGGCATAAAAAGATGCTTTAAACGTATCGGAGGCCTTGCTTTTAGCGCTACAGACACGAGGCTTGAAGATTATGACACCTCTACTTGCAAATACTATACTTTTTGATGGTTTAATACAGAGCTACCAGGGCACGGCCTAAACAAGCGAGGATGCTTCGCCGGGTACGAAGCATCCTCGCTCTCTGTGAAGTTTGGAAAATGTTGCAACACTCCATCATATTCATGCTGCTACTGAAGGAATGGAGGTTACTTGTTAGGAAAGTGTATAACGAGTTCTATCACTGCTTTATCGCGCTCTGAGGGCTTGGCCAGTGAGATATCCTTATAGAAGTATTTTTCGTAGTTCAAACGGATGTCGGCGTTCATTTTTTTGGCAAAACTCAAGGTGATACCACCTGTTACACGCTGACGCTCGGCATCGGTAAGTTTGAGTGTTCCGTCTTCATTGAGTGTACCATTCGAATGGTTGTCCATACGGTCGTAGCGACATAGGAAACTCATCTTGCGGAAAACCCGGCGCAGAGGCTGGTCGTAGCATATAAAGGCATCGAGTGCATTGACATCCTTAAAGCTATGATTAGTGTAGTGCTTGCGCAGATATTCGCACTCCAGTGTCCAGCGTCCTCGCTGAAAGGTCACACCGCCATCGTAAAGGTAGATGGGTCCGCCCTCGGGCGAAATTTTCTGCACAGAGGCCTGGAGCGTCAAGCCAAAAGGCAAGGCATACTGCATTTTAGCCGAAAAGTTGAACTCTTTGGTCCAATAGTCCTTTTGGTTGGTCAGTCCGGAGCCGTTGAACACCCCTCCCTCGATAGTCAGAGGCACGGTAGGCAAAGTGTATCCGGCATAAAAACCTACATCACGCACATTGCCCACCTGCTTGGCTATAAACGAGCGATTGGCAAAATACTGCTTGTGGGGCGAACGGTGTGCATCGATACTGAAGGGCACGCGCATCTGTCCAAGGCGCAGTTTCATGCCATTAACAGGTAACACGCCAGCATAGGCATCGAGCATTTTGATGGCTCCTTCGTCTGAAAGGTCAATTTCGGCTTTATACTCTACGATGGGTATTATTTTTCCTTCGAGTGCCACGCGGGCTGTGCGTACTTCAAAACGGCCTTCCCCCTCATTGGGCTGGTACTCGGCCTTACCACGGATGGTTCCGCTCACTTTGGGGAACCATTCCGGGAGATGAAATTTTTCGGTTTTGGTAGTATCACTCTGAGCCGTTGCGGCTATGCTGCAGGTTGCTGCAAGCGAAAGAAGTATGCTTCGTAAACGCATAATCGGTTGGGGCAAAGGGTTAGGCTTATGCTCTCTGCTCATTCTACTGAACTGTCAGAACGGGCCAGAAGGAGCTAGAACCTTGATTTTGTATGTTTGCTATTAGTTAGTAAAGGTTTATTGGAATGGCTGTGTGGCACGCAATACTACTGCATGGCCGGCGCTTGAGCCTACAAATAGTCAGCCCTAAATAATAAGGTTGCAAGTAATGCCTGACAGCCGGTCCTCCACGGCCTCTTCTGTATAATGGGCATTACTTGCACCTTGTTGTCAGTGATTATCGAACTACAAGATTTCGCGGTAGGCCTTGAAGTTCTTAATCATCTCAGAAATTTCAAGCAAGAGTTGTTCGGTTTCCTGCGTCATATGAAGGATGAGCGAAGTTGCTGTAAGGTTATTGTCGGCCGACTGGATAGCAACACCAATATCCTGGATAAAGACTGAAAGATCTTTTTGCAACTCTGCACTACGGCCCATAAGCACATCATTATCTTCGCTACGCTGGTTACGCAAGTTCGAAGCAGCTTCGGTCATCAACTCTACCACTCTGCCGCGCAACTTGCAATACCGTTCGGCAAGGAGGGAATCAATGGGAGTAAAATGGTTATCAACATGCTCGCGGGCAGGCTCTGCAATGCGAATCAGTCCGTAAAGCATCTGACGGAGCGAGTTGTGAATGAGGTGGAAGTTTGTGCTTAAACGGATACCGGCTACAGGCGGCTCGGCACGACGCAAACAAATGGTTTCGCGACGACGCAGATTCTTTAAATCGCGCTTACTGCGGTTCAGGTCGTTCAAAGCATGACGGATGGGACGAAGTTTTTCGACAAAGAGTCCATCGGTCGAACGCTGCAGAAGATCGGCATATTTCTCAAGGACTTCGGCAACGCTCATTTGGATGTGGCGGGTAAGCATCGGCACAATCGTTGTGCGGTCTTTAGCCTGGAGCATCTGCTGGAAGAGGATGTCGCCCTCCTGGGTTTCTTCCTTTTGTTTCTTGGCAAACCGCTGCTGGCTGTGAATGATGCTGTAAATGCCCGCTGCCACAATTATCAATACGGCAACTACGCCGCCAAAGTTCATGAGCATGGCTATGATGAAGCAAGCCGTAAATGCAACACCGGCTGTAATAAACCAACCACCGATAACGGTTAGTACACCGGTTATACGGAACACTGCGCTCTCACGGCTCCAGGCACGGTCGGCAAGCGACGAACCCATGGCTACCATAAAGGTAACGAATGTAGTTGAAAGGGGAAGTTTAAGCGAAGTTCCCAAGGCTATAAGCAAAGAGGCTACAACCAGATTGACCGAAGCACGGAGCATATCGTAGGCAGCACCATTATCTTCAACATCTTCGGGAGTCTGGAAACGGCTATCTATATAGCGCGAAACGCTTGTAGGAGTTACATTAGCTACAACATTAGCCACTGAATTGCTCCAACGCACCAAACTACGTGCAACCTTCGAAGAACCGAACATCTCATCGCCTTCGTTTTTGCGCGAAAGACCTACTTCGGTTTCAACCACCTTGCGGGCTTTCTTGGAAGTTGCCAACGAGAACACCATGATAGCTCCAGCTGCAGCCAAGAAGTAGATTGGTGTTTTTGCCGAGCCGTGAAGCGAAACCATCATGAAGGTTTCGGGGGTGAGACCCGCACCATTGGCTGTAAAGTCGAGATATGAACTAAAGCCGGCCAGAGGTACACCAATAAAGTTTACAAGGTCATTACCGGCAAAGGCTGTTGCGAGCGCAAATGTACCGCAGAGTACAATTATGCGGAACACATTTACCTTCATGATATGGAGTAACTGCATAAGCACGGTTGATACGGCAAACACAGCCCCGAGAATTACCAACAAATGCGTATTGATAAATGCCTTGATGTCGGCATTCATAAAAGAAAGGTCCTTGAGGCCTTTAAAGAGCATGAAGTAAAGAATAGAGGTAATGGCTATACCACCGAAAACGCCTATTTTCCAACGCAAATTCTTAGTTATCTGGAAGGTAAAGATAATACGTGTAAGATATTGGATAAGCGAACCGAAGACAAAGGCAATGGGCACACTCATAAAGATACCAAGTATCACCTCAAGTGCTTTGGATGTATTCAAATAGTCGCCTATACCCAGAGCCAGTCCATCACCAGCCATTTTAATAAGCACAAAGGCGAACGAGGCTCCCAAAAGTTCAAATACCATCGATACGGTGGTTGACGTAGGCATACCAAACGAGTTGAAGATGTCGAGCAACACAATGTCGGTAACCATCACCGCAAGATAGATATACATCACTTCGCGGTAACTAAAGTATTCCGGAGTGAATATACCATGCCGGGCAATATCCATCATTCCATTGCTCAAGATACATCCGGCAAATACACCTACCGATGCGATAATGAGCAACGTACGGAAACGAGCCGTTCGCGACCCGATTGCCGAGTTCAAAAAGTTAACTGCGTCGTTGCTCACACCGACCCATAGGTCGAAGGCTGCAAGGACAAAAAGGAATATGACCATTCCAAGGTACATCCATTCCATACTACATTTTCTTTTGTTGGGTTTGTATTGTTTGATTTACGGGTGCAAAATTAGACGTAGCATGTTGGGGTTATGTGACAAAGGTGTTAAGAAGTTGTTACAATGCCAGGGTTGCTCAAAAATGGGACCCGGAAAGCATATTACAACTCTGTAACATGGTATAAACCAAAGGGGTTTGGCCAACAAATATTACTGATTTCCAGCTGCAGACGTAACTTTCACAAAAAATTAACCTTACTCCCAGCTACAAGATGAAGGAAAAGCCGTAATATTGCATCGCCTTAGCAAATGGTGCATACGCTTGGCCTTTTGCAACAGGCTTTATGACAAAGATGTTACGCTGTTACAATCTCGCTAACAGCGTGCGAGCGCCAATTAAGGCCGGCCTTAGCCCGATTAACCATCACACCTACATATATATTATATTATGGCTTATAAAATTCTTGTTGTTGACGATGAACCCGATTTGCGCGAAATTCTGCAGTGTAACCTCGAAAGCGCCGGTTACGAAGTCGACACAGCCGAGTCGGCCGAGGAGGCGCTGCATATACTCTCGCCCGAACACAACCTCATTTTACTTGACGTGATGCTCGGCGGGATGTCGGGTTTCCGAATGGCCGAAAAACTGCGCAAGGAACTCAAAAACCAAACGCCCATCATCTTTCTTACGGCCAAAGACACTGAGAACGACATGCTTACCGGCTTCTCGGCCGGAGGCGATGACTATATTTCAAAACCCTTTTCGCTACACGAGGTTCTGGCTCGTATCAAAGCCATTCTCCGCCGCGTACAAGTAGAGCCGGCATGCACCGAAATCAAAGTAGGCGGACTGGTTGTTGATTTTGTAAAAAAGGTAGTACGGGCCAACGATAAGGATGTCAGGCTCTCACCCAAGGAATTCGGCATTCTCAGCATGCTGGCCAAATCGCCCGGCCGTGTATTCTCGCGTGAGGAAATCTTAGCTGAAGTATGGCATGGCGACAGCTATGTTCTAGACCGCACCGTCGATGTACACATTGCCCGCATTCGACGCAAACTTGAGGACGAAGCGCACCACCTGACTAACCGTCAGGGCTATGGCTACTGCTTTGAGGAATAAGCCGGAGTTGAGGGTGGTGCACAAAAGCCATGCTGCCCGGCAACATCGCTGCTGCATGCTATTACAACACTCTTTTCATCCCCCTAAATTCCCCCTTTTATTGCCTTACCTGGCATAGAACCATACTAACCCATCTGCCGAATGACTTACCGTTCAAAGCTACTCATCAACTTTATTGCGCTCTTTGCCGGATTTACCATGCTACTCGTGGTGTTCCAATATAACCGCGAGCGCATTTACAAGCGCGACTTGCTCGAGGCGCGGCTTGAAAGCTATGCCGATGTGGTGGCCGCCGAAGTCGAAACTTCAAAACAAGCCGGCGACTCGCTGCACTTTCTCAACCTGGCCGACCTGCTGCCCGAGGAATTGCGACTGACTGTTATCAGCCGGCGCGGTGTTGTGCTCTACGAATCGTCGAGCCACAGCATTGCAGATATGGACAACCACCACGACCGTCCTGAAGTTGAAACTGCCCTGCAACACCACATGGGATCGGACATCCGCATGTCAGAAACCGACAAGCACGAATACTTTTACTTTGCCAAAACTTACACCGGATACATTGTACGTGTGGCCATGCCCTACGACAATTCGGTGCAAAGCCTCATGAAGGCCGACAACGTATTTCTTTGGTTCGTGCTAATGCTCTTTCCTGTGGCCATTGTCATTCTGATTCAAATATCCGGGCACCTGGGAAAAGCTGTATCGGGCCTGCGCATCTTTATGAACTCGGCCGACCGCGGACTGGTAGACTACGACGAGATTAAGTTCCCGAAAACCGAACTGGGCGAGATTGGGCATTCCATTATGCTTAAGTACAAGGAGTTGGAGGAATCAAACAAAAAAATTGCACGCCAGCGCGAACGCCTCATGCGCCACTTCCACTACTTTGAAGAGGGGATTGCCATCTTTACACCAGAGTGTAAAACAATCTACGCCAACCCGCGCTTTGTGCAATACGTCAATGTCATCCTCGACCACCCTACGGCCAACCTCGACACCATGTGGTGCTCCAAGCCATTTGCACCGGCCGTTGAATTTCTAAAAATTAACGGTGGTACTCGCCAGGGTACTGAAGAGGCGCCCATCTTCAGGTTTAACATACGCAGCGGGGGAAATACCTTCAGCGTACAGCAACTCATTTACAGCGACGGAAGTTTCGAAATTACTCTGGCCGACATTACTCGTGCTGAAAAGAACAAAAAGCTCAAACAACAGATGAGCAACAACATTACGCACGAACTGCGCACACCGGTGAGCAGCATTCGCGGATACATCGAAACTATCAACAATTGTCTCGGGCTGAGCGAAGAGCGCAAACGCTACTTCATGGAAAAAGCATACGCACAGGTGATACGCCTTACCGACCTTATTCACGATGTGGCGCTGATTACAAAAACCGAAGAAGCTGCCGAACTACTGCCACGCGAAGAAGTGGTACTAGCCAAGGTGGTGAACGATGCGCAGGAGGATTTGAACGAGCAGTTCAACACTACGCGCATGCAACTCATCACGCATATTCCCGACAAACTGACCATCAATGGTAACTACTCGCTGATTTACTCCATCTTCCGCAACTTGATGGAAAACAGTTTGCGCTATGCCGGTGAGGGCAAGGAAATACACATCAACTGCTATAATGTGACTGAGGAGTTTGTTTACTTCTCGGTTTACGATACCGGGAACGGTGTGCCCGAAGAGCACCTTCCGCGCCTCTTTGAACGCTTTTACCGCATCACCGAAGGGCGCACGCGCGATAAAGGAGGAACGGGCCTAGGCTTGTCGATTGTTCGAAATGCTGTACAACTACACCACGGCGACATTTCGGTACGTAATCGAAAAGAAGGCGGATTGGAGTTCCTATTCTCGCTCGAACGACAACCGGGAATTACCCGCGATTTTCAATCTTTATAAATGTCTATCAAGTGCCGTTACGGAGTATTGAATGTGCTGCATCGCCCACTCCGCAACGGTACTTTGCATGTAAAGGGCTGTAACGCTGCTATGCGATACTTTGATGAACGTTAATAATTCTCAAAAAACGCCATATCGACACTGCCCGGGGCTTTAAGCCATGCTAAATGCATACTTTACAAGGCTCTTCAAATCGTTTAAAGCAATAAACACCGGGTGTATAACTTTCAAAACACGGGATTAAAATGAACAAATGGCGCTGTAGTTTTAACTAATGGAGCGATAGAAATTACGGTCGGGGCGATAGAAAATTCTATCGCCCCGACCGTTAACGCCCTTTTAGGGCTTCAAACTGCGGCCTTACGGCCTGTTTTCCAGTTTCTTATCTGCATTAACACCAGGGGCTGGCTTGCTCACACAAGCCAGCCCCTGGTGCTTTTATGATATCGCCTCTCCTTTGCTTACGTACAAAGTTAAGTATTTTGAAACGCCGGAACAAATGCTTACTCCACCCTGCCCCCACAAAGGGCAGCAAGGAGATACAGCCAATTGAGTAGTGCCAAATTTGTTGAACCTCCTACAACTGCATTTTTTACTACTTGCGGAAAATGCTAAAGTTAACACTGCCGTAGGCACGGTGCTCCACAAAGCCCGGCAATTGGCTGAAATCGTTGTTCTTTCCGTGTTCGAGCACAAAGAGCGAGCCTTCCCTGAGTAACTTCGAGGCCATGACTCTTTGCGGCAGTTCGGGCAATTCGGGCAAGGCATAGGGCGGATCGGCAAACACCAAATCATAGGCCTGTCCGCAGCGTTCTATAAAACGCAAAGCATCGGCACAAAGAGGGTTCCAGGCCTCATCGGCCAACACCTTCTGACATTGTGCTATAAAGGCAAAGTGCCTACGGTCTTTTTCGACCGTTGTTACTTGTAAACAGCCGCGCGAGAGCAACTCTAACGAGATGCTTCCGGTGCCACCAAAGAGGTCGAGCGCCGTAGTCTCTTCAAAATCGAGGTAGGCCCGCAGCACATTAAACAAATTCTCCTTGGCAAAGTCGGTTGTCGGGCGAGCCTTGAAGGTGCGGGGCACCTCAAAATGCCTTCCTTTATATTTTCCGGTTATAATTCGCATAATTCTTATTTTATCAAGGCACACATCAGGTCGTAAGGCACTTGGGGTGTTGTCGACACGATGTGGCGGTTAAACTCTGCAGCCGGATTAACGGCATATACACGTCTGGCATATTTGGCCAGTTCATCGACCAGCGCATTGCGCAGCATGGAGTCGCCTGCTACGAATAATGGTGCTGTTGCAAGGTCTACCCCTTGCTGTGTAGCAAGACTGAAGGTGTAGTAGCACATGTCCGAAAGTGTGCGCACGTTATAGGAGTTTAGCAGCACCAAGCGGCTGTCCTCCATAACAGCAATGATAGCCGTTCCGTCATGCTGGTAAACAAACAGGCGTTTGCCCTCGGCATTGCCCAACCCCTTACCTGCAAAATGCTGTAGCACAGGTCCGTATACCGAGGTATAGCGCACAGAGCCAAATGCCTCTTCAATGGTATGGCAGGTTGCCTGACTCAAGGCAAAGAGCAGTACAAGATTGGAGGCGGGCACTGTATCGTAAAATATACGTCGGCGCTCGCTCGATGTAAAGCAGTAGTTGTAAATGCATTCGGCATCCTCCTCCTGAAATTCAGCAAGGGGCACTGGGGTAACCGGAGCATCAACCAGTACTTCTACACGGTCGAAAGGCTGTTTGAGCAACTCAAGCTGGCTCATGGCTTCGCGTAAATTAACTGTGAGCGAGGCCTGTGGCCGCACTTTATAGGGCTCAAAGTTAAACGCTACCTCGCTCCCTCCTGCCCAGGTAGCAAAGCAGAGGTCGGTGTCGGATATGCGGATATACAGGTTCAAGGTTCTGTCTGGGTATTAAGGGTTAAACAGTTTGTAGGCTCTGCCGTACCATGCCCTGCACACCCCACTGGCTGGTGTCAGCCTTTGAGTTTGCGGGCAAGTTTGCGCCACAAAGGGCGAGCAGCAAGAGCTAATGCCACACCTAAGCTGTTGGCTGCAAAGTCAAGCCAGTCGGCGCTGCGATAAGTGGTAAGTTTATCTTGTGCAAGTTCTACCAGTCCACTCATGGCTATGGGCAGCAATACGGCCAGCAGCAACTGCCGGGTGCGCTCCCAGTGCAGCCCGCTGCGAAAATACTCTACCCAAAACACCGCACAGCTACCTAAATACATGGTGATGTGCACCCATTTGTCGAATCCGTCGAACATGCCTATGCGCATGCTGGGTGTGCGAAACAGGCAGAGGTACCAAATGAGCACAATGCAGATAAATGTAAACGGAAACTTGCGGAGCATATTACCAAAACTTGTTTTGAGCAGCATTATACTCAAATCCGGCTTGTGCCAGCTGCTGTTCAATGGTTTCTTTGTCAACGCCCATATCCTGGCATAGGGCATCGAGCGAATGGTATTCGTCGCGCAGTTTGGTATTCACTACGCTGAAAAGCATCATCGGGTCGTTGGGTAAAGTCATAGTTACTTGCTTATTATCGGAGGCAAAATTACGCAATCTTTTTTGTCTGCCCAAATAGGTTGGGGCTTGCATGGGGCCTTAGCGGGGCAGTTTGTCTATCAATTCAAGGTTTTCCTTTAACTGTTCAAGGCGGCTTACACCTACAATAACACTGGTTACGGCCGGATGTTCGAGCACCCAGCGCATGGCATACTGCGAGAGTGTTTCGCCCCTTGCTGCAGCCTCGTTATTCCAGTTGTGTAATTGCACCAGGAGCTCGGGGGTAAGAGTTTCTTGCTTCAGGGTAAAATCGGTGCGCATACGCGAGTCGGCCGGTATGCCGTCGAGGTAGCGGCTGGTGAGCAGTCCTTGTGCCAATGGCGAGAAGGCCATAAATCCACACCGCTCCTTGCCAACCACATCGAGCACGCCATCGGTCTCGGCTGCTCGGTCGAGCAGATTGAGCCGGCCCTGATAGGCTAACAGACGCACGCCCTGTGCTTGAAGGTAGTGCACTGCATATTCAGCAGCCTCGGCCGGCCAGCGCGAAATGCCGGCATAGAGAGCCTTGCCCTGATGCACAATGTCGGCCAGGGCTTGCAACGTTTCGTCGAGTGGAGTGTGAGGGTCAAAGCGGTGCGAATAAAAAAGGTCTACATAGTCCAACTTCATGCGCTTAAGGCTTTGGTCGATACTGGCCATGAGGTATTTGCGCGAACCCCAATTACCATAAGGTCCAGGCCACATGTCGTAACCGGCCTTTGTTGCTATAAAGAGTTCGTCGCGATAAGGACGGAACGACTCATCCATAACGCGGCCAAAGGTTTCTTCGGCTGTGCCGTAGGGAGGGCCGTAATTGTTAGCCAGGTCGAAGTGGGTGATGCCGTGGTCAAAGGCATAGTGGAGCATGCTGCGACTATCGGTATAAGGACGCGTGGCTCCAAAACCTTTCCACAGTCCAAGCGAAATTCGTGGCAGCAACACGCCGCTCTCGCCACACCTTTTATAGAGCAGGTCGGCTTTTGCATAGCGATCCGGAGCTGCCTGATAAGCTAGTGATTCTCTCATAATACAACAATTGGGGGATGATTTATTTTCTATACAGGATGTAGTCTACAAGGAGCGCCGGCTGCTAAGCCGGCATTTCGTTTTCGGGTCAGGTGCAAAGAGTTTTTGCACGTTGTGCGCTACATAATAAGCCTAAACACTACGCTCCCGTTCCCATCAAAACCGGTGACAGCAAACTGCACTAAGGAGTGCTTTTCCAATTAACCAGATATACACGCTCGGTGGTACGGGTAAAGGCGGTGTAAAGCCAGCGCAGATAAGGAGCACCGGCCTCTTCATCGGGCACATAACCCTGGTCTACATATACCCTCGCCCATTGTCCGCCCTGAGCCTTGTGGCAGGTAACTGCATAGGCATATTTCAGTTGCAGGGCATTATAGTAGGGGTCTTGACGCAGGGCTTTCATGCGGTCTTTCTTGAGGGGCAGGTGCTGGTAATCCTCGAGCACACGTTCGTAAAGTTGTCTACTTTCATCGCGTGTGAGCGAGGGCGACTCCGACTGTAGGGTTGAAAGCAACACACGGCAGTCAAGTTCCACTTGTCCGTAGTCGGGAAAACGCAGCGTAGCATCGGCAAAACGAAAGCCATACTGCTCATGTACGTTGCGTATGCGCACCACTTCGGCGGCATCGCCATTTGCCACAAAGTTCATGGGCATTTCTTCGTCTTTGGGCAATGTTTTGGCTGCTTCGGCCGTCCAGTAATAATTATTCTTTACTGCCATTACGCGGTCACCGCGTGAGAGTTCCTCTTCGCGGTCAAAAATACGCGCACGAATGCCGTTATTGTAAATATTTGCCCGTTTGTTCGAACGCGTAACCACAATTACCTCGCCGGTTCCGAACTCCTGATAATCGCCCACCAGGCTCTCAATCAATTCATTGCCGGGCATTGTCCGCACCTCGCCCCTACTGTCGGTATGCAAGGGCGGTATGCCCTCAAAGCCCTGTTCCAGAAGGCTACGCAACAGCGTTGCGCCTGTCAACACGTCGCTCTCGGCAGTTTGACGTACCACCTCGGTAAGGTCGGCACTGCCTACCAGCAACCCATAGCGCTCAAGTACCTGGTTGCTGAGCGCCGGACTTTCGGCTTCGCCCACCGGAGGCAACTGTGCAGTATCGCCCACAAGCAACAAACGGCACCCTTCGCCCGAATATACATAGTTAATAAGGTCGTCCATCAGCTCTCCGGTTCCAAAAAGCGTATCTTCGCTCCACTGCCCGGTACCGCGGCTGATCATTGAAGCCTCATCAACCACAAAGAGCGCATTGCGAAGTTTATTATATCCGAGCGAAAAACGCGTACCTTCGCCTTGAAACGTTTGCTGCCGGTATATCATGCGGTGAATCGTAAAGGCCGGCTGCCGGGCATGGTGAGCAAATACTTTGGCTGCACGCCCCGTAGGTGCCAGGAGTACCACCTCACGTTCTAAACTCCGCATCACGCGTACCAAAGCACCAACTAGCGAAGTTTTGCCCGTACCGGCATAACCGCGCAGAATACAGGCCACCTTGGGCAAGGGGGTTGTTACGAAATGGGCCAGCAACAATGCTGCACGATCCTGGGTTGCTGTAAGTTGATGGGCAAAGGCTTCGGTTATGAGTTGATATACTTGAGTATTAAGCATGATTTACTGAATTTAAAACGTAGGAATACGCTACACCGGCTTGCCGTTGCACACACTACAATGATGCATGTTGGCTCTATAGCCGGATGTAGTCAGCTGCGTAAAGGGCAAATACCCATAAAAAGAACAGCGTTACAACAAGCACGAAAGGCAGCAAGAAGTTGGTTCCACCAGCGATTTCAAATAGTTTCAGCCGTTGTCGTTAGTTCGTGTGTTGTGTATGATTCATCATTCAACCTTTTGCTTTACGCATGCAAAGTTAAGCAAAAGCTGTGGGCGCGGTACAAAACTTGATGCAAATACTTGCAGGTTTAAAGCAGGTTGTCCGAAATATGCGGCATAACCATCACCAAATGCTGATGCGGGCTGTTTGATGCGGACTTGCCAAGCAACCATGCCGGCACGCATTTACAAACTACTCTGCTAAGGAGCATGGCTACAAAGGTCAAAAAATGAAAGGCGGGTTTGGGCCTTCGGTGCGATTGATGTAACTTTGCCAACATTACAAACTGCCGTAACTGCAACGATACTTTACGCTATGAATCTGACTATTATCTGCGCACTGACCGAAAACCGCGCCATCGGCCATCTGGGCCAGCTGCTCTACTACTTGCCTGCCGACTTGAAACACTTTAAACAACTTACCACGGGACACACCGTGCTCATGGGGCGCAAAACCTTCGAATCGCTGCCCAAGGGGGCATTGCCCAACCGCCGCAACGTGGTGGTGAGCCGCCAGCCGGGCTACACCGCACCTGGAATTGAGGTTTTTGGCAGTTTTGAACAGGCTCTCGAAGCCTGCCGGCACGATGCCGAAGTATATATTATAGGGGGCGAAAGCGTTTATGCTGCGGCCCTGCCACTGGCCAACCGCCTTTGCCTGACGCACATCCATGCCACACCCGAGGCTGCCGACACTTATTTCCCGACATTCGACTCTGAGCAATGGAAGGAAACCTGGCGCGAAGACCATAAGCCCGACGAACGTAACGCACAGGCCTTTAGCTTTGTAAACTACGAACGGCGCAATGCCTTGACCCAATATTCAGAAAACGAACCGGCACCTGCAACGGATTCCACCTGCACAACCTCAGCTCAGCTACCCGAATGAAACGACTACTGCTACCCTTGGTTTGCGCTGCAACTCTAACCTTGAATGCACAGGCGCAACAACGCGAAGTAAACCTGACGCTGCTCGAAACGAGCGATGTGCACGGCAACTATTTGCCCTACAACTTTATAAACGGCACACCGGGCAAAGGTAGTCTGGCCCGGATTAGCACCTTCGTAAATAACTTGCGCAAACAGCAGGGCCACGATGCCGTGGTGCTGCTCGACAACGGCGACATTCTGCAAGGGCAACCCACCGCCTACTACTACAACTTTATCGACACAACCTCGGTACATCTTTGCGCAGCCATACTCAACTATATGGGCTACGACGCAGCTACCATTGGCAATCACGACATCGAAACCGGACATGCCGTGTACGACCGATGGGTAAGCCAACTCAACTTTGACATGCTGGGAGCCAATGCCCTGAAAACCGGATTACAGGCCACATACTGGAAACCCTACACACTAATCGAACGACAAGGTATTCGCATTGCCGTAATGGGAATGGTTACACCTGGCATTCCGCTCTGGCTACCCGAAAACCTGTGGAGCGGTATGCACTTTGACGACATGGTGAGCACTGCAAAGCACTACATGCCCGAGATGAAGGCGAAAGCTGACTTGGTTGTCGGACTCTTCCACTCAGGAGTTGGAAAGAACAAAGGCACGGCACCTGGAGCCGAAAATGCCTCACTCGAAGTGGCACGCACCGTACCAGGATTCGACATCGTATTTTGCGGACACGACCACCGTACAGCCAACCGCTACCTGCTCAACACAGCTGGCGACTCGGTACTGGTGCTCAATCCGGCTGCCGATGCCTGGACCGTGGCACAAGCCAATGTAAAACTGACTATCGACAACGGAAAAGTCAAAGCCAAAACCATCAAAGGGCAACTATGCGACGTAACACAACTGGAACCCGACCCCAAACTCATGAAACACTTTGACAAGGCCTACCAAACGGTCAAGGCGTTTACCAATGAGCAAATAGGAACCAGTTCGGCTACGATGGAAACTTTGCCTGCCTTTTTCGGCCCTTCGGCATTCATCGACTTTATTCATCAAATGCAGCTCGACATTTCGGGAGCCGAAGTGTCGTTTGCAGCCCCCCTTTCGTTTGACGCCCGTATTGAAGCCGGACCCATCTACGTGCGCGACATGTTTAACCTATACCGCTACGAAAACCTGCTGTACGTAATGAAGTTAAGCGGACAAGAAATAAAAGACTACCTGGAATATGCTTACGACGGATGGGTCAGACAAATGAAAACTCCCTACGACCCCATGCTTCGCATGAAACCGGATGCAGCTAAACTGGCCAATGCGTGGCAACGGCTGGAATACCCGAGTTTTAACTTCGACTCGGCAGCCGGCATACGCTATACCGTAAACTTGACCCAGCCCAAAGGGCAGCGCATACACATTGAATGTATGGCAGACGGAAGCCCCTTCGATTTGAACAAAACATACCGCTGTGCTCTCAATTCGTACCGCGGAAACGGAGGTGGCAATATGCTGACTACAGGTGCCGGTATAGCCAAAGACAAACTGGCCGAACGCTTGGTGTGGAGCACCGAAAAAGATTTGCGCTTTTACCTGCTCAACCGCATTCGAGAAACCAAGCAAGTTAATCCTGCCCCACTCAACCAATGGCGCTTTATTCCCGAAGACTGGGCTGAAAAGGCCCGTCTACGCGAAGCTCCCCTGCTACGGCCCTAAGTGCCGGGGCTAACTGGCAGACTCGCATTGCTTATGACAGACAAGGCCTCGCAACCTGCATTCACGGCCCTCACTCTTTGATTGCTACACACACTGATGGCAGACTTAGTTGAACCGACTAAGTCTGCCATTGCTCTTTATACCTTAGCTGCAACTCCTGGCTGCACCCAAGCAGCCAACATACCTGCCCCGGCAAGCCCCCCACAACAGCTACAACATACTACAGCTGCCCCTCAAGCTACAAACCAAACACAGCCATGCAACTACCGCTGGCAGCAATATCCTGTCTATACACCAAAAGGCCATGTAAAAACACCTACAAGCCATGTAAAAGAAACAACACCCCCTTTTCAACAAAGCAGCAAGCAAACAACTTTAACTTGCTGCGTTAGTAGTAAATATCACACATCGGCTGTGCTTTTAGTCGGCATATCTGTTAAATTCGCAATATTCACTGCTTTGTAATGCTGCCGTTATCAAAAAATCTGTAACTTTGTGTCGTAATTTTTAACACGGCAAGAAATCATAGACAAACAGACGTGTAAACAACCTATCCGCCTTTTCCACATTAATTTTTGTACAAAAAGCCCAATTTGGATAACGGATATGCAAAAAAGGGTGAGTGTTAAACACGAACGCTCCATCAAGAACCAACCCCTTAAGGTCGTATTCTTGCCACAAAGGCGCCTGCCGGTTCATCCCTTTTGCCCCTAAGAAACTACTACTACTCAATTTAATAGTATGTCACACTTAACAAAAATCATGTTGGCAGCGCTCACAGCTCCGGCTTTTGCCATCTGTGCAAGCGCTCAGGTAACTACTTCGGCCATCAGCGGTCAGGTAGTTGACGAAAACAACCAGCCTGTGATTGGAGCTTCAGTCATAGCAGTACACAACCCTTCAGGAACCCGTTACCGTGCTGTTACCAACAAGGACGGACGCTACACCATTCAGGGTATGCGTACCGGCGGCCCGTATACAGTCAAGGTAGCGGGCATTGGCTACGGCGAACGTACTTACGAGAAGCTCTACCTTGAACTGGGTGTAGCTCTGCCTATCAACGTAGAACTCCGCCCTAACGAGAAAACGCTGGGCGAGGCAACCGTAACTACCGAACGCAAACAGCGCGGCGGTGCCTCCGAAAACTTCTCGACTGCACAAATTCAAAACGTACCCACCGTTGACCGTAATGTGTACGATTTGGTAAAAAATAGCCCCATGGCTATGACCAACAAGGATGGTGGTATTACCTTTGCCGGCTCAAACAACCGCTACAACAGTTTCCAGGTAGACGGCGTGGTCATGAACGACGTGTTCGGTCTGGCCGGCTCAGGTACCAACGGCGGACAAACCAGCGCCAACCCCATTTCGATGGATGCTATTCAGGAGATGCAGGTAGTTGTGGCCCCCTTCGATGTACGCCAAAGCGGTTTTACCGGTGGTGCCATCAACGTGGTAACCAAGCAGGGTACAAACGAGACCCACGCTTCGGCCTACACCTTCTTTAACAACCAGAGCATGTATGGCAAGTACAGCGCCGTGCGCGACTATGCCAAGATTCCCATGACGCAACAGTACGAACGTACCTACGGCGGTACTTTGGGCGGAGCTATTGTTAAGGACAAACTCTTTTACTTTGTAAGCGCTGAAGCCAAAAAGCAGAGCTACCCCGTCAGCGTTTACCCCGGATATACTCCCCAGTACATCACAGCCGGTACAGCCGGACAGATTGCCGACCAGTTTGAGAAGTTGACCGGCATCTCTGAGAAGTACGGACAGCGCAACGTCGACAACAAATCGTTCGGCCTGTTGGCTCGCCTTGACTGGAACATCAACGACCAGCACAAACTGGCCCTCCGCTACCAGCACAACAACTCGTACGACGATAAGTATGGTGCCGGATCGACAAGCTATACCTTTAACAACTCAAGCTATCGCCAGAACAACAAGACCAACTCTATCGTGGCCGAGTTGAACTCGCACTTGAGCGACGAACTCTACAACGAACTCCGTGCATCGGCTACCTTTGTACGCGACTTCCGCGAAGTGGCTTACCAAGGTCCTACTGTACAGATTTACAACTTGCCCGGTGCTGACGGCAGTTCATCAATTACCGGTAACATCGGTACTGACTACTCATCGGGTGCCAACGAACTCAATCAGGACATCTACTCTGTTGAGGATAACCTGTCGTGGTACAAGGGCGACCACTCCTTTACCTTTGGTACACACAATGAGTTCTACAAAATAAACAACCTCTTTATTCAAGCTTCGAACGGTTCGTGGTACTACGATTCGCTCAACGACTTCCTGAACGACACGCCGAGCAAATTTACCTACAAGTATACCGACCCTGAACTCACCGGCGGTAATACGAAGTACGCCCCCTTCCTCAAGGCCGGCCAGTTTGGCTTCTATGCACAGGACAAGTGGACTCTGAACCAAAACTTCAACGCCACTCTCGGCTTGCGCATTGACATTCCCGTTGTGTTCAACGATCCCACTACCAACCCCGAGTTCAACAAATATGCCGACAGCAAGAACTTTGGCGTACACGTTGGCGAAATGCCGGGTGCCAAGGTATTGGTATCACCGCGCCTGGGCTTCAATTGGTATGTAAACGACAGTCACGAAACCCTTATCCGTGGCGGTGTCGGCATCTTTACCGGCCGCGTACCCTTTGTATGGCTCTCAAACGCCTTTAACAACACCGGTATGGAGCTCAAGGGAACTACTATCTCGAAAAAGAATGTTCCCACCCTTGGCAAATATGCCAAAGACCCCATGCAGGCACTTACCGATGCTGCCGGCGGCGGTTCGGCTGCCAAGCCCGATATCGTAACTATCGATAAAGACTTTAAATATCCGCAAGTGCTCCGCGCTAACTTGGCTCTTGAGCAACAGTTGATTGGTGGTGTAAAGTTCACCCTCGAGGGTGTGTACTCCAAAACCATGAACAACGTATTCTTCGAGAACCTGGCCATCTCTAAAACCGGCAAAATGGCATACGCCGTTCCGGGTGTAGAAGCTTCGGCAGCACCGATATATTCGAACGAAAAGAGCAACTACTACTCTATCATCAACCTCAAAAATACCAATAAGGGCTACACCTATGCCATTACAGCACAGTTGGAAAAGCGCTTTAACTTTGGTCTTGACCTCTCGGCAAGCTATACCTTTAGCCGCGCCAAGTCGGTAAACGATGGTAAGTCGTCGGTTGCTAACTCGAACTGGAAAAAGAATCCTGCCATCGACACGAATGCCGAAGGCGAACTCGGTTTTTCGAAATACGACATCCCGCACCGCGTATTGGTACAGGCAAGCTATACCTCGCCTAAATACTTGAACGGATGGATGAGTACTACTATCGCCGTGGTTTACAACGGTTTCTCAGGCTCACGCTACAGCCTCGTAATGGGCGATGCAACACGCACCGACTTTAACGGCGACGGAGCTTCGGGCAACTCACTCCTTTACATCCCCACGCAAGACGAATTGCAAAAGATGCAGTTTGCCGACACTAAGAACATGACTGCCGAGGAGCACCGCGCTGCTTTCGGACAATGGATTGCTAACGACAGCTATGCCAAGAATCACCGCGGACAATTTGCTGAACGTAACTCGAACCTCTCGAAGTGGGAACACGAGATTGACCTTCACATCTCGCAGAACATCCACAACATCAAGGGACTCGGCAAATTGGAATTTACCTGCGACATTATCAACTTTGCAAACATGCTGAACAAAAAGTGGGGTGCTACTTACGGCGTTGACTGGAACTACTCTCCGCTGCAAATAGCATCGTTGAATACCGATGCTGCAGGCAACCAGGTAGCCACTTATACCTTTAACCCGAACAATGCACCTAAGAAGAGCGACATATCGTCGCGCTGGCACTGCCAAATCGGTTTCCGCCTGACCTTCTAAGCGCATCTTGATTTTCTAACTTCACCAACGGCCGGTAGCCCCCTTCCTATTAAGAGGCTGCCGGCCGTTTGTATCTTGTATAAAACGAATTCATAAATACGATAAACGACGTCACCGCTCAGCAAACAGCTTTACCGAACGGGAAAACGTGTGTTATCTTTTTTGAAAAGAATCTTTCAAATTCAGCCAATAAATACCAACTTACACATCGCTCAAAAATCTTTTCGCACAGGCGCTTAAAGCATTCTGACAAGTGATGTAAATGCCTTCGTAAAAGGAAGCGAAGGTTTAGCATATAGTCAATAAGTGCTGAATGCCGCAAAAGTTGTACCTTTGCACCATCCACAACCTCAACTCCCAATGAAACAATATCAAGCCCTGCTTAACGAAATACTTACAAATGGTGCACAAAAAAGCGACCGCACCGGCACTGGTACACTCAGCATCTTCGGTCATCAGATGCGATTCGATCTTGAAGAAGGATTCCCATTACTAACAACAAAGAAACTGCATCTAAAGTCCATCATCTACGAACTGCTATGGTTTTTAAAGGGAGACACAAACGTGCGTTACCTGCAAGAACACAACGTGCGTATCTGGAATGAATGGGCCGACGAAAATGGCGACCTGGGACATATCTACGGCTACCAATGGCGCTCGTGGCCCGATTATAACGGCGGACACATTGACCAAATACGCGAGGTAATACGTCAAATCAAGGAAACGCCCGACTCCCGCCGCATGATTGTTTCGGCATGGAACGTGGCCGACCTCAAACAAATGAATCTGCCGCCGTGCCACCTCCTCTTCCAATTCTATGTGGCCGATGGCCGCCTCTCACTTCAGCTTTACCAGCGCTCAGCCGACACCTTCCTGGGCGTACCCTTCAATATTGCTAGCTATGCCCTGCTACTCATGATGACAGCCCAGGCCACCGGACTCAAGCCGGGCGAATTCATTCACACAACAGGCGACACGCATCTCTACCTTGATCATCTGGAACAAGCCCGCATCCAACTGGCACGCGAACCTCGTCCACTGCCACGCATCAAACTCAATCCCGATGTAAAAGACCTGTTCAGTTTTGACTACAACGACTTTGAACTCGAAGGCTACGACCCCTGGCCACACATAGCTGCCAAGGTTTCGGTTTAACACCCTGACCTGCAAACTGCAATCCCCAATACCCATATTCTAACTTCCTCCTGCCCACGTGCTACCTCCCGATTTCCTTACCCGGCTTACCCAACTTCTTGGACAGACTGAAGCCGATAAACTTTGCAATGCCCTGACTCAAACCGAACCTCCCGTAAGCATCAGGCTTAACCCGCTGCGCCCAGCACCCATACTGCCTGCAGAATCGGGCAATAAGGTGCCCTGGTGCACCGAAGGAGTATTCCTAAAAACGCGGCCTAAGTTTACCTACGACCCTCTGCTCCATGCCGGCACCTATTATGTGCAGGAAGCAGCTTCCATGTTCGTTGAACAAGCATGGAAACAAATTTGCTGCGATTTTACACCGGCTCGCCTGCTCGACCTTTGTGCTGCTCCTGGCGGAAAAAGCACGCTGTGGCGCAGTCTCATGCCAACAGGAACACTGCTTGTAGCCAACGAACCAATCCGACAACGGGCACAGATTTTGGCAGAGAATCTTACCAAATGGGGACACCCCGATGTGGTAACAACCTCGGCATATCCCGATGAATTTTCCTCCCTCGGCAGTTTTTTCGACGTAATAGCAGCCGACGTTCCCTGTTCGGGCGAAGGCATGTTCCGCAAAGATCAAACAGCCATAGATGAATGGTCTGCAGAGGCCGTGAGCAACTGTGCTGCACGCCAATGGGATATTATTCAGCAAGTGTGGCCCGCCCTGCGCCAAGGCGGATACCTGGTTTACAGCACCTGCACCTATAACCGCGAAGAGAACGAAGACAACGTGGCACGTATATGCCATGAACTAGGAGCTGAACCTGTAGCTATTGATACACTACCAGAATGGAACATTGCCGGCGACACTACCGGACGTAACCTGCCTGTATATCATTTCTTTCCGCACCGCACCCAGGGCGAAGGCCTCTTTCTGGCTCTGCTACGTAAAACAGCCGAAGCACCGGTAGCTAAAGAAAAAAAGAATAAGAAACGTGCAACGGTCAATCGTACCCCTGCTGCCAAAGGAGCTGCTAAAATTAATAGCTGGATTGCCGATAGCAACGAATTCAAGTTCTTACGTCCTACCGACTCACACCTGCTGGCCGTACGCCAAAGCCTGGCCGACCACATTCAGCATGTATGCTCATGCGTAAATGCGCTCACCGCCGGGGTACTCGTAGCTGAAGAAAAAGGCAATAAACTCATACCTCAACATGCACTGGCGCTCTCCAGCATACTTGCACCCGAAGCCTTTCCTCACGTAGAGTTGCCGCTCGAGCAGGCTCTGGCTTACTTGCGCCGAGAGGCACTGCAACTCGAAACAAGTACTCCCAAAGGCTACATTGTACTTACTTTCAAAGGCTTTGCCTTAGGATTTGCAAACAACTTAGGCACAAGAGCCAACAACCTCTATCCACAAGAGTGGCGTATACGCAACTAAACAATTACCCAGCCGGCCAGTACACAGATAAAACCCGCCCGACGTCGGCCCGTTTATAAAAATAATTGTACCTTTGCAGCAATTTGGGAACGCAAAACCAATTTTGCGTTTTCACCTCGCCCAACCTACCATTCACTTATGCAATCCTCTATTTGGAAATTCCTAAGTATTGTTCTTCTTTTCGCCTTCGGCACATCCATTAACGCTGCCGAAAACGAAAAACGCGGCTTCACGCTCGTTATTGACGCAGGACACGGAGGCCATGACCCCGGAGCGAGCGGCAAATTCTCGAAAGAGAAGAACATCAACCTTAAGGTGGCGCTTGCTTTTGGTAAGTTAGTCGAAGCCAATTGCCCCGATGTACGCGTAATCTATACTCGCCGCAAGGATATTTTTATACCCCTGCAACGGCGAGCCGACATTGCCAACAAGAACAAGGCTGATTTGTTTATCTCCATCCACACCAATGCACTACCCAGAGGCAAATTGGCCTACGGCTCCGAAACCTACACACTCGGTATGGCGCGAGCCGATGCCAATCTCGAAGTGGCCAAACGCGAAAACTCGGTTATCAAACTCGAAAGCAACTATGAGCACACTTACGAAGGCTTCGATCCACGTAAGGCCGAGAGCTACGTTATTTTTGAATTCCTGCAAGACCGCTACATGAAGCAGAGTGTTGACCTTGCTAAAGCCATCCAGCAACAATACAAAGTTGCCGGACGTGCAAACAAGGGGGTTCACCAGGCCGGATTCCTGGTATTACGCAACACCTCAATGCCTGCCGTACTGACCGAGTTGGGATTTATTACCACACCTGCTGAAGAAAAATACCTCAATTCGGAAAAGGGAGTCAGAGAACTCAGCCGAAGCATTTACAACGGCTTTCTCAACTACCGCAGGATATACAACAAAAACTCGGGCAAACTGCCTAAAAACCTACCGGTAGCTCTAACCGAAACCGAAGCTAAAGCTATCGAAAAACCTGCCGAAAACAAGCTATTGGCCGTTGTTCCTATCGAGGCCAAACCTACTCCGCGCTACAATGCGCCCAATCCCTACAACCAACAAGCCCTGACTGCATTGGCCACCCCTACAGATACAGCTACACTGCAAGCCTGTACAAAGGCAGACACGGCTGTTTTAAATCAACCTCTGCCCCTAATCAAGGCTGAAAATCGGCTCGTGGCTGAAGCAAACACCACAATGGTGAACGAGAACTCACGTGTAAAAACAGCAACACCAACAAGTGTCACCACACAACCTGCTGTCAAAAAAGTGCTACCCACCATTAAGCAGGACAAAAAGCTTGCTCACAAACAGCAAACTGTATCAACAACCAGCAAGCAAACAAAAGCACAAACAAGCCCCCACACTGACCAACTCTATTACCACATACAGTTAGGAGCAGGAAAACGCAAAATTTCAACAAACGACCCCCAATTCAAAGGCTTTGCACCACAACGCATACGCGAAGGTGCACTCTATAAATATCACTACGGCAACTTCAGCACTTATGCCGAGGCACGAAAACAATTGGCCAAAGTGCGCCAATCGTTACCTACGGCCTACATTGTAGCATACCTTGCCGGAAACCTCATTCCCTTACACCAAGCACAGACTACGGAAAAAAAGTCTAAGTGATACCAAACACATCTTTACCGACATGAAGAAAGAAATTAAAATTGCCCTGACCGCTGTTGTAGCACTCGTACTGCTGTTTATCGGTCTGAATTTTCTGAAAGGCATCAACGTATTCCAGTCAACCAATACCTATTACGTAAAATTCAAAAACATAGCCGGACTCGCAGTGTCGAACCCTGTTTACGCCAACGGCTTTCCTGTAGGTATTGTACGCAGTATTGCCTACGATTACGAACGGGGCGAAAATGTTGTTGTATCCATTGAACTCGACGATGAGATGAAGATTCCGGCCGAAACGCACGCCGAACTTGAAACTGACCTGATGGGTGGCATTAAAATGCAACTCTTGCTCGGCCCTAATCCTACTAAAAACATTGCACAAGGCGATACCATTAGCGGGGGTATGCACCAAGGCATGATGGATAAGGTACAAACCATGGTACCGGCCATCGAAAAGATGCTTCCGAAACTAGACAGCATCATGACGAACCTGAACAAAATTACCGCTGACCCGGCATTGGCACAAACACTACACAACACGGCTGCTATTACGGCCAATCTGAAGGAAACATCAGCTCAACTCAACCAAATGATGAAGGCCGACATTCCGCAAACCATGGCCAGCCTGAAGCGTACCAGTGCCAACGCTGAAAAACTCTCGAACAACTTGGCAAAACTCGATGTGCAAACCACCTTCGACAATATCAACAAAACGATTCGAAACGCGCAAGAACTCTCTGACAATCTGGGTAACATGACTGCAAACCTGGACAAAAAACTCAAAAGCAAGGATAATACACTCGGCCTCTTCCTGAACGACCGCGGTATATACGACAACTTGAACTCTACATTGCAACATGCCGACTCGCTCATGATTGACCTCAAGGCACATCCCAAACGCTATGTTCACTTCTCCGTTTTTGGACGCAAGGATAAATAGTGCAGCAAAAACGCTACACACAACCATCGTTGCACACAGCATAGGAACAAGGCATATTGCTTTAAAAAGTACTTGCTAAACCACACTATTAAAAAAGCATACCGCCTTCTTAACAAGCCCGGTTACAAATAAATTGTAACCGGGCTTGTTATTGATTTATTCCAGCGCACTTGATGCAATGATTCACAACTTACTGAAGTCTGAAGTGCAGCTATTTAACGAAACTCCAGCAGGCATGTAGTATAAGATTCACGCATTTCTTTGGGCTAAAGCCTCCTTACAAAAATACTAACAAGGAGAAGGTAGAAATACATTTTAGAGATATCACTCTACCCCCCCTACTATGTAATATCCATCGCATATGCCCACACATACTACTGCCATGTATAAACAAATACAAGCCGTGCAATTTATTTTACACGAGGGTGTAAAACTCTTTACATCCCCCAAAGACATTAGGCATACACTGCAGCCTTTTAAAATCAAAAACCTCACTCCAGACTATCCTATACAATTGGAGTAAATACACTACAGCCTGTACATGCGAGCTACGATACTCCCAAACGCATCAATGCCTCTATAATCCGATGGAACAGATGCCAAACAGAGTCGATATTACTTATACATTATAACCATCAGCCAACAAACCCAAAGGATGGCTCAGGCCTTAAAGGGCTACACTGTAACAAATTGCAGACATGCCATAATACATAAACCTACACAGCACATGACACTTAGTAAGTAAAAATGTAACAAAAGCTCTTTCCCAATCCAGAAAAAAACGCCAATTTTGTAGTCCCAAACAGCATCCCCCTATTTTTTAATGGACACTTCCACACACAATTCCTGGCTAAAATGCCTCAGTATCATTAAACAAAATATGCCGAGCCAACACTACCAAGGTTGGTTCGAGCCGCTTAAGTTCGTTAGCTTCGAGGCTAACGTGCTTACAGTTGGGGTGCCCAATAAATTCTATGCAGGCTATTTTGACCAGCACTATGCAGCTTTTTTAATGAAAGCCGTAGGCAAAGAGTTTGGAGCAGGCATTAAATTGCAGTACAAACTTTTTGACGAACCTGCCAGCAACCAGCCGGCCGAACCCCTGCTGCGCACAGCTGCCGAGGCTCCCAAGAATGTGCCCAACAGCATTCAGCAACGCAAGCCTCAGCCAGCACTCAAATCGCAACTTATTCCGCGCTATACCTTTAACAATTTTGTTGAAGGCGACAGCAACAAACTCTCCCGCAGCATCGGACTCAGCATTGCCGAAAATCCTGGAAAGAACTCCTTTAATCCTTTCTTTTTATACGGTCCAAGCGGTGTGGGAAAAACTCACCTGGTCAATGCTATCGGACTGCGCATACGCGAACTCTATCCCGAAAAGCGAGTGCTCTTTGTATCGGCTCACATATTCAAAACCCAATATACCGACTCTGTTCTCCACAACACGCCCAACGAGTTTATCAACTTTTACCAATCGATTGACGTGTTGATTATTGACGATATCCAGGAGATTACAACAGCAAAGACTCAGCAAGCCTTCTTCCACATTTTTAACCATCTACAGCAGAACAACCGGCAAATAATTATGACGTGCGACCGTCCGCCTGTACTGCTTGAAGGTATGGAAGACCGTATGCTCACGCGCTTTAAGTGGGGTATGACAACCGAAATGGAAAAGCCCGATACTAAATTGCGCCGCGAGATTTTGCATTCAAAAATTGCGCGCGACGGACTGACCATTCCCGAAGAAGTTATCCAATACATTGCACAAAATGTTGAGAGCAGTGTACGCGAAATTGAGGGTATCGTAAACTCTATCATGGCCTACTCGGTGGTAGATAACTGCGAAATAGACTTGCAACTCACTCAGCGCGTGGTGGCAAGAGCCGTGAATTTAGAAAAAAGAGAACTCACTGCCGACGACATTACAGCTACTGTTTGTAACCGATATGGCGTGAAACAAAAGGAAATTGTATCAAAAAGCCGCAAACAACTTTTTGTACAAGCCCGCCAGGTGGCTATGTTTCTTTGTCACAAATACACCGACATTACGTACAGCCAGTTGGGACGAATATTTGGCAAACGCGACCACAGCACCGTGCTCTATGCTTGTAACCAAGTGAGCCGCCGCTTGAGCGTTGACAAAAACTTTAGACACGAAATGGAAGAAATCGAAGCGCAACTCAGGTAAAACAGCAACCGCTATGCCCCTGCGCCCCATCTAGCCATCGGTAGCTCGGGCAATGCAATCACAAAAGCCGTAAAACCCATACAAGCCATAGCCAAACCAGGTAAAAAAAGAAAAGAATACTTTCGTTTGGCCAGTTCGATTTTTCTATCTATCTTTGCACGCGATTTTAAAATGCAAATCGCATTTTCACCTCTAAGGAAAGGTGCTCGAGTGGTTGAAGAGGCACGCCTGGAAAGCGTGTATACCCCTAAAGGGTATCGGGGGTTCGAATCCCCCTCTTTCCGCAAAGTTTATGAAAAAAGCAAGGTGTTCAAAGCTAAAAGTTTTGAACACCTTGCTTTTTATATTTCGTTACCTCCCACCCTGACGAGGCCGAAAGCAAGGCTTTAAAAAGCAATTGTATTGCAGGCACTGGGCGGGCGGCCATACTACTGCTGATACTGCATATAATCGGGAAGGGGCTCACGGCGGGCAGCCTCGTACTGTTCGGGCAAAAGTTGCTGTATAAGGGGAAGCAGCACCTTGTGCATCACCTTTTCGTTGAGTTGATGCCCTCCTTCAAAGCGTTCGGCATGCTTATAATACTTGGTAAAAGTATTGTAAGCATTGATGGGATTGACCGAAGTATCGTCAATGCCGAAAAGTCCGTAGCACAAATTGCTGTCGTCAGGTGTTATGCCTTGAAACTGAGTGCGCTCCATTTGGTTAAAGTGTTTCATAATGTCGTTGGTTATACGAAACTCCTTGGCATGATCCTTACGGCCGTTCAGCCACTTATGAACACCAGTGTGGAGTACTTTGCTCATGGTCGACATGCGAAATGCCGGATTTACGCAAATGCGCAAAAAGCCACGCATCTGCTGGGCATACATACCACCCATACTGGTTCCGATAACCAAATCGGGCTGCTCGTTCTCGACCAAATCACGGAGCATGGGCAGAGCCTCTTCGGGGTCGACAGGAATATCGGGTGCCACTACTTGAGCTGAAGGAAAAATTTTACGCAAATGCTGCACCGTACCCGAAGCACCCGATGAGGCAAAGCCATGAAAGTAAACAATCTTCATAAAAAGGACAGATTAAACGATTATAGGATACCGAATGTGGGCAATGCCGGTTGCATACCTGCAGCTAAGGCAAGTTCAACCGGCATTACGCATTTCAAAAAACTGGAGTATTGGGTCTTGCCAGCTTCAACTATAGTTGACAAGCGGTCAGAAGGGATAGCCTATGGCAAAATGCAGGCCTAAGCCATCCTTGAATTTCTCAATATTATAAAATCCCTTTTTAGCAGTTTCGTAAGGTGCATGGAGTGCCACACCTACATCGAAACGTAACACCAGGAAGTCAAGATCGTAGCGCAAACCCAATCCTGTACCGAGCGCAATGTTCTTGAGTGTAGAACCTTTGAACTGCGAACCAGGCCGCAAGGGGTCGTTGCGAAGTGTCCACACGTTACCGGCATCCAAAAACACAGCTCCGTGAAGATCACCAAACAGACGTGCACGCAACTCGGCATTGGCCTCAAACTTTATATCACCCGTCTGGTCCATATAGGAATATTTCGAATTGGCTGGACGAAAGGAACCTGGTCCTAACGAACGGACAGTAAAAGCGCGTACGCTATTGGCTCCGCCTACATAGAACTGGTCAACATATGGTGCTGCCGAACTGTTTCCGTAACTATAAATAACGCCGCCAAAAAGTCGGGTTGCAATGTTCACATCCTTTGTTAACCGAAAGAGTTTATGAATCTCTGCTGTCAGTTTAACGTATTGGGCAAAAGGATTGCCAAAGAGTTCTTTATTCTTCTTGCTGAACTTTTTGCCAGCTGCGGCATATACGGCCGAAGTCAAGTTACCTGCTTCTTTAAACGACACTTGCACCCACCAGGGATTACGCCGCCAATTACGCGACTGGTAAGTAAAGGTATACGAAAGCGAGGGAACAAACTGGTCGCGCATGGAAACGTAAAGCGCGGGGTTCTCGGTCATAATAGAGTCGAAGGCATGCGTTGTATGGTTCAACTTATCGAATTCCAGGTTTAGAAGCGTAAACTCGTGCTTGGCCGTTTCGCGTTTATACCATTTGTAAGTAGCACCCAGGCTCAAACTCACCATATTGAAGAAGCCCGAACGGTTTTTCCAATCGGCATCGAAGGCAAATTCTGTAGAGGATGGGAAACGCACCCGGCGGCGCGAAATACCTGGAAATACGAAACGAGGAAACTTGAGCGCTAACTGGCTGCCTAATTCATAGGAGTTAAGCAGCGAATTGCCTCCTTGAGCACCCGATCCTGTCTGCCACTCGTACGAACCGAATATTTTGAACGACACCTTCTCACCACCTCTGAAAGCATTACGCTTGGCCAACTCGTACGAAATACCCGGTCCAACCTGCTGATTACTCTTCATGGTAGCATTAACCTCAAAGGTCGAATCGTAGAGTTTATCCATAGTTGCACTCACTATAACATCAAGCGTGTCGCAGGTTTCGGTAGTATCGGTGGGTACATAATTAATGTCCATCTGGCTCAGAACTCCCATAGCCCCAAGCTTTTCGAGCGTCATTTGCTGGTCTCTAAGTCTATACACCTTACCCCGGCGATGTGTAATGGCATGCCTCCACATGTTGGCACGCAAAGGCATTTTTTTACCACTGAAGTTAAAAGTATAGTTACGGCGTATCAGGTGATTATCGAGGGGAGCCATTTCGCGATCGCGCACATTGACCGTTATACGCCCAATGTACCAGGGGCGATTGGCCTTTGCAGGACGCTCGGGTGCTGGAACTACTTGTAATTGCACAAAATTTTTGCGCTGAATGGTGTCGGCCCGGAATGTTGTATAGCCGGCATGGTAAAAAAAGTAGCCGTTGTTTCGCATCAACTTTTCAATACGTTCCTGCTCGCCCGACAAGTTAACCACACTGAAGGCATCACCTTTATGCAACAACCTGAAGCGGTCGCTACGGCGCAACAGACTGTCCATCGAAGCGGGAAAGTGCAAATAAGCTATCGAGTCAAGACGATAGAGTTGACCAGCCCGTACATTATAGCTTACCTTTGCTTTTTTAGGATTGGTCTGGGTCAGCACGTTATAGTCTACATTGCCGTGAAAATAGCCGTAGTTGTGTAAAGTATTGGTAGCTACCTTTGCACGCATTTCCGGACTCACGGCACTTATAAGTACAGGGTCGGTACCAAAGTTACGGAAAATCCATTTTCCGAACTTACCTTTACTATTATAAAAGCCATTATGAACCCATAAGCCAATCTTCAAGGGCCACGTCATAGACGAAGAACCAAAAATGGCATTATTAGGCGGATAAGCCAATACAGCGTCTACTTCCTCCTTAGCCTTGGCAAAGTCTGCTTCGTTCTTTTTCTGTGCTTCCTTGAGCAGTTTTTTTTCTTCCTTAGTCAGTTCCTTCCCTGACGAAAGCAACGAATCGAGACGCACATTAGCCTTACCCTGCAACACATTCTCGACAGCTGTGACAGCATCGGCCAATGCTATAATCACCCCCGTCGAATCGCGCCCCTTACTCTTACGGAGGCGGACAGGGTCGTCGCTATAAGTAATTTGCTTGATGCCTGTATAGAGTTGCTCGTCTTCAGGAATAGCATCAGTAGTTGAACATCCCGACACAAGCATACCTAACATTAAGAACGGAAACAGAAGAACTTGCACTACTCCGCCCTTACGTTGCATATTGTTGTATTTCAGTATCATCATATAGATTTGTAAGCTGATAGGCTCGCCTTATCGTACGGGCACATCCTTCTTTTTCTTTTTGAAGATGAAGAGTTCGCCAAGACGGTCGGTTTTACGCCTTAGTACCAAACCGGCTCCAGTTTTGGTCAGTTGCCCCTCGAGCGGATCCTGGCTATCGCGGTCGTAGAATACCTTGACATAGCGCGTTGCACTTTGGTCAAGGCGGTATTCCACGGATATATTGTTAATAAAGCTCTCGGCCGAGTTAACTGCATCAGCGCCTGTCGAAACCTTACCACCAATAATCACACTGATACGGTTTCCCCAAAAGCGTTTGGCAAACTGGAAGGAATAGTCGGTAGTACTGGTTCCTGTTGCAGCAGTGCCGCTTTCAACACCCAAATTGATGTCTATAGTTTTAAGCGCAGAGCCTGCAATATTTTGTATTTCGCTCTGCAGGAAGGCATTAAGAGCATTGTTGGCCTTAAAGCCAGACCCCGAAAGCATGGTTTCATCAGTCATATACATACCCGTGGCCATCATTGTTACGGCAGCCTTTCCACGTTGTTCGGCCGACATGGTGGCCAATTGATTCTGCACAGTGAGATCTTCGGGGGCCTCGATAGTAAACTCAAGCCCCATGTCGCTGAGCGGACGGGTAATAGCTACTCCCACATCAAAGGCTACGGAACGCGGACGATTGTTTTCTGTAACAATGGCTCGGGTACGCTCCTTTGCAGCTATATTGAGTGTAGGATTCATCACATCGCCTGTAAACTCGACATACGATCCTTGTACAAGGTTGAAGGTCTTAAGCGGAATAACAGGTAGTGCATACTTCATTTCACCACTGTTAGCCGTAAAGCGTCCAGTCATACGCATCTCGCCTTGCTGCGTCATACGTAAGGTCAGGTCGCCTCCTCCCTCAAGGTCTACATAGCTTTGACCATCATCGCTCAAATTACAATGGAATCGTGCAGCATCGCTTACCGATATACCTAATGTCAGGTCGAAACTACCCTCGGGCACCGGCTTGGTACGATTGTGCGTTGTGCTATCATTGAAGTTTACAAATTGCACCAGATCGTTGAGTCGGTTATCGACCGATAGCGGAGAGTCTTTGAGCACATAAGTCATGTCGGTACGGTCAAGCACTTCGAGTTTGCCACGTATCGAAAGGTTATCGGTTGTTCCCTTGAGCGAGCCGAGGAAATTAGAATAAACCTTACCGAATACCATGGACTGGGCCTTTTTGCGAGTATTGATTAGCTCAAAGTTGCGTGCCTGCATGGTAAAGTCCATATTCATGCGCTCAAAGTTTGACATATCGAATACACCATTGAGCACTAAGGGCTCTTTGCCTGTTGAGTACAAGTTATAATTCTCAAAAAGCAATCGGCTATCAGCAATCTTCACCGCACGTTCATCGGTACGGAAGTCAAAGCCATAAACATCAGAGTAAATGTGAGCCGAATCAAGGTCGAGTGTACCATTTATAATGGGTTTGTCAGTCGAGCCCTTCAGTTTGAGGTCACCAGCAGCTATTCCTTTGAGTGCTACATCAGTACCTGCCATAAAACCATTGAGAAGTTGCAAGGGGAAGTCATGCAAATTGGCCTCGCCGTCAAAGCTTCCGCCATCGCGATCAAAGTAGGTACCGTTGCAAGCCAGCACTTCTTCGCCATTAGAGCTGATAAAAGCCGAAGCATGGTGCTCTCCTCCGGTCTTTGGCAGGTAGAGTGCCTCAACGCCTAGATTTCCGAGGGGAATACCTTCGTATTTAAATCCATTTGCCTCGACCGAAGCTACAGCCGAAAGGTTTTTATAATCGGACGATGCCGTGATATGCACATCACCGCTAAACATTCCGCCAAGTTTAGGCATATATGGCAACACCCGCGAGAGTTCTGAAAGGTTTACCTGGTTAACACTGACAGTTACATCGTTAAGCGAATCGCGGGGCTCGCCATAGATTTTTACACCGGTGCCATCGTCAGCTAATAGGTCCATATCGGCACGGATGCTCTTGTCTTTACCTAAAAAGATATAATTATTTTTGTTTACCTTAAAGTTACGGTAAGCAAGCACAGGCCGCTCTGGATAAAGATGTACATAGGCCCCACCTTCAGTAAGTTCGGCCTGCAAACCCAGATCTACGCCTTTTTCGCCCTGACTGTCGTAATAAATCAATTCCAGTCCTGCTCCGGCTTTGAGCATATAGCCTTTTAGCTTTACTTCGAGAGGTGTAGGATTTTTTCGGTTATTCTTGACCAAGCCAAAGAGCTGTACACCTGTCGAGTCCTGCAGGATATGCGTATTGATGGTATCAAGCAGCAAACCACCTGCTTGTAACGAACCAACTCTTACATCGCCTGCCATACCAATCAAGGGGTCGGTATGAAGGTCAAGCAGTGCCGACGAAAAAGCATAGCCTTTAAGGCGGGCTATATTGTACAAAGGATTTGCCCGGCCAGCCTTGAGAGTCAAGTCCATCACGGGTAAAAGTTCCTTGAGGCGTTCCTGGTTGAGTTCACGCCTGCTTGCCTGTTCCGAAAACTCTGTGGCAAAAGTTGTAAGTTGCTTGGCTAACAAGGGAACATTGCCCTTGGAGCCTAGGCTCACTTTGAGGTCACCTGCCGAAAGATTGGCTGTTGTTGTATCGGTTGAAGTAGCAAAGTCAAAGCAGATATCCTTGGCCATTGTACTCATTTGAGGCGAGCTAAAGTGGTTTTGGCGCAAGCTGCCGTCGATATTATAAGCCGTAAATTGCTTATCGGCCTTTAAATTAACCTCCAGTTTAGTTCCTACGTACAAGGTATCTTTAGTTATGCCCAAGGTTTTAAGGTCAACCGACTGTACTTGTGTAGCCAGCTGCAAGCCATAGCCATGTTGGTCAATTTGGATATCAGCATGGCCCTCAAACTGATACTGGGGGTTATTCGACGATATGTCTAAACGGCCATTACCACGCTGCAAGTCTATCTGGGCCGACAAACCACCCAAATCATAATGCTCATAACTAAGGGCTGCAATCTGAGCCTGCGCATGAAGTCGTGCCTGCGACGAAAGAACATCGAAATTGCTGCCACTGGCCGTCAGTTTTCCGGTAAAGGGGGTCAAGGGCATACCGGGCAAAAACGCAGCAAGTTGCAGTTGATTGGCTTGAGCCTCAAGCCGATAGGCAGAACGATCCAGATTAACTTTTGCACGGGCAGTCAATGTTCCTTTCCCACTCACAAGTCGCAAATCTGCCTGATAATCTGAAGATTTAAAACCTACTATTCCTCGGAGGGATACCCCATCAGGCACATTAACCGTTCGGAGCAAATCGGAGGGAAGGAGTTTTCTTACAGGGGCTAAGTTGCGCGTTTGCAACTGCACTTTGAAGTTGCCGCTCCTCCAGTTTTCCGTCAGATAAGCAGCATGCCCGTTGGCCGTAAGATTGAATACACCCGGCATAGCCAGTTCGGCCTTTTTAAGTTGCAGATTTTCAATATTTCCATCAGCTTCGGCTTGTAGTATCAAGTCTTTTCGGGGCCAGACATGCAGCATGGCCTCATCTACAAAACCTTTACCTAATATTTGGATGTCCTCGCCTCCTAACCTGGCTTCAATATGTGCTTGCAAATGGCCACCCTTTCCTACTTCAAACGAGCTGAAGTCGAATGCTGTTTGGCCCTGAATACGCGAATAAGGTGTATGAATTTCCAGATAGGGCAAGTTCAGACGCATGGTATCCATATCAATCTGTGCCTTTAGCTTATTTACCTGCAGACCGCACTTTTCACGCAAGGTTGCAGTTCGCAAGGCAGCGCGCAAGCGCCCTGTACGGTCATACGACAAGGTATCGAGCAACAGCGAAAGATCTGAAATGGCCAAATGGTTGGGATCGAGTCCGGACTGTGGTTTTTGCAAAGGCAGGTCGTAGGTTAAACCCGACGACTGTATTTTGAGCGAACGCAAGGCATAGTAGTTATGGCCTATATCAAAGCGCCCGCCGCGCAACGACAGGCTTCCGATGTCGGCACCGATGCGCATGGAGTCACCGGGAAGCGACAAACGAATACGCGAATGCTCAATGTCGGCTTGGGCCACAGCTATATCCCAACGTACCGGTACTGTTGAGGTATCGGGCATGGCCGTATCGGATAACGCCACGTTGAAGTCAGCGCGGTCCAGACGGATGCGGTCGAGCTTGACCCGCTCATTTTTCCAGTCTACCTTACTCGGCGTAAGGGTCAGTTCGCCTGCCGTACCTTGAATACGAGTATCTGATACATAACTCTTGGTATTGAGTTTAACATCGTACAACGACAAGCCGTTAATCTCGGCACATCCCTTAAGCAAGGGCATAAGCGCAACATTGAGGCGCAACGAACGGGCTGCCAACAGCGTGTCGGACTGCTCTACAGCTGTTACACGATGAACGGCAAGGTCGAGCGGAAAGGCCAATCTTACCTCTTTCACTGCAATTCGCATTCCCATGGATTCGGAAAGCGATTCGGCTACGCGGTTTACAACAAATTGCTGTACCGGGGGGATATAAACAAGGATGGCAAGCACTAAAAACAGCCCCACTGGTGCAAGGGCTGCTGCGGCAAGCCATTTTTTTAGTCTTTTAGGCTTCTTCATGAGGGCAAAGATAAGGCTTTTGTGTGGAACTACGGAAAACGGCTGTAAATAAAAGCCTTCGACCCAATGAAAAGCGTAATTTTACAAAAAACCAGCCCGTAAACAACGGGCCTCGGTCGCACGCTGCCAGTTCACATGAACGGGGTGTAAAACAGCTAACATTCATTATCAAAAATACAACACTCTACCGGTAAGCAAGCAAAAGTTGGCAACTAGACCAATCGCACACCAAATGCATTACAAAGCCCAGCTTTTATAAAAAGTAAGGCTTAGGTATGCGCACTACAAATATAAATTCGTACTTTTGCACATAGAAGCAGGTTTTGTGCTTTCTACTATTATTTTTCATTCTGCCTATGTCTATCTCCAAAACTCGCCAAAAACTACTCGAAGTTGCCCGCGAACTCTTTGCCCACCAAGGTTTGGAAGCTACCACGATGAACGATATTGCTACAGCCTCCAGACGCGGACGCCGCACGCTCTACACTTACTTCCGGAACAAGGAGGAAATTTACTATGCGGTTATTAAAGAGGAACTCGAACGGCTCTCCGACAAGTTAAAAGCTGTGCTTACGATGGACGTTGCACCTGAAGAGAAAATTTTTGCCCTCATCTACGCTCACCTGAGCATCATACGCGAGGCTGTTGCGCGCAACGGCACATTGAGGGCCGAATTCTTCCGTAACATTTGGATGGTCGAAAAGGTTCGACGCGCCTTCGACGAGGAAGAACACAAAATTTTGCTGAAACTCCTGCAGGAAGGGGTTGACAGTAAACGCTTTATGATTGAAAACGTAGGATTGTATGCCGATGTCGTTCACTGTGCCGTAAAAGGACTCGAAGTTCCCTACATTTACGACCGCCTAGGCGCAGGTTTGGAAGAGGACGAAACCTACCCCATGGTCAAAGGTATGGTTAACAGGGTACTCAATCTCAAAAAAAACTAAGGCTGTACCTTGACCGGAGCCACTACTCACATACTTAAACAACTTATTCAAATACTAACTATATCATCAATATGGGACTTTTAACTGGAAAGACTGCCTTGATTACAGGTGCCGCACGCGGCATTGGCAAGGCCATCGCCCTGAAATTTGCCGAAGAAGGCGCTAATATTGCTTTTACCGACCTCGTAATCGACGAGAACGGCGAAGAAACCCGCAAGGAAATCGAAGCTAAAGGTGTGAAATGCCTGGCCTATGCCTCTAACGCAGCCGACTTTGCACAGACTGCCGAAGTAGTTAAGCAGGTACACGCAGACTTTGGAGCTATCGACATTTTGGTAAACAATGCTGGCATCACCAAAGACGGACTCATGCTGCGCATGACCGAGCAGCAGTGGGATGCTGTAATTGGCGTAAACCTTAAATCTGCCTTTAACTTTATCCATGCCTGCACCCCCATCATGATGCGCCAGCGTCAAGGTTCTATCATCAACATGGCCTCGGTTGTTGGCGTACACGGAAATGCCGGACAAGCCAACTACGCTGCCTCAAAGGCAGGTATGATTGCTCTGGCCAAGAGTGTAGCCCAGGAAATGGGTAGCCGCGGTGTACGCGCCAATGCTATCGCTCCCGGATTTATCGAAACTGCCATGACTGCAGCACTGCCCGAAGATGTACGCAAGGAGTGGATGAAGTCTATCCCCCTGCGCCGCGGCGGTAAACCCGAAGACATTGCAGCCGTAGCCACCTTCCTGGCTTCAGACCTTGCCAGCTATGTAACCGGACAGGTTATTCAGGTTGACGGCGGTATGAACATGTAAACCTAAGCCGTATGTGCTGAACACCCATGCAACTGGCTGCTGCAAACCTTGGCGTATGCAGCAGCCAGTTGAGCCTTTAAGCCCCATGCAAGCTACAGGTGAAAGCACTAACACTCTGACATTTACCACACACATGGAGGTACTCTACGAAGACAACCATCTGATTATTGTTAACAAAGCACCGGGCGAAATTGTACAAGGCGACAAAACCGGCGATAAAACGCTCGGCGACCTTGTTAAAGCCTACATCAAAGAGCGCTACCATAAACCCGGCGAAGTTTTTCTAGGGGTTGTACACCGACTGGACCGGCCGGTAAGCGGAGTTGTCGTCTTTGCACGTACAAGCAAGGCTCTTGCACGCCTTAATGCCTTGTTCCGCGACGGAAAGGTACAAAAAACTTACCACGCACTGGTCTGTAATCTACCACGCAAACCCGAAGCTGTACTTACAAACTGGCTCACGCGTAACGAAAAACAAAACAAGGCTTACGCTCACCCGCGCGAGGTTCCCGGATCAAAAAAGGCAGTGCTCGACTACAAGCTTATCGGCTCATCAGACCGATACCACCTGCTCGAGGTTAACCTGCACACGGGCCGACACCACCAGATACGCTGCCAGCTGGCAGCCATGGGCTGCACCATCAAGGGCGACCTTAAATATGGTGCACCACGCTCTAACCCCGACGGCTCTATCTGTCTGCATGCCAGGCACATTGAGTTTGAACATCCAGTCAGCCACAAACTCATAGCGGTCAATGCACCCTACCCACAGGGAATGCCGCTGTGGCAGGTGTTCGAACCCAACACTCTAAATGCCTCGCAGCGCTAAACCTTCGGCACGAAGCCTCTAAACTTCTGAAACTTAAACCTACCATCATGACCATCGGTATTATCAATGCCATGCACAAAGAACACGAGCAGCTGGCCGGACTCCTGCAAAATGCCCGAACCGAAAGCGAAGGCAACTTTCACTTTGTGCGCGGCACACTCAACGGCCACGAACTTGTACTTATGGAGAGTGGCATAGGCAAAGTCAATGCTGCCATCGGCGGTGTTGAACTTATCAGACGCTACCATCCCAATGCCCTTATCAACACCGGAGTGGCCGGGGGCATCGATGCCAAACTCCAAGTTATGGATGTAGTGGCAGGCAGCCGCGTGGCCTATCACGATGTAGACTGCGGCCCCGAAACCGAACCGGGACAAGTGCAAGGACTCCCCCTTTACTATGAAGCAGACCCCGAACTGCTCAAAGCGGCCACAAGTTTGCAAACAGCTACACGCATCCATCAGGGCCTGATATGCAGCGGCGACCAATTTATTACCAGTCACGAACAATTAGCGGCCATCAAAACACGCTTTGCCGACGGATTGGCTGTTGACATGGAAAGCGGTGCGCTGGCACAAGTGTGCCGCATCTACGGTGTACCCTTCCTCAGCTTTCGCATCATTAGCGACACACCGGGAGCCGACAACCATTTTGAACAATACAACAACTTTTGGGGCGAAATGGCCGACCGCTCGTTTGGAGTAACACAAGCCTTGCTGCACGAAATTTGTCAATTATGAAAAAAATACCCAGCTTTACCATCGACCACCTGCGCCTGCAGCGTGGCATCTACGTTTCACGCAAAGACATGGTTGGGGATGAAACCATCACAACCTTCGACATTCGTATGAAACTGCCCAACCGCGAACCCGTATTGGGGCAAGGAGCCATTCACACCATCGAACACCTTGCGGCAACCTACCTGCGCAACAACGAGGAGTGGAAAGACCGCATTGTTTACTGGGGCCCCATGGGGTGCCTGACCGGCAATTACCTGTTGGTGCGCGGAGACCTTACGAGCAGCGACATTTTACCACTTATGCAGGCTACCTTCAAGTTCATTGCAACCTTCGAAGGCGAAGTGCCGGGTACCACAGCCAAAGACTGCGGCACCTACTTGCTTCACGACCTGCCCATGGCTCGCTACGAGGCTGCCAAATACCTGCACGAGGTGCTCGAATGTGCCACTGCCGAAAACCTGAACTATCCCGAATAAGGACTCATGACCAACATGACGCACGACACGTGCCAATGGCAATACGTGCGCTCTCTAACCTACTACAGTTGCCCATCCTGACCCAATAGTCCGGGCACTTTCAACCACAAACCCCGACCTGCAAAGCAGACCGGGGTTTTATCTTTGGGTCTGATGCCAATGCCCATAATCAAACTACAGGCATTGCATCATTTTGATGCTAAAGTTTTTACACCATGTTGTCAACCTTTCAACACCATAGTGCAAACTGTTTTACACAGCGCACACACGGGGCTGGAGCAAATACCTGCAGGCTTCAGCCCAACAGATAGCTGCGCAGCGCAGCTGCCGCTAAACGTGCATCACGCTCGGCTTCGAGCTGAGCGGTACGAGCATCGTAATAAAAGGAGAGTTCGAGCAAATAATCGAGCAGCGAAATTTGTCCTTCGTCGAGCGAACGGCGCAACAATCGGGCATTGCCGGTAAGTTTAAGCTCATCCTTTAGGCGGTCGGCAGTTTGCTGCAGTGCCAGCGCTGTGGCGTACTGCTGTTGCAGACTGGCCGAAAGTTGGGTTTCAACATCAGCCAGGTCAAGTTGTCGTGCCAATACCTCCGTACGGCTTTGACGCACTTTGGCACGGGTGTTTCCCCACAGAGGAATACTCATACCCAAAGTAATGCCACTGTATTTGCTGTCTTTTACGTATTCGCCCGAATAACCTACGCTGAACGTAGGCCACGACTCGCTCTTAGCCAATTTTAGCTGCTGCAGGCTCTGCTTGATGGCTCCCTCAGAGCTTAGCACCTGCGGGTGCGACTCTTTAACCTGCGCCATCAAGTCGGCTAAAGCAGGCAGGGCTTCGGCATAATAGAGTGTATCGTTACACTCCAGGGGCTTTCCGCCGTTCAGTCGCTGCAGGTTGAGCTGCAGGGCCTGCCTTTCGCTCTGTGCCCGCCGCAGTTCGGCCTGCGCCACGGTAGCGTTGAGTTTTACCTTGTTTACCTCCAACTGGTTTAAATCGCCTTCTGCAAACTTCTTTTCGTAGAGCAGTTGCATCTCTTGCGCCAGTTGCAAGCGCTCATCGAGTTCGTTGCACAAGCGATTGTAGTACACCATTTGCGTAAGGGTCTGCAGGGCTTCGGCCAGCACAGTCTGTCGCTGCAGGCGGTAGTTTTCGTGCGCCACAATGTCGCCTGCCTTTGCCAGTTTGTGGCGACGGCCGGTTATTACGCCCCAATCGAGCGACTGTGACACGCTCACATTAACACGATTGGGAATGCCCTTTGGCGAACCGAAGAAGTAGCCCACTTCGGCCTCAGGGTCGGACAGACGCATATCGCTACGGTTTTGCTGCATGGTGGCCTGAGTTTGCACCACCAGGGCCTGAAGGGAGGTATTGTTAGCCTCGATGCTGTCGAGCAAGGCCGGACGCTGGGCCCAGCCGGGCAGTGCTGCCGCAAACAGCATATAGAGAAGTGTATGTTTCATTGTCGGGATGCGTTATTTACTTGAACTTTTTCATCGGCGCTATAATCGGAAGTACAATCAGGTTGAGCAGGGTGCTTGTAAGCAATCCGCCCAACATAACCTGCGCCATCGGACTTTGAATTTCATTACCCGGCAAATCGCTACCCAAAGCCAGCGGTATGAGTGCCAGGGCCGATGAAAGCGCAGTCATAATAATGGGAAGCAAACGGTCGAGCGAGCCTTGACGAATAACCTCCTGACGGCTGAGTCCGCGGCTTGCCAGTTCGTTATAACGGTCAACCAACAACATACCTCCGCGAGTGGCCATACCAAAGAGCGATATGAAACCTATAATTGCGGGAATGCTGATTACGCCTCCTGTCAACACCAGTGCCAAGACACCGCCTATGAGTGCCAAAGGCAAGTTGAGCAACACCACAATAGCCTGGGGCCACGAACGGAACTGCAAGTAGAGCAGCAAAAGGATGACAATAATACTGATAACCGAAAGGCCCAGGAGCATGGTCGAGGCTGCTTCTTCGCTCTCGAACTGTCCGCCGTATTCCACATGGTAGCCTTCGGGCATAGCCACTTTGGTTTCGATAGCTTCGCGCATGTCGTTCACAACCGAACGCATGTCGCGTCCGGCCACATTGGCCGAAACTACCAGTTTACGCTGGGCATTTTCGCGACTCACGGTGTTGGGACCTGCCGTCGATACGATGTCGGCTATTTCGCCCAATGGCAACTGCCTGCCGTCGGCTGTCGAAATAAGCATTCCGCGTATGCTCTCAATGCTGCGCAGTCCGTGGTCGTCAACACGTACAGTCAGGTCAAAGGTCTTGGCCCCGTCTTGCACCTGGCTTACCACTTCACCACCCATTGCCGCATTTACATACTCGGCAAACTCGGGCAGGGTAATACCATGGCGGGCAAGGAGCTCGCGACGGGGTTTGATAGCCAGCTGCGGACGCTCTATCTGTTGCTCCACGTTCAAGTCGGTTACACCTTCAATGGTGTGTGTTGCCTGCTGTATTTGTACACCGAGCGAATGGAGGGTTCCGAGGTCCGGACCAAACACCTTGATGGCGATGCCAGCCTTGGTACCCGAGAGCATGGCGTCGATGCGGTGCGAAATGGGCTGACCAATCTCAATGCTCACACCGGGTAACGTGCGCAGGCGCTGACGCAAATCGGCCATTACCTCGTCTTTACTGCGGTCCTTGAGTTCAAAAGGCACTTCCATCTCGCTGGTATTCACACCTAAGGCATGCTCATCAAGTTCAGCACGTCCTGTTTTGCGGGCCACGGCCTTTACTTCGGGAACCTGCATGATTAGTTTTTCGGCTTGATGACCTATTTTATTGCTCTCCTCAAACGAAACTCCCGGAAGGGTACTTACATTGATGGTAAAGGAGCCCTCGTTAAAGGGAGGCAGAAAGGAACGTCCCAACGTAAAGAACAAACCTATTGTAACCATCACCAAGGCAGCTGTTACACCCAGTATCCATCGCGAGGGTCTGCCGGTAGCCCACAGCAACAGACGCTCGTAGCGGGCCTTCATGGCTACTACCCATTTAGGGCCGCCTGCACTTTGTCCGTCACCGCCGGTACTGTCGCCGTCAGCTTTTGAACCATCCTTGAGCAGGTAACTGCACAGCACGGGGGTAAGGGTCAGTGCCACAAGAGTCGATGCAAAAAGCGATACAATAAAACTTACACCAAGCGGAGTGAGCATACGGCCTTCAAGTCCCGATAAGAAAAATAGCGGAACGAAACTTACGACAATGATAAGTGTAGAATTAAGAATGGGCATACGCACCTCGCGCGAGGCATCGTAGATAACAGCCAGTTTGCTGCGACGCTGCTCTTTGGGCAATCGGGCATTAAGCCGCAAATTCTTGAACACGTTTTCCACATCTACGATGGCGTCGTCTACCAACGAGCCTATCGCAATAGCCATACCACCTATACTCATGGTGTTAATGGTGAGTCCCATCAGCTTAAGTACAAGGATGGTTACAAGCAGGGAGATAGGAATGGTTACAAGCGATATGAGCGTGGTGCGGCCGTTCATCAAGAATATAAAGAGCACCAATACCACAAAAATACCACCCTCGAGCAATGACTTTTGGATATTACTGATTGACGAATCGATAAAGTCTTGCTGACGGTAAAGGTGGGTATCAACTTTTACATCGGCAGGCAAAGATTTCTTAAGATCTTCGACAATGCGGTCAAGGCTTTCGGTCAGTTCGAGGGTACTGGTCGAGGGTTGCTTGGTTACTGTCAAAAGCACAGCCTGCTTGCCCGAGATGGAGGCCATACCCATACGTGGACTCTTGGGACCCATCTGCACATCGGCTATGTCGGCCAGCACAATGGGATTGCCGTTTGCAGTACGCTTCACAACGGCCTGGCTCATTGCGTGGGTATTAGTAGTGGTCAGTTCGCCGCGTACAATGTACTCATTGCCATTTTCATAAAGCACACCACCGGCTGCATTACGGTTCATTTGGCGGGTTGCGGCAAGAACCTCAGTAAGGGTTACACCATAGTGGCGCATCCGCTCCGGATGAAGGCGCACCTGATACTCCATCAAGTCGCCGCCCATTACTGTTACCTGGGCTACACCGCCCGTTGAGAGCAGGCGTGGACGCACTGTCCAATCGGCTAATGTGCGGAGGTCGCCCATCGATGTTTTATCGGCAGTCAGACCTATAAACATTACTTCGCCTAAAATACTTGACTGCGGACCGAGGGTCGGAGTGCCCACACCTTGCGGCAGGGCATCGCCCAATGTTGCGAGTTTCTCCGACACGATTTGCCGGTCGCGGTAAATGTCGGTTCCCCAGTCGAATTCAACCCACACAACTGAGAAGCCTGTGGTCGATGAGGAGCGCACACGGCGCACATCGGTCGCTCCGTTTACTGCGGTTTCGATAGGAAAAGTGACCTGTCGCTCCACTTCTTCCGAAGCCATACCCGGTGCTTCGGTCATGATAACCACGGTAGGCGCATTTAGGTCGGGAAATACATCAACCTCCATTTTCCATGCTGTCCACGAGCCTATAATAAGGAGCAAGGCACTGAAGAACAGAATGATGGGACGGTTGTGCAGCGAAAAGGATATAATTTTGTTTAGCATGGGAGTTTCGGGTTTAAGCGTTGTCCGGCGGGCAGATTTTCATCCGGGGTTTCATTCCGGGCTACTGCCGTTTGTTATTATTTGCTGCATGTTCATGCCACCGGCAACGGCAAATGGTTTTAATGCGTATGGCCTTCGGGCACTACTGTGGCATTAGCAGCCAGACGTACCTGTGTAGCTCCGGCTACTACAACCTTGTCGCCTGCTTTCAAGCCGCCAAGTATTTCGGTACGGCGACCATTGCTTGCCCCCAGTTGTACTTCCTGACGGCGGTAAGCATCGCCATGAACTTGCACATATACAAAATAGAGTCCTTGAGCTTCGGTTAAAGCCTCAACAGGTACAGAGAGTACACCACTGCGGGTATTTCCTTCCAAATAAACCTGTGCAAAACTTCCCGGCACAATATTACCTTGATTGTTAAACTCGAAAGTTACGGGCACAAAATAGTCACCCGTGTCGGTAGCCTGACCTTTCGACAACAGGCGTCCGCCCAGTTCCTTAACCGAATGAGTTACCGAAGCGTCGTCGTAGGCCATGCGGAAATTTGCACCCGCTATGCGCGAGAGCATAGCATAATGACGCTCGGGAACATCGGCCCGGAGTTGCAGTTTGCGGTTCTGCGTAACGGTGGCCAAGGCTTGGCCGGCTGCCACATAGTCGCCGGGTTTTACCAGTACACTCTTTAAATAACCGCCAATAGGGGCTGCCAGCGAACGGGTTTGCGAAGCTCCGCCCAAGCTCTTGGCTGCTGCTGCGGCGGCCTGGTAGCGCTGCTGCGCATCCTCGAGTTCGCGCTGCGAAATAATCTTATCGGCAGCCAAACGTTCGGCACGGGCAAGTGCTTGCTTGGCAGCGGTGAGTTCGGCCTGTGCTGCAGCTGCCGGATTGCCATCGGCCATCTGGCCGGCCTCAACAACAAAGAGTGCTTGCCCCTTGCTAACGGGCTTACCGTCAGTTAAGTCTGACTGGGGGAAACGTACAATGCCTGCCATCGTGGCTGCTACCGTGGCCTCGGCACCGGGTGCTGGCAGTACGCGGCCGCTTACTTCTACCACTTCGGCAAAGTCAGCAGGCTTAAGGGTTTCGATTTTTAAACCTGCGGCCTTGGCCTGTTCGGGAGTAAAGGTTATTTCGTCGGCACCATGTTCGTGCTCGTGGCCGTGTGCATCAGACTCTGCGTGTTCCTCAGGACCATGATTATGGCCGGCATGACACGCACTCAAGAGTGTAGCTGCAAAAAAGGCTACACCATAATATACTATCTTATTCATGAATAAAATGGATTTGTTGGTAATGAATCATACAGCTAATGCTGCAGACAAAATGGGGATGGAGGCTATAGGTATACGCTCCCTTATAACTACTTAAACCAACAAAGCCGGAGGACCGCGGGTGGGCAGATGCTTGCTGAACGGGCAAGCTAAATCAAAACGTTTACTGCTCCCGGGGGCATTAACGGCCATTTGTTGCACCTGCGGAGCGGGCAACTGAACAAACGAAACGGGTAAGAAATAAAGGGGAACACCGATTGGATGTTCGCCTTTCGACGGAGTGAGTTTAACAACAGCTACCGACAGCACACAAGGGTGGCTGTTTGACTTTCCGTGGTGGCCATGTGCATGGCGCGCATCGCTTGAAGGGGTGTTTGTGTGACAATGTTCGAAGGTTACGCAAGTCAGCCCGCCATCGTGGTGATGGTGGGGCAAAAGTACTGCCAACAGCAACAAGATGATGGACAGCCATGCGCGGGTAACCAATCGGGACTTTTTCACGCCACAAAGATAGAAAATATTTTGTGCAACCTGTTTGCATTTACTCATTTGCCTTATATTTTTAGTTTTGGCACTCTTCTATTGGCACTGACATTCTATAAAAAAACGATGCAAAACCTGCTTTAACCAATGCCTGGCGGAAGGTGCGCAACGGTCTACACATGTTGAAACTTTTACACTAAATGTATAATGACATACACCGCCAACAGACTATCAACTGGGGGATAGGCAGCCTCGACAGGGACTTTTTGACGAAAGTTCCTGCAAAATATAAAATAATCAATCTTTTTTTGACTTTCTTCGCTCGCCTTGCACTACCTTTGTCTGCGAATAACAAACAAATAACCCATTATGATGAAGAAAATCCTACTGTTCTGCATGGCTCTTGCCATGAGCCTGTCGGGAGCCCGAGCTGACGAAGGTATGTGGCTCTTGAAGTTAATGAAGCAGCAGCATTTGGAGGATTCCCTCCGTAAAGCAGGCTTGCAACTGCCTCCTGAGGCTCTCTACAGCGAAACCTCCTCTTCGCTGCGCGAATGTATCGGTATCTTTGGCGGTGGATGCACCGGCGAAGTAGTTAGTCCCGATGGTTTGATTCTTACCAACCACCATTGCAGCTTTAGCTACGTTCACGAGATGAGCGGCATCGGACACGACTACATGAAGGACGGTTTCTTTGCCAAAAGCCGTGCTGAGGAGTTGCGCACTCCCGACCACCTGACCTTTACCTTTGTATTGCGTATTGTTGATGTAACGAAGGAGGTTGAGACAGAGGCACGCAAACAAAAAGCCGACGAATATACTGCACAAAGCTACGGATTCCTGGAACCTCTGGCCCAAAAACTCTTTAAAAAGAGCGACTTGAAGAAAAAGAAAGGTATGCGCGTACGTATCGTCCCCTTCTTCGGAGGCAACCAGTTCTATATGTTCTACGAACAAACCTTCAACGACATCCGCCTGGTAGCCAATCCGCCGCACAACATCGGCCAGTTTGGCGGTAACTCCGACAACTGGGTATGGCCGCGCCATAATGCCGACTTTGCCATGTTGCGCATCTACGCTGACAAAAACGGCGATCCCGCACCTTACAGCCCCGACAACGTGCCCTTGAAGTGCAAAAAGTATCTGCCCATCTCGCTCAAAGGTCTCAACGAGCAGGATTACACCATGATTATGGGATTCCCCGGCACTACCAACCGTTACCTCACTGCTGCCGAGGTTGAACTGCGTTGCAAAGCTACCAACGAGCCTATTGTTATTGCCGGTAATCCGTTGCTGGCCTACTACAAAAACCTCATGGACCAAAGCGACGAACTCCGCCTGCTGCTCGAAGACGAATACTTCTCATGGGGTAATACAATCAAGAACTTTGGCGGTATGAACGAAGCCGTTCAAAAGATTGACCTTGTAGGACAGAAGCGTGCTGAAGAGGCTCACTTCCGCACCTTTGCCAAGCAAAGCGGAAAGGCTGAGTACCAAGATATTATTGAACGTATCGAGGCGCTCTGCAAGGCCTACTCTGACACTCTCTACGATGCCTCGCTCTACAACATCACGCTCCGCCAGCAATCGTTTAGTATAGCTCCCGAACTTGTAGAGGCTTATGATAAAGCGCTGAAAGGCGGCAAGCAAAAAGAGATTGACGCAGCCAAAGCTAAAATTATGGCTTTCTACAACGAGGCTCTGAAGGGTGTAAACTTACCCATCGACCTTGGCAAGATGGAACTGCTCGTTCCCTACTTCATAAAGCACAAAAAGTTGAGCCACACGCCCGATTTCCTCAAAAACAACGGCGACTTCAAGGCTTACTTCGAGAATATTTACAAGCAATCGGTTTTTGCAGACAGCACGAAGCTGGCCAAGGCGCTTGCACAGCCCAATGCCGACGTACTGCTCAACGACCCGCTCTACCTGGAAGCTAAAGCGCTCAACGACTACTACGGAAACGCATTTAAGGGACTGGCACACTACTCTAAGGAGCGCAAGGCTCTTGACAAAATCTACGTGCGCGGACTCTGCGAGATGTATGATTGGGCCAAAGCTCCGGATGCCAACTTTACGCTTCGCATGACTTACGGACACATTTGCGACCTTAAACCGCGCGATGCCGTTCGTTATGACTGGCACACCGTTCTCGATGGTATGTTCGAGAAGGAGAACAATTCAAACAGCGACTATTTTGTAAACAAGCGCCTGCGCGAACTTTACGATGCCAAGAACTTTGGACGCTATGCCCGCAAGGATGGTAAACTGCCCACTTGCTTCCTTTCGAACAATGACATTACCGGTGGTAACTCGGGTTCGGGCGTGCTCAATGCCAAGGGCGAACTCATTGGTCTGGCCTTTGACGGAAACATTGAGTCGCTCTCGTCCGACCTCAAGTTCAACCCGGCACTCCAGCGCTGTATCAACGTTGACATCCGCTACGTGCTCTTTATTATCGACACCTTTGGCGGTTCGTCATACGTACTCGACGAGTTGGACATCCGCAACTAAAACAAAACGGAACAGCCTGAACACATTTCACCGCAGCTAACTGCGTAACGGCTGTTCGGATTAATTGAAAACAAGGCGTGGACCTTCTTAATTAAGGGGTTCACGCCTTTATTTATTACCATACTCACAACTCTTACCTACTAATCCCCGACACATAGATTGCCGCGATAGAATTTTCTAAAGCCGCGATAGGTTTTTCCAAAGCCGCGATAGAATTTTCCAAAGCCGCGATAGAATTTTCTAAAGCCGCGATAGAAATTTCCAAAGCCGCGATAGGTTTTTCTAAAGCCGTATTTAAAAAAACAAATATGGGGTGTAAAATAATCTACACTGCTTCTCCATTTTTTGATGCCACATACCGTAATTACGCTTCCTGCATCCCCCAAAAACAAAATGCCTGCAAATAGTTAGAAGAGGTAATAATGTATACTATAAAATTACAATATTACCTCACTAAGGTAGCTTACGAAAGTGATTAAAGCTCTGCGTAATTACGTAAAAGCCGATAAAAACAGCTTGGTATACAACACATAACTTAAAAAGCCACAGGAATGCATCTTCCTGCGGCTTTTAGGTTTTATGCCTCCGAATGTCGGCAACTCTCATAGAGTTTAGAATAAAAAGGATGACGGCAGAGCGTTTCGGCCGAACCGAGTATAATCAGTTTATAGCGAGCTCGCGTCATGGCCACATTCATGCGGCGCAAGTCAGCCAGGAACCCAATTTGCCCCTCCTCGTTGGCTCGTACCAAACTCACTAATATCACATCGCGCTCCTGCCCCTGAAAGGCATCAACCGTATTGACTGTGATTTGTTGACGCAAAGGACGCAAATATTCATCGCGGCGTATGAGTCCGCGCAGGTATTGCACTTGTGCCCGATAGGGAGATATCACACCGAAATCAACCCGTTCATCGAGCAAACGCCGGCGCCCTATACGCTGCACGTAGCTGTGTAATGCGTGCAGCGTGAGAGCAGCTTCGGCCTTATTGATACGTCCATACGAAGAGCCTACAAAGGATTCGCGTACGGGCGTTGTTGCAACCTGCAAGCTAGTATCGTTGCACGGCGCGGCTTCGGCTGCAGGCATGACCGACGAGTCAATCCACACCAGGGGGGAATCGAGTTCGTCGAGCAGAGAACGGTGTTTTACCTCAGCCGCTGCTTCGAGTTTTCCCCCATAAAACCACTCCGACGAAAAGCGCATCAGTGTTTCGTTCATGCGGTACTGCACCTTGAGCAACCGCACGGCTTCGGGCTTGAGGGCAGCAATTTGTTCCATCAGACTGCGCCCTAATCCACCCCGCAGGGCTTCAGGACTCTTGACCGTTGGCGGCAGTTGCTGATGGTCGCCTGCAAGTACCACCCGGTCGGCCTTTTGCAACGCAATCCAACAAGCAGCCTCCAGAGCCTGGGCTGCCTCGTCGATAAAGAGGGTGTGAAAATGCTGTCCAGCCAGGAGTGGATGGCCTGAACCAACCAAGGTTGCTGCAATCACGCGCGAAGAATCGAACAAGGCGTGACGAATGCGCACTTCGAGTTCGTCGGCCCGCTCCTTGAGGCGGGCTACTTTTTGATGGAAGTTTTCAGACCGCGACTTGCGGGGCTGGGCATAGAGCTGACGTAACGTGCGACGCAACTGCCACAGGTCGGGATAATCGGGATGCGACTCAAAGCGGCGCTCGTAGGTATACGAGAGCATCTCGTCGGTTACACGGGCCGGATTGCCTATACGCAACACGGGTACACCCCGATTAGCAAGTTGGCTGCATATCCAGTCGACAGCCGTATTGCTCTGTGCGCAAACCAACACCTGTGGTTCGCGACGCAACACCTCGCATACAGCCTCAACCAGAGTTGTTGTTTTGCCCGTGCCTGGAGGACCATGCACAATGAGCACATCTTTGGCCCGCAACACATCGTTCACGGCAGCCTCTTGCGTGGCATTGAGCCAAGGCAACCTTAGGGGCATACTGCCTGCAGCTCCCCACGACAAGGGAGCAGGGGTATGAAAAAGATCGCGAAGCGCTGCCAGGCGGTTGCCTTTGGCCGACTGTACACGGGAAAGCGCATCGAACATCATACGATACGAGTAGTCGTCAAAATGCAACTGCACCCCGGCACGCTCCAGAGCCTGCAGCCGGGCCAGAGCCCCCTCACCCGGTAACTCTACCACCATGCGGTCGGTTGCAGCATAGCTTACCGTGGCCTGAAAATCCAGGTAATGGAGCATGCCAGAGCCATCTTGCGAAAAAAAACACACCGGACGGCCATACTCAAAGTTATGCTCGGTATCGGTGTCGGGGGTTCGCATAATCTCTACCACAAAACGGTCGAGCGAGTTGTAATAGGCTCGCCCGACCGTTATGGGAAACCAGCAATCGCCACGCTTAACCTTGCGGTCAATACCCATCATTTCGGTATCGCGGCGGAAGGCTTGTTTTTCGTATTCGTACTCCTTGCGCAGGAGTTCCGTCTGTCGCTGTAGCGACACTGCTTGCTTCATTGTTTGTAGTTCGTTTAGTTCGTTATACCCGGTTTGCCAGCCTTCCGCAGGCTGCTTCACAAGTATGCCTCTTAGTAGCTGCTATGTTCTACACTAACCCCAATGGTTGCGTTATTACCAATCTTAAACTCGGCTGCGGCTCCTATGCGGTCGCGCATACGGTCTAAAAACACCGGAAAGGGGTCACGTCTGAAACGGAAGGCCGACTGACGCGGCAAAAAGCTTTTTGAACCATAGGCATAGAGGTTGATGCGTTCGTTCAGGCGGTAGGCAAGCACCCCCGAGATACCTACATCGGTCTGTCGCCAGGGTCCCCAGTCCAAATTGCCGGCATAAATGCCCGCTGCCACCGAAAAGCGCGACGTTACGGGCAACACATAGGCAAAAGCGGCATGCTGGCCAAAGCCCACCCCTTTGGGGGCGTGCTTACCAAAGGCTGCACTAACCGAAAGGCCCAACTGGGCATTGAAACCCTCGTGCAGACGCCACTGGGGGCCATACAGCCCACCATAAGCCGGGTGGCAGCCATCGAGTCCGTAGCCTGCAAAACTGAGGGGGACGGACCAAGGTAGCGATAGCGACAGGCTGTCGGTTGCCGGGGGCAACGAGCAACAGGCATTGGCTGCCTTGGTGGCCAAAAGGGTATCGGGCAAAGTCGTTGGGTGAGCGGGTAAATCGGTTTGGGCTTTCAGACTCACAGCTATAAGGCATAGCCATAATGTCAGCAGAATTTGTTTCATAAGCATCGGCTACCGGCAACTTGACACCGGTTGCTGATGCAAAAGTAGGCACATTTTGCCGGAATAAAGGGAGAAAAGCTATTAAATAAAAACAATGAGGCGTTATAAATCCGTATTTTTGCCTCGTTATATGCCTCTAAGCACAAATACCTTACGCTGATAGCCTTGCTACTGCAGCCTGTATGCCTTTTGACAATTGTACTTAAACTCCCCCAACTCCTCTCTTTGAATTGCTTACTGCTTATGGATAAATCATTCAGTGAGGCCGACCAGTTGCACCGGTACCTTGAAACACTGGCCGACCCGAAATACGCCACTTTTTCGGGCAAACTCATTCCCAACCTACGCTACCCGATGATAGGGGTACGCATTCCGGCGCTCCGCAAACTGGCCAAAGAAATGGCACGTACCGATGCTGTACATGCCATGGATGTATTGCTCACGGAACTTAGCTTTGAGGAAGTGCTGCTCAAGGGTTTTGTGCTGGGCTATGCTCATCTGGCATGGACGGAATGGGCGAAGCGGGTGGCTGCCTACGTTCCACTCATGAACAACTGGGCTGTATGCGACATGGTGTGCGCCTCGCTCACGTTTATCCGCAAGCACCGCACCGAGGGATGGGAGCTGTTGCGCCCCTATACCCTATCTGAAGGTGAGTTTGAGCAACGCTTTGCAATGATTATGCTGATGGATCACTACCTGACCGATGATTGGATAGACCATACGCTTGATGTTATTAAAAAACTGCAGCCTGCGGGCTACTATGCAGCAATGGCTGCTGGCTGGGCACTGCAACGCGCCTTTGTCAAGTGGCCCGAAAAGGTTTTCGACCTACTCACCGACTCAAGTATCCGGAGCGATATCCGGCTCATGGCCCGCAAAAAACTCCTGGAGTCGCGCTGCACGCTGCCACAATGGCGCGAACGTATTAAAGCATTGCATCCAGCCTGACGGATTTGACCCTTTGCCTCATAAAATAAGCCGCACCCGGCCTTTGTAAAGGACAGGGTGCGGCATAGTAGGTGAATTAACAGAACCCCGACAGGAGCTTACAGCATGTTTGTTCGTACCAAACGAAAGAACACGAAGGGGGAGCAGACCATACAGCTACAAGCGGTCGATTACAGACTGCACCTCGCTCTTACTTTTGTAGCGGTTACGCATTGCATTAAAGTTATAGTTTATTTTCAAAAAGAATCTGCGTGTTTCGCCATCGCCCTTCTGATAAAAGCGACTGGTTTCCATATTGGTATAAATGCCCTGCGACACACTGTGAAAAATATCTTCGCATCCCACATTGACCGTCAGTTGGTCTTTCAAGAAGGAGCGCGATACGCTGGCCTCAACATAGTGCATCATGTTGGCCAACTGGATGTTGTCATAGTGCCCGCGCGTTGACAGATTGTACATCACGTTCAGGCGGAAGCCGGCTGGCAATTCAAAGTAGTTGTTCAAGTTTATTGAGAGCAAGGGGTTGTAAAAGCGCTGCATGCTTCCCAGGGTAGGAAGTTTGAGGAAGGATTGCAAATAGCTGATATTGAACTGCGGACGATACCACCCCAACACAGGCGATGCGGTAACCGAAAACATTAACTGCGAATAGCTGCGGTTGATGTGCGACACGGTTGTAACGGCCGGTTTGTCGGGATTCGAACTTCCCCAATTCAGAATTCCGTTAGTATGGTGTGTAAACATCACCACGCCTTGTAAAAAATTCCACACGGTGGTTGCTGTAACACTATGCTTGATGGTTGGTTTGAGCAGGGGATTGCCTGTTTGCAGCAAAAAGCGGTTGCCATACGTCACATTATTGGAGAGTTGTTCATAGTCGGGCCGAATGGTTTGAGCCGCATAGGCCAGCATAAACTGTACGGGATGCTTGCCCTTGCCCCAGGCCGTAGCAAGCGAGAGGGAGGGAAATACGTTGTTGTAAACAGGCGACTGGTCTTGACGGAGGCTGCCATTTTGCCAATAATCGTAAACGGCATGTTCGTAACGCAAGCCGGCAGCAAACTGGTAGCGCTTGGCAAAGAGGGCACTATACTGCACAAAGGCAGCACCGTTCTGTTCGCGCTGCTTGGAGCGGGCAGCTCCCACGCCAAAGTTGTTTTGAGGTATCCAAAAGTTATCGTGACGGTTCGTAAAGGTGTATTGCACACCCAGTGCAACCTTGCCGCCGAGCCAGGGCCACTCGTACTGCGCCCTGGCCATGAGCAAGCGGCTGCGCACGCGGTTTTGTGTCCAAAAATCGCGGTCGTCAAATTCGGCACTCTGCTCCACCGTGTGGTCATTGCTACCCGTGTTGCTTGCAAAAAAGTCGGCGTCGATACTCAACTCGCCTTGGCCTATTTTACCCGTATAATAGGCATTGATTGCATGTTGGGGGCGGTTTTCGCCGCTACCACTCAGGCGGTTGTTCAGTTCGTCGTAGGGCTGACCATTGGCTTGTATGCGACTGTCAACAGTGGCCCACCAATCCATTTTGATAGTGTGGTCGAGTTGATAGCGCATTCCTACCGAATGGCTGTTACCCCAATCGTAATTGAAGCCGGTATTGAACGATGCTTGCTGCATTTTCGACTCGGAATGCTGCCCCATAGGCAAAAACCATAAGGTATCGGGCGTGTGAGTAGTCTGGTCGAGGCTGGTGTTCCAGTAACTCCCTTGTGCTGTAAAGCTACCTCCTGCATACACATCGAGCGACTGACGGCGATAGTTGAGTTTGAGCGTAGTGAGGTTGCTCGTTTTCTTGCCTTGATGCAAATTTTCGGTCAAACTAATGCCCCATCCCTCGCCCTTGCGGCGCGTGGTGCGAATTCGAACTACGGCACTGACCGAAGCATCATAACGTACTCCGGGATTCTGGATAACCTCCACGCTTTTTATTTCCTCGCTGCTTAATTGCTTGAGTTCGTTCAGATCGCGCACCTGGCGGCCATTGATGTAGAACAGGGGCTTGCCGCGGCCAATCACCTCAAGGCTACCGGCCTCATCGCCCTTGCGGATGATGCCGGGCACCTGACGGAGCACGTCTTCGGCCGTTCCGGCCTTCGAAAGGGTGGAGTTTTCGACCGAGGTGACTAACGCACCATCCTTCAAACTAACGGCGGGACGACGATAGGTAACGGTGGCCTCGGCCAAGGCGGTCAGGCTGTCGCTACGAAGCGTGAGTATGAGGTGGCCTACGGGTGTCTGCACCCGATAGTATAAGGGCTCATAACCAACTGCCGTTACACGCAGCAGTTTAGGGTGCACCGCCTCGCCAAACTGCCAACAGCCATCCTCACCACTCAGGCAAGCGGCCACAATAGCAGAATCGGAAGATGCCAGGGCAGCAATGTTGGCATAAGGTACCGGCTGACCGGCTGCATCTACCACCCGGCCTTGGGTTTGAGCGCCGAGAGGCAAAAGCACAAAGAAGAGAAAGACGCATAAAAGAACAGATAGAAAACGTTTCATGAGTATTTGCTGGTTAAAAATGTATAAGCAGGCAGCCCCTCCCACCCTTTAGCCTTGGGTGCAGAAGCATACGCTTTGCCAAAATACACCATTACAAGTGCTATAATACGGGGCCAAAAGGATGGCTGAGGGTTTAAAAAGTTTTACTCAGCTGATGCAGCGGAGTGCTGGCGATAAGCTTCGTTTACCTCGTCAATACTAACTCCGAGCAAGTGCATCTGCCTAAAGAGTTCGGGCAATACCTGATTACGAAACTGCTGCTTACGTTCACAGCGTATCTGTTGCGGGGCTTCGGCTGTTACATAGTATCCCATACCCCGGCGTGCCGCTATAATGCCTTGCTGCGACAATAGTTCAAAAGCCTTGACTATGGTGTTGACATTTACTCCTAAGTTCGCGGAATACTCCCTCACTCCGGGCACACGCCCTTCGGGAGGATACACCCCTGCCAATATTTCGTCGCTCATGCGCTCGGCTATTTGCATATAGATGGGTAATCCGTCTTTAAAGTTCATCTGACTAAGAGATTAAGGGTTAAAAAAATTTGCGACGCGTAATCTGTCTGCGGCAGAAGAGGCGGTAAGCGCCCCACACGAAGAGGACGGTGAGCAGGGAGTGCAATACAAAGCCCCCCCACGCAAAAACAACGGTCGGATTCGCGCGTAATATATTTTCGGGCACAGTCAGCAGAACCGTCATGGCTAAGACAAGAAATCCTATCAAAAAAAGCCACATGATGATAGCGGCCCGCCGTGGGAAGAGGATAGAACCCAAGATAAATTCGGCAATGAAGGACATTATCATGGCATGACCCTGAAGGATAAAGGGCCATCCTTCGTCGGTCAAACTGAGCGTTTCCTTGAAATAGTAGCACACCGAATCCCACAAAGCAGGAAGTACGGATTGCACAGGCATTTCGGTTCCTAAATAAACCAGAATGCGGATGCCATCGGCCAGGACAAAACTTAACCAGGCAAACAACGGAACAAATACCAGGCAGATGAGCAGCCGCGAAAGGTACTTTTCGAGATTGCTGGCCGGTACCATCAAATAACTGATGCGGGCACGCTTATTGGGCAACATGCCAAACACGTTGGCAGCTGCTACCGTCATGAACATGACTAATAAGAAATAAAACACTTCGACGGCCGTATCGGCAAAATTAGAAAAGTTCTCGGTCGTTATTGGGGAATATTTGGCAGCCGGATAGAAGACGCCCAACTGTCCCAAAGTAATAGCGACAAAAACACCTACCATCATGCTGAGGTATTGCTTGCGATACTGGCACAAGTCGTACTTGAGCAAATGCAGAAAACGGGAAGAATTGAAATTATCCATGAGTGTAGAGGATTTTAAATGGAGATAAAAAAAACCGGTTGGTGAGCTATCAAGCTAAGAGCGACGGTGGAAGTTTGCCCGCCTCGGCACAATTGAAGAGCAACTCCAGGTTGAGCGGTGTTTCTATGTCGGGGGCGTCGTTTGGAACGATTACCGCGTTGCCCTGAATGCTGGGTTGTACAAACAGCGCGTCGGCTGTTGATGCACCGATGGGACGTTCCTCAAAGCGAAGAGCCCGGCAAATATCGGCAGTCGAACGGTTGAGCAACAGTCGCGAGCCTTCGAGCATAACAACATGGTCGAGCAACATGTCGATGTCGCGTACCTGATGGGTTGAAATAACAAGTGTACGTTCGTCGGTAAGACAACGAGCTACTACCTTGCGGAAAATATTTTTCGAAGGGATATCGAGCCCGTTCGTCGGCTCGTCCATCAACAGTAAACGCGTATTGGCGGCAAGAGCAAAACTCATAAATACCTTTTTCTTCTGCCCCATGGACAACGAAGCGAGGCTAATGTCGGCCGAGAGTCCGAACATCTCCAAACAATCGCGCAAAATGCGCTCGTCAAAACGTGGATAAAATGGTGCATTCATATGGACATAACGCTCAAGGCTGACATTGGGCAAATCGAACTCCTCGGACACTAAAAACACCTCGCGTAACACTTCGGGCAAACGCTTGCGCACATCAATGCCTTCGAACTGAATGCTACCCGATTGTGCTCTCAGTAAACCACACATCAGGTAGAGCAGCGTGCTCTTGCCCGTTCCATTTTTTCCAAGCAACCCATAAACGTGTCCGGGTGCCAACGACAAAGAAAAATCGGCAAATACGGGTGCCTTGCGCCGCCCGTAGCTGTAAGTAATTTGGCTTATATCTATCATAAGGCAGGGTTTTATATTAGTGTAATATTGTACCAGTACACCGCAAAAGTAGAGGGATTTTTTGATACCTACAAACAAAACAGACAAAAAATGCTCCCGAGTGTACTATTTTAACATTACACTGGAACACATACCCTGAATATGGCAGGAAACCGACGCCCGTATGCCCTATTAGAGCCCCTGCGTATTTTTAGACATTATCAATTTTTCTGCACCGATCATACTGCAGGTACAACAAGGTATGCAAAATGTTATACATGCCGTGTTGAAAATTATACCCGGCATTTTCAAAAATTGAATCGCCGTATCTTAGCACTGGCTAAACGTGCTTAATGAAAAAAACGAGCACCGCAATCATTGAAAACAGCTCATAAAATAGTTTCTGCACACTGCATTTAATTACATTGTAAACCTGAAACACCCGAAAGTGCGTTTGGAATCTCCTAAAAAAGCCCTCAGAAAGCCTATAAAAGCGCTCGAAAAAAAATATTTTGAAAAAAAAATCGCCAAAAGTTTGGTGCGTATCGAAAAACTCCCTACTTTTGCATCGTAATCAAAATTGTAATTATTACAACTCCGTTAAAATGGAAACAGCAACGACGCTCGACTACCTCACCCTACACGGAGTAAAGCCTTCTGTGCAGCGACTGGCTGTGATGGAGTACCTCATGGAACACCATACGCACCCCACAGTTGACGAGATATACAGCAAACTCCACCGCGATATGCCAACACTCTCGAAAACTACGGTGTACAATACACTCAAGCTACTCACCGAACAAGGAGCAGCCATCCAGCTTACCATTGACGAGCGCAACGTATGCTTTGATGCCGATACTACCCCGCACGCACACTTTTTGTGCACCCGCTGCGGCAAAGTATACGACATAGCTCTGCGCCACAACGACCTGGAAGCTCAAGCACAACTTCCCGAAGGTTTCCGTACGGACCACTCAGCTCTCTATTTCAGAGGAAACTGCGAACATTGCGCCCTGAACGAGGAATAGCCTCGATGCCCATTAAGGCCAAAGCGCAACAGCGGGGCTCTAATCCCCAAAACTGAGCCCTGCAAACATTGCCGACAGGCAACTACTACTGACAATCAACTAACTCTCAAGAATCTAACAATTTTAAAACTTACTCATTATGAAGAAGAAATTCATCTGCACCGTTTGCGGTTATGTACACGAAGGTGACCACGCTCCTGAAAAGTGCCCCCAGTGCGGCGTTCCTGCATCTAAGTTCAAGGAATTGAACGAAGAGGCTGGCCTTTCGTTTGTTGCTGAGCACGAAGTTGGCGTAGCAAAAGGTTGCGACGAAGAAATGATAAGCGACCTCAACGCTCACTTTAACGGCGAGTGCACCGAGGTAGGTATGTACCTGGCTATGAGCCGTCAGGCTGACCGCGAAGGTTATCCCGAAATTGCCGAAGCCTTCAAGCGCTACGCTTGGGAAGAGGCTGAGCACGCTGCCAAGTTTGCTGAACTCCTCGGCGACGTGGTTTGGGACACCAAGACCAACCTTGAAAAGCGCATGAACGCTGAGTGCGGTGCTTGCGAAGACAAGACTCGCATTGCTAAGCGCGCTAAGCAGCTCAACCTTGATGCCATCCACGACACTGTACACGAAATGGCTCGCGATGAGGCTCGCCACGGCCGCGGCTTCGAGGGTCTTTACAACCGCTACTTCAAGAAGTAATAGTGCTTTTAGGGTAAATCCCTAAGGGTTCAAACGGGCCGATGGCTTCCTGATTTCCAATCTACTTACCAGCCTCGACCGAGGCAGCAAGAGGCTGGATACAGGAAGCCATTGCTCTTTTCGAAAAAGTACAAGCATTTATTCATACCCTAAATATTTCATTCCTATGAAAGAGTTGAAAGGTACCAAAACTGAGAAGAACCTGCAAGCCGCATTTGCCGGCGAGTCGCAGGCGCATACCAAATATCAGTATTACGCTTCGAAGGCAAAGAAAGATGGCTATGTACAAATGGCCAACATCTTTGAAGAAACCTCGCGCAACGAAAAGGAACATGCCAAACTCTGGTTTAAATACCTGCATGGCGGCGATGTGCCAGGAACTACCGACAACTTAGCAGATGCAGCAGCCGGCGAAAACTATGAATGGACCGACATGTATGCCACCTTTGCCAAGGAGGCACGCGAGGAGGGATTTATTGAAATTGCTGCTAAGTTCGAAATGGTTGGTGCCATCGAAAAATTGCACGAAGAACGCTACCGCAAACTGCTGCACAACATTGAAGAGGGCATTGTATTTTCGCGCGAAGGCGACAAAGTATGGATATGCTCCAATTGCGGCCATGTGGTTATAGGCAAGCAGGCCCCTAAAATCTGCCCCGTTTGCAATCATCCCCAAAGCTACTTTGAACTCCGCAACGAGAACTACTGATTGCCATTAAACGGCAATGTGCGTAATCCCCAGATGCATGCTCCATAGCAGGAGACGCATCCGGGGATTCTTTATAGGTATAAGTAAAACGAAGATAACCTGACGCACATATCCGTACCCAGATTATGCCATACATACTCCCATTTACAAGCAAAAGATACATATAAACCGAAAAAAGGTCTGCCGAATTTGTATCTGGCAGACCTTTCGTTTAAACTTAGCATCTTCGACCATAGCATTCGTACTATGGAGAAGACCATAAATTATTACTTCTTGGGAATACGCTCAAGGATGGTTTTAACAAAATCCCAATATTTAGCTACACTGGGAATGTTGCAACGCTCGTGCGGAGTGTGCGGTGAACGCAAGGTAGGACCAAAGCTAACAAGGTCCATGTGCGGACGCAACGCACCAATTACGCCACACTCAAGACCAGCGTGGATAACCTGTACACGATTCTCCTGATTAAAGAGTTCACGGTAGATGCCTTTCATCAACTCTACGATTTCGCTTTGCGGATTAGGCTGCCAAGCGGGATAGTCGCCACTGAGTTCCACCTTCATGCCGGCCATAGCAAATGCACTTTCGAGCGTCTCGGCACAGCACTCACGCATAGAGTCGCGCGAAGAACGAATCAAGATAAGGAAACGCACCTTACCGTCTGCTATCTCTACAATAGCTAAGTTCGAAGAGGTTTCTACAATGCTGGGCACCTCGGGAATGAAGCGCAACACACCATTATGCACTGCGCAAAGTGCATTCACCAAGTTATCCTGGATACCTGCAGGCACAATAAATTCCGGACGCTCAACATCTTCAACCTCGAGTTTAAGGTCTTTCTCTACAAAGCCATACTCCTCTTTAAAGGTTTGAGCCCATTCGGCCACAACTTCCTTGAATGCTTCGACATTCTCTTTCGGCAAGGTGAGCACCACTTCAGCCTCACGCGGGATAGCATTGCGCATATTTCCACCTTTCCACGAAGCGAGACAAGCCTCAAAATTGGCAATGGCATCTTGTACCAAACGGGCCATGGCCTTGTTGGCGTTGCAACGACCCATGTTAATTTCCAGGCCCGAATGTCCGCCAAGCAAATTCTGAAGCGTTACCTTTACAGCGGCATCTTCGGCATCAGAAGCCTCCTCTTTATATTCAAGGGTAGCGTTCATATTTACACCACCAGCCGAACCGATAATCATCTCACCCTCTGTTTCGTTATCGAGGTTAAGAAGAATATCACCCTGCAAGGTTTCGGCTTTCATATGGTTTACGCCGTACATTGTAGTCTCCTCGTCAGCAGTAATAAATCCTTCAACGGGACCATGTTTAAGCGTATTATCTTCCATAATAGCCATGATGGTAGCAACTGCCATACCATCGTCGGCACCGAGTGTCGTGCCTTTGGCTTTCACCCATTCGTCCTCGATGTAGGTTTGTATGGGATCGGTTTCAAAATTGTGCGTACTGTCTTTTGCTTTTTGGGGCACCATGTCCATGTGTCCCTGCAAGGTCACACACTTGCGGTCTTCCATACCCGGGCTGGCGGGTTTGCGCATTATAATGTTGCCGGCATTGTCTTGAAAGGCCTCAATGCCCTTTTCAGCTGCCCAGTCGAGCAGGAACTTCTGTATTTTCTCCAAATAACCCGACGGACGAGGTACTTGTGTCAGTAAGTCAAAGTTCTTCCAAATGGCCTGCGGCTGCAGGTTTGCAATTTCACTCATGATTATCAGGATTTTAAAGGTTTGGAAATAGTCGGTAATAAATTAACACGTGCCCATCCAAATGCACCAAGCAGCACTACTAACGCTGTTTGTATGGTATGAACAGCCAAAGCAAAGAGGATGGCTTGCGATTCGGCCACCCCATAGAGCACGAGCATCGTTTTAACGGCAAAATGCCAAGGTCCGGCACCGTTGGGAGTTGGAACCAACACAGCAAAAGTACCCACGCAGAATATCAGGAAAGCCTCTGCCGGACCGAAATGCGATGTAAAGCCAAAACTAAAGAAGGCTATATAAAAATGCAGGAAGTAGCCTACCCAAATCAAGCCGCTGTAAAAAAGGTAGAGCGGCAAATTGCTTACCTTTCGCAGCGAGAGTATTCCCTCCCACACCTCGCGGAGCATGCTACGCCCCTTTTTGAACAATGCATAACGCCTCATCAGCAACAGGGCCGCTCCTACGGCAGCCAGCAGGCAGACAAAAGTCACTACATAGCCGGTACCGGTAAAACGGTTGAGAATATCTTCTAAACTGGTGCCTGTCTTATTCAAAAAAGTCAGGAACATAGGCAACTGTAACAGGAAGGCAAATCCCGTAAAGAGCAGCATGAACAAAGAGTCGACCAATCGCTCTGTTACTACTGTTCCCAATGATTTTGTAAAGGAGATACCATCGTATTTACGAAGGGTACCGCATCTTGTCACTTCGCCCACGCGGGGAATTACCAGGCTTGCTGCATACGAAAGGAATATGGCATCAACACAAGTGGTTCGGCGAGGATTCTCACCAAGCGGCTCTAGCGCCATTTTCCAACGCCAGGCTCGCGCCATTTGGGGTAAGATACCGAAGGCAAGCGAGAGGCACATCCAGTCCCAACGCATTTCGTGCAGCACACAGTGGAAAAAATTTGTCCAATCCGTACCGCGATACATCCACCACAGGATACTCAACCCGAGTACGAAGGGCAAAACTATTTGAAGGAATAAATTAAATGTCCGTTTCAAGCTGGTTCGTTACTTTGGTATATTCGCACAACTGCACACAGCAAATCTAAAATAAATGCTTACCTTTGCAGCGCTCGCATAAGGCGAGCCGCAGCGGCAATGCTTGCGCAAAAATAGAAAAAATACTTTAGATGAAGTCCGTACGCCCTAAAAAATTTCTCGGTCAGCACTTTCTGACGCACCTTCCCACGGCACAAGCAATTGCTGACACGGTCGATGCGTGCCCCGGCCTGCCCATTCTCGAAGTAGGTCCCGGTATGGGGGTAATGACCCAGTATCTGCTACCCAAGGAGCGCGAATTCAAGGTTGTTGAAATCGACTTTGAAAGCGTGGCCTACCTGCGCGAACATTTTCCCGCGCTCGAAGACCACATCATTGAGGATGATTTTCTCAAAATGCACCTTGAGCACACCTTCGAAGGCCGTCCCTTTGTACTAACCGGCAACTACCCGTACAACATCAGTAGCCAGATATTCTTCAAGATGCTCGATTACCGCCACCTCATACCCTGCTGTACCGGTATGATACAGAAGGAGGTTGCCGAACGACTGGCTGCCAAGCCGGGATGCAAGGCATACGGCATTCTGAGTGTGCTGGTACAACTTTATTACCACGTTGACTACCTCTTTACCGTAGAGCCCGGTGTATTCAACCCGCCACCCAAAGTTCGGAGCGCTGTTGTACGCATGACACGCAACCAGGTTACCGACCCGGGATGCAATGAGCAATTACTCAAGCGGGTGGTTAAAACTACCTTCAACCAGCGACGCAAAATGATGCGCGGCTCACTCAAACCCCTGCTTGCCGAACTCGACAGCCAGTCAGCAGGACCACACCCCGACCACACCGAATTCCTGGCGCAGGACCTGCTTACCAAACGCCCCGAACAGCTTTCGGTACAAGACTTTATCGACCTGACAAACAGCATCGAAGCTCACTACCAGCCGTAATGCCTGTTCTTAATGCTTCAATAACCTTATTTTATACACAAAGCATACAAGATTCGGGGCGAACGGCCGTTTAATTTTACATCGAACTGCTTTAAAACCACCTATATCCAATGAAAACCTATTTAGTTACCGGAGCTGCCGGCTTTATCGGCGCCAATTATGTTAAGTACATCTTGGGCAAATACAACGATGTACGTGTTGTAGTTCTCGACCTGCTTACCTATGCAGGCTACCTGGGCACCATTGCCGAGGACATCGACAACGACCGCTGCTTCTTTGTTAAGGGCGACATTTGCGACCGTGCCCTCATCGACAGCCTTTTTGCCGAATACCGATTCGACGTGGTTGTTAACTTTGCAGCCGAAAGCCACGTTGACCGCAGCATCGAAAATCCGCAACTCTTCCTGAACACCAACATCTTGGGCACACAGAACCTGCTCGATGCTGCCCGTGCAGCATGGGTTATGGGACGCGACGAACAAGGATACCCCACCTGGCGTCCCGGTGTACGCTTCCATCAGGTTTCGACCGACGAGGTGTACGGATCGCTCGGCCCCGAAGGTTTCTTTACCGAAGATACGCCCCTCTGCCCCCACAGCCCCTACAGCGCATCGAAAACATCGGCCGACCTCTTTGTATGTGCCTACCGCGATACCTACCATATGCCCGTGAGCATCACCCGCTGCTCGAACAATTACGGCCCCTACCAATTCCCCGAAAAGCTGATTCCGCTCATCATCAACAACATTCTTGAAGGCAAAAAGCTGCCTGTATACGGCAAGGGCGAGAACGTGCGCGACTGGCTCTACGTTGAGGACCACTGCAAGGCCATTGATATGGTGATCAACAAGGCTCAGAATGGCAGCATCTACAATGTGGGCGGACACAACGAACGCCAAAACATTCAGATTGTCAAAATCATTATCAAAACCATCCATGACATCATGGCCAACGAGCCGCGCTTCCGCACCTTGCTCAAAAAGCAAGACAAGGACGAGCAAGGCGAAATCCGTATTGACTGGATTAACGACGACTTAATCACTTACGTAAAAGACCGCCTCGGCCACGACCTTCGCTACGGCATTGACCCGAGCAAGATTAAGGAAGACCTGGGATGGTATCCCGAAACCGATTTCGAAACAGGTATTGTCAAAACTATCCGCTGGAATCTGGAACACCACGACTGGATTGAAGCCGTCAGCGGAGACGACTACCAAGCCTACTACGACAAGATGTACGGCAAACGATAATCCCTATTGAATTTTCGACAATATGGCCCATCCTGCCGTACATGCAGGATGGGCTTTTGTTTTACTCCACATATCCTACCGATTGCTACCGGCGGTATGCACACCCCCTACTCCTCATGCCTGTAAAGTTGATGCTGTTATTGAACAAGCGCTCGTTTTGGCTCGTTATTGTTCTGTGCGCCACGCTACTCCTTTATTGGTACAACCCCATCGGAACATTGTTCATGCCTCGTTGCCCCTTCAAAGTACTCACAGGACTTGACTGTCCTGGCTGCGGTTTTCTGCGCGCCACACACGCCTTTCTGCACGGCCGCCCGGCCGAGGCCTGGGCCTACAACCGCTTTCTCGTTTACAGCATCCCCTACCTGCTCATCGTTATGTTTACCGAATGGGGGCTCAAGGGCGAACGCCAGGAGCGCTGGCGCAGGGTTGTCGAAGGAGCTACGGCCATCCGCCTTTACCTGCTGCTCTTTGTAGCCTGGGGCGTGGTGCGCAACATTTACCACCTCTGATACCTTGTATACCACACTTATTTTATGACTTTCTCCTATTACTACATCGATAAACAAAACCAGCAGCAAGGCCCTATAACGGCCGACCGCTTTGCCGAGTTCGGCATCCGGCCTGATACGCTGGTATGGCGTGAGGGCATGCGCTCATGGATGGCAGCCATCAGCCTGAACGAACTGCAGCCACTCTTCAGAGGCGAAAATTTTAACGGCCAGACTACCGGCTACAATAGTATGAGTGGCGGCTATAACAACGGATACCAACAGCCTTTGCCCAACTACCAGGTACCGCCTATGCCGCCGCGCCCCATTGGCCACATTATATTGACAGCTATTTCCGCATTTTTATGTTTTGGTACGATTATTCTACTCCCCTTTCCCATTATTGGATTTATCAAGTGTCTCGAAGCTGAAAAAAAATACAACATCGGCTTATACGCCGAGGCCATTGAGGCTGCCCAAAAAGCCCGAAAGTGGAGCCTCATCGGCATCGGGGTCTTCACTGCGCTATTTCTACTCATCATTATACTCTATTTTGTTTTAATTACAACGATGCTGTCATCAAGCGTCTTCTCTTCGTACACCAATTTATAGCTTATGGATACTTTCTTCTACCTTGACTCGCAAAATAAGCAGCAAGGCCCGATTTCGACTTCGCGCTTTGCCGAAAACGGCATCACGGCCCAAACACTTGTTTGGCGTGATGGCATGAGCAACTGGACACCTGCCGGACAAGTTCCGGAACTCCGACACTTGTTCAACGCCAGTAAGGCTACTGATTTCGCCTCAACTGCAAACCAATCGCAACCCGCTCCGCAACAACCTGCCTCCGAAGCCAATCCTTACGGTCAGCAAGGAAACTACAAGCAGGCTCAAACAGGATTCAACCAGCCGCAAGGAAACTACAACCAGGCTCAAAACGGTTTTAACCCCTATGCACAGGGCAACCCCCAAATGATGGGTCAACGTCCAAGCAACTACCTCATCCTTTCCATCTTTACCACTATATGCTGCTGCCTCCCCTTCGGCATTGTGGGCATTATTTATGCCAACAAAGTAGACAGTGCCTTCTATGCCGGCGACTATATCGGCGCCGTAAACTACTCGAATACGGCACGTACCTGGAATATTGTCGGCATCCTATCGGGAGTGCTCATCAGCATCATAGCTATTTTTTCTGAAAGTGCCATCTTGAGCAGTTTGATGTTTCTTTAAATACCCCCGCAAGCCTTTTGGATGATTCAAGCAGGCTGTTTGCTGCCAATAATGGCAGCAAACAGCCTTACCTTGTAGTCCTGCCTAAATTTATGTGCCGGCAGGCTAATCAGTATGCCCTTTACAGAATAATACCATCGGGAGGGGATATCATCAAAACACCTCACTGCACCTTTCGTTTATGATAGTTTTTGTTATGCTTGCCACCCTGGCAAGCTATTTTCTGCTTTTACTTTACCTCTCGCACCGGGCCTCTACCCGCGGAGCCACAGGCAACGAGGCCTATTTCCGTGCCGGCCGCCAGTCTCCCTGGTGGATGGTTGCCTTCGGCATGATTGGCGCAAGCATATCAGGGGTAACCTTTATATCAGTGCCTGGCTGGGCCCGCACAACGGGTATGACTTACTTGCAAATGTGCCTGGGCTTTATTGTGGGCTATGCAGTGGTGGCCACCGTGCTGCTCCCGCTCTACTACCGGCTGCGGCTTACAAGCATCTACTCTTATCTTGGCAGCCGTTTCGGACGTCCGGCCCACCGCACAGGGGCCCTGTTTTTTGTACTGAGCAAACTTACCGGAGCGGCAGCCCGGCTTTACTTGGTATGCCTGGTGCTCGAGGAACTGCTTATAAGTCCGTTTTTAGGACAGGGACTCCCCCAATTTCTCATTACCGTATGCATGGTTTTAGGCCTCATCTGGTGCTATACGCGCAAGGGAGGCATGCAAACATTGGTGCGTACCGATGTTTTGCAAACGGCTGGTTTGCTATTGGCTGCAACCGGCATACTTGCTATTACGGCCCACCGCATGAATCTCAGTGCCGGAGGAGTGATTGAAACAATCACCCACTCGCCCATGTGGCACATGTGGGAGTGGGACTGGGGTAGCAAACAGGCCTTTTGGCGGCAATTTTTGAGCGGTATATTTATTGTTGTGGTTATGACCGGGCTCGACCAGGACATGATGCAGAAGAACCTGACCTGCCGCACCCTGCGCGAAGCACAAAAAGACATGTTGAGCTACGGACTGGCCTTTGTGCCCGTCAACGCGCTCTTCCTGGCACTGGGCATTCTGCTCTACACCTTTTGCCAGCAACAACAACTCACACCACCTGCCGCCGGAGATGCCTTGCTACCCTGGCTGGTAGGTTCGGGAGCGCTGGGTAATTGGGTGGTCATACCCTTTACCATTGGCATTGCAGCAGCGGCATTTTCGAGCGCCGACTCAGCACTCACATCGCTCACTACTACAGTGTGCATCGACCTGCTGCGCCTCGAAGAGCGCAATTTATCGAACGAGCAGTCGCTGCACACGCGTCAACGGGTGCATACGCTGGTTGCTCTACTCTTTATAGCATGCCTGGTGGGCTTCAGGGTTGCAGGCAACGACAACATTCTCAATGCCATTTATGTAATGGCCTCGTATACCTACGGCCCCTTGTTAGGGCTCTACACCTTTGGTCTGTTCAGCAAACGCACCTGCAACAGCGCGCTACTCCCGGCTGTATGTCTGGCCTCGCCTTTGGTATGCGGCCTGCTCGACTGGGCAGCACCGCAGTATTGGGGATACACCTTTGGCTACGAACTGCTCATGCTCAACGGCCTGCTTACCTTTTCCGGATTGTGGGCACTGAGCAGCGCGGGCAAAGCATCGAGTGCCCAGCAGTGCTAACGGCTCAGCCGCTAAGGGGTGTTAGTTTTTATACAATGGCTGTAAATTCATAAACACCCAGTGTTTATGAATTTACAGCCATTTACGTTTGTCATGCAGCGTTGTCGACCCGCAGACTTCGGTTGGAAGATAGAATTTATTAACTTAAAAAAGTCCAAAAACCTGATTCGGTTTCTGGAAACGTCGTTTTTACCTCGTTTGAGGTATTAGGTGGATATTCTTTTAATTTAGCTTATCAATAACAAAGGCAGAAGCGCACTGCCAAACTACACGCTGCCCGACACAACTTACGACGCTCGCAACACGAAAGGAGCGGTAAAAAAATCTATCGCCGCGACAGAATTTTCTAACGCAGCGACAGAAAATTCTAACGGAGCGACAGAATTTGCGATTACACGGGCTACTTAAGGCCTCAACATTCAACAAAAAGACTTTTTGGACCATTCGAACAACCAGAAAAACCTTCTTGCTCTTCAACATTCAGCTATCAAAAACGGGGGCTGGCCTGCTTTGGCAGACCAGCCCCCGTTTGATCGATTGCTCGGTACACACAAATGATACCGCTAAGTTATGCATTTTACATTAAACAGCCAAACGTCAATCGGCCCCATATGCTACCTGCCGGTAGCTGCTGCCTGCACATTTTGCGCTATGGAGTTCAGGGTTTTGCAGCCATTTCGAGTTCGAGCACCCCACCCTTCATCAGTTGTTCGTGCGTAAAGAATGGACTCTTTAGTTTGCGCCCGTTCAGGCGCATGCTGCGCACATATTTGTTAGTGCGCGAGTTATTGTGCGTACGCACGGTAAAGGTACGTGCACCGGGCAACTGAATGACAGCCTCGTCGAAGATTGGACGCCCTATGCTGTAAGTGGGATTGCCGGGACAAACCTGGTAAAATCCAATGGCGTTGAGCATATACCAAGCCGACATCTGTCCGCAGTCTTCGTTACCGCTCAACCCATCGGGAGCATTGCGATAGAGTGTATAGAGCACACTGTCGACCAACTCTTGCGTGCGGTACGGGCGGCCCGCGTAATTATACAAATGAATAATGTGGTGCGAGGGTTCGTTGCCGTGTGCATACTGCCCTATAAGTCCGCTAATGTCGGCCGAAACTTCAGAACCGGTCATTTCGGACGGAGCACTGAAAAGGTCGTCGAGCCTTGTGGCCATTTGGCGTTTACCACCAAGCACCTGCGCCAGTCCCTCCACATCGTGCGGCACAAACCACGACCACTGCCAGGCATTACCCTCGCAATAATCATCGTTTCGGTGGGTTGAACTACGCGGGTCGAAGGGCGTACGCCATTTTCCATTGGCCAACTTGCCACGCATAAAGCGTGTTTCGGGGTCCCAATAGTGGCGCCAAGCCTGTGCATAGTTTTTAAAGCGAGTTGCCCGTTCGTTATCGCCTACCGCCTGCGCAAGCAAGGCTACACACCAATCGTTGTAGGCATACTCCAGGCCTTTGGCTACCGACTCGTTTTCAAGGTCAGCAGGCACATAGCCCATGGTTTGGCGGTAGTGGCGTGCCTTGGGCATGATGTATGGGTAGAGCCAACGCGGCACGGCAGGCGCAATGCCGGTGGTGTCGTATTCAGCGGCACGGCAGGCTGAACGGTAAGCCTTTTCGAGGTCAAAACCACGATTGCCTTTAACATAAGCATCGGCCACCAGCGAAACAAAGTGGTAGCCAATCATACAGCCCGTATAGTTAGCTACGCAGTCCCACTTAGGCACAAGTCCGCCATCCTCACCCTTTTGCACAAGCTGGCGGATGTAGGCTGCATTTTCCTGGGGTGCAATAATTGAGAGCAAGGGGTGGAGCGCCCTGAAAGTATCCCACAACGAAAAGAAGGTGTACATAGGGTCGTTTGGATTGCCTTGATGCACCTGCAAGTCGTTACCTAAATAGCGGCCGTCGACATCGGCAAAGAGCGCCGGGGCAAGCTGTGCATGGTAGAGGGCTGTATAAAAGTTGGTTTCGGCATCAGTATCGGTTGTACTTACAGTAATCTTACTCAAGGCATCTTCCCACAAATTATGGGCACGCAAGCGCGTATCCTCAAAATTCCATCCGGGCTGCTCGGCCTTCATATTTTTTTCAGCTCCGGCAGCATCGACTGACGAAATAGCGGCCTTTGCCAACAACTGCTCGCCGGGAGCAAGGTCAAAGTAAAACACCAGTTTGCAGCGAGGCTCTTTTTTACCACGGTCAACAATGGTATCGCGCATAGCCTCGAAACGGCTGAAAGGCTTTGAAAAACGAAGGTAAAAATGCACATCCTGCTTATAAGCCCACCAAAGGCTGCTGCGAAAAGCTCGCACGGTTTGACTGTCAACTACCTCGTAGTTCATCTGCAAGTTGGTCTGCTCCTGAATGGCATAGTCCAAATCGAGAATCACTCCCTTCGGTTCCTGCTGACGGCCGGCATAGGTGTAACGGTGCAGGGCCGTGCGCTCGGTAGCTGTAAGTTCAGCCCACACCTGATAGCGCTCGAGCCATACGGCATAATAACCGGGTTCGGCCTGCTCGCGGGCATGGCTGAAAGGCGATGCATAAGCCACCTGCTGCACGCCCGAAGCTTTTTCGCCAATATAGTTGAGGTCGGGTTCGCCGGTAAAGGGCATCATTAAAAAGTCGCCAAAGTCGGCACATCCCGTTCCCGAGAGGCGAGTATGGGCAAATCCGTTCATTAAACTGTCGGAATAATGATAGCCCGAACTGGCATCCCAACCATGTATGCGAGTATCGGGGCCCGGCTGTATCATTCCATGAGGCACTATGGCAGCCGGGGTTGTATGTCCATGGCCACCGGTTCCGATAAACAGATTGACGCGGCTGCACCGGTTGGTTGACTGAGCAGGAAGTAAATGAGGGTGGAATGCAAGCATGAAGAATAAACCTACACCCAGCATCAGCAAACGAAGTTGCGCCATAACGTGCAAACAAAAAGTTTTTGGGGTTATCATTTCAGCAAATCGGCGTGTTTGATGTTTGTACCTTTGACCTTACGGCCGTTGATATACATATTTTTGCGATCGCGGGTTATAACGACCTTGCGGGGTGCACCTCCGTTGGGAGTAGTCAGGTGTAAGGTGGCTTTGTCGAACAGCGGAAATCCAACCTCATAGGTGCAACTCGTGGGGTCGAGGGGATAAAAGCCCAAGGCCGAAAATACATACCAGGCCGACATCTGCCCACAGTCTTCGTTACCACAAAGTCCGGCTGGGGTTGCATGATATAGTTCGTTGAGTATGCGATGCACATAGTGACGCGTACGGTCATTACGGCCAACCCAATTATAAAGATAGGCTACGTGGTGCGAAGGCTCATTGCCCTGGGCATATTGCCCAATCATACCTGTACTGAAGAGAGGCAGCTCAGCATTGGCAGCCGGCACATAAGTAAACATACTGTCAAGGCGCTCGGTAAAACGCTGCTTACCGCCCATGAGTTTTATCAAGCCCGGCACGTCGTGTTGTACTGACCACAAATAGTGCCAGCCATTGCTCTCGCAAATGTGTGACGTGTAGGCATCGGGGGTAAAGTCGGGCTGAAAACTGCCGTGACTGTCGCGCGGTTGCATAAAACCGATAGCTGGATTAAATACGTTGCGGTAGTTAAGTGCACGCTGAGCAAAAATCCGGGCCGTCTCGGTATCGCCCACATGCGCTGCAAGGCGGGCTATGCAAGCGTCGTCGTAAGCATACTCCAGGGTGCGCGAGAGCGACCAGTCGTCGTTGAGTGTAGGCTCCTTTACATCGTAAGGAACATAGCCCAACTTACGGTAAAGACCTATACCTCGATAATTGTCGAGATTAGCCGTCTGTACACACAGGTTGAGTGCTCTGCGCGCATCAATTCCGGGCAACAGCTTGAGTACCCCCTCGGCTATAACCGAAGCAGCATGGTAGCCAATCATCATGTCGGTTTCGGAGGCCCACATGTTCCATACGGGCAAGCGTCCCTGCTGCTCGGCAAAAGCCATCAGTGCGTTAATCATATCTGATGCACGCTTGGGCATAAGCAGCGCATAGAGCGGATGAGCAGCACGATAAGTGTCCCAAAGCGAACAAGTCTCGTAGTTATGCCAACCCTTGGCCTGGTGTATCTGGTGGTCGGCTCCCCTATAACTTCCGTCAACATCTTCAAAAAGTGTGGGGGCTATGAGGGCATGGTAAAGGGCTGTATAGAATACGGTGCGTTGCTCACGTGTGCCTCCTTCTATTTCAATGCGTCCAAGTTCACGATTCCACGCTGTGCGTGCCTCGGCAGCATAAAAATCGAAGTTATCAGTAGGTGCTTCAGCTTGCAAATTACGGGCAGCTCCCTCCCATCCTGTGGGCGAAAGTGCCGTAATAACCGTAAGCTGTGCATCGCCTTTAGCAGCAAACCCCAAATGTGCAATGTAGCCCTTTCCCCCCTGGCGCAAGGCAGCAGTATCGAGTTTCACACTGGCTATCGGTTGCGAAAAACGGGTGCGGAACCATACACGCTGATCGCGTGCCCAGCCATCGGAGTAGCGATATCCCTCAATGGTATAGGCATCAATCTGACGGACGTAGCTGTCGAGCGTTCCATCCCAATTGGTTGCTTTGGCCAAATTGAGTATAACCTCACGCGGCTTTCCGTTTTCAGGAAAGGTGTAGCGCTGAATGCCGCAACGAGGGGTTGCTGTGAGTTCTACAAAAATATCATAGTCGGCCAGGCGTACACTGTAGTAACCGGCACGTGCCGCTTCGTTGGCATGGCTAAAACGCGAATGAACGCCTAACGGAAGCGGTGCTGTGCAGGCCGGCAGTGTGACAGGCATAAAACTGATGTCGTACAAATCGCCGGCACCTGTGCCCGAAAGGTGTGTATGACTGAAACCGGCTATGGTGGAGTCGGGATAGAAGTATCCGGCAATACGGTCCCAGCCCGGAAGTCCATTGTCGGGACTAAGCTGAACCATTCCGAAGGGAGCCTGTGCTCCGGGATATGTATTGCCCGTATAATCAGTACCTATCAACGGGTCGACCTCCGCAGCATAGTCGGCTGCAGCAGGTAGGGTCTGCGCACTTGCCGTAAAGAATACGGCAAGCAGCAGTCCGATTATTGGTATACGCAAATGCATTGAATGTGCTAATCGTTTCGAATAAACTAAATGTAGATAACTGTATAAAGGCATCAATACCCAAATTCAACCTTTGCACCCTTAACCAAGTCGCTGAAGTTAATGAAAGGGGCGCTTTGAACTTGGCCGTCAACACGCAAGGTTTTCCAGTACGGTGTTTCGGCAGCCTTTGATGCTTGTATGCTAATTTGTTTGCCACCGGGCAAACTGATGGTTGCATGGTTAACCAGCGGGGTTCCCACCGCATAGGCATCGGCTCCGGGACAAACGGGGTAGAAGCCCAATGCTGAAAATACATACCAGGCTGAAGTCTGTCCGTTATCTTCGTCACCGCAATAGCCATCGGGGGTTATTTTGTAGAGTTTGTCCATCACCTCACGCAAATGGTACTGGGCCTTTCGCGGCTCACCGGCATAGTCGTACAGATAAATCATGTGTTGAATAGGCTGGTTGCCGTGTGCATAATTGCCCATGTTCATAATTTGCATCTCGCGAATTTCGTGAATAACCTGGCCATAATAAGAGCAGTCAAACAAAGGAGGCAGGGCAAAGACGCTATCGAGCATCTGCACAAAGCCCTTACGGCCACCCATCAGCTCCATTAAGCCTTCGACATCGTGGAATACACTCCAGGTATAATGCCAGGAATTACCTTCTGTAAAGTCTCCACCCCACTTGAGAGGGTTAAAAGGCGTAGAGAAATTACCATCTGCACAGCGGCCACGCATCAAACGCGTAACGGGGTCGAATACCTTACGATAGTTCTGCGCACGCTGTTCATAAAGTGCAATTTCCTTTTTAGGGCGTTTGAGGAATTTACCGGCCTGAGCAATGCACCAGTCGTCGTAGGCATACTCAAGGGTGCGGGCTACATTCTCATTTATCTTAACATCACAAGGCACATAGCCCAAACGATTGTAGTATTCATATCCCTTGCGACCGGTTGAACTTACCTGCGGATGAGAACTGTTGGCGGTTTTAAGCATAGCCTCGTAAAGGGACAGACGCAAAGAGTCGGGAGTAATGCCCTTTAGCATGGCATCGGTTACTACCGAAGCCGAATTATTACCTACCATACAATCGCGATGGCCGGGTGAAGCCCATTCAGGCAAAAAACCACTCTCACGATAAGTATTGAGCAAGCCCTCCTGCATTTGTGCATTCATCTCGGGATAGACCAAGTTGAGCAAGGGAAAAAGACTTCGGAAGGTATCCCAAAAGCCGGTATCGGTAAAGAGACGGCCGCTATGTACCTGACCATCGAAGGGGCTGTAATGCACAGGATTTCCTGCAGCATCGTACTCAAAGAATTGACGGGGAAAAAGTACCGAACGGTACAGACAAGAGTAAAACACACGCTTCACATCGGCTGAGGCCTGAATGTCGATACGGCCCAACACTTCGTTCCAACGGGCCTTGCCTGCTTCTTTCTGTGCATCGAAGTTGGGAGCCGAAAGTTCCTGAAGGTTTCGTAAGGCCTGCTGCTCGCTTATAAATGATGAGGCTACACGCAACTCTAAACGAGTGCCACGATGGGTAGGACGGAAAAGAACATAAGCTCCGGTATGATTATCGGTTACGCCTGAACCTTCTACAAATTTACCATTACCCGTCCATAAGCGTACATCGGCAACACAACCTTCGGGGAGTTCGACTACAAAATAGTTTTTAAAGTTATCGGGCACACCGCCGCTGTTACGAGTGGTATAGCCTACAATACGGTTACCCTCAACCCGAACACTCGACCCGCGGTCGAAGGCATCGACAACTAGAGCTGCAGAATCGGTTTTAGGATAGGTTATGCGGAAACGGGCTGCACGCTCGGTAGGCGTTAGTTCTGCAACTACGTCGTGGTCGGCCAGATATACACTGTAATAATAAGGGGTTGCAACTTCCGACTTGTGCGAATACCAACTTTTGCGTGCCTCTTCGGTTATTTTAGAACCTACTACCGGCATAATAGAGAACTGGCCATAATCGTTTATCCAAGGCGAAGGCTGATGAGTTTGCTTTAAGCCGCGAATATGACGGGCACGATAGGTGTAGGCCCAGCCATCTCCCATTTTTCCGGTTTGAGGAGTCCAAAAATTCATACCCCAGGGCATAGCCACTGCCGGATAAGTGTTGCCCGTAGACAAGGCATAGTCGCTGTCTGTACCAACTAAGGTGTTAACATGAGATACCCAATTGTCTGCTCGAGTACCCAGAAACATCATGGAGAAAACTAAAACTAAAATAAAGCGCATAGTGTGTGAGTTTAATAATAATCGCCCAAAATTACAACGTATTACACAAATATGCAAGAATATCAGGTGGTTTTGATTCTATCACTAGGCATTTAAATGTATTGGCAATTGCGCCATATACGGCATACGCTTTCAGTCGTCAACCAAAGTGTAAAAGTTGTTTCAGCCAACCTTTAGGATTTAATAAACAATAGAGCCCACCCCTACGGCTGCAAGATTGTTTGCCGGAGGGGTGGACCTTGAAATAATAAAAAGCGAGTATGCAGATAGAGATGCAACGTTGCTTTGCAACCCTTCAGAATGAACAGAATTTATAATAGGCAGGGAGATGGAAAATGTGTGGGGCACACAACCATTCATAAGTGCTTTGCGCAATAAAAATCCATAGCCCAGGGAGTTGTTATACTGCTTGGGGGTACACCATCCGGAGCAAGTTTACAGCTTCATCTTGCCACTGCGCAACGAATTGGCCACTACACTCACACTGCTCAATGCCATAGCCGCACCTGCAACCATCGGACTGAGTAAATATCCGCAAAGAGGGTAAAGAACACCTGCTGCTATGGGTACACTAACCATGTTGTAAAAGAAAGCCCAGAACAGGTTTTCGCGAATTGTGAGTACGGTGCGTTGAGAGAGCCGGATGGCTTGCGGCAAACGCAGGAGGTCGGACGAGAGGATGGTCATCATGGCTGTTTCGATGGCTATATCGCTGCCTTTACCCATTGCTACGCTTAAATCGGCCTGAGCCAAAGCGGCACTGTCGTTGATGCCATCGCCTACCATGGCCACGCACAAGCCTGTGGCCTGCAGACGCTTAATAAAGCGGGCTTTGTCGGCCGGCAACAAACGCGCTGCATACTGGTCGGCATGCACCTGCCGGGCTACCGAGGCTGCTGTTGCTACCGAGTCGCCGGTAAGAATGCAAGTGCGCACACCTAATTGCTTTAATTCGGCTATGGCTTGAGCCGAAGTTGACTTTACCTCATCAGAGAGGGCCATTATAGCCAGCACGTCTGCCTCGTCTGCCAAAACCACAAGCGTACAAGCCTGAGCAGTCCAACTGTCGGCCTGCATTTGCTGCTCTTCGCTAAAACGGAAACCCTTTTTATCCATCAAATCCATATTACCAATGGTGTACTTCACACCACCAACGGTTCCGACTAATCCTTGTCCGGGCAAAGCCTCAAAGTCTGTTACCGGCAAGAGAGGTTCGTTTTTAAAATGACTGCATACGGCCTCGGCCAGCGGATGTTCGGATAAATGCTCGAGCGAATGGATAATGGCGGGTAAGCCAGAGCGGTCTACAAACATCGCATCGACTACCTCGGGGTGACCGATGGTTATGGTTCCGGTCTTATCGAATACTACAACATCGACCTTGCGGGCCACTTCAAGGCTGCTGGCATCTTTTATCAGAATACCCATATCGGCTCCGCGCCCCACACCAACCATAATGGCTGTTGGGGTGGCTAAGCCCAAAGCACACGGACAAGCTACTACAAGTACTGACACAAGGGCCAGCATACCATGAGTCTGCCCGTCGGTTGGATCGAAAATCATCCACACCAGGCAACTCAGCAGGGCTATCCCTACTATAACCGGCACAAATACTGCTGCTATGCGGTCGACCAGTGCCTGTACTGGAACCTTAGAGCCTTGTGCCTCCTGCACCATGTGCACAATTTGTGCCAGTACAGTATCTTTTCCTACCTTCTCGGCCTGGTAGTGCAGGTTGCCGTTTTTATTGATTGTGCCGGCCATCACGGCATCGCCGGGCTGTTTGCTTACAGGAACGGGCTCACCGCTCAACATGCTTTCATCTACATTTGACCGGCCTTCGATTACACGGCCATCTACAGCTATACGCTCTCCCGGTCGGGCCACCAGCCTGTCGCCTGCTTTAACCTCGTCGATAGGAATGGTCTGCTCGGTACCATCGGGCAAAACTTGTACCACCTTTTTGGGCTGCAGCCCCATCAAGCGGCGCAGTGTATGGGTTGTGCGGTGACGGGCACGCGCCTCGAGCATTCGTCCCAACAAGATAAAGGCTGTTATTACGCCGGCCGAATCGAAATAAAGATGAGGCTCTATGCCACGTGCTGCAAAAAAGTGGGGAAAGAAAAGGTTAAAACAGCTATACAAAAAAGCTACAGCTGTGCTCAGTGCCACAAGGGTGTCCATATTCGATGTTCCATGACGGAACAGTTTCCAGGCATTGACGTAAAACTCACGTCCAAACTCATAGAGCGAATAAGCAGCTAACACCATCAGCAGCACGCCCTGCCCCATAAATAAATTTGGCACAATGCTAAGCACCATGAGTGGAACTGCAAGTATCAATGCTCCATAGGCGCGGTTACGAAGTTGTCGGTAGCGCTCTTCGTACGAAGGGATTGAGTTTGCCGAAGGCTGCGAGGCCGATTCGCCGGCCGATGCACCAACTTGCTGCCGGGCGGGTTCCGACGACTGTGCTATAACCAATTCAAATCCCATACGCCCCACGGCTACTTGCAAGTCGTGCGGAGTGCACTGGCCTTCGTCAAAGGTTACACGGGCAAAACCCATTGGTAAATTAACATTTACTTCGTGAACGCCCGGTACTGAACGAAGGGCTTTATCAACGTGGGCTGAGCACGAAGCACAGCTCATGCCCACGACCGGATATTGTGCAGTGATCATTCTGAAAATCCTTTATATGCACTGCTGGGGACATCCTCGCTCCAGCAATTGGAGGTTAGCTGATATTAGAGGTTAGAATCGAACGGTGCAAAGGTAGCTAATGGTTTGGAAAATATAGCCGCAGGGAAACATAAATATGCGCAAAATACAGTTTGGTGGCAATGCACATGCCTGCACCTGCACACCCCGGATACCTTGCTAAAGGGCGCGCACACTTGCTGATACAACTGCATGCTGCCTGGGCTAAGAGCGGTTATACACTTGTTTTACGTTGTTTGTGCCACAGCATTGTCCTGCGCCTGGGGGTGGGTGGAAGATGGCATAACTGCCGGTGCCGAAAGGCTTTCAAGCAGTTGGCTGATATCGGCCTGCACCCGGCGATATTGGGGACAGTCGGCATAGGCGGTATATTTGCGCAACATTTCTTCGACCGGTGCAATGGCATGCTGATAGGCGGCAAGCTCGTTTTGCAATTGTACCTCGTGTTCGGCCAACTTGCGAATTTCGCGCTCACGCTCACGCCGCAACATCTCGCACACGCCCGAAAGCAAAGGCACAACAATGCCATCGAACACGTCGTGCCCGCGCATATATAAATAAGTAGTTTGTGGGGTAAGTCCCAGGCTGAGCAATTCGTTGCGCAGGGGTTTATACGTTTTTCGTCCGGCAGGGAACTGGCGTTGCAAGCGGCTCACCTTGGCATTGACGGCATGGCGCACCTTTTGAATTGTCTGTTCGGGATGATGATAGTTTATCTCGTTGAGTTGAACAATGCGGTAAAAGTCGTACATCGAGAATTGTTTATACTCTCCATAACGATAGCACCACACATTCCATACAAATAGCGGCCAGACAACTTCAGAGTACTGTTTCAAAAAGGTTTCAAAGTCGAAAATAGGACGGTCGTTAAGTGTAGCCATCACACATACCGACTGCAAAGCCGGGGCATAGCACTGAAAGTTCTCGATGGCATATACATAGGTGTGAAACACATAAGGATTGGTACACACCTCGTGCGACGAGGCTGTAAGTCCTTGCATCAGATAGTCGTAGTCGGCATCTACACAGGCTATCATGCAACGCCCCAAACGCTGTCCGAGTTCGTTGGCCAATGCCATTTTTTTACCTTTACACAGCGAGGTTTTCGAGGGTAACATCACCTCAAAATAACGCTCGCTGTTCTCAAGCGGACGCAGCAGGTTGCTCCAAAAGAAAACATCATCGTAACTCTCCACATAGGCCACAATTCGCTGGCGGGCCTTCCGTCCGCTGAGTTTATTCATGGCCTCAATGTAGTCGCTGCTAAGTTGTTGCCTAAGCTTTTTCATGACATCCGTGCGGTTAGTTTACTGAAAAATGCAGGACACTCCCATGCACCCTGCAAGAGTTATTACGGCATTTTAAACTATAGTGTAATGTCGCTTACCTCGGTCACGGCATCTTCCCAGCCATCCATAATCATAGCGGGTGAATGGGTTGTGAGTAACATTTGTGCCTGAGGGTTCAATTCGCGCACAATGCTGATGAGTTGTTTCTGCCATTCAAAGTGCAGGCTTGCCTCGGGTTCGTCCATAAAGAGCACGTAAGGTTCCTGGTCCTCGGTCAGTACTGTCAGCAGGATGAGCAGCATTTGCTTTTCGCCACTCGAAAGCACATAAGGCGAAAGTTTTTCGTCGTACTGCAAAAAGGCGAGTTCGTTGCTTGTACGGTCGATACGCTTACCAGTTTCGGCAAACAATTCGTCTACAATATCCAAAAAGCGGTTCTTAAGGTTGGCAGCCTCCATAGCTTTAACTCTTGCCTCGGGGTCGCCACTGGTAAGCAGGCTTATCATGCGGTTACCCACATTCACCTGATAGTCCAGGTAACGGCGCTGCACCAGGTAAAGTTGCCAGTCGAGTTCGGTTACTATACGCGCATCGTTAAGACCGCCAATAGGTTCGGCAGCAATAATTTTACGGTCAAAACTTCGCAGCACATCGTAGCGTATGCTGGTTGCATCGCTTTGGTCAAACTCAACTTTTACACCCATACGGGTACCTCCAACGATTTCGCCTGTCGAAGGCATCACCCGCAGGTGCTGCACGAGTTTGTTGAGTATGGTACTTTTGCCTGCACCATTACGGCCACTAAGAACATTGACATCGGGGCGCAATTCCCACACAATGTGCTTGTGGCCCGCCCAAAGGCTGTTTATCTCAATTCTGCGGATAAAATTGGCATATTTAATCATAACTGGAGGTTTTAAGGTTAGTGGCAAATGTACACACTTTCGAGCAGCCCTACAAACCTAAAAGCAAAATTCATCGATTAAAAAGGTAAGTTAGTCGAATTTTAGAGGCAAAAAGCACACAAGGATTAAACCTTGTACAAACTTTTACATCTGAATGTCAAAAAGCCAACACGGAATGTCCTGAATTTTACACCCCCTACCCTACAGGCATTGGCCATACATTAACGACCAAACAATCATTTAGTCAATGAAACGATTACTCTTTATCTGTTTCCTGTCGCTTGCGCTCTTTACAACAGCATGGGCACAACGGCTCATCATCACCGGCACGGCTCTCGACACGAAATCGAAGCATCCCGTAAGCTATGCATCTGCTGCCCTTTTGCGTACCGACAGCACTGTTATTACTTCTACAACAACCGACGACAACGGAAACTTTAGTTTAAAAGCGCCGGCAGGCGGACGCTACATCGTTAAACTTTCGTACGTAGGTTTTTCTACTGCTACACAACCGGTAGAACTTACCGCTACAACCGATTCCATACACATAGGCAACTTGCTGATGGAGTCGGACGACAATATTCTGGGCACCGCTACCGTTTCGGTTACGGCTTCGCGTGTTGAACAAAAGGAAGATACCACCATGTTTAATGCCACTGCCTACCGTGTGCCCGAGGGCTCCACGCTCGAATCGCTCATCAAGCAACTTCCGGGTGTTGAAATCGGTGACGACGGCTCTATTAAATGGAATGGTAAAACGGTCAACGAATTTTTGATTAACGGCAAAGACTTTTTCAAGGGGGATACCGAAACGGCTATGAAAAATTTGCCCACCGATTTGGTAAGCCGTATCAAAGCTTACGACAAGAAAAGCGACTATGCCGAACAAACCGGGGTTGACGATGGCGAAGAAACTACCGTACTCGATATTACTACCAAGCGCGAACTCAACGAATCGTGGATATTAAACGCCGACCTGGCCTATGGTAATCACGACCGCTACTCGGGCCGGTTCTTTGCTACACGCTTTACCGACTTGTCGCGTATCATGGCCTTTGGATCGGCCAATAATACCAACGACAAGGGCTTTGGCGGACACCGGGGCTGGGGCGGCGGTGAGCAAGGCCTGGTTGCATCGAAAATGGCCGGCTTGAGTTTCTCGTGGGAGAATGGCAAAAAGAAACGCGAGGCCGGACGTCTGGAATTGGACGGAGACTTGCGCTACAGACACCGCAGCACCGATGCACTCATTTCGTCAAACTCCGAAACCTTTCTGACTTCGGGCAACACAAACTCATTTGTCAACGCTTGGAACCACTCTATAAAGAAGTCGACCAACGTGAACACAAACTTCCGCCTGGAATGGAATCCTGACTCGATGACAAATATAACCTTCAGGCCTACATACTCTTATTCCGAATCGGAAAATAGCGGTACCTCGCTCTCGGCAACCTTTAACGACAATCCCTTCGGACTGCCTGGCATCACAAATCCGCTCGACAGCATCATGGCCGAGGATGCCCTGCTCAACCATCCCGAACTCTACGCCATCATGGTGAACACCAACCGGCGACTCTCGCTGAGCGACAGTAAGACTCACAACGTGAGTGGTACACTCAACATGGTACGCAGATTTAACAACAAAGGCCGTAACCTGTCGTTACGCTTCAAAGGCGGATACAGCAAAACGGAGTCGAACTCCTTCTCGATATCTAAAATCAACTACAACCAAAACACCGGACGCCCCAATAGTTTCTTGAACCAATACAGCACCACGCCATCCAAGAGCTATAACTACGATGTCCGCCTGGGATACGTTGAACCTATCGGCAAAAATTGGTATGCCGAGGCACGCTACACCTTTAGCTACAAATACAGCGACTCAAACCGCTCGCGCTACAACCTCGACTCGCTTGCCTATGAACCTTACGCATCGCTCTTTCCCGAATTTGCAGCCTTTGGCGACCCCGACAACCATCCGGTCATCGGTTCGTTGCCCAATCGCGACGATGTGCTTAACTACGTGCGCGACCTGAACAACTCGCAATACGCTACCTACAAATATTTGGACCACACAGCCAATGTAGGCATCCGCTACAACTCCGAGGCCATCCGCTTTAATGCCGGTGTTGACTTTAATCCCGAAAAAACTAAAATGGAATACAACCGTCCGGGACAGCACATCGACACGCTCATCACACGTAATGTGTTCAAGGTTTCGCCGCAAATACGCTTCCGCTATAAATTTTCCAAAACCAGCCAACTCGACATCATTTACCGCGGTTATTCTTCGCAACCTTCAATGACCGACCTGCTGGCCGTAGTCGACGACTCCGACCCGCTGAATATATCAATGGGTAACCCAGGACTTAAACCCTCGTGGAATAACCGGGTACGTGCTTACTACAACACCTATGTTCCGGCCAAGCAATTTGGTCTGATGGTGGGCGGTTTCTTCGAGCAAACCAATAATGCCATATCGAACCGACTGGTTTATGACGAAACGACCGGTGTGCGCTACACACGTCCCGAAAACATTAATGGTAACTGGAACGGACGCACCTGGCTCATGCTCAACAGTGCACTGGGCAAACAAAAACTCTTTAACATCAGCTCGTATACCTCGATTAACTTCGACCACTCTGTAGGTTATATCAGCACCATGAACAAGGAGCAGCAACCCCAATCTATGGGCAACCTCCTGACACTTCCTACTGCAAGCCAGGCCACTACCGACCGTAACTACGACTACTACAACAAGTTCTTCAACAATGCCTCATCGCAAAAGAACACCACACGCACGGTTGGCTTTGACGAACACTTGAGCTTGTCGTATCGTGCTTCATGGTTTGATGTCGGACTGCTGGGACGCCTAAACTACCAGCACGCACGTGCTTCAATACAAAACCAGGCAAACATGGATACCTGGAACTTTGCCTATGGGGCAAACGCTAACTTTATGTTCGACTTTGGCTTGAGCATCTCAACCGACCTGCGCATGACTTCACGCCGCGGCTATACCGATGCAGCCATGAACACGAACGAACTGGTTTGGAACGCTCAAATTGCCCAGTCCTTCCTCAAAAACAAGGCAGCAACCATTAGCATTCAGTTCTACGACATCCTGCAAAAGCAAAGCAACATCAGCCGTACGCTTACTGCAACTCAACGTACCGACTCGTGGAGCAATGCCATCAACTCGTACTTCATGGTACACTTTATCTACAAACTGAACATCATTAACGGCAAAGTACAAGGCAAAGACCAGCAAAAAGGCGAACGCATGGGGCCTCCCAATATGCGAGGCCATGGTGGCATGCCTCACCGCATGGGACGTCCTATGCACATGATGTAAACCTGAACAGCCTGTAGCCTTTATCCAAAAGCGGCTTGCGGAGTAATTTGCTCCACAAGCCGCTTTTCTGTTTCCTTCAAAAACTTTTACCCAAACAAATCGGGCAAGTTGTTTAGTCAATCGTAAAATATAACGTATCGCCATACGTGGTACCCATGCCGTTGGCTGCAAACGATACTGCAAAATATTTGCCCGGTTTAAGCGGACGGGTTACTGCTGTAAAAGTTTCGGCCGGAGCCGGGGCTAACGCCTCAACACGCAAAGTGTCGTTACCATATTTAAAGCCACACTTTACAAGCGGACTGTTGGGCGAGGCTAATACTTGCCCCGACATAAGGGCTGAATCGGCTTCAACCACCACCGCAAGACTCTTGACCGTGGGCAGAAAAGGCTGCTCGCCACTGCGGTCTTCGCCACAGGAGGCTACAAGAGCCGAAACAACGAATAGCGATACTATCGGGAGTAAATGCTTCATATATTTTCGGTATAAAGAAATAGAATACGACGTGTATGGGGCTTTACAGCCACGCGGCTGTCGGGACGTTCGTTTACGAGCCACACAATGCCGGTTTCATCTTCGACAACAAGGGCTGCTAATTTTTCAATACGCGAACGGCGACGGTTGGTGAGGTAATCACTCACAAGTTGAGTACCTTTCATGCCCAGCGGACTGAACCGATCGCCCGCCATAACCGAGCGCAAATGCAAACTTCCGCACAGGCTGTCGGCATCAATTGCCACACAATTGGGCTGGCGGGGTATCACAAAACCGACATCGCGCAAACAACTTTTCCAACCAATACGCAAGCCGTTAACTTCGGCAAAAAAGCCTTCTTCTTCAGGCAAAGGCAACAAAGCTATCCGCTGGGGTTTAGCCTGTAGCTGCAAGGCCGCAGCCGTACGGGTCAACAGCCATTCGCCAGCCTCAAGCAGAGCGCCTACTCGCATATTGGCAGCTTCGCGCACCTGTTCGGCATGAAAACCATAAGGGGTAAGCACTTCGTGCAACAGGGTAGCTTGTGCCGGTGCAGCCTTGAGTTTGTCCATATTAATGGTCAAACACTTTCCGTCGGCACTTTGATCGGTTATCGTGTCCAGCAGCATTTTCAAGCCATAGCTGTAGATTGTTTCAGCCTCAGTCAAGCGTCGTGCCGTATCGTGGAGTGTACGTTCAATTTGCGGATTGAGCTGCCGCAAAAGGGGGATTACTTCATGACGCACCCTGTTACGGCGATAGCGGGTATCGGCATTGGTACTGTCGGTTACATAGTGCTGCCCCCGCTTGTCGAGATAGTCAATAATCTGGCTGCGCGACCAGTTTATCAAGGGGCGCACAACCCCCGGTCTTTCGGCTGCTATGCCTGTCAAGCCGTGCAGTCCGGTACCGCGTATGAGGTTCAGGAGCAGGGTTTCGGCGTTGTCGTCACGGTGATGGGCCACAGCTACTGCCTCAAAGCCATGTTCGCGGCAAAGTTGGGCAAACCATTCGTAGCGCAAACGCCGTGCAGCCATCTCGATGCTTTCGCCAGTAGCGGCAGCCTGTGCCTGGGTATCGAAGTGGGCCACATAGAGCGGAACCTTCTGCTCCCGGCAAAGTTGTTGCACAAAGGCTTCGTCGCGGTTGCTCTCCTCGCCACGCAAATGAAAGTTGCAATGGGCAGCGGCCTCGGCCTTGCCTTGCTCAATCAGGTATAGCAACAAGGCCACAGAGTCGGCGCCTCCGCTAAGTGCTACCAGCATAGTTCAGTGTTTAGCATTGTTCTTTTAATAAGCAACTTCAACCTCAAAGCCTGCTTGTTTTACGAGTTCGGCAATATGGTCCAATTCCTCACGGGTGGCTTTGAGCAAGTCGGGGTCGGGAGTTTCACGGTCTATGGTATATACCATCACGCTCTGCGGGCGTATACGCTTCAAGGCTTCAATCCAGGGCAGCACGTATTGGTCGGTGGTATTGTCTACACTCTGCCCCTGGCTCGTGCCTTTCATAAAGAGCGACTGCACAATGACATGTCCTTCGAACTTTTCGAGTGTTTCGATAATCTGCTCTACGCTGTAAGCTCCAGTAGGGCGGTCCACCCGGCTGATATAGTCGGCCGAAACGGTGTCGAGTTTCAGGATATTGTTGTCTACCTGCAGCAGGGCTGCATACACTTCGGGGCGCATGGCCAGTGTGGCATTACTGAGCACACTTACCTTGGCATTGGGGCAATAGCGGTTGCGCAGTTCGATTGTATCGGCAATAATTCCTGCAAAATCGGGGTGCGCTGTGGGTTCACCATTACCGGCAAAGGTAAGTACATCGGGCAGTTGGGCTGCAGCAACCATCTGTTGCAGTTGTTTTTCGAGTGCCTGTGCCACTTCTGTACGTGTGGGGCGTTTTTGACGGGGGCGATGGTTTTGGTTAAAGCCGCATTCGCAATACACACAGTCAAAGGTACACACTTTACCATCGGCAGGCATCAGATTGATACCTAACGAAAGGCCCAGCCGGCGGCTATGTATCGGGCCAAAGATGGGCGAAGGGAAGATAATGCCCTTGTGGCCCTTGTTTTCAGGATAACCGTTAGACATATTGAGAGATTTAAACAACAATGCGAAGATACAAAAAAGAGGCTTTCCCGCCATGCAGGAAAGCCTCTTTTTATTCGGATTGTAAAGCGGAATTGCTCGAAACGCACAATTAGTCGTTCTTGACAGCAGTACGCTTCTCCTTGATGCGAGCCTTCTTACCCGTCAAGTTACGCAGATAGTAGAGTTTAGCACGACGTACCTTACCTACCTTGTTCACCTCGATGCTATCGATGTTCGGCGACTCGATGGGGAAAATACGTTCTACACCTACGGTTCCAGACATCTTGCGTACAGTGAAACGCTTCTTCTCCTGATGACCGGAAATCTTGATAACAACGCCGCGATACAACTGGATACGCTCCTTGTTACCTTCGACGATTTTGTAAGCTACGGTTACGGTGTCACCTGCCTTGAACTGGGGGAACTGCTTGCCGGTAGCAAACGCTTCTTCAGCAATCTTAATTAAATCTGCCATTGTAATGGTTTTTTAAAATATTGTTGTCCGTCCCGGCTCAGCTTAACGGGGAACTCTGCATCCCGACAGCGGCTGAGCGGAAAAGCGGTGCAAAATTACGGCTTTTCATACACTTGACCAAGTAAAATGCCAAAACTTTTTGATTGATAGCACTTATTTGAGCTATAAGGCGGAAGCAACCTACAGATAATGCACTAATAAACTTACATCCTTCAAACAGATTGCGTAATTTTGCACACATGGATACTCTCGAACTCTTTAAACCTAACGACTGCGTGCCCCTTGAACTACCCTTTGCCGACGAGGGGGTACGGGCGGGTTTTCCTTCGCCTGCACAGGACTATATGGAAAACTCCATCGACTTGAACCGCGACCTGGTATCGCACCCCGAAAGTACGTTCTACGCCCGCGTAGCTGGCGACTCGATGATTGATGCCGGACTCAGGCAGGGCGACATCCTAATTGTCGACAAAAGCCTTGAGCCACGCTCGGGCGACATTGCCGTTTGTATTGTGAATGGCGATTTTACCGTTAAGACGCTCGAACTGCATGCCGACCACGTGGTGCTCTTGCCAGCCAACGATCGCTACAAACCGATGGTGATCTCTGAAACCGACTGTTTCGAGGTGTGGGGGGTTGTTACTTACGTTATTAAGCCTACGCGCCGACGCGATTAAGAACAAAGGTTTTGTCATATTGCCATGTACGGAATTATTGACTGCAACAACTTTTTTGTAAGCTGCGAACGGGTATTTGCGCCGGCGCTCAAAGGGGTGCCCGTTGTAGTGCTTTCGAACAACGATGGCTGTGTGGTGGCACGCAGCAACGAGGCTAAAGCCATGGGAATTGCTATGGGAACACCTTATTTTAAGGTGCGCCATCTGGTCAAGGAGGGACTGCTGCACGTACGCTCGGGCAATATGGTGCTCTACGGCGATATGTCGCGCCGAGTGATGTCGCTGGTACGCAAACGGGTGCCGCGTATTGAGGTTTACAGCATTGACGAGTGTTTTATGGACCTTGAGGGAATTGACAAACTCGAAGACTTTGGAAGGGAACTGGCCCAAATGGTCGAAAAGTGGACGGGCATTCCTGTGAGCATCGGCATTGCACCCACCAAAACGCTGGCTAAAATGGCCAGTCGCTTTGCAAAAAAACACAAGGGATACAAGGGCTGTTGCCTGATTGATACAGACGAAAAACGACTCAAGGCGCTCAAATTGACTACCGTTGACGATGTGTGGGGCATCGGCCGGCGCATGAGCGAAACGCTGCACAGCCTGCAAACACACACGGCCCTACAGTTTACCGAATGGAGAGTGGAGCGGGTGCGACGCTGCTTTGCACTACCGGCGGTACATACCTGGAACGAACTGCAAGGACTGGCGTGCATCAAACTCGAAACACCTGCGGCTAAACAGAGCATTACATCGTCGAGGTCGTTCAAGACACCTATCGACGACTTCGAAAAACTGCATGCGCTGGTAGCTGACTTTTGCGCGCTCTGCGCTGCTAAATTGCGCAAGGAAAAGAGTGCTGCACGTACCGTAACTGTATTTATACGCACCGACCGCTTCAGGCCCGACCTTCCGCAATACAGCAATGCGGCTTCGGTACAGCTCGATGTGGCTACCAGCGATGTGCGCGAAATTGCCAGTGCTGCCACCCGGGCGCTCAAGGATATTTTTAAACCTTACTTTGGCTACAAAAAGGCGGGCGTGGTGCTTACTGAACTCTCAAACATGGCGGTGCAGGGAAACCTGTTCGACCCCATTGACCGCCAAAAGCAGGCAAGGCTGCTCCAGGCTATCGACCAAATTCACCTGCGCATGGGCAGCAAAGCGCTACAGGTGGCCTCGCAAGAGCCTTATGCCAACGCCATGAGCCATGAATTTCGTTCGCCAAACTACACCACGAATCTCGACGATATTATTGTGGTGGACTGAGGCTGACTGTCGGACTTACCCACCCTACTTTCGAAAAAACACTAAGCCGTGTAAAAACGTCGACATGCTAATGTAAGATGTTTTACACGGCTTTGGGGTTTTAGAGAGGCTGACTTTCGGACTTTTTTGGGGGAAGAAGGGCATCAGCTTTCGAAGAAACTACCTTCAGGCTGATGGAATTGTATGTTTAACAAATGCTATTACCAACCCAAATATAACGTATTGTATTAAATATTGCTTAATAAATGGATTTTTCAAGTACTTTGCATTGCATAGTACCACCCTTATACATACCTTTGCGGTGTAAAGATTAAGCGGCAAGGCCTACGGGTGGTGTCGAACAACTTTCCGGAAGGTTGCAATACCCGCCCAAACGGCTGCTTCCGAAGTGTTAGAAAACAAATTGTAGAACCATGAATGTAGACAATGCCAAATCTCAAATGCGCAAGGGCATGCTTGAATATTGCGTGCTGCTGCTCCTGAGCCGCGAGGCAAGCTATGCCAACGACATCATCACTCGCCTCAAGGAATCGGGACTGATGGTGGTTGAAGGCACACTCTACCCCTTGCTCACCCGGCTCAAGAAGGACAACTTGTTGTCGTACGAATGGCGCGAGTCGAACCAGGGTCCTCCCCGCAAATACTACGCGCTAACACCTCAGGGACAGTTTTTTTTGAACGAACTGGATGCAGCATGGAACGAACTGGCTCGTACTGTGACGTTGCTCAAAGACATTGTTCCACAACTTCCACCTCCTGCTCCACAAACTCCTACTTCACCTACCGAGGCTTAAACCCGCAGTTTATAGCTACTAAAGTTCAAGGTGTTTTACCTCAATACCTATACTTATGAAAAAGAATATTACCATTAACTTATGCGGGCAACTCTATGCCATTGACGAGGATGCCTGCAGCTTACTCGAACAATACCTTGACAACATGAAGCGCTACTTTAGCCAACGCGAAGGTGGCGACGAGATAGCCGACGACATTGAGCACCGAGTGGCCGAAATCTTTGCCGAACTTAAGGAGCAGGGCGTCGAGGCCATCTCTATCGAGGCTGTCGAAAACATTATTCATCGCATTGGTAACCCCGAAGAACTGGAGGACGAAGACTACGAACCATCCGAAACTGACAGCAAGCAGACTACCGATAATGCACAAGCAGCAAACAGTGCCTCGGCCAACGGCGCTACGCCTCCGCCACCGCCTCATAAGTCGGCCTTTAGTTCTTTCTTTGCTACCCGCAAACTCTATCGCGACCCCGACGATATGATGCTGGGAGGTGTCATAGCGGGTATCTGTAAATATTTTGGCGGTACTGACCCCTTGCCCTGGCGCATTCTGATGGTGCTGCTGGCCTTTGCATCGCTCTCAACCATGGGCATCATCTACCTCATTGCCTGGGCGCTTATTCCGCTGGCCTCGACGGCCGAAGAAAGGCTCTTGATGCAAGGAAAACCCATTAACCCGCAATCGCTCAACGAGGAGCTGATGCGCTGCGCCAGCAAGGCAAACGATTACCTGCACTCGCCCAATGTACAGAGCAAAGCCAGCGGTTGCATGGGCACGCTCCTCTACATTCTGGTGTTCTTGCTCAAACTTGCCGGACTCGTTGCTGTGGCCCTCTTCCTGCTGTCGGGAGTTTTCATGACCATTATGCTGGGCATACTAACCTTTGGCAGTGCTACCATACTGGTTACAAACAACATGGTTGAGACGGAGTTTGTTGAAATGCTGAACACTGCGCACTACCTGTCGTGGGAATTATGGGGTATTGCCATTGCCGGATTTACCTGTCTGGGCATCGTATTCTACAGCCTTATCCGATCGCTCATCAAACGGCCTACCGACAAGTGTCTGAGCGCCGGCACACGCACCACGCTCATCATTATCGGCCTGCTGTCGGCCGTTACCTTTATCACACTGTGCACCGTGGTAGGCTTGCAGGTTAAACAATTGGAGTACAACAGCAACCATAAAAACGGATACTATCTGCAACAATACGACCGCGAACGGCTGGCAAGAAACAACTGGCAAATCATAGCCTTTGACAACTGCAACGACAGCGGACAACTCTATTTTAAAGAAAACTTTGCCGATAAGGGAAGGATAAGCTACTTTCTGTTTGAAAAAGGGGGGAAGCCCTCGGAGATGCGGGCACAGATTGAACGCACACAATACCTGAAGCCCGGCCGTTACCGCCTTGAGGCAATGGGCTGGAGCAGCTGCCCAGGTGCCTATATATACGCACGCAGCTCGAAAAAGGTGGTTGCCTGCGAAGAACTACCGGCTACCGACGGCAATTTTGAAGGCAATTTGCAAAAAATGTCGCACAAGGAATTGGCCCGCACGGCCTTCTTCGACGACTCGCTGACCGTTGAACAATACGACACCATGAAGCAATTGGGCTTTGGCTCCTGGAGCTATGTACAGTCGGCCACCTTCGATCATCCGGGCGGCTCCATTGAATACGGAATAACCAACCTGCCCGAAGTGGTGGGGCTTGAGGGAGGCCGCGAAGGCGCCTGGAAGTTTGCACTGCACCAATTGCGCATCGAACCAGTCGACACCAACGAAAAAATCCAATAACCGACCAACATGAACACATTGAAATCTAACCGATTTACCCCCCCGAAAATGAACAAGCCTTTTGTACTTGCCTTAATGGGTAGTGCACTCTGCTGGACACCGATTCAAGCACAAGCCGACCATACCCGCTACCCCATCAAAGGCACTGTTTGCGACTCTGTGAGCCGCCAGCCCGAAGCCTTTGCCCCCATACGTCTGCTGCAAACTGGCAACAAACGCGTTGTAACGGCAACACAAACCGATGTACAAGGAAAATTTGTGTTGCAGGCACCAGCCCCAGGCAATTATACCCTTGAGGCTGTAGTAACGGGGAAGAGGCCGCTACGCCACCAACTGCTCGTGGAGGAAAACATGCCCAAGGGCCTGACACTTGATACTTTGCTCACAGCCGAATATACCAACTCGCTGAATACAGCTACCATAACGGCACAAAAAGTGATGGTGAAGGCAGACATCGACAAGATTACCTACGAAGCTGCCGACGACCCTGAAACCATGAGCAAGTCGACCCTCGAAATATTGCGCAAGGTTCCTATGGTTACCGTCGACGGTGATGACAAAATCAAGGTGAATGGCAACGCAAGTTTCAAGGTTTATGTAAACGGAAAGCCCAATCAAATGATGTCGTCCGACCCTTCGACGGTACTGAAGGCATATCCGGCTGCCAACATCGAAAAAATTGAAGTCATCACTAACCCCGGGGCTAAATACGATGCCGAAGGCACGGCTGGCGTGCTTAACATCATTACCAAAAAACAAACAGCGCTGTCGGGCTATCAGGTGATGCCGGCTTTCCAAATAGGGTTACGACAGATGTTCGGCGGATTTTGGGCCACACTTGCGTTTGGTAAATTCTCGCTATCGGCCAACTATGCCGGAGGTAAGGCCTGGAACATGGACTACCAAAACAAGCTGGAACGCGAAACCTTTGATGATGCTGTAAACCACTTGTGGAAAAATGAGAGAAACGTACAACAACACAATGCCAACCACATGGGGCAACTTGAGGCCAGCTACGAAATTACACCCAAGGATTTGCTGAATGTTTCGGCCGGATTTTACAAGTATAAACATACCAAAAACATACTGACCGATGCTCGCATGCTCGATGCAACCGAACTGTTGCGCTACGGCTATAAGATAAACGGAAAGGAGCGATACTCTTCGTTTGGTATGAATTCATCGGTCGACTATCAACACCAGTTCTCACCGCAGCAACATCTTACTCTTTCGTACCGACTGGACCACTCGCCTAACGAAATGCACCGAACCGACTACTACCAGCCTTTGACCGAGAGTGTAACGGCATTGCAACTCGAAGACCGCCGCGTTAATCCCGACAACCTGAGTAGCGAACATACGGCACAAGCTGACTTCAGCACCCAAATTGCCCAAAAGCACGACTTGTCGGTTGGTTTAAAATACATTTATCGCCTAAACCGAAGTAACTACTCAGAATGGACACGGCAGGCAGGCTCAGAGCAGGATTTTGGTGCTGCAAACAGCCAATCATTACGCTACCGTCACCACAGCAACATCGGGGCAGCCTATGCCGAATACATCCTCAGACTAAATAAGTGGTCGCTCCAAACGGGTAACCGGGTGGAGATGTTCCGTGCAACAGTAAACTATCCCGACGGCAAACGACCGGGCTTTAACAGCACCCGTACCAACTGGGTGCCGCAAGTGGCCGTAGCCTTTAAACCAGGCACTACAAGCCAACTGCGTGCCAACTACAACCTGCGTCTGAACCGTCCGAACATCGACATACTATCGCCACACCAGCTATGGATAACTCCGGAGCAAGTGTCGTATGGTAATCCGGAACTGAGCAACACCACGACGCACAACCTGGGACTGAACTATAGTTTGTTTAAGCCCGGATTTTCGCTCAACACCTCGCTGACCTACGCCTTCTCGAACAACGAGGTTGTTAGCTACTCCTTTCTTGACGGAAATACACAGCACACCACTTACGGAAACTTTTTGCACAGCAAGCAAACCACGCTGTCGGTTTATATGCAAGGCAAACTGTCAAAAACTACCAACTTCTCGCTGAATACAACGGGCACCTATTCGGACTTTAAGTCGAAGGTGACGAACGAGGAAAACTCAGGCGTGAATGCACACATCAGCTGCAACGTAGAGCAACAGCTGCCGGGCAGCCTGCGCCTAATCCTTTGGGGTGGAGGCGGCAGCCGTGGAATTCAATTACAGGGCAAAGGATCGAACTATTACTACTATGGCTTGACACTGACCTGGGAAACGCTCAAGGAAAAACGCCTGGGCATTCAACTGGCTGCACATAACTTTGCACAAAAGCATCAGCGCAATTTCACTACAACCCGCACCCAACAGTTTGTGCTACGCAACATAGACCGCTACGAACCCTGGAACGTTAACATCACGCTCCGCTACCGACTGGGTACGCTCAAAGAGGGCATGAAAAAGGTGAGAAAGAGCATTGAAAACACGGATGTACGCAGCACCAATAACAATCAGCAACAAGGCATGGGTAGCATGTAAACCACCAGACATTTGCTGCATACTTGCTGCAACCTTCTGAAAATAAGCCAAGCCCGGCCTCCTTGTTTGGAGTCGGGCTTGGCTTGCTTTATACCACTGACTTTTATCGTTATTGCTACACCAGGTAACTACATTGGCCAATGGCCCTGAGCAGAAGGATACACCATAACTGCACAAACCCGGCTTACGGCATAAACTACGACTTGTAATTATTGTTCTACTTTAAAAAAAGGCGATAGTCGGCTATCGTTTTTCTGCTTGGTGCGACAATATTTTCGATGAAAGAGCTTAAAGAAAAAGAAGTCCGCTTCGGGTATTTTAGATACCTAAAACGGACTATCTCGCATAAGCTACAAAAAATTATTATTTGCCGATGGGTTGAATTTGTCGGCGTACTCCTTTAGATATTTCTACAAACAGGTAGTTGGGCTTGTTTTCACGAACTTGCTTTTCTACACTCTTAAACTTACGGTTGGCATACTCCTTCGATTTTTCAAAGGTAAGCCGCGACATCTCGCTTTGAGATTTTCCGGTTAATGTGGAGTCAAGTTTCTCATCGGGAAAGTAGTCGTCGAGTTCAACGTCGCCAATCATCGTAGTTTCCAAAAAGTTAAGATGCTGCAGTTTGGAGTCGGTGTAATATCCTACGAACATATGCCCGGGAATCTGCACAAGGACTGGCGTAATGTTAATTGCACGAAGCAAAGAAGCAAACAATACGCTGCCGTCTACACAGTTGATTTGCGAGGAATTGAGGGCATCTTCAAAAGTGCGTACGCGCTGAGCGTAAACCACATTACTCGAAAGACTTGAATAGGACACTGAACTATAGCGAAAGTGGCGGCGCTGAAGCACATTCCACAAGGCATAGACTTGCTTATCGACTGCTGCCTCAGTACCCACCTGATAGCCTTGAAAACGGCGGACTATACGGGTGTTGAGTGCCTCGCGCAGTACCTTATCAATCAAAGGATTTTCCTCATTAACATAAGCTGCATAAAACATTCGGGTACTGACATAACGGCTTTTGCCATTAGGTAACGGGCTTTTGTATCCTAACAAACACTCATTGATGCTCCGCACTGAGAAGGTACGCATCTTTTGTCCTAAATCTTTGCCGTTTACTTCAACATTTGCCACAACGCTGATAGGCTCTGCCTGCTCGTTGTTACGCAAACGGTCGTAACGCCACAGTACGTCCGGATAAATGATATAAACGGAGTCCTTTTCGGGCAAGACAAAGGTTGATACGGAATGAGCATAAAAGGGTGTTTCGCCTAGCTCAATATACACCATACTGTTGGGGGCCGTGCTTTTTAGCTTGATGGCTATGCACGACTTTGGATTACCCAAACAATTTCCCGACATGGGTTGTATTATCTGAGCATTGGTTGTGGCTACCGAAAGTATGGCCGAAGGAAATATATTTCCTCCCAAAGGGTCGACCAACTCGTAATCGTCAGTAAAAGGGCGCCGTATAACCACATAGGTAATGGCACTGACCAAAAAGACCAGTCCCAACACCACCATCGCAATCTTAAAAACCAGTTTGCGACGCTTGGCTATGTCTAACGGAGTGAGCATAACGGCTAAAAACTACTGAGGGTATAAAGATAAACAACTGCTGCTGGAATGGCTAAAAGCGAAGAGTCGAAACGGTCGAGCATGCCACCATGCCCGGGAAGTAAATTGCCACTATCTTTAATGCCAAGCTGACGCTTGAATAAACTCTCTACAAGATCGCCCCAAGTGCCAAAGACACAAACAACTAAACCTAAACCCATCCAATGGTGCAAAGGCATGACTTCGGGAAAGACCTGAGCAAGCACTACTGCCACTGCCAAACAGAGCAAACCGCCCCCGATACTACCTACCCACGACTTGTTGGGCGATATGCGCTCAAACAACTTGGCGGGAAACTTTTTGTGCAAAAGCGAACCGCAAAGGTAGGCACCACTATCGCTCGTCCAAAGAAAGATAAACACACTCAACGGATAGACATACTCGTAACTTACGCTATTGGCAAGGGCATCGTAGCGAAAAGCCAATACTGCTATCATGGCAAAACCTAAAGCCACATAAATTTGCGAGGCAAAGGCATAAGCCCAGTTCTTCAAAGGATCAGGCTTGCGAAGGTATAACTCGCTCACTAGCAGGTAAATAACCGTAATAAGATACGGCAGGAATGCACGTGAGGGGACTAATTCGGCTGCATAGCCGGCTACTGCCAAAAAGAAGTAGACCGATGCAACCGTCGTAATAAAGCGATTGACCGAAGCGCCTGCATGGTTGTTAACATTGGTTGCAAACTCCCAAGTTGTAGCTCCCGTTATAAGCGCAAAGAGGAGTACAAAGGTCAATGGCGAATAAATAATGCTGCCAACGAGCACTGCCACAAAGACAGTGCCCGTCAGGCTGCGAAGAACTAAATTATTCATAAGCTGAGGGGAATTTGAATATTCTCAGATATTAGCTAAGCTGACCATTTGCACCGTTGACACGATCTGAAGGCTCAGCATCAGCCTCTGCTGTCGGAGAAGCAGACTTAGCTGAAACGAGCTCTGTGGCTTCAGAAGCAGAAGTTGTAGCTTCGGAAACGGGCTCTGTGGCTTCAGAAGCAACATCACTCACTGCAGAAGTAGAGTTTGATTCAGTTGCAGGTTCTTCGTCCTTGGCCGTTGAGTTTACAGCATCTTCAGCACCGGATTCTACGGTTTTAGCACGCGCTTCGGCTTCGAGTTTACGCGTACGTTCGTCTGCTAATTTCAGTGCCTCTTCTTCCATCAGAATATCCATACGGCTCTTCCAGGGGCGCGCACCAAAAATATGCTCTACATCTTCTGTAAATATTACTTCACGTTCAACCAGTAAGTCGGCCAAAGCATTGTGCTTGGCAGCATAATCACGCAAAAGCTGTTTCGCACGCTCGTATTGCTCGGTTATCAGGCGCTGCACCTCCTCGTCAATGAGTTCGGCAGTTTTGTCAGAATAAGGTTTAGTAAATCCGTATTCACCCTGCGAATTGTAGTAACACAAGTTGGATAGTTTATCGCTCATACCCAGGTATGCAACCATACCATATACCCTTTTGGTCGTACGCTCCAAGTCGTTGAGTGCTCCACTTGATATATGTCCTAAAAAGACATCCTCGGCTGCTCTTCCGCCTAAGAGGGCACAAATTTCGTCGAGCATCTGTTCTTTGGTTGTAATGGAGCGTTCCTCGGGCAAATACCAGGCTGCACCAAGCGCCTGACCACGGGGCACAATTGTTACCTTAACTAAAGGATTGGCATATTGCAGGAGCCATGATACCGAAGCATGTCCGGCCTCGTGAATAGCGATGGCTCGTTTTTCGTCCTCGGTCATCACCTTTGTGGTCTTCTCAAGTCCGCCGATAATACGGTCAACTGCATCGAGGAAATCCTGCTTGCCAACAACTTTACGGTCGTGACGAGCGGCAATAAGTGCGGCCTCGTTGCACACGTTGGCAATATCGGCTCCCGAGAAGCCCGGTGTTTGACGCGCCAACAACTCTATATCGAGCGAATCGTCGAGTTTGAGCGAGGCTAAGTGTACTTTAAAAATGGCCACGCGCTCTGAAAGTTCGGGCAAGTCGACATGGATTTGGCGATCAAAGCGTCCGGCACGCAACAATGCGGGGTCGAGAATTTCGACACGGTTTGTAGCAGCCAGAACAATGACTCCGGTATTTGTGCCAAAGCCGTCCATTTCAGTAAGCAACTGGTTGAGTGTATTTTCACGTTCATCGTTTCCACCCATGGAGGGGTTTTTACCACGGGCGCGGCCTATGGCATCAATTTCGTCGATAAACACAATACAGGGTGACTTTTCCTTTGCTTGTTGAAAGAGGTCGCGCACACGGCTCGCACCTACACCTACAAACATTTCGACAAAGTCAGAACCGGCCATCGAGAAGAAAGGCACATCGGCCTCGCCTGCTACAGCCTTTGCGAGCAAAGTTTTACCGGTACCCGGAGGGCCTACGAGCAAGGCTCCTTTAGGAATTTTTCCACCGAGTTCCGTATACTTTTGCGGGTTTTTAAGAAAGTCTACAATCTCACGCACTTCCTGCTTGGCGCCTTCCTGGCCTGCCACATCCTTAAAGGTGACATTTGTAGAGTTCTTTCCGTTTTTCTCGATGAGGCGTGCCTTGCTTTTTCCTACATTAAAAATGCCTCCCCCTGAGCCTCCTCCATTCATGCGACGCATCAGGAAGAACCAAAGTCCTACGAAGAGCAAGATAGGAAATATGGTGCTGAAGAAACTCCACCACATGGTGTTGTTTACCTCATAGTTCAGCGGACCTTTGTAATGCTCATCCAAAAATTCAGCAACGCTGATATCGTTGGGATAAATAGCCGTGACGGTCGGTGTACTACCGGTTTTGTCACTACCTTGCTTGAATATTTCACGAATATGCTCGGGACGCACAACCATGCGCACCTTTTCGTCGGATTTATTGACAATGATTTCTTTTGCCACGCCCTTCTCCACATAGTTACGGAAGGTACTGTAACTGATATCCTTGTTTATGCCTCCGGAACTACCGGAGTTGCCTTGGTAAATCATAGCCATGAGTCCGACAATAATAGCTACGTAAATCCAAGACAGGTTAAAGCCGGGTTTCTTTCCGCCCGATTTGTTTCTGTCGTTTGGCATTTGGATGTATTGAATATAAGTCTATGATTATTATATCTATCAAAGGTATTACCATAGTTTAGTCGAGATCGGCCACTTCGGTAACTTCAGCATCGTCCCACAAGTTTTCAAGATCGTAGAACTCGCGAAATTCGGGTAGGAATATATGCACCATGACCGTTCCATAGTCCATAGCGACCCATTCGGCATTTTGCAAACCGGCAACTGCTGCAGGTTTTTCGTGTGCCTGCTTGCGTGCAAACTCCTCTACAGAATCGGCAATTGCCTCAACTTGCTGCGGAGAGTTACCGTTACATATTACAAAATAGGCACACGGGGCCGAAATAATGTTGCGCAAATCAACAATCGTGATGCCGCGACCTTTCTTTTCTTGAATACCATCAATAATCGTATGAACCAGCTGTTGTGTTTCTTCCATGCTTACGGGTTAAATGTTTACGTATAAATTAGCTCGTGCAAAGTTAGTACATTTTTCGTACCTTTGCGCTCAAAATAAGTAAAACGATGAAGTTTTTCCTTAAGTCACTGCGCTATTTACTGGGCGCACATCTGCTGGGCCTGTTCCTGCTTACGTTGTTTCGAGCCGAAATGTTTCGTTCGGCCAGCCACTTGTTACCGCCGGATGTTGCCGGCCGTACCGACTGGATTCTGACAGCCTTTATCAGAGGTATATGGTTTGACAATGTCATTGCTTGCTATATACTTATCGTTCCTTTAGTGATGATTGCCATTGCTGGCATTTGCCATTACTGGCACCGCTGGATATTTAAGATTACCAACATTTGGTTAGGCACCCTGTACTGTTTGGCTTTTATGGCCTCAGCTGGCAATATACCCTACTATAATTACTTCAGCAAACCCCTCAATGCCTCGATTTGGAATTGGGCAGAATATGGAACCACAACACTGGGCATGATGTTTGGCGAGTCGAGCTACTGGCTATACATAGCCGAATTTGCATTGGCCACCCTTGTTTATGCACTTATGCTGCGTTTTATGCGAAAGCATACAATCATCGCTGTATGCCCGGATGCTACAACGGCTAAAGTCCATGTAACGTGGAAAATGCGCGGAGGCGTAGCGCTGACAGCGACCCTGCTCGCAGGTGCCTGCCTGCTGGGCATTCGCGGGCGCCTGGGCTACAACCCCATCAAAGTAAGTGCGGCCTACTTTTGTACAAACCCCACATTGAACAACTTAGGCGTTAACCCTATGTTTTGCCTGCTGACAAGCACACTCGACGAGATGCGCCCCGAAAACCGCACCCTGCACCTCATGCCTGAAGCCGATGCCCTCAAAAAGGTTCAGCAACTTTACAAACGCCAGGGACTGCCGGGCATATCGCCCATTGCACACGAAGTTCGGCCACAAGGCAAAGCCACCGGACAGAACGTAGTAGTTGTACTCATGGAATCGCTTTCGGCTAAACTGATGACGCGATTCGGAAACAAGCAACAGCTCACACCTTACCTTGACTCGCTCTATCGACAATCGCTCAGTTTTTCGAACTGCTACTCGGCGGGAAACCACACCAACCACGGACTCTATGCCACGCTCTACTCCTTTCCTTCTATTATGTACCGCAACGCCATGAAAGGCTCAAATATCCCTCACTATTCAGGACTGCCTACCGTGCTGCGGGATAATGGATACAGCACACTTTTCTTCATGACGCACGAGAGTCAGTATGATAACATGAACGCCTTTTTGCGCACCAACGGATATGACGAAATCTATGCGCAAGAAAACTATCCGCGCAACCGCATTGCCAACCACTTTGGGGTGCCCGACGACTTTTTGTTTGAATATGCGCTCCCCGTTCTACGCCGCACGGCTGCTCGCAACAAACCCTTTATGGCCACGCTGCTTACTATCAGTAACCACCCGCCCTACGTTGTACCCAAGGCCTTTGCCGACCCTCACCTAAAACCCGAAGAACAGATTGTACGCTACGCCGACCACTGCATCCGCCAGTTCATGGAGGCAGCGAGCAAAGAACCTTGGTTCGACAATACGCTCTTTGTTTTCTTAGGCGATCACGGCAAACTTGTAGGACAAGCCGACTGCGAACTGCCTGAGTCATTTAATCACATACCGCTCATGTTTTACGGCAAGAATATTACAGCGGCCGAACGTACCGATTTTGCAGGACAGGTGGACGTTGCTCCAACGCTGCTAGGCATGCTAAACATTGCCTATACACAAAATAACTTTGGCCTTGACCTGATGCGCGAACAACGGCCGGCTGCCTTTTATACTGCCGACAAATCCATTGCCGCACGCGACAGTTCACACCTCTTTGTATACAATGCCGAAACGCAAAAAGAGTACTGCTACCTGCTTAAAAACGGAAAACCAATGAGCACACCGATGGCTCCGCCTTTTGCAGCCCTCAAAAACTATGTATACCCGCTGCTTCAAACAGCTGAATACCTGGTACAGCACCAGATGACCTTAGACCACCCACACCACAAATAAGGTAAATGTGTGCCAAACAAACTGATTCAAACACCTAACAGAAGTTTTTTTTGAAAAAAAGCGGACAAAAACTTGGTGCTCTTACAGAAAAGCCTTACTTTTGCACCCGTATTCGAGAGGGTATCTCGATTACACCCAAAGTTTGGGGTGTGGTGTAATGGTAACACTGCAGATTCTGGTCCTGCCTTTCCTGGTTCGAGTCCGGGCACCCCAACTAAAAATCTCGCTTCGGCGAATATAGGTTGTTCTGGCCGAACAGCCAATCAGATTGGGGTGTGGTGTAATGGTAACACTGCAGATTCTGGTCCTGCCTTTCCTGGTTCGAGTCCGGGCACCCCAACTAAAAAGCCAGTTGAACGCAAGTTCGGCTGGCTTTTTTCGTATCCAAATACCAACCCTATCATTACAGAACAGAAACAGCTACTGCCTAATAAATGGCACACAGCTACAAACTTACGGACAAGAGCTACGTATTCATCCCATCTACCCCATATTCCTAAATATAAAAAAGGCTTTAGTTAATC